>Ga0181530_10000019_pt1 | contig 194730 bp, 168 predicted proteins | sample PEATcosm2014_Bin_42_FD_119769 | JGI IMG/M metagenome (GOLD analysis project Ga0181530, IMG submission 119769) | Peatland microbial communities from MTU Mesocosm Facility, Houghton, MI, USA - PEATcosm2014_Bin10_60_metaG | ecosystem: Environmental > Terrestrial > Soil > Wetlands > Peat | place... | reverse complement strand
TTCCGGCTGATCATCTTGTATGCCCATCATAGTGAAACGGATACAGCATAACTCATGCCCATCGTATCACGGCGCCGCATACAAACTGCTCGATTTGGGCAACAGCCCCCTTGACGGACACTACCACCTGAATGAGGTCGACTGGATGTTCGATGCGATACGCTGCCAGACGGCGCATGGATCCTACGAGGCGGTGAACTACCATCGGTTCGCCGATGATATCGTCATCACTGTTAGCGGACACCACACCAAACGCGGATGGGCCGAGCGCGCCCTCCTGCGGCTCGAAGAGGCGCTGACCCCACTCGGGGTGAGCCTGAAGTCGGGAGAAAACCAAGGTGGTCAACACGCTGAACGGGGAAGCCTTTGGATACCTGGGGTTCGATCTCCGTCGAGTACGCAAGCTTGATAAGGGGAAGACCGGATACTTCATCCTGATGACCCCGAAGAAGAAGACTCGGCAAGCTATCAAAACCGAGATCCGCGAGGTGATCCAACGCGGCGGGGCCATGCCCGCCAAGCAGATCATTGGAAAGATAAACGCCAAGGTTGCTGGATGGGTAAACTACTTCGGAGTGGGTCACTCCATTCGCGCCTTCGCAGAAGTGCGCGACTACATGGAGATGAAAGTCCGAACCTTGCTAACGCGGCGCACGCGACGGCGGAAACGCAGTATCGGATGGCAGCGGTGGAGTAACGAATACCTCTATGACGTGCTTGGACTGTACTGGGATTGGGAAATCCACCCCTCCCAGGTGTGGAGCGCGTTTCGTGAAAGCGGCTGTCATGACCGAACCGGCAAATAACCCTTCCGAAGAAGCCTGCTGGGCGAGCTGCTTGAAGGAAAACTTCACGAGCAGTTCCTATGGGGAGGGGCTGGAAACGGGCCGCAGGGCACCGCGCCAGCCCCTTACCCGACAGATCTTCTTTCGCTGGATAAAACAAAATCTCCGCATCCGTAGTTTTTAGGGCACGACACCGAACGCGGTGCGGGTACAGTTGTAGACCGCGATCTGCACGTACCTCGCCGTTGCGATCACGCAAGCAACTCGGCATCACTCGATCGCTGACAGCCGTTCTGCAAATCCTCTCAGTCAATGCGTTTCCAAAAGTCCTCCTTGCTGAATTCTTTACGGGTTTCTATACAAGAGAGACCGAATCCAATACAGCTAACCGGCTAACTTTCAATGGGTTTTGATTGGACGCTATTGGAGGGTAGCCTCCCCTAGCTACTCGATCCTTAAGCATGCGACCGAGGCGGCCTAACGGACCGAAGGGACTTCCTCGCGGCAAATGATTCGACGCGAGAGCTTTTCCCCTTCTTGCGCTGCACGCGCAGGGCATTGAGACCCGGCATTCAGGTGGGTGCGGGCCTGCGATGCTGGAGCCTTACGGCTGACTCGCCCGGATCTGCGCGAGCATTCTCCGGGCCGGCTCATTATCCGGCCTGGCCTTCAGGAAGATCTCGAGCTGTTCCGCCGCCTCATTCGCCCGGCCTGGAATGCTGAGGAGTGCCATTGCGATATTGTATCGGATCTCGGCGTAGGCAGGCATGAGACGCAGGGCCTCCTGATATTGGGCCACCGCTTCCGCCGCCCGGCCCTGCGCGTAGAGGGCGGTGCCCAGGTTGTTGTGCGCCCCGGCGTAACCCGGCTTTAGTCTCAAAGCCTGCTGGTACTCGGCGATCGCGGCATCCAATTCTCCGGGCATCTTCGACAATGCGTTCCCCAGGTTATTGTGGGCCTCCGCAAATCCCGGCCTTATGCGCAGGGCCTTCTGGAAGCAGGCGGCGGCGTCATCCAGGCGCCCCGGCGTCTTAAGGAAAGCCATCCCGAGGTTGTTAAGGGCATCGGCGAAATCTGGCTGCAGACGCAGAGCCTCCTGGAAATGGGCTACGGCCTCATCCAGGCGCCCGGGCATCTTTCCCAAGACGCTTCCCAGGTTGTTGTGCGCCGCGGCAAAATCATCCTTAAGGCGGATGGCCTCCTGGAAATGGGCGATCGCATTGGCCGCATCCCCGCGGCCCTCGTACCACAGGCCGAGGTTGTTATGGGCCATCCAGCAGGCCGGATTCCTCTCGATGGTTGTTGTGTAAAGCGTGAACTCGTCCGCGTAGGCCCTGCTTTGAAGGTTGCTCAGGGCCCCGAGCGCCGCGACCAGTATTGCGGCGAGCCCCCAGCCGACTCCCCGGACCGCTGGGGATGCGCGGGCTAGAAGCCGCGCGGCGCCTGCAGCCGCCGCCGTGATGATCCCCAGGCTGGCCAGATATTGGAAATGGTCGGCCACGTACGAGTAGAGGAACGGATAGACGTTGAAAAATCCAAGGGCGGGGAAAAGCGAACCGACAAAGAAGAGCCATGCGGCCAGTGGCCCCCGCGAGCGCCCGCGCAGCGCCCAAAGGGCAGCGGTGACCAATACCGCGGCGGCGAGGTATCCGGTCCACCCAGCGGCCGAGGCCTTGGCGTCCCAGCGCGGATAAATGAAGACGAGGTGGGTGGGCAGGACGAGCTTGCCCAGGTAGAACCAGACCACGCGGCTGGCCAGAAGGACGCGCTGCACGAGCGTCAGGTCAAACGTGACGCCCCGGGCCCCGATGAATGTCCGCTCCACCCACGATGTAAGAAGCCCGCTGGCCGCCGCCAAGATGAACCATGGAACGAGGGGCAATGCGTCGCGCCTCCAGGAGAGGCGGCCCCGCTGCCACCAGAAGACAACGAGCAGGGCGGCGGGCAGCGTCGCGGTCACCGTCTTGGTAAGGAGCGCAAAGACAAAGAGCAGGAAAGCCAGGACGTAATCGAGCTTGCGCCGGTCCCGGTCGAACTGCAGGTACGCCAGCGCCGATAGAAGGTAGAAGACAAGCGATAGCGTGTTCTTCTGCTCCGAGATCCATGCGACGGATTCGACGCAGACGGGATGTACGGCGAAAATGAGCCCGGCCAGCCAGGCTCCGGCGACGTTGAGTTGCCGGAGTATCAGGACAAGCAAGCACGCGGCCGTGGCATGCAACAGCATGTTGGCAAGATGGTAGCCGAGCGTCCCGTCGCCCCACAGCCTATGCTCGACCCAGAAGATGCTGTGGAGCAAAGGATAGTATTGCTGTGTGGCGTGCACGTTGGACCAGATCTGCCCCAATCCGGCGAGGGACTGCAGGTCCGCCCTGGTGATATGACCCTCGTCATCCCAAAGAGTCCCGCCGCTGAGGGCCGGCCAGTAGGAAGCAAACACGAGGCCAAGGATAAGCGCGAATTTCCACGGCAGGCCGGCGCAGGAGGGCGAAGGCGCGCTTTGACTCTGCATTTCGGCAATCTATCCGCGCGCGCCGACTTGAATCAATGCTGGCGTGGCCGGGGATTTCTTGGGCTGAGCGGAACCCTGCTCCCGGCCCCGGGCGCGTCACCTGGCTGGCTGTGAGAGCGAAAGGGTGGCGGCGCCTGGGGGAACGCCGTGCTCGGTGACGGATCCCGACGGCCAGCGGACCCGGACTCTCGCGGGGGCGTTGGAGTCGGAGTAGCCGAAGAAACAGGCGGGGGTTGACTGGCTGTAATAGCCGGAGCCGGCGCATACTTCCGCGGTCTCTCTTGAACCGTCGGACAGCTCGACGGTAACACGCGCGCCCACGGCGGTCGGATTGCCCGCGGGCCCGCTGAGCCGGACGCAGAGTGATCGCCGTCCCGCGATGCCTCCGTTGCGGAAGGCCAGCGTGGTGCTGTTGTTCCGGGTCACGAGGAAGTCTGGCCATCCGTCGTGGTCGAGATCGATCACGGCGAGGGCCTTGGCATTGCCGGGCACGACCAGGCCGCTCTCGGCCGGCGGCACTGGCGAGAAATGCCCGTGGCCGTCGCCGCGGAGGAGCTGGCTCAGGCCGCCGTCAAACCGGCCCACCGAGGGAATCGGGGCGAAGGAGTTCTGCACGGCATAGACGTCGGCATGGCCGCCGCCCTCGAAATCGCCGGCGACGAGGCCCTGCAGCGGTGATATCTGGGCGATCCGGGGAAGCGGCTCGAACCGGTAGGTGCCGTCGGGCTGGCTCAAGAACACGCCGCTTCGGAACTCGGTCGCGGAAAAACGCTCGGCCGCCGCGACCTTGTCGCCGCCCAGGATCTCGCCCAGCGTGGCGCGGGCGTAGGCGTTGTTCCGCGGGAAGCGCCTCAGCACCGAGGGGATCACCGCGCCGAGGTCCCGCCGGGAGCGCCAGGGGAAGAGGCGGTCGCCCTCGTAATAGGCCTCGATCACCTGGGGCTCCTCGCCCTCGCCCTTGAAGTCGCCGTAGAACAGCAGCGCCGGGTGCTCGGGGCTCGCGCGGTACTGCGTGTTCAGGCCGACGTTGCCGACGACATAGTCGGGCCTGCCGTCGCCGTTGAAGTCGGCCGAGGCGATCGAGGTCCACCATCCGGTGCCGGCCGCGGCAAAGCCGGCACGCTGGGACCAGTCCTCAAAGCCCGCGCCCCGGTTGTTGTGGAAGTACCTCACATTGCCCCATTCCAGCGTGACAAGAAGGTCGGGCCACCCGTCGCCGTCGACATCGCTCCAGAGGGCTGAGGTCACCATGCCGACATCGCGCAGGCCCGGCGCGAGCGCATCGGTGACGTCCTCGAACCTGCCGCCTCGGTTGGCCAGGAGAGCGCTGCGCGGCGCCAGCGGGTACTGGCCGGAGAGAACGCGGGCGCCGAGGAACAGCCCGAGCCGCCCGCTGTGGTCGAAGTCGGCGGCCGCCACCGCCCCGACGTTGATCGGCAGCACCGGGAATGCTCCCTCCGGGGCCGGCGCGAAGCCGCCGTGGCCGTCGTTCAGGAAGAGGCGCGGCGCATATTCGGGGGACTCGGCGGGCAGGGCGTTGCCGCCCCGGGTTATCAGGAGGTCGGCCCTGCCGAGTCCCTGCGCGTCAAAGAGGAGGACCGGCCCGTCGTTGACGGGGGGCGCGGCAAACGCGGCGCCGGCGGCCGAAAACTGCCCCGCGGCCGAGGCGTGCAGGATCCTCAGGGGGTCCAGGGTCGTGCCGCCGATGACGACGGAATCCCGCCCGCTGCCCTCGATGTCGCCCACGGCCAGGCCGGGGCCGCGGCGGTTGAGCCGGAACGGGGCCAGCCTCTGCACGTCGGCCTCGTCGACCGAGTCCTCGCGCGACCGGACCGACAGGCCGGCGCCGCGGGAGACCTCCTCGAACTGGCGCGCCGGGGGCGGCGTTGGCTCGGGCGGCGGCACGGGCTTCGACGGCTCGGTGACGGTGAAGCGCCTGTCGACGGCCAGGTTCTCGAACACCTGCACGTGCCCGCTGGGCCACGTCACCGTCATCCGCCTTATGACCGTGTCCCCGCCGAGGCCGAAATGCAGCATGGGCTCGCTGCTGGACAGGTACCCGCGGGCAAGGACCAGCGGGCGCACCTGGACGCCCAGCGCGCTCTCGACCCTCACGACCGCACCGACCCCGCACCTGTTCGAGAGGGTCCCGCGCAGGAAGACCTCAACGCTGTGGCCCGTGTCGTTGTCGTTGCGCAGCACGGTGACGCCCCCCTGGTAGTTCGTGTAGACGATGTCGAGGTTGCCGTCCCCGGAGAGGTCGCCGAAGGCGGCGCCGAAGCTCACCCCCCTCTCGTCGAGGCCCCAGGCCGCGCTGACGTCCTCGAACCGCAGGTCGCCCAGGTTGCGGTAGGCGAGGTGGGTCTCGGCGAAGACCGGGCTGTCGCGCATGACCCGGATCCGCTCGGCCGGGGTCTCGGCGCTCGCCTGCCGCGACAGGATGTCAACGTTGGTGGCCTCGCGGAACATGCCGTTGGTGATGAAGAGGTCCAGCCTTCCGTCGTTGTCCAGGTCCTCGAATCGCGGCGACCAGGTCCACTGGGTCGCGGCTAGGCCGGCGAGGTAGGCCGCCTCGAGGCATCGGCCCGTGCCGGTGTTCAGGTAGAGCGCGTTGCGCTCGTACTGGGGGGCGGCCTCGGGGTTCCTGTCGTCCTCGACGGTCCGGCTGCGCGAGTCGGCCATTCCCCGCTGGTCCAGCTCATGGGTGGTCTCGGCCATGTCGGTCACGAAGAAGTCGACGAGGCCGTCGTTGTTGATGTCCCCCAGGTCCGAGCCCATCGAGGAGTAGGGCATGTGCGGGATGACGCGGTCGATCACGTTGGTGAATGTGCCGTCGCGGTTGTTGCGGTAGAGGAGGTCGGGCGGCGCATAGTCGTTGCCCACGTACAGGTCGGGCCACCCGTCGTTGTCGAAGTCCCACCAGATGGCGGAATGCCCCTGGCCCTCGCCCGCGATGCCGGCGCGCTCCGTGACATCCGTGAAAGTTCCGTTCCGGTTGTTGTGGAACAGGTAGTTGCCCTGGCCCTGCGGGTGCACGCTGGCGTTCTGCAGGTTCGTCTGGACGAAGACGTCCAGCCAGCCGTCCCGGTCGTAGTCGCAGAAGGCGGCCATGCCGCACGCGTCCCTCACGTCCAGCCCGTAGGCATGAGCCATCTCCTTGAACGTCCCGTCCCCCTGGTTGATGAAGAGGAGGTTCGGGGCGCCGAAGCGGCAGACATAGATGTCGAGCCGGCCGCTGTTGTTGATGTCGACGAAGGTCGCGCCCTGGTTCCACACGCCGGGCTCCGCGCCGACCCCCGCCCTTTCCGTCACGTCCTCGAACTTGTATCCCCCAAGGTTGCGGAAGAGGCGGCAGCCCTCGGTCTTGCTCACGACGTAGATGTCGGGCCTGCCGTCCCCGTCGAAGTCCCCGATCGCCACGCCGGTGCCCATCTCGCCGGCCTGAAACTCGTGGCTGAGCTCCCCCCACATCCTGGGGTCGTCGTACTTGTTCTCGGTGCGCACGCCCGTCTCCTCGGGGGACAGGCGCACGAACATCGTCTTCCCGCGCGGGAAAGGGCGCGGCGCGAGGGGCGCCTCGCTTATGCCCCCGGCGGGGTCGGTGGCCGGGGCCGCCGCCCCGTGGAACGCCGCCGCCAGCGCCCCCAGGCAGGCGAGCCGGACGGCGCGGCTGCGTGCCTCCGGGCGCCGGGGGTCTGGCGAGGGGAACATCGGGCCGCCTATGGAGAACCCCGGGAAAAGGGGCGTCAAGTTAGAGTTGGCCGCCGCCGGGCCGGACTCTCCTTGCGCCTGCTTTCCGTTGGGGTTAAATGGCCGTCTTTCAACTGTTGGCGATGGCCCCCGTGAACTGAATGAGCCTGATTGCCCGGATACTCCCTCGCGTGTGGGTGATAGTGCCGGTCTGTGCGTGCGGCTGGCTGGCGTGGTCCTGGCACGCGAGGGTGCAGCGGGTGGAGCACGTTTCGGGCATGGTGGGCCGCGCGAGGCCGGTGGACGTCCCAGATGCGGGCTCCCCCACCGGGTATGCGGACGGGCAGAGGGAGCTCATCATCCCCGAGCGCAATGAGAGCAGCTTCCACTGGATCGCCCAGACCCAGCAGATGTTCGCCCGGGGAGAGGCGCGCGTGCGCCAGGTCGACTACGAGAACGCACCGTTCGGCCGGGAGGTGAGCTCGGCCTCCCCGTACCGCTGGTGGCTGGGCCTCCTCGCCTGGCTCGACCACGCGCTCTCCGGCAGGCCGGTCGGCATGTCCGTGGAGCGGGCCGCGCTGGTGGCCGACCCCCTTCTTCAGCTGCTCCTTGTCGGCGGCGCGGCCGCCGTCGTGGCGTGGCGGCTCGGTCGCTTCGCCGCGGCGCTGCTCTCGGTCGGCCTGGCGGCCGCCTTTCCCTTCGCATCCGGGTTCCTGCCGGGCATGCCCGACCAGAGGGGCCTGGCCGCCATCTGCGCATTTGCAAGCATCCTTGCGCTGCTCGCCGGGATGAACCCTCCGCCAACGGAGGGCGTAGAGGACCGGGGCGCTTCCGGGGGACGCCGCGCGCGGCGCTGGTTTGCGCTCGCGGGCGTCGCGGGCGGACTGGGGATGTGGGTCAGCGTTCCAACCCAGGTGCCGGTCACGGCGGGCCTGTTCATAGGCGCCCTGCTCGCGGCCTGGGTCTGGCGACGGCGCGGAGAGCCGGGCGGCGACCCCGCCCCATCCGGAGCGGACCTGTGGCGGACCTGGGCCTTCGCCGGCGGCGCAACGGTCCTCGCAGCCTACCTGGCCGAGTACTTCCCGGGCCACATGGGATCCCTGCGACTGGAGTCGGTCCACCCGCTGTATGGCCTGGCGTGGATCTGCTGCGGCGAGCTGCTCGCAAGGGCGGTATCCTGGATGCAGGGGGCGAGGCCGGCCCGGGGCCCGGGGGATGTCCTCGTGGTGGCCTTCTCCGCTGCCGGCGTTGCGGCCTTGCCCCTTGTCATGTGGAGGACCGGGGGCCAGGGATTCCTTGCGCGGGACCTGCCTTGGGCGCGGCTGAGCAGCCTGCCGGGCGGCTCGATCGCCGCCGGCATTTGGGCCTTGCTGCGCCGCGAAGGGCCCACGCTGACCGTCTGGGCGACCTTGCTGCCTCTGTTGACCGCCGTCCCGGCCGTTTGGCTCATGCTGCGGCCCTCGGCCGGGCTGCGGGCCCGCGCCTCGATCGCGATCGCATTGGGCCCGGTGCTGGTCGCGCTGGGATTCGCCTGCCGGCAGCTCAGCTGGTGGAGCGTCCTCGACGGCGCGCTGCTTGCATTGATGGTTGCGGCCGCCGCCGGGGACTGGGCCCTCGTGCGCAGGTCCGGGCGCTGGACCATGGCGGCAGCCGTCCTGGCCTTCGCCATCCCGGGCGCCGCCAAGATGCTGCCCCAGCGGTTCGCGCGGGCCGGGTCGACCCTCACGCCCTCGGAGTCCGAGGAGCTCGTCATGCGGCACCTGGGGCACTGGCTCGCGAACCGAACGGGAAAGCCCGGCGCCGTGGTGTTCGCCCCTCCCAATGAGACCACCGCCCTCTGCTATTTCGGGGGCCTGCGGGGGATCGGCACGTTCGCGCCCGACAACAGCTCCGGCTTCGGCAACACCCTGGCGATAGCCGGGGCGCGGACGATGGAGGAGGCGCAGGGCAACCTCCAGGGGCGGGGGGTGCGGTACGTCGTCGTGCCGTCATGGGACAGGTTCTTCGATGATTTCGCGCGCCTGTACCTCGACAGGAGGTTCGCAAACCGGAGGAGCCTGCTCGTCGGCGAGCTGCGCCGCTGGAACCTGCCCCCGTGGCTGCGCGCCGTGCCCTACCAGATGCCCGTGGGCGGCGGATTCGCGGGGCAGTCGGTCCTGGTGTTCGAGGTGGTCGACGAGCAGAGCCCCGCGGCCGCCGCCGGCCGGCTGGCGGAGTATCTGGTCGAGACCGGGCGCCTCGATGATGCAAAGGCCGTCGGCGCGGGCCTGCGGCGATTTCCGGGCGACGTCGGGGCCCTGGCCGCGCGTGCGCAGGTGGAGCACGCGCTCGGCGACGATGCCGCCTTTGCCAAGACGGTGGAATCCCTGCTGGCGCGCCTCTCGAGCGGGGGAGACCGCTTCCTGCCCTGGGACCGGCGGGTCAGCCTGGCCATTGTCCTGGTCGAGGGAAGGCGAATCGACCTGGCCCGCGCCCAGGTGCGCCGCTGCCTGGCGGACGTCAACGAGGGCAGGCTGCGCTTGCTCTCCACGGGCTCGCTGTACGATCTGCTGCTGCTGGGCCATTCGTTCAGGATCGAGATAGCCGATCCCAGGCTGCGGGACCTTGCGGTGGAACTCCTGCCGGTCGACCTGCGCAGCCGCGTCTAGGGCGCCGCCCCGCCTGTGGATCGCGGCGGATAGATGCGCCCGCCTGGGACTTCCGCCGACCGCGGCTTCCCGGCCCGCGGACGTTGGGCTACGCGGCCTTTTCCAACCGGTCATACCACTTGAACTTCATGTAGACCGACGTGGCGACAAGCAGGACGAGAACAAGGCCGGACCATGCCCATTGCTTCAGGACAATGTAGATCGGAAGGATCACGAGGCACATCTGCCAGACGATCCCGACCGCGACATTGGCGAGGTCGTGCGCGGCGCCCCGGTTGGGTTCAAACGAGGGGTCGTCCGCCATGACCTTGTCGCGGATGGGACCCCACCATCCCCAGGGGTTCACGGTCCGGTAGAATCCCTTCAGGACCTCCTCGTCCTCCGGCTTGCTGAGGAACGTCCCGGCAATGCAGCCGGCCAGGGAGAGGACGAAGAGGGCCGGGAAGGTGTACAGCATGTTGAAGCTGTGCCCGACGATCATCTCTGACACCGAGGGGACGACCATCGCGCCGCCGATCCCGGCGACCATTCCCCAGAAGTAGCCGTAGCCGTTGAAGCGCCACCAGTACCACTTCAGCACGTTGGAGGTGACGAAGCCGCTGTAGAGCGCGCCGACGAGCCACATCATCACGTCGGTGATCCGGTCGGTGAGAAGGCCGAAGACGATGCCGATCGCCAGGAAGACGAACGACACGATCCGGCTGAGCGCGACCTCCCTTCGGCCGCCCGCGTTCGGGTTGATGAATCGCTTGTAGACGTCGTTCACCACGTAGGCCGGGGCGGCGTTGAGGGTCGCGGCGAAATTGGACATGAAGGCCGCGGCGAGGCCGGCGAGAAGGAAGCCGAGGACCCCGGTGGGCACCTGCCCGTTGAGCACCAGCGGGAGGACCTTCTCGAAATCTGGCGTTCCCTGCGACTGCAGCTGCGGCATGCAGAAGGCCAGGGCGAGCACGGTGATGCCGGCGATCATCAGGTACCTCGGGAACATCAGCACGACGGTCACCATGGCCGTCATGAGCGAGGCCTCGCGAGGGTTGCGCGTGGCGAGGATGCGCTGCATGTCGTAGTTCGGCGCCGGGCCCGCGAGGCTCGCGAGCACGCCCTTGAAGAACATCAGGCCGAATATGATCGTGAACAGCTCGTTGTCGTCCTGGCGCAGCGCGGAGTTCGCGGTCTTGAGGATGCCGTCCCAGTTGAGGCCGAGCCTCCAGCCGAAGAACGGGTTCATCCAGCCCGCCGGGATGCTGTGCGCGATCATGTCGGGCGACACCCTGGCGATCGCGATCAGGCCGATGGCGACCGCCGTGAGCGTCAGGATGGTGAATTGGGCCACCTCGGTGATGACGACGCTCACCATCCCCCCCTTGATGGCGTAGAGCGAGGTGAGCCCGAGGAGGATGACGGCGTAGATGTTCTCGTCGGAGAACATGCCGGTCGAGCGGCCCGTGAAGTGCCACGGCAGCATCACGACCGCGAACTTGCCGATGCCCTTGAACGCGTAGGCGAGGAGGCCGATGACGTTCACAAGCGCGAAAGCCACTACGCTCAGGTGCGCGAGGACGCCGCCGCGGTCGCTTCCGAACCGCGTCTGGATCCACTGGGCGCCGGTGAGGACATTTGAGCGCCTCAGCCACGCGCTCAGGAACATCATGAGGAAGATCTGGTTGAACGTCGGCCAGACCCACGGGAGCCAGACGCTCTTGAGGCCGTAGAGGAAGAGCACATAGACGAGCCACATCGTGCCGCTGATGTCGAACATCCCCGACGCGTTCGAGACTCCGAGCATGTACCAAGGCAGCGTCTTGCCGCCGAGGAAGTAGCCGTCCAGGTCCTTGGACCCACGCCGCGAGACCCAGAGGCCTATGGTGACGACGAAGACAAAATAACAGACGACGATTCCAATATCCAGGGCGTGCAGCTGCATGGGGTTGCTGAATCGGGGCGGCTGGCGTTGCTCGGAGCCGGGACTGCGGCCCGAATCCGGCCGAGACAATTGGGCAAACATCGGGACGGCAAAGCTAAATCGGCGGCCGTGCGGATTGAGCCCCGGCCCTTGCCGATATCGGGGCTGCCCAAGCCCAATTGACGGGTTCTTCCTCCCCATCTAGGCCGGAGCCGTGCAGCAAGGACAACCCAGCCGCACCGCATTGGGCGCCGCCTTTCACCGCGCCGCCCACCAGGTGCTGGAGCGGGGAGTCATCTTCGCCGACCCGCTTGCCGGGCGCATCCTGGTGGCGGACTTTGAGAGGGCCGTCCGCGAGGCGGAAGGGGAACCTTCCCGGCGAAGGCTGCGCCTCTTTGTCGCCGCGAGGGCGCGGTTCGCGGAGGATGCGGCCGCGGCCGCCGTCGCGGGCGGCGCCCGCCAGCTTGTGGTGCTCGGCGCGGGCCTCGACACCTATGCCTACCGTGCCGCCCCGCTGGATGGCCTGCGCGTCTTCGAGGTCGACCACCCGGTGACCCAGGCCTGGAAGCGGCGGCGCCTGGCCGACGCGGCGATCGCGGTGCCGCGCTCCCTCGCGTTCGTGCCGGTCGATTTCGAGAGGGATACATTGGCGGGCGGACTGGCCGCCGCAGGCTTTGATCCGGCGCGGCGGACCTTCTTCACGTGGCTGGGCGTCGTGCCGTACCTGACGGAGCAGGCGGTGTTCTCAACGCTTGGGTTCATCGCCGGCCTGCCGGGGGGCGCCCACGCGGTCTTCGACTACAGCAATCCCCCGGATCCGCGCCCCGGCCAAGGCGGTTCCGCTGACCGCGAGACGCTTGCCGCGCGCGTCGCATCCCTTGGGGAGCCGTTCGCGAGCTTCCTCGAAACGGACGCGCTGCTCGCGAGACTCAGGGCCCTGGGCTTTCGGGAGGTCGAGGATCTCGGCCCCGAGCTGATCCGGAGGCGTTATTTTGCAGGCAGGGGAGGCCCCCTGCCGGACAGGGGCGGCCATGTTGTCCGCGCTTCGACGGCCTAGGGGCGGGTCCTCCCGCGTGCGCTGTCGCCGACGAATTGACGCTCTGGCGGCCAACCGGGACCAGGAGCGGATCCGGGCCCCGCGACCCGATCCATACCGGCCGCGGCATGTGTGGAGCGGGCGGCATTGATTGCAGCACCCTTAAGTGCCTAATTGGAGCCATGACCACCCCGAAGAACCTTGGCCTTTGCCTCCTTCTCGCAGCATCGCTTGGCGGCCCCTGCAGCGGTGCGGGCGAGCCTCCGGCGCCCGCGGTGACCACGGCGCAGCTGACCAGCCTTTCCAAGGCCGCGGAGCAGGAGCTGCGGGGAGACATCCTTCCGTGGTGGCTGAAGAACGCCCGCGACCGCGAGCACGGGGGCTTCCACTCATTCATCGGCGAGGACATGAAGGTCCGCGACGACCTCCCTCACGGTGCGCTGCTCACCAGCCGCATCCTATGGACGTTCTCCGCCGCCTATCGCATGTACCGGGACCCGGAATACCTCGAGATGGCGCGCTGGGCCTACCGCGATCTCGTGGACAGGTTCATCGACAAGCAGGACGGCGGCCTCTTCTGGACAGTCCGCCCGGACGGCCGGCCCGCAGAGGCGAACAAGCTGATCTACAACCAGGTTTTCGGCATCTACGGGCTCGCGGAGTACTACCGCGCAACGGGCGACATCGCGGCGCTCCAGCAGGCGGTCGCGATCTACGGCCTGATCGAGAAGAACGCCCATGACCCGGTGCACGGGGGCTACTTTGACGCGCTCAACCGCGCCTGGCAGCGCGAGACCGGCCCAGGAAGCAACGAGCTCGGACCCGCCCCAAAGTCGCAGAACTCCCACATCCACATCCTAGAGGGTTTCGCAAACCTGCTGCGGGTCTGGCCCGACGAGGGCCTGCGCAAGCGCGAGCACGAGCTCCTCGGCCTGACGATGAGCCGCATCATCGACACGCGCACGCACCACCTCATCCTTTTCATGAAGGACGACTGGACTCCGGTCGGCGACGGGATCTCGTACGGCCACGACATAGAGCTGAGCTGGCTTCTCGTCGAGGCGGCGGAGGTGGTTGGCGACCCGGCGCTCATCGCGCGGGCAAGGCAGGAGGCGGTTGCGATCGCGAAAGTGACCAACGCCGAGGGCGTCGACACCGACGGCGGCGTGTACAACGAGGGCGACCCCAAGGGACCGACCAACACGAACAAGGAGTGGTGGGAGCAGGCCGAGGCAGCGGTCGGCTTCTTCAACGCCTACCAGATATCGGGCGACCCGGCTTACTTCGCGGACTCGAAGAGGAGCTGGCGCTTCATCCAGGACAAGGTCGTGGACCGGCAGCACGGCGACTGGCACAACACCCTGGCGCGGGACTGCACGCCGATCCTGGAAATCAAGGGCTTCTTCGGCAGGACCTTTCCAAGCTCCAAGCTGGGCGTCTGGAAATGCCCGTACCACAACAGCCGCTCGTGCATGCAGCTGATCGAGCGTGTGGACGAGATCCTCGGCCGCGGCCCCGGGGGCTAGGCGCCCCCCGGGGTCATCCGGCAAGGAGGAGCTCCAGCATCTTGCGGTCGAGCTTGTGGCCCTGGAAGTCCTCGTAGGCCACGTCGGCGCGGCCGCTGTCGATGATGCCGAAGTCCCCGCGCAGGTTCCACATCGCCCATCCCCAGCCGGCCTCCCTCCAGAGCGCGATCAGGTCGGTCATCCAGGCGAGGCAGGCGTCGTGGGGCGTCCTGTTGTGGCACCCCCATTCGCCGACGTGGACCGGGACGCCCCGGTCGGTGAGTGGCTTCCACTTGGTGATTAGCTCGGCGCGGAGCTTCCCGCGGTCCCACACGACGCCGTTCCTGTCCGTCATGGGCCAGGTGGGTCTTTCCAGCGACTCAAACTCGTTGGGCGGCACCCAGGTTGCGGTGTAGTGGCTGACCATCTTCGGGAGGTAGCCGCGCGTGCTCTGCACGATGCCCTCGTCCGCGAGGCCCATCACGGGGCTCTGGCCGATGTCGGCGCCGTCCGCGACGACGAGCCGGTCGGGGCTCACCTCGCGTATGGCGGCTATCAGGGCGCGGGCGATCTCGACGTACCGCGACTGATCGGCCATGAACGGCGGCTCGTTGAACAGGTCGAAGCTGAGGCGCGAGCTCGGTATGTCCCGGTACCGCTGCGCAAGGTGGCGCCAATGGTGTTCCGCGGCCTCGAGGGCGCGCTGCATCGAGTCGCGGGTGCCGCCGAAAAGCTGGTAGGGCTCCATCTCGCGGCCGTTGACGCAGTATCCCGGAATCCGGTGCAGGCAGAGGTTGATGTAGACGCCGTGGCGCCGGCCCATCTCGATGGCCTCGTCGACGGGCTTGAGCGCGTTGTCGTCGATCTTCATCCAGTCCTTCGGGCTCGACCACGACCAGTACCACAGGGGAAGGCGGGCGAAGTTGAACCCCCAGCCGGCGATCCACTCGAAGTCGCTCTCCTTGAACGACAGGGCGCGCGAGCCGCGGGACGCGCCCGAAAGGTTGAACCCGCGCCACAGCGGTATTCGCGGCTGGGGGCGCGCGGCGCCGGACGCCCGGGAGAAGGAGGGGAGCAGCGCGCCCGTGGCCGCGGCGGCCGAGGCACCGATGAATTTGCGGCGGGTCATCGGCGCCTCAGCGGATCGACACGGCCTCCATCCCTGGATGCGCGGCGTCGCCAGCGAGCCCCGCGCCGGAGAGGCCGGGGCAGCCCTCGGCATCAAGCGCGCGCTGGAAGTAGGCCGGCGGGTTGGGCCCCCATGTGATGCTGCAGTCCCGGAACGTGACCCCGGCGGCATGGCGCAGGAGGAAGCCGCTTGTCGCCATTTCCGGCAGGGGCGCCGCGGCGGTGGGGCGCAGGTCCTGCCTGCCGCCCGCGAAGGCCGACGGTCTGTCGACATGGATGGAGACGCGGTCGAAGGATATGTTCTCGATGTGCCCGGGCTCGGCGGCGTACACCACGGCGCCGTTCTCGGAGCGGCAGATGAGGTTGGAAAAGCGGATGTCCCGGATGACGCCGAGCCGGCTCCGCTCATTCCAGGGCACCGCCTCGATCTGTATGGGCTCGCCGCGGCCCCACCACATTGAGTCGAAGATCCTGGTCTCTATGACGAGGTCCGAGAACAGCGCCCGCTCTATGCTGCCCTCCAGACTCAGGCGCACGGCCACGCCCCGGTGGCTGTCCTTTATTATGCAGTCGCTCACGACCACGTCGCGGATGGCGCCGGACACGTCGCATCCGAGAACGATCCCCGACGAGCGCGATCGCAGGGTGCATCCGGAAATGACGACATTCTCGCAGGGCCGCGTGATCCCCTCGCTCAGCGGGACCGCCTTGAGGGAGATGCAGTCGTCTCCGGTCGAGATATTGCAGCCATGGATGCGCACGTTGGACGACCGGTCTATGTCGATGCCGTCGTTGTTCGGCATTCGGAGGTCCCCGTCGATGCGGATTGTGTCGATGGATGCGTCGTCGCAACCGAGGAGCCTCAGAGTCCAGTATGCCGAGTTGGTCAGGGAGAAGTCGCGCAAAAGGATGTGCCGGCAGTCCTTGAGTACGACGGTGAATGGGCGCAATTCCATGCACTTGTAGATGAACGGCCCAACCTCCGACACATAGGCCATGCCGTTGCCGTCGATGCGCCCCGGGCCCGTGATGGCGATGTCCTCGGCGTTGTCTGCGTAGACCGCCACGCCCAGTTTCTGGACCGGCCCGGGATCGAACCAAACGGGGGGTGGCGCGAACCGGGTGAAGTCGCCGTGGCGGGGGCTGACCTGAAGCAGGGCGCCACGCTCGAGATGGAGCTCGACGCGGTTTTTCAGCTCGATTGTGCCGATTGTAATCGTGGCCCCGGCCGGCACGAGCACACGTCCGCCGCCGTGGGCGGCGCACGCGTCGATCGCCCGCTGTATCGCTGCGGTGTCCGCGTGAATATCGCGTCCGGTAGCGCCGAAGTCGGCGACATTGTACGAGGGCGGTATGTCTGCCGGGGCGGCTGCTGCAAGAAACGGCATGGCAAGGAGAACAAGGCGGCACAGCAGCGTGGCTGAATGCATGCGCAATGGGGGAGAGGGGGGTGGGGCGAGAGGCTGGAATTCCGGGGTCGGCGGCTTCCTTCCCCAAAACCGCCAGATTCCACGGGGAAGTCAATTCGCGGGTGGGCGTCTTCCCGATGCGGGAGCCGGGAAGGCCTCAACGATAAGCCTCTCAACCACAGACTTATGCGCTGGAACTCCGGCAGGCAAGATCGGCGTCGGATTGCATCTCAAGAACAAGACAAACGATCTCATTAACATGAACTTCGTTTCCGGATATGCTGGCCAAGGTCCCTCTTCACAGCTGGGGCGAATACCCCGTAATCCGGCGATTTCCGCGGGCGTTGCCCCATCACCCCAAATTCCGCCATGAAGCTTAAGATTGTCGGTCCCGCGCTGCCGAACATTCCGTGGCAGCCGAAGCCTTCGGGCAATCCGGATCTGGTCTGGCGCTATGACGCCAATCCCGTAATAGGCCGCCGCCCGCTCCCGCGGGTGACGGGCATCTACAACAGCGCGGTCGTGCCGTGGGAGGGCGGATTCATCGGCGTGTTCCGCACCGAGGGCATGGACCGCATCCCCCACCTGCACGTGGGCCGCAGCCCAGACGGCCTCAGGTTCGCCTTCGACCCGAAGCCCATCGACCTCAATTGCGACGACCCCGAGGTCCGCAGGTTTGAATACGCGTACGATCCCCGCGTTACGCCGATAGACGGCGTGCACTATGTCACCTGGTGCAATGGCTACCATGGGCCGACCATAGGCATCGCCAGGACCACGGATTTCGTCCGCTTCGAGCAGCTGGAGAACGCCTTCCTTCCCTATAACCGCAACGGCGTGCTCTTCCCGCGGAAGATTGGCGGGAAATTCCTGATGCTCAGCCGGCCCTCGGACACCGGCCACACGCCGTTTGGCGACATCTTCACCAGCGAGAGCCCCGACATGGTCCACTGGGGCATGCACCGGCACGTGATAGGACGCGGCGGCCCGTGGTGGCAGGGGACCAAGATCGGCGCCGGCCCTTCGCCCGTCGAGACGAGCGAGGGGTGGCTTCTGTTCTACCACGGCGTCACCACGACCTGTAACGGATATGTGTACTCGATAGGGGGGATGCTGCTCGACGCCGAGCGGCCATGGAAGGTGGTCGCGTGCGCAAGCGAGCCCTTTCTTGTCCCGGAGGCTCCATACGAGCTCTCGGGCTTTGTGCCCGGAGTCTGCTTCCCTGTGGGGTGCCTTTGCGACTCCGCGACGGGCCGCATCGCATTGTACTACGGCGCCGCGGACACGTTCACCGCGCTTTGCTTCTGCAACGCGGGGGATGTCGTGCGGTTCATAAGGGAAAACCCCCTGAAGAAGTAGGGCTGACTTCGCCCGGGATTGCTCCTGCGCTTGCCTACGGGTGTTCATGGTTTCAGCTTGGGGCCGTGAAACCCCATGTGCTGCTGATCTTCCGAACCCGTTTCGAGGAGAGCATGGCGATGCTCAGGGGCATTGCGCACTTCGAGCGCACGCACCACTTCTGGACGGCGTTCCACGACGACGAGGCCCGCTCGGAATCGGACCCGCGCTGGCTCGCGAGCAAGCATTGGGACGGCGTCATCAGCAGGCACACGACGCCGCCGCTCGTGCGCTCCTGCGCCGAGCGGAACATCCCGCTGGTGGATCTGAACGACGTGGCGCCATACCCCGGCGTGCCCAAGATCAGGCCCGACAACGTCGCCGTCGGCCATCTTGGGGCGGAGCACTTTATCGAGCGGGGCTTCCAGAAGTTCGGGTTTTCCGGCTTTTCGAACACAAGCTGGTCCTGCGAGCGGAGGGACGGGTTTGTCGAGGCGGTCCGTCTCGCCGGACGCGAATGCTCGGTGTTTGACGTCAGCTACCCCGGAGGCGTCAGCCCGTTCTGGGACGAGGAGCAGATCGGCAAGCTGGCCCGCTGGATGAAGCCCTTGCCGAAGCCGATCGCGATCATGGCGTGCAACGACATGCGTGCGCTGCAGGTCATCGGCGCGGCCCACGCCAGCGGCATACTTGTGCCCGAGGAGGTGGCCATACTCGGCGCAAACAACGACACCATACGCTGCGACCTGGCGGATCCCGCCCTCTCAAGCGTGGCACCGAATGCATTCCAATCGGGGTACCGCGCAGCCAACATGCTCCGCGAGATGCTCGCGGGCCGAGCGCCAATGGATTTAGACCAGCGCGTCGAGCCGATCGGCGTCGTGACCCGGCACTCCACGGACATCCTGGCCGTCGAGGACCGCAATGTCGTCTCGGCCCTCAGCTTCATCCGGGAGGAGGCCTGCCGCGGCATATCCGTGGAGCAGGTCCTGCAGCACGCGCACGTGTCGCGCAGCCAGTTGGAGCGGAAGTTTCGCCAGTATATCGGCCGATCCCCGCAGGCGGAGATACGGCGCGTGCAACTCAGGAAGATCCGCGAGCTCCTCCTCGAGACAGACTTTCCTCTGAAGCGGATCGCCGAGCTGACGGGCTTCGAGCACATGGAATACATGTGCGTGCTCTTCAAGCGCCTGACGGGCGAGTCCCCGGGGGCATTCCGGGCCACGATGCAGGACAAGTCGCTCGTTGGGGCGGGGGCAGCCAAGAACGGCTGACGAACGACGCCGGTCCATGATGCGCGCAACCCGCCTCCCGTTCCTCGTAGCGGCATTCCTTGCCCATGCGGCATATGGCGGCCCGAAGCCCGTCGAGTTCGAGTTTGTGGCGCCCGACAACGCGCTGGTCCAGAACCCTTACGCGCGCGAGCTTTGGGCCGAGGTCACCACGCCGGCCGGCCAGAAGCTGACGCTGCCCGCTTACTACGCGGATGGCGGGCTCTACGCCGTCCGCGTCCGGCCCGACGAGCTGGGCACCTACCGTTTCGGCAATGTCTCCGAGACGACGATGGGGATCCACGCTACGGAGCTCGTCGTCAGCTTGGTCTCACCCCGGGAGGTCCAGAACACCGCGAGGACGCGCCTGCCGGCCATCCTGCGCGACCCCAAGGATCCCAGGCGGTTCATGCGGTCCGACGGCCATCTCTTTGTCCCCGTCGGCGCGAATCTCGCCTGGGCGCCCGACGACCAGCCCAACCGGCTCAACTATTACCTCGGCGCGCTGCCGGCTTTCTCCCATGCCAACCTAAACTGGATGAGGGTCTGGATGGCGCATTGGAGCGGGCTGAACCTCGACTGGCTACCCAAGGACATGGGCCCTTCGCCGAAGCCCGGCTATTTCGACGAGAGGGTCGCCGAGACCTGGGACCAGCTCCTGGCCGCCGCCGAGGAGAACGGCGTCTATGTCCAGATCGTGCTCCAGTACCACGGCCAGTTCAGCTCCACGGTCAACTCTGACTGGGCCGGGAACCCCTGGAACGCATCCAACCCCGGCGGCTTCCTCAAGTCGCCCGCCGATTTCTTCACCGACCCGAACGCACAGGTCTTCTCGCTGGTCAAGTACCGCTACATCATCGCCCGCTGGGGCTGGTCGCCGGCCGTATTCGCCTGGGAGCTATTCAACGAGGTGCACTGGACGGACACGTTCAAGCAGGGCCGCGAGGCCGATGTCGCCCGCTGGCACGACGAGATGGCCACGTTCATCCGCTCGGTCGACATCTACGGGCACCTCGTCACCACCAGCACCGAGAACCTCCGGAGCCCCATCTACAGCAAGATGGACTATTTCCAGCCGCACCTCTACGCGGCCAATCTGATCGCCGGGTCGCGCAGCTACGATCCGCCGTGTGACGCGCTCGACCGGCCCGTCTTCTATGGCGAAGTGGGCGACGACCATGAGCCCTTATCGCCCGACGTCAAAAAGGCCGGGCTGAATACCGTTCCGCCGGTCTGGGCGAGCATCATGGGTCAGGGAGCAATCGCCGCCCAGCCCTGGAACGGATGGCAGCTGCTCGAACAGAAACGGCTGGACCAGATTGGGGCGGTCTATCGATTCCTCGTGCTCAACCGAGTGCAGGCGCAGGCCGGACTCCAGCCATTCTCGGCAGTGGTTGAATGCTCGGAGCGCGCTCCGCTCAAGATCCTGGCCGGGCAGGTGTGGCAGCGCCGGGCTGCCCCCGACTTCGCGTACCCGGTCGATGGAAGTGAGCCGGTCGAGGCGGCCAACGTGCCTGCCATATTGGTCGGTTCCGCGGCCAGCGTGGCCGATGGATTCCCCGAACGGGCCACCTATCATCTCGATCTGCCCGCCCAGACGACCCTTCATGCCCGGGTTGGCCACATAGGAAATGGCGTGGCCGGCCTCCGGGTGAGCGTCGACGGGCACATCGAGGCGACGCATAGGTGGGACGGCAACGCCGGCGTGCCAGACCCGGCCGAGCTCGCGGTGGCCGTCGCCCAGGGGCAGCACACGCTCGTCCTCGAGAATCCCGGCCCGGAATGGATCGAGGTGCCGGAGATCGACCTCGGGATCGAGGTCCCCGCACTCGCCCTGATCGGCCGCCGCAACGACCGCTTCATCGAGGCGTGGATATGGAACCGGAAGAACCTCTACGCTATCAGTCCATCGACCGCCGCGGCGGGAACGGTGGACCTGGACAACGTGCCTGCCGGATCCTGGAAAGTCACCTGGTGGGACACCCTAAAGGGCGTGCAGTCCGCTTCACAGGTGATCGAACACCGCGGCGGCGCGCTCAAGCTTCCGACCCCGCCGATCATGCGCGATGCCGCGGTCGTGCTCAGCCGCGGGTGATGGCGTCACTTGGCGGGTTCGCCCCCGGCAAAAACGGCAAGCGAGAAGAGTTGGTCGCCGGGCGCCTGGACGTTCGCATCGTCAAGGGAATCCAGGAGGCCGGCCGCGATGTCCGTCGCCTTTTCGCGGGGCTCTCCGGCGAGGAGAGCCAGGGCCTCCGGCCCCGGAGGTTCCCCGGACGCGAACGGCCGCACAAATATCCCGGCCTTCGGCCCGGGCGGGGCGCCAAAGTACCTGCGGCTGCCTGGGTCGTAGAACTCCTGGTCAAGCCGCGCCAGCAGACGCGCGGCGATCTCGTCCGCGGTCTTGTCGCCGGCGGCGCAGGCGTACTCGCGGCAGCCGAAAGCGACCGCCGCGTAGTCGTCCGGGCCGGCGGGCAGGCCCGACCCGGAGAAACGGCGGAGGTCGCCGTCCGCCGAAAGGATGAACGCGCTCCTCAACGCGCCCAGCGTCCGCCTAGCCGCGTCAACGTAGCGTGAATCGCCAAGCTGCGCGCCGGCGCGCGCCAGCGCACCAAGCATCAGCCCGTGCGCAGCGGCGGTGGCCCGGTCGTCGCGCGGCGGCGGGGGCCGGCGATCGCGAAGGGCGAGAAGGCGCGCTGCCGCCAGCCTGTCGTCAGAGTCGGAGCTGGAGCGCAGCAGGTTCTTGGAGGAGTACTGGCCGGAGGGATCGTCGGCCGAGGGCACGTTCCCACCACCCTCGACGCCGTGGGCCCGTTTGAACGCCGCCGAGTCCGCGCCTAGGGCGCTGTCGATCTCGGCCGCCGTCCATGCGTAGTAGCCTATGAATTCATCGGCCGTGGCATCTAGCGCCGCGGCAAAGGTGCCGTCAGTCTGCGCAAGCCGGTTCAACGCAAAGTCGAGCGCCCCGCGCGCGCACCTTTCAAAATTCGGCGCGTCGGCACCCTGCGCCGCGTCGAGAAAGGCAAGAGCGAGGCGCGCCTGGTCGGCGAGGGTCTTCTGCGGGCAGGGCAGGTTCCACGCCGCATCGGTCGCATACCGGAAGAATCCGCCGTCGAGCGGATCGCGCACGGCGCTGGTGGACAGCGCGCGCAGGGTCTTCAGCGCGGCCTCGCGACCCGCCGCCGGCTGGCGCAGGAGGAAGCGGTCGAGCTCGGGCTCCGGGTCCTTTGGCAGGTCGCCGAAGCCGCCCCTTTCCGAATCGAAGGTGTCCAGCCAGGCCTTGGCGGCAGCCGAGAACCTCGCCCTCGACCTATCCACGCTCCAGGCGGACGGCGGCCCGGACCGGGCGGCCGGCGTGAGCTGCGCGACCGCCTCCGCGGCCCTCTTGCGGCAGACCGCGGGGCTGGCCGCCCACGCGTCCAGGGCCTGCTTCGCCTGCTTGAGGAATCCGGGCCTGCCCCAGTCCTCGGACGGCGACAGGTAGGTGGCGCCGTCGAACGGCAGGAGCTCAGGCGTCAGCCAAACGTTCAGCGGCCAGCCGCCGAGCTGTTTCACGTCCTCCACGTACGCCTGGTAGAGCGAGGCGAGGTCGGGGCGCTCGTCCCGGTCGACGATCACGCAGACGAAATCATGATTGAGCCATTGAGCAGTCTCCGGGTTCGAGAAAGTCTGGCGGCGCATCGCGCGCGCGAGCTCGCTGGTGAAGTAGCCCATGAAAAGGAAGACCGGCTTCTGCTCGCGCTTGGCCCGGGCAAAGGCCTCCTCGCCCCACGGCATCCAGGCGACAGGGCTCCCCGCATTGGCCCGCAGGAACGCCGAGGGCTCGCTGCGAAGCCAGTCGGACGCGCCGCCCGCGAAGGCGCCTGCCGCCATGGCGAAGAGCAGCGGTGAGGCGAGCAGCCGGATCAGCAATGGACCCCGGAGCATCGCATTGCGTGGCAGGGGTCGGGCGCAAGTGGTCGGGAACAGCATGGAATTCCGCAGGAATGGATGCTAGCCGATCCTACCGGACGCAACTTTCTTCCGGCGGATGCGTCCTGCGATGGAGCAACCTTTCGCACCCTCGCCTGCGCAAATACCGGGCCACGTCGGGACTTGCCGTATGGCGGCGCGCCGATAGTATAAAGACGCCGAGTCAATCCAATGGATCAAGGCGGCCCGCGTTCGGCCTGCCGAAACCCCCAGCTCCCATGTCATTCCATATTCTCGAGCTCGCTTCGTCAAACCTGTCCCTGATCCCGGCCGTCTGCTGCGCGTTTGCGATCGGAGCAATCGTTCCGGCCCGCGGCGCCGACCAGCCTGTGTCGGTCGGGGTCTTCGATCAACACGCCGACATCGGGGGCGTGGGCCTTCCCGGAAACGCCTATTACGACAGCAGCACCCAGGAGTATCTCCTGGCGGCCTCTGGCACCAACATGTGGGGCGTCCACGACGAGTGCCATTTCGCATGGAAGAAGGTAAAGGGAGACTTCATCCTGCAGGCCTTCACGGAATTCCTCGGGAGTGGCATCGACCCGCACCGCAAGATGGGGCTCATCGTGCGTGCAAGCCTTGATCCCCGCTCGCCCCACGTGAACGCGTGCAGGCACGGCAGCGGGCTGGCATCGCTGCAGTACCGCAAGGCCGAGGGCGCGATTACCGAGGAGATACGGCTCAAGGTCATGGGCCCGGACGTCCTGCAGCTCGAGCGGGCGGGGAAGAAGTTCACCATGTCCGCGGCGCAGTTTGGCGAAACGTACTCCTCGCAGAGTTTCGATTCGATCGAGCTTCCCGACGAGGTGTACGTCGGCATCTACGTCTGCTCGCACAGCAACCTGGTCGTGGAGCGGGGGATCTTCAGGAACGTCCGGCTCATACGGCCGGCGCACCCGGCCTTCGTGCCCTACAGGGACTATATCGGCAGCGACATCGAGCTGCTGGACATCAACACGGGCGTGCGCAAGGCGGTCTGGCACGCGGATGACTCTCTGCAGGCCCCAAACTGGACGCCGGACGGCAAGCATCTCATCTACAACCAGAACGGCCGGGTATTCAGCTTTGACATCGCAAAGCGCGAGGCCGCGCCCATCGACACGGGCGCCCAGATCCACTGCAACAACGACCACGCGCTTTCATTCGACGGCCAGATGCTCGGGATCAGCAGCGGCCCCACCTCGATGGTGTACACGCTCCCCATTGGCGGAGGTGTCCCAAAGCGAATAACGCCGACCGGCCCCTCCTACCTGCACGGCTGGTCGCCGGACGGCAAGTTTCTCGTCTTCACGGGGATGCGCAACGGAAACTTCGACGTCTACCGCGTCCCGTCCGCTGGGGGGGCCGAGGAGCGCCTGACGAACGCGAAGGGGCTGGACGACGGCTCGGAGTACACGCCCGACTCAAGGACGATATTCTTCAATTCCAACCGGACCGGGAAGATGCAGATCTGGAGGATGAACGCGGACGGATCGGAGCAGACCCAGGTGACCGACGATGAGTTCAACAACTGGTTCCCGCACGTGTCGCCCGACGGCAAGACGGTCGTCTTCATCAGCTTTCCCCCCGAGACACGGTCCGACGACCATCCCTTCTACAGGCGCGTGTACCTGCGCAGGATGCCCGTCGAGGGCGGGATGCCCGCGGTCATAGCCTACGTGTACGGGGGGCAGGGCTCGATCAATGTCAATTCCTGGTCGCCCGACAGCAAGATGATCGCGTTCGTGAGCAACTCGGACTCGTTCTGAGCGATGGCGGGGGAGAAGGAGTCGCCGCCCGGAGCATTTCGCAGGCGGCGATCGGCTGAGCGGCCCTGAGGAGGATCAGAACCGGTACTTGACAGTCCCGAACACCTCGATCCCCGGGTCGGGTACGATTCCCTCGTACGCATAGGTTGCGTCCGACGGGGTCCAGTTGTGCTGGTCGGTGAGGTTCTTCACGGTAACCCGGAACTCCCAGTGCCTGGTCTTGTAGAATAGGCTCGCATCGACCGAATACTGCCAGGGCACGACGAGGTATCCCTGGTAGTCGCCGTTCATCGGGCTCGTGACCAGGGTGTTGACCTCGGCCCCGACCCCATTGTCGAACGTGTACGACGCCAGCGCGTTTATCGTGTCCAGCGGCTGCCCCGGGATCCGAAGATTCCCCGTCTGCTGGAACTCGCCCGGAGTGAACGGAAGGGGCGGGCCGTTCGGAACCGGGGTGGTCGTGTCACTGGCCTGGAACGGCGCGGGTGCCGGGGTGAACCCGTTCACCCACGAATAGCCGAACGTCGCGAAGAAGTTCTTGTTCGGCTGGTAGTTGCCGGAGATTTCAAAGCCATAGAACTTGTACTGGATGACAGGCGAAGCCTGCGGCTTGTATTGCCGGGACTGGTCGAAGATGTCCGCGCTGACGAAGAGCTTCTCCCCCAGGACGGCAAACTTCGCGCCGTACTCCACGAGCTGGCTCTCTTCCGAGAACAGGCTGCGGGGAAGCGTGGGATTTCCCGTATTGGGGTCCGTATAGAGGCCGAATCCGCCGCCGTCGGCGCTGTCACCGGTGTAGTTCTGGCTGTAATTGTATGTGAGATACGTGGAGACTGTGGGCGTGACCTTGTAGACCAGGCTGATGTTTGCATTCGGCTCGCCGACGCCGAGGGAAGCCTCCGTGCCGGGCGTGAACGGGTCCCTGGATTCCACGTGAATCAGGTCCATCCGCGCCCCCGAGACCAGGTTGAAGCTGTCGTTGATGATCCAGGTCGTCTGGATGAAGGGCGAGAGAACGGTGTCCTCGGACTGGTTGGTGTCGTTGTTGATGATGCCCGGCGTGGCGTAGCGTCCCGCCCATCCGGGCACCTGCACGCCCGCGTAGCCGCCGTAGCCCGGGGCCAGGGTGTAGTTTATGTCGGAGCGCAGCGCTACCGAGGAGAGGTCCCAGACGTTGACCGGCTCGAAGAAGAAGTCGTCGTATGCGTTGACGCTCTGGAACTTCTCCTCAAGCCCCGTGTTCACGACGACCTTCGGCGAGCTGAAGATGAATTCGGTCCGGTTGTCGATGAACCACGCCGGATCTATGATCTCGCTGTAGCCGTCCGAGTTGAAGGTGTCCCTCTTCGTGTAGCTGAACATCGTGTTGTTCACGACCTTGAAGCCCGAAGAAAGCTTCCAAGTCTGGACCGCCTGGGCGTTGTATTCCTGCCCGTGTGCGTGACTGGCGGGACCCTGGGCGGTCTCGCGGTAGTCGACCGGAACAAGGGGTCCCCAGGCAATGATGTCGTTGCCGCCCGGCCCCGTGCCGATGTTGGCCGCGTTCTGGAGGTTTCCTGGTCCCGCCATCGTCCCGTTGTCGATATTCGTGCCCGACTGGTACAGCCCGTTGGAGATCAGCAGCTGGGTCGGGCGGTTGATGCCGAAATTCTCACGGTAGTCGGCCCAGAAGGCCTTTGCGTCGACAAACAGCTCATAGGTGGAGTTCGGGCGCCAGGTCACCGCTCCGTATATGGAGGTCGTCTGTTTGATCCAATCGTACCAGAACCCCTCGCTGTCCTCTCCCGAATAGCTGAACCTGTAGGCGAGCGTCGGATTGATCGGGCCGCCGAGATCGAGGTTCCACCGGTTGGTGTCGTAGGATCCGTACGTGTAGCTGAATGAGCCCTTCGGGGCGTCGAAGAACGGCTGCTTGGTGATCAGGTCCACGAAGCCGCCGACGTAGGCGGAGGCGCCCTGCACGGCGGTCGCGGGCCCCGGGACGATGTTCACCGACTCCACGATGTTGAAATCGACGGGCATGCCGTCGCCCTCCTCGCCGATGCGCTGGCGTATTCCGTTCATGAAGACGTCCGCCGACTGCCCGCGGATCGTGGGATTGGCCGGCGAGCCGAAGTTGGAATCGGTGTAGGAGCTGGAGGTCAGTTTGCTGAAATCAGTGACATCCTGGATGTCGATGACGTCCATCTGCTCGCGCGACACGATTGTGACGTTGCGCGGCACGTCGATGATGTTGTCCTCCGTGCCGAAGACCGACGTGAACGGGCGGGCGTTCGGCAGGATCACCTGGTCGATCGGCACGTCGTTCACCTGGTATTTCTCCATCTTGACGGTCGGCTCGGTCCCTGACTGGGATTGCACCTGGGCCGTGGTCGGCGTCGGGGCCGTCTGGTCCGCGGGAGTGGGCGGAGTTGAAGTCTGGGCCATTCCAACCGTCGCGAAGGTCGCCAGGGTCAGGCCGGCGACTAGCCACTTACGTTTGCTTTGGTTCATAGGTATTGATGTGGCATTCAGCATTTGACATGCCAAATGCCGGCAGAATGGGTCAGGTTCAATAACACAACATTCCGGGCTGCAATCACTTATTATCGTGAGACAACCCGGTGCGGCGTGGGCAGGTCCGCCGAGGTCCAGCCCCCGCCCAGCGCCTGTATCAGCGCCACGCTCGATGTCAGCCTCGATGTGTTGATTGCCAGCGCGGTCTCGCGGTTGTTGAGCTCGGTGACCTGCGCGGCCACGACCGTCGTGAAATCGACGGTTCCTGCATTGTACTCGTTCAGCGAAATCTGGGTCGCCTGCTCGGCCTCGGCGACCGCCTCCCGCTCGACCTTGGCCTCATCGGACAGGATCCGGATCTCCGCGAGGTTATCCTCCACCTGCTGGAACGCGGTGAGCACCGTCTGGCGGTAGCTAGCCGCCGAGGCGTCGTAGGCTGCCTTTGCCGACTTCACCAGGTCGCTGCGCTGCCCCCAGTCTAGAAGGGCGTCGGTGGCCTGGGCGCCGAGCGTCCAGAACCTGAACGGCGTGGTGATGAGCTGGTTGAGCGGCGATCCCTCGTAACCAGCGGCACCGGATATGCTGAACGCCGGGAAATAGGCCGCGGTCTGGATCCCGATCTTCGCGTTCGCCGCCGCGGCGTCGCGCTCCGCGGCCGCCACGTCGGGCCTGCGCTCGAGAAGTCTCGACGGCAGCTGCGGTGGGACCTCCGGGACGGTGATCCCTAGATCCGGCCTTCTTGCGATGGATAAGTCGGCCGGCGCTTTTCCCAGAAGGACCGCGATCGCATGTTCATACTGTGCGCGCTGGACTCCCACGCCGATCAGCTGGGCCCTCGTGCTGTCAAGCTGGGTTTGCGCCGTGATGACGTCGCTCCTTGCCGCAACGCCGACCGAGTACTTGTTCTGGGTGATCTTCACGGTGCGCTTGTAGGCCTCGACTGCGTTCTCGAGCAGCCTGATCTGGTCGTCCGCCGACCTGAGCTCGATGTAGTCGAGGGCGAGCGTCCCTTGCGTTGAAAGGCGAGCGGATGCCAGGTCGGCGGCGCTCGCCTGGGCCGCCGCGATGTCGGACTCGACCGTCCGCCTGAGCTTACCCCAGAAATCGGGCTCCCATGATCCCTGGAGCTCGGCGAGGTATGTGGACGACGTGAGGCCTCGGCCCAGCACGCTTTCCGAAGCGGGAACCTTAGCGCGCTGCGCCGACCCCAGGACCCCGACCGTTGGAAGATAGCTGGTCCTGTCGGAGCGCGCAATCTGCCTAGCCTGCTCGTAATTGGCCACTGCCTGGGCAATCGTGAGGTTGGATGCATTCACTTGGCCCTCGAGATCGTTCAGGACCGGATCGTCGAAGACCTCCCACCAAGGGCCCCTCTTCACGTTTTCGCTCGGCTCCGCCGCCTTCCATCCCGCGGCCTCCTTGAATGCCGCGGGCACCGCGACCACCGGCCGCTTGTAGTCGGGGCCGACGGCGCAACCGGCCGCGAGGCAGAGCAATGCTGCGCCGAATGCAAGGCGCGCGGCGTTCGAGCCTGGATCCGTGGGATGTCTGAGTATGAGGTCCATCATGTCTTCCGTGTCGGACATCAGAGCAGCGCCGGTGCGGGCTCCTTGACGGGAGCCAGGACGCCGATCCTCACCCATGTCCGGTGGAACCAGAGGCGCAGGCGGTCGATGTAAAGGTACACGACGGGGGTCGTGTAAAGCGTCAGCAGCTGGCTGACGACCAGGCCGCCGACAATCGATATCCCAAGCGGCTGCCGCAGCTCTGCGCCGTCGCCGTACCCGACGGCCAGCGGGACCGCGCCCAGGATCGCCGCCATCGTCGTCATGAGGATCGGCCTGAAGCGAAGCTGGCATGCCCGGAATATCGCATCGCGGGGGCTCAGCCCCTCGTTGCGCTCCGCGTCGATCGCGAAGTCGATCATCATGATCGCATTCTTCTTAACGATGCCGATCAGGAGCAGCACACCGATCAGCGCGATCAAGCTGAATTCCAGGCGAAACAGCATCAGCGCAAGGACGGCGCCCAGGCCCGCGGAAGGAAGCGTGGAGAGAATCGTGAACGGATGGGCGTAGCTCTCGTAGAGGATGCCGAGGACCAGGTAGATCGCGACGATCGCTGCCAGGATCAGGACCGGCTCGTTGCCGACCGACTGCTGGAAGGTCCTGGCGGTGCCCTGAAAGCCGCCGTGGATCGTGCTCGGCATGTGTATGGCGGCCGCCTGCCTCTCCACCGCCTCGACCGCGTCCGAAAGCGAGGCGTCGGGAACCAGGTTGAACGATATCGTCCCGGCGACAAACGGCCCCTGGTGGTTCACGGCGAGGGGGGTGGTTCCCAGCCCGTAATGGGCAAATGCCGACAGGGGCACCATCCTCTCATTAATCGTGCTGACCGCCTGGCCCGTCGACGGCGAGCCGTGGCCCGTCGTGGCGATCGCATTGATGCTCGCGTTGCGCGCCGTGTCCGCCGCGACGGCGCTTGCGTTGACAGAGCCCGTGGAACCCGAGCCGCCTACCGAGAACCCCGAGTGGCCCGAGACGGTGCCGGCCACGGCGTTGGTGAGCTGGGTCCCGTTCACGATGCCCCCTGTGGAGCTCACATAGATGTCCCTCAGCGCGGACGGGTCCTGCCAGAAGCGCTGCGCCACCACCATGACGACATGGTACTGGTTGAGCGACTCGTAGATCGTCGAGACCTGCCGCTGGCCGAAAGCATCGTACAGGGTGTTGTCGATCTGGGCCGCCGTCAGCCCGAGGCGGGACGCGGTGTCGCGGTCGATGATCAGGTCGGTCTCCAGCCCCTTGTCCTGCTGGTCGGAGTTCAGGTCGATAAGGGCGGGCTCGCTCTTGAGCGCCTCAAGCAGCTTGGGCGTCCATGCGCGCAGGTCCGCGAGGTTGTCGGCCTGGAGGGTGTACTGCCATGCCGAGTTGCTCACGCGCCCGCCCGCACGGGGCGTCTCCTGCTGCGGGAACATGAAGAGCGAGGCCCCGGGCACTCGGGCGAGCTTCGGCCTCAGGCGGGCGATGATCTGCTCGGACGAGGCCTTGCGCTCCCTCAGCGGCTTCGCGGAGATGAACATGAACCCCGTGTTCGCCCCGCGCCCGCCGCCGGTGAACCCGACAACGTCGTCCACGTCCGGGTCGTCCTGTATTATCTGGACGTACTGCCTCAGCTTCTGGGACATCCGCTGGAACGAGATGCTTTGGTCGGCCTGGATGAAACCGCTCAGCCGGCCCGTGTCCTCCTCGGGGAAGAAGCCCTTCGGGATGATCGTGAACAGCCAGATGTTGAGCCCAACCGTGCACGCGAGGATGATGATCATCGGGAACGAATGGCGGAGCACCCAGCCAAGCGTGTCCCGGTACAGGTCGAGCAGCCCCTCGTAGGCGGCACCGGTCCACCGGTGGAACCGCCCCGTGGCATGGCCCCCGTGGCGGATGGTGAGAAGGCGCGCGCACATCATCGGTGTCGTCGTCAGCGAAATCACCATCGAGATGAGGATCGCCACCGAGAGCGTTATCGCGAACTCGCGGAACGAGCGCCCCACCTGGCCGCCCATCAGGAGGATGGGAATGAACACCGCGATCAGGGAAAGGCTCATCGAGAGGACGGTGAACGCCACCTGCCGGACGCCGATCAGCGCCGCCTCGAACCGCGGCACCCCCGACTCCATGTGGCGGGTGATGTTCTCGAGCACGACGATCGCGTCGTCGACGACGAACCCGGTCGCGATCGTGAGCGCCATCAGCGAAAGGTTGTCCAGGCTGTAGCCGAGCAGGTACATCGCGCCGAACGTCCCGATCAGCGAGACGGGAACCGCGACGCTCGGGATCAGCGTGGCGCGGCTGTCGCGCAGGAAGACGAAGACGACGAGCACGACGAGCACGATCGCCATCGCGAGCGAGCGCTCGACGTCGCGCAGGGAGGCGCGGATCGTGGTGCTCCGGTCCATCGCGACATCGAGCTGGGTGGCCGGCGGGACGTTCGCCCGGAGCCGGGGGAGCATCGCGCGGATGAGGTCGACCGTCTCGATGATGTTGGCCTGGGGCTGCCTCGAGACCGCTATGAGGACGGCCGGGCTTCCCTTGGACATGCCCAGGTTGCGGATGTCCTCCACGGAGTCGGTGACATCGGCCACGCTGCTCAGGCGGACGGGCGCGCCGTTCCTGTAGGCCACGATGAGGTCGCGGTAGTCCTTCGCCTTGCGCGACTGGTCGTTGTCGTAGATCTGCCAGTGGAGCGAAGAGTTCTCGATCGCGCCCTTGGGGCTGTTGGCGTTGGCGGCCGCGAGCGCGGCGCGGACGTCCTCGAGGCCCACCCCGTACTTGAACAGGGCCGACGGGTTCAGCTCGACGCGGACCGCCGGCAGCGAGCTTCCCCAGACCCCGACGTTCCCGACGCCGGGCACCTGCGATAGCTTCTGGGCCAGGATGGTCGACGCCGCGTCGTAGAGGTCGCCGGGGGTCAGGGTCTTCGACGTGAGGGCCAGGATCATGATCGGCGCGTCGGCCGGGTTCTGCTTCCGGTATGTGGGGTTGCTCCTCAGGGCGGTGGGAAGGTCCACGCGCGCCGCGTTGATCGCCGCCTGGACGTCGCGGGCGGCGCCGTCGATGTCGCGGCTGAGCCCGAACTGGAGCGTGATGCCCGTGCTCCCCACAGAGCTCGTGGACGTCATCTCCGTGACGTCGGCGATGGTGCCCAGATGCCGCTCGAGCGGCGTCGCGACGCTTGTCGCCATCGTCTCGGGGCTCGCCCCGGCCATGTTCGCCGACACCGAGATCGTGGCCGTGTCAACCTGAGGAAACGGCGAAACCGCCAGCTTGGTGTAGGCCGTGGCGCCCGCCAGCGCGATCCCGGCCGTGAACAGCGTCGTGGCGACGGGCCTGCGGATGAAGACCTCGGAGAGTGTCACGTGGCCGCCTCCGTTGCGCGGACCGCCGCCGCCGCCGGACCCTTGGAGCGGAAGCGAACCGCTATCCTGTCAAACCACAGGTAGATGACGGGCGTGGTGAACAGGGTTAGCACTTGGCTCACGATGAGCCCGCCGACGATCGTCACGCCGAGCGGGTGCCGGAGTTCGGACCCCATGCCCGTGCCGAGCATGAGCGGGACCGCCGAGAGGATCGCGGCCATCGTCGTCATCAGGATGGGACGGAACCTGAGCAGGCAGGCCTGGTAGATCGCCTCGCGGGGCGGGAGCCCCTCGTTCCTCTCGGCATCGAGCGCGAAGTCGATCATCATGATCGCGTTCTTCTTCACGATGCCGATCAGGAGGATGATGCCGATGATCCCGATGACCCCCAGGTCGCTGCCGACCACGATCAGGGCGAGGAGCGCCCCTATCCCGGCCGACGGCAGCGTCGAGAGGATCGTGATGGGATGGATGAAGCTCTCGTAGAGGATGCCCAGGATGATGTACATCGTCATGATCGCGGCGATGATCAGGAAGAGCTCGTTTGAGAGCGAACGCTCGAACGCGTCGGCCGCACCCTGAAAGGTTGTGACTATGCTTGCTGGCATGCCGAGCTCGGCCTCGGCGGCGCGGATCGCCTTGACGGCGCTTCCGAGCGAACCGCCCCGCGGCACGTTGAAGGAGATCGTGTTCGCGGGGAACTGGCCCATGTGGTTGACAAGGAGCGGCTCCGGCCGCTCCTCGAACTTTGCGATGGACGAGAGCGGCACCTGGCCCCCCGAGGCCGACGGGACGTAGATCAGCGAAAGCGACTGGGGCGAGCGCTGGAGCGCGGGATCGGCCTCCATGATCACGCGGTACTGGTTGGATTCCGTGAATATGGTCGATATGATCCGCTGGCCGAACGCGTCGTAGAGCGCGTTGTCGATGGTCGCCGCCGTTATCCCGAACCTTGCCGCGGTGTCGCGGTCGATGTCGATGTATGCGCCGATTCCCCTGTCGGACACGTCCGAGACGACGCCGCTGACCTGGCTGAGCTGGCTCAGCCGGTCGGTCAGGCGGGGGACCCACTTGGTGAGGTCGGCCGGGTTCGCGCTCTCGAGGACGAACTGGTACTGGGTCCGGCTGATGCGGTCGTCGATCGTCAGGTCCTGGACGGGCTGCATGTACGCCGAGATGCCGACCACGTTCGCCAGCTCGCCGTTGAGCCGGCGTATCACGCCGGCGGCCGTGTCGGCGCGCTGCTCCTTCGGCTTCAGGTTGACCAGCATCCGCCCCGTGTTGAGCGTCGTGTTGGATCCGTCCACCCCCACGAACGAGGACAGGCTCTCGACGGCGGGGTCCTTGAGTATCCCGGCTGCCAGCGCCTGCTGCCGGTTCACCATGGCCTCGTAGGAGGCCGATTGGGGCCCCTCGGTGATCACCTGGATCAGCCCGGTGTCCTGGACCGGGAAGAACCCCTTGGGGATCACGATGTAGAGAAGCACGGTCAGCACGAGCGTAGCGACGGCCACGGCGAGCGTGAGCATCTGCCGGTCCAGCACCCAGTTGAGCGCCGAGGCGTAGCGGGCGATGATCCCGTCGAAGACCGCGCCCGCCTTCCGGTTCCAGGCCGGCACCTCGTCGGGTTCGTGGTGCCGGACGAGCTTGGCGCACATCATGGGCACGAGCGTCAGCGAGACCACCGCAGAGATCAGGATCGTCACCGCAAGCGTTATTGCGAACTCGCGGAAGAGCCTGCCGACGACATCCGCCATGAACAGAAGCGGGATCAGGACCGCAATCAGCGAGATCGTCAGCGAGATGATCGTGAAGCCGATCTGCTGGGACCCCTTGAGGGCCGCCGCGAGGGGCTTTTCCCCCATCTCAACGTATCGCGCGATGTTCTCGATCATCACGATCGCGTCATCGACGACGAACCCCGACGCGATGGTCAACGACATCAGGGACAGGTTATTCAGGCTGAACCCCAGCAGGTACATCACGGCGAACGTCCCCACGAGCGACAGAGGCACCGAAAGGCTGGGGATGATTGTCGCCGGGATGTTCCTCAGGAACACGAAGATGACGAGCACGACCAGGATGACCGCCAGGGTGAGCTCGAACTCGACGTCCCGGATCGACGCGCGGATCGTCACCGTCCTGTCGGTCAGGACGCTCACGTCGATCGCCGGGGGCAGCGAGGCCTTGAGCGTGGGGAGGAGGCTGTAGACGCCCTCGACGACCTTGATCACGTTCGCGCCCGGCTGGCGCCGGATGTCGAGGATGACCGCGGGCGTCATGTTGTACCATGCCGCAAGCTTGTTGTTTTCCGGGGCGAACTCGACGGTGGCGACGTCGGACAGCTTCACGGGTGCCCCGTTCCTGAACGCGACGATCAGCTTCTCGTAGTCGGCGGTGGACTTGAGCTGGTCGTTCGCGTTGATCGAGAAGGCGCGCGACGGGCCGTCGAAGTTGCCCTTCGCCGTGTTCACGTTGCCGTTGCCGACGGTCGTTCGCAGGTCGTCGATGTTGAGGCCGTACGCGGCGAGCGCGGCCGGGTTGCACCGGATGCGCACCGACTGCCTCTGCCCGCCGCCGATGCTCACGAGGCCCACGCCGGGCAGCTGGGAGATGTTCTGGGCGAGGCGCGTGTCCGCGAGGTCCTCGACGGTGGTCAGGGGTAGGGTCTTCGAGGTGAGCGCAAGCGAAAGCACCGGGGCGTCCGCAGGGTTGACCTTTGCGTAGATCGGGGGCGCGGGCAGGTCCGCCGGCAGCAGGTTGCCCGCCGCGTTAATCGCGGCCTGGACCTCCTGCTCGGCTATGTCGAGGCTGAGCTCCAAGGTGAACTGGAGCGTGATCACCGATGCGCCCGCGGAGCTCGAGGACGACATCTGCTTAAGGCCCGGCATCTGGCCGAGCTGGCGCTCCAGCGGGGCGGTGACCGACGACGTCATCACGTCCGGGCTCGCGCCGGGGTAGAATGTCTGCACCTGGATCGTCGGGTAGTCGACCTCGGGAAGCGCCGAAAGGGGCAGGAACCGGTAGGCGACGATCCCGACGACCATGATCGCCGCCATGAGCAGCGTCGTTGCGACCGGCCTCAGTATGAAGATGCGTGAGGGACTCATCAGGTGGACCCCGCCTTGGACCGGCTTATGGGCGCGCGGTCAATTGCCGGTGGCGGGCCGCCAGCGCCTGTGCTCGCCTCCCGGTGCCGCGGCCTTGGCCGGCGCGTTCGAGTCAGGGCTCGTCGGGAACTGGGCCGCCACCTCCATGCCGTCCTTGAGCCTGTCGGCGCCGTCGACCACGACCTTCTCCCCGACGGAGACCCCCGTGAGAACCGCCACGCGCTCGCCTTCGGTGGGGCCGAGCGTCACGGTCTTTGCCGAGACCTTGTTGTCGTCCCCGACGACATACACGAACGACCCGGCCTGGCCGCGCTCGATGGCCGAGGTGGGGACCACCGTCGCCCCGCGTTCGACATCAAGAAGCATTGCGGCGTTCACGAACTGGTTCGGGAAAAGGGCGTCGTCGTCGTTGGCGAAGATCGCCCGGAGCTTGAACGTGCCCGTCGTCGGATCGACCGTGTTGTCGATCGTCGACAGGGTGCCCGAGGCGAGCTTGACAGTGTCGTCCCTGTTGTAGGCGTCGACGCGGATCTTCGCGCCTGCGCGCACCTGCTTGACCACGCTTGGGATGTTGTCCTCGGGCAGCGTGAAGATGACCGTGATCGGCTTGACCTGGGTCAGGAGGACGATGCCGTTTGCGTCGCCCGGCGTCACATAGTTGCCCGGGTCGACCAGCCTGAGGCCGACGCGGCCGGAAACCGGCGCCGTGACGTGGCAGTAGGTCAGGTTCAGCTTGGCGCTGTCCACCGTGCCCTGGTATGTCTTTGTAAGCCCCTCGTATTGCGTGACGAGCGCCCGCTGGGCGTCGACCTGCTGCTTTGAAATGGAGTCCTGAGCCGAAAGCGTGACGTAGCGGTCGAGGTCGATCTGCGCCTCCTTGTACTGCGCCTGGGCTTGGAGCAGCTGCCCCTGGGCCTGCTCGAGGGCAACTTCATAGGGGCGCGGGTCGATCTCGGCGAGCACGTCGCCCTTGTTCACCATCTGGCCCTCCGTGAACCTGACCTCGGACAGATAGCCGCTGATCTGGGTGCGCAGCGTGACGGTTGCGAGCGGCGTCACCGTGCCGAGCCCCTTGAGAATGATGTTGATGTCGCCCTTGCGCACGGCGTTGACGACCACGGGGAGCGGCCCGGACATCCCGAAGCCCCCGCGCCCGGCGAAACGGCCTCCGCCCGGCCCGCCGCCGCCGAACCCGGCTCCGGTGCGCTGGGCCGTCTGGTGGCGATGGACCAGCATCGCGCCTATCCCCGCAAGCAGCAGGATCAAGAGCGACCAGAGCACAGCGCGCCGGTTGCTCCGTTTCTCCTCGACCGTCGGGCGGCCGGGATCGGGGTTCGGAGACGTCTTCGGCGGATCCGATTCGTTCGGGGATTGGCTCATGTTATCGGTTGGGCTGGAATCGGTTAAAGGGCCCCCGAAAGGGCACGACCGCGCGCCGCGCAAGGGACCTCGGGAAGTAGAGACGCAGAGTCGACCAAAAGGTCACGGCGAAAGCAAAAGTGAAAATCACGCCCCGACGACCGCCGACATGGGGGGCACGGGCACGTCAAGCGAGGTCGCGATGGCCCGGAGCAGCTCGGCCTCCGCCGTCAGGAGGACGCCGTCCGCGCTGACAACGTGCGCTGCGGCCATGAGAAGGCGCTGCTTGATGGGTCCGCTTGAGGTGGCAAGCTTGTCAAGGGCCGCGTCGAGCTGGACAAGCCCGGATTCCGCCTCGGGAAGGAGCGCGATCCTCCCCTCGACGAGCTTCAGCTGGGAGGCGCCCTCCGCGAAGGCCCGCGCTGCGGCGGCCGCGTCGTCGCTCGACGCATGGGCCAGGGCCGAGAGGATGACGGATATCTCTGCCGTGACGGCCTGGAAGGAGTAGATCTGGGTGACCGCCGAGGACGGGTCTTTGTTCACGGCGAGCGCCCGGATCAGGATGCGCTGGAGGGCGAATGCGAACGTGGTCACCGCGCCCTCCGCCTGCACGATGTCGTCCAGCGTGCCCGCAAGCGTGCCCAGCGCCGTCGGCGGGAGCGCCTTGAGCGCAGGCAGGCAGAGCTGCAGCACCGGCAGCTTGTGGGCGGCCTTGAGCTGCCTCAGCGCCGGCTCGAGGGTCTGGAGGGTGTGGAGAGCGTCGCTCCCCTCGCTTGCGGCGATCGAGGCCAGCTGCCTCTGGCGCACCGCGTCGTTGTCGTCCAGCAGCAGTCCGCAGACAAGGACCGGGGCGTCGTGCGGGGAGCGCGCCGCGGTCCGCAGGCTCGCGGGGATCTCCGCGAGGAGCGCCTGGGCGCCCGCGGCGCCCTCGGGCGTGAGCGTCCCGGCCGCCGCCGCCAGCGCCGCGCCGACTGCGGCGAGGGCCTGCGGGGCGGGGGAGGGCGCCGCCGCCGGCATGTGCGGCACCCGCGACCACGGCTCCTTCGCCACGTCCACGACCTCGGGCGGCTCGATGAATTTCCCGTCGAAATGGGGGTCGATCGCAGCGATCCTGGCCGTCAGCGGCGGATGGGTTGCCCAGAGCCCGCCGAAGTTCGATTCGAAGGCCTGCGCAAAGAAGAAATGGCTGATCTCCGCGGCCCTGTGGGTCTCGAGCGTCGATCCGATCGCGTAGCCGCCGATCTTCTTCAGGGCGCCGGTGATCCCGTCCGGGTTCCGCGTGAACTGGACGGCCGAGGCGTCGGCCAGGAACTCCCTCTGGCGCGACACGGACGCCTGGATGAGCCGGCCGAAGAAATACCCGATGTAGCCTATGACGAGCAGGGCGAGCCCGATCGCCAGCACCACGAGGACGGCCCCGCCCCCCTTCCCCCGCGACGATCCAAAGCGCCCGGAGCGCATGCCCCAGAGCGTGGCGCGTCCCGCCAGGCCGATCACGAGTATGCCGAAGATGATCGCGGAGACCCGGACATTCATCCGCATGTCCCCGTTCAGGATGTGGCTGAACTCGTGCGCGACCACCCCCTGGAGCTCGTCGCGGCTGAGCTTCTGCAGGGTTCCCCGTGTGACGGTGACGACGGCGTCGCTGGTCGTGATGCCCGCGGCGAAGGAGTTTATCGCCGGCTCCTCGTCCAGGATGTAGACGGCCGGAACGGGAAGGCCCGAAGCGATCGCCATCTCCTCGACGACGTTCAGAAGCTGGTGCTCCTTGGGGTCGGTGGTGTGCGTATCCACCCGGCGCCCGCCCACGCCCTCGGCGACCGCCGACCCGCCCGCGCTGTATTCGGACCACTTGTAGAGCGACGCGATGCCGATCACGGCCAGCGTGCAGAGCGAGACCGCGGCGAAAAGCCGCGGCTGCCAGAACGGGCGCTCTGCGGCTTCCCCGCCGAGGCTCATGTTCCCGTAAGGGCCGCCCCCCCACCTGGCGGGCGCATTTGGCCCGGCGGCGCGCAGGGCGAAGACCGTGGCCGCGTAACCCGCAAAGACCGTGCCGGCCACCGCGAACCCGAACAGGACCAGCAGGCGCGCCGTGCGCTTCCTCGCCCGTTGCTCGGCGGCGAAGAAGTCCATCAGCTGAACGAGACCTTCGGCGCGTTGCGCTCGGTCGGATCCTCGACGTGGAACAGCTCGGCCGGGAGGAACCCGAACATACCCGCGAGGACGACGTTCGGGAAAGTCTCCCGCGACGTGTTGTACACCATGACCGAGTCGTTGTAGGACTGCCTTGCGAACGCGACCTTGTTCTCGGTCGAGGTCAGCTCCTCCATGAGCTGCATCATGGTCTGGTTCGCCTTGAGGTCCGGGTACTGCTCCGCGACGACCATCAGGCGGCTGAGGGCGCCCGCGAGGCCGCCCTCGGCGGAGACCAGGCTCCTCACGGCGTTCGCGTCGGCCGGGTTGGCGGCGGCGGCCTGCGACGCGGCCAGGGCGATGTTGCGCGCCTTGGTGACATCCTCGAGCGTGCTGTGCTCGTGCTTCAGGTACCCCTTCGCCGTCTCCACCAGGTTCGGGATGAGGTCGTACCTCCTCTTCAATTGGACGTCAATCTGCGCAAACGCGTTCTTGAAGCGGTTCCTCAGGGCGACGAGCGAGTTGTAGATTCCAGTTACCCAAAGCGCCAGGACGGCGGCGATTGCAACGAGCACGGCAAGGATGATGAGTGCTGTCATTGGAACACGAAGTTGGAATGCAGGGTCGGTCGGGTCAATGGAACTCCGCCGTCAGCAGTCCCGGATTGATTGTTGGGCGTTGCCGGACAAGGTTTAGGGCGCCGTCAATGCGACTTCCGTCCGCCCTTGCCTCGCTGCTAGCCGTGTCCGTCTCCCTGGGCGCGCTGGAGCCGCTCAACCCTCCGGTCCCGCTCGCCTCGCCCGGATCCGCCACCTCGCCCGGCGAGGCCGCGCTAGCGCTTGCCTCGGCGCAACGCTCTCAGGATCTGGGGTTTCCGTCAACGGCCGTCGCGCTCTACCGTTCGATGCTTGCGGCCCCGGGCGCCGACTCGGCCCGCCTCACGCTGGCGCTTTCGTCGGCGCTCCTCGACGACGGGGACGTGGCGGACGCGGGAAAGGCCTTGGAGTCCTACTCTGGCCCGCGGGGCTCCGGCTGGCACCTGCGCGCCGGTCTGGTCGCCGCCTATAACCAGCGGGCCGATCAGGCGAGGTCCGAGCTCGCCGCCTCCCGTTACGACGAGCTCGAGCCGGCCGACCGCGGCTGGCACTCCTTCCTCCAGGGCCTGCTTGCCGACGCGGCCAACGAGCCGGTGAGGGCCGGCGGATACTTCCAGCAGGCGGCGGCGGCGGCCGTCTCCGAACTCCAGCGCGCGCGATTCATCCTCGCCGAGGAGCAGGTTCGGCTGCGGATCGGGGCGGTGAGCGAGATCCAGCTCGAGGCCGACCGGAAGAACGCGGAGACCTTCCAGAACCAGAAGATCGGCTACGGCTTCACGCGCGAGTACGCGATCGCGCTGAACGCGAGGGGCCGCAGGCAGCAGGCGATCGACGTTCTCCAGAATGAACTGCGCATCCTGCCCCCGGAGGAGCGCGCGGAGACCGACCATTTCAGGCTGCTGATGGGGTTGATCGCCGGCGCCGACGCCGGCATCGGGCGGCACGAGCTGTTCGAGCTGCTGGCCTCGGGGAACGATCCCGACCGCCAGCGGATCGCCCTGCAGCTGCTTGTCCGCAGCACGCAGCCGGGCGCGCCGCGCATCGAGCTCGGCGAAAGGCTCGACAAGCTCATCGCCGAGCCCCGGCCGCACCCGATCCTGGAGAGCCTGCTCCTGTACCGGGCCCAGCTCGAGCTCGGCGACGCTCGCTACGCGCGGGCCGAGGACGACGCGCACGCCCTCATCGAGAAGTTCCCGGGCTCGCCGCTCAAGGCGCACGCCTATGCGATCCTTGCCAGCTCCGCCTGGGAGCAGTTCCGCTACCGGACCGCGGCGGACTACGCGTTCAAGGCCGGGGGCGAGTTTCCCCCGGGGCCGATCCGGGCGGAATTCGGCATGCTTGTCGCCGAGGCGTGGTACCGGGCCGGCATGCTCGGAAAGGACCGGGGCGACTTCCGGAGCGCGGCCGACGCATATGCCGCCGTGCTCCGTTCCCGCCCCGAGGGGGTGCGCCCCGGGCTGCTCATGTTCCAGCGCGTCCAGTCCGAGATCGAGGCGGGCGCGCTCCCGGCCGCCGTGTCCGTGCTGGACGACCTGGCGCGCGATCCCGCTTTCGACCCCGAGGACCGGTGGGAGGCCGAGTGGAATCTCGCCCGCAGCCTCGAGGTCCACGGGGAGACGGCCGAGGCTTACGACCGCGTCAACCGGCTCCTGCGCGGGGCGGCGCCGGCGGCCCTGCACGCGGAGCTCAGGGCGAGGATGGCCTGGCTGCAGGCGAGGCTCTCGTTCGACGCGAAGAGGCCCGACGAGACGCTCGCCCACGTCCAGGCGCTGGCGGCGGCGACCGCCGGGCTGGCCCCCGAGCTCAAGGCGGAGATCGAGAGCACGGGCGAGCTCCTGCGCGCCCAGGCGTACTTCGAGCTGAAGCGCGACGCGGACGCCGAGGACACGCTGCTCAAGCTCCGCGCGGACTTCCCGCGCTCGGAGTCCGCCGTCTACTCGTACATCGTCGAGGCCGACCGTTACGCCCAGCAGGACAAGGTGGTCGACGCGCAGCGGCTCCTGCAGAAGCTCGCCGACGAGTTCCCGAACAGCACCTATGCGCCCTACGCGCTCTACCAGGCCGCGCTCCAGGCCGAGCGCCTCGGGACGGACAAGAACCTGAACGAGGCGTACAAGCTGCTGTACAGCCTGGTCAACAACCCCAAGTACGCGGCGAGCGAACTGATCTTCCCCGCCCGGATGAGGCAGGGCGACATCCTGCGCGAGCTCAACCAGTTCCCCCAGGCGCAGCAGGTGTACGAGTACCTTGTCAACAACCCCGCTTTCGCCCGGAACCCGGACGCGATCCTCGCGCAGCTCGCCCTCGCCGAGTGCCACGAGGCCCAGTCGGCTAACAACGCCTCGCATGCCGACAGCGCGACCAGGATATTCGAGGACCTCGTCGAGCGGGTGGACGCGCCGGCGGACGTGCGCGTGGAGGCGGGCTACAACCTCGGCAAGATCCTCTCGCGCAGCGACGCTGCCAAGGCTCAGGCGGTCTGGTGGGGCGACGTCGTAGACGCTTTCCTGGTCAAGCCAGGCGGCCCGCAGGGCCTCGGGCCCAAGGGCCGGTGGTGGATAGCCCGCACGCTTCTCGAGGTCGGATCGCTATACGAGCAGGAGGGCCGGCTCGAGGAGGCGAAGCGCGCCTGGCTGCTGCTCGTCGACTCGGGTCTGCCCGGCGATGAGATCGCGCGCGAGCGGCTCGCCCGCTTCCACTTGCCCGCGGCCAAAGGGTGATGTAATCCCGGACCCATGCCCCCCCTGGAATCCAGCCTGCTTGCACGCGGCGGCCCCGTCATCTGGATCATCTTGGCCCTCGGGGTGATCCTCGTCGTCGTCTTCATCGAGCGCGCCCTGTACCTGCACCGCGGCCAGATCCGGTCGACCGCGTTCCTAGACGGCATCAAGAACATCCTCGCGAAGCGCAGGCTGGTGGAGGCCCTGACGGTCTGCGAGGAGACGCCCGGGCCGGTGGCCGCGGTAGTCAAGGCCGCGCTCCTGCACGCGGACGACGACCCGGATGCGATGAGGTTCCACGTGCAGGAGGCCGCCGTCGTGGAGCTGCCGGCCCTCGAACGCCGGATCGGCGCGGTCGGCGCGATCGCTCAGGTGGCGCCGCTCCTCGGCCTCCTCGGCACGGTCCTCGGCATGATGGCGACCTTTGCCGCGTTCCAGCGCGACTACGCCACCGCGAGCGTGCTCGCGAAGGGCATGTGGCAGGCGCTCCTGTGCACGGCCGCGGGCATCATGCTCGCGATCCCGGCCCACCTTGCGCTGCATTTCCTGAACGGCCGCGTGCGGGCGATCGTGCGCGACATGGAGTGGTCGGGGAACGAGATCATGAAGTATCTGAATACTGAATACAAGTCCGCGGGCGCGGCTCCGAAATGATCGCTCGGCCCCTGGACTTGGCCTCGAAGCTGCGGCCGCCCTCGCACGGGACGGGCGCCCTCCACTATGTGAACGTGGGGCTCCTCGGCCTGTTCTTCTCCGTCTTCGGCTCCCGGTTCGTCCTGGCGCCGGGCCTGGGCGTCGATTTCCAGCTGCCGCAGATGGCGGGCGCACGGGCGGACGCCTCGCAGACGACCAGCTACATCATCAACGTGCTGCGCTCGGGGCAGATCTTCACGGAGGACGGGCTCGTGGACATGGGCCAGCTGCGCGAATGGCTAAAGGCGCGCTCCGGACGGCACGCTTCGCGGCCGACCCTGCTCATCCGGGCGAGCTCTGGGGTTACGCTCTCGGAACTAGTTGAAATTCAAGGGGCCGCGCGTGAGGCGGGCTTCGGGCGGGTCCTATGGGGCGCCGAGGAGCGGGGCGCGGACCAGGGTCAGGTTGAAGCAAAGTGAACCGGCGGGGGACACCCAACCGCAGGATCTGGGCGTGGGCCTCGGTTGCAGGAGTCCTTGTGCTTGCGTGGTTTGCACTACTTGTCCGGATCCCCGCGCCGGTGCAGCTGCCGGCGCCTGAGGCGGCGCGCAGCCCGGTGGGGCTCGTGGATCCCGTGGTCATCGAGCGGACGATGCTATTCGACCTCACCCCGCTCTTCCTCCCGACGGAGTTCAACAGCTCGCGCAAGCCCTATGTGCCGCGGGAACCCGGGACCGCCTTCATGGGATTCCCCGCCAGGCTGACCTTTGCCGAGTCCGGGCTCTCCCTGAACCTGCCGCCCGCCGCGGCGGTTCCCGACAACCCTGCCGAGGCCCTTGCCGGCGATCCGCCCGGGGCCCCTTTCATCGGGTTTGGCCGCAGCGACCTGAAGGTGGAAACCCTTCCCCCGCGTGGAGCATACGTCGAAATCGTGGACGCCGGAAGCGGCAAGAGGGTGTTTGGCCAGCCGGTTGCGGATGCCCATCCCCCGTCCCCGTCGACCTGGAGGCCAATGGAGTTCTTGGCGGCGGTCGACCCGGCCGGCCTAGTGGGTCCCGTGGTGCCCACCGTCCGCTCAGGCGTCGGGGATGTGGACGACTATTTCACGCGCTATCTGGCGGAGACCCTCCGGGTCGGCCAGAGGCTCGCCCCGGGGTTCTACAGGATCAGCGTGGGGCCCTGAATTCCCCTTGAGGAACAGCGCCGATTGGACGGCCGGGCCGATTTTTCGCAGGGAGCGTAAATTTCTGTTGACGCCCCAAATTGCAAGATGCACTTTCTTCGCTCTTTTTCGTTTCTTGCAACGTAGTCTTGGTCTGCCCAGATAGCTCAGTTGGCAGAGCACATCCTTGGTAAGGATGAGGTCGCCGGTTCAATTCCGGTTCTGGGCTCCATGCAAGAGGCAAAACGGCCGCCACTCTATCAAAACCCACATACTCGTCTCCAAGCTCCGAAATCGTTATGGCTAAAGGAACATTCGCACGCACGAAGCCGCACGTCAACGTCGGCACAATCGGCCACGTTGACCACGGAAAGACCACGCTAACGGCGGCCATCCTGAGGGTTCAAGCCGACAAGAAACTCGCCGAGTTCAAGTCATATGCGGACATCGCAAAGGGCGGCACCATCAGGGACGCCTCAAAAATCCTCACGATCGCGGTTGCCCACGTAGAATACGAGACCACCAAGCGCCACTACGCCCACGTCGACTGCCCGGGGCATGCGGACTTCGTCAAGAACATGATCACGGGCGCGGCCCAGATGGACGGCGCGATCCTCGTCGTCTCCGCTGCCGACGGCCCGATGCCCCAGACGCGCGAGCACATCCTGCTCGCACGCCAGGTCGGCGTCCCGAAGATCGTCGTGTTCCTGAACAAGACCGATCTCATCGACGACAAGGACCTCGTCGACCTCGTCGAGGAGGAGATCCGGGACCTGCTCACGAAGTACCAGTTCGACGGCAAGGGGGCGAAGATCATCCGCGGCTCGGCCGCGCAGGCGCTCGAGGGGAAGCCCGAAGGCATCAAGGCCGTCAACGATCTCATGGACGCCATCGATTCCGAGATTCCGGAGCCCGTCCGCGAGATCGACAAGCCGTTCCTGATGTCCGTCGAGGACGTGTTCTCGATCACGGGCCGCGGCACGGTCGCCACGGGCCGCATCGAGCGCGGAATCGTCAAGCTCAACGACCCCGTCGAGATCGTCGGCCTGAGGGACACGACCACCACGGTCGTCACAGGCATCGAGATGTTCCGCAAGCTCCTCGACCAGGGCCAGGCCGGCGACAACGTCGGCGTGCTCCTCCGCGGGATCGAGAAGGACGGGATCGAGCGCGGCCAGGTCGTGGCCGCCCCGAAGACAATCACGCCGCACAAGAAGGCCAAGGCCGAGATCTACGTCCTGTCCAAGGACGAGGGCGGGCGCCACACGCCCTTCTTCAACGGCTACCGTCCCCAGTTCTACTTCAGGACCACGGACGTGACGGGCGTCGTCCAGCTGCCGAAGGGCGTCGAGATGATCATGCCCGGCGACAACATCAACATCGACATCGAGCTGATCGTCCCGATCGCAATGGAGAAGACCCAGCGCTTCGCCATCCGGGAGGGCGGCCGCACGATCGGAGCGGGTCGAATCACCGAAATCACGGAGTAATATTTTTGCTCCAAACGACTTAAACCCGGCCCGCCGAGGTTCCGCAACGGGACCTCGGCGCCGTCGTCTAAACAATTAAACGACTATAGGGGTGTAGCTCAATTGGTAGAGTAGCGGTCTCCAAAACCGTTGGTTGGGGGTTCGATTCCCTCCGCCCCTGCCACTTAGGAAGGCTTCCGCAGCAGCACATGAAAAACCCGTTTCAAAGCACGCGCATATTCGTCGGCGAGATCGTCGGCGAGCTCCAGAAGGCGAGCTGGCCGACCCGGATCGAGCTGCGCGACTCGACCATCGTGGTGATCGCGGCCAGCGCGCTGCTCGGGCTCTTCACGGCCATAAGCGACTTCTCCCTCTACCACGTTGTCGACCTCTTCACCTACTGGGTCAGCCGCTGAACCCGCCATGACCGCCCAAACAACAGCTCCCGCGGGAGCCCAGTGGTTCGCCCTTCACACGCTCTCCGGCCAGGAGAACAAGGTGAAAACCTACATCGAGAGGTTCAAGACGGCCGAGGAGCTGGACGACTCGATCTTCGAGGTCCTGCTGCCGACGGAGATCGTCTCCGAGGTGAAGAACGGGAAGAAGACGTCCAAGGTGCGGAAGCTGTATCCGGGCTACGTCTTCATCCAGATGCGCCTTTTCGGCGAGGACGGAAAGCTGATCAACAAGCCCTGGTACTTCGTGAGGGAGGTCGCCGGCGTGATCGGTTTCGTCGGCGGCGAGCACCCGGCGCCGCTGCGTCAATCCGAGATCGACGAGATCCGCGCCCGGATCGAGGCCGCCAACGGCAAGGAGGTGCCGAAGGTGCAGTACTCGGTCGGCGAGGAGGTCAAGATCAACGACGGCCCGTTTGCCAACCTGAACGGCAGGATCGACGAGATCGACCCGGACAGGGGCAAGCTGAAGATTTCCGTGTCGATCTTCGGCCGGTTCACGCCGGTCGAGCTCGAGTACTGGCAGGTCCAGAGGTCCACCGACTGAGGCCGGGCTGCCGAAACCAATTCAACAATGGCGAAGAAGATCCAAGGTTACATCCGTCTCCAGCTCCCCGCAGGCGCGGCCAATCCCGCGCCCCCGGTCGGCCCCGCGCTGGGCGCCCAGGGCGTCAACATCATGGCGTTCTGCAAGGAGTTCAACGCCAAGACGAAGGACCAGAACGGGATGATCCTGCCGGTGATCATCACGGTGTACGCGGACAAGAGCTTCACGTTCATCCTCAAGTCGCCCCCGGCCTCGGTTCTCCTGAAGAAGGCGGCCAACATCGCGAGCGGCTCGGGCAAGCCGAACCAGGAGAAGGTGGGCAAGGTGAACCGCAAGCAGCTCCTCGAGATCTACAGGATCAAGCAGAAGGACCTCAACGCGAAGAGCGACGAGGCCGGCATCAGGATCATCGCGGGCACGGCGCGCAACATGGGCATCGAGGTCGTCGACTGAGCGAGAAACCATTTGAAGCGGGAGTCCCGCCAGGGACGTTCGCACCGCAAGGAGCAAACCATGGAAAAACACAGCAAACGCTATCGAAGCGCCCTCAAGGTCGCCGATCTCGCAAAGGACTACCCCCTGACCGATGCGGTCGACATCCTGTCGAAGTTCCCGAAGGCCAAGTTCGACGAGACGGTCGAGCTTTCGGTGCGCCTCGGCGTCGACCCGACCGCCGGGGACCAGATGGTCCGCGGGACGACCCCCCTGCCGAACGGCTCGGGCAAGAAGGTCCGCGTGCTCGTTTTCACGGAGAACCCCAAGGCGGCGATCGACGCCGGGGCCGACCACGCCGGGCTCCAGGACATCATGGCGAAGATCAACGAGGGCTGGCTCGACTTTGACGTGGCGATCGCGACGACCGACGCCATGAAGACCGTGCGGACGATCGCGCGCGTCCTCGGCCCGAAGGGGCTCATGCCCAACCCAAAGAGCGGGACCGTGACGGACGACGTGGCCGCCGGCATCAAGGCCGTGAAGGCGGGCCGCGTGGAGTTCAAGATGGACAAGACCTGCAACATCGGTGTCGGGATCGGCAAGCGCTCGTTCACGCCCGCACAGATACTCGAGAACGCCCACGCGGTGCTGGAGGCGGTCGGCAAGGCGAAGCCGGCATCATTCAAGGGGCACTACATCAAGTCGGCCGCGATTTCCTCCTCGCAGAGCCCCGCCGTGCGGATCGCGTCCACCGAGTACGGCAAATACTGAACCCGGAGACACGACCCATGAGAGCCGAGAAGAAATACCTCATCGACGAGGTCGAGACGCACCTCAGGAAGTCCGACTACGTCATCCTCGCGAACTTCAACGGCGTGACCGTGGCCGACGCCGCGGAACTCCGCGGGAAGCTCGCCGCCGAGAAGGCCGAGTACCACGTGGTGAAGAACAGCTCGCTGCGAGTGGCGGCGAAGTCGCTGGGCCTGCCCGATATCGAGGGCGCGCTCATCGGCCCGACCGCGATCGTTGTCGGCGGAAAGAACTCCGCCGGCGTCGCCAAGGTCCTGAAGCAGTTCTTCAAGGAGAGGCACAAGGTCGAGGTCAAGGCGGCCGTGCTGGGCAAGAAGCTCATCTCCTCCAAGGAGGTCGAGCGCCTCGCCGACATGCCCTCGATGGAAGTACTGCGCGCCCAGCTCCTTGGGCTCATCAGCCAGCCCGCGAGCATGTTCGTGCGCGTGATCAACGCCGCCCCGCAGGGGCTGGTCAACGTACTCAACGCCAAGGTCCGCGCCGCGGGCTGAACCCAACAATCAAACAAGACAATTTCAAGGGCGCCCCTCGGAACACCGCAGGGGCCCCGACGAAAGCCAAAATCAAACGCCGCAGGCTAGGGGATACGTCCCTTAAACGCTCCCCCGACCGGGGACGCTAGCCGGCAGCAGAAGATCAACATGAGCAACATCACAAAAGACCAAGTCATCGAGTGGCTTTCGAGCCAGTCGGTCCTCGAAATCGCCGGCCTCGTCAAGGACCTCGAGTCCAAGTGGGGCGTCTCGGCCGCAGCCCCCGTCGCGGCCGCCGCCGCCCCCGCCGCCGCCGCCGCGGCAGCGGCCCCCGTCGAGGAGAAGACCGAGTTCACGGTCGTCCTTCTCGAGAGCGGGCCCAACAAGATCGGGGCGATCAAGGAAGTCCGCGCCATCACGGGCCTGGGCCTCAAGGAGGCCAAGGACCTCGTCGAGGGCGCGCCGAAGCCGGTCAAGGAGGGCGTCAACAAGGCCGAGGCCGAGGAGATCAAGAAAAAACTCGAGGCCGCAGGCGCCAAGGTCGAGCTCAAGTGACCCCGGCCCGCCGCCGCTTGGCGATCAACGTCTTACAGCTTCCCAGGTCCCCGGGACAAGCCGCGCCAGCGCACGGCCTGTCCTTTGCCTTTTCCGAATTCGTCCACATGTTTGCCCTGCCGCCGCGCCTCCCGGGGCGGCGCTTTGACTCATCGTGTCCCCAATCCAAACGGTAATCTCCATGGCCGACCGCACCTCCACTGAACGCATCAACTTCGGCAAGCTCCGCGAAGTCATCCAGCCGCCCAACCTGATAGAGATACAGATAAACTCCTACCTGGACTTCCTGCAGAAGGGCGTCCCGGAGAAGCAGCGCAGGCCGCAGGGCCTCGAGGCCGTTTTCCGCGAGGTGTTCCCCATCCAGTCGTACGATGAGCGCCTGACGCTCGAGTACGTGTCCTATACGCTGGGCGAGCCGAAGAACTCCGAGATCGAGTGCATCCGCGAGGGCATAACGTATTCGGTCCCCCTGTACGTCAAGCTGCGGCTCCGCGAGGAGGACTTCATCAAGGACGAGGACATCTACATGGGCGAGATCCCGATGGTGACGGAGCGCGGCTCCTTCATCATCAACGGCGCCGAGCGCGTCGTCGTCTCGCAGCTCCACCGCTCGCCCGGCATCGCGTTCGAGGTCACCCCGCACCCGAACGGCAAGCTGCTGCACAGCTTCCGCATCATCCCCGACCGGGGAACGTGGCTCGAGGTCCAGTTCGACAACAACGACCTCCTCTACGTCTACCTCGACCGCCGCCGCCGCCGCCGCAAGTTCCTCATCACGACCCTCCTGCGCTCGATCGGCTACTCGAGCGACATCGACATCCTCAACCTCTTCTACGAGATCAGGGACCTCAAGGTGACCAAGGCGCTCGACATGGAGAACGTGTCGACGCTCGTCCTTGTTGAGGACGCGATCGACGCCCAGAAGGGCGTCGTCCTCGCGCGCGCGTTCGAGCCCCTCACGAAGCAGATTGTCCGCACGTTCGAGAAGCACGACATCGCCTCGATCCGGGTCATCGACACCGCGGTGGACGAGGGCGCCATCATCCGGGCGCTCAAGAAGGACCCGACCCGCAACGAGGAGGAGGCCCTTAAGGAGATCTACAAGCGGCTCCGCCCCGGCGAGCCCCCGACGACGGCGAACGCGAAGGCGCTCCTCAAGAGGCTCTTCTTCGACCCGAAGCGCTACGACCTTGGCCGCGTGGGCCGATACAAGGTCAACCAGAAGCTCGGACTCAAGGCCGAGCTGGAGCAGCGCATCCTGGAGAGCGCCGACATAGTCGCGGCGACCAAGTACCTTGTGCGCCTCCGCAAGGGCGAGGGCGTCGTCGACGACATCGACCACCTAGGCAGCCGCCGGGTGCGGACGGTGGGCGAGCTCCTTGCCAACCAGTGCCGCGTGGGCCTCGCCCGCACGGAGCGCCTGGTGCGCGAGAGGATGACGATGTACGACCAGAGCGTCGACTCGATCACGCCCCAGAAGCTGATCAACCCGAAGGCGCTGACGACCGTGATCCGCGACTTCTTCGCGCGCAGCCAGCTGTCCCAGTTCATGGACCAGATCAACCCGCTCGCGGAGGTCACGCACAAGCGTCGCCTCTCGGCGCTCGGGCCCGGCGGCCTCAACCGCGAGCGCGCCGGCTTCGAGGTGCGCGACGTCCACCCCTCGCACTACGGGCGCATCTGCCCCATCGAGACGCCGGAGGGCCCGAACATCGGCCTCATCAACTCGCTCTCGACCTACGCCCGCGTGAACGAGTTCGGGTTCATCGAGACGCCGTACCGCACGGTGAAGGACGGCCGCGCGACGGACAAGATCGACTACCTCACCGCCGACCAGGAGGAGGCCAAGGTCATCGCCCAGGCCAACTCCGAGATCGACGACAAGGGCCACTTCATCGGCAAGGTCACCGTGCGCAAGGACGGCGAGTTCCTCGAGGTTAGCGCCTCCGAGGTGGACTACATGGACGTCTCCCCGAAGCAGGTGATCTCGATCGCCGCCGGCATGATCCCCTTCCTCGAGCACGACGACGCCAACCGCGCGCTCATGGGCTCCAACATGCAGCGCCAGGGCGTGCCCCTCCTCCAGTCGGAGGCGCCGTTCGTCGGCACGGGGATCGAGGAGCGCGTCGCCCGCGACTCGAAGATAGTCGTCGTGGCGGACGACGGGGGGGTTGTCGCCTCCGTCGACGCTAAGCGGATCGTGATCACCAAGGACGGCGAGCTCCCCCGCTCGCCCAAGCACGACCCCAAGAACCACGTCTACGTGTACGAGCTGCGCAAGTTCATGCGTTCGAACAACCACACGTGCTTCAACCAGAAGCCGATCGTCAGGCGCGGCCAGAGGGTCAAGGCCGGCGAGATCATCGCCGACGGCCCCTCGACCGACCGCGGCGAGATGGCGCTCGGGCGCAACGTGCTCGTGGCGTTCATGCCGTGGAACGGCTACAACTTCGAGGACGCGATCCTCATCTCCGAGAAGGTCCTGAAGGAGGACATCTTCACCTCGATCCACATCCAGGAGTTCGAGGTGACCGCGCGCGACACCAAGCTCGGGCCCGAGGAGATCACGCGGGACATCCCGAACGTGGGCGAGGAGGCCCTGAAGAACCTCGACCACAACGGCGTCATCCGCGTCGGCGCCGAGGTGAAGCCCGGCGACATCCTCGTGGGCAAGATCACGCCCAAGTCCGAGACGGAGCTCGCGCCCGAGGAGAAGCTCCTGCGCGCGATCTTCGGCGAGAAGGCGGCCGACGTGAAGGACACGTCGCTCGTCGTCCCGTCCGGCGTCACCGGCATCATCATGGACGTCAAGGTCTCCTCCCGCATCGACAACGAGCAGGAGAAGCTCTCCCCGTCCGACCGCCGCCGCCAGGTGAAGCAGATACAGGAGGAGTACAAGACGCAGATGGACAAGCTGCGCGAGGGCCTCACCGAGGCGCTCTCCAACATCCTGCTGGGCGAGAAGATCCCCCTAGACGTCATCAACGGCGAGTCGAGCGAGATCATCATCCCCGCGAACCGCAAGATCACGAAGACGCTGCTGCGCAAGCTCGCGGCGGTGTCCAAGCACGTCCAGATCGACCCGTCCCCCGTGCGGATCAAGATCATGGAGATCATCGGCTCGTACCAGACGAAGTTCGACGAGCTCGAGTCCGAGCGCGAGCGCAAGATCGGGGCCGTCGAGGCCGGCGAGGGCTCCGGCGACGGCGCCATCAAGCAGGTCAAGGTCTACATCGCCACCAAGCAGAAGCTGGACGTCGGCGACAAGATGGCCGGCCGCCACGGGAACAAGGGCGTGGTGGCGAAGATCGTCCCAGAGGAGGACATGCCCTTCCTCCCGGACGGCACCCCCGTCGAGATATGCCTCAACCCCCTGGGCGTGCCCTCGCGCATGAACGTGGGGCAGGTCCTCGAGACGCACCTTGGCTGGGCCTGCAAGAAGCTCGGCATGAAGGTCGCGACGCCGGTGTTCGACGGGATCCCCGAAAAGCGGGTCCGCGAGTACCTCCGTGAGGCGAAGCTCCCGTCCTCGGGCAAGAGCCCGCTCCTCGACGGCCGCACCGGCGAGAAAATCGACCAGGAGGTCGTCGTCGGCTACATCTACATGATGAAGCTCAACCACCTCGTGTCGCACAAGATCCACGCGCGCGCGGTCGGCCCGTACTCGCTCGTCACGCAGCAGCCCCTGGGCGGCAAGGCCCAGTACGGCGGCCAGCGTTTCGGCGAGATGGAGGTCTGGGCGCTCGAGGCCTACGGCGCGGCGCATACCCTCCAGGAGCTGCTCACCGTCAAGTCCGACGACGTGCAGGGCCGCACCAAGATCTACGAGTCGCTCGTCAAGGGCGACAACACGCTGTCGGCCGGCACGCCCGAGTCGTTCAACGTCCTCATCAAGGAGATCCAGTCGCTGGGCCTCGACATCAAGCTGCAGAAGCGCGACGCGCTGTCGTTCGGCTCATAGCCGCGCGCGCCCACCACACACCAATTAAAGAATCAGGTCCACACACGCCATGATCCAGCCCGCAGAAACCGCCAGCAACACACGCAGCGACGCCCGAGCCGCTCTCGGCATCGACGAGAGCCCGTTCGACTGCGTGTCGATCAGCGTCGCCTCGCCCGACACGATCCGCAAATGGTCGAAGGGGGAGGTCAAGAATCCCGAGACGATCAACTACCGCACGTTCAAGCCCGAGCCGGGCGGCCTCTTCTGCCAGAAGATATTCGGGCCCGTGCGCGACTACGAGTGCGCCTGCGGGAAGTACAAGCGGATCAAGTACAAGGACGTCGTGTGCGACCGCTGCGGCGTCGAGGTGACGATCGCCCGCGTCCGCCGCGAGCGCATGGGCCACATCGAGCTCGCCGTCCCGGTCGCCCACATCTGGTTCCTGAAGAGCATGCCGAGCCGCCTCGGGCTGCTCCTCGACATGACCGCCCGCTCGCTCGAGCGCGTGATCTACTACGAGAACTACATGGTGGTCGATCCGGGCAAGACGCCGCTCGAGCTGAAGCAGCTCCTCACCGACACCGAGTACCGCCAGGCCGTGGACGAGTACGGCGACGACTCGTTCGTCGCAAAGATGGGCGCCGAGGCCGTGCGCGACGCGCTGGTCAAGATGGACCTCCCCTCGACGGTCGCCGACCTGCACGAGCAGATGCGCGCCACCCGCTCGAAGCAGATCAAGAAGAAGCTCTCGAAGCGCCTCAAGGTGATCCAGGGGTTCATCCACTCGAGGTCCCGGCCGGAATGGATGGTCCTCGAGGTACTGCCGGTGATCCCGCCGGACCTGCGCCCGCTCGTCCCGCTGGAGGGCGGCCGCTTCGCCACATCCGACCTGAACGACCTCTACCGCCGCGTCATCAACCGCAACAACCGGCTGCGCAACCTGATGCAGCTGAAGACGCCCGACGTCATCATCCACAACGAGAAGCGGATGCTGCAGGAGGCCGTGGACGCCCTCTTCGACAACGGCCGCCACGGCCGCCCCGTCACGGGCGCCGGCAACCGCCCGCTCAAGTCCCTCTCCGACATGCTGAAGGGCAAGCAGGGCCGATTCCGCCAGAACCTGCTCGGCAAGCGCGTCGACTATTCGGGCAGGTCCGTCATCGTCATCGGCCCCGAGCTGAAGCTCCACCAGTGCGGCCTTCCCAAGAAGATGGCGCTCGTCCTGTTCGAGCCGTTCATCATCCGGCGGCTGAAGGAGCTCGGTTTCGTGCACACCGTGCGCGGAGCCCGCAAGATGATCGAGAAGCGCTCGCCGGAGGTGTGGGACATCCTGGAGGAGGTCACGAAGGGGCACCCGGTCCTCCTGAACCGCGCCCCGACGCTCCACCGTCTCTCGATCCAGGCGTTCGAGCCCGTCCTCATCGAGGGCGAGGCGATCCGGATCCACCCGCTCGTCTGCACGGCCTACAACGCCGACTTTGACGGCGACCAGATGGCCGTCCACGTGCCCCTGTCGCTCGAGGCCATCATGGAGTGCAAGCTCCTCATGATGGCGACCTCGAACATATTCTCGCCCTCCTCGGGAAAGCCGATCCTCACGCCCTCGCAGGACATCGTCCTCGGGGCGTACTACCTGACGATCGAGCCCCGCAAGAAAGCCGCGAAGGACCAGCGGGTCCCGCTGCTCTCGGGCCTGCAGGAGGTCCTGTTCATCAAGGCCGACGGCGCCGCCAAGATGCACGACTGGGTCGACATCCCGAACCCCGACTTCGGCCGCGACACCGTCTACGGCAACAAGGACAAGAAGATCCTGCGCACGACAGTGGGCCGGGTCATCTTCAACCAGATCTGGCCCGCCCCGATCGGGTTCGTCAATTTCCCGGTCCCGAAGCCGAAGCTCGGCGACCTCATCCTCCACACCTACAAGACGTCCGGCGACGTGGTCACCGTCGAGGTGCTCGACCAGCTGAAGGAACTCGGCTTCGCAACCGCCTTCCAGGCGGGGATTTCGATAGGAATCGACGACATGATCATCCCGGAGTCCAAGAAGGAGATCGTCTCCGAGTCCCGGCGCAAGATCGCCGAGGTCGAGTCGCAGTTCAACAAGGGCATCATCACCGACGGCGAGCGCTACAACAAGGTCGTCGACATCTGGACGAACGCGACCGACCGGATCGCCAAGGAGGTCTTCGCGAAGCTCGATGCCAACGAGGGGAAGACCGAGGTCAACCCAGTCTACATCATGATGGACTCCGGCGCCCGCGGCAACAAGCAGCAGGTCCGCCAGCTGTGCGGGGCGCGCGGCCTCATGGCCAAGCCGTCAGGGGAAATCATCGAGCGCCCCATCCTGTCGTCGTTCCGCGAGGGTCTGACCGTTCTGGAGTACTTCATCTCCACGCACGGCGCCCGCAAGGGGCTGGCCGACACGGCGCTAAAGACCGCCGACGCGGGCTACCTCACGCGCAAGCTGTGCGACGTCGCCATGGACGTCATCGTCTCCGAGGAGGATTGCGGGGCGCGAGACGGCGTATGGAAGAAGGCGATCTACGAGGGTGACGACGAGATCGTGGGGCTAAAGGAGCGCATCCTCGGCCGCTGCTCGAGCGACGTCATCAAGAACCCGCTCAAGCCGACCGAGATCATTGTCGGGTCCGGCGAGCTCATCACCGAGGAGATCGCCGCGAAGATCGACGACGTCGGGATCGAGCGCGTGAAGATCATGTCGCCGCTCACGTCGTCCTCGAAGCAGGGCATCGACGCGAGGTCCTACGGGATCAACCCCGCGACCAACCGGATCGCGAAGATCGGCGACTCTGTCGGCATCATCGCCGCGCAGTCGATCGGCGAGCCCGGCACCCAGCTCACGATGCGCACGTTCCACATCGGCGGCGTCGCGTCGGGCGGCTTCAAGACCCCCGAGATCCGCGTCAGGGCCGCCGGCATCGTCAGGTACCGCGGGCTGAGGCTCGTGCAGGCCTCCGAGGGCGGCAACATCGTCCTCAACAAGACGGGCTCGATCCAGATCGTCGACGACGAGGGCAGGGAGCTCGAGAGCTACAACATCGTGGTCGGCTCGTTCCTGCACGTCGGCGACGGCGAGAAGATCGCCAAGGGCGCCGTGCTCGCGGTCTGGGACCCGTACAACATCCCGGTCCTCTCGGAAAAGGGAGGCTCCCTCGTCTTCAAGGACATGATCCCCGGCGTGACGGTGAAGCGCGAGCTCGACGAGTCGTCAGGGCGCATCGCCACCGTGGTCATCGAGCACAAGGAGGACCTCAACCCGCAGATCGAGGTCCGGGACGCGAGGGGCAAGCCGCTCGCCTCCTACTCCATCCCCGTGGGCGCGCAGATCGCCGTCAACGAGGGGGACACGATCGCGCCCGGCGCGCTGCTAGCCAAGACCCCGCGCCAGGCATCCAAGACCAAGGACATCACCGGCGGTCTCCCGCGCGTCGCCGAGCTCTTCGAGGCCCGCCGCCCCAAGGAGGCCGCCGAGATGGCGCGCATCGACGGCATCGTCTCTTTCGAGGGCACGATCCGCGGCAAGCGCAAGCTCGTCGTCAAGAACGAGGAGACGCAGCAGGAGGAGGAGCACCTGATCGCCGCCGGCAAGCACATTATCGTGCAGCCGGGCGACGTTGTCCACAAGGGGCAGCACCTGACCGAGGGCGCCGCTGATCCGCACGAGATCCTGGAGATACTCGGGCCGTCCGCGCTCTACGAGTTCCTGATCGGGCAGGTCCAGGAGGTCTACCGCCTCCAGGGCGTGACCATCAACGACAAGCACATCGAGATCATCATCCGCCAGATGCTGCGCAAGATCCGGATCACCGACCCGGGCGACAGCGAGTACTTCTGGGGCGAACAGGTGGACCGTTCGGCGTTCCTTTCCGAGAACCGCCGGATCGAGGAGGCCGGCGGCAAGCCGGCGGAGGCCGAGCCGATCCTCCTCGGGATCACCAAGGCGTCGCTCGAGACGGAGAGCTTCATCTCGGCGGCCTCGTTCCAGGAGACGACGCGCGTCCTCACGGACGCCTCGACGCTCGGGAAGGTCGACCTGCTCAAGGGCTTCAAGGAGAACGTGATCATGGGCCACCTGATACCGGCGGGCACGGGCCTTCCCCAGTACAGGCACCTCAAGATCAGCCTTCCCTTCGGCACGGAGCTTATCGACGAGTCCAAGCCCATGGAGGCGAGCGCAAGCTGACGCCGGCCGCATCCCTAACCGCATGAAATTGCACTTGCAAGCGGGTGCAACGGTGCCACATTTGTAATTCCTCCCGCCAAAAAACCGCATGTCGAGCCTAGCTCCGTGCGGTTTTGACGCCCGGCCCTCAAGGCCGGGCGTTTTTTCTTGTGTTTGCCCTCTGTAGGCGGGATTTTGATCGCCCTTTTACTCAGTCCAAACGCACAGCCGGTTCCCGCCGGTGCGTGCATCTTATCGCGGGCCGGGCCCGAAACCCGGATTTCGCGAGTCTTCATAGCTTTTCGCCAAAAAGTTCTTGCCGACATTTTGGCGCAGAGTAGTCTCAGCCTCTTTTCCCAGTCCCTCACCACTCTCAGAAACTCCCGCATGCCGACCATCAACCAACTCGTTCGCAGAGGCCGCCGGAATGTGCGCGCAAAGTCGAAATCCCCGGCTTTGGACGGCAATCCTTTCCGCCGCGGCGTATGCGTTCAGGTCATGACCAGGACGCCCAAGAAGCCGAACTCGGCCATTCGTAAGGTGGCCAAGGTCAGGCTCACGAACGGCAACGAGGTGATCTCGTACATCCCCGACGAGGGCCACAACCTCCAGGAGCACTCGATCGTCCTCGTCCGCGGAGGCCGCGTTAAGGACCTTCCCGGCGTCCGCTACCACATCGTCAGGGGCACCCTGGACGCCACGGGCGTCGAGAAACGGCGCCGCAGCCGCTCGAAGTACGGCGTCAAGCGCCCGAAGGAAGGCAAGAAGCCAGCGGTAGCGGTAGCGGCTGCGGCTCCAGCAACATAGACCATGTCACGCCGCCACAGAGCCGAAAAACGCAACGTCGCCCCCGACATCCGGTACAAGAGCCCGCTTGTCGCGCACCTGGTGAACGTCATCATGAAGTGCGGCAAGAAGAACCTTGCCCAGCGAATCGTGTACGGGGCCTTCGAGAAGGTCTCCGAGAAGCTGGAGAAGGGCGATCCGGTCGACCTGCTCCTGGGCGCTCTCGAGAACGCGCGGCCTAGGCTCGAGGTGAAGAGCCGCCGCGTCGGCGGCGCGACCTACCAGGTCCCGATCGAGATTTCATTCGAGCGCCAGGAGAGCCTTGCGATCCGCTGGATTGTGGATGCCGCGGGATCCAGGAAGGGCGTCACGATGCGCGACGCCCTCGCGGCCGAGATAATCGACGCCTACAACAACACGGGCTCGGTGGTGAAGAAGAAGGAGGACACGCACAAGATGGCCCAGGCCAACCGCGCGTTCGCCCACCTTCGCTGGTAGCTTCGAGATGTGACCATGCAGGCCGTAGCTCCAAGCACCCTCAATGTCGTCACGGACAAGGCGAAGATCTCGCCGCAGAACTCGCCGGACCGGCCGTTCCCGCTTGAGTGGACGCGCAACATCGGGATCGCTGCGCACATCGACGCGGGCAAGACGACGACGACCGAACGCATCCTCTTCTACTCGGGCGCCGTCCACAAGATGGGCGAGGTCCACGACGGCACCACCGTCACCGACTGGATGGAGCAGGAGCGCGAGCGCGGCATCACGATCACGGCCGCGGCGATCTCCTGCGCCTGGAACGCGTCGTGCGGGCCGTGGAAGGGGATCGAGCAGCGTATCAATATAATTGATACGCCAGGCCACGTGGACTTCACGGCCGAGGTGGAGCGCTCGCTCCGGGTTCTCGACGGCGCGATCGCCGTCTTTGACGCCGTCGCCGGCGTGCAGCCCCAGTCCGAGACCGTCTGGCGGCAGGCGAACAAGTACAACGTGCCGAGGCTCGCGTTCATCAACAAGATGGACCGCGTGGGCGCCAACTTCCACAAGGCGATCGACGACATACGCACGAAGCTCAAGGGCAACGCGCACGCCCTCTTCCTCCCGATCGGGGCCGAGGACGACTTCAGGGGCATGGTGGACCTGGTCCACATGATCGCCTACATCTTCGACGACACCAAGGATCCCTTGGGCCTTGAGCCGCAAACGGCCCCGATACCGGCGGAGATGCTGGCCGAGGCGACGGCGTACCGGGAGAAGCTGGTCGAGGCCGTGGCCGACTTCGACGACATCCTCGCGGAGAAGTACGTTCACGGGCACGTGATCGACGAGGACCACCTCACTCTCGCCATCCGGAGGGCGACGATCTCGCTCAAGTTCTTCGGCGTCGTCCCCGGCTCCGCGTTCAAGAAGAAGGGCATCCAGCGCCTCCTGGACTGCGTGGTCAACTACCTGCCGAGCCCGATCGACGTGCCCCCGATGGTGGGCAAGGACAGCGACGGGAACCCGGTCGAGGCGGTCGTCGACGACAACGGCAAGGTCGCCGGCCTCGTCTTCAAGCTCTGGAGCGACCCGTATTTCGGGAAGTTGGTGTTCTACCGCGTCTACACGGGCCAGGTGACCAAGGGGATGATGCTCTACAACCCGCGCACCCGGCGCCGCGAGCGCGTGTCGCGCCTCGGGCTCATGCGCGCGATCGACCGCGAGGACATTGACGTCGCGTACTCGGGCGACATCTGCGCGCTGGTCGGGGTGAAGGACGTGATCACCGGCGACACACTCTGCGACGAGGACTTTGACATCCGCCTCGAGCCGCCGTCGTTCCCGGAGCCCGTTATCTCGATGTCGATCGAGCCCAATTCGAAGGCCGACCAGGAAAAGATGGGCACCGCCATCCAGCGCCTGGTAGCCGAGGACCCCACGCTGCGGGTCAAGACGGACCAGGACACCGGCCAGGTGATCCTGTCAGGCATGGGCGAGCTCCACCTTGAGATCATCCTCGACCGGATGAAGCGCGAGTTCAAGGTCGAGGCCACCTCCGGCAAGCCGCAGATCGCCTACCGCGAGACGGTCCTCGGATCCGCCGAGGGCGAGGGCAAGTTCATCCGCCAGTCGGGCGGCAAGGGCCAGTACGGCCACGTCATCATCAAGCTCGGGCCGAACGGCAAGGGCAAGGGCATCGAGGTTCTCAACGAGACTGTCGGGGGCAGCATCCCGAAGGAGTTCATCAAGCCGACGGTCGACGGCATCATGGAGGGCGCCAATAACGGCGTCGTCGCCGGCCATCCGGTCGTCGACGTGATCGTGCGCATCGTCGACGGGAGCTTCCACGCGGTCGACTCGTCGGAGCTCGCGTTCAAGATGGCCGGGATCTTCGCGTTCAAGGACGCGATGAAGAAGGCCAACCCGATCCTCCTCGAGCCGATCATGGGAGTCGAGGTGACGACGCCCGAGGAGTACCAGGGCGACCTGATCGGCGACATCAACCGCCGCCGCGGCACGATCCTCGGCATGGAGAACAAGGCGGGCGCATGCATCATCACCGCCAGCGTCCCGCTCGAGACCCTCTTCGGCTACGTGACCGACATCCGCTCGCTCTCCAAGGGGCGCGCCAGCGCCGCGGTCACGCCGTCCCATTTCCAGCAGGTTCCGCACGCGCTCCTGCAGAAGATCGTCGAGACCACCACGAAGGCACCGGCCCGCACCTAACCCCCGTTCTTTCCACGCCATGAAAGGCCAACGCATTCGCATCAAGCTCCAGGGTTTCGACTACCGGGTGATCGACCAGTCAGCCCAGGACATCGTCGAGACCGCGAAGCGCTCCGGCGCCCGCGTCTCCGGCCCGATCCCCCTGCCGACGCGAATCGAGAAGCTTTCCGTCAACCGTTCACCGCACGTCGACAAGAAGTCGATGGAGCAGTTCGAGACCCGCACCCACAAGCGCCTCATCGACATCATCGAACCCACCGCGCAGACGGTGGACGAACTGAAGAAACTCAACCTGCCTTCCGGCGTCGACATAACCATCAACGTTTAACGTCCACAGTTAGCAGTTGCCCGTGCGCGCCGATGGCGCGCCGCCGGGCCCCTCTAATGTAGGTCCCAAACGGAACCAATCCACCTACCGCTTAGCCCATGATCTCCTCACTTCTCGGCAAGAAAATCGGAATGACCCAGGTCTATGACGCCCAAAACGTCCTGGTCCCGGTCACCGTGGTTGAAGCCGGCCCGTGCCCCGTGGTGCAGGTGAAGACCGTCGAGACCGACGGCTACAACGCCGTCCAGATCGGCTTTTCCGGCAAGAAGGACAAGAACAGCAGCAAGGCCGAGATCGCCCATGCGAAGAAGGCCGGGATCGACCATGCGCCGCGGGTCCTCTCCGAGGTCCGCCTCCCGGACTCCCCGGCCCTCAAGGTGGGCGACGTCGTAACCGTCACCGCGTTCCAGGAGGGCCAGCTGGTCGACGTGATCGGGATATCCAAGGGCAAGGGCTTCCAGGGCGTCGTGAAACGCTTCCGCGTGGCCGGCGGCCCCGCCGCCCACGGCTCGATGTTCCACCGGCGGATCGGCTCGATCGGCATGCGCCAGACCCCCGGCCGCTCCTGGAAGAACCAGTCGATGCCCGGGCACATGGGCGGCGAGCGCCGCACGATCCAGAACCTTCGCGTCGTGAAGGTCATCGCCGACAAGAACCTCCTCCTCGTGAAGGGGGCCATCCCGGGGGCGAACGGCGACGACGTGCTCGTCCGCCTCGCGATCAAGGGCCAGCAGAAGAAGACCTAACCCCCAAGGAGACATTAGCGAGCGATGAAACTCACCGTTTTCAGCCCAGATGGCACAAAGAGCCGCGAACAGGACTTCGCGGGGCTCCCCACGTTCGAAGGCGACAAGGGCCTCCAGGCCGTCAAGGAGGTCATCGTGGCGACCAACGCCAACAGCCGCCTCGGCACCCACTCGACGAAGACCATTGCCGAGGTGAGCGGCGGCGGCCGCAAGCCCTGGCGCCAGAAGGGCACGGGCCGCGCGCGCGCCGGGACCAACCGGTCGCCCCTCTGGTCAGGCGGTGGCGTTGTGTTCGGCCCCAAGCCGCGCGACTACAGCAAAAAGATCAACGGAAAGGTGAGGGCGCTCGCCTTCAGCCGGGCCCTCTTTGACCGCGCCGCGGCGGGCGAGATAGCCGTGATCGAGAACTTTGAGGTGGCCCCGCCGAAGACAAAGGTCGTCAACCAGGTGGTCGGGCGCATAGCTCCCAAGGGCAAGATCCTGCTGGTCGACGCTCCTTTCGCAGCCGGCACCCGGCTCGCCGCCCGCAACCTCGAGCGCGTGTCCCTCCAGGAGGCCGCCAAGCTGAACACCCTCGATCTCTCGCAGTACCAGAAGATTATCGTCAGCGCAAAGGCGCTCGAGACCATCATCGCCCGCGTAAACGGAGGAAAGAACTGATGAAAGCCGACAGCGTACTCAAGGGCCTCCTCCTCACGGAAAAGGCCAACAAGCAGTCCGCCGAGCTCGGCCAGTACACCTTCGAGGTGTTCAAGGGGGCGAACAAGCACGCCATCGCCAAGGCCGTCGAGGAGGCGTTCAAGGTCACCGTCCGCCGCGTCAACACCCAGAATTACCGCGGAAAGAACAAGCGCAGCCGCACGGGGCAGCCAAGCAAGACATCGGACTACAAGAAGGCGATCGTGACCCTGAAGCACGGCGACAAGATCGAGCTCCTCTGAGGCGCCACCGAAGACAAGGAACCAAACCCATGCCCATCAAATCCTTCAGGCCGCTCACGCCCTCGCAGCGGTTCACCTCGCTCAACAAGCCGGTCGGCCTCTCGAAGAACCGCCCCCAGCGCGCGCTCACCGAGCCCAAGCACAAGACGGGCGGCCGCAACGCGTACGGCCGGCTGACGTCGCGGCGCATGGGCGGCGGCCACAAGCAGCTGTACCGCATAATCGACTTCAAGCGCGACATCCTCGACATCCCCGCGACGGTCGAGGCGATCGAGTACGACCCCAACCGCTCCGCCCACATCGCGCTCCTCTCCTACACGAACGGCGTCAAGCGCTACATCCCGGCCCCCGAGGGCCTGAAGGCGGGCGACAGGGTCGTCTCGTCCAACGCCGCGACTACGAACGACTTCACGGTCGGCAACTGCTTCCCGCTCAGCATCATCCCGCCCTCCACCCGGATCCACTGCGTGGAGATGGTGCCCGGCAGGGGCGCCCAGATGGGCCGGTCGGCCGGGGTCAGCATCGAGCTCGTGGCCGTCGAGCAGGGCAACGCCCAGCTCAAGATGCCCTCCGGCGAGATCCGCCTGGTGAACGCGAAGTGCCGGGCGACCATCGGCGTCGTCGGAAACGCCGACCAGAACCAAGCCTCGCTGGGCAAGGCTGGCCGCAACCGCTGGCTCGGACGCCGCCCCCGCGTGCGCGGCGTGGCAATGAACCCCGTCGACCACCCGAACGGCGGCGGCCAGGGCAAGTCCAAGGGCGGCGGCGGCCGCCAGCAGATCGTCTCGCCGTGGGGCCAGCTCGCCAAGGGCTTCCCGACGCGCCGGCGCACCCTCATCTCGAGCAACTTCATCATCACCCGCGCCAACGGCCGCCCACCGCGCGGCAAAAAGTAACCCCTCCCGCCCAGCACCATGGCCCGCTCAATCAAGAAAGGCTTCTTCGTCGACTACCACCTGCTCGAGAAGATCGAGAAGGCGGTCAAGTCCGGCGCGCGCAAACCGATCCAGACGTGGTCGCGCCGCTCGACGATCACCCCCGATTTCATCGGGCACACCTTCAATGTCCACAACGGCAAGCTGTTCATCTCCGTGTACGTCACGGAGAACATGGTGGGCCACAAGCTCGGCGAGTTCGCCCCCACGCGCGTCTTCAAGGCCCACGGCGGAATGACCCGCAAGGAAATCTGAGGAGCCCCGCACCATGGAAGTCCAAGCACTCACACGAAACGCCCGCATGTCGCCGAAGAAGGTGCGCGAAGTGGCGCGCACGATCCAGGGCCGCATGGCCAACGACGCCGTCGAATACCTGGCGCTCATCCCGCGCAAGTCGGCGCGCCTGATCGTCAAGACGCTGAAGAGCGCGATCGCGAACGCGGAGAACAACAACAACCTCGCGTCCGACTCGCTGACCGTGAAAAGGGCCGTGGTCGAGAACGGGCCCGTCCTCAAGCGCTTCAGGGCGGGGGCCAAGGGCTCCGCGATGCCGCGCCGCAAGAAGATGTCGCACATCCGCATCGTCCTTTCGGACGGCAACCCCAACCAAGCCTAATCCATGGGCCAAAAAACCAATCCTATCGGATTCCGCCTCGCCGTAAACCGCAACTGGCAGTCCCGCTGGTTCGCGAGCAAGAAGGAATTCCCGAAGCTCCTGCTCGAGGACCAGCTGATCCGCTCGACCCTGATGGAGAAGCTGAAGCAGGCCTCGGTGCCGCGCATCTTCATCGAGCGGGCGTCCAGCCGCGTCCGCGTCAAGATCTACACCGCGCGCCCCGGCATCGTCATCGGGCGCAAGGGGCAGGAGGTCGAGAACATCAAGGCCCAGCTCATGAAGCTGACCGGCAAGGAGATCCTTCTGGACATCCAGGAGGTGAAGAAGCCCGAGATCGAGGCGCAGCTCGTCGCAGAGAACGTCGCCCTTCAGCTCGAGCGCCGCATCACGTTTCGCCGCGCCATGAAGAAGGCCGTCGAGATGGCCATGGCGCTCGGCGCCGAGGGCATCAAGATCCAGTGCTCGGGCCGCTTGGGCGGCGCCGACATCGCGCGCCGCGAGTGGCAGCGCAAGGGCCGCGTTCCGCTCCACACCCTCCGCGAGAACATCGACTACGGCTTCTCGGAGGCCCAGACCGTCTACGGCAAGATCGGCGTCAAATGCTGGATCTGCAAAAAGGAGGCCGACGCCGCCTGAGGGCGGCTTCGCCAAGGCCGGCTGATTTAAGGAGACACTTCCCATGGCTCTCGCCCCCGAACGCACCAAGTACCGCAAGTCCCAGAAGGGCTCCCGCGCCGGCAACGCCAAACGCGGCGCCACGCTCGCCTTTGGCGAGTTCGGGCTGCAGTCGCTCACCCGCGGCGCCATGACCGGCCAGCAGATCGAGGCGGCCCGCGTCACGATCTCCCGGCACCTGAAGCGCAGGGGCAAGCTCTGGATCCGCGTCTTCCCGCACAAGCCCATCACGAAGAAGCCGGCCGAGGTCCGCATGGGGCAGGGCAAGGGCCCGGTTGAGTTCTACGTGGCCGTCGTCAAGCCGGGCGTCATCCTCTTCGAGCTCGCGGGCATACCGACGAGGGTCGCAAGGGAGGCATTCCGCCTCGCTGACGCGAAGCTTCCGTTCCGCTGCCGCTTCATCGTCCGCGAGGGCACCGTCCTCTGATGAGGGACCCGGCCGACGCACAACCATGACACCCAAGGAAATCCGAGACCTTTCAGCGGTCGAAATCACGACCAAGCTCCGCGAGACCCGCGACTCGCTCCTCCAGCTGCGCCTGCGCAGGCAGACGGGCCAGGTGGAGAAGACCCACGAGATGCGCGCGTTGCGCAAGGACGTCGCCCGCCTCGAAACCGTCCTGCGCCAGAAGAACAGGGCGGCGCCAGCCGCCTCCTGAGACCCCGGGCGCCCAAGCACACGCATACCCAGCCATGTCAACAGCCGCTCCCAATTCCCGCAACACGCGCAAGGCCTTGATCGGCTTCGTCACGAGCCGTTCGGGCGACAAGTCCATCAAGGTCACGATCCCGTACAAGACGCCCCATCCGCTCTACCACAAGGTTATCAACCGCAAGACCGTGGTCCACGCGCATGACGAAAAGAACGAGACGAAGGTGGGCGACAAGGTCGAGATCATGGAGACCCGCCCCATGAGCAGGCTCAAGCGGTGGCGGATCATCTCGGTCGTGGAAAGAACGGCCGGCGCTGCGCCCGAGGCGATCACGGAGAAGGACGTCGCCGAGACGGTGCCGACGAAGACCACCCGGAGCGGCGCGAGCGCGCCCGCGGCAGGCTCGCCGCCCGCCAGCGCGCCCGCGGCAAGCTCGCCGCCCGCAAGCGCATAGACAGCCCGCACGCATCACACCAACCCCTAACCAAGTCCCGCCATGATCCAACTGCGCTCCATTCTCGAGGTCGCTGACAACACCGGCGCCCGCAAGGCCGCCATGATCAGCCGCATGGGACAGAACACCGACACCGCCGGGGTGGGCGACATCGTCACGGTCCACATCAAGGAGAGCACGACCGACGCCACCGTGAAGAAGGGCGAGGTCGCGAAGGCCGTCGTCGTGCGCACGAAGGCGCCCGTGCGCCGCTCCGACGGCAGCTACCTGCGCTTCGACAGCAACGCCATCGTCATTCTGGGGCCGGACGGCAATCCCAAGGGCACCCGCATCTTCGGGCCGGTCGCGCGCGAGCTGCGCGCGAAGAACTTCATGAAGATCATCTCGCTCGCACCGGAGGTTCTCTGACCATGCAACGGTTCCACGTCAAACGCGGCGACCCCGTCGTCGTCATCTCCGGCTCCCACAGGGGGAAGGAGGGGAAGATCCTCGAGATCCTGCCCGCAAAGGGCCGCGCCCGCGTCGAGGGCGTCGCCATGATGAAGCGCCACCTGAAGAAGTCCCAGGAGCACCCGCAGGGCGCCATCGTCGAGCGCGAGGGCTCCGTGCACATCTCAAACCTGATGCTCAAGTCGGTCTACGACTCGGGCAAGCGCAAGAAGGCGGAATAACATGAGCACCGCTCCCACACTCAAGAGGCTCTACAACGAGCAGGTATACCCGGAGCTCGTGAGGCTCCACGGCTACACCAACAGGCTCGAGGTCCCCAGGCTCGAGAAGATCAGCCTCAACACGGGCATCGACGCCGAGGCCGACAAGAACCAGATCGCCGACATCAGGCGCGACCTGAGCCTGATCGCCGGCCAGAAGCCGGTCCTCAGCAAGACCCGCAAGGCCATCTCGAATTTCAAGCTGAAGGAGGGCCAGATCGTCGGCTGCCACGTGACCCTCCGGGGCAACGCGATGTGGGAGTTCCTCTACCGGCTCCTGGCGGTCGCCCTCCCGACCATCCGCGACTTCCGCGGCGTGTCCCCGAAGCTCGACGGGCGGGGCAACTACAACCTGGGGATCACCGACTTCACGATCTTCCCGGAGATAACGGTCGAAAGCGTGAAGAAGAGCATGGGGCTCGACATCACGATCGTCACCACCGCAAAGACGGACGAAGAGGGCCGGGACCTGCTCCGGCTTCTCGGAATGCCCTTCCGCCGCACTGAAACCAAGACAGCCACCGCCGCCTGACCCCGCCGCCGCCATGCCGAAGACCTCCGAAATTGAACGCAACGAGAAGCGCAAGCGGCTTGTTGAGAAATACGCCAAGGTGCGCGCCGAGCTCAAGGCGATCCTCGCGAATCCCGCGACGACCGACGAGCAGTTCTTCGCCGCGCAGACGAAGCTGCAGAAGCTGCCAAAGAACTCCTCCAGGATCCGCATCCGCAACCGCTGCTCGATGAGCGGCCGCCCGCGCGGCTACAAGCGCAAGTTCGGGGTGTCGCGCATCCAGTTCCGCGAGCTGGCCCTCTCGGGCAAGATCCCCGGCGTAATCAAATCATCCTGGTAAACCACCTGGCGCGCGGGAGTCGGATATGACCCGCGCCGCCCCAAAAATCCCACAACATCCACCATGACCGATCCGATCAGCGACTTTCTAACGTGCCTGCGCAACGCCAGCAAGGCGCGCAAAGTGGAGTGCCATGTGCCGCACTCGAAGATCAAGGAGGGCATAGCCGAGATCCTGAAGGCCGAGGGCTTCATTTCCGGCTTTTCCGATGGCGTCGACGAGTCCGGCCACAAGACGCTCGCGATCAAGATGAAGTACATTGACGGCACCCCCGCCATCAGCGGGCTCAACCGGGCGTCGACGCCCGGCCGGCGGCTCTATTCCGGCTACAACGACATCCCGCGGGTCCTGAACGGCCTTGGGATCAGCATCATCTCGACGTCCAAGGGCCTGATGAAGGACGCCGACTGCCGCCGCAACAAGGCGGGCGGCGAACTCATCTGCAACGTCTGGTAAGAGGACCCACCCACCATGAGCCGCATCGGCAAGCAACCCGTACCCATCCCCGAGAAGGTCAAAGTCGACATCAAGGACATGACCGTCCGCGTCGAGGGGCCCAGGGGCCAGGTCGAGAAGACATTCGCTCCCGTCGTGACGATTGCCGTCACCGACAAGAAAGTCGTCGTCGCCCCCATCGGGGCCACGCGATTCGCCAACGCCATGTACGGCACCGCCCGCTCGATCATCGCGGGCATGGTGAAGGGCGTCACCGTGGGCTATTCCAAGGATCTTGAGATCCACGGGGTCGGCTTCAAGGCGATCCTCAAGGGAAAGCAGCTCGATCTAGCGCTGGGATACTCGCATCCGCTCCTCATGGACATCCCAGACGGCATCAAGATCACCGTGACCGACGGCACCCGCCTCAAGGTCGAGGGCTGCGACAAGCAGCTCGTGGGGGCGGTCACCGCGGAGATCCGCAGCTACTATCCGCCCGAGCCCTACAAGGGCAAGGGTGTCCGCATCGTCGGCGAGCGCGTCCGCCGCAAGGAAGGCAAGACCGTCGCCTAACAACCATGAACACCGTTCACAAAGCCAAGCTCCTGCAGAAGCGCCGGTGGAGGATCCGCAAGAAGGTCTCCGGCACCGCCGCGCGGCCCCGGCTGAGCCTCAAGTTCAGCGGCAAGAACATTTACGCCCAGGCGGTCGACGACAGCGCGGGCAAAACGCTCGTGTTCCTGTCGAGCTTCGACGCGGAGCTGCGCAAGAAGAAGCTGGGCGCCAACATCGCCGGAGCAAAGGTGCTCGGCACCGCGTTCGCCGAGAAGGCGAAGGCGGCAGGCCTGGCCGCCGTCGTCTTCGATCGCAGCGGCGCCCGCTACCACGGCAAGGTCAAGGTCTTCGCGGACGCCGCCCGCGAAGCCGGCCTTGTATTCTGACCCAAAGCCCATGAGCAACGATACCGCCTCCACCGCCGAACCGGCCGCCGCCGCGACACCCGTTCCCGACACGACACCCGCTCCCGCCGCGGCACCCGCTGCCGCTGCGGCACCCGCTCCCGCTGCGGCACCTGCTCCCGCTGCGGCGCCAGCGGCTGAACGAACCTCCGCCCCCTATTCCAACCGCCCGCCCCGCCGCGACTCGCAGCGCGGGCCCCGCCGCGACAACCGCTCGCGCGACCAGGCCCAGAACACGGGCGACGGTCCGTCGATGGTCGAGAAGGTCGTCTTCATCAACCGCTGCGCCAAGGTGGTCAAGGGTGGCCGCCGGTTCAGCTTCGCGGCGCTGACGGTCGTGGGTGACCAGAAGGGCAACATCGGCGTCGGCTACGGCAAGGCGAACGAGGTGCCCGATGCCATCAAGAAGAGCACGGAGCATGCGAAGAAGCGGCTCATGTTCGTGAAGCTCAAGGGCGACACGATCCCGCACGACGTCATCGGTGAATTCGACGGCGGCAGGGTGCTCCTCAAGCCGGCGTCGCCTGGAACGGGTCTCATCGCCGGAGGCGGCGTGCGCGCGGTGCTCGAGGCCGCCGGCGTCAAGAACGTGCTGACGAAATCGATGGGATCGAAGAACCACATCGCCGTCGTGAACGCCACGGTCAACGCGCTGCTCAAGCTCAGGCTTGCGGCCGACTTCACAAAGCTGCGGCAGGGCTAGAGCCGGCCTGAGCCAACAAGTCCGAATCCCGCCCAAGGAGAATCACATGAAACTTCACGAACTGAGGAACGTCGCCGGCGCCATACACCGCAAGAAGCGCGTGGGCTGCGGCGAAGGCGGCGGCCACGGCAAGACCAGCACCCGCGGCGGCAAGGGCCAGTCGGCCCGCTCGGGCTCCAGCTTCCGACCCGGATTCGAGGGCGGCCAGATGCCCCTCTACCGCAAGCTCCCGCACCGCGGGTTCAACAACGCCAATTTCCGCAAGGAGATCGCGGTAGTGAACCTGCGCGACCTGGGCGGGCTCGGCGCCGACGTCACCGAGGTGGACGCGGCGTTCCTTGCCAAGGCCGGCCTCATACGCTCGGGCGAGACATCGGTCAAGGTCCTGGGCGACGGGGAGATTACCCGCGCCCTGAAGGTCACCGCCGCCAGTTTCTCCGGGGCGGCGAAGGCGAAGATCGAAAAGGCCGGGGGCCAGGCAATCGTCGGCTGAACGGGCCGCTCTTATGTTCTCCGCCTTCACCAACTCGCTGAAGATCCCAGAGCTCCGCTCCCGGATCTTCTACACGCTCGCGCTGCTTTTCGTGGCGCGCGTGGCCGCCGCTATCCCGCTGCCGGGCATCGACCCGCACCCGCTGCAGGCGTTCTTCCAGGCGCAGTCCGGCGGAAACGGCGCCGGCGGTGCGATTGTTGGCCTCTACAACATGTTCACCGGCGGCGCGCTCCTCAAGGGGGCCGTCGGCTCGCTGGGCATCATGCCCTACATCAGCGCCTCGATCATCTTCCAACTGATGACCGCGGTCGTCCCCACGCTCAGCCGCCTCCAGCAGGAGGGCGACGTGGGCCGCCAGAAGCTCACCCAGTACACGCGCTACGCGACTGTCTTCATCTGCGTGGTCCAGGGGACGCTCACGATCCTCGCCCTGGAGAATCCCGCCCGCCTCTTCCCGGGTTACAGCGTGAGCGATTACGGCAACATCGTCATCGTCGGCAAACCCGCCTTCCTCGTCACGTCCGTCATCTATCTGACGGCGGGTACGATGCTCATGATGTGGCTCGGCGAGCAGATCACCCAGCGCGGCATCGGCAACGGCGTCTCGCTGCTCATCACGATCGGAATCCTCGCGACCGGTCCGGGCGCAGCCGCCCAGACCTACCAGTTCTTCTTCGGGCCGGTCGGCACGAACGCCGGCCACGGCCTGCCGCTGGGGGTCCTCATGATCGTGCTCTTCTTCCTGGTCACCATGGGGATCATCATGGTCGTCCAGGGGCAGAGGAAGATCCCCGTCCAGTACGCGAAGCGCGTCGTGGGCAACAAGGTCATGGGCGGCCAGAGCTCCTTCCTGCCGCTCAAGGTCAACTACTCCGGCGTCATGCCCGTCATCTTCGCGAGCGCCATCCTCCTCTTTCCGCAGCAGATCATGTCGCAGCTGGGCGCCGCGTTGAACCTGCGGTTCCTGATCGAGTTCTCCCAGAACCTGCTGCGCGGCCACTGGACCTACTACAGCGGGAACGCCCTCCTCATCCTTTTCTTCAGCTATTTCTGGGTCTCGGTCATGTTCAAGCCGATCCAGATCGCCGACGACCTGAAGAAGTACGGGGGATACGTCCCGGGCGTCCGGCCGGGCGAGCCGACGGCCCAGTTCCTGGACTTCATAATGACGCGGCTGACCCTGGCCGGGGCCGTCTTCCTCACGATCATCGCCGTCATGCCGGACGTTCTCCTCTTCGAGCTCAACGTCCCCATGCGGATCGCCTACTTCTTCGGCGGCACCGGGATGCTCATCACGGTGGGCGTGATCCTCGACACGATGCGCCAGATCGAGACCTTCCTGCTCCAGCGCCACTACGACGGATTCCTGCAGAAGGGCCGGATCCGCGCCCGGAGCGCCGCCACGCGCGCCGGCATGCTGGGCGAGGCCCTGGAGCTGAAGGCGGTCCTAAAGCTCTGCCTGGCGCTGGGATCGATCTTCCTTTTCGGGATCATTGCCTGGGCGGTGCGCCGGTTTGGAGGACAGTAGGGCGGCCCCGTTTGCGCTTTACAAGAGCCTTAATGGACGCGACATTTGACCTCTTTTCCCATTTGGGCGCTTCCGCCCGGACGAAACTCCTTCTGCTCGGCTCGATCGATTTTCGCATGGAAGAAATGATGGACCGGGCCCGTTCTTTGCAGATTGAGCACGTCTCTCCCGCCAAGCTGATGCGGCGGGGGATTTCGCGGCCCCGCGGCTCCGCCGAAGGGAACGAAGCCTCCACGCTGGCGCTGCTGCGCCACTGGTTCTTCTCGCGCAAACCTGATGCGGGATTCGTCCTCACGGGCTTCCCGGCTACGCTGCTCCAAGCTAGAGTGTTCGACGAATGGCTAGACGCCCGCGGCGAGGAAATCGACGCGGCGGTCGCCCGGTCCGGGGCCCCCGGACCCGTGGTCGGGCACTACCGCACACTCGGCCTCCTCCATGAGGGGGCCGGCGCCTCCCGATGATCCCCGTGAAGGACAGGGAAGGGATCGCCCGGATGCGCGAGGTGTGCGCCATCGCCGCCACGGTGCTTGATTCGCTCAAGCCGCTTGTGCGGCCTGGTGTTACAACAATGGACTTGGAAGAGGCGGGCCGCGCTGAGATAGCCCGCCTCGGGGCGCGCAGCGCCTGCTACGGATATGGGCACGGCGAGCGCCACTACCCGGCGCACACCTGCATCTCGGTCAACGAGGAGGTGGTCCACGGAATCCCGTCGTTCAAGCGCGTCCTGCGCGAGGGCGACATCGTGTCGCTCGACATCGTCCTCGAATACAACGGCTACGTCGGAGACAACGCGTTCACGGTCCCCGTGCCGCCGGTTTCGCCGGCGGTCGGAAGGCTCCTCGAGGTGACCCGCGAGGCGCTGGCGCTCGGGATCCGCGCCGCGCAGGTCGGCAACCGGATCGGCGACATTTCGAGCACTATCCAGACCTATGTCGAGCGGCACGGGTTCAGCGTCGTGCGCGACATGGTCGGCCACGGAGTCGGCGTCGCTATGCACGAGCCCCCCGAGATCCCGAATTTCGGGAGGCGCGGAACCGGGGACAAGATCAAGACCGGGATGACCTTCGCGATAGAGCCGATGGTCAACCTCGGGGGATACGCCACCCGGGTTCTTCCGGACGGCTGGACCGTCGTGGCAGCCGACGGCTCCCCATCGGCGCATTTCGAACACACCGTGCTCACGACAGAGAAAGGGCCCGAGATCCTCACGATCCCCGGACTGGTGCCCGCCAGGTCGGCCTGAGCGCCCCCCACTTTAGGACAATTCACCAACCACAACTCCTCATAAACCAAACACAATGCCTCGTCTCCTCGGCGTAGAAATCCCCGCGAAAAAGAAAGTCGCGTACTCGCTCCGCTATATCTACGGCGTCGGCCCCACGCGCGCCGACCAGGTCGTCAAGGAGGCGGGCCTCAAGGCAGACATGCGGGCCCAGGACCTCAGCGAGGAGCAGCTGAACAAGATCCTCCACGTCATCACGGAGCACAAATGGGTGGTCGAGGGCGACCTGCGGCGCGAAATCGCCGGAAACCTGAAGCGCCTCCAGGCGATCAACTGCTACCGCGGGATCCGCCACCGCAAGGGGCTACCCGTGCGGGGCCAGCGCACCAGCACGAACGCCCGCACCCGCAAGGGCCCGCGCAAGACGATCGGCGTCACCAAAGTCAAAGAATAACCAACTTTCGCCATGGCCGAAGAAAAGACCGCCCCCAAGAAGGAGAAGGCCCCGAAGGGTCCCAAGGCAGCCAAGCCGGCCGGCGCGCCCGAGGGCGCCGCCCCGGCAGCCGCGGCCGCACCGGCTGCAGCGCCGGCCGCCGCCCCGGCAGCGCCCGCGGCTGACGCGAAGCCGACGGAGATGATAGGCGGAGTCGCCAAGCAGCCGACAGCCGAGGATCTCCTCAAGGAGGAGCTGGGAGCCGTCAAGGTCCGCAAGGCCAAGGGATCAAAGAACATCACGTCGGGCTTTGCCAACGTGCTCGCCTCGTTCAACAACACGATCGTCTCGATCACCGACCCCAAGGGCCAGGTGATCGCCTGGTCGAGCGCGGGCAAGTGCAATTTCCGCGGGTCGCGAAAGTCCACGGCCTACGCCGCCCAGATCGTCGCCCAGGACGCCGCCCGCAACGCGATGTCCCACGGGCTGAAGGACGTCGTCATCCGCGTCTCCGGACCCGGACTTGGGCGCGACAGCGCGATCCGGGCGCTCCAGGCGATCGGCCTCGAGATCACCTCAATCGTCGATGTCACGCCCATACCGCACAACGGCTGCAGACCGCGCAAGCGCCGCCGCGTCTAGGACTGCCGCATTCGGCCCAACCCTCCTCATCTTAAGACAATGGCTCGCTACATAGGACCCTCCACCCGCATCAGCAGGCGCTTCGGCCAGCTCGTGATCGGATCCGGCAAGGCGCTTGAGCGCCGCAACTATCCGCCCGGGCAGCACGGGCCGAAATCCCGCCGCAAGGCGTCCGAGTACGCTGTCGGACTCAATGAGAAGCAGAAGCTTCGCTACATGTACGGGCTGCTCGAGAGGCAGTTCCGGCGCGTGTTCGAGATCGCCAAGCGCGAGCGCGGCGTCACGGGCGAGCGCTTCCTGCAGCTCCTCGACACGCGCCTCGACAGCGTCATCTACCTGCTCGGCCTGGCCAAGAGCCGCGCCGCTGCCCGGCAGTTCGTGAACCACGGCCACATCAGGGTGAACGGTCGAAAGGTGGACATAGCCAGCTACAACGTGCAGCCCGGCGACGAGATCGACGTGCGCAACGCGCCCGCCTCACGCCAGATGGCGACCCGCAACCTCGAGGAGAACCGGATCCGGACCGTCCCGGGCTGGCTCTCGCTCAACGCCGAGCAGTTCAAGGCCGGCGTCGTCCGCCTCCCTAAGCGCGACGAGATGGACCAGAACATAAACGAGCAGCTGATCGTCGAGTTTTACTCGCGCTTCTGAGGCCCGCCCCCCCAACCCTTCCACAACCCAAAACCAGAGTTCACGCCATGCCTAAACGTCTCGGAAAATTCGAACTCCCCTCCAAACTGACCAAGGTTGAGGACGGCGCCACGCCGACCTATGCCAAATTCATCGCCGAGCCCTTCGAAGCGGGCTACGGCCACACCGTGGGCAACTCGCTGCGCCGCGTGCTGCTGAGCTCCATCGAGGGGGCCGCGATCTCGTCCATCAAGATCGACGGGGTGAACCACGAGTTCCAGAGCATCGACGGGGTCGTCGAGGACGTGACCGAGATCGTGCTCAACCTGAAGAAGGTCCTTATCATCTCCCACAAGCGCGAAACGATCTCGCTCGGGATCAGGGTCTCCAAGGCCGGCGCCGTGACGGCCGCCGACATCCAGGCCGATGCGAACATCCACATCGTCAACCCCGACCAGGTCATCTGCACGCTCGACAGCAAGCGCGCCTTCGAGGCCGAGATCGAGATCAAGACCGGCCGCGGATACTGCCCGGGTGAGCAGAACAAGAAGGAGGAGCAGCCGATCGGCGTCATCGCGATCGATTCGCTCTTCTCGCCGGTCAGGCTCGTGAAGTACGCCGTCGAGAACACCCGCGTCGGCCAGATCACCGACTATGACAAGCTCATACTCGAGATCTGGACGGACGGCCGCATCACGCCGGACGATGCCCTCAAGCAGGCTGCATCGATTCTGAAGCACCATCTCGACGTCTTCGACCGCGTGAGCGAGGAGGCCTACGAGTTCGAGAGCCAGCAGAGCGAGGTCAGCGAGGAGCAGAACAAGCTCCGCAAGCTGCTCAACATGTCCGTGAACGAGATCGAGCTGTCCGTCCGCGCCGCCAACTGCCTGAACAACGCGAACATCACCACGGTCGGCGAGCTCGCCATGAAGACCGAGCAGGAGATGCTCAAGTACCGCAACTTCGGCAAGAAGTCGCTGAACGAGATCAAGGAGAAGCTCGAGGCGCTCGGACTTTCGCTCGGCATGAAGTTCGACGAGCGCCTGCTCGATGCCAAGAAGGAAGCCTAAACCATGCGCCACCTAAAGCACCGCGCGTCCCTGGGCGTCACTCGCGAGCACCGCGAGTCGATGATGTCCGCCCTTGCCACGGCGCTCATCACCCACGGGAGGATACAGACGACGCTGGCTAAGGCCAGGGCCCTCCGCCCATTCATCGAGAAGGTCATCACGAAGGCGAAGCACGCCGCGGCCAAGCCCGAGAAGAGGGACGCGCTCCACCTGCGCCGCCTCGCGCTTCGCGACGTCCGCGACGAGGATGCCGTGACGCTGCTCTTCAACGACAAGCACAAGGAGTTTGCGAACCGCGCGGGCGGCTACACCCGCATCTACAAGCTGGGCCCCCAGCGCCTCGGCGACGCCGCGGAGATGGCGGTGATCGAGTTCGTTAAGGCGGAAGATGTCGGCTACAAGAAGTCAAAGGGCAGGAGGCCCATCTCCAAGGGGCGCAAGCCCAAGGCTGCGGCACCAGAGGCCCCGCCGGCCGCTCCCGCCGCCGAGGCGCCGGAAGCGCCCAAGGGCGACGCTGCCAGCGATCCCAAGGCCTAGGGAAACATCCCCACCGCGGTCCCGGCCGCGAAGGACGCGCCGAAGTTTACCTTCGGCGCGTTTTTTGTTTGGATACTGGCCCGATGTTCGAGTTCTCAACCGCCGTGACCGTCTTCTGCGTGCTCGTCGCCGCAACGTTCCTCACGCTATGGCTGTTCTACGACCGGCGCGATCACCTGCGATATGACCGGGAGCGCCGCAAGACGACCTTCCACTGCATCCGGTGCGACCGGCTCTACACCGCGCCCGAGGGGACGGAGCTCTGCAAATGCCCGAGGTGCGGGCATGAGAACGCGAGGCTGCGGTTCTAAGGCCGGCTGGCTGCGACATGGGGGCCCCGCAGCCGGGGAGGGGCGATTCCGTTCGGAAGGCGGCCGCCCAGGGACACTTTCGGCCTGCCGCAAACAAACGCTCTTGCGGTCGGCCGTGTAGAGGGGTTCTCCTTTGCCCTTTTCCAGCCCGTCCATGCCGCAAACCATCGCAGTGCTCGATTTCGGCTCGCAATACACCCAGGTGATCGCGCGCCGGATTCGCGAGTGCCAGGTCTTCTCGAAGATCTACCATTTCTCAACGCCCGCCGAGAAGCTGCGGTCGGACGGCGTGATCGGGATCGTGCTCTCCGGCGGGCCGAGCTCCGTCTTCGCCCCCGGCGCGCCGGTCCCGGACCGGCGGATCTTCGAGATAGGGGTCCCGGTCCTCGGGATCTGCTACGGAATCCAGCTCATGGGCCATTTGCTCGGAGGAAAGGTGGCGAGGGGGGATCGCCGCGAATACGGCCATGGGATGCTCGAGGTGCACCGGCGCGGCCGGCTCTTCGCGGGGCTGCCCAAGAGGCTCCGGGTGTGGAATTCGCATGGCGACAAGCTGATGAAGCTTCCCCCTGGATTCACATCGATCGGCAGGACGGAGAACTCGCCTTTCGCGGCCATCGAGGACTACCGGAGGGGCTTCTACGGCATACAGTTCCACCCCGAGGTCTTCCACACGGAGCAGGGGATCGACGTGATTCGAAACTTCCTCTCGAAGGTCTGCCACGCCAAGCAGGACTGGACGACAATGGACTTCATCGATCATGCGGTGCAGGAGATCCGCTCGGCCGTCGGCGGGTCCCGCGTCATCCTCGGGCTGTCGGGCGGGGTCGACTCCTCGGTCGCGGCGGCGCTGATCCACAGGGCCATCGGGAACCAGCTAACGTGCGTTTTCGTCGACAACGGGCTGCTCCGGAAGGGCGAGCGGGAGTCGGTCGAGTCGCTCTACAAGAGGAACTTCAAGATCGACCTCCGGGTCGTGGACGCGTCGGCCGTCTTCCTGCGGCGCCTCAAGGGCGTCGACGAGCCCGAGAAGAAGCGCAAGATCATCGGCAAGACGTTCATCGAGGTGTTTGAAAAGTCGCTCAAGAAAATCGGGCACGCCGACTTCCTCGCCCAGGGCACGCTCTATCCCGACGTCATCGAGAGCGTCACGATCGACGACAATCCGGCCGCGCTCATAAAGAGCCACCACAATGTCGGCGGCCTGCCGGCCCGGATGAGGCTCAGGCTGATCGAGCCCCTGAGGGAGCTCTTCAAGGACGAGGTCCGCCGGGTGGGGGTCGCGCTCGGCCTGCCCCGCGAGGTCGTCTGGCGCCAGCCGTTCCCGGGGCCGGGCCTCGCGGTGCGGGTCATCGGCCCGATCACGCCAGGCAACCTTGACGTCCTTCGTTCGGCCGATGCGATCCTCCAGGAGGAGATGGTGGCGAGCGGCTGGTACTGGAAGGTGTGGCAGTCGTTCTGCGTCTTCCTGCCTGTCAAGTCCGTGGGGGTGGTCGGCGACGAGCGCAATTACGCGTATGTTATCGCGCTTAGGATCGTCGAAAGCACCGACGCTATGACCGCGGACTGGACACGGCTCCCCTACGACCTGCTCCAGAAGATATCGGGCCGGATAACCAACGAGGTGCGGGGGGTCTCGCGTGTCGTGCTCGACATAAGCTCCAAGCCCCCCGCGACCATAGAGTGGGAGTGATTTTTCTTCGACCTTGCGCAGGTTTTGGTTGTCATTAGGGGCATGTCGAGGTTGTGCCCCAGTCTGATCGCCTGCGCCTGCGCCCTCGTGGCGTACGCGGCGGCGCATGCCGACGAACCCGCAGTCATCGGGCTGGCAAGGGCCTACCTGGGGCCGGATTCCACCCTGGATGCCATCAAGTCGATTCACTTCACCGGAAGCCTTGAACGGCTTGACACCGAGCATGCGGACAAGGGTCCGGTCCGCGGCGCGATCGACCTGATCTTCGTCAAGCCGTTCCGCCAGCGCCAGATCGTGAGCTCGGATAAGGCGACGGAAACGATGGTTCTCGACGGCTACGAGGCTTGGGACCTGCTGCAGGACAAGGCCGACCCCTCGAGGCACGTCCTGTCGTGGCTGTCGGCGGATGACATAAAGTCGCTCCGCGCGAGCACCTGGGAGAACCTTTTCTTCTTCCGCGGCCTCAAGGGCGAAGGCGCGGTCCAGGACAAGGGGCCCGCGACCATTGACGGAGTAGCCTGCGAGCGCGTGGACTTCGTCCATGGCCCGGGTGTCGTCTACGAGCGCTATTTCGACCGCGAGACCGGCCGCCTGGTCTTCACTGTGCGGGGACCCGAGACGATCCGCGAGAGCGGCGAGATCCGCGTCGAGGGCGTACGGTTTCCCAAGGCGATCGTCAGCGTCCAGAAGTCGGCCTCCGGGAAGGATCTCATCTCGACCGTTACTTTTGACAGGATCGTGCTCAACGAGCCGCCGGGACCCGACGTGTTCGTGGCCCCGACGCTCGTCCCGGCCAAAGCCGCCCCGGGCGCTGCAAGTCCGCAGGTGAAGTAGGCCGTGCGCACGCTCTCTTCCGCGTCGAAGCAGTTCGACTCCGACCTTGCCGCGTTCTGCGAAGGCGCCGCCGTGTCGCGCGAGGTGTCCGGCTCGGTTGCCGCGATCCTGTCCGACGTCCGCGCGCGAGGCGATGCGGCGGTTGCCCATTATGCGCTCAGGTTTGACGGCGCAGCGCTCAGGCCCCGCGATTTCCGGGTCCCGGGCCGCGAGATCGCGGGGGCCGCGAAACGCCTCCCGCCCGCGAGGCGCAAGGCCCTTGTGGCGGCCCGGGCGGCCATCGAGGACTTTGGCCGGAGGGCACTGCCCGCGAACTGGACCGCGCGGAACCGGCACGGGGCCGAGGTGGGCGAGAAATTCGATCCCATCCGGCGCGTTGGGATCTACGTGCCGGGGGGAGAGGTGCCGCTCGTTTCAAGCGCGCTCATGACGGCGACGCTCGCGAGGATCGCGGGATGCCCAGAGATCGCCGTATGCACCCCGTCGGGCGCCGGCGGCCGGATCGCCTCCGAGCTGCTGGCCGCCCTCCATGCCGTCGGGGTGGGGGAAGTGTACCGCATCGGCGGAGTCCAGGCCATCGGGGCGATGGCCTATGGCACGGCAACCATTCCCGGCGTGGACAAGATCTTTGGGCCGGGCAACGCCTACGTGTGCGAGGCGAAGCGCCAGGTGTTTGGCGTGGTGGGCGTCGACCTCCTGCCCGGACCCAGCGAACTGATGGTGATAGCCGACGACAGCGCGCGTCCCGACTTTGCGGCGGCCGATCTGCTCGCACAGGCCGAGCACGGCTCGGGACGCGAAAGGATGTACCTCGTCGCCACGTCGCAGAGGGTCATCGACGGCGTGGCCGCGGAGATCACGAGGCAGCTGGGGGGGCTCGCGCGTTCCGAGAAGATCCGGCGTGTCCTTGACGGCGGTTTCCTGGCGATAAGGGTGCCGGACCTCGGCCGGGCCGCGGAGGTGTCCAATCGGGTCGCGCCCGAGCATCTGGAGCTTCTTGTCCGGAAGCGGGCGGTCCCGGGGCTTCTCAGGTCGGTTGTAACCGCGGGCGCGATCATGATCGGAAACGCCACCCCCACGGCGCTGGGCGACTTCACCGCTGGGCCCAGCCACGTCCTTCCCACCGGCGGCGCGGGCCGGTTCTCCAGCGGGCTCCGGGTCGCCGATTTTCTCCGGCGCACCAGCATTGTGTCCTACGATCTGCAAGGCGTGCGCAGCGCCTGGCCGACCGTGGCTGCGTTCTCTGCCATGGAGCGGCTGGACGCCCACGGGCGCTCGGTGGCGATCCGCATCCCGAGGGCCGGCTCACGATGAGGGAGCCGGCTCCGGGGCGACTCGCGCTCGCCCATGTCGCGAAGCTTCGTGCCTACGAGCCGGGGCTCCAGCCCTCGGCGCCCGGGTGGGTGAAGCTGAACACGAACGAATGCCCGTATCCACCCAGTCCAAGGGTGGCGGAGGCCATCCTGCGCGAGGTCGGCGCAGCCGGCGCTGCGCTGAGGCTTTACCCGGATCCCGCCAGCAGCGCCCTGCGCGAGGCGGTGGCGCGGGTCCACGGAGTGGGCCGCGCGAATGTCTGCATCGGAAACGGCTCGGACGACATCCTCAATCTCCTCGTCCGGTGTTTCTGCGGCCCGGCTGCGGCGGCGGGATTCACGCTCCCAGGCTATTCCCTCTACCCGGTGCTGGTCGGGATCCAGGGCGGCAGCGCGGCTCCGATCGCGTTGGACCGGAGCATGCGCCTGCCGGTGGAGAAGATCGCGGCGTCCGGCGCCCCGATATTCTTCCTCACCTCGCCCAATGCGCCTACCGGCGTTGGGTTTCCGAATTCCGACATCGAGAGGATCCTCGACTCATTCGCGGGCCTCCTCGTCGTGGATGAGGCCTATGCACCGTTTGCCCGGGAGAACGCGGTCGGCCTCCTCGCTGGGCATTCGAACCTCGTGGTGGTGCGGACCCTCTCGAAGGCCTATGCGCTCGCGGGAGTCCGGGTGGGTTACGCCCTCGCCGATGCCGGCGTGATCTCCCTGATAGACCGAGTGCGCGACAGCTACAATGTCAGCAGGCTGTCCCAGGCGGCCGCCCTGGCTGCGCTCGGCGATCCGGAACATCACCTTAAGATCGTTGATAAGATTAAGGCCACAAGGGACTTATATATCGGGAAGTGGGGCGGGGGCAGGGGGTGGTTCACCTTCCCATCTCAGGCCAATTTCATCTGCACCGAACCCCGGGACAGCATCGGGCGCACGGGGCCGGGGGTCGCAAAGTCGGCCTATGATTTCCTGTTCTCGCGCAAGGTGTTGGTGCGTCACTTCCCGAGCGACGCCTTGACCGCATCGTGCCTGCGGATCAGCGTCGGCACCGATGACGAGATGCTCGTCCTCGATGACACCCTCGACGCATGGCTAAAGGCACCTCCAAACGCGTAGCGACCGTCTCCCGGAAGACGGCCGAGACGGATATCTCGATCACGCTCGCGATCGACGGCACCGGCCTGTCCAAGATCGGCACCGGGGTCGGGTTCTTCGACCACATGCTGACCCTCTTTGCAAAGCACGGGCTCTTCGACCTTACGGTCAAGGCCAAGGGAGACGTTGACGTCGACTACCACCACACGGTGGAGGATGTCGGGCTCGTGCTCGGCCAGGCCTTCAAGAAGGCGCTGGGCGACAAGGTGGGCATCAAGCGGTACGGGTTCTTTCTCCTCCCGATGGATGAGTCGCTCGCTAGGGTTGTTGTCGATGTCGGCGGCCGGCCTCTCCTGGCATACCGTGTCGAGGCATCGTCCATGTTCGTCAGGGATTTCAGCCTCGTCCTTGTGAAGGAGTTTTGCCGGGCATTCAGCAATGCGCTTGGTGCGAACCTGCACGTCGACCTGATCTGCGGGGATGAGCCGCATCACATCGCGGAGGCGATCTTCAAGGGCCTGGGAAGGGCGCTCGACGCCGCCACGCAGATCGAGCCGCGCGCGGCGGACCTCCTCCCGAGCACCAAGGGCAGCCTTTGATCCGGAGACGATGAGCGCGCGCGTCGCCGTCATCGACACCGGCATCTGCAACCTGCGCAGCGTCACGAAGGCTCTCGAGGCCGTCGGCGCGTCGCCCCTCGTCGTGCGCACGCCGGCCGAGGCCGGCGGGTGCGGGGCGTCCGGCCTAGTGCTTCCCGGGGTCGGGGCCCTGCGGGACTGCGTCTCCGCGCTGCGATCGTCGGGCCTCGACGCAACTGTCAGGGGGTGGATCGCGCAGGATCGCCCGTTCCTCGGCGTGTGCCTGGGCATGCAGGCGCTGTTCAGCTCCTCCGAGGAGGGCGGGGTCACGGGGCTGGGCGTCTTCCCGGGGCGGGTGGTGCGCTTCAGCGTGGCCCCCCCGCTCAAGGTGCCCCACATGGGCTGGAATACCATCCGGTTCGTCCGGACCGGGACGGCGCTCCAGTCGGGCCTGGCCGACAAAGGCGAATCGTTCTACTTCGTCCACAGCTATCACTGCGTGCCCGACGACCGCAGCCTTGTCCTAGCCGAGTGCGACTATGGCGGCCCGTTTGTGGCGGCGATCAACCGCGGGCGGCTGTTTGCGACCCAATTCCACCCGGAGAAGAGCCAGGCGAAGGGGTTGCAGATCTATCGCAATTTTGCGGCTTCAGCGAAAGCCCCGATTATGAGCTGATTAGCTGTGAAAATTCATCGCGGGCCCCCCAACTTTTCTTTGCAAGCGGCCCAATTCCAGCTTCGCTAACATTCGAAATGACCCCCAACGCCTCAATCAGGCTGGACGACAAGGAATTCGTACTCCCCGTGATCGTGGGCACAGAAGGGGAAAAGGCGATCGACACCCGCAAGCTGAGGGCGGACACGGGCTACATCTGCTACGACCAGGGCTACGGCAACACGGGTTCGTGCACCAGCGCCATCACGTACCTGGACGGCGACAACGGCATCCTGAGGCACCGGGGCATCCCGATCGAGCAGCTAGCCGAGAGCAGCGACTTCGTGGAGACCGCTTACCTCGTCATCTATGGCGACCTGCCCAATGCCGCGAAGCGGAAGGAGTTCGGGATGCGGCTGAGGCAGAACGCGGCCATCGAGATGCAGATGCAGCGCATCTTCGAGGGCTACCCGAGGGATGCGCCCCCGATGGCGATGCTCTCGTCGATCGTCGCCGCGCTTGCCGCCCATTACCCGCACCTTGCGACGAACAGCTTCGAGAAGGACCTTGCGAACTTCGACCTCGCCGCCGCGATGGCGATCTCGAAGGTGCGGACGATCGCGGCGATGATCTACCGCTACCAGAAGGGCCTTCCCTACGTGTTCCCGAAGCAGGAGCTGCCATTCTGCGACAATTTCCTGCACATGATGTTCTCGGAGCCGTACCAGGATTACGTCGCCGTGCCCGAGGTTGCCCGCGCGCTTAACCTGCTGCTCCTCCTGCACGTGGACCACGAGCAGAACTGCTCCACCTCGACCGTCCGGACGGTCGGCTCGAGCGCCTCCAATCTCTTCACGTCGATCTCCGCGGGCATCTGCGCGCTATCCGGGCCGCTCCACGGCGGCGCCAACGTCTCGGTGATGCAGATGCTGCATGCGATCCACGCCGAGGGCGACGACGGCACGCGGTTCATCGCGGCGGCGAAGCTGGGGTCTAAGGAAAGCCGGCTGATGGGGTTCGGCCACCCCGTGTACCGGAACTTCGATCCGAGGGCGAAGATCATCGGGAAGGCATGCGAGAGCGTCCTGCAGAAGCTCGGGATCAACGACCCGCTGCTCGAGATCGCCAAGAGGCTCGAGGAGGCTGCGCTCAAGGACGACTATTTCCTCTCGCGCAAGCTGTATCCGAACGTCGATTTCTACAGCGGAATCATCATGCGGGCGCTTGGAATACCGACCAGCATGTTCACCGTGATCTTCGCTATCGGGCGGACGCCGGGCTGGATCGCCAATTGGCACGAGGTGGCGGCTACGCCGAAGGGGCGGATCTACCGGCCGAGGCAGATCTACATCGGGCCCGTCAAGCGGGACTACGTCCCGATGGCGCAGCGCCCCTGAACGCCGGGTGGCCGGCCTTTCGGACCGAGCAGGATCCGTCTGGCGGAATCGAACCTGCCCAAACACAGCCATGCCAGCGAAATTCAAGGTGCGCGCGGCGACAGTGGGGGATGCCGAGTCGATCGCGGTCCTTTCAGGCGAGCTCGGCTATCCCGCCGAGGCGAAGACGGTCCGCGAGCGGCTTCGCAGGATCCTCGCCCGGGACGACCAGCGGGTGATCGTTGCCGAGCGGCCCGGAGGGGCCGTATGCGGCTGGCTCCAGGCGCACTACACCGAGGCCCTTGAGTCCGGGTCCCGCGTCGAAATCGTGGGCCTGATCGTCTCGGACGGGATGCGGCGTCGGGGCGTCGGGCGGAGCCTGATCGCGCAGGCAGAGACCTGGGCCTCCGAGATCTCAGCCGAGACCCTGGTCGCGCGCAGCAACGCGAAGCGGGTCGAGAGCCACGAATTCTACCCGTCGCTCGGGTATCTGCCATCGAAGACCCAGGTCGTCTACCGGAAGCGGGCCGCCATATAGGCATCTTTTGAAGGTTGGCCGGGGGCCGGAACTTTGTTTGGATACGGGCGTGATCCTTCTCGGGGTGAACATCGACCACAGCGCGACGCTGCGCCAGGCCCGCTACAGGGACGCCGGGCGGGCCGCGGGCGGGGCCGTCGAACCCGATCCCGTCGCGCTTGCCGAGAGGGCGGAGCGGGCCGGGGCCGACGGGATCACGGCCCACCTGAGGGAGGATCACAGGCACATCCAGGAAAGGGACGTCTGGCGCCTGCGCGAGTCGCTGGCGACCCGTCTCAACCTCGAGATGGCATGCACCGACGCGATGGTCGAATTCGCGCTCAAGCTGAAGCCCCGGTCGGTGTGCGTCGTGCCGGAGAACAGGGAAGAGGTGACGACGGAGGGCGGGCTCGACGTTGCCGGGGGAAGGGACCGCGTGAAGGCCTGCATCAGGGCGATGAAGGACGGGGGAATCGAGACCAGCCTGTTCATCGACCCCGACGAGGCGCAGATCGAGCTCTCGGCGAGACTGGGCGCGCCCGCCGTGGAGCTGCACACGGGCGCGTACGCGAACGCCTTCGGCACCCCCCGCCATGCCCAGGAATTCCAGCGGCTCAGGCTCGGCGCGGTCCGCGCCCACGACCTCGGGCTCAAGGTGAACGCGGGCCATGGGATCAACTATGTGAACATCGCCGAGGTGCGGACCCTCCCGCACCTTCACGAGCTGAACATCGGCCACAGCATCCTGAGCCGCGCGCTGTTCACCGGCATCGAGGAGGCCGTCCGCGAGATGAAGGCGCGGATGAATCCGTGAACATCCGGTTGCCCCCGGGCGGCGTCCTGATAGGCCTCGGCGCGGACGTGATCGAGATCGCGCGGATCCGCAGGGCGATGGAGCGGCAGGGCGAGCGGTTCCTCGCGCGCGTGTTCACCGAGGAGGAGAGGGAGTATTGCCTGCGGATGGCGCACCCGCACAAGCACTTGGCGGCGCGGTTCGCCGCCAAGGAGGCCGTATCGAAGTGCTTCACGACGGGCATCGGTTCGAGCCTCGGCTGGCGGTCGGTGTCAGTGTACCACGGCTCCCGGAACGAGCCGCTGGTCCGGCTGGACCCGAAGGGGGACGCATTGCTCAGGGATATTGGAGCGACCCAGGTCATCCTCACGCTTTCGCACACCGAGTCGGTCGCAATGGCGGTGGCCGCGCTGGTCCGAGCCTGAGCCCGGGGGACACCCAAAATGGACGAGGAGACGCAAACACCCTCGGAACCGGCCAAGGCAAAGCCGTCGCAGGTGCCGTCCTGGGTCACCCTGGGCTTTGTGCTCGGCGCGCTCTTCGTCATGGCGCTGCCGAAGCGCGGGGGCGAGGAGGCCCGTCCCCGTCCCCCGGCCGGGGACGCCGTCGCCGCGAAGCCCGCCAAACCGGCCGCGGCGCGGCCGATCACCACGATCGAGGCGGTGTTCGCCGCCTGGGACAAGTACGCCGTGTGGAGCAACAACACCACGGAAGTCGCGCTCTGGAACACGGACACGATGAACTATTCCGACTGCTATGAGGTGCTGAGGACCGCCGACGGGTACTATTTCCGCTCCATTCCGAGCCTGACCCGGCCGGTCCTGACCCACGGCGTGGTCCAGGAGTCGCCGCTCCAGTTCACCGAGACTGCGCGCCAGAGGCAGGAATGGCTCGGCGAGGTGGACAGGGAGAACCTGAAGGCGCTCTCCGAGGCCGCGCGCCAGACGCTCCCGGTCCTGACCGAGGAACCTGAGAAGAAATAGGAGGCCATGCCATGCCAGACTCCGCTGTTCCCAGCCATCCGGTCCTGTCAACGGAGGACGCCCGCGCGCTCGAGGCCCGGCTTTTCGGCGGCGACGAGCGGAAAGAGTGGAAGGCGATGCTGCAGGCCGGCCGCTCGGTCGCGAATGCGGCGCTTCGGGACATCGAGGAGGCCGGCGGGTTCCCGGAGGCCGGGCGCGTCCTGGTCCTGTCGGGAAAGGGCAACAACGCCGGCGACGCGCTCATCGCGGCCCGTGAAATCCTGGACAGGTTCCCCAAAGCTGGCGTGGATGTCCTGTTTGCCTTCGGCCCAAGGAAGCTCGGCCCGCTTGCCGCGCGGGCTTGGAGGGGGTTGTCCGAGGCGCGGCGGGGGCAGGTGCAGGAGGTCGGCGCCGGCGCGCTTCCCACGGGGTACGACCTGTGCCTCGACGGGATCTTTGGCCTCCAGTACCGGGGGCCGCTCCCCCCGGAGGCTTCGGGGGTGATCGAGGCGGCGGCCGGGTGCGGGATCCGGCTTCGCGCGGCGGTCGATCTCCCGAGCGGCTGGGACGAGCCAGGCGCATTCTGCGCGGACTTCACCTATGCCACCGGCTCGGTTAAGGCTCCCCTCCTCGGATGCGCCCATGCGGGGCGCCCGCGCTATCTGGACCTCGGGTTCTTCCGGGGCGGAGCGGGAGAAGGGAAGGGCGCGGGGACGGGGGACAGGGTCCTCCTGCCCTCGATACTCCGGCCGCTCTCCGGGCTGCGGCCGGCGGCTTCAGACAAGCGCAGCCAGGGGCACCTCATGATCGTGGGAGGGTCGTCGGGCCTGCCCGGGGCGGTCCTGATGGCAACGCTTTCCGCCCTCCGAAGCGGTGCGGGCCTGGTGACCGCGTTTGTTCCGGAGAGCCTGGTTCCCGCATTCGCGTCGCGCGCCCCGGAGGCCATGTGGGTCGGCCTTCCGGAGACGCCCGGCGGCGGGCTGGCGCGGCGCGCCCTGGAGCGGGTCGCGGGCGGCGCCGGACGGGCGACGGCACTCGCGATCGGCCCGGGACTCGGACGGGACCCGGAGACGCTGTCGCTGGCGATGGACATCATCAAGGCCTCGCCCGTGCCGCTGGTGATCGACGCCGACGCGCTCCAGCCCGATATCGTGCGCTCCGGGGCGGCGCCGCGGATCCTGACGCCCCATGCGGGGGAATTTGAGCGCATCGCCTCCGGCGCGGGCCTCCGTGAGCTGTGCGGGGCCCTGCCTTGCGTCGTCATCCAGAAGGGGCCGGTCACGCGCATTTCCGACGGGGGGGCGGTGTACCACAGCTTCTTTGGCGGCCCCGTCCTTTCCCGGGGCGGAAGCGGCGACCTGCTGTCGGGCCTTGTCGGCGGCCTCCTCGCCCAGACGCCGGGGGACCCGCTTGGCGCGGCCTGCCGGGGCGCGGTCTGGCACGGGATGGCCGCGGACCAGCTGGCGCGGGCCCACGGCCAGACGGCCGTGCAGGCCCTGCAGTGGCTCGACTTTCTGGGACCCGCCCTGCGAGAGTCGGCCGCATGCCCGGCGAGCTGACAGAACGGCAGGCGTTTCTCGTGCTGAACGCGCTGCCCGGCCTTGGCCCGATAGCGCTCAACCACCTGCTGGACGCGTTTGGCGGCGACCCGCGCGCGGCGCTCGCCGGCGACAGGCAGGGGCCGCGGGCGGGCCGTGGACTGCGGCCCGAAACCGCCGCCGCGATCCGCGGATGGCGCGCCCATTTCGACCCCGAGAAGGAGGAGGCTAGGATGGAGAAGAGCGGCGTCGCCTTCCTGACCCGCGCGGACCCCGGGTATCCGAGGCTTCTGAGGGAGATACACGACCCGCCGGTGGGGCTGTACCGGAAGGGCCCCTATTCGTTTGAGCACCCGTGCGTCGCGATAGTGGGGAGCCGGCGCGCCACGCTCTACGGACAGGGGGTTGCAAAGAGGCTGGGCGCCGAACTCGCCAGGCTGGGATTCTGCGTGGTGAGTGGCCTGGCAAGGGGAATCGACACGGCGGCGCACGAGGGCGCGCTGTCAACCGGCGGAAGAACCGCGGCCGTCCTCGGCACCGGGATCGACATCGTCTATCCCCCTGAGAACCTTGGCCTGTACCGGCGAATCGCGGAGAAGGGCGCGGTCCTTTCCGAGTTCCCGTTCGGGCGCGCCGCGGACCGCGACTCGTTCCCGATGCGCAGCCGGATCCTGTCCGGCATCTGCGAGGCCGTGGTCGTCGTTGAGAGCGACCTCCGGGGCGGGGCGATGACCACGGCGAGGTTCGCCGGGGAGCAGGGCCGGCTGCTGTTTGCGGTACCGGGAAGGATCGACCAGTCGACGAGCGCGGGCTGCAACCAGCTCATCCGGGACGGGGCGACGCTGCTGACGGGGGCAGGGGACATCCTGCAGGAGATGCAGTACCTGGGCGGACTTCGGCCGCCGCAGCCGCCGGGCGGAGCCGCGGCGGCGCAGGCGGGGGAACCGGGAGGGCTCGGGCCCGACGAGGCGCGGATCCTGCACTGCTTCCGCGGGGGATCGACCCCCAGGCCCAGCGAGCTGGCCGCCAAGACGGGGCTCACGGAAGAGGGGATCGGGGTTGCGCTCGCACTTCTGGAGGCCAAGGGTTTCGTCTCGAAACGCGCGGATGGAGCCTACGAGGCCTGCGCAGCGGGCGAGGCGGGTTGACCGCGCGGCCGGCGCGCCTCCCGGCCCGGACGCAAAAAAAATGAAAACCGCATCGGTCCTCGCATTCGTCCTGGGCGCCCTCTCTCTCCCGATTCCTGCTGCGTCCGCGGATGCCGCCAGGCGGCCCATCACCCATGAGGATCTCTGGCTGATGAAAAGGGTGGGATCCCCGATCCCCAGCCCCGACGGGAAATGGGTGGCCTACCCCGTCGCTTCGCCGGCCTACGACCCCAAGGAGCAGTCGGCCGACCTGTGGATGAGCCCGTCGGACGGAAGCACCGCCCCCCGTCAGATCACCCACGGGAAGGGGATACCCACGGGGACCGCATGGAGCCCGGATTCGAACAAGCTGGCGTTCTCGTCCAAGCGGGAAGGGGACGCGGTTCCCCAGATCTATGTGCTCGACATCCGCCACGGCGATGCCAGGCGGGTGACCAGCCTGCCCCTGGGTGCGCGCTCCCCGTTGTGGAGCCCCGATGGCGCCTCGCTTCTTTTTGTCGCCGACGTGCCCCCGGAGAACGTGTCAAAGACAAGGGCCAACGTCCGCGCCTACGACGGCTTCCCGATCCGATACTGGGACCACTGGCTGGATGACAGGAAACCGCACTTCTTCGTGCAGGACCTGGCGGGCGGGGCAAAGGCGCGCGACCTGCTGGCCGGCACCGGGCTTGCGGCAATGGCCGGCTATTCCCTCCGCGCGACCGAAACGGGCGATGAGACCGATGCCGCATGGGCGCCGGACGGCAAGTGGGTCGTCTTCGCGGCCACCACGGAGCGCGACATAACGGCCTTCGCGGAGGCCGCGATCCAGCTCTTCGCGGTGCCGGCCTCGGGCGGCGAGCCGGTGGCCCTCACCAGGGGAGCCGACAGCTACGGCTCGCCGGTCTTCCGTCCCGACGGGCGGGCGCTCATCGTAAAGGTGCAGAAGGGGGGCGACGGCATGGTCTACCACCACCCCCGCATCGCCTCGTTCCCGTGGCCGTTCAGCCGGTCCGAGCGGCGGGTGCTTACGGATGCGCTGGACCTCGCAGTCGGCCACCTTGCCGCCTCTTCGGACAGCCGGACGGTCTACTTCACCGCGCTGACAGAGGGGCACGAGCGGCTGTACTCCGTCCCTGCCGACGGCGGCAGCGTGCGCGCGCACAGCCTCCCTGAGACCGGATGCATCACCGACCTTGCGGTCGGCGGCCCGGCAATGGTTGCCGATTACCAGAGCGCGACGAGCCCGGCCGAGGTGGTCCGCATCGATCCCGGAACGGCGGCGCTCATCCCCCTCACCAGCTTCAATTCGGCCAAGCTCGCGGCCCTGGACCTGCCGCCGGTGGAGAGCTTCACATTCACGAGCGCGAAGGGCCGGACGATCCAGAGCTTTCTCGTGCGCCCCGCCGGGTTCAGGCCGTCCGCAAAGTACCCGCTGCTCGTGATCATGCACGGAGGGCCGGCGTCAATGGCGCGCGACGGTTGGGCCTTACGCTGGAACTACGCCCTCCTTGCGGCGCCGGGCTATGCGCTCGTGGTGACCAACTACTCCGGGTCGACCGGATTCGGCGAGGCGTTCGGCCAGGCGATCCAGCGCGACCCGCTTAAGGCGCCCGGCGACGATGTCAACCAGGCGGCGGACGTGGCGATCAGCAGGTATGGGTTCATCGACGGGTCGCGGCAGGCCGCCGCCGGGGCGAGCTACGGCGGGCATCTCGCAAACTGGATGGAGGCGACGACCACGCGCTACAAATGCCTCATTTCCCACGCGGGCCTCGTCAACCTCGAGTCCCAGTGGGCGACTAGCGACTTTATCTACGGCCGCGAGCTGATGAACGGCGGGCCCGTCTGGGAGCAGGGCCCGGTCTGGCGCGAGCAGAACCCGGTCCGCTACGCGGCCAACCACTTCAAGGGCACGGGCTGGGTCACGCCGATGCTGCTCAGCGTCGGCGAAAGGGACGCGCGCGTGCCGATGAACAACACGATCGAGAACTGGAGTTACCTGCAGCGGCTCCAGGTGCCGAGCCGTCTTCTCGTGTTTCCCGACGAGGACCACTGGATCTCGCGGGGGGAGGACAGCCGGGCCTGGTACGGCGAGGTCCGGAACTGGCTGGCCCGCTGGCTGAAGTGAGCGCCGCGGGCGTCCCGCGGGGTCACCCGGGCGGCCAGCCCATCGGGCGCTTCGCCAGCATGTGGAGGTGGAGGTGGGGGATGCTCTCGCAGGCGTCCGGGCCGTTGTTAATCACGATCCGGTATCCGTTCTTGAAGCCGAGCTTCCTGGCGACATCGCGGGCGACGACCAGGAGGTGGCCGAGAACGGCCTCGTCCGAATCCGCCGCCTCGTCCACGCGCGGGATAGGCTTCTTCGGGATGATCAGCAGGTGGGCAGGGGCCTGGGGCCGGATGTCGTGGATCACGATGCAGCGCTCGTCCTCGTGCTCTATCCTGGCGGGGATTTCACGGTCGATGATCCGCTGGAAGAGGGTCTTGCTCATGGGCGGGGCCGGGCCTGGGGAGGATACGTCGGCGCTGGGGTCACAGGAACAACAGCATCAGGTCGGACCCGGAAGGCGAGCGCGCCGCCGTCAGGTCCCGCAGGAACGCCAGGAGCTCGTCGTATTCGCGGCGGCGGCGCGGCGTCTGGCGCCTCTCGGGAGGGCAGACGGCCGGCCTGAGATTTGTGATGAGGAGCGTCGCCTCCCGGAATGGGGCCAGCTGCTTCAGCCCCGTCATCACCTCCGCCCGGGCGAAGAGTGGCGTCGCGGAATGGAGGGTGCGCGACGCGTCCCAGTGGAAGAAGCCGTGGCGGGGGATCTGGGAGTACAGCCTGTCAAGCAGGCGCGCGGCGGCGGCATTGAACGCGGCGGCATATCTCGCCTCGGCGATCGGGCCTGGTGCCGCCTGGGCCTCCAGCTCGGCGAGGCTGAACGCGATGGCCGACTTTATCTGGTGCGCCAGGTAAAGGTCCTGGCCGGTGACGTGGGCGAAGAGGGCGTTGATGAAATGCAGGCGACGCAGCTCGTCGCGGTCCGTCGTCATTTCTTGTTCTTATCCAGCGATCCGATCTCGCTCATGAACTCGGAGACATCGCGGAACTCCTTGTACACGCTGGCGTAGCGGACGTAGGCGACCTGGTCGATGCTGCGCAGCCGCTGCATGACGCTCTCGCCGATCGCCTGCGACGGGATCTCGTTCTCGAACCTCGCCTCGATCGCGTCGATGACGTCCTCGACCAGCATCGTGATCTGCTCGATGTCGACCGGGCGCTTGTGGCAGGCCGCGCGGACCGAGTGCACGAGCTTCTCCCGGTCAAACTCCTCCCTGCGGCCATCGCGCTTGATGACGATCATGCCGTCGAGAACGAGGGTTTCCGTCGTCGTGAACCGGTGCCCGCACTCGAGGCATTCGCGGCGCCGGCGGATGGTGTTGCCCTCCTTGCTGATCCGGGAGTCGATCACCTTGTCCTCTATCGAAGTGCACTTTGGGCAGCGCATGGTCAGTTGAGCCCGAGGAAGTTCTCGAGGATCTTCATCCCGTCGCGGGTGGCGATCGATTCCGGGTGGAACTGGACGCCCCAGATAGGAAGGGTGCGGTGGCGGAGCCCCATGACCTCGCCCTCGGCGGTCTCCGCCGTGATCTCCAGCTCCTTCGGGAAGCTCGAGCGCTCGACGAGCAGCGAGTGATAGCGGGTCCCGGGGAATCCCTGGGGAAGACCCCGGAACAGGTCGGTGCCCCGGTGCATGATCGGCGAGGTCTTGCCGTGCATCAGCCGGCCGGCCCTGACAACCCTCCCGCCGAAGTACTGGCCTACGGCCTGGTGGCCGAGGCACACGCCGAAGATCGGCTTGCGCCCGGCGAAGGCCCGGATGATCTCGAGCGTGACGCCTGCGTCGCTCGGCGTGCACGGGCCCGGCGACAGGAGGACGCGATCGGGATTGAGGGCCAGGGCCGCCTCGGGGGTGATCTCGTTGTTGCGGAATATCCGCTGCTCCACGCCCAACTGCCCGAAGTACTGGACGAGATTGTAGGTGAAGGAATCGAAGTTATCGATGACCAGAAGCACGCTCTCCCAATTGACCCGCGATTGACAAGGGGGTCAAGGATGCGGGTAGGGTCGTGTCCGCGAATATGGCAAGTCACTTTCAATTGCTGGCGAAGGATCCGGCGACGGAAGCGAGGCGCGGGCGGCTGGGCACCCTGCACGGCTCCGTGGACACCCCCGTGTTCATGCCGGTTGGAACGCAGGGCACGGTGAAGGCCCTGACCCCGGCCCATCTGAGGGAGATCGGGGCGCAGATCATACTCGGGAACACATACCACCTCAACCTGAGGCCCGGAAGCGAGCTCATCCGCGAGCTCGGTGGCCTCCACGCGTTCATGGGATGGGACGGCCCCATCCTCACGGACAGCGGCGGATTCCAGGTCTTCAGCCTAGCGAAGCTGCGCGACATCCGCGACGACGGGGTGGCGTTCCAGTCGCACCTGGACGGAGCGAGGCTGTTCCTGGGACCAAGGGAAGTGATGGGCATCCAGTCCAACCTGGGCTCCGACATCGCGATGGTGCTCGACGAGTGCCCGCCCTGGCCCGTCGACAGGGACGCCTGCGCGCTGGCCTGCGGAAGGAGCCTGCGCTGGGCGCGCAGCTGCAGGGAGATTGCGATCGAGAGCGGCTTCATGGCCTCGGGCCGGCACGTATTCGCCATCGCGCAGGGATCGACCTATGACGACCTGAGGCGCGAGGCGGCGGAGGCCCTCGCGGCGCTTGATTTCTCGGGGTACGCGATCGGCGGCGTCAGCGTGGGCGAGGCCGAGCCGGAGATGCTCAAGCAGGTGGTCGCGACCGCGCCGCACCTTCCCGCCGGCAGGCCCCGCTACGTGATGGGCATCGGCACGCCGCCGCAGCTTCTCAAGATGATCGCTCTCGGGGTGGACATGTTTGACTGCGTCCTGCCGACCCGCGTCGCCCGAAACGGGCTGGCGTTCACGCCTGACGGGCCGATCAACCTCAGAAACGAGAAGTTCCGGGCCGACCCGAGGCCGATTGCCGAGGGCCAGGACAACTACACATGCCGCAACTTCTCCAGGGCCTACCTGCGCCACCTCGTCACCTCGGGCGAGATGCTTGGGGGAACGCTGGTCACGATCCACAACCTCCACTTCTTCCTCGACCTCCTCGCCCAGGCCCGCGCCCATATCGAGGCCGGGGACTTCGGGCCGTGGCATAAGGCTTGGATCGGGCGTTACGAAAATGCAGGATGACCCCCGCGAACATGGAAACCCTTGTGATGAAATCGCTCCGCATCGCGCTCTTCTCCGCCGCCGGTGCCGCGTGCCTGTCGGCGCAGGTTCCCACCGCGACGCTGACGCTTCACGCCGACCAGCCCGGTCCCGTGATCAACCGGAACATATACGGGCAGTTCTCGGAGCACCTAGGCCACTGCATCTACGGCGGCGTCTGGGTCGGCGAGGATTCGCCGATTCCAAACGTGCGGGGCATCCGCAGCGACGTTGTGGCGGCGCTGCGCCGGATCCAGGTTCCCGTCATCAGGTGGCCCGGCGGCTGCTTCGCCGACGAATACCACTGGAAGGACGGAATCGGGCCGCGCAAGGACCGGCCCAAGATGATCAACACGAACTGGGGCGGGGTGGTGGAGGACAACAGCTTCGGGACCCATGAGTTCATGGACCTGTGCGAGCAGGTCGGCTGCGAGCCCTACATCACGGGGAACCTCGGGAGCGGCACCGTGAGGGAGATGATGGAATGGGTCGAATACATGACGTCGAACGCGGACTCGCCCCTGGCCAACGAGCGGCGGCGCAACGGCCGGTCCGAGCCCTGGCGCGTCAAGTATTTCGCGATCGGGAACGAGTGCTGGGGGTGCGGCGGCGACATGACGCCCGAGTATTACGCGGAGAACTTCCGCCGCTACAGCGTGTTCCTGAAGAACTACCCGGGCAACCAGCTCTACCGGGTCGCCTGCGGGCCGGACGCCGCGAGCTACGGATGGACCGACAAGGTGATGGGCATTGTGGGCGACAGGATGAACGGCCTCTCGCTCCACTACTACACCCTGAGGGACGGCTGGAACGACAAGGGCTCGGCCACCGATTTCGACGAGGCGGACTGGATGTCGACCCTGAGCCAGACGCTCAGGATGGACGAGATCATCACGGGGCATTCGGCCATCATGGACAGGTACGACCCCGGGAAGAAGGTCGGGCTGGTGGTCGACGAGTGGGGCACCTGGTACGATCCGACCCCGGGCACCAACCCCGGTTTCCTCGAGCAGCAGAACACCCTGCGGGATGCGGTCGTCGCGGCGCTCAATTTCCACATCTTCCAGCGCCACGCCGACCGCGTGGCGATGGCGAACATCGCCCAGATGGTGAACGTGCTCCAGGCGATGATCCTGACGGACGGGCCGAGGATTGTCCTGACGCCCACCTACCACGTGTTCGAGATGTTCCGGGTGCACCAGGGCGCGACGTACCTCCCCGTGGACCTCGCGGCACCGGAATATGCGCGGGGCGCCGCGCGGATTCCCGGGGTGAGCGCCTCGGCCTCCCGCGACCGGAACGGGTTCATCCACTTGTCGCTCGTCAACGCCGACCCGAACCGCGCCGTCCGCGTGGTGTGCGCGATCGCCGGCGCGCAGCCGAAGTCCGCGAACGGCCGCGTGCTGACCGCACCGGCCATGCAGGCGCACAACACGTTTGAGTCCCCCGACGCGGTGAAGCCCGCGCCGTTCACGGACTTTGTCCTGTCAGGGGGGTCGCTCGCGGTGACCCTTCCATCCAGGTCCGTCGCGGTGCTGGAGCTTGCCCCGTAAGTGCCGTGGCGGCCGCGTCACGCATCCTAAAGCGCTCGCCAACCGGGCCCATCTAGGGCTCAATTCGCCGGAGTATGCGCATCCTTGTCACCGGCGGAGCGGGATTCCTCGGCTCCCACCTGTGCGAAAGGCTCCTTGCGGACGGCCACGAGGTCGTCTGCCTGGACAACTTTTTCACGGGCAGGAAGCAGGACATCGCGCCGATGCTGGGGAACCCCAACTTCGAGCTGGTCCGGCACGACGTCATCGATCCGTTCAAGTGCGAGGTCGACCAGATCTACAACCTGGCATGCCCTGCCTCGCCCACGCATTACCAGTACAACCCGATCAAGACGATCAAGACCTCGGTGATGGGCTCCATAAACTGCCTCGGCCTCGCGAAGCGCCTCAAGGCCCGGGTCTTCCAGGCGTCGACGTCGGAGGTGTACGGCGACCCGCAGGTGCATCCCCAGCCCGAGAGCTACTGGGGCAACGTCAACCCGATCGGCAAGCGCTCGTGCTATGACGAGGGGAAGCGCTGCGCCGAGACGCTCTTCTTCGACTACCACCGGGAGAACAAGGTCGACATCAGGGTCGCGCGGATCTTCAACACCTACGGGCCCCGCATGCACGAGGCGGACGGGCGGGTGGTCTCCAACTTCATCGTCCAGGCGCTCAAGGGCGAGGACATCACGGTCTACGGGGACGGCTCCCAAACGCGCTCGTTCTGCTATGTCGACGACCTGATCGAGGGTTTCGTCCGGTTCATGGCGCAGACCGAGACCGTTGGGCCGATCAATCTCGGGAATCCGGGCGAATTCACGATCAGCGAGCTCGCCGAACTGACGCTGAAGCTCGTCGGAGGCCGCTCAAAGATCATCCGCAAGCGCCTTCCGGCCGACGACCCGAGGCAGCGCCAGCCCGACATCTCGCTCGCGAAGCGCCTGCTCAAGTGGGAGCCCACCGTGCCCCTCGAGGAGGGGCTCAGGCGCACGGTTGCCTACTTCCGCAAGCGGCTCTGACCGGGCGCCGCCTGGCCCCGGGGCATTTGTCGTTTGCCAATGGGTTCCGGCGGTCTATTATTTAACCCTTAATGCTGTCGCTCCTGCTCAAACCCTTTGCCGGCAGGCACTACCGGAAATTCCTGGAAAGAACGAAGCCTATCGTTGCCAGGATCAACGAGTTGGACCGTTCCTACATGGAGCTGAACGACGACCAGCTGCGGGCGAAGACCACGGAGTTTCAGGAACGCATCAAGGCCGGCGAGACCCTCGACCAAATACTCCCCGAGGCGTATGCAACGGTCAAGAACGCCGCCCGCCGGCTGCTCGGCAAGTCAGCCCCCGTCTGCGAGCACGAGATGGTCTGGGACATGGTGCACTTCGACGTCCAGCTGGTCGGGGGGATCGCGCTCCACGAGGGCCGCATAGCCGAGATGGCTACGGGCGAGGGAAAGACGCTTGTGGCGACGCTGCCCCTCTACCTCAACTGTCTCAACGGCCGCAACGCCCAGCTGGTCACGGTGAACGACTACCTCGCCCGCCGCGACTCCGAGTGGATGGGCATGCTGTACAGCTTCCTGGGGGTTTCGGTGGGATGCATCCAGCAGAGCATGTCCCCGGACCTGCGCCGCGAGATGTACCAGAAGAATATCACCTACGGGACGGCGAGCGAGTTCGGGTTCGACTACCTTCGCGACAACGGAATGGCGACGCGAAAGGAGGACCAGGTGCAGCGGGACCACTGGTACTGCATCGTCGACGAGATCGACTCGATCCTCGTCGACGAGGCCCGCACCCCGCTCATCATCTCGGGGCCGGCGCCGATCGAGCGCGAGCAGCCGTACACGCGGCTCCGGCCGGGCGTCGACCAGCTTGTGAGCGCCCAGACGCGGCTGTGCAACCGGCTGGTTGGCGAGGCCAAGGAGCTGCTGGACCGGACGCCCGAGCAGTGGGAGGCCGAGATTGCGAAGGCGAGGGAGGAGAACCAGAGAAGGCGCGCCAAGTGGGAGGCCGAGAATGCCCAGGCGAAGGCGCAGGGCTCGAAGAAGCGCGCCCCCGAGCCGGCCGCGGATGCCCTTCCCGACCCCGAGGAGGCCAAGCGCATCGCCATACGCAAGCTCCTCCAGGTGAAGATGGGCAGCCCCAAGAACAAGCTGCTCCTCCGGCTCATGGAGAACCCGGATTGGCGCAAGCTGCTCGACCGGGTCGAAACGGAGATGAACAGCGACCTGAACAAGGACGAGCTGTTCCGCCTGAAGGAGGCCCTGTACTACGTGATCGACGAGCGGCAGCACCAGGCCGACCTGACCCAGATCGGCCGCACGACCCTGCGCCCCGAGGATCCGGACGCATTCATGATTCCGGACCTCGCGACGGAGTTCTCGGACCTCGAGAAGGACCCGTCCCTCTCCCCGGAGAGGCGCGAGGAGCTGAAGCTCACCGCGCAGCAGCGCTACGCGACGATCTCGGAGGACATCCACTCGATCTCGCAGCTCCTGCGGGCCTATTCGCTCTACGAGCGCGATGTCGCGTACGTGGTGCAGGAGGGCAAGGTCATGATCGTCGACGAGAACACGGGCCGCGTGATGCCCGGGCGCCGCTGGTCGGACGGCCTGCACCAGGCCGTCGAGGCCAAGGAGGGCGTCACGATCGAGCGGGAGACGCGCACGTACGCCACGATCACGATCCAGAACTACTTCCGGATGTATGAGAAGCTGGCGGGCATGACGGGCACGGCCGAGACGGAGGCGACCGAGTTCAACGACATCTACCGCCTGGCGGTCCAGGTGATCCCGACGAACAAGCCGTGCATCCGGGTCGACAGGAACGACTCGATCTTCAAGGCGCGGCGCGACAAGTACAACGCGGTCCTCCGCGAGATAGAGTCGGCCAACAAGAAGGGCCAGCCCGTGCTCGTCGGCACGACGAGCGTGGAGGCCTCCGAGGTCCTTTCCAGGATGCTCCGCAGGACGGGGATCATCCACACCGTGCTCAACGCCAAGTTCCACCAGCAGGAGGCCGAGATTGTGACCCGGGCGGGCCTGCGCGGCGCCGTGACGATCGCCACCAACATGGCCGGGCGCGGCACCGACATCAAGCTGGGCGAGGGCGTGCGCGAGCTTGGCGGCCTGTACGTGATCGGGACCGAGCGCCACGAGTCGCGGCGAATCGACCGGCAGCTTCGCGGGCGCTGCTCGCGCCAGGGCGACCCCGGCCTCACGAAGTTCTTCCTCTCCCTCGAGGACGACCTCATGCGCCTCTTCCTCCAGGGCAACCTCGCCTCGCGCCTGATGGAGGGCTCAATGCAGGAGGGCGAGGAGCTCGAGCACCCGTGGCTCAACAGGTCGATCGAATCGGCCCAGAAGAAGGTCGAGCAGCAGAATTACGCCATCCGCAAGAGGCTCCTGCAGTACGACGACGTGCTCAACCTGCAGCGCGAGGTGGTCTACGGCATAAGGAACGCGGCCATCCATGCGGACCGCTCGAAGGACATCATCTTCGAGCAGGTGGGGGAGGAGATCGAGAACCGCCTCGCTGTCGCCGGATTCGGCGAGCAGGGCGGATCCAATCCCTCGGCGGTCGAGAGCCTCGTTGGATGGGCGAACTCCCATTTCCCGATAGGGCTGAAGGTGGAGGAGCTAAGCGGCAACGATGTCGGCGCCCTCAAGGCAGCGATCGTGGAGCGGATCAAGAAGGCCTACGCGGTCAAGGAGGCGATGGAGGTCCCCGAGGCGCTCGGCGCCCTGGAGCGCTACGTCGTCATCAACGCGATCGACCACCACTGGCAGGAGCACCTGACCGAGATGGAGGAGCTGCGCCGCTCCATAGGGCTGCGCAGCTACGGCCAGAAGGACCCCCTGGTCGAGTACAAGAGCGAGGCGTACCACTACTTCGAGGAGCTGATGAACAACGTGCGGCTGCAGATCTGCACGGGCCTGTTCCGCAGCGCGTCAAATCTCTCGTCCTTCGAGAACATGCTCGCGATCCTCGCCCGGAGCGCCCGGACCGAGGGCCCGGAGACGGCCGTCCAGGCGCCGCGCCCGACCGCGCCGCCCAACGGGTCCGCCGGCCCAGGGCCGCAGGCGGCCGAGCCGGAGCTGCGGCTGCCCAAAGTGACGATCAGGCGCGACACCCCAAAGGTGGGGCGCAACGATCCGTGCCCCTGCGGAAGCGGCAAGAAGTACAAGCACTGCCACGGAGCCTGAGGTGCATTCCGTGAGCCCGGACCCGTACGACCCCGTGCCGACCTTCTGGGACCGGCACCACGAGTGGATCGCGCCGGTCGTCTCGGCCGTACTGGCCGTGTTTCTCCTGGTCGTCGCGTTCCCGCCCTTTCACTCGCCGGAGGCCGCTTACGCCTGCCTCGCGCCGGGGATCTTCTGGGCCTACCTGCGGCCGCGCCTCCGGATCTACGCCTGGACGATGTTCGCTGCCCAGGCGGTGGCCTGGACGATCAACCTCAGCTGGCTGCACCCGGTCACCTGGGCGGGGCTCCTCATCCTCGGGCCCATTGTCGGCGCGTGGACGGGCTCGTGGTACCTGGCGGCATGGTGGACCATGCCCAGGATGGTCGGCAGGCCGACGCCCGTCCGGCTGTTCGCGATGCTCGCCCTCGCGGGGGCCTGGGTGCTCATCGAATGGACCCGGACATGGCTTTTCGGGGGGTTCCCGTGGATGCCGCTCGCCGCGACCCAGTGCGAGATAAAGACGAGGAGCGTGATCCAGGTGGCCGCCTTCACCGGGACCGGCGGGGTCTCGTTTGTCGTGGTCGCGGCGAACATCGGGCTCGCGGCCTTCGCGCACCGGCTCTTCCGCGAGGGCGAGGTCGGCCTGCGCAGGCGCAGCCCGGAGTTCCTGCTGGCCCTGTTCCTTCTCCTCGTGTGCCTCTCGATCCATGTCCAGGAGGCCGTGAACCGGTCGCAGTTCACGGTGCCCTTTGCCCGGGTGGCCTTCGTGCAGCCGGACATTCCCACGGCGGTCAAATGGGACCCTGCGAAGGAGCCCGAGATCATCCAGGCGCTCGTGTCGACGACGCTCGCAGCGGCGGAGACGCGCCCCGACTTGATCCTGTGGCCCGAATCCACGCTGCCTTGGGCGCTCAGGGGCGGCGACCCGTCGATGAAACGTTTCGTGGAGCAGGTCGCGGCGCGCGCAAGGGCGCCCATGCTCATCGGGGCCGACGCCATCGAGCGGCCCGACCCGAAGCATGTCGCGTGGTACAACGCCGCCTATGTCGTCGATCCCCAGCTCGGCGTCCAGACGGCCTATTACGCGAAGCGCAGGCTCGTGCAGTTCGGCGAATACATCCCCCTTCGGCCGGTTTTCGGCTGGATCGGGAAATTCACGCCCCTGGGCGACGACTTCTCCCCGGGAACGGATGCGTCGCCGCTCCTCGTGCCCCTCAGGGAGGGCTCGACGCCGTTCGGCGTCCTCATCTGCTACGAGGACGTCTTCCCCGAGCTCGGGCGGGAGGAGGTGCTCGCGGGGGCGGATGCGCTTGTGGTCGTGACCAACGACGCCTGGTACGGCGAGGGCGCGGCCGCGTACCAGCACGCGGCGCACTCCGTCCTCCTCGCCGTCGAGACGCGCCGCCCCGTGCTCCGGTGCGGCAATGCCGGCTGGAGCGGGTGGATCGACGAGTTCGGGAACGAGGGCATGGTCCTGAGGGACGACAAGGGAAGCGTGTATTTCCGCGGCACGGCGACCGCCGACGTGACGCGCGACCGCCGCTGGGTGGGGCGCGAGAGCTTCTACGTCGTGCACGGGGACTGGTTTGTGGTCGTCTGCGCGTGCATGGCCTTCATGGGCGCGGTCCTGCTGGGAATGCCGGGCTCAGCGCCCGCTGCGCCGGGGAAGGGGTAGGGATGGGCTGGAACGCGATAGCGCTCGTCGGGGACTATTCCGAGCAGCACGCGGCCCACCGCGCGATTCCAAGGGCTCTCGAGCTGGCGCGCGACCACTCGGGCGCGGATATCCGCTGGGAGTGGGTCGGGACCCGGCGGATCGCGGCCCCTGATCGCGACCTCGCGGAGTTTTCCGCAGTGTGGCTCGTGCCCGCCAGCCCCTACGAGAGCGCGCAGGGGGCGCTCGGTGCGGTCCGCTGGGCGCGCGAGGGCGACCGGCCGTTCCTCGGGACATGCGGCGGATTCCAGCACGCGCTGCTGGAATTCGCCCGAAACGTCGCCGGGATCGCGGACGCTGACCACGCCGAAACCAACCCAGGCGGGGCCGCGCTCGTGGTGACGAGGCTTGGCAGCCCGCTCATCGAAAAGACGGGCGTCGTCCATTTTGCCGAGGGCAGCCTCCTGCGTTCCGCGTATGGGAAGGCCACCGCAAACGAGGGGTACCGCTGCAGCTACGGCTTCAATCCCGCGTACAAGGCAGCCTTCGAGGAGGGAGGCCTGAGGTTCACGGCCTGGGATGACGCCGGCGATATCCGCGGCGCCGAGCTCCCGTCGCACCCTTTCTTCGCCGGCGTATTGTTCCAGCCCGAGCGCGCCGCGCTCAGGGGCGAGTTGCCGCCCCTCGTTCTCGCGTTTGCAAGGGCGGCAGCGTTGGCGGGCTAGCAACCCAGGGGCCTCTCCCTAGGCGTCGGGCCCGGCCGGCGTTGAGAAGGCTACGATTGCGACGCCCGCCAGGACAATCGCGCTTGCGGCGTAGAATATCGCCCGCGGAACCTCGCCAAAGAGGAAGTAGCCCATGACGCCGGCGAAGAGGAACTGGCTTGAGTTGCACAGGCTGACAATCTGGCCCCGGATCCGGCGCATGGCCGCGTTCAGGAGCGAGTGGCCGCAGACTGTGGGGATTGCGGCAAGGCCGACCATGATCGCCCATTCCCGCCCGGACCCGACTTCAAACGTGCGCACCCAGGGTAGGGCCGCGACGAGGCAGACCAGGGCGGCCTGGCCGTACACCGGGATCACGTAGAGCCAGACCGACGGGAAATCCCGGTTTCTCCGGCCGAGGGCCAGATACAGCGCGAACAGGAGCATCGAGACGAGGCACACCGCGTCGCCCGCGACGCTGCCCCCGCCCGTGAACGCGTCCTTTGCCGACAGCATCAGGAGACCGAGGATCGCGAGAACGGTTCCCGTGACCTCCGCCCGGTTTATTTGCTCGCTTGCGATCCAGAAGAGGAAGAAGGGCAGGGCGACAGGAACGAGGTTGACGATGAGGGTCGACTGGGCGACCGCCGTCATCCGGGCCCCCAGCGTCCACGAAATCATGTGGACCGCGAGCACCAGCGCGGGCGCGCGCGTGCGGCGCAGGTGGTCCCTCGTGAAGGCGGCGCCGTGGCGGCGCATCTCGGAGAGAAGGACGGGCGCCAGGAGAACGGCGGCGATGAGCAGGCGCAGCGCCGTGAGGACGAAGGGATCCGTCGCGCTCATCCGGATGAGCACCGCCGAGGTCGAGCATGCGAAGACGCCGAGAAACAGCAGCAGGTACCTCGCGAACATGGTCGGAGAAGGTGCCAGACCGGGGAAGGGGATGGCAACCGAACGTTGTCCCGACAGGCACAATGGCGCTTGAGAGGCCGGGATTGTAGGTTTCCATATGGATCACCCCATATGAAGAGGCTCATCTGCATGCTCTTGTGCACGGCCGCCCTGTCCCGCGCCGCCGGCAACTACCAGAACTTCGGCGTCGCCGTCTACATCCCCGTGATTGTCGTCCGAACGTTCGCAGACCCGAAGGTCCTGCAGTCCCAATGGGAGATCATCAGCAGCCAGGTCAAGGTGGACAAGGTGTACATCGAGGTCCAGCGCGACCGGGTCCTGGCTGATGACAAGCTCATCGAGGACGTGAAGAAGTTCTTCACCGACCGGGGCGTCCAGGTGGCCGGGGGCAGCGCGTTCTCCGCCATCCAGTCGGACCAGTACACGTCATTCTGCTACACGGACCCGGCCGACCGGGAATTCGTGAAGAAGACCTCGGAGTTGGCGGCGCGCCACTTCGACGAGTTCATCTTGGATGACTTCTTCTTCGTCACGACGAAGAGCGACTCGGACATCGCGGCCAAGGGCGCCCGCTCGTGGACCGACTTCAGGCTGGACCTGATGGACGAGGCGGGCGCGAGCCTGGTCGTGAAGGCGGCCAAGGACGTCAATCCCAAGATCAAGGTGGTCATAAAGTTCCCGAATTGGTACGAGCATTTCCAGGGCCTCGGCTTCGACCTCGAAAAGGAGCCGAAGATCTTCGACGGGATCTACACGGGCACGGAGACGCGCGACCCCGTATACACGGACCAGTACCTCCAGCAGTACGAGAGCTACCAGATCATGCGGTACTTCGAGAACATCAAGCCCGGCGGAAACGGCGGAGGATGGGTGGACACGTTCGGGGTGCGATACGTGGACCGCTACGCGGAGCAGCTCTGGGACACCATATTCGCGAAGGCCCGCGAGATGACGCTCTTCAACTGGGTCCTCCTCGTTTGGCCGGCCCAGGCGGGGGAGCGCAAGGAATGGGAGCATCTGCCGACAAGCTTCAACTACGATGCGGTCGCAAGAGCCTACAATCCGTCGGGCTGGGCCGCGCCGGCCGCGCCGACCTGGGGGACGGTGGCCGGCGTCGCGCTGCGGCAGGCCGACGCGGTCGTCGGGAAGCTGGGGAAGCCCATCGGCATCAAGAGCTACAAGCCCTACCAGTCCTCGGGCGAGGACTTCCTGCACAACTACATCGGCATGATCGGCATTCCGGTCGACCTCTACCCGGATTTCCCGACGGACGCGAATCTCGTGCTCCTCACCGAATCGGCGAAGTTCGATCCAGAGATCGTGGCCAAGATCAAGAAGCAGCTCGAAGACGGCAAGTCCGTGGTCATCACGTCAGGGCTCCTCAGGGCCCTGAAGGGCCGCGGGATCGAGAGCATCTGCGAGGCCGAGGTGACTGACAGCAAGGTGCTCGCGAGCGACTACTCCACCGGGTTCGCCTCGTGGAGCCGCACGGATCTCGGCGCCGCAGGGGGCAGGCAGCAGGTGCTCTTCCCCGAGGTGCGCTTCCTGACGAATGACGCGTGGGGGCTGGTAAGCGCCCTCGAGAACGGCAACGGGTACCCGATCATGCTGATGGACAGGTACGCCAAGGGCACCCTCTACGTGTGGGCGATCCCGGACAACTTCCGCAACCTCTACGCCCTGCCGCCCGAGGTCACGAGCGCGATCAGGGACGTTGTCATGAAGGGGTTCTTCGTCCGTATTGACGGGCCGAGCCAGGTTTCGCTCTTTGCGTACGACAACAACACCTTCGTCGCCGAGTCGTTCCTGCCAAGCACAGCCACGGTGAAGGTGACCGTCGACGGCGAGTACTCGGCGCTCCGCAACCTGGAGACGGGCGAGATCATCCAGTCCTACGTTCCAGACGTTCCGAAATCGCCCTGGCGCCGTCGGGGCGGGCCGGAAGCGCCAAAGAAGTCGCATTTCCTCGTTTCACTGATGCCGCACAGCTATGCGGCGTTTGCCGTCGAGAAGTAGGCAGGCCCGCCTAGAAACCCGGGGGAAACGGGCCTCCGTACAGCGGGCCGCAGATGCCGTACGGGCCGAAGCAGCCCCGCCCGCGGTATTCGCTGAGCCCGACCCCGACGGTGAACCTGCCCGATGGGTCGGTGACAAACAGGTCCATCGCGCCCCCATAGAAGCCGGAACCGTGGCTTCCACCCCCAACCGTGAACGACACGTCGCCGTGCACCTCGGTGGCGGGCGGAGGCGGAACCAGGATCTCGGGCGGAGCCGGAGGCGTCGGAGGTGGCGGCACGTATTCGAAGGCCTGCAGGGGCGGGGGGCCCAAGGCGATCGCCCGAGCCGTCAGCGAATCGAGGGTTGAGCGCTCGTTCTCGGAGAGCCGGTCGATTCCTGCGGCGGCGAGCTCCTTTGCCGAATGCCGCGCCGCAAATGTCGAGGAGAAGCCCGTGACTCCGCCCTGCCGGGCGAGGGTCACGTCGCGTTCCACCAGCGCGTTCAGCGCCGCGACCTGGGGCGCGGCGAGCTTCGTGAGTCCACATGCGGCCTTCTCTTCAGGAGACAGCCCGTCGCTGAATCCGAAACCGGCGGCCCTGGCGATTGTCACAAGCGCCATCGCGGCGCAAGCGATCCCGATGCGGGCGAATCCGGGGCCAAAGCGAGGAAGAGCCATCAATCGAGTAAGACGCAGGGCAGGGGTCAATGTTCCGGCGCAGCTCAAGCGATTTCGTAATCCAGGTAAGGTCCAAGCCACTTCTCGGCCTCGGCTGTCGTCCAACCCTTGCGCCTGGCGTAGTCCTCGACCTGGTCGCGGCCCAGGTTGCCGACGCCGAAATACTTGGATTCTGGGTGGTTTAGGTACCATCCGCTCACGCTGCTGGCGGGCGCCATCGCAAAGCTCTCCGTCAGGCTGATGCCGGTAGCGGCCTCCGCCCCAAGAAGCCTGAAAAGCACGGGCTTCTCCGTGTGGTCGGGACAGGCGGGATATCCGGGCGCGGGCCTTATTCCACGGTAGCGCTCCCGGATGAGGTCGGCATAGGCAAGATTCTCGGTGCGGCCGAATCCACAGGCCTCGCGGGCCTTCTTGTGAAACATTTCCGCCAACGCCTCGGCGAGCCTGTCGCCGAGCGCCTGGCTCATGATGGCATGGTAGTCGTCGGATGCCGCCCGGAACTGCGCCGCAAGCGTGTCAACACCGTGGCCCGACGTGACGGCAAACCCGCCGATGTAGTCGACGCGGCCGCTCTCCCTCGGCGCGACGTAGTCGGCGAGGCTGTGGTTGAACTGGCCGGCGGGCTTTTCCTGCTGCTGCCGCAGCATATGAAACGCCGCCGCCACAACCCCGCGGCCCTCGTCGGTGTAGACCTCGATGTCGTCACCGACGCCGTTGCACGGCCAGAAACCAATGACCGCATTGGCGGTGAAGCGCCTCTCTTCGACGATCCTTGCGAGGAGCCCCTGGGCATCGTCATAAAGCTTCGTCGCCTCGGCCCCGACAATCCCGTCCGTCAATATGTCGGGAAACCGGCCGTGAAGCTCCCACGCGCTGAAGAATGGCCCCCAGTCGATGAATGGCACTATCTCGGCGAGCGGCACGCCCGCAAAGGTCCGCGCCCCTAGGAAGTCGGGGCGCGGGATGTCGACGGCGGCCCAGTCGAATCTCTGCCGGCGCTCCCGCGCGGCCGCCAGCGGAAGCAGCGGCCTGCGCGCCCGCCGGGCCGCGAATTCCTCCCGCTGCTTTCCCTGCCTTGCCGCGATCTCGGACAGGAATGAGGGCCTTTTCTCCGGCGAAAGCAGGGAGCTGACGACGTTGACGACACGCGAGGCGTCGAGCACGTGGACGACCCCTAGCGCGTATTCGGGCGCGATCTTGACGGCGGTGTGGGCGGCGCTGGTGGTGGCCCCGCCGATGAGGAGGGGGACCGTGCAGCCGGTGCGCTTCATCTCCCTCGCGGCGTGCACCATTTCGTCCAGCGAGGGCGTGATGAGGCCGGAAAGCCCGATGATGTCCGCCTTCTTCTCGCGTGCGGTCGCCAGTATCTTCTCGCACGGCACCATCACCCCGAGGTCGATGACCTCGTAGTTGTTGCAGGCGAGGACGACCCCGACGATGTTCTTGCCGATGTCGTGCACGTCGCCCTTCACGGTGGCCATGACGATGCGCCCCTGGGGGCGGGCGGTGCCGCCGCCGGCGACGAACCTGCGCTTCTCCTCCTCCATGAACGGAGTCAGGTAGGCGACGGCCTTCTTCATGACCCGCGCGGACTTGACGACCTGGGGCAGGAACATCTTGCCCGCGCCGAAAAGCTCCCCGACGACGCGCATGCCGTCCATGAGCGGCCCCTCGATTATGACGAGTGGGCGCGGATACTTGGCGGTGTTGGCGCGCGCCTCCTCCGCATCCTGCTCGACAAAGCCGTCGATGCCCTTGACGAGCGCGTGCGACAGGCGCTGCTCCACCGGGGTGTCGCGCCACGCAAGGTCCTCCCTGCTCTCGATCCTGGAGGCGCCGCCCTGGGATGCCTTTAGCCCGTCCGCGAACGCGACGAGGCGCTCAGTGGCGTCCGGACGCCGGTTGAGGATCACGTCCTCGACCCGCTCGAGGAAATCCTTCGGGATCTCCTCGTAGACGCCGAGCATTCCGGCGTTGACGATCGCCATGTCTAGCCCCGCCGCGATCGCGTGGTAGAGGAACACCGCATGCATGGCCTCGCGCACGGGGTTGTTGCCGCGGAAGGAGAAAGAAACGTTGGAGACGCCTCCGGACACCTTCGCGTGAGGGAGCGTCTCCTTGATGATCCTCGTGGCCTCGAAGAAATCCACGGCGTAGTTGTTGTGCTCCTCGATTCCCGTGGCGACGGTCAGGATGTTCGGGTCGAAGATGATATCCTGGGGAGGGAAGCCGACGCCCTCGGTCAACAGCCGGTAGGCGCGCGTGCAAATGCGGACCTTGTCGTCCCGCGTCGTAGCCTGGCCCCGCTCATCGAACGCCATCACGACGGCGGCGGCGCCGTAGCGCCTGACGAGCCGCGCGCGGCGGAGGAACTCGGCCTCGCCGTCCTTCAGGGAGATCGAGTTGACGATGCCCTTTCCCTGCAGGCACTTGAGACCGGCCTCGATGACGCTCCACTTGGAGGAGTCCAGCATCACCGGAACGCGGGATATCTCGGGCTCGGCGGCGATGAGGTTGAGGAATTTCACCATTGTCGCCTCGCCGTCGATGAGGGCCTCGTCGACGTTGATGTCGATGGCGTTTGCGCCGTTCTCGATCTGCTGTCGGGCGATCGAAAGGCATGCGTCCCAATCGCCGGCCTTCAGGGCCGTTGCGAAGCGGGGCGACCCCGTGATGTTCGCGCGCTCGCCGATTACGATGAATTGCGAGGCGGTGGGCCGGGTATCGATCGACATCGGTGGGGCGCCCGGCTCAGGCAATGACCAGCGTCTCGAGGCCGCTCAGGCGCAAAGCGGCGGTGGGCTCCGGCGGCCTGCGGGGAGGGAATGGGCGAACGGCATCGGCGATGGCCGCAATGTGGGCGGGAGTGGACCCGCAGCACCCCCCTGCCATGTTGAGCCAACCATTGGCGGCGAATTCGCCGAGGACCGCCGCCATGTCGGCGGGCGTCTCATCGTATCCGCCGAAAGCGTTGGGCAGGCCGGCGTTCGGGTGGCAGGTGACGTAGCACGGGGCGATCGAGGAGAGCTCCTCGATGTACGGCCTCATCTGCCTTCCGCCTAGGGCGCAGTTTATCCCGACCGAGAATGGGTTCACGTGCGCGATGCTTGCGTAAAAGGCGCCGATCGTCTGGCCCGAGAGGGTCCGGCCAGACGCGTCGGTAATCGTCACCGACACCATTACCGGGAGGCGCACGCCGGTCTCGTCAAACAGGGTCTCGATCGCAAAGAGCGCGGCCTTGGCGTTAAGGGTGTCAAAAATCGTCTCGACCAGCAGGGCGTCGACACCCCCGGAGGCGAGCGCGCGGACCTGCTCGAGGTAAGCCGCGACAACCTGGTCCCACGTGACCGCCCGGAAATCCGGCCGGTTCACGTCGGGCGACATCGACAGCGTCCTGTTGAGCGGGCCGATCGCCCCGACCACGAACCGCTGACGGCCGGGGTCGGCCTCCTGGGCCTTTGCCGCGGCGCGCCGGGCGACCGCTGCCGCGGCCGAATTCAGCTCGGCGGCGAGGGACCCGGTCCCGTAGTCCGCCTGCGAGATTGAGGTCGAATTGAAGGTGTTGGTTTCGACGATGTCGGCCCCGGCCGCGAAATAGTCGGAATGGATCTTCTCCACCACATCCGGCCGGGTGAGGGACAGGAGGTCGTTGTTGCCCTTCAGCTCGCGCGGATGGCGCGCAAACCGGCCGCCCCGGAAGTCGGCCTCCTTCAGGCGCCGCTCCTGGATCATCGTACCCGTCGCGCCGTCGAGGACCGCGATCCGCGATTCGAAGAGCCGCCGGAGTGCGGCGAATGAGCTGGATTCCCGGGTGGAGGCCATGGCGAGTGAGCAGGGACGATGAGTTAGGGCGCGGGGAACAAAGGCAATGCATTCAACGGAGGATAGCAAGCTTCATATCAATAAATCTGTATTTATTGATATGATTGAATTTCCGGCTGTTTACCCCTTCTTGGACAGAGGCATCGCCTGAGGTTCTTTGTCGCATCTTCCGGGATTTCAAGGGAAGGCCGTGAAAATCGGCCACAGTTGCGCTGCGGTAACGCATCACAGACCCTCCACCGCGCCATCCTGCGCGGGCAAAGCCAATCGGGCGTTCACCCCGGTGAAGGCGAGGGGCGAGGCAAAGCCCGCCTGGCCGAAAACCGGCCGGGCGGCAGGTACATGCGGAGTCCGAATACCTGGCCCGGGATTTTCACCCGTTCGGCGCGGTTGCGCGCGCCGCGCGCGAAAACTTCATCGCAAAAGTGAAGCACGATATCCGTACAATTCCCAAGTTGCGTCCGGCCCGACTCGCGGTCCGGTGCCTTGCCGTGTTGGCTGCGGCCGCATCGGCCGGGCCCGCCTGGCCGCAGTCCGATCCTGACACCCAGCTCGATGCGTTCCTCGTGGTCGCAACGCGGACGCCCGCGGACATCCGGACGCTCGGCACCGCGGTCGACCAGATCTCCGCGGCAGAGCTCGCGCGCGAGCAGATGCCGACCGTCGCGGCCGCGCTCGGCGCCATCCCCGGCGCTCCCGCATTTGCAAACGGCGCCCCCGGCTCCGACATGTCCATATTCATGCGCGGATCGGATTCGGACCAGACGCTCCTCCTCGTCGACGGGATCCGGATGAACGACGCCAACACGGACTATGCGGTGTTCCTGGGAGGTGCGCGGCTGGGGGCGACCGATTCGGTCGAGATCGCCCGCGGCCCGCAGAGCACGCTGTACGGAAGCGAGGCGGTTGGCGGCGTCGTCTCGGTCCAGGCGCAGAAGGGCGCTGGGGATCCGTCGGCGGACGTCGCCGTGGAGGCCGGGAGCTTCGATACGGTTGCCGGGACGCTAGAAGCCCAGGGCGCCCGGGACCAATGGGCCTGGGCGTTCTCGGCCTCGGGTTCGCACACGGCCAACGACCGCCCCAACAATGCATTCGACAGCGGCAACGTGGTGCTCCGGATCGACCGCGACCTTCCAGGTGGCGCCGGTGTCGGGGCGACGCTCCGGGGCTTTGTAGGCAGGTACGGGGATCCGGGCGACATCTACACGAACGATTCCTATGCGCATGAGACCGAAAGCAACTGGTTCGGCACGGTCTTCGCGGACCTCAAGCCGGCGCCGGACTGGACCGCGCACGTCACGGTGGGCGGGCAGGATCGGCGCTACGTGACGTTTGACGAGCTGCCCGGGGTGTTCGCCGAAACCACGGTCGTCCAGAACCGCCGCGGGGTCCTCGATGCCCAGGCGACCTTCAGCGGGATCGAGGGGCACCGGCTGACGGCGGGGATCACCGCCGAGGCCGAGACGACCCAGGACGACGGCTACGGCGAGATAGACCAGCGGCAAACCGTGCTCGCTGCGTTCGCTGAGGACGAATGGCATCCCGTGAGGCCCGTGTACGTGACGGGGGGACTGCGCTACGATGACTTCGACACGTTTGGCTCCTCGGTCACGGGCCGTGCGACCGCGGCGTGGCTCTCCGCCAGCCGGTCCGTCAAGCTGCGCGCAAGTTACGGGACGGGCTTCAATGCACCGAGCTTCCTCGAGCTATACGGAGTCGCGACCGGCTACGTCGGCAATCCTGGCCTGCGGCCCGAGCGGTCCCGCGGCGGCGACGCCGGCGCCGACTGGTACCTCCCGAAGCATGCCGGCACGCTAAGCGCGACCTGGTTTCGGAACGACTACCGCGACCTGATCGTCTACGACTTCAACGTGTATCCCGGGACGACCGCCAACGTCGGCCGGGCGCGCACCGAGGGCGTCGAGCTTGAGGCGAAGCTCGCTCTGGCGGGGGGGGTTGAACTTCACGTTTCCTACACGTATCTCGAGGCCGACGATCTCACCGACGCTACGGAGCTCCTCCGCCGCCCGCGCAACAGCGGGAGTGCGGACCTGTGGCGTGACTTCGGGGGAGGATGGAGCGCGGGGGCCGGCGTGCAGTTCTCCGGGATCCGCCAGGACGTGGATGCGCAGACATTCCTCACCGTGAGCGACCCGGGCTATGCGGTCGCGAGGATCTACGGCGAATGGCGCGCGACGCGGAGGCTGACCCTGAAGGCGCGGGTAGAGAACCTCTTCGACCGGAAATACCAGCCGGTGAACGGATATCCGGCGCTCGGATTCGGCGCCTTCGGCGGTGTCGAGTGGAAGCTCTGAATGGCAATGTTTGACCGGGCGGAGGGGCCGGTCTTGGCTTCGGTCATGCGCACCGTCCGCCGCCCGGCCCTGCTCCTGCTGCCCCTTGCCCTGGCTGCATCGGCTGGCGCGCAGGTCCAGCCGTCGCCGGCCGCGACCCGGGCCACGGCGGACTACGTGCCGCAGGAGATTTCCGGGATGACCCGGCCGCAGTCGAGCGAGCTGCGCGAGCTCGTCGAGCGCTTCGTTGCCGACCGCGACGAGCTCGTGCGGTTCTACAGCGTCAAGGGATCGGCGGCGCAGATACGGCGCCTGCGCGAATTCTACGCGGCGTGGAGCAGGCGCCTTGAGGCGATGCCTTACGAAAGCCTGGGCACCGAGGGCAGGGTGGACTGGCTCCTCATGATGCGGCAGCTCGACTATTGGCAGAGGCTCCTCGACCGCGAGGAGTCCAGGGAGAAGGAGATGTCGCCCCTCATCCCGTTTGCCGGGGACATTGCCAAGCTCCAGGAGTCGCGCCTGCTCATGGAGCCCATCGACCCGCAGGGGGCCGCGGCGACGCTCGACCGTATCTCAAAGCAGGTCGCTGGCATCCAGGAGGCCCTGCAGGCCGGTTTGAAGGACGAGGCGCAAAAGACCCCGAAAGCCGTCGAGCCGCTGAAGGCGACCCCCGTCGCCGCCTACCGCTCGGTGGCGGCCATCGCCGAGCTGCGGGACTCGCTCGGGGACTGGTTCAAGTCTTACGACGGGTACGATCCCTCGTTCGGCTGGTGGGTACGCGCGTCCCACGACCGGCTGAACACGGTCCTGGACGGATATGTGAAATTCCTGAGGGAGAAGATCGTGGGCATCGAGCTGGGGAAGGACGAGCCCATCATCGGGGACCCCATCGGGCGCGAGGGACTGGACGCCGAGCTGGCGCACGAGATGATCGCGTATTCGCCGGAGGAGCTCCTTGCGATCGCGGACCGGGAATTCGCATGGTGCGACGCCGAGCTGAGGAAGGCGTCGAACGAGATGGGGTTCGGGGACAACTGGAAGGCCGCGATGGAAAAGGTGAAAGGGGACCACCTGCCGCCCGGCGGGCAGCCGGGGCTCGTCCGCGACCTGGCGCTCGAGGCGATCCGCTTCGTGCAGGAAAGGGACCTGGTCACCATCCCCCCGCTTGCCGCTGATTTCTGGAGGATAGAGATGATGAGCCCCGCCAGGCAGAAGGTCGCCCCCTTCTTCCTGGGCGGCCGCGACATCCAGGTCGCGTTCCCCACGGACATGATGGACTACGACGACAAGATCCAGAGCCTGAGGGCGAACAACGTCCACTTCGCGCGCGCCACGGTGTTCCATGAGCTGGTCCCGGGCCACCACCTGCAGTATTACTACGGGGGCCGATTCAATCCCCATAGGGCCCTTTTCACGACGCCGTTCTGGATCGAGGGCTGGGCCGTGTGGTGGGAGTTCCAGTTCTGGGACCTCGGCTTCCCCAGGTCGCCCGAGGACAGGATGGGAATGCTCTTCTGGAGGGCGCACCGCTGCGCCCGGATCATCTTCTCGCTCAATTTCCAACTCGGCAAGTGGACGCCCCAGCAGTGCGTCGATTTCCTCGTCGACCGCGTAGGCCACGAGCGGGCGAGCGCTTCGGGGGAAGTGAGGCGGTCCTTCAACGGGACGTACCCGCCGATGTATCAGGCCGGGTACATGCTCGGCGCCCTCCAGTTCCGCGCGCTCCACGGCGAGATCGTCAAGCCGGGCGGAATGGCCAACCGGCAGTTCCACGACGCGATCCTTCTTGGCGGGCCGATGCCGGTCGAGATGGTCCGCGCCCGCCTGAAGGGCGAGAAGCCCCCGCGGGACTTCAAGCCGCAGTGGCGGTTCGCCGACTGAGCGTCAGCGGCCCTTCCACGCCAGGACAAGCGAGCCTGCGACGATGAGGGTTCCTCCTACGGCGTGCTGCCACGTCAGGCGCTCGCGCAGGAAGATCCCGGCCAGCACGATCGCGAAGACGACGCTCAGTTTGTCGATGGGCGCCACCCTCGAGGCCTCCCCGAGCTGCAGCGCCCGGAAGTAACAGAGCCACGACAACCCTGTCGCGATACCCGACAGGGCGAGAAAGACCATCGTCCTGCGCCCGGGGATGGAGATGGGCCCCGGAGGGGCTGCGGCAAAGACGATCGCCCATGTGAATAGGAGGACGACGGTGGTGCGGATGGCGGTTGCGAGATTGGAATTCACGTTCTCGACCCCCACCTTGGCCAGGACGGCCGTGACCCCCGCAAAGACCGCCGAGAGGACTGCCCAGAAGACCCAGGTCATGCCGCGTTAGCTATCAGATTCCGGGCGCAACGTAAGAAGGAAATCCGGCGGCACGCCGTACGATCCCCGCCGGATTGCGCGGATGGGGGTATCCGGCCGTGTACTGGATTGCGCCGATCCCCGCCAGGCTAGGGAAATTGAAATGCCCACGCGGCCGGACGAGCCCGCCCCATGGCCAAGGCTTGCGCCCAATAGGTTGATAATCATGTTTGAGCGAATGTCGCTCCCCGGCGCCAGGAGAACCTCCAAGCTGCGAATCGGCCTAGCTCTCGCGGCTGCGCCGTTCGCCCTGCCGGCGGCCGCGCACGGATCGGGCCTGGCGGACAGGGTCGTCATCGTGGCCAACAGCAACGCGCCGGACTCCGTCGCGATAGCGGACCACTACGCCCAGCTCCGCGGCGTGCCGGCCGCGAACGTGATCGCCCTCGGCATGCCCGCCGCCGAGACGATCTCATGGAAGGAGTTCGTCGCGACGGTCTGGCAGCCGCTTGAGGACGCGCTCGTCGACCGCGGCTGGATCGACGCGATCAAGATGGACCTCGTCGACGACGTGGGGCGGCGCAAGTACGCCATTTCCGGCCACAGGATGGCCGCGCTCGTCGTGTGCCGGGGCGTGCCGCTCAGGATAGCGCACGACCCGGCGCTCTATAGGGAGGCGAAGCCGCTCACGGACCGCGCGGAAATGCGGACGAACCAGGGGGCGGTGGACTCGGAGCTGAGCCTGCTCGCGCGGACGAACTACCCCATCAACGCCAGCATTCCCAATCCGCTCTTTCACAACCTCCAGCCGACCGAAAAGGAGCGCTCCCTCGTCGTGGAGGTCTCCCGTCTCGACGGGCCCACTGCCGCGGATGCCATGGCCCTGGTGGACCGTGCCCTTGAGGCAGAGCGCACAGGGCTCCTCGGGCGCGCATACGCGGACATTGCCGGACCGCGCGAGAACGGGAACCGCTGGATCGAGTCCACCGCCACGCAGATGGAGGCGCTTGGGTTTGACATCTCGGTGGGCCACGGGCCGAGCACGGTGCCGATCGGCGCTCGGTTTGATGCGCCGGTCCTCTACTTCGGGTGGTACGCTCAGGATGTGAACGGCCCCTTCATGCTTCCCGGCTTCCGGTTCCCGCCGGGGGCCATCGCCGTCCACATCCACAGCTTCTCGGCGCACACGCTGCGTTCCGCGACCGAGGGCTGGTGCGGGCCGCTGGTCGCCCGAGGTGTGACGGCGACCGTGGGGAACGTGTTCGAGCCCTACCTGGAGTTCTCCCACCGCCCGGACCTCCTCCTCGAGGCGCTTTCCCACGGGGAGAACCTGGTCGACGCCGCCTATTACGCGCTGCCCGCGCTCAGCTGGCAGTCCATCGTCATCGGCGACCCGCTGTACCGTCCGTTTGCCGTCACCCTGTCGGAGCAGATGAAGAACCTCTCCGCGCTGCCGCCGCAGCTGGCGGGCTACGCGGTCATCCGCGGGATGAACCAGCTCGACGCGGCAGGCAGGAAGCCGGAGGCGATCGCCGTGGGCAAGACGGGGATGAAGGAGGTCCCGAATCTCGCGCTGGCGCTGTCCCTTGCCGAGAGGCTCGCGGCCGCGGGCATCGAGAACGAGGCCATTTGGATGCTCAAGGACGCCGCGCTGTCGGCTTCCTCCGCGTCGCCCGGCAACTGGGAGCTGATGCGCGAGGCCGCGATGTTCCTCGCCGCGGACGGCAGGTCTGCCGAGGCGATCGACATATTCCGCGCGCTTTTCGACATCGACGCGATTCCACCCGCGGTCCGGACGCCCTGGCTGGTTGAGGCGCGCCTTGTCGCGCTCGAGGCTGGCGACACGAGCCAGGCCGCACAGTGGACGGAGGAGATCGGCCAGGCCGCCGAGAAACCGGGCGGCAAGAAGCACTAGCCGGAAGCCCAGCGGGGGCCGTGCTCAGGCCTTTTCTACGATCTTGTCCGCGAGGCCATACGCGACCGCTTCCTTCGCGTTCAGGTAAAAATCGCGATCGCTGTCCTTGGAAATCTTCTCAATCGGCTGGCCGGAGGCGTCTGCGAGGATCTGGTTCAGCTCGCTGCGGAGTTTTTCCATCTCCTGCGCCTGGATGTTGATGTCGGTTGCCGGCCCGATGAAACGGCCCGAAATGATCGGCTGGTGGATGAGGACCCGCCCGTGCGGAAATATCAGGCGCCGCCCCTTCGCCGCCGCGCAGAGCAGGATGGAGCCCATGGAGGCCGCCATGCCGGTGACGACGACGGTGATGGGCGACGAGACGAGCTTCATCGTGTCGAAGACCGCCATCCCCGCCGTGATCGAGCCGCCCGGCGTGTTCATGTAGAAGGTGATCTCCTTGCCGGGCTCGGTGGAGTCGAGGTAAAGGAGCTTTTCGCTCAGATCCTTCGCCGTCTCATCGGTGATCGGGCCCCAAAGGAAGATCTTCCGCTGGTTTAGGAACCGCCTCTGGATCAGCAGGGATACGGATGGATCGCGCTTTACCGCAACGGCTTCCTCCGCCTCTTCCTCATCGTCATCATCGTCGTCGAGACGGGGGAGGGGGGCGTTCAAACCGGGCTGCAGGTTCTTGATGTGCATGAGTCTTCAGATTGGGCGGATCGCTCCTTTTGGCAAGTCACTGCCCCGGCTTGGCCTGCCAGACCGCCAGCAGCTCGGGAGAGGCCTGGGCACGCACGCCGTTGTCGGTAAGGATCTCGTCGGTTGCCGCGAGCATCTCCTTTCGCGGGAAGACTAGTGTCTCGCTGCCCCTGCCGGAGAACGCGAAGGTGATGAATTCAGTTCTTGCGTCCCGCAGGACCTCCACCAAGTGCCGGAGATTCTTAATCCTGATGCCGTTCACGGAGGCTACGGTCCGGGCTATCGCGCTGCCATAGCCCTCGGACAGCCTGTGGGGGAAGAACGGAGAGGTCACGACGACCAGCTCCTCCCCTGGGAAGGCGGGCCTGTCGCCCCGGCGCGTGACAAGAGGGCTGCCCAGGAAACTCAGGCCCTGTAGCAACCCGCCCATGTTGGCGAGGCCGTTGACGAATTCCGCGGATGCGCTGGAGAAGACCAGCGGCCCGTACACGAAGTAAGGCGGATAGGCTCCATCCAGGCTCGGGATGAGCAATGGCCGGTCCGGGGAGACGGGCACGTCGACCCTGAGATGCTTGCCGGCGCGCACGACCGTGAGCGGAACAGTGCCGTTCCTCGCGATCTTCTGGACCAGGTACTGGAACCTGAGCCGCAGGTTGTCGCCCTGGTGGACCATCCCCTGGTCGTCGATGTCGGTGTCCCCGATCCTGGTGATCACGTCCCATTCCCTTATGGGATATGAGGGGTCGTCGCTGTCGACCTTGTGCACCACGATGCCCTGGTCGGTCTTGGCCAGCTTCAGGTAGGCGCGCAGAGCCGGGTTCTCGAGGGTCTGCAGCTCGTCGAAATAGCCCGGCTTCCCGTGATAATGCCCGCTGGCGATGTCCTTCAGGAAGAGCTCGATCTCCTCACAGGGGATAATGTAGCCGATGTTCTCGGCGCCGCCCAGGTGGCTAAAGGCCAGCCCGATCATGGTCGTTCCCGCCACGGCCGGCCCGCCGCTGTTGCCGGGGTTGATCGCGGCGTCGATCTGGATGCGCAGCCCCGACGTGGGGTAGTTGTAGCTGGCGAACTCGGTGCGCGAGACGATGCCCTTGGTGATCGAGAGGCTGTTTCCTCCCGTTGGATATCCGTATACCAGGACGGGGTCCTTGATGTCGGGCAGCGTGTTCGCGCGCGGCAGCGGCGGGTGGGTGTCGAAGAAAGACTCGTCGTCCAGCTTCAAAACGGCCAGGTCGATGCCCGGGGCGACCCTCTCGACGGTGGCGGAGATCTTGTCGCCGGCCTGGTTGGCCTGGATCTGCACCTGGCTCGCATACAGGACGACATGGGCGTTCGTGAGGATGCGCTTCCCCTCGATGACCGCGCCGCTTCCCGTCGCCTCGCTCGGCGCCTGCTTGTTCCAGGGCCTGTAGACGTCGGGAAAGCGCATGATTGTGAAGACCTTAACCACCGAGTTCTCAACCGAGGGGACCTTCGCGTCAGCACCAGGCGCCGTGGCGCCCAGGGAGGCGTCCCTGGGGCCCTCGGTGCCGGCTTGGGCGCTCGGGGCCGCGGCTTGCAAGGCGGGGGGCTCCGCCGCAATGACGGACTGGAGCCCGGATAGGATCACGGCGCCGAGAACGGGGAGGAGAGATCGGGCCATTCGCTGGTGTAGAAGTGGAGCTGTCACGCTCGAGGCGTGATGACCGCAGCGGCGCGGGAAGCCAAACTCTTTCGGAGAACCCGCTAATACCTGGCCTTGTCGGGCTTCTTCGCCCACTCGGTGAATGCGGCCCGGGCTTCCCCCGCGAGGAGCGGTTGCATCGAGACGCGGCGCTCGCCGGGCGGGAGCGGGATCTGCTCGTAGATGAAATCGTCGTCAAAGCCGATGTCCGCGGCGTCCTGCCGCGTGTTCCCGTAGAACACGGTCGGAATGCGCGCCCAGTAGATCGCGGAAAGGCACATCGGGCATGGCTCACAGCTCGCGAAAAGCGTGCAATCGGGCAGGCGGAACGTGGCGAGAGCCCTGCAGGCCTCCCGAATCGCGACGATCTCGGCATGCGCGGTCGGGTCGCAGGTGCTGGTCACCTGGTTGACCCCGCGCCCCACGATCCGGCCCTCCCGCACCACAACGCAGCCGAATGGCCCGCCCCGACCCGAGCGAACTCCGTCCTTGGACAGGCGGATGGCCTCGCGCATGAAGTCTTCGTTGGTCATGGACTTGAATGTGGATCGGGCCGACCTGCCGGCGCAAAAAGCCCACGGTACTATGGAGGTGACAGGTTACAACGAGGAAGTTATCTGGCTGTCTGACCCCGAAGCATGACGACCGCCACCTCGATCTCCGGCCTCACGATACGAGGTCCCCTCCCGCCCGAGTATGCCGAAATCCTGACCCCCGAGGCCTGCGCCTTCCTTGCGGGGCTGTTTCACGCGTTCGAGCCGCGCCGCCTAGAAGTCCTCCGGGGCCGCGTGGCGCGCCAGGCCGAGCTGGATGCCGGCGCGCTCCCGGACTTTCTCCCCTCGACCAAGCCGATCCGCGAGGGCTCGTGGAAGGTGGCGCCCGCCCCGGCCGATCTCCTGGATCGCCGGACCGAGATCACGGGCCCGGTCGACCGGAAGATGGTCATAAACGCGCTCAACTCGGGGGCGAAGGTCTTCATGGCCGACTTCGAGGATGCCACCTCGCCGACCTGGGAGAACCTGATCGAGGGCCAAATCAACCTTAGGGACGCGATCCGGCGCACGATCTCGTTCACGAGCCCCGAGGGGAAGGTCTACACACTGAACGAGAAGACGGCCACGCTCCTCGTGCGCCCGCGCGGCTGGCATCTGCACGAGAAGCATGTCCTTGCCGGCGGAAGGCCGGTTTCGGCGAGCCTGTTCGATTTCGGGCTCTATTTCTTCCACAATGCCCGCGAGCTCCTTGAGCGCGGGTCGGGGTCCTATTTCTACCTTCCCAAGATGGAGGGCCATCTCGAGGCCCGGCTGTGGAACGACGTGTTCGTCCATGCTCAGGCGGCGCTTGGAATCCCGAGGGGTTCAATCCGCGCGACGTCGCTGATCGAGGTCATTCTTGCCGCGTTCGAGGCGGACGAGATCCTTTACGAGCTGCGCGAGCACGCCTCGGGCCTGAACTGCGGGCGCTGGGACTACATATTCAGCTGCATCAAGAAGCTTCGCGCGCGCAGGGACTACGTGTTCCCGGACCGTGCCCAAGTCACGATGACGGCGCCCTTCATGCGGGCCTACTGCCTGCATGTCATCAAGGTGTGCCACCGCCGGGGCGCGCACGCCATGGGGGGGATGGCCGCCCAGATCCCGATCAAGAACAACTCGGCCGCGAACGAGCAGGCGCTCGCAAAGGTCCTCGCGGACAAGGAGAGGGAGGCCACGGACGGGCACGACGGCACGTGGGTGGCGCACCCGGGCCTGGTGCCTGTCGCGCTCCAGGCGTTCGACAAGCACATGCCGGGCCCCAACCAGGTCGCCCGCCAGCGGGACGACGTTAACGTGACCGCGGCCGACCTGCTTGCGGCGCCGGCCGGCACGATTACGGATGCGGGAATCCGCACGAACCTGAGCGTGGGAATCCAGTATCTCGAGGCCTGGCTAGGGGGGCTTGGCTGCGTGCCTCTCTACAACCTCATGGAGGATGCGGCGACGGCGGAGATTTCCCGGGCGCAGCTCTGGCAATGGATCCACAGCGGGGCGAAGACGGAGGAGGGAAGGCTGATCAACCCGTCGTACTGCGACCTCCTCCTCGGCGAGGTGATCGCCAAGATTCAGGAGGAGGTGGGCGTCGACCGGTATTTCAACGGGCATTTCCGGGTGGCGGCGCACATGTTCACCGACATGATCAAGTCGCCGCAGCTCGACGAATTCCTCACGCTCCCGGCCTACGAGCTGCTTGCGTGAGCGGAGCCATGCCGCATTCGCTCGCCGCGCTCAATTCATGCGACCGCGACATGTTTGTCGCAGCGATCGGGCACCTCTTCGAGCATTCCCCGTGGGTGGCCGACGAGACCTTCGGAAGGCGGCCGTTTCGCGACGCGGACGGCCTTCACGCAGCCCTCTGCGAGACCGTGCGCAGCGCACCGCCGGAGCGGCAGCTGGCCCTCATCCGCGCCCATCCCGACCTCGCCGGGCGGCTCGCGAAGGCGGGCGCCCTGACTCCATCGTCGGCCCGGGAGCAGTCGGCGGCGGGCCTCGACCGCCTGAGCGCCTCCGAGGCGGCCGAGATCGAGCGCCTGAACAACGCCTACACCGCCCGCTTTGGGTTTCCCTTCGTGATCTGTGCGCGCCTGAACGCGAAGGACGCAATCCTCGCCGCAATGCGCTCGCGCGTCGGCAACACCCCGGAAGCGGAGCTCTCGACGGCGCTCGGTGAAATCGCCAAGATCGCCCGGCTTCGGCTCAACGAGGCGATCGCAAAGGAGAACTGAATATGCCCGGAAAACTCAGCACCCACGTCCTCGACCTAACGACGGGCCGGCCCGCGGCGGGCCTGCGCATCGAGCTGCGCCGGATCGCGCCCGGGCCCGCCCTGCTCAAGACGGTCGTCACGAATTTGGACGGCCGGACGGACCCGCCGCTCCTCGGCGCGGACGAGATGGCGTCAGGCACCTACCAGATCGAGTTCCACGTGGCCGAGTACTTCGCATCAAAGGGAGCGGCGCCGCAGAGGACCCCGTTCCTTGACGTGGTGCCCGTGCGCTTCGGGATCTCCGACCCTTCGGCGTCGTATCACGTGCCGCTCCTCGTCACGCCGTGGGCCTACAACACCTACCGGGGGAGCTGAAGGCGCCGCGAATGCCCAGGGAAACGCTCACAAAGGCCGCTACCAGGCTCGCCCGCCGCCTCGAGCAGCTCGCGCGGGTCTCCGAGGATCGCGGTGCGACGACGCGGACGTTCATGTCCCCCGCGATGCACAGGGCCAGCGCGCTCGTGGGAGGGTGGATGCGGGGCGCGGGCCTCTCGGTCAGGGTGGACACTACAGGCAACCTGATCGGCAGGACCGGGACCCCCGCAAAGGGAGCGAAGACGCTGCTCATGGGCTCGCACCTCGACACCGTCCGGGACGCGGGGCGGTTCGACGGGGCCCTGGGCGTCCTTCTGCCGATCGCGGCCCTCGAGATAGTGCGGGCCCGCAGGGTCACGCTTCCCTTCGCCGTCGAGGTCCTGGGGTTTTCCGAGGAGGAGGGCGTGAGGTTCTCCAGCGGCTACATCGGGAGCAAGGGATACGTGGGCCGGCTGGGGAAGGCGGACCTCCGCCTGCGCGACTGCTGGGGGATCTCAGTGGGGGAAGTCCTGGCAAAGAACAACGGGGGGCGGTTCACCCCCCCGGGGCCCGCGCATTCCGGAAAGGAGCTCGTCGGCTACCTCGAGGTCCACATCGAGCAGGGACCGGTCCTCGAGGAGCGCGGCCTCGCCGCCGGGGTTGTCTCGGCGATCGCCGGGCAGACCCGGGCCACGATAGTATTTGGCGGAAGGGCGGGGCACGCCGGAACGACGCCGATGGCGCTTCGCCGAGACGCGCTTGCGGGCGCCGCCGAGTTCATCCTGGCCGCAGAGGCGCTTGCGCGCGGCCGCCCCCCGCTCGTCGCAACCGTGGGGCGGATCCTTGCCCGTCCCGGGGCCGCGAACGTGATCGCGCGCGCGGCCGAGCTCACGCTCGATGTGAGGCACCCGGTCGATGCGAGGCGCCGCACCGCCTGCGCAAGGCTGCGGAAGGCGGGCCGCACGATTGCGAAGGGGCGGGGACTGACGTTCTCGATGGACGTTACCCAGGACAACGGCGCCGTGCCGTGCTCAAGGGAGCTAACCGGACTCCTCGCGAGGAGCGTTTGCGGGCGCGAGGGCCGGTGCGCGGCCCTGGCGAGCGGCGCCGGCCACGACGCCGTGATCGTCTCGTCGCTCGCACCCGTTGCCATGCTGTTCGTCCGATGCCGAGGGGGCATCAGCCATCATCCCGACGAATACGTGGCGCCTAGGGACATCGAGGCCGCGCTCGGGATCGTCGTCGACTTCCTGTGCCGCCTGGCATCCCGGTATTCAGAATGAACGACCACTACGACCTCCTAGTGCGCGGCGCGACCGTCGTGACCCCGGCAGGGCCGATCCACGCCGACATCGCCGCCGCGGAGGGCAGGATCATGAGGATCCGGCCCGAGATCTCCGGCACCGCGTCGGAATACGTGGAGGCCCGCGGGCTGCACGTGATAGCCGGGATCATCGACTCGCACGTCCACTTCAACGAGCCCGGGAGGGCTCACTGGGAGGGCATCGAGCACGGCTCAAGCGCGCTGGCCGCGGGCGGCGGGACGGCGTTCTTCGACATGCCGCTCAATTCGCTCCCCCCGGTGACGGATGCGGCGAGCTTCGCGCTCAAGAGAAACGCTGCGGAGCGCTCGTCCGTCACGGACTTCGGGATCTGGGGCGGACTGGTCCCGGGAAACGTGGACCAGCTGGAGCCGATGCGCGACGCGGGCGCGGTCGGCTTCAAGGCCTTCATGTGCGAAAGCGGCGCCGAGGAGTTTCCGTATTCGGACGCGGCCACGCTCAGGGCAGGGATGAAGCGGGCTGCAGAACTCGGGATGCTCGTCGCGGTGCACGCCGAGGATGAGTCGCTCGCCCGCCTAAGGGCGGCGGAGCAGCGCGCGAGCGGCACCGACGCCCGAAGCTGGCTCAGGTCGCGGCCGGTGGAGATCGAGCTGGCGGCGATCCGGACCGCGGTGGACCTCGCGGGCGAGGCCCGCTGCGCCCTCCACCTGGTCCACGTGAGCAGCCCTGAGGGCGTGATGCTGGCGAGCGACGCCAGGAGGCGGGGGGTGGACGTGTCGGTCGAGACCTGCCCGCACTATCTGCTCCTCTCGGAGGAGGACGTCATCCGGCTCGGGGCCCCGGCAAAATGCGTTCCGCCGCTGCGGCCCGAGGAACTCCGGCTCGGCCTATGGCGCGAGCTCGAGGCCCGCGAGATAGACACTGTTGGCTCGGACCATTCGCCGGCGCCTCCCGACATGAAGCGGTCCCCCGATTTCTTCGCGGTCTGGGGCGGGATTTCCGGATGCCAGCACGGGTTCGAACTCCTTCTTTCGGAGGCGCTCGCCAGGCGCCCGCCTGAGACCGCGCTGCCCCACCTGTCGGCCCTCTTCTCGGCGAACGTCGCCCGGCGGTTCAGGATCGACCGGACAAAGGGGCGGCTCGCCGAGGGATTCGACGCCGACATGGCGATCATCGACATCGCGGGCGGACGCGCGCTTTCAAACGGGGAGCTGCTCTACAGGCACCGCCAGGGCCCCTACGACGGGCGAAAGTCCCGGGTGCGGATCGTGCGGACAATCCTCCGGGGCCGGACGGTCTACGCTCAGGGGCGGATTGCGCCGGGAGCCACTCCGGGTCATCTTATCCGGCCATCGCAGACTCCCGAACCCTCCCACCGATCATCCCATGCCTGAACTCTTTGGACACACCCGTGCGCGCGTAGGCGCGCGGCACGCCCTCATCACGCCGGACAACCACGTCAGCAGCTCGATTCCGGGCGTATCGGGCGCCGCGGCGGTGGTGCTCGTGAGCCCGGCGATGGGGGCGAGGGTCGCCCAGGTCCTCCTGACCTTCCGGCGCGGGGGATCCGCGGAATTCGCTGCAGGCGACACCGAGACCTTCGGCTATGTGATGGGCGGCGGCGCCACGGCCATGGTTGGCAAGAGGAAGCGGCGGCTTGGAACCGGCGGATATTTCTTCTGCCCCGCGGGCTCGGATTGGAGCCTTAGGGCACCTGCCGGGGGGACCCAGGTCACACTCTTCCAGAAGAAGTATGCCCCGCTCGCGGGCGCGAAGGGCCCGAGCCCGATCCTTGGCGACCAGTCGCGGGTCAAGGGGACGCCATATCTGGGTGACCCCGCGGCCAATCTTCAGGTGCTTCTTCCCGACGAGCCCGCGTTCGACATGGCGGTCAACATCTTCGCCTACCAGCCAGGCGGCCATCTCCCCTTCGTCGAGGTTCACATCATGGAGCACGGGCTTGTGATGCTTTCAGGCGCGGGCGTCTACCGCCTGGAGGATTCGTGGTACCCCGTGCGGGCCGGCGACGCGATCTGGATGGCGCCCTATTGCGCGCAGTGGTTCGTCGCCATGGGCAAGGTCCCCGCCCGGTACCTCTACTACAAGGACGTCAATCGGCCCGCGCTTTGAGCACGCTGAAACCCGACCCCAGGGTCACCGTCGACAGTGCCGGGCTCCAGCGCCGGATAGACGAGCTCGCCCTGATCTCGGAGGCCCCGGCCCCGGTCGTGACGCGGGTGCTCTTCTCCGAGGCGGATGTGCGGGCCAGGGAGTACGTGCGCCGGGCGGCGCGCGAGGCCGGCCTGGCGGTCCGCGAGGACCCGATAGGCAACATCTTCGCGCGATGGGAGGGAAGCGAGCCGGGCCTCCCCGCCGTGGCCTCGGGTTCCCACACCGATGCGATCCCGAACGCGGGCAGGTATGACGGCGTCGTGGGCGTGCTCGGGGCCTTCGAGGCGCTCGCCGCCCTCAAGCGGGCCGGGTTCAGGCCAAGGCGCTCGCTCGAGGTCGTCATGTTCACCTCCGAGGAGCCGACCCGGTTCGGACTCGGATGCCTGGGAAGCCGCCTCATGGCGGGGACGATTTCGGCCGAGAGGGCGCAGGCGCTCAGGGACCGCGATGGCAGGACGCTCGATGAGCTCCGCGCCGCCGCGGGGTACTCGGGCCCGCTGGAATCGGTGAGGCTGCCCGCGGGCCACTACCATTCGTTCATCGAGCTGCACATCGAGCAGGGTCCGATCCTCGAGGCGAAGGGGATCCCGATCGGGATCGTCGAGCACATCGCCGGGCCCAGCAGCTACCGCGTGACGCTCGACGGCGAAGGCGGGCACGCGGGGGCGGTCCTGATGCCGTCCCGGCACGACGCGCTGCTCGCTGGAGCCGAGGTCGCGCTCGCCGTCGAGCGGGCCGCGAGAGCGAGCGGGAGCCCGGACACCGTGGGGACTGTGGGCATATTCCGGGTCGAGCCCGGAGCCTCGAACAGCGTTCCCTTCAAGGCGTATCTTGAGATCGACCTCAGGGACGCGCGGCTCGACACGCGCGAGAAGGCGCTCGCGGAGATCCGAAGCTCCGCCGCGCTGGCATGCGCGCGGCGCGGAGTCAGGATGGAATTCGAGGAGATAAACGCGGACCCGCCGGCCGTTGGGGACCCGAAGACGATCGAGATCGTCGAGAAGGTCTGTTCCGAGATCGGGCTGCGCTCGCTGCGGATGGTGAGCCGGGCGTACCACGACTCGCTCTTCATGGCCCGGGTGAGCCCGACGACCATGGTCTTCATCCCATGCCGCAACGGATGGAGCCACAGGCCCGAGGAGTTTGCCGCGCCCGGGCACATCGCCTCAGGGGCCGAGGTCCTCGCCCGGACGATGGCGAGGCTGGCGGTCTAGACCCATGGGATTCGAATTCACACTCAACGGCCGGAAGGTCCGGGTCGATGACGCGCCCCCGAGCACGACGCTGCTCGAGTATCTGAGGTCGAACGGCCTCACGGGATGCAAGCAGGGGTGCGCCGAGGGCGATTGCGGGGCCTGCACCGTGGCGATCGTCGAAAGGGACTCCGCCGGCAACGCCACCTATCGCGGAATAAACAGCTGCATTGCCCTGCTCCCAATGTTCGCGGGCCGCGAGGTCGTCACGGTCGAGGGGCTCGCGGGGGAGTGGGGCGCGCTCCATCCCGTGCAGTCGGCGATGGTCGACCACTACGGATCCCAGTGCGGGTATTGCACCCCGGGGTTCGTTATGTCGCTTTTCGAGGGGTACTACCGCCGCGACTGCAGGGAACCCCGCGACATCAGCGAGCAGCTCTGCGGCAACCTCTGCCGGTGCACGGGTTACCGTCCGATCCGGGACGCCGCGCTGGATTCCCTGAGGCACCGGGACGCCGTCCTTAAACGCACCAAGGTCGCCCCTTCCGACCCCTTCCGGGAGCGCCTCGGGGCCCCGGTGGCGCAGGCCCCCCCGCTGGACTACGAGGTGGGCGCGGAGCGCTTCGTGAGGCCCGCGACGCTGGCGGAGCTGTTCGCCGCGCTGGCGAAGCACCCGGAGGCACGGTTGGTGGCGGGCGCCACGGAGATCGGCGTCGAAGTGACAAAGAAGCTCCGGTCATTCCCCCTCCTTGTCTCCACCGAGGGGGTCTCCGAGCTTACGGGGATCACGAAGACGGACTCCGCCTGGCGGATCGGGGCCGCCGCGACCCTGACCGCTGTCGAGGAGGCCCTCGGCGACGAATACCCCTCGTTTTCCAGGATGCTCAAGGTATTCGCGGCCAGGCAGATAAGAAACCGCGCAACCCTTGGCGGCAATCTTGCAACGGCGTCCCCCATTGGGGACAGCGCCCCGGTTCTGCTGTCGCTCGATGCCGAGCTTGTGCTCGGGTCGGCAAAGGGGACCCGGGCGGTTCCGCTCGCCGGATTCTTCACTGCCTACCGCAAGACGCTGCTTGCCCCCGGCGAGATCATCATCGAGGTCGTGCTCCCGCGCCTCGACCCGGCGGGCGGCTTCTCCCGACGCTCGGATTTTTTCAAGGTGTCAAAGCGCCGCGAGCTGGACATCAGCATCGTCGCGGCCGCCTTCTCAATCGACACCGACCCGGCGGGGATGGTCCGGCGCGCGCGGCTTGCGTACGGCGGCGTTGCGGCGATGCCGATGCGGGCGCGCCGCGCGGAGGCCGCGCTCGAAGGCCGCCGGCTTGGCGAGGTGGCCCCGGAGGTGGCAGGAATTCTGGCAGGCGAATTCACCCCCATCGGCGACGTGCGCGGGGGCGCGGAATACCGGCGGGGCCTGGTCGTGAACCTTTGGGAGAAGTTCGTGTCCGGCGACACGAGCGCCGCCCAGGACGGGGAACCCGAATTCAAGAAGGGCCCGGCGGCCCCCCCGCCCGATGCCCCGCGCGCGCTCCGGCACGAGAGCGCGGTGGGCCACGTCACGGGCCGGGCGCTCTACGTTGACGACACGGCCCAGCGCCGGCCCATGCTCGAAGTCTGGCCGGTGTGCTCGCCCCACGCCCGCGCCCGGATCCGGAGGCGCGACGCGGAAAGGGCCCGCGCGATGCCGGGCGTCGTCGCGGTCCTCATGGCGGAGGACATTCCCGGGCACAACAACGTCGGCACCGGCCACGACGAGCCGCTCTTCGCGGACGACGAGGTCAAGTATCACGGGCAGGTAGTCGCGATCGTCGTTGGGCAGTCGCTCAGGGCATGCCGCGCTGCCGCCGCCGCGGTGGAGGTCGAGTACGAGCCGCTGCCTCCGCTCCTGGGGATCAGGGAGGCGATGGCGAAGGAAAGCTTCCACGGGCCGCCGCACACGATCGCCCGCGGGGACTGGGAGGGCGCCCTGGCGCAGGCGCCGCTGAGGCTCGACGGCGAGTTCTCCATCGGAGGGCAGGAGCATTTCTACCTCGAGACTCACGCGGCGTGGGCGGAGGCCGGGGAGGGAGGGGCGGTCTTTGTCAGCTCCTCGACCCAGCATCCGACCGAGATACAGGCCATCGTCGCCGACCTGCTGGGGCAGCCGAGGAACAAGGTCGTCGTGCAGTCCCCGAGGATGGGCGGCGGCTTCGGCGGCAAGGAGACCCAGGGCAACGCCTTTGCGGCAATGGTCGCGCTCGCCTCGACAAGGACCCGCCAGCCGGTCCGGCTCCAGCTCGATCGCGACATGGACATGATGATCACCGGCAAGCGCCATCCGTTCTTGGCGAGGTTCTCGGTGGGCTACGACCGGAAGGGGAGGATCCTCGCCGCCGTGATCGACCTGTATTCGGACGGCGGCTGGTCGCGGGACCTTTCCCAGCCGGTGCTCGACCGGGCGCTCTTCCACGTCGACAACGGATACTACATCCCGGCGCTTCGCGTAACCGGGCTCATCGCCAAGACGAACGTCGCCTCAAACACCGCCTTCCGCGGCTTTGGCGGGCCCCAGGGGATGCTTGTCATGGAGGAGATCGTCGACCGGGTCGCGCGCCGCCTGGGACTCGCACCCGAGGAGGTGCGCGCCCGCAACCTCTACCGGGGGAGGGGCAAGACCAACACGACCCACTTTCTCCAGGAGATCGGCGACAACCGGCTGCAGACCGTCTGGAGGCGCGTGCAGAAGGAGGCCGGCTTCGCCAGGCGGCGCCTCGAGGCCGACCGGTGGAACAGGACGCATCTGCGCGTCAAGCGCGGGCTTGCGGTGACCCCGGTCAAGTTCGGGATCGCCTTCACGCTGACGCATTACAACCAGGCGGGGGCCCTGGTGCTCCTCTACACCGATGGCACGGCCCAGGTGAACCACGGCGGGACGGAGATGGGGCAGGGACTCCACACAAAGATCCAGGGCGTCGCGATGCGCGAGCTCGGCCTCCCTGCGGGCCAGGTCCGGATGATGCCGACGACGACGGACAAGGTGCCCAACACCTCCGCCACGGCCGCCTCGTCCGGGGCGGACCTGAACGGCGCCGCGGTCCGCAACGCGTGCGCGACGCTGCGAAAGCGGCTGCTTCCCGTGGCCGCGGCGCTCCTTTCGAAGAAGGCGGGCAGGTCCGTCCCCGAGTCCCGGATTGAATTCGCCGACGGAAGGGCCTCTGTCCGCGGGTCGCGCCTGGCGGTCGACCTTGCGGACGTCTGCCGCAGGGCCCACGAGCTGAGGATCAGCCTGGCCGCCTCCGCCTTCTATGCGACGCCGGGGATCCACTGGGACTGGTCCACGTCCTCGGGCAGGCCATTCCGGTACTTCGCCTGCGGCGCCGCGGTCGCGGAGGTCGAGGTCGACAGCTACAACGGCATGCACCGGGTTCTGCGCATCGATGCCGTCCACGATGTCGGGGACTCCCTCAACCCGGGCGTGGACCTCGGCCAGATCGAGGGCGGGATTGTCCAGGGAATAGGATGGCTGACCCGGGAGGAGCTGCTCTGGGACGGGGAGGGACGGCTGATGACGCACAGCGCGAGCACCTACCAGATCCCGGCGATCAGCGACGCACCGATCGAGATGCACGTCACCCTCCTGCCGAGGGCGGCCAACGAGAAGGCGATATACGGGAGCAAGGCCGTGGGCGAGCCGCCGCTGATGCTGGCGTTCTCAGTCCGCGAGGCGATCCGCGACGCGGTGGCCGCATTCGGCCCGGCGGGCGGCGAGGTCCCGCTCGCCTCGCCTGCGACCAGCGAGGCGGTGTTCTCAGCCATCAGGCGGCGGCTGGCCCAGGAGACGGCCGGAATCCGGAGTGCCGAGGCTTCAACAGCCTGACCTGCCTGCCGACTGCGCCGGCGGCGCGCCAATCCCGCAAACTCTGTTGTCAACCCGTGGCATCAGGGGTTCCCTTGATGCAGTCTCCAAATCATCGGCAATGAAAAAACCCTCTCGCCTCACGGCGCGCAGACTTCTCGCAACCTTAATCGGGCTATTCCTCGTCGCGGCGCCCCGGGCGGCGCGCGCGGCGACGGAGCCGGCCTACACGTTCAAGCGCGGCGTCAACATCTCCCATTGGCTGTCGCAGAATGACGGACAACCCTATGGCGCGCCATGGTTCGGAGAAAGCGACGTCGAGTGGATCGCCAGGCAGGGATTCGACCACATCCGCCTTCCGGTCGATTTCCGGCTCTGCTTCACGGCCGACGGCTCGCTGGACGAGCCAAGGGTGAAGCCGATCGCCGACGCCATCCGGTGGGCCTGGGCCCGCGGGCTTGGCGTCGTCCTGGATGCCCATTTCCTGCCCGGGGCGGACTTCAACTCGACGGGAGGGGACAGCCGGGCCTACACGGACGCGGCCCTCCAGGAGAAGGCTGCGAACTGCTGGCGCCGGATGGCCCGTCATTTCGCCGTGGAGGGCCCCTACGTGAGGTTCGAGATACTGAACGAGCCCGTCGCGCCCGAGAACGGCCAACTGAACCCCTTCATGCGCCTCATGCTGGCGGCCATCCGCGAGAGCAATCCGTCCCGCATCGTCTACGTCACCTCAAACAAGTGGAGCAACTTCCACACGGTGAAGGACGTCGTGCTGCCTGATGACCCCAACATCGCCCTCACGATCCATTATTACGAGCCCCTGGTCTTCACCCACCAGCGCGCGCGGTGGGCCGGCTTCAAGAACACGCTGCCCGCCGTTTCGTTCCCGGGGACTGTGCCGGACGTCGCCGGCTACACGCTTCCCGGCTTCCACATGAACCTGCACCCGGGCGACAAAATGACGGGGGCGCAGATCGAGGAGGCGTTCGCCGGCGTTTCCGTCTGGCTCGCGGCGCATGCCCCGAAGATCGAGGTGTATCTCGGCGAGTTCGGGGTCTATGAGCCGGCTGACGCCGCCTCGAAGCGGCGCTGGATCGCGACCGTGCGCTCCGCCGCGGAAAGCCGCGGCTGGGGCTGGGCAGTCTGGGACTACAATGACAGCTTCGGCGCCCGCGGACGCGACGGGGCCGGCACTCCCGTCCTCGAGGGCCTTTTCGCGAAATAAGACCCGGTTAGACCGGTCGATCCGCGGGGTCCCGCTCGCGTTGCCAGCGGCCGGCGAAGCAATGCTCTTGGCGGTCTGGTGCAGTCGTGCCAGAAAGCGGATTAAGATTTCATAAGATATTCAATAACAGTATCTTGACCAAGGAAGTTTCAATGCTAACATTGCATTGCAGCGTTGAATCCCACGAGGCTCCGATTAACATTCTGGCCATGGAATTGCACGACCGACAGCTTGAAGGCATTGCGCGAGGGGTCGTGTGGTGGGAGCCGCCCGATGTAACCCTCTCGGACCAGGACGATCTTCTATGCCGCGTGATGTCCCGAGGTTCCTGGGAGGACGTGCAGCATGTTGAGAAGGTGTTTGGAGAAGAGGCGCTGCGAAGTGCACTTTGCCATGCCAAGCCGGGCGTCTTCGATCCTGCGTCTTGGCACTACTGGCACTATCGCTTGGGAATTGAGCCCGTCCCCGAATTGCCAAAGAGGCATTTTGTGTGAACACGGTGCGTCCGCGCCTGGATACCTTGCCGCCGGCACAGCGTATCCTTTGGCCGCAGCTTTCAGTTATAGGCCCCGGTTTCGTTCTCTACGGGGGAACTGCGCTCTACCTCCGGGTGGGTGGGAGGACATCGGTGGACTTCGATTTTTCTACAACAGGAAAATTGGATCATGACCGGCTGGCCAAGCAGCTCCCTTTCTTGCGCGGGGCAAGATTGCAGCATCTAGCTGGCGATACGGCGACATTTGTCGTCGGGAGCGGAAGCGACGGCGTCGCGATCTCCTTTTTTGGAGGCCTGAGTTTCGGCCGGGTAAGCGAGCCGATTCGATTCGGTGACAACGGCCCCTTCGCTGCAGGCTTGCTCGATCTCGCAGCCCAGAAAATGAAGGTGATTCAGCAAAGGGCTGAGGCGAAGGACTATCTGGATATCCATAAGCTGCTGTCGGAGGGCGTCAGCTTGGAATTGGCGTTGGGTGCGGCCAAAGCCTTGTTCCCAGAATTCAATCCAACCATCTCCCTCAAAGCGTTAAGCTACTACGACGACGTTTCGCGGCTGCCTCAGGATATTCAGCGCGAACTGCGAACTGCCGCGTCGCTTGTCCGTGACATCGCCCAGATCGCAAAGCAGAACGACTCGCTATTGCCGAGCCTAGCCTCCTTCGAACACAGCCCAGAGATTGGCGACTCATCTAAGCGGAATCGGCGAATGACGAGAAACGGTCCCGAACCGGAAATCTAAGCCGCGTGCGGCCGGAAGCGGGCTGAATCAATTCTCTGCAAGAACTCGGTCGCGCTCCGAGAGCATCTGGGCTGCGATGCTGAGGGCGATCTCGTGCGGATGGTTGGTGCCGAATCCTAGGCCGACGGGGCAGTAGAACCTGGACGCCTGTTCCGGCGAGACCCCGTCGGCAATCAGCTCGCGGCGCAGGATCTCGGCCTTGGAGTCGCTCCCGATCACGCCGATGAAGGGGAAATTCCCTTCAGTGAGCGCGCGGCGAAGGATGGGCAGGTCGGTCGAATGGCCCATCGTCATGACCAGCAGGAACGTGCCGTCGGGCAGCGACGGAATCAGGCTCTCAGGCGAGTCGGAATGGATCGCGTGCAGGTTGGGCGCGCGCGGCAGCCGGTCCAGCCACTCGGGCCGCGAATCCGCGCAGGTGATCTTGCAGGGGAGGGGCGTCAGGACGGGGATGAGGGCCTGGGCGATGTGGCCCGCGCCGAAGACCGCGATGTTCCAGGGCCCGGCCCCGAAATGCGGCTCAAAGTAGAACTTGACCGATCCCCCGCACGTCATGCCGACGTCGCCCTTGAGGGTCCACGACACGAAGCGGGGCTTGGCGTCGCCCTTCTCGAGTACCTCGGCGGCGAGCTTGAGGGCGGCAGCCTCGACCTTTCCCCCGCCGACAGTGCCGCAATGGAGCCCCTTCGCCGTTACCAGCATCTTGGCGGAGGCGTCCTGCGGCGTGCTGCCGATGGCCTCGACGAGCGTCACGAGGACGAAGGGCACGCCCTCGTTCTCGAGCGCCACGAGCTGCTCGTAAAAGGTCACACCAAGCCGAGCTTCATCTTGCCCTCTTCGCTGATCATCGACTGGTTCCAGGGGGGATCCCAGGTGATTCGGACGTCGGCGTCGGCGACTCCCGGCACGAGGAGGATCTTGCTCTTCGCGTCCTCGGCGATGGCCGGGCCCATTCCGCATCCGGGCGCCGTGAGCGTCATCGCGACGTTTACCTTGAACGCGTTGTCGAGCTGCTTCTCGACCTCCATCGAGTAGACGAGGCCCAAGTCTACGATATTAACGGGGATCTCCGGGTCGTACACCTTGCGGAGCTGGTCCCAGACCGCCTCCGGGTCGGGCGCACCGTCTTCCAGGGTCGCCGCATCGACCTTGTGGTCCGCCGCCTGCTCGCCGAACGCATCGCCGTCCCTCCCGTCAATCCGGAAGAGGCCGTAGTCCGTCTGGACCGTGTAGCTTCCGCCGAGCGTCTGGTGGATCAGTATCCTCGTGCCGGCCGGGAGCGCCTGCCGGTCGCCGGACGGAATCTGCGTCGCGGAAACCTCGCGTGAAAGGGTGCGTTCGCGGATCATGGTGCTGGCTCGTTGATATGACGGGGAACGTCACCTGCGCAAGTGCGCCCGGACGAGCCTCCGAAGCGCCCCGTGGAGCTCCTCGCTCTCGAGCCGGTTCAGGACCTCCTCGAAGAAGCCGAAGATCAGCAGCTCGTCCGCCGCCTTCTGCGGGATCCCGCGGGACTTCAGGTAGAACTCCTGCTCGGGGTCGATCCTGGAGCTCGTGGCGCCGTGGGTGCAGCGGACGTCGTTCGCCTGGATCTCGAGCCCGGGGAGCGAGTTGGACTCCGCCTCGTCGCTCAGCATCAGGTTCCGGTTGCTCTGGTAGGCGTCCGTCTTCTGGGCGTCCGGGTCGACGATGATCAGGCCCGAAAAGATGGTCCGCGACTGGTCGAGCAGCGCATTCTTGTAGAGGAGGTCCGACTTGGTGCTCGGCGCCTGGTGGATCTGGAGGGTCCTCTGGTCGCACTCCATGGAGCCGCTCGCCACGGTGATGGCGAGCATCTCGGAGAAGCCGCCGGGCGCCTGGAGCTGGCTCAGCGACTCATGCCGGGCCTGCCTGCCTCCCAGATGGAGGTTGAGCGACTGCACGCGGGCGTCCCTGCGCACGACCGTCGAGTTGAACTGGAGCGAGAGGGCCTCCTCGGACCAGCACTGCGCGGCCGCGTAGGATATCTTCGCGCCGTGGCCCGCATAGAGGTCGTTTGCGCCGCACGCGAACTGGCGGGACTTCTCGCCCGAGACGAAGTGGTCGACGACGGTCACCCGCGAGTTGTCCTCCGCGATGACGAGCGTGTGCGGGAATAGGGCCGCGCCGGCTCCGGAGACCTCGTGGACGACCACGATCGGCCTGTCGATATCCACCCCGCGCGGGACGTGGATGAATGCGCCGTCCTGGATGAAGGCCTCGTGGAGCGCCGCAAACTTGACCGAGCCAAGCTTCTGGGGCTGCGCCATGAAATGCTCGCGCAGGAGGTCCGGGTGCCTCGCGATCGCCTCGGAAAGTCCCGAAACGACGACTCCCCTTGCGGCGAGATCCGCCGGAAGGGGGGTGCTCGCCGCGAGCCGGCCGTTGTGAAAGTGGAGCGCCGCGGCCGGCGTCATGGCGAAAACCTCCGAGGCCCGCCGGGCCGGCGGCGCGGGCGCATCCGCTGCGGGGGAAAACCCGCCAAGGTTGATCCCGGATATGTTGCTGAACCTCCAGGCCTCGTCCGTCCGCCTCGGCATCGGCAGCGACTCGAACCGGGAATAGGCCGAGCGCTTGCGCTCAAGCCACCACGGCGGCAGGGACGCCTGGGAGGCGAGGTGGCGGGCGAAGACCTCGGGCGTGAATCCGCCGAGGACGTCCGCGGCGGCAGGCTGGGCGGGTGCGGCGACCGCCATGGCTCAACCCACGCTCCCTTCCATCTCGAGGTCGATTAGCCGCTTGAGCTCGACCGAGTACTCCATCGGGAACTGCCGCGCCAGGTCGTTGACGAACCCGTTCACCGAGAGGCTCATCGCCTGCCCCTCGGTCAGCCCGCGCTGCTGCATGTAGAAGATCTGCTCGGCGCTCACCTTGGAGACGCTAGCCTCGTGCTGGACTGCGTGGCGGTCGCCCCGGACCGTGATCGCGGGGTACGTGTCGGTCCGGCTGTTCGTGTTGATGAGGAGCGCGTCGCACTCGGTGTTGTTCTTGCAGCCCTTGAGCTGCCTCGGGATTTGGACGATCCCGCGGTAGGTCGCGCGTCCCTGGCCGACCGAGATCGACTTGGAGACCACGGTCGAGGTGGTCTCGTCGGCGACGTGGATCATCTTGGCCCCCGTGTCCTGGTGCTGGCCGTCGTTCGCGAGCGCGATCGAGATCACCTCGCCGCGGGACTTCCGGCCCTTGAGGACCACGCCGGGATACTTCATCGTGAGCCGGCTGCCGATGTTGCAGTCGATCCACTTGATCTCCGACTCCTCGTGCGCAAGGCCGCGCTTGGTGACCAGGTTGAAAACGTTGGACGACCAGTTCTGGACGGTGATGTACTGGATCTTGGCGCCCCTGAGCGCGACGAGCTCGACGACCGCGCTGTGGAGGGTCGCGGTCGAGAACTTGGGCGCCGTGCAGCCCTCCATGTACGTGAGTTCACTGCCCTCGTCGCAGATGATGAGCGTCCGCTCGAACTGGCCGAAGCTCTCCGCGTTGATCCGGAAGTAGGCCTGGAGGGGGTGCGACACCTTTACGCCGGGCGGCACGTAGATGAACGACCCTCCGGAGAACACGGCGCTGTTGAGCGCCGAGAACTTGTTGTCGCCGGTCGGGATCACCTTCCCGAAGAACTTCCTGAAGATCTCCGGGTGCGACCGGAGCCCCTCCGTCGAGTTGACAAAGATGACGCCCTGCTTGGAGACGGCCTCCTTGATGTTGGAGTAGGCCGCCTCGGAGTCGAACTGGGCCTCGACGCCCGCTAGGTACTTGCGCTCCTGCTCGGGGATCCCAAGGCGCTCGAACGTGCGCTTGATGTCGGCGGGAACCTCGTCCCAGGTCCGCTTGGGCTTCAGCCCCTGCGACAGGTAATAGCGGATCTTGCTGAAGTCGATGGTTTCCAGGTCCTTGGATGCCCAGTGGGTCGGCAGGGGCTTCGACATGAAGGTCTTAAGGGCGCTCTGGCGGAACTCCCGGAGCCACGGGGCCTCCTTCTTCACCGCGGATATGTAGTCCACGGTTCGCTCGTTGAGCCCCGTGCCCGCGTCGAAGTCGTACGTCATGTCGTACTTGAAGTTGCCGGCCAGCTGGTCGATCCCGATCACGGGATTCTCAGCGGTTGTTTCGAGTGTCTCGGTGTCTGTGATTTCGGGCATGGCGGGATCCCCCTGTTCAGGCGTTCGCAAACTCCTTCTTGACCCAGTCGTAGCCCCTGGACTCGAGCTCGAGCGCCAGGGTCTTGTCGCCGCTCTTCACGATGCAGCCGTCAATCATGACGTGGACGTAGTCGGGCACGATGTAGCTCAGGAGGCGCTGGTAGTGGGTGATGAGAAGGATGCCAAGGTTCGGCCCGCGCAGGTTGTTCACGCCGTCGGCGACGACACGCAATGCATCGATGTCGAGGCCGGAATCCGTCTCGTCCATGAGGGCGAACCTTGGGTCGAGCATCGCCATCTGCAGGATCTCGGTGCGCTTCTTCTCGCCCCCCGAGAACCCCTCGTTGACCGCGCGCGAGGTGAAGCTCCGGTCGATCTTAAGGAGGTCCATCTTCTGGTAGAGGCGCTTGTAGAATCCGGAGGCGTCGATCTCCTCGCCCTCGGACATCCGGGCCTGGATCGCCGCGCGCATGAAGTTGGCTATGCTGACCCCGGGGATCTCGCTCGGGTATTGGAACGCGAGGAATATCCCCGCGCGGGCGCGCTCGTCGGACTCCATCCCGAGGATGGACTTGCCGTCGAGAAGGACGTCGCCCTCGGTTATGGCGTAGTCGGGGTGCCCGGCGATCGCCTTGGCCATCGTGGACTTCCCGGTGCCGTTCGGCCCCATGACGGCGTGGATCTCGCCCGTATTGATCGCGAGGGTGACACCCTTGACAATTTCCTTGTCCCCGGTGGAGACGTGAAGATTCTTGATTTCGAGGGAGGGCATGCGCGTGGGAGAGGGTGTCGGGGTTTCAGGCCGCGGGGCGCGCCGTTCCGCGGAAGATGATTTCAACCGAGGTGGCGTCAAAATTGGGCGGAAGGATGGACTTCACCTTGTCGAGCAGGCCGTCAGGCAGGTCGACGTCGTGCGTGGCGCCGGTCTGCTCGTCGTGAAAATGGGCGTGCGGATGCAGGTTCGGGCAGTACCGGGTCGGCCCCCGCTCAAAGTTGACCGCGCGCACGAGGTTGCACTGCACGAGTGTCTCCAGGCAGTTGTAGACCGTCGCAATCGAGATCATCGGCAGCTCCGGCTTCACCCGCGCAAACACCTCCTCCGCCGTCGGGTGGTCGCGTTTCTTAAGGAGCACGTTGTAGATCAACTCGCGCTGGGGGGTGGATCGCAGGCCGCTGTCGGACAGGCGTTGGGCAAGGGCCTCTGAGTTTTCGGTGTTGGAGAGCATAAAGGGTCGGCGGTTTTATTCAATTAATTGGAATAGTACCGGGTTTCAACAAGGAATGAGAATCATTCTAATTAATTTTCTTAAGCTACTGTTATAAAATGATATGCATACCTTAAATCGAAGATATTGCTCCCATTTTTTGCCCGAAATCCAAGGAAAACAGACGATCCAGCCTTTCCGCTTGGCATCGGTTGCCAATCGGCCGTCACTCTGGCGTTGCAACGGCCGGCAAAGACCATGAGGTACCGGCCAATCCGAATCCACGATGAGAAGCACAAACACCCTGCCGGTGATTCTGCTGTTGGCTGTCTGTCTTGGCGGATGTGCGGCGCCTCCGTCCGACATCAATTACCGCTGCGTTTTGCCGAGGACGGCCTCCGTCGAGGGCGATCCCGAAATTGCGACGGTTTTCGCGAATGAGCTTGCGGCAAGCGCCCGGCTGCAGGTCCTCAGCCAGACCAGGCTCAAGGGAAAGGTCAGCAACGACGTCACTTACATTGTCAGCCTGAAGTCCTCGGCCGCCTCCGGCGTCTTCGTGAACGTCCTTTTCAATCAGCCCTACCGGACGGTTGCCGTCACCGTTGCAGGGGACGTTCAGAATCCCGAGGCCGGCCTCATCATGCAAAAGGCGGTCAAGGTGTTCTCCGGGATGTTCCCCGGCTCGAAGCTGACCCCGTTCTCCGGGAACCAGGCCTTGTTTGGGCCCTGAGGCTCGGCGCGACCCGTTCGCGGTCCCCAATTCAAGCCGGCCAGCCCATATGGCACCAGTGCCAGGGCTCATAGGCCATCCCGTGCGGGTTTCCGCGGGGATACGAGAGATGGAACCCGTAACGCCCGGCGTGCGCCCGGAGCCACTGGAACGCCGGCGTCCGCTCGAAATCCTCGGTGAGGGGAGGCTCGCCCGGGACCCCGAGATCGATCGCGCGGCCCGTGTGGTGCTCGCTGTAGCCGGGCGCTGCGATCGTGCTGAGGATGGCGTCGATCGCCCCGCCGGCCGCGAGCTTGCCACGGATGATCTCCACCTGGCGCTCGACGCTCCTGAACCCGGAGATTGCGACGAGCCTTATCCCGTCGGCGTCGGCGGCATCCCGCATCCTGGCCCACGCAGCCGCCGCGGCCGGCGAAAGCCGTATGTCCCGGCCATCAGGGCTGGCCCCTATCGAGACGAGCTCAAGAGCCTCGGCGAGGGGCGGCATGCCGCGCCTCGCCCCGTAGTCCGCCGGTATGCCGAGGTCGCTCACCCGCCGTGCCCGGCAAGCCAGCGCTCGGCGTCGATCGCGGCCTGGCAGCCCATTCCGGCGGCGGTCACTGCCTGGCGGTAGACATGGTCCGCGCAGTCGCCCGCCACGTAGACTCCCGGGACCTTCGTCCTCACCTGCGAGCCCGCGACCGGCACGAAGTAGCCGTTCTCGTCGACATCGAGCGCGGAGGAGAATGGCGCCGAATTGGGCACGTGCCCGATGGCGACGAAGATTCCCTTGACCGGCAGGACGGACTCGGCGCCCGTCTTGACGTTTCGGATCCTGAGTCCGCTGACCGCGCCCTCGGGGACGCCGGTTACCGCGACGGGGACGCTGTCCCAGACCATCTGGATCTTGGGATGGGCCGTCGCCCGGTCCGCCATTATCTTGGATGCGCGCAGCGCGTCGCGGCGGTGGACAAGGTAGACCCTGTTCGCGAACCGGGTGAGGAAGAGGGCCTCCTCGGCCGCGCTGTCGCCCCCGCCGATCACCGCCACGTCCATCTTCCGGTAGAACGCCCCGTCGCAGGTGGCGCAGGTCGTGACGCCCTTGCCGCCATAGAGCTCCTTCTCGCCGGGGATTCCCGTCATCCTTGGAGAGGCGCCGGTCGCAATGATCACGGTCTTGGCGAGGATCGTCCTCTCGGCGCAGACGAGCTTTCGGGGCGACGATGCGAAGTCGACCGACTGCACCAGCGCCTGTTCGAAGCGTGCGCCGAACTTCGCCGCCTGCTTTCGCAGGCTGTCCATCAGCTGGAAACCGTCGACGCCCTCGGGGAAGCCGGGAAAGTTCTCGACCTCGCTCGTTGTCGTCAGCTGCCCGCCGGGTAGCGGCCCTTCGAGGACAAGGGGGTTCAGGTTCGCCCTGGCGGCGTAGACGGCGGCCGTGAGGCCCGCGCACCCGGTGCCGACTATGACGACGTTCTCTGCGGGGTTTGTGGCCATGTTCGAGTTCCGAGTTGATCCTCAGGATACCACACTTGGGAAGCAGAAAGAGGCAGGTTGCCCCGTTTTGCGGCGCGCTACCATGGATTCACCCGGCGGATCTTGAGCTCCTGGTAGAGGTCGGGGGATATCTCCAGAAGGAACCTGCTCGGGGCAAGCATCAGGCCGCCGGGTCCGGGCCGCGAGGCGATCTTGGGGTAGCTCAGGTACAGCTCGTTCCTGGCGCGGGTGACGGCCACATAGAAAAGCCGCCTTTCCTCCTCGACGTCGCCCGCCTCGATCGAGCGGCGCCCCGGGAACTGCCCGTCCGCGAGCCCGATCACGAAGACGACGTCGTACTCGAGGCCCTTCGCCTGGTGGACGGTGGTCAGCTTGATGGCGTCGGAATCGGGGTCGACGTGCCGGTCGCTGGTCTCGCTGTTCAGGAGGAGGATCTGCGCCAGGAAATCCTGGGTCTCCCCGAAGCGCTGAGCGAACCCGACGAGCGCCGTCAGCTCCTCCAGCCGGTCCGAGTAGTCGGCGAACGCTCCCTTCAGGTAGTCGCCGTACCAGCCTTCGATGGCGGTCTCGACGGCATCGGCCGGCGTCCCGGTCTGCATCGATTCGGACACCTGCCTGAGGGACACGACGAGCTTGTCCCATTCCTCCCGCCCGTCCCTGGCGACCTTGGCGCGGACCTCCTCGGCATCGAGGACGTCGAGGAAATTCCTCTGGGTGCCGCGGGCGTGGGCGAGGGCCGCCGCGTGGATCTTTTGCGCGCCCTTCTCGCCCACCTTGGGGAGGAGGACCGCGATCCGCTCCCAGGCCTGGCTATCCGCCGGGTTGTAAACGAACCGCAGCAGGGCGACCAGGTCGCGTATGTGCTGCCGCTCGAAGAACTTAACGCCGCTTGTTATGTGATAGGGGATGCCGGCGCGCGCGAGCGCGATCTGGGTCTCCACAGCGATGAAATGCGAGCGGTAGAGGACGGCGATATTGCTGAGGGCCGTCCCCTCGTCCTCGTGGAGCGCCCGCACGCGCTTCACGATGAATTCAGCCTGCTCGCGGTCGTCCATCGTCTGGACGACATACGGCTTCTCCAAGTGGCCGCGCGCGGCCCTGAGCTCCTTGTCGAAATGCCGTCCCTTGGGCTGGGCGAGGAGGACCCCGTTTGCCAGGTTGAGGATCTCGGGCGTCGACCGGTAGTTCGTCTCGATGCGGTGGACCACGGTGCCTGGGTGGCGGTCGGGGAACGTGATGATGTTCTCGAAGTTCGCGCCGCGCCACGAGTAGATGCACTGCGCGTCGTCGCCCACGGCCATGATCCGGTGGTGCGAGCCGATCATGTCGACGATCTGGGCCTGGAGCGTGTTCGTGTCCTGGTATTCGTCCACGAGCACGTGCCGGAACCGGTGCGAGAAGTACGCCGCCACCTCGGGGGCCTGCCTGAGGAGCGCGAGCCAGTATTCGAGCAGGTCGTCATAGTCGCAGACCTTCTGCTCGCGCTTGCGCGCCTCGTACGCCTTCGCAAACCCGGGTATCCGGTCGCTGACGTCCGAATAGTGCGGGAAGTACTTCTCCACGGTCGCCTCGAATCCGAGCTGTATGTTGCGCGCGAGCGATATGATGCCGAAGAGGGGTCCCGCCCTGGGGTGCGTCTTGTCCTTGAAGAACGGCTTGTCCTGCGCCTCGACCACCTGCTTGAGCAGGCGCTCCGCCTCCTCGGCGTCCAGGATCGTGAATGCCGGCGCGAGCCCAATCGCCTCGCCGTATATCCTGAGCGCGCGGTTGCCGATCGAGTGGAATGTCCCGCCCCAGAACCGCTGCGGCTCGATGCCGGTCAGCTCCTGGACGCGGTGCAGCATCTGCTTCGCGGCCTTGTTCGTGAAGGTGAGCAGCAGGATCTCGCCCGGCCGGACTCCCTGCGAGAGGAGCCACGCCACGCGGTAGGTGAGGGTGCGCGTCTTCCCGGAGCCCGCGCCGGCCAGGACCAGTAGGGGGCCCGCCTCGGCCGTCACGGCCGCGTACTGCTCGTCATTGAGATGCGCCCTGAAATCGATCCGGGGGACGGATTCGGGCGCCGGGTGGTTTTCCAGGATGAAATCCATGGGCGGATGTGATCGGGGCTACGTCCTCGACGCGAGGTCAGCGTCCCGCGCCTCGGGCCCCGCCAGGGCAAGGACGGCGAGTATGACGGCCCCGATTCCGACGACCCACCCGAGTGAGAACGAATAGTCGCCGCCGCGCCGTTCGGCGACAATAGCCTGGAGGGGGCCGACGAAGGCGGCCGCGAGGTTGCCCAGCTGGTAGGCGAGGCCCGGGAAGGTCCCGCGAACGGCGGAGGGGGACAGCTCGCTCAGGTGGGCCGGCACGACCCCCCAGGCGCCCTGGACGGCGAATTGCATGAGGAACGCGCCGACGGCGAGCCCCGCGACCGAGCCCGCGCCGATCCAGAGCGGGATCATGGGGATCGCGAGGAGTGCGCTGGTCGCGATCGCCCTCCGCCGGCCGATCGTCTGCGAGATCGCGCCGAAGAGCATGCCGCCCGTGATGGCGCCCAGATTGTAGACGATCGCTATCCTGGTGACGGTCTCCAGGTGAATGCCGCGCTGCTTTTCCAGGAATGCGCTCGGGTACAGGTCCTGGGACCCGTGGCTGAAGGCGTTGAACGCGGCCATCAGCACGACCATGTAGATGAAGAGCGGCCAGCGCTCGCGCAGCGTGGCCCAGATGCCGCCGGCCGCCCGGCCGGCGCCGGACGTCTGCTTCGCGCGGTCCTCGAGCCAGGCGGGAGACTCTTTGACCCCGACCCTTATGAACAGGACGAGAAACGCGGGCAGCGCCCCCACGACGAACATGCCCCGCCAGCCGAAATGGGGATACACGAGCCCGTAGGTGAGCGCCGCGAGCAGGTAGCCCGCGGGATATCCCTCCTGGAGGATGCCTGAAAGCATGCCGCGGGTCTTCGTGGGGACCGACTCCATGGCAAGCGAGGCGCCGACGCCCCAGACGCCGCCCATCCCGATCCCGAATACCGCGCGGAGCGCCAGAAACACGCCGAGGGACGGCGCGCTGGCCGAAAGCAACTCGACAACGGCGTACAGGAGGATGCTCGCCATGAGCGCCGGCCGGCGCCCGAACCGGTCCGCGAGCAGCCCGAAGAGCAGCGCGCCGACGGGACGCATCGCGAGCGTGAGGAAGAGCGCATATGAGACCGACGGGATCCCGGCGCGGAAGTCGGCGGCGACATGCCGCACGACCATGACGAGCAGGAAGTAGTCAAACGCGTCGAGCGTCCAACCGAGATAGGCCGCGATGAAGGCCCTCCACTGGGGACCCGTCATCCCCCGCAGCTGGGCGAGGGCGCTCAAAGCAGCGCGAGGTCGTTGCGGTGAACGATCTCGATTTTCCGCCTGGAGGGATGGAGCTCCCGCACCTGGTCGCCCTTCTTCCCGGCCAGGGCCGGGATCTCCTTCGAGCCGAATGCCGCCTTGCCGCGCGCAATGACCGTTCCGTCGGGCCCTGCGATATCGACGACGTCGCCCGCCGCGAACTCGCCCTTCGAGCCGGTGACGCCCACGGCGAGCAGGCTCCGGCCCTGCTCCCGAAGGACCGGAACGGCGCAGGCGTTTATCGTTATGGTGCCGGAGGGCCTCTGGAAATACGCGAGCCAGCGCTTCCGCGCCTCGAGCGGCAGGCCGCTCGGGACGAAGAATGTCCCCGGTCCGGCCCCGGCCAGGAGGCGCGGGATGATGTCGGGCTCGGCCCCGCTCGCGATGAAGACCCCGCAGCCGGACCTGGTCGCAAGCTTTGCGGCGGACACCTTGCTCAGCATCCCGCCCACCGCCGTCTCGCTCGTCGTCCCGCCGGCCATGGCCTCGATTTCGGGCGTGATCCTTTCCACCACGGGCACGACGCGGCCCGTGCCCTTCATGTCAACGAGCCCCGGCGCGGTCGATAGGATGAGGAGGAACTGCGCGCCCACGAGGCTCGCGACCATCGCCGAGAGCGTGTCGTTGTCGCCAAACCTGATCTCGGCGGCGCTCACGGCGTCGTTCTCGTTGATGACGGGCACGGCCCCGTACCCGATGACCTGCGCCAGCGTCTCCTTGACCCCGAGGTATCGTTCGCGGGCGCGCAGGTCCTCGTGGGTGAGGAGCACCTGGGCGACCGTGATCCCGTGGGGGGCAAATCCCGCCTGCCAGGTCTCCATGAGGAGGCTCTGCCCGACCGCCGCCAGTGCCTGCTTCTTCGCGGTCTCCGGGGGCCGCCGCGCCAGCGCCAGCCGGCCCATCCCGAGGCCGATGGCGCCCGAAGAGACCACGATGACCTCGGTGCCCGACGCCTTGACCTCCGCAATCTGGGCGCAGACCCCGGCGATCCTCGCCGTATCGAGGCGGCCGGCGCCGGACGTTAGCACTCCGGTGCCGAGCTTGACAATGACCCGTTTCGGCCGCCCGCGGGGAGCCAGCATGCCGCCGCCGCTCACACCGCGAGAAGCTCCTTCTCCTTGGCGGCGAAGTGATCGTTGATGTCCTTGATCGCCTTGTCCGTGGCGGCCTGCACGTCCTTCTCGAGCCGTTTTGTCTCGTCCTCGGGGAACTTCGCCTTCTTCACGGCCTCGAGGATGTCGCGCCGGATGTTGCGGATGTGGACGCGGCCCTCCTCGGCGAGGCGCGAGGCCGTCTTGACGAATTCGAGGCGGCGCTCGCGGCTCATCTCCGGCAGCGGGACGCGGATCAGCTTCCCGTCGACGATTGGGTTGAACCCGAGGTTCGCCACCTGGATCGCCTTCTCGACCGCCTTCACGAGCGTGACATCCCAGGGTTGGATCTGGATCAGGCGGGCGTCGGGGGTCGTGATCGCGGCGCATTCCTTCAGGCGCATCTGGGAGCCGTAGGCCTCCACCATCACGCCGTCGACCATCGAGGGCGTGGCCTTCCCTGTGTGTATCGACGCGAATTCGTGGAACGTGTGGTCCAGCGCCTTCTTCATCTTTGCGTTGGCTTCTGTAAGGAGCGGATGTGACATGGGAGCGGGGGGTTTGGGGTTGAGATGTCAGCCGCGCACGAGGGTGCCGACCTTCTTGCCGGTCACGCCGCGCAGGATCGCGTGCTCCTCGTGCAGGTCCAGCACAAGGATGGGGACATGGTTGTCGAGGCACAGCGAGAAGGCCGTTGAATCCATGATCTTGAGGCGCTGCTTCAGGGCGTCGATGAAGCTGATCTCGTCGTACTTGACGGCATCGGCGTGCTTCTTCGGGTCCTTGTCGTAGACCCCGTCGACCTTGGTCGCCTTCACGATGATGTCGGCATGCATCTCGGAGGCGCGGAGGGCGGCGGTCGTGTCCGTCGAGAAGTACGGGTTGCCGGTGCCGGCCACGAAGATGACCACGCGGCCCTTTTCCAGGTGCCGTATGGCGCGGCGCAGGATGAACGGCTCGGCGATCTGGTTCATGGGGATCGCGCTCTGCACGCGGGTCATGACACCCAACTTCTCAAGGCGGTCCATGATCGCCATGCCGTTGATCACGGTCGCAAGCATGCCCATGTAGTCGCCGGTCGTCCGGTCGACGCCCCGCCTCTCGCCCGCGAGCCCGCGGAAGATGTTCCCGCCCCCGATGACGACGCATATCTGGACGCCGAGCTCGTGGATCTCCTTGACCTGTTTGCAGGTGCGCTCGAGGGCCTCCTCGTCGATGGGGTCGCCCGATTTCTCGCCGCGAAGGAGCTCTCCCGAGAGCTTGAGGATGATGCGCTTGTACTTCACCCGGGGGTCCACGGGTAGGGATGCGTGCATGGCCACAGATGAAACGATTTGGCAAATGAGGCGTCAACTCCCCAGTACGAAGGGGCTCGATTCCACCCTTGACCGCGTTAGGGTCTGGCCAGCACGTTCTTCCGCTCGGTTTTCTTGCCTGGTGGTGTAAAGGTAGCACAGGTGACTTTGACTCACCTAGTCCTGGTTCGAATCCAGGCCGGGCAGCCAATTGTTAGGTAAGCAATTACGCCTGTTCAGGCCATGCTCGGCTTTCCTGCCTTGGCACGGGCTTGGCGAATGTCGGGGCCCTGGAATGCGATTGTTGCCCAGGATTGGAAGATCGCCGGGGTGCCCTGAGTGTTGGGCGGGCGGGGGTCAAACGGAGGCTGGGCTAGGAGTATCAATTGATCCACTACCTGCTGATTGGAATCTGAGGAACGGGCGCCGTCGACGGGCGGTCTTGCGGGAACCCCCTGGCAGGTAGTCCGCGACCGTCGCACGGTTCAGGTCCCCCATGCGAATGGGGCGGTGGTCATGTCTGGGTTTTCACGGGACAGGCCTGCCGCGCATGCAATGGCTCGAGTGCCGCCGCCCTCTCGGTTTACATTTGGCCGAACGCCAATAGCCTGTACCTTATTCGCCGCCCTTCCCTTCATAAGCGTCCCCGTCGAATCTCCGATTCTTGGACGTATCCCAACCCCCCACGAACATGGCATCCAGAAGACTCATAACCTTGTCCGTTTTCGCCTTCGTCGTTGCAGCTGGGATTCGCGCTGAGGGAGACCCAAGGCTGCTCCTGCAGAAGCCCAGCATGAACAAGACCCAAGTAGCCTTCTGTTTTGGGGGGGATATTTGGATCGTCGATCGCTCGGGGGGCGAGGCGCATCGGCTGGCGGGATCCAACGGAAGGAGCGGCGGGCCCATGTTCTCGCCCGATGGAAGCAAAGTAGCCTACAGCTCCCACATCGACGGCAATACGGACGTGTACGTGGTCGATGCGGCGGGCGGAGTACCCGTGCGGCTGACCTACCATCCCGGCTACGACGTCGCCTTGGGCTGGACGCCCGACGGTGCGCGCGTCCTGTTCGCATCCGACCGGGCGACCCCGCGCGACCTTCCGCAGCTCTATACCGTGCCCCTGGGCGGCGGCCTGCCGCAGGAACTGCCCCTTCCCTCGGGCACGCAGGCGAGCTATTCGCCCGACGGCACCCATCTGGCCTACGTGCCGATAAGCCAAGTGGAGCCCGACTGGAAGATGTACCGCGGCGGACAGACCACGCCCATCTGGATCGCCGATCTTTCGGACTCAAGCGTGGTCAAGGTGCCGCGCGACAACTCCAATGACCGCTGCCCGATGTGGGTGGGCGACACGGTCTACTTCCTATCGGACCGGGAGGGGCGCTTCACTCTCTTCGCCTGCGACACGAAGTCGATGAAGGTCCGGAAGCTGCTGCAAAACGACGGATTCGACATCAAGTCCGCGTCAGCAGGCCCGGGCGGCATCGTGTACGCCCAGTTCGGCTCGCTCCACATCTACGACTTCGGAACCGGAAGGAGCCATCCCGTGCCCGTGCGGATCGCGTCCGACCTGCCCGGCCTCCGGCCGCATTTCGAGAAGGTCAAGCCGGACCAGATCCTCGGCGCGGCCCTTTCCCCCACGGGAAAGCGCGCGCTGTTTGAGGCCTTTGGCGAGATCTTCTCTGTTCCCGCCGAGAAGGGCGATGTGCGCAACCTGACGCAGAGCCCGGGCGTGGCCGACCGCGACCCCTCGTGGTCCCCGGACGGGAAATGGATCGCGTACTTTTCCGACGAGTCTGGCGAATACGCGCTGCACGTGCGCTCGCAGGATGGACTGAGCCCGGCGCGCAAGATCGACCTCGGCAATCCCCCCTCGTTCTTCTACGGGCCGACCTGGTCCCCGGACAGCGCCAAGGTCGCCTACACCGACAAACGCCACAAGCTCTGGTACGTGGCCGTCGAAGGCGGGGCGCCCGTGTCCGTTGACGCCGATACCTTCCCCGTTTGGGAAGCGTCCATCGACGAGGCTTGGTCGCCCGACAGCCAATGGATCGCGTACACGAAGAGCCTGCCCAACAATTACCGCGTGGTTTGCATCTACAGCCTAGCGGACCGAAGCATCCACCAGGTCACGGACGGGATGTCGGACGCGGGATCCCCCCGGTTCGACCACAATGGGAAGTACCTTTATTTCACCGCCAATACGCAAAAGGCGCTCTCCGGGACATGGGTGGACATGTCCGGGTTCGACCATCCTTCGGCGGCAAACGCGTACGCGGCCGTTCTGAGGAAGGATGTGCCTTCACCCGTAGCCCCCGAGAGCGACGAAGAGGAGGCCCAGAAGGAGGGCGGCACCCCCGCGAGGGACAAGGATGCGAAGAAGGACGGCGCCGCGGCTTCCGCGCAGACCGTGGCGGCGGCGGCCCAACCCGCGGAAAAGCCTCCGGCAAAGGAGGACGAGAAGCCCGCAAGCGGCGCCAAGGTCGCGGATGCCGCCAAGAAGGACGCCGAGATGCCCAAGGTCGAACCCGTGAAGATTGATTTTGATGGCATGGACCAGCGGATCGTCGCAATGCCGCTTCCCGCTGCCAAATACGCCGACCTCGAGGCCGGCAAGGACGGCATATTGTACTTCGTTACCGCCCCCATGGTCGCGGATCCCAACTCCCATGATGGGCCGGTCTACACCGTCTCAAAGTTTGACCTGAAGACGCGCAAGACCGACCAGGTCGCGGCGGGGGTGTCCGCCTTCATCCTTTCCTTCAACGCCGAGAAGATGCTCATCAGAAGGGACAAGAAATGGTTCATCGAGGACGCCGAAAAGGCGGGTGAGCCCGGCAAGGGCGAGCCCGGAAAGGGCGCCATTGCGACGGACAGGATGGAGGTCTTTGCCGACCCCCGCGCGGCGTGGAAGCAGATGTACCGCGAGGCATGGCGCATCGAGCGGGACTTCTTCTACGACCCGGGCTACCACGGGCTCGACATCGCGGCGGCAGAGAGGCTCTACGAGCCCTATGTGGCGGGGATCGCCAGCCGCGAGGACCTTAACTTCCTGTTCCGCGAGATGACCGGCTGGATGGTCGTCGGCCACATGTTCGTCTGGGGGGGCGACGAGCCCGAGATGGAGCATGTCTCGGTGGGCCTCTTGGGGGCGGATTTCGCCGTTGAGAACGGCCTGTACCGCATCAGCCGCATCTACAAGGGGGAGAACTGGAACCCCGACCTGCAGGCTCCGCTCACCAGACCGGGCGTGCGCGTGAGCCAGGGCGACTATCTGCTCGCCGTCAACGGGCGCGCCCTTTTGGGCAGCGACGAGGTGTACCGGCTCTTCCAGGAAACCGCCGGGAAGCAGACCGTGATCCGGGTCGGCTCCAAACCCGATGGAACCGACGCTCACGACGAAACCGTCGTCCCGATCGATTCCGAGTCCAACCTCCGGTATCGCGCGTGGATCGAGGGGAACCGCCAAAAGGTCGAGAAACTCTCCGGCGGGCGGCTCGCCTACGTTCATATTCCGGACACGGGCGACTACGGCTACACCAGCTTCAACCGTTATTACTTCGCCGGGGTCGGCAAGGAGGGAGCCATCCTGGACGAGCGCTTCAACCACGGCGGCTCGATCGCCGACTACATGGTCGACTGGCTAAACAGGCCCGTCAGGATGCTGGTCGCGCGGCGCGACGGCGAGGACAGGCCGGAGCCCGATGAAGCCATTCGTGGGCCGAAAGTCATGCTCATCAATGAGAATTCGGGCTCGGGAGGCGATGCGCTCCCGTGGATGTTCCACACGAGCAAGGCGGGAACGCTCGTCGGCAAGCGCACCTGGGGCGGGCTCGTCGGCCTTGGCGGCTTCCCCCGGCTCATCGACGGCGGAGGCATCACGGCGCCGTTCGCGGCGCTCTACGGGATCAAGGGGGAGTGGGAGGTCGAGAACCATGGGGTCGCGCCCGACGTCGAGGTGGACATGGATCCGAAGCTGGTCCGCCAGGGTCACGATCCGCAGCTTGAGAAGGCCGTCGCAATCGCGATGGAGCAGCTGGCGAGGAACCCGATTCCCAAGTACTCGCGCCCCGCGTACCCAAACTATCACCAGAAGCTCCCGGCAGACCCGGGCTCGCCCTGACATCGGCCCTAGCCGCGGGGGTGGCCCGCCACTCCCGATCGGACGATCCTAATAACCCTGCCCCAAGGGGCTTGCACCGATGGGTTACTGGGACGAACGGGCCATCGGCATCGCCTTTGCTTAGATTGGGTAAGGCCAAACGTGTCTAGGCCGGACCAAGGCCGGGGCATTGCCCGGTGATAGGCCCGCCAGCGTCGGAACGGTCCTCCCGGGCGTCCTTGTGCTTGCTCTCCAGCCCTGTTCGGTTCTCTAGGAGGCCCCGCCGGGGGCCCACCGAGGCTAGCGTCGCCGCCTCCTGCTCTGCTGGGCCGTCATTCGACGCCAAAAAACACGATGTGCGCGCCGGCCTTGGGGAAAGATCCCGGGTGCGGCACGAAATCTGCGGTGATGATGGCCCGGCCGGCGTCATCGAAGGCGACCGTTGTTCCCTCGTCGTGCCACATGTGGCGATCGACGCGGTTGGATGTGACATAGCGGTGCGTGCCGTGGCTCGCGAACACGACCACGGCGCCTCGGCCATTCGGGGCGATCTTCTCGTGCACCTCGGGCGTGCCCCCCACCGGACCGCTGACGACTGGGAATGCTTCCGTGATGTCGTCGCGCACCTGCTTGTACTTCCCGAGAACGCTGCCAAACAGGGCGACCCCCTTGTCGGATATCGCGGGCAGGTCGCCCCATATTCCGCCCTGCCCCAGTATCAGGGAAGCCAGGCTGAGCATCTGGTTGCCCTCGGGGTCGTCAGGGAGGTAGTGAGTCAGGAACAGCGTCGAGGGAATCCACTGGTCGAACACGAGAGGGCTCCGGCAGATCCAGTCGCGCGCCGGGCCGGGAAAGAAGAAGAGGTTCCAGTTGCCGTCGGGCGGCAGCGGGTGGTCGTAGTTCTGGTTGTAGGGCCCGTTGTTGACGAGGAAGTACTTGCCCGCGCTCAGGTAGGCCAGGCCGAAGCTGCGCCCGGACTCCGTCATGTCGAAGTCGCAGATCGCGTCGGGGACCGCGTCGCTCACCATTTCCGCGATGTGCGCCATGGCCAGCGGCATCTGGAAGGCGTAGCAGTCACCGCGCTCGCGGCCGGAATTCGCTGCGTTGCCGTGGCCGTGATTGGGGTCGTTGCAGCCATATTGGTCGACGGAGTCGAACTTAAAGTAGGTCACGCCGAGCTCGCGGTTCAGCCGGATCAGTTCCCGGGCAAAATCCTCGCCGTAACGGCTGGCGATGCAGCAGCCGATTGAGGCCTCCGTCTCCCAGACAACCCACGGGTCGGGCCGCCTTCCGTCCAGGGTCTGGGCGCAATCGCCATGGGTCTCCAGCATCCGCGAGGTGAGCGCGACCATCGTCGGAGCAAACCACAGCCCCAGATTCATTCCGTAGCCGTCGAGCCTCGCCTTCACCTGCTTCAGGCCGTCGGGGAACCGCGTTGGGCTCGGCTGCCAGTCCCCCGGTCTTTGGAACCATCCCGCGTCGATGACGAAGACCTCGATGCCCATGCGGTGGGCAACGTCGATCTCCTGGAGAATCCGCTCCAGGTTCATCTCGCTCAGGTAGGGCTTGCCCTTCCAGTGCTTGAGGCGCTCCTGGTAGTTCCACGTGTTGTAGAATATCCGCGGCTTCCGCGACGCAGGGCTGACGGCAAGGTGCTTCAGGACGAAGTTCCGATAGGCTTTCTGCAGCGCCAGGCGGTCCCCGCGGATTGCCCCCAGCTCGAACCAGACGGTCGAGTACGGCTTGTCCGGCCCGATTTCCTCGCCCGACCAGTAGTTGCCCTTCACCGCCTCCAGCGTGACCGACCGGTCCGGCGACAGGCGGTAGCGCAGGAACTCGTCGGGCGCCGTCGATCCATGCTCGTACGCCACGAGGAGCTGCTCCGTGGCATCGCCCGCCAGGAGGATCGGCCCCATCGCCTCCTGCCGGTCGGCAAAGAAGCGCGGATCGAGCGCGCGCTCGACGGGCATGTAGCTGTGGAACTGCTCGTTGAATTCGGACAGGCGCAGTTCGGCGGCGTCGGGGAGGCCGGCGAGCGACAGACCCAGGTAGCTGATCCGGTCCGTCCCTCCGGGTTTGGTCAGGCGGCGCAACCGGTCACTTTGGATCTCGTAGCGGAAGCGCACAACGGGATCGTCCTCCGCCACCCTGAAGACCAACTTTAGGCGCAGGCCGGCTTCGCCCGGGATGTCGCCGACGAAGCCATATTCACGGCAGCCGTTGGACAGCTCTCTGGGCGTTCCAAGAGGCTTCACGACGTCGATGCTCAGCGTCACATCGCGTCCATCCACGCTGAAGACCGGCGCCGCGATGCTGTGCCGTCGGCCGACACCCTTGACCGAGTAGTCCCAGAGGGCGGCGGAGCGCGCATGAAGCCCGATGGCCGCGAAGGTCGTCTCCACGGCATGGGGCTCGATGGAGTTCGGCTCCGCTGCGGCAGCCGCCACGAGGGTGCCCATTGCGAGCGCGCCCGCCAGAATCCTGGAAAGGGCGGGGGACATTCTTTTCCCCGGGATCTTTTTGCGCGCTGGGCGAATGGGGTATTTGCTGTCCATGAGGCGCATCCCATGCCGACCGTCGGGCTTTGGCGATCGTCAGCGGTAACGGTAGAGTTTCACATGCTGGATGCCGTAATTCTCGGCCGGGAACCGCAGAGCCTTCCACTCCGGGGTCTCGTCGCCGTTCAGCCGGCGGCCCGGAACCCAGCGGCCATCCGAATAGACGCCCTCTTCAACCGTGCCGAGCCCCACGCTGTCGGGCGGGCCCGCGGCGGAGGTGAAATAGACGTTGATGGCCCGGCCGACGGCGACGTATTCGTCGGGCCCCGTGGAGATGAAGAGCCCGGCGACGCGCTCGGGAGGCGTATTGGCGCTGGCCGGGCCGAAGGTGCGCGCGGAATAGCGGGCCTCTATCTGGTAGTCACCGAGGCGGATGGTTTGCGGCGCGCCGTCGCGGTCCACCAGCATGGCGGTCATTGTTCCCTTGCCCTGATGCTCGAGGATCAGCGGCGACACCTGCGCAATGGCGCCATAGGCCTTGGCGAGCTCCGTGTCCGCCCCGGCGGACCGGTCGATGCCGAATGGCGAATAGCCGATGGCATCGTGCCGGCCGAAGGCCCAGATGGCCTGGGCCGCGCCGCGCCCGTCCCCCCGCGACTCGGGGATGAAGACCGGATTCCCGCACCGATGGTACCGGCCGCAGACCTCCTCGAATTCCTGCACGTAGATGTCCCCCGCCAGGATATCGATCGCAGGCGCGCCCGCCTGCCAGACGTTCATCACCTGCGGCAGCGGCCCGCCGCTCGGATAGGTGCCGGGCCACGCATGGTCGCGCTGCTGCAGCCACGCATTGACGTACATCGGGATCGGGTATTCCGCCTTGCCGGCCTCGGCCACCTTGTCGACGTATCGGGCATAGCGCCACGCCATGAAGAGCTCGTCGACGGGCCAGTGCAGCTTCCGCCAGGCGGTCTCGTGTTCCTGCTCCGTCATGGGCGGGCTGAGCGTGCGCACGGGGATCTCCGTCCCCGCGGGCTTCCCCGGGCCGAAGACCTCCGTCCACGTGCCCGAGGTCCTTGAACCGTTCGCATCCCACAGTTCGCGAAGCTCCGGCACGAGCGCGTCCCTGCGCGCAACGAGATACGCCATCAGCTCCTGTGGCACGGAGCCCCCAAACGCCTGGTTCGCCACGGGACCGTAGTCTCGGGAATCCTCGAGGACGCCCATTTCATTCTCCACCTGGATCATGAGGACCGTGTGCTGGTGCCCGTCGACTTCGCGCAGATGCCGCATGAGGGCCGCGAACGCGCGGGCGTCGGCCCCGCAGTTCGCTTCGCTGAAAGGGGTGAGGGTGTTCAGGCTCTTTCCCTGCTCGTTCTGGACGAGCGGGAAGCGCGCCTGGTCCGTCTTTACCCAGAGCGGCTGGTAGGTGGACTTGCCGTTCTTCCAGCTGCCAAACCAGAGCAGGACAAGGCGCAGATTGTTCGCCCGTGCCTCGTTGACCAGACCGTCCACTAGCCGGAAATCGAACCTGCCCTCGTCCGGCTCGATCAGCTCCCAGCTCACGGTGGCCAGAACGGTGTTGAGGCCGGTGGCCACGAACCGCGGCCAGAGGGGCTTCAGGTAGTCGAGGCTGGAGGCGCTGGAGTTGTTCAGTTCCGCGCCCCGGACAAGGAACGGCTGGCCGTCCACGACGAGCTGGGTGGCGGTGCCCTGTTTCTGAAGGTGCGGCGCTGCGGGGTCGGTGGAAGCGCCAAGTCTCGGCAGAAGGCCGAGAACCGTGATCGCGGATAGGGACATCAACAGCGCCGTCGGCCTGAGATTAGGGCGGCTCATTGTTCTCATGGTTCTAGCGGTTTTTGTTTGGGGCGGCTGCTTTCCCCCGTGCAGGGGAGCAAAGCGAAGCGGATAAGCCACCGATGTGGTAATCAACGCTGCCGACGAAGAGAATCAAATTCCTGAAACTGGCGCCAATCCCCTCAGCATCTGGGCTCGACCTCCGGCGGTCCGTTTGGCGTTCTTATGCCGTCCGATGCAGCCGGTGGGCTGGCGGTTGGCGCTAAGGGCCACCGGATTCCAGTACCCGGCCGCAAGGGACTACCCGCTGAGAATCCATACCAAGGCCTGGAAGCCAACAACGTCCGCCGCATTGAAAATCAGACGCGCCATTTCTTCCTTCCGGGAGCCTCCATTCAAGGTTCTGGCGCTGATTCTGCTGGCGGTCTTCGCGATCACCCGCCTGCCGTACTTCTGGTACAGCCCAAGGGTGGACCTCTCCCTGGATTCGGGCGGCTACCTGGCCCTTGCAGACTCGTTCAGGAGCGGCAAGTGGCCGCAGCTCCTGGCCCGTACCCCGGGCTATCCCCTTTTCATACTCCTTGTCAGGTCATGCGTTGACCGGCTGGTGGCTGTGGTCTTCGTGCAGAACCTGCTGTCGTTCCTCTCCGCACTTTGCCTTGCCTTCACCGTGCACCGCCTGTGGCGGCCGCTGGCGCTACCCGCGACGATCGCGTTGTGCGGCTTCCTCGGCAGCACCCAGGTGCTGATATACGACATCTCGCTTCTGACCGAGAGCCTGTACACCAGCACGGTCATCCTCGCGGTCGCCTCCCTCTTCCTCGGGTTGGCCCTGGACCGCGCCGCCCTTCTCTCGGTTTCGTCGGCGCTCATGGCGTGGGCCATCCTGGTCCGGCCCGCGGGCTCCTATTTCGCGGTCATCTACGTCTTGGTCCTCGCCTTCCTGCTCTGGAATCGGTTCCGCCCCAGGGCTGTCCTCGGGTTCGCGGCCCCTTTCCCGGCGCTCCTCCTGGGCCTCTGCGCCTACAACCAGGCGACGGCGGGCCAGTTCGTCATTACCGGGGCCGCAGAGTCGAACCTTGCCGGGGCCACATTGCTCTTCTGGGAGCCGGATCCCCGCCTGCCGGAACGGGTGAACAAGGCCCTGGTGAGGCTGCCGGACGCTTACGGCAGGATGGGCATCACGCAAGAGGAGCTCGACCTTGTCCGCAACTCATGGGATCCCGGCCCGCTGTTCGACGTGTACGCGAAAGCCTACAACAGGATGGTGTGGAGCTCGGGGTTCGGAACGGGGCACCAGTTTGGCGGAGGCGACTTCATTCAGAACCGGAAGCTTGTCAGGGACGCGTCGATCATCGCCATCCGAAGGCATCCGGACCTGTACGCCAAGTATGTGTGGGTCAACCTGGTGATGTTCTTCGAGGGGGTCGGGTACAAATTCGACTTACAATCCTCGCTCGAGTACAGGGCGACGGGCCCGATACCGAGCGAGGTGCGGGCCGCCGACCTGGTGAGGGCCGGCGACCGTCATGCCCGCCCGCCCCAGCCATCGGCACAGCGCGGCGGCGGCGCTGGCGCGGATGCTTCGGCCGCGGAGCACGGCCTGAAGAGGCTGCAGCTCGGCTGGCAGAGCCTCCACGGACTCATTTTCCAGAACATCGCCTGGGCCTGGGCCTATTTTGCAGTCATGGTCCTGGGCCTGGTGCAGCTCGTGCGCTCGGGCGGGCGCCACCGCGGGGCCTTCCTGCTGGTCGTCCTCACGCTCATTCCCGTCGGTGCGGCGCTTGTCGTGTGCCTTGTCGAGGAGGCGCTGGACCGGTACAGCTATCCCACCCAGTTCATCTATTACGTGTCGGTGGCGCTTTCGCCTCTCCTATGGCGCCCCGGGATGCTCGGACGTCCATCCCCGAAGCCGGACGGCCATGGGGCCGGCCGCCTGCAGGCGCAGTCGTGACCCTGTGATTGGCGCCAGGGAGCGCCGCGCCTTGCGGGCGGCCCCCTTCGCCGGCGGCCGCGCTCCCGTTGCCTGAAGGAGATTGCCTGAGGCCAAAGCGGCGCGTTAGACCAGTCGCTGTAATTCGAGGAGCGAAAATGGTGCTGCCCCCACAATCCGTCTCCCACGCCTGCCCGCATGCCGCGGAGCTGAGAGGCTGGAAGGTCGCGTTGCTGCACAATGCGCGCCCCCGGAGCGGGGCGGACGGCCAGCCGGACGACCTCTTTGAGGAGTTTGATTCCGACGAGACCATCGCGTCCATCCGGGACGCCCTTCGGGAGCTGGTCGCGAAGGTCGTCCCCTTGGCGGCGGACAGGTCGCTGCCCCGGAGGCTGGCCGAGGGCGGGTTCCAGTTCGCCTTCAACATAGCCGAGGGGACGGGCCGCCGCTGCCGCGAGGCGATTCCGGCGGCGGTCTGCGAGCTGCTGGGCGTGCCATTCAGCGGGTCGGACCTGCTGACGCTCGGCCTCACGCTCGACAAGGCGATGGCCCGGCGAGTCGTGGGATCCGAGATCCGGCTGCCGCGTGCGGTGCTGGTCCACGACGAGGCGGATCTCCACGGCCTGGGCGAGCTGCAATACCCCGTCATCGTCAAGCCCAACGACGAGGGCTCGAGCAAGGGCATACGCGACAACCCGATCGCCGACGACGCCTTCGCGGCGCGGCGCCGGTGCGAGTGGCTGCGCGAGCAGTACGGCTGTCCGGCAATCGTGGAGGAGTTTGTCGACGGGACGGAGGTGACGGTGGGCATACTCGGGAACACCCCGTGCGAGCGCATCCTCGGGGTCATGGAGATCGAGCCGGTCGGCGGCGAAGCGCGCTTTGTCTACTCGCTGGAGGTGAAGCGGGACTGGCGGCGGCGGGTGAACTACCATGTGCCGCCGCGGCTTGGCGACGGGGCCGTCGCGGAGATCGAGGAGCAGGCGGTCAAGGCATTCCGGCTGCTGAACTGCCGGGACTTTGCGCGGATGGATTTCCGCCTGGACTGCTCGGGGAGGGTGTTCTTCCTGGAATGCAACGCCCTGCCTGGGCTTAACTCGGAGAACAGCGACATGGTCCTGCTTTCGAGGGGGAAGCTCACGCACAGGCAGCTCGTCCAGGAGATCTTCCTCGAGGCGGTCAAGCGCTGCGCGGTCGCCAAGCCATGACGGTTCTCGTGGCCCACACGCTGCCGCCGGCTGCGGGCGCAGCCGGGCGGATCCCGGGCGAGTTCGACCTGGAGGAGGCGGCCGAGGCGGTCGGGTCGGCCCTGCCGGGCTCCGTCATCCGAGGGATCGCGGGCCGGGACGAGGAGTTCGCGGGCCTGGTCAGGGAGCACCGGCCCGACGCCGTCTTCAACCTCTGCGAGGCGCCGCTGGGCCGTCCGGAGCTCGAGGCGCACGCCGCCGCCCTCTGGGAGTCGCTCGGCGTTCGGTTCACGGGGGCGCGCAGCCGCACCCTGGCCCTGTGCCGGGTGAAGGACCGGGTCAACGCGGTTCTCGCGTCCAAGGGGATCCCGGTCCCGGCGGGCGGAACCTTTCCCTGCGTGGTGAAGCCCGCCGAGGAGGACGGGTCGGCATGGATCGGCCGCGACTCGATATGCCGGGACGAGGAGCAGGTGAGGCTGGCCGTCGACCGCCTCCCGGGGCGCGCCCTGGTCGAGGCGTTCATCCCGGGCCGGGAATTCGCGGTCTCGGCGTGGGGAAGGGACCGGGCGGAGCATTTTTCAATAGGAGAGACGGTCTTCGCCAACGGTTTGGAGCTTGTCACGTACGAAGCCAAGTGGCTGCCGGAAAGCAGCGACTACCGGGACTCCCCCGTCTCGTACGCCACGGAGATCGACGAGGGGCTGCGCGGCGTTCTCGTGGAGACGGCGGGTCGCGTGTGGTCGGCCGTCGGCGCCCACGGCTACCTGCGGGTGGACGCGAGGCTGGACGAGTCCGGCGTCCCGCATGTCCTGGATGTGAATCCTAATCCCGCGCTTGGTCGGAGCGGGGGCATCCGCGCCGCGGCCGCTGCGGCTCGCTGGACCTGGGAGCGGTTTGTCAGGACGCAGGTCGACTGGGCGCGCTGATCCGCGCGCCCGCGGCTCTGGCGCTCAGGGCCGGTCAGGCGTTGCCGGGGGCGCGGCGCCGGAGCCGGCGCGGTAATGGATCACCCGCGCCCTTTCGATCGTCACGAGGCCGCCGCCCATCATCGTGTCCAGAACGGGCAGGAAGGCGTTTATCTTCTCCTCGCTGTCGACGATCTCGATGACGAGGGGCAGGTCCGCGGAGAGCCGCAGGATCTTCGCCGTGTGCAGCCGGCTCGCCTTCCCGTAGCCCATCGAGCCGCGCAGCACGGTGGCCCCGGCGAGGTGCAGCTCGCGCGCCTTGAGCACGATGGCCTCGTAGAGCGGGCGGTGATGCCAGCGGTCGGACTCGCCCACGAAGATGCGCAGGAGGAGGGATTCTTGGGGAATTTCCATGGTCAGGAGCCTTTCAATGAGTTGATGGACGCCGCCGCCAGGTGCCCGAGCCAGACGGCAAGGAGGCACAACCCGACGGAACCGGCGACATTGCCGCCGACATGAAGCCACTCACCCTCGCGGGCAAGATTGAGGGTCTGAAGGCTGAATGAGGAGAACGTCGTGTAGCCGCCGCAGATGCCGATCATGAAGAACATGCGGCCCTGCGAGCCTACGAACCAGCGGCCATCCGGCCCCGTCAGCGTGTTGAAGAACCCGATGGCGAACGAGCCGGTGACATTGATGACGAGCGTTCCCCACGGAAACGTCTCGCCTATGGCGCGCGCCACCAGCCCGGAAAGCGCAAACCGCGCTACGCCGCCCAGGGCGCTCCCGATTGCTATCCAGAAATACAGACTCATGGTGATCCCAACGCGTTGATTCGCAGTAGGAGTCATCGGCCCGGGAATTCGGGCGTTTTACCCGGATGCCGGGACGGCAGAATCCATTGCCGGGACCGACGGTGGCAAAGCCCCATTCCTGCGCAACCCCAAATCATCGGCGCTGGCGGTCAGAGGCCGGCGGCATGGGACACGGGTTCCAGGATCCGGTTGGCGAACCCCGGCCCCGACCATGACAGGTGCAGGCTGGCGCCACCCGTGGCATGCGCATACCGGACGGTGATCGGATAGGTCCGGCCGGCCTCGAGCCCGATCGCCCCGCTCGAGACGCTGCGCCCCGGCACCTGCTTGCTGACCACGGGCCTGCCGTCCAGCAGGACCTCTACGCGGCCGTCGCTGTCGGCCGAGACCGTGTAGGAGCCGCTGGCGGGGGCCAGAACTGCGCCCTCATACAGGACCGAGAAACGCTCCCTCGGGATGCCAGCGGAGGCGTCTGGCGAGCCGGTCCCGTCCTCCTCGCCGAGGTCGAAGTCGATGAACGGGGCGACGGATGTCTTGGCCGGCCGCGAGAAGGAGCCATCGGCGTAGTAGGTGACGTTGAAGAACCGCGCCCGGGCAAATCCCCCGGGGCCCAGGAGCGCGCGGGCGTCCTCCAGCGACCAGGGGTGCCCGTCGGGATAGACGATCCCGTGGAACGGCTTTGGCGTCTCGTCCTTGCGCGGCTTCTCGCGGTTTTCGTCCCACGAGAACCGGCAGTTGTCGCGGCCGATCCCGAGTTCCCACATGATGTAGCCGACCTTTCCCTTGAAGTGCCCGACAATGCCGGCCACGGACTGCCCCTTCCGGTTCATGCACTCCGTGCACAGCGATTGGCCGCCCCCGAGAACGGCGTAGTCGCCGTACTCGTGCCACGACGGAAAGTCCGAGAACGGGCCGCCCGAGAACTCCCCGCCGGTCGCCGTTACGGGGATCCGGGTGCCCGTGTCCTTGATCCATGCAAAGGCGTCCCTTTCCAGCCGGACGGTCGAGTCGGCCTTCTTGGGCTCGTTGTAGATCTCCCAGAAGGCCACGCGCGGATCCGACCTGTGCGCGCCGACGATGTCCTGGACATAGGCCTTTAATCTCGGCCTGTGCTGCTCGTAGTGGCTCAGCGCCTCGTCGCCGGGGCAGACCAGCCACCGGCTGTTGTGGACGCCGGGGATGGGGGCGGGGTAGCGGTAGCCCGGTGACAGGAGTTCTGCCGGGGGCTCGTTCCAGCAGTCGTCGAAGAACACGAACTCGGCCTTGATCCCGTATTTGTCGGCGCGGCCAAGGAAGTCCTCGATGTTGGCGAGCAGCGTGTCCCTCTTCTTCAGGTAGACGTAATAGTGCAGGTAGACCCGCACCGTGTTGATCCCGTACACGGAGGCATAGTGCAGCTCGCGGTTGTTGGCCGCCGTGTCGTATTCGTCCCACTGCTGCGCCTCGTTCACGCAGTTGGTGGGCACGAACACCGCGCCCTGCACCCAAGTCCAGTCGCGGTGCTCAACCGCGGGGGCGGCGCCCTGCGCGGAGGCCTTGGCGACCCCGCAGCCGGCTCCGGCTGAAAGGAGGAAGAGGAAAAGGGCGCGGCTGGATGGTCTCATGGGCGGGCTTAGGATCCTGACCGTTATATGCGGTCACGATTGGCGGTGCAACAACCCCAGATTCCGCCGGCGCCGGCGGCGCCCAGGCGGCCCGTGGGTCTCGGGGGATGTTTTTGGGCACAGGGAGTTGTGGTTCCAGCGCCGCCGGCTAGAATACGCGCTATGAAGGTGACCCGGGCCCAGGTCCTCGCGAACGGGATCGCGTGCCGTTGCCCGAACTGCGGGAAGCGGACGCTCTTCGAGCGAGGAAGGCTGTTCAAGGTAAACGGAAGCTGCCCCAGCTGCGGCCTCAGGATCGAGAGGGGGGACGGGGAGTTCCTCGGCCCGTTCGTCATCAACTACGCGGTAACCGCCTTTGGACTGATCGTTCCGATCCTCCTGCTTTACGCTTTTGGCAGGCTGAGCGCGGCCGCCGCACTGTCGATGGCCCTTGTAGCCGGGCTGGCGGCGCCATTGCTCATGTACCGCCTCTCATGGGCCTGGTGGCTGACGCTGTATTATTTCTTCCTTCCGGACAATCTTCCCGGGAACCTGGAGGGGCGCCCGGAGGATGACGATTGATCCGCGGCAACAATCGAGGGAAGAGTGGTCCCATGACAAAAACCATCCGGCAAAACGTGACCGTCGGCGCCATTCCGAAGCAGGTCTTCGGCGCGCTCATCGACGGGAAGACACACGCGAGGTTCACGGGGGCGCCCGCGAGCATCTCCCGAAAGGTCGGCGGGGCATCCACGTGCTACGGGGGCCATCTTTCAGGGGTGAACCTGGAACTCGTCCCATCAAGGCGGATCGTCCAGGCATGGCGGGCGAGGGACTGGCCCGCCGGCGTCTATTCAATCGTCTCATTTGCGCTGTCGCGGAAGGCGGGGGGTGGGACGAGGATCTCGTTCACGCACGTCGGCGTGCCCGCATCCAGATTCAAGGCCATCAACGGGGGCTGGCGGACGTTCTACTGGGAACCGCTCAAGGCGTACCTGGAGGGATAGCAGCGCCCGAGAGCCCTTGAGCCGCCCGGAACTTGAAGGACGATTCTCCCCCAACCGCCCAGGGAAGGCCCGGCTCCCCGCTGTCCAGGTTGGCCGAGGTGGGCGGCGCGTTCCTCAGGCTCGGCCTTATGTCGTTCGGGGGGCCGGTGGCGCATCTGGGATACTTCCGCCGGGAATTCGTCGAGCGGCGCCGGTGGCTCGGAGACCGGGCCTACGCCGACCTGGTCGCCCTTTGCCAGTTCCTCCCCGGGCCGGCGAGCAGCCAGGCGGTGTTCGCGCTCGGGATGCAGCGGGCGGGCCTGGCCGGGGCTCTCGTCGGGTCGCTCGGCTTCATTCTGCCGTCCGCCGTGGCGATGGTCCTTTTCGGATATGGCGTCGCGTCGATCGGCGACATCGGCCACGCCGGCTGGCTCCATGGGCTCAAGCTTGCCGCGGTGGCGGTTGTCGCCCGGGCGGTCTGGGGGATGGGCGTTGCGCTCTGCCCGGACTGGCCGCGCAGGATCCTGGGAATCGCCGTGGCCGCCGCCGTCCTGCTGCTGCCGGGCACGCTGAGCCAGGTCGGCGCAATCGCGGCATGCGCCGCAATCGGGTGGCGCGGCTTCCGCGGGGCGGCGGCCACCGAAGGCCCGTCGCCGGGCGGGTTGACGCGGGGTCACGCCTGGGCCGCGGCGTCCCTCCTCCTCTTTGGAGTCCTGCTCCTGGCCCTGCCGGTCCTCGCGAACGTGACGGGCGCAAAGCCCGTCGCCATGTTCGACGGCTTTTACCGGGCCGGGTCGCTCGTCTTCGGGGGCGGCCACGTCGTCCTGCCCCTTCTCCGGTTTGAGGTTGTGCCCCGCGGGTGGATCAGCGACGACGCATTCCTCGCGGGTTACGGCGCCGCCCAGGCCATACCCGGGCCCCTGTTCACCTTCGCCGGCTACCTTGGGACCGTGATCCATTCCGGGCCCCACGCGTGGACGGGCGGCCTCCTCGCGCTGTTCGCCATATTCCTCCCGGGCTGGCTCCTCGTCGGGGGAGCCTACCCGTTCTGGCACCTGATCCGCGGCCGGGACTGGGCGCAGGCCGCCCTGCGGGGCGCCAACGCGGCGGTCGTCGGGATCCTGCTGGCCGCCCTCTACCGCCCGGTGTGCACCGAAGGGATCAGGAGCGCCGGCGACGTTGCGGCGGCTGCGGCGGCGATAATCCTGCTCGGAAAGCTGCGGATCCCGCCCTGGGCGGTCGTGGTCCTGATGGCGGCCCTGGGCCAGTGGGCTCTTCGGTGATGCCGTCGCGCCGTCTTCACCGAACTGCCATTTGCCGCGGCGGGCATGGCTAAACGCCGGGCGCCGAGCCTGGCCGCGGGCGCTAGGCGGTCTCGCGCGACAGCCGGTGGACGAGGAAGTAATACGCCGCCCCGAGGAAAGTCGCTGCGCCGGCCAGCCAGAGCGTCACCTCGCGGATCTCGCCATGCATGAGCTTCTCGTCCTTGCCTGCGACAAAGGAGATGTACGTGAGCACCGCGCACCAGACGAGCGATCCCAGGATCGTGTAGATCGAGAACTTCAAATAGTTCATCCGCACGATCCCGGCCGGGATGCCGATCAGGTGCCGCACGACGGGAAGCATCCGCGAGAGGAAGATCCCGAAGCTGCCGAAGCGCTGCGACCACCGCTCGGCCCCTTCGACCTTCGCGGGCGGGATGAACACGAGGCGGCCGTACCTGATGACGAGGGGCCGCCCCGCGATCCGCGAGACCCAGTACAGGGTGCTCGACCCGAGCCAGGAGCCCAGGGTTGCCGCGACTACGATGCCGCGAAGGGTCATCGTGCTGTGGCCGGCGCCGACGAGTATCACCGCGGGCGGAATGACAAGCTCGCTCGGAAGGGGAACGACCGAGCTCTCGAGCGCCATCAGGAACACGATGTACGGGTAGCCTCCCGTCTGCAGCGAATGCTGGTAGGAGGCGAGCAGGCGCTGAATCAGGTCGTGCAATGGCCGCTCAGACGTCGGGCCTGGTCTTGCGGAGCCCTAGGATGCGGTCACCCGGCTTCCACTGGCCGCGCTTCCTCAGCAAGTCAACGCGCTCAAAACGCTTCAACACGTTGCGCTTGACGATGATACCGCTGGATCCTTGGAGGCTCTTGTGCTGCGACATGGCGGAAAGGGGAGGTGGAACTTGGACGCTAAAAGGGTGAGGAAGTTACGTTCGCGCCGGGCAAACACAAGGAGAAATTCGACCTTGACCCCCCCCGATGCCTTGTCAGCTTTGCCCGTTACGCTTTCGAAATCTCACCGTTATGAAGGACGACTATATCAAACAGGCGCTTGGCAAGATCTTGGACCCCAACATCCTGATCAATGTGGTCTCGCGCCGGGTAAAGCAGCTCAAGCGCGGCAACAGGCCCCTAGTCGAGTCTCTGGAGAAGCTTTCGCCCGAGGATATCGCGCTGCGCGAGATCATTGAGGAAAAGATAAGCTTCGAGGCCGGCGACAACTGACCGCGGGCGGCCCTAAAAGCCCTCCGGGAGCGGGTCGTCCGCAGGCTTGGACAACGACGCCTTCCATGGCCGCGCCAAAAAAAGCCCCCCCGCGCCTGTCGGAGATCCGCAATGCCAAGGTCTTCCGTGATTATGAGGTGGGCCAACGGTTCGAGGCAGGGATCCAGCTTCTCGGAACCGAGGTGAAGTCGGTCCGCACGGGCCGGGCCCAGATAAGCGACGGGTTCTGCCGTGTGGAAAACAGCGAGGTGTGGATGTACGGGACCCACATCGAGCCTTACGCCTTTGGGAACACCCAGAACCACGACTCCAAGCGGATCCGCAAACTGTTCCTGCACCGCAGCGACATACGCAAGATCTCGCTCGCGATGGACGCGGGCGGCAAGGCGCTGATTCCCTTGAGGATGTATTTCAAGGGGGCCCTCGTGAAGGTGGAGGTCGCCCTCTGCACGGGAAAGAAACTCTTCGACAAGCGCGAAGACCTGAAGAGAAAGGTGCAGATGCGAGAGGTGAACAGAGCGCTTAGGTCGCGCCGCGGATGAACGCGGGTGCGGAATCGGTCGCGGTCAGGGTGCCCGCGAGCACGTCGAACTGCGGCGCGGGGTTCGACACGCTCGGCCTTGCCCTGAGTCTCTACAACCGGGTGACGATCTCGCGCGCAGGCGGAAGCGACCCCGTCCCCGACCGGCCGTCCGACGCGCGCGCGCAGGCGATGGTGACCGAGGCCGCGGGTGCCTTCGCCCGCGCCACGGGGCGGCCGCGCGCGGGCTTCCGGTACAGGATAGAGGGCGACGTTCCGCCGGCGCGCGGCCTTGGGTCGAGCGTGACGGTCGTCGCCGGCGCCATAGCGGGGCTTGATGTGCTCCACGGGACGTTGCTCGGCCGCAGGGAGCTGGTCTCGCTGGTCGCCTCCATCGAAGGCCATCCCGACAATGCTGGTGCCAGCATCCTTGGCGGATTCTGCGTGTCGAGGTCCGACCCGGCGACGGGGGCGTACGTGGACTCGCAGCGTTTCAAGGTGCCCGAGGACATAGCGTTCGTCGTCGTTTCACCGCCCGTCGAATTCGTGACCAAGGAGTCCCGGAGCGCCCTGCCGTCTTCGCTGCCCTATTTTGACGCGGTCAGGAGCATCAACGCCGCGGCTTACCTTGTCGCGGCGTTCGCGTCGCGCGACTACGCGCGCTTGCGCCACGCGGCGGGCGACTTCACACACGAGCCCTACCGCCTGCCGCAGATTCCGGGTGGACGCGAGGCGATCGGGGCCGGCATCGCCGCGGGGGCATGGACCGGATGGCTGAGCGGAAGCGGATCGAGCGTGCTTTGCGTGTGCGAACGCGCGAGGGCGGACGCCGTGTTCGACGCCATGACTGCGGCGTTTGCCAGTGTTTCGATGCCAAGCGAGGGGCGGATTCTCGCGGCGGACAACAAGGGCCTCAGAGTTGAGAGTCGACCGAACCCGGGTGCGTGGTGACCGGATGCCCGGCCGCCTGGCCGTCCGAGCGAAAGTCCGGAACGTCGCTTCCCGGCCAGACCTGGAGGATGGCGTCGGCAAGGGGGCGCCATCCAAACGGCTTGCGCAGCCGCATCTTGAGCCGCCTCAGCCGGGCCAGCTCCTGCGCGAGCGGGTCGAGGTCGTCGCCCGAAATCATTATGAACGCGGCGTGGGGCGCGATCCTCGAAGCCCTCCGGATGAACTCGATTCCGTTCATCTGCGGCATCGAGTAGTCCGTGACGACGACCCCAGCCGAAATCTTCGCTAGGCCGCCCAGGGCCTCGACGGGCCGCGTGAACGCATGGACCGTGCAGTCAAGGTTGTCAGCGATCATCTGCGCGATCAGTTCGGCATACGACTTTTCGTCGTCGACTATCACTACCGATCGGCGGACACCGGGGATCTTCTTCCGAGCGGGGTTCACATATTGGGGCGCGGAGGGCGTTTCGGAGGTTGGTGCAGGGATCGGCAAAAGGCAACGCGTAAGGCGCTTGCATTACTTTAAGGTAGGGTGAAGAAGCAGGGTTCCAGACACCAACGGGCCCTCAGCGATGATCCACATTGTCCTCTTTCAACCTGAAATCCCCCAGAACACGGGCAACGTCGGCCGGATGTGCGCCCTTTCAAACTCCCGGCTGCACCTGATCCATCCGCTGGGTTTCAGGATCACCGACCGAAACCTGCGCCGGGCGGGGATGGACTATTGGTTCTCCCTCGATGTTCACGAGCACGCGGACTGGCAGGCGTTCCGGTCAAGCGCGGCCGCTCCGAAGCGGCTTTGGCTCTTCACCACCAAGGCCTCGCGCTCGTTCTGGGAGGCCAGATTCGCGGACGGCGACGGGCTGGTGTTTGGGAACGAGGGCGGCGGCGCTCCCGGCTGGCTGCACGAGGAATTGGCCGACTGGCGGCTTACGATCCCGCACGCCAATCCCAAATTGAGGTCGCTTAACCTCAGCACGGCGGCGGGAATCGCGGCCTACGAGGCCCTGAGGCAGATCGGCGGACCCGGGAGCGCGCGCTGAATTTTGGGGTAGCCTCCCGCATGCAGCCCGCCAAGTATGACCCGCCCATGAGCGAGTCCCGACTCAAGATCTTTTCAGGCAATTCCAACCGGAACCTGGCCGAGGAAATCTGCCGCACGATCGGCGTCCCGCTTGGCGAGGCAACGGTGACAAGCTTCCCGGACGGCGAGACGTTCGTCAAAATCGACGAGAACATCCGCGGCCAGGACGTGTTCATCATCCAGTCGACATGCCCGCCGACGAACCACCACATAATGGAGCTGCTGATCATGATCGACGCGGCGCGGCGCGCCTCGGCCCAGCGGATCACGGCGGTGCTGCCGTTCTACGGCTACGCGCGCCAGGACCGCAAGGACCAGCCCCGCGTCCCCATCACGGCCAAGCTGGTCGCCAACCTGCTCGTCTCCTCCGGCGCAAACCGGGTCCTGACCCTGGATCTCCACAGCCAGCAGATACAGGGCTTCTTCGACATCCCGGTGGACCACCTGTATGCGTCGCCGGTCTTCTTCGAGTACCTCGCCAAGACCCCGAACGAGTCGCTCGTCGTGTGCTCGCCCGACCTCGGCGGAATGAAGATGGCCGCCGCCTATGCTGAGGTGCTCGGCGCAAGCCTCGGGATGGTGGCCAAGAAACGCAGGACCGCGACCACCGTTGATGCGATAAACGTGGTCGGCGAGGTGGCCGGTTGCGACGTCCTGCTCGTGGACGACATGACGGAGACGGCGGGCACGCTGATTGCGGCCGCCACCATGCTCCGCGAGCGGGGGGCGCGCAGCATCCGGGCGGCCGTCAGCCACTGCATCCTGAACGAGGTCGCCTACGAGCGGATCAAGAGCGGCATGATTGACGAGCTGATCACGACAAACTCGGTGCCGATCGACACCAAGGGCCTGCCGGTCACCGTGTTAAGCGTCGCCGGGCTGCTGGGGCAGGCCATCCAGCGCATCAACACCAACGAGAGCATCACGAGTCTTTTTCGGATCAAAGGCTTCTGAATGATTTGTCGGCCGCGGGTTTCTGGAACACGTTAGAGGTCCGGCAGGTCGACCCTTTACCACATGAAATACAGAACAGCGTCACATATCGTCATTTTCTCGGCCGTCGCGTCAGCGCTCGGGCTCGCAGTCGCGGCCCGGGGGGCGGGGGCCGCCGCCACGCCGCCGGCCAAGATGCCCGAGATCAAGAGGGACTACACCCCCCTGAGCGAAGGAAGGTCGGCCCTGGTCTCGAGCTACGCGGACGTCGTCGAGCCGGTCCAGAAGGAGGTCGTGTCGATCGAGTCCTCCAAGATCATCCGCGAGCGGATCCAGGCCAATCCCCTCTTCCGGCAGTTCTTCGGGGACATCCCCGACCAGGAGCACGAGAGCAAGGAGATGGGTCTCGGTTCGGGGGTCATCGTCTCCTCCGACGGCTATATCCTCACCAACAACCACGTCGTCGAGAACGCGGACGAGCTGAAGGTGGAGCTTTCCGACGGCCGCAAGTTTCCGGCCAAGGTGGTGGGCTCAGATCCCAAGACGGACATCGCCGTGGTCAAGATCGACGCGACGGGGCTGCAGGCGGTCACGTTTGCCGACAGCGACAAGATCCGCGTCGGGGACGTCGTGTTCGCGGTGGGCAATCCGCTCGGAGTCGGGGAGACGGTCACGATGGGCATCGTCTCCGCCAAGAGCCGCAACATCCATATCCTTGACGATGTCTCCGGCTACGAGGACTTCATCCAGACGGACGCGGCGATCAACATGGGTAACTCGGGCGGGGCGCTCCTCGACGCAAAGGGCCGGCTGATCGGGATCAACAGCGCGATCGTTTCGCCCTCCCGCGGAAACATCGGGATCGGCCTCGCCGTCCCCGTCGACCTTGCCGTGAACGTCATGAAGAGCCTGATCGAGACCGGCGCGGTCGCCCGCGGATTCCTTGGCATCGGCGCGGTCCCGATCACGTCCGACGTGGCCGAGCAGGTCGGCCTGCCGAGGGACACGAAGGGGGTCATCGTCATCGAGACCTCCCCGGACAGCCCGGCGGAGAAGGTCGGCATCAAGCGCCGCGACGTGATCCTCAAGCTCGACGGCAAGCCGGTCGAGAGCCAAGACGAGCTGCGCCTGACGATCTCCCAGATGGCCCCGGGCACCAAGGTATCGCTCGACATCTCGCGCGACGGCAAGCCGATGACGGTCGACGTCGTGCTCGCGCAGTTCGGAGAGAAGCCGAATGAGATCCTCACCGGGGTCGAGGTCGGCAAGCTGACGGACGACATCCGCCGGCGCCTCGGGATCGATTCGCGCACGGCAGGCGTCGTTGTGACCGCGGTTGACGAGAAGTCGGACTACGCCCAGGAGCTCCCGGTGGGCTCCGTCATCGTCGAGATCAACGGGATCCCGATCGACAGCGTCGCATCCGCAAAGCAGGCCCTTCACGCCGGCCGGAACCTGCTCCTCGTGTTCTACCAGGCGGGCCGATCGAATTACGTCGTCGTCACCAAGCGCTGAGCGCGCGGCCCCTTCAGCTCCCCGGCTTTTCCACGGGGAGCCTCGCGAGGGCCTCGGGCACGGCGTCGTTGGGGTAGGTGGGGAAGCTCAGCTCGAGGAGCGAGACCGCCGGCGCGTCGAACCAGGCCGACCCGGCGCTGCGGTCGACAAGCATCGCGACCCCGGCGACTAACCCGCCGGCCTTTCGGACAATGTCTATGCACTCGATCACGCGGCCGCCTCGGGTGACGACGTCCTCTACGACCAGCACGGGCTCCTTCGGGGCTATGGTGAACCCGCGGCGCAGTATGAGGACATTGTTCTCCTTCTCGCAGAAGATGTAGCGGGCCCGGGCCTGGCGGGCGACCTCCTGGCCGATGACGAGGCCGCCCATCGCGGGGGCGAGCACGGTCGAGAACTTCCATCCCGCGCCGCGGACCTTGGCGAGGAGGAGCTTGGCCAGCCGCTCGACGGCGTCCATGTGCTGGCACACCTGGGCGCACTGGAAATAGTGCCCGCTGTGGAGCCCGGATCGAAGGACGAAGTGGCCCGTCAGAAGGGCGCGCGTGCGGGTGAAGATGCCGAGTATCTCCTGCTGCGAGGGGTCCATCGAGCCGCGAGTCCAAACGGTTCCGACTCCGAGATCAACGTTTCACGGCGCTGCGCGGCGTTGTATATTCGAACAGATGGGACTACCATTGCCCATGCCAGGACGCCCGCAGCCATTGTCGCAAACCCTACAGGTCCCGCTTGAGGACGAGCTCGGCGACGTGCTCGAGAAGGCGATGAACTGCGCGGGCCTGACCCCGGAGGCCCTGGCCGAGAAATCCGGGGTGCCTGCGGCCGCGGTCCTCGATGCGATCGACTACCGTCCCGAGCTGAGCCCGGGCGACTGCCGCCGGCTGGCGGCCGCACTCGGGCTGAACGAAGTGGGGCTGTGCGCGCTTGCGACGGGCAAGTACCCGCTCCCGGACTCGGAGGGGCTGCCTTTCCGGGTTTGGCCGCTGCGGATGGCGCACGGGATCGGCGTCGTCAACGCCTACATCGTGGCCGCCTCCGAATCCGGCCGCGGGCTGCTCTTTGACACGGGCCCGGGGGCCGGGGCCCTCGAGTCGGCGTGGCCCCGCGAGATCCGCGGGATCGACGGGATATTCATCACGCACATCGAGGCGGAGCACGCGGGCGGGCTCCAGGGCGCGGCCGGACGGTTCGGAGTGGCCGATGCGTTCATACCCACGGGGGCCCGCGCCCCCATGGGCAAGCCGATGGGGGAGGGGGAGACCTTCTCCGCAGGCGGGATTGAGGTCACGGCGTTCAGGACGCCGGGCCACTGCGCGCTGCACAACTGCTACCATGTCCGCTCCGCCGCCTTGCCATCCGCCAGGTCGCTCCTCGTTTCGGGCGACCTCGTTTTCGCCGGCTCGGCGGGAGGGCCCTATTACTGCCACAGGCAGCTGCGCGCCCACCTGCGGCGGGTGCTGCTCGCGGTCCCGGCGGACACGGTGGTCGCGCCGGGGCACGGGCCGATGACGACGGCGGGCAACGAGCTTCGCTTCAATCCATTCGTGCCCTGACCGGCGCCTGCGGGCCCCTGCGCCGGGGAAAACCGCTAAAGGGCGTCGATGATGACTGCAGCCACCGTCGCGTTGTCGGGCCCTCCGCGCTGCAGCGCAAGCTCCACCAAATTGCGGACGATGGTCTCGGCGTCCCCCGGCCGGCCTACGATGTCCCTCATCTCCCTTTCAAAGACGAGGCGGGTGACGCCGTCGGTGCAGAAGACGTAGCGGTCCCCGGCGAGCAGCGGCAGGTCGGCCACGTCGACCTCGGGCGGAACCATCTGGCCGATGCAGCGGGTCAGCGCGCCCCGCTGAGACTCGCTGTAGTAGACCACCTCGCCGCGGGCCCTGCGGCGCCGCGCCTCGTTTTCGACAGTGTGGTCCTCAGTCAGGCAGGCGATCTCCCCGTCCCTCCATGAAAAGGCCCGGGAGTCGCCGACATGGGCAAGCTTCATCCGGGCGTGGCGGATGCATCCCATCGTCAGCGTGGAGCCGATCCCCGAGCCGGGGCTTATCCGCTGCCCCAGGAGTGCGACGGCCTCGTTGGCCGCGGTGACGATCGCCTTGAAATCCAGCTCGGCGTCCGGACCGGCCGCCAGTACCGCCTCGGTGACGACATCGACAGCCTTCTGGGCGGCTTCACCTCCCCCGGGCAGCCCTCCAACGCCGTCCGCGACGCCGAAAAGCTGCGCGGTCTCGTTGAACAGGATCCGGTCCTCGTTCTCCTTCCGAACGTTGCCAATGTTGGAGAGCCACGCGGCTCGAAGGTTGCTCATCGGGGCCTGTGAGGATAGGACGGCCGCCGTCAGGTGAAAGGACGAAATTGGTCGGACCGGTTCTCCCGGGTGAGCCGGACGAAGGAGCGCTGGGGAAGGCCCTCAATGAACAGCCGGCCATAGGCCTTGGCCAGGACCCGGCTGTCGAGGATGGTGATCACCCCGCGGTCCGTCTGCGTGCGGATGAGCCGGCCCGCCCCCTGCCTGAACTTCATGACGGCCTCGGGCAGCGTGAGCTCGTTGAAGGGGTCGCCGCCCCGGTCCCGGATCAGCTCCGCTTTCGCCTCGGCGATGGGATGGGCGGGCGTGGTGAATGGAAGGCGCGCTATCACGACCTGCGAGAGGGCGGCCCCGGGCACGTCGACCCCGGTCCAGAAGCTGTCCGTGCCGAAAAGTATGGCGTTTCCGGCGTCCCGCATCCTCTGCGCCAGCTCGGTCCTCGAGTAGTCCCCGCCCTGCATGAGGAATGGCCGCCCCGACAGACTGAGCGACGGCCCGACCGCGGCGGCGACAGCGTGCATGTCCCGATAGCTCGTGAATAGGACAAGCGACCCCCCCGGGACCCGCCCGCAGCAGAAGCCGACGTAGTCCGCGAGGGCGCCGATCGACGCGCTCGCGTCCTGGACCGACGGCGGTGGCACGTCGGCCGCGACGTAGACGCGCATGTTGCGCTCGAAGTCGAAGGGCGAGCCGGCGATCTCCGCCCTGGCGCGGGACGCGCCGATGCGGGCCGCGAACGGGCCCATCTCGCCGCCCAGAGCCAGCGTTGCGCTCGTGCAGACGACGCTCACCCCGGCGCCGAAGAGGCAGCGCTCCAGCTCCGGGGCGACGTCTACCGGGGCGCTGCGAAGGCTCACGATCGACTGCTTCCTGCCGACCCTCTCGGCCCAGTACACGTGCCCGTCGTTGGCGAGCGACAGCCATTCGTCGACGCCGCCCCTGATGGCCCGCAGCCGCGAGCGCTGCTCCAGGAGCTCGTCCCGCTCGCGCCCTTCCGCGAGCCCGTCGGCCGTCTTTGCAATGCTGCGCTCCAGCGCGGCGAGCGGCTCGCGCAGGAGGGGCTCCGCCGCGCCCGCCTCGCGGACGCGGGCCACCGGCTGCTCCGCGAGGAGGGTTGCCGCGAGGAAGCTGAAGAACTGGCCCGAGGACTCGAGGGCGTCCGAAACCCTTTGCGCGAGCTCCGGGTCGCCCCGCTTCTTCATGATCCCGCGACGCGTCTTGGGGTTGTAGAGGTGCCTGAGCGCTCGCTCGACGCCAAGGCTGCTGATGGCGAGGCCGAAGTTCTCCTCGGCGACCTCGGGCACGGTCTGGGCCTCGTCGAGGACGATGAAGTCCCCTGGGAACAGGACTCCGGAGGCGTCGTGGCCGGCGCCCTCCGCCCGGGCGCCGCCGGCGCTTATCAGCGAAAAGAGCAGCGCGTGGTTGACGACGATGATCTGCGCCGAGCGCACCCGCGCGCGCGCCCGCTGGTAGAAGCAACGGTCGCAGTCGCAGTTGCGCCTGGAGCAGGCCGACGAGTCAGCGCTCACCGAGTCCCAGATGTCGGCGTCGGGCGGCGGCTGGAGGTCGTGACGCAGGCCCGTCGGCGTCGACTGCGCCCAGTCCGCTATCCGCTGGAGCTCCGCGTACTCCGCGTCGTCGAACAGGCTCGCCCTCTCGGCGAGTGCGTAGGACAGCCTGGAGGTGCAGAGGTAGTTCGACTTGCCGACGAGGACCGTGGATTCGAAGCCGGAGTACCTGACGAGGCCGGGGACGGAGCGGAACAGGCGCCTGCAGAGGGGCAGGTCCTTCTTCTCGATCTGCTCCTGCAGCGAGATCGTGTGCGTCGAGACGATGAGCTGCCGGCCGCAGTCGGTAGCGTGGATGATCCCGGGGACCAGGTATGCGAGCGACTTGCCTATCCCCGTGCCGGCCTCGAAGAGCAGGGGCTCGTCGTCGCGGAAGGCCGCCGCGACCGCATGCGCCATCCTTTCCTGCCCCGGCCTGTGCTCGAGGTTCAGGTCGGCCTGCAGCCAGCCGCCCTCGGAGAAGACCCTTGCGGCGAATTCCGGCGCCCGGCTTGGGGGCGCTGGCTGCGGGGCGGTGTCGTCGCGGATGCCGATCATGGATGGGTCCCAGCAAACGAATGGATCCGGCGCCTCCGGGGGCAAATGAATTACTCGGCATTCGCATGACCGAACCGCATCCCATGGGCTGCGGTCGCTATGGCAACGGGCGCACACCGTAATGGATTTGCAGGGCGCCACCCCCCGGGCATCTTCTTTACCACGATGAAGGCCACAGCCGGTACCGAGGGCGACTGGGTTGATGCGCTTGTCCGCTTCATCCGGGAGCAGCCCGGCGTCGGCGCGGTCCGCGTCGATCCCGGCGCCCACAAGGTCGCAGTCGCCACCATGGGCCGTGAAACCGAGGCCAACCTGGCGGACAAGCTGGCCGAGGCGATCGCGGCGGTGGAGGCCGGCATCAAGCCGGCCCAAGCCGTAGGCGCCGCGCGGGGCTTCAAGCTGAGCCACCAGGGCGGCGCGACCATCGTGGGCCGCGAGACCTGCGAGACCGCCGAGAAGCTCTGGCTCTGGAGGGAGATGAAATGGCCCGATGTCGAGGAGGCCCGCCGCAAGGCCCGCGTCCCCGGACACTGGGAAGAGGGGGGATGGCGCGCCTTGGCGCTTCTCGCGGGAGGGTGCGCGGCCGCCGGGGTTGCGGGCTCGCTGGCGGGATGGCTTGTCCCGGGGCTTCCATGGCTTTCGAGGATATTCTACGCTCTGGGCCTCGTGGCGGGCGGCTTTGACGCAGCGTTGGATTCCTGGTCAAACCTGCGCGAGGGCCGGATCGACATCCATTTCCTCATGCTCGCCGTCGCCACCGGCGCCGTCGTCATCGGGGCCTGGGGGGAGGCCGTGGTCCTGCTCACCCTCTTCTCGGCCGCGGGAGCCATGGAGGAGTACGCGCTCGATCGCACGCACCGGGAGGTGAGCGCGCTCCTCAAGTCCGCGCCGAAGCGGGCGACGCTCGTGCTTGCGGACGGCTCGGAAAGGGAGATCGACGTCGGCGAGCTGCGGCCCGGGCACCGCGTGCGGGTGAAGCCGGGCGAGGCGTTCGCCGCCGACGGGGTGGTCGCGAAGGGCGAGAGCGCGAGCGACGAGTCGAACCTCACCGGGGAGGCCAGCCCCGTTCCCAAGGCGTCCGGCGACGAGGTGTTCAGCGGCACGGTGAACCTTTGGGGCGCCGTCGAGTTCGACGTGTCGCGGCTGCCTTCGGAGAGCACCCTCGAAAGGATCATCCGGCTCATCAAGACCGCGCAGAAGATGCGGGCCCCGAGCGAACGCTTCACCGACCGGTTCGGGACGCGATACACGTACCTCGTCATCGGCGGCGCGTTCGCGATGTTCCTCGTGTGGTGGCTCTGGCTCGGGCTCCCGCCGCTTGCCAACGCCAACGGCGTCAGGTCCGCATTCTACCGCGCCATGACTCTCATGGTGGTCGCCAGCCCCTGCGCCCTGGTGCTGTCGATCCCTTCGGCGATCCTCGCGTCGATAGCCCGCGGGGCCCGGCACGGGATCCTATTCCGCGGGGGGGCGGCGGTCGAAAAGCTGGCCGAGGTGGACGTGGTGGCGCTCGACAAGACGGGCACGCTCACGATGGGCGAGCTCTCCGTCGAACGGATAGAGAGCTTCCCCGCCGGCCGTGAACGCGAGGTGCTCGAGATGGCAGGCGCGCTCGAGAGCAGGTCCCGCCACCCCATAGCCCGGGCGGTCCTGCGCCGCGCCAGGGCCGATGGGATCCGAATCGCCGAGGTCGAGGAGTTCCGATCGATCACCGGGAAGGGGCTAAAGGGGAGGATCGGCGGATCGGCCCTCTTTCTCGGGCGGAGGGAGCTCCTGGAGGACGGGCCGCTGGCCGAATGGGCCCGCAGCCTTCCCCACGCTTCCGCGGAGTTGAGCGAGGTGTGGGTTGTCGGGAAGGAGGTCATCGGCCGCCTGCTCCTCACGGACCGGATCCGGGCGGAGTCGGCCTCTGTCCTGCGCGAGCTCAGGTCCATGGGCGTCCGGACCGTGATGCTGACCGGCGACCGCAGGCACGCCGCCGAGCTGGTCGCCCGGGAGCTGGGGCTCGACGAGGTGAGGGCGGGGCTTTCCCCGGAGGGGAAGGTGGCGGCCGTCCGCGCGCTCCACGATGCGGGCCACACGGTTGCGATGGTGGGCGACGGCGTGAATGACGCGCCGAGCCTCGCCGCGGCCGACGTCGGCGTGGCGATGGGCGCCCGCGGAAGCGACGCCGCGCTCGAGCAGGCGGAGGTCATACTCATGAACGACCGGATCGAGAACTTCCTTGCGGCCCACCGGCTGAGCCGGCGCTCGCGCGCGATCATCCGGCAGAACCTGGGGATCTCGCTTGGCGTGGTCGTCGTGATGGTGGTCGCGACGACGCTCGGCGCCGTCCCGCTCGCAGCCGGCGTAGTGGCGCACGAGGGAAGCACGGTCGTCGTGTGCCTGAATTCCCTGAGGCTGCTCTTCGGGAAGCTCCGGTGACGGCCGGCGGGGCCTGGACGCGGGCTCCGGCTACTCGGCAATCCAGACCAGGTCGCCGGCGCGGACCTCGTCATACAGCTCGATGATGTCCGAGTTGCGCATCAGGATGCATCCGGCGCTCAGGGGCTGCCCGATCCTGTCCTCGCGCTGGGTCCCGTGGATGTACACGTACCGCCTGTAGGTGTCGATGCCGCCACCGGAGTTCACGCCGGGCTCGAGGCCCCGGAGCCAGAGGATTCGGCTTGTTACGAGGTTTGCGGAGCCGGCCTCGTCCTCCGGAATCTCCGAGTAATGCAGCCCGGTCGGCACCCGCGATTTGAAGACCATGCCGGAGGGCTGGCCCCCGCCGATCCGCTCGGCGATCGCATGGAGCCCGTGCGGCGTGCCCAGCGAGTTCGCAACGTTCGAAGATGGCCGCTTGGAACCGGATATCACATAAGATCTTACGACTGATCCTTTTCGGAGCAGCTGCAGAGTGGACGCCCCGAGCCGCACGACGATAACCCGGTCTGTGTGCTTGATGCCGAGGGCAGATCGGGTTTTGTTGAACGATTTCCAAGACGATTCCATGGACAAGACGGCATCCTTCACGGTCGGCATCGTCGGCGCCACAGGCGCCGTCGGTCAAGAATTGCTGCGTCTTCTCGAGAGGCGCCGCTTCCCCGTGTCCGCGCTCCGGCCCTTCGCCTCCGCCCGTTCGGCCGGGAAGACGGTTCGGTTCGAGGGGCGCGATGTCGTTGTCGAAGAGGCGAAGCCCGGGGTGTTTGCACAGGTGGACGTTGCATTCTTTGCCGCCGGCGGATCGGTGTCCCGCGCGCTTGCGCCCGATGCCGTGAAGGCTGGCTGCCTGGTGATCGACAAGAGCTCGGCCTTCAGGCTCGACCCGGATATTCCCCTGGTGATCCCGGAGATCAATCCTGAGGCGCTTAGGCAGCACAAGGGGATCATCGCCAATCCCAACTGCTCGACGGCGGTCGCGCTCATGGGGCTCTGGCCCCTGCACCGGCGATTTGGGCTCAGGCAATACATCGCCGCGACCTACCAATCGGTATCGGGGGCGGGCGCCGCGGCGGTGCGCGAGCTCGAGGCGCAGGTCCTCGCGCACACGAAGGGAGCCGCATTGCCGCGCCAGGTGCTTCCCCACCAGATAGCGTTCAACGTGATTCCGCAGGTAGATTCCTTCGGGTCGAACGGCTACACGGGCGAAGAGACCAAGATGATGCTGGAGAGCCGCAAGATCATGGGGCTCCCGCAGCTGCTCGTTTCGGCGACATGCGTCCGGGTTCCGGTCGTACGCGCGCACTCGGTCGCGATAAACGCCTCGTTCGAGCGGCCCGTGAGCGTCGAGGAGGCCCGCGAGGCCGTGGCCGCATTCCCCGGGGCGCAGCTTGTCGATGATCCCTCCAAGCAGGCGTACCCGATGCCGCTTGATTTCAGCCTGACGGAGAAATGCGGGGTGGGGCGGATCCGCCTCGACACGGCGCTCCACAACGGCCTGGCATTCTGGGTAAGCGGGGACAACCTTTGGAAGGGAGCGGCGCTCAATGCTATCCAGATCGCGGAGCTCCTGATTCGCGAGGGCCGACTGGGGCCCAGGGCGGCGCTCACCGCTGTCTGACCGGATTGGACGCCTAGCTCAGTTGGTTAGAGCACCTCGTTTACACCGAGGGGGTCGGGGGTTCGAGTCCCTCGGCGTCCACCAATTTATAAGCAGCTATTAATAAGTATCTTATATCCTATTATGGCGCCTTCCTGGCCGCCTGCTCTTGCCATCGGCGCTCGTTAACTCCCTTCACGACGAGCCACAACATCAGCGATGCTTCTGCGAGGATGCCAAGACCCTTTATCAAGTTTGAAAGAGCGCTACCAACGACCGGCGACAAATAGGCTATCCAACCCACGCCGGCCAGCACCAGGAGCGCGCCCAGAATTTGTGGCAGGAAAGTTGACCGGAGTATGAGCCATCCGATCAAGATACAATATGGGCCAAAAAACCACAGGGGACTCAGATGATGTGGAGCCGAATGAAAGACGCCGAGAATTCCAACTATGGAGCCCAGCAGGCTCATGATCGCAGCGAGTAGAGAAAGGTTCCTGTTAACCGGTTTGAACAGGCCGTAAAAGAGAAGCGTCACGGTTATGTAGATGGCAAACGAGGCGAGATTGACCGTTTCGCCAACTACAACCAGCCGGCGGGGTACCAAGAGTTCGCCCAGCACTGCCACCAGAAAATAAAGCAGGTACATGACGCCGATGGTCCTGGCCTTGGAACTCAGCGGCGTCTCTACAGCTGTCCCCATGAATCATAGGCTAGCGGCGGACGCTGTGGGGTCAATGGAACGCTGCTCAAGACGGTATTGCTCTCGGGCGCATGCGATAATCCTTCCTTCGACGCCTAGGGCCAAGAGTTGGCGTCGCGAAGCCTTCATGTCTTCGCCCGCCAAGCATCCGGCGGCTATGTGTGCAAGAGCGTGCAACCAGCTGCAACTAAGACCGCCTTTTCACTCGGCGGCGATGGACTCCCTCGGCGTCCACCAATATGTAAGAAGCAAGCATCTAATGCTTTATACGATTTCTATGAGATTTCAGGAGTTGCCATTTACCAGGCTGAGCGAGCACGTCGAGATCACTCCACGACACCCATTTCCAGGAGAAACATCTTGGGCGTGCAGACATTGACCCCGTAGACCGTAGTCCCAAGAACATGGGCGAAATCGGTGATGTCCGAAGTGACCAGGTAGTCAGCACCACTGCCGATGGCCGATAAGATCACTGGCTTGTCTTTCGTGGCGTCGAAGACAATGGGCCTGTCGATCACGTAGATCGATCCGACAATCTCAAGACTTGGCCCGATAATGCGGTTCCAGCGGGTTGTGCCGGATGGATGCTTGAACACGTTCCTTTCGACTTCGGCCACGCAATAGTCAGCCGTAATGAGTCTCCACCCGGAACTCAGTCCGTGCTCGATCAGAACGTGGGACAACCCCTTGGTCGACCAACAGGCAGCCAAGATCGTCGACGTATCGAGAAATACGATCACTTCTTGACGAACTTTGCGCTCGCTGCGTCGGCCTCGTCATCCGTAACCCACTTCTTGATCGTTGCCGCGGGAATGTCGCGGATCGGGACAGTAACGGCAGGATGAAGAAAAATCCCATCCGGCCTTTCTTCGGCGAGGAGAACCGCGTGCTTCTTATCAAGCCTCAGCTTGCGGCGCAGCGCTATGGGCAAGGTGAGTGTTCCGCGCGGCGAAATCGTGATAGTCGTGCTCATGCAGAAATACTGCATTGCTGAAATACGGAAGTCAATTGGAAGGGGTGTAGAAACGGTCCAAGAGCCGATAGCGCCTGGTCGGGCCAAGAGTCGCCGTCGCCAAGGCTTCTCAGCTTCGCCACCAAGCATCCGGCGGTTATGTGCGCAAGAGCGTGCAACCAGCTGCAACTAAGGCCGCCTCTTCACTCGGAGGTGACGGACTCCCTCGGCGTTCACCACTTTAGTCATTCATAATGAATAATTAAAGGTTACAGCTGAGCTCGGTTGCCCGATAGAGGTAGTTGGTCAACTCATCTGGTGGGATAATCCCACTTGAACCTTTGTGGGACATATGCATTATTCACGTTATGGAATACGTAATCAAAGAAACTCATTTCGAATTGCTTACAGAAATCCAGAAGACGGACGCCAAGAAACGTCTGTCGCTGGGTTCGGCGGTGCGAGAAGACGGCTTAGCCTACAACATTTACCGCAACCGTCTTGGCCAGATCATGCTCGATCCCGTGAAGGCGGTGCCAGCATACGAGGCGTGGCTCTTCGGCAACAAACCGGCCTTGGCTTCAGTGAAGCGTGGCCTTGAGGATTCCGCTGCAGGCCGCACCAAGAATCTCGGCTCGTTTGCTACTCACGCGAAGGATTGAGCCGTGCTGCGACAATTGCGTTTTACAGACGAGTCTGCCGGGCAGCTTAAGGCGCTGGCGACCAATCCGGCGAGAAGGGGCCTCTACAAGCAAGTCTTGAAGACGCTGGGTCTGCTCGAACTCAACATTCGGCATCCGGGCCTGAACACACACGAATACCAGTCGTTGGAGGGCGTGAAAGGCGAACGAGTATGGGAGGCCTACGCGCAGAACCAGACGCCCGGCGCTTACCGGGTCTTTTTTCATTATGGGCCGGATGAGGGCTCTGGGAAGAAGCGCATTCCCATCGTGACCATCATTGCCATTACGCCACATCCGTAGTGTGGCAGGTTGCCAAGAGGTTGCCAGAATTCGTGATCCTACCTTCAGGGGGAAGGGGAGTGGGGCTGCCCCATCCCACGAAGCTCAATGGCGATTTTGCGGTTGGCGAAGATGGCGCGCTTGCCTGGTCCGATGGCGACGGTGTCGTGCAGCTATGCCGCCCGGGGAATCCGCCGGAGACGATCGTGCCGCCGACGGACTGGACACGCTCGGCGCGGGTGGCCCTCTCACCTTCGGGTCAACTGATGGCGATGCACACCGGCGGTGACGAGGTGGTGGTGCTTCAAGTGGCGGGCCACAAGGAGGTGCAAAGGTGGAAGCTACCAGGCGGAGGTGGTTTCGGATGGGAAGAACGACAGGGCGGCCTCGTGTTCGTAAGTCCAACTACCATAGCCGTCGCGCACGGCCGCTCCGGCATGCTGCGCAAGCTCGAACTCTGACGAGATATAACGGCAGTCCACTGCATATCAGTCACACCGGCTTGCTGCGGTATCCTTCTTCGTCATGCCGGAATGTTGCAAAGGGCAACATTTCTTGGACGCCGACGCAGTGACCATGCGAACACCCGCCAGTGAAACCAACCACGGCGCACCGAATTCGGAGTAACGGTGCGTCGCCGACCCAGAGCGCAATATCGTGCAACCGACTGCAACTGAAACAGCCGTCTCCCTCTAAGGCGATGGACTCCCTCGGCGTCCACCAGTTAGTGATTAAACAGCCACTTACAACAGTGGTATGTGCAACATTCTGCCACGTTGCAGCGCTAGGCACAGCAGAGGTGCGGTTATGTGCCGTTATTCGGCTCAGATTTCTGGCGGGTTTTTCAGGACCCGGCTAACCCTCCCGGGGGGGCGGGGGTTCGATAAGGGCCATGCTGAGCATGGTAATTCGTCCGCCCCCGGCCCGAGGCAAGATTGGCCCCGGGTTCCACCTTGAAGCCGTTTTCTTGTCCGGGCGCATGGCGAGCGACCTGGTTTCGGGCGATCTTCGCTAGAACGGGCTTTGCGTTGCATTAGCCTACGATTGGGGTATAGAGGGGGATACCCACGAGAGTACACACTGGGGGCAGCCGAATTGTGACTCACCGAGGCTGTAGCATTCCTTATGGCGCAAGTGCCAATCGAAGACCCATGAATAGCCCATCGAAGCGAGGTCGAACAATTGGCGTGACCATCCTGGTTGCTCTCACAGCCGGTTGCCAGAACCCCTATGACAAGTTCTTCACGAGTACCATTCCTCCGGAACTTAACCGCGGGCTTCTTCCCCACACGGGCGAGACGCAATTCTCCTCCGTGTCGGCGACCGAGATTAAGTCCTCGATCGAGACCCTTGTGAGGCGGGGTTATGTCGTAGTTGGCTACGTCAAGTTTGAGGCCAAGGCTGGCGACTACACGTCGAGCCTCCGCGCAAAGGCGCAGGAGGTACAAGCCGATATCGTGCTGATGAGCAGCGCATATGCTCGCACACGCAGCGGTGTCTCCCGCGTGCTAGATAACAACCCTTTGCAGGATTCCACGACGTACAGCAGTGGACAGGTTCATTCGCGCAACTATGGCCTCGGCGGCTATGTTCAACCCAGCGGGACTTTTTCCGGTAATAATATGCCGCAGTCACCCATGTCTTCCACCGCGTCACCCGGCTCTTTCAGCGCAGATTATGTCCCCTACAGTGTCCAGATAAACGATTACAGCGCCTATTTTCTAAGGAAATTTCACTACCTCATCGGCGCACCTTTGAGCCTGCTGAGCGACGAGCAAGGGAGGGCCTTGCAACGCAAGACCGGCCTCGTCGTCAACATCGTCGTCGATGGCACTCCAGCATACGCTGCACACATTTTGCCCGGGGACATTCTCCTTACGATAGATGGTGAAGATATCGTCTCTGCTGAAATGCTCAACGAGCGCGCGCTGGCAAAGGCGGGGCAGGTGGTAAGGCTCGGCATACTTCGCGATGGGATAAACAAAGACATCGAACTACGGGTTGATTCGCCCACGCCCGGCCTCCGCTAAAACCATGGCGATAATCCGCAAAACGCAGCTGGGAGGTGTGCAGGCGGCAGCCAACCACAGCCTGCTGTTGCCGCCGGACAAGTGTTTTGGACCAGCTACGCCTATGCCTCCCGCCCGAAAGGCGCAGCCATTGAAGTCAAAGGCGCCGGTTCCTGCGCAAACCCCGGCAGCCGCTGCGGCCACATCCGCCGCAGGAGAACCGGCGCCGACACAGTAACTAACGCCGCGAGAACAGATGGCCCTTCTCGAAAAGGAAGTGAAAGAAAACGGCGGGGGGCCAGTCCCTCGGTGTCCATCAGTCGTTAATATATTGCTATTCAATATGTTGCGTTACTTTCCTTGTCGGTTGCCCACAAAGCGGCATCGCCAGAGCCAATAGACGTGCCGCCGTGAGGGAATTGGAAGCCACGGCAATCCGCGGGCACGCTGCGCCAAGATCCCGCCGGGGGGCGTGGTGAGAGCTGCGCGGTGCGCCACGGGTGCCTGCGGCAGCCTAGCCGAGAAGGTGCACGGTGACCCGTCGGAGGGGACCGGTGCCTATGAATTAGTTCGCCGCGCATTAAGGAGGAGTCATCTTGTGCCGTGAAGAAAGGCATGCTCCGCCGTCTCGCTACCGCGTTCATCGCAATTTCGATCGCAACCGGGCATTCTGTTGCCGCGACGTCGGCCAGTCCCGACAAGCCAATCGAGCGGATCACGATCTCGAGCGGGAAGTTCATGGTCGGGAGCGACCAAATCTGGATAAACGGGGCGAACACTCCGTGGCATCATTGGAACGACCTGGGCGGTGATTTCGACCCGGACTGGTGGGACGCCCATTTTCAGTTGCTCCACGATCACGGAATCAATGCCACGAGGATCTGGATCTCGTGCAGCGGAGACCTCGGGATCGAAATTGACGCGAATGGACACGTCTCCGGCGCCACACCGGCCTACTGGGCCGACCTCGGGCGACTCTTAGATCTTGCCCAGAAGCACGAGGTGTACGTCTTGGCGACTCTGATGTCGTTCGACCACTTCAACAACAAGCATCACAATTTCAAGAAGTGGCGAAAGTGGATAAGTACGGATGAAGGGATAGACTCGTATGTCACGAATTACCTGCATCCGCTCTTGGAGCGCTACGGGCACACACCGTGCCTTTGGGCAATTGACCTTATGAATGAGCCGGAGTGGGTGTTCGAAAACGCCGAAGACGGAAAGATCCCGTGGGAAAGGCTACAGAGCTATTTCGCGCGCGCAGCCAGCGAGATTCACCAAGAAAGCGGGGCGTTGGTTACGATCGGCATGGCGATGCCGAAGTACAATAGCGACATCGCAAATTCGGCGCGGGGGAACAAGGTGAGCGACGCATCCCTGCACACTGCATTCAACAATCCCGGAGCGCGATTGGATTTCTATTCCACGCACTACTACGACTGGTGCGGGCCGCTTTGGGGCAATGCTCTATATTTGTCGCCGCAAGCATACGGGCTCCCGACCGACAAACCGTCCATCATCGGGGAATTTCCCGCGCACGGGACCAAGGGCCACACCGTTACAGGTGACTACGAAAGCTCGTTCCAAAACGGCTGGGATGGCGCGATGGGTTGGACCTCCAACTCGGTGGACGATAATGGCGGGATATCCGAGCTTGGAGATGCAACCCTGGCGTTCAAACGACGGCACGCCGATTTGGTCTACCCTGGAGGAGGTAGATGAAAGGCGCGCCCGACACAGCGTTGTGCCGAACAACAGTCGCTTAATCCCTCTCGGCCAGGCAAGACCGCCAAAAAGAATGACCGCTCCGGTACTGGCCTCCCCATGTTCGGGCGAACTGGCCTTGGCCGGCAAGGCATCACGCCTATGGCCGCCATGCGCCCTGTGGCAGTCCCGGACAGCCGGTGAATCGCCATCGGGCGGAGGTATTTCCCGGGAATACGCCACCCAGACAAAAACCCTGCCGTTTCGGGCGGGCAGGGAGGAAAATCGGGGCGGGCAATTACCTGAAGAACCGCCTGCGGAGCATCGCAATGCCGGTAAGAGCTGTGTCAAGCATGGCCAGGGTGGCGCCACCGTCGGAGCCCGACGGTCCAGGCCGTGATTGACCGCAGGAGGAAACAGCGGTGAAACATAGGGCTGCCGCAGACAGGGGTGCAAAGCGCATGATAGCCTTCATAAGATGATGGTTCAGAGGCATTTGTATTTCCATTAAGCATGCAGCTTTCCTAATCTATTGGCATGAAAAACCCAAGAATTGCGTCCGAAATGGCATAGGATTGGCGGCGCCTGAATACTGTTAAAGTTTCCGACATTAGGTGGCTATATTTGACATGTTGCGGCATTGAGAAACCGGTGACCTCGCAACCTAAGCACGGTTCGGCGAAACAGACCCACTCTGTGGACATCGGCTGCCTCGCAGACCACGAAGAGTTCGTAGCCACTCTTGTGCAATGGCATCACAAAGAGTGGGCCTACCTCCGGCCCGGCGACACGATTGAGGCGCGCACCAGGCGAATTCGCAACGCATGCGGGCACCAACAAATCCCTACCGCGTTCGTGGCGTTTACCGGCACAGAGCTGCTCGGTTCCGCGATGTTGATCGCCCACGACATGGACACGCGGCTCGAATTCTCGCCTTGGGTGGCCGGGGTTTTTGTTGCGCCAATCCACCGCGGAAAGGGCATCGGCACTGCTTTGGTCAAACGAACCGTGGAAGAAGCCAGCATTCTCAAGGTACCGCGACTCTTCCTTTATACTCCCGGCGCGGAGGAGTTCTACGTCCGTCTTGGCTGGCAATCGCTCGAACGCCCGCGCTACCATGAAGTGGATGTCGTAGTGATGTCCAAGGAGGTAACGCCGAACCACTCACCGAACCCGACGCTTGGCCCATGCACGCCGCCTACAGGGCAGGAGGCGTGCCAGCCTCGGCGTGAATCGTCGAGAAGTTCGAACCCGAATGAATCCGTGGCTTAAGAGGTTGTTCTTGATCATATCGATTGGCGGCGGCTTCGCCGGAGCTGCAGTCACAATCACCCAGCTTGCGAATTCGGGACAGGCGCCGCTTTACTACGCGTTAATCGGAATCGTGACTGTGGCGTATTCAATTGGGATATATGGCGGCATTAAGTTGATCGAAGATGAAGAGAAAGGGCTGAGAATCTTATCTTGGTATTATTTGGCACAGATACCGTATCTGGTTTCCCCGGTGATCTCTTACCAGTTCTATTCAGGCCTGACCCTGTTTGGCGCGATTGGAACCAGAGGGGTGACATGGGGCGCGTATTGCGGCAGCCGGTGGCTGTACACATTGTTTCAGATGAGCGACTCGCGGCTCGAGGTGGGTGCCAACTTTTTCGGTGTCTGGGCGACCTGGTATTTGCGCAAGGAACTAGGAAGAAAGCTGGCCAACCCGCGACCGTGCCCGACGCCGGTGCCTGTCGCACCGCAAGCTGGGCCGCCGAGCCAGCCCTAGCCCCGGATCGCTGCAAGTCGGGCCGGCCTTTATGAAGAGAATCCTCGTCCTTCTGGCGCTCACTGCCGCGGGCCTCAGGGCCGAGCTGCAGTTCTCGGGTTTCTTCATCACGGCAAACGAGTCACTATTCACCCTTAGCGACAAGGACGGCGCCGAAATGTCGGGCTGGCTGAAGATCGGCGAATCGTTCCATTCCTACACCATCAAGTCCTTTGACCGTGAGCATGAAGTCATCACGGTCGAGAAGGGCGGCCAAACATTTCGCCTGGGCCTGCGGGAATCGAAGGTGAAGGACGGGAAGATGACCATAGACGGAACCATCACACTCTGGCCCGGCAAACGAGAGCAGAGCGTTCATGCATCGCTGTTCCTGGGCGAAGAGGAGGTCCTCCCGCTCAAGGAGGGCGTATATTTGCACCTCACCGCCGAAAGGCTCCTTGATGGAAACATGCTGTATCATCCCCGAATCGTCATGCAGGACAAAGACGGAAGGGAGAGTTCGGATTCCTGGCCTAATGTCGTGACCCCGCCGGGAGGTGAATTCTCCATTCGGGTTGGCGACCTGGGATTCTCCTTCAAGCCGTAACATGCCCGACAGACTGCCGGACCCGACACCTGCGCCTGCCATGCCTCGTGCGAGGCACGAGTCGCGGCCGGCCTTTTCGCCGTTCGCTGGAGCGCTTGGCGGAACAAGGCGCGGTCGCATGCGCCTGGCGTTCCTCGGGCTCACGATTGCTTCTTTGCTGCCCGCGCTGCCGATCCAGGCACAGCGCGCGCCTATCGAGACCCGGCAGGGGGTGGTCGCTTCCGCCCATGAGCTGGCATCTCAGGCCGGAATCGAGATCCTCCGCGATGGCGGCAATGCCGTCGATGCCGCCGCCGCAACCGGCCTGGCACTGGCTGTGGTCTATCCCATTGCTGGCAACCTTGGCGGCGGGGGTTTCATGCTCATCCACCTCGCCGACGGCCGCGACTTGGCGGTGGACTACCGTGAGACCGCGCCCGCCGCGGCGGCGCGGAACATGTACCTTGGCCCGGACGGAAGGCCCGTACAGGGGCCGGGCTCCTCGACGCTCGGCTGGAAGGCTAGCGGCGTCCCCGGTTCGGTCGCGGGCTTCGCGCTCGCGGTCGAGAAATACGGCTCGCACAAGGTAACCTGGGGGGACATCTGCGAACCCGCTCGGCGGTTGGCGGCCGAAGGCCACATTGTTTCCCAAGACACCGCCGACCGCTTCCGCTCGAGTGAGGAGATCCTCAGCCAGTTCGACGAATCCAAGCGCATCTTCCTCAAGGCCGGCGCGTTCCTGAAGCCCGGCGAGAAATGGGTGCAGGCTGACCTCGCCAATACGCTAGCCCGCCTCCAGAAGCACGGACCGAGCGAGTTCTACGAGAGGGAGACCGCCCGTCGAATCGCCGACGCGATGGCCGCGCACGGGGGCAACATCACGCTCGCCGACCTGAGGAACTATCGGGTGGTCGAGCGCACGCCGCTCCGCGGAAGGTACCGCGGCTACGACATCGTCACCATGCCGCCGCCGAGTTCGGGCGGCGTCGCCCTCCTGCAGATGCTCGGCATGCTGGAGGCGCATGACGTCGCGTCTCTTGGGTGCAACTCCGCGTCCAGGTACCACCTCTTTGCCGAAGTGATGAAGCGCGCATTCCGCGACAGGGCCGAATACCTGGGCGACCCGGACTTCATCAGAGTGCCCGTGGAACGGCTCCTCGACCCCGCATACATTCGCGGACGGATGCTGGATTTCTCCCCCGACAGGGCCACCCCGGCCGCCGCGGTCCCGCCCGGGCTCGGCGAATTCGTGGCCAAGGCACGGCGCGAATCCAACGAGACAACGCACTTCTCCGTGGTCGACTCAGCCGGAAACGCCGTGTCGAACACCTACACGCTCAACGGGGCCTTTGGCTCCGGGGTCACCATTCCCGGCACGGGCATCCTGATGAACAATCAAATGGACGACTTCACCTCGGCGATTGGCGTGCCGAACGCCTACGGCCTCATCCAGGGGGAGGCCAACGCGATTGAGCCCGGCAAACGCCCGCTCTCGTCCATGACGCCGACCTTTGTCTTCAAGGACGGCCGAGCTGTCCTGGTCACCGGATCGCCCGGCGGGCCCACCATCATCAACACGGTTCTCGAGGTCATCACCAACTTCATAGACTGGGGCATGGACGTGCAGAAAGCCGTGGACACCCCGCGATTCAGCGAGCAGTGGATGCCCGACGTCATCTCATACGAATCGGGCGGCTTGCCGCCCGAGGCCATCGCCGGGTTGAAGGAACGAGGACACACACTCCGGGAACTCAGCCGGCAGGGCGATGCCGAGACCATTGCGATCGACCCGACGAGCAGGCTGATACAGGGGGCGTCCGACCCGAGAAACCCCGATGCGAAGGCCGTCGGCTACTAGCATGCGACGGCGGGGCCGTGGTGCCCCGGCCTCAGGAATCGACGGCAGCGGCCAATCTTAAGCGGAGCCGGACCAGCTCAAGGCCGGAGCGCCCGCTGGTAGATCCTCCACTCATAGGCGCCGAGGGCGACCCCTGGGAGCGCCGCCTTCGGCCCGCCGCTCCTCGCAGCCGACCCGAGCACCAGGGAGAACTCCCCGCCGTGCTCAACGCGGACCACGGCGGACTGGGGGCGGTTGGAGAAATTCACCACGGTGACCAGCTCCTCCCCTTCTCCTCGGCGCAGGAATGACACGAGATCCTGCGGGGCGGAGTTCTCCAGCCAGACTACCGCGCCTTCGTGCAGCGCGGGGTGCGCGTGCCGCAGGGCGATCAGCTGGCGGTAGGCGCCGAGGAAGAACTGGCGGCGCCTGGTCTGCCAGAAGATCGGCACCTTCTCGAAGAGCGCCGGATCGCCAGACTGGGTCGCATCCCCGACCTCCATCCCGTTGTACAGGAGCGGCACGCCGTCGAGGGTGAACATCATCGCGCTTGCGGCGAGGGCGCCTTTCCACCCGAAGCGGCTGATTGCGCGGGCCTCGTCGTGGTTGTCGGTAAAGCGCAGGTGCAGGGCGCCGCGGGGGAACGCCCGCTGCTCCGACTCCTCCCAGGTGCGGCGGAGCTCGCCCGCGGGCGCGCCATCCATGAGAACCCTGTCCAGGGTGTGCAGCATGGACCAGGCGTAGTCCGCGTCAAAGGCGTGCACGAGCAGCTCGGGCTTGTCCGCCTCGGCCAGCAGGAAGATTCCGGGGCGGATCTTGTCCAGGTCCTCCCGCGCCTCCTCCCAGAAGCTGGTCGGCACCTCGAAGGCCACGTCGCAACGATAGCCGTCGACATGGAACTCGCGCACCCAGTACTGCAGCATCTCGCGCATGTACCGGCGGGTTTCGGGATTGGCGTAGTCGAGCCCCGCGACATCCGCCCAGCCGGGGTGGGGCGAGATGACCTGGCCCGAGGCGTCCCGCCTGTAGAGGCCCGGGTTGGACATCATCACGCTGTCCCAGGCGGTGTGGTTGGCGACGATGTCGATGATGACCCTGAGCCCCCGCCCATGGGCCGCCTCCACCAATCGGCGGAAATCCTCCTTGGTGCCGTAGTCCGGATTCACGGCATAGTAGTCCTGCACCGAGTAGGGGCTGCCGATGCTTCCCTTGGCCTTGAGGCGGCCGATGGGATGGATGGGCATCAGCCAGAGCACGTCCACGCCAAGGGCCTTCAGATCATCCAGGCGGGCGGTGACACCGGCAAAGTCGCCTTTCTGCGAGAACTGGCGCGTGAAGATCTCATATACCACCGCGTCCCGTATCCAGGCCGGGCTAGGCCGGGCCTGGATCGTGGACCAGTCCCTTGACGGTTCGGCCCGGAGGGGCAGGGCGCTCAGAAAAGCGAGCAGCATCGGGAGGGAAGGGCGGCGGAGCAGGGCGATGGCTTTCATGGCGTCGTATCTGGCGGGCTTTGTTGAGCTAGCGGTGCACTGGCGGCTCCTGGGACAACAGCATTCCTCCGGCACCCCGTGACGGTGCCGGAAGCGACCCTGCGATGCCGCCTTGGTGGTCCGGGGACAAATCCGTGCTTGGGCTCTGCATTTACAGCGGGCTCTGGCTCAGCCGGCGGGCGCCGGCAGGCTGTCACCTGGGAACGATTTCGATCCGATCGAGCTGGACCGAGTTCCAGCCGTCCTCGCGCCCCTCGATAAGGACGCGATTGGCCCCGGCCGCAAGGATGACGGGTACGTCGAAGCCCCTCCACTCCCCGGCCGTCGGCGGCATCGCCAGCTTCACCGCCGGGCCATCGCCGACGGTCAGCGTGAGCGAGACGGGCCCCGCCTGGTTGCTGGAGTAGTGCAGGCGGGCGTTCCTGGGCCCGCCGACGCCGCCGTCCACGCCGAACAACAGGCTGCTGCCGGCGCGGCCGAGGTTGCGGACGTAGCCAAACGGCCGGCCGGCCTCGCCCCTGCCCGTCAGCTCGGCCACGCCCCGGCGAAGAGCGAGCGCGGCAGGGTATGTCGACGGGGACTGGGACGCGGGCGCCAGGGTGATGGTGTTGAGGGAGGCCCCCGGGGCCTCCACAAAGACAAGGAGGGGCAGTTCGCCGGGATTCAGGTATATCGCGGGAAACCTGAAGTCCCTGAAGGCGTCGGCGCCGCCCGTCGCGGGGACCTCGACTGTGGCGACGGTCTGGTCTTGCGACACAAGCCGGATCCGGCCGCCGCCCCGCGCGCTCGCCGCGCGCACCGACAGGTCGAAGTATCCCCCGTTGCCGCAATCGATCGTGTAACGGGCCCATTCTCCTTCCCTGAGACCGGTGAGCGCGTAGCCGCCGCCGGCGTCGGACGTGGGGGCGAGCCCGAAGTCGTCGTCGCGGTAGAGCCTGCTCGCGGGCGACGGGCGCGTGGAGTGGAACGCGACGCCCTCCCCGCCATTGTCGTAGTTGCTGGCCCTGATGGTCGCCGGCAGCGTGGGCGCAGGGAAGAAATGGGGGGTTGGCTTGCCGGAGCCGGCAGCTTCCCCCTTTGTGTCGATTGCGACCGCCGCAAGCGTGGGCGCCGGCCTTGGGCGCAGTGGGCGGGTGCCGAGATTGACAGCGATAGTGTGCTCGGTTGCCTTGCCGGCCGGCACCGGCACGGTGAGCACCCGCTCATCGCCGTCCCACGTCCAACCGCGGTTCGCGAGCCTCTTGCCGTCGACGATGACGGCGACCGGGGCCCGGCCCAGGTGAAGACGGGCTCGGTATTCGCGCGGGGTGAACCTCTTGTTCGATTCGGAGATCGTGAAGCGGATCCTCCCACCCGCGTCGTCGCAGGCGAAGCGAGTGGTCGTCGAATATCCCTGCTCGTAGGCGAATGTGATGCCGTCGTCGCTGTAGAGGGTGAAATCCGACCTGCCCGACGGGAATATTTCGAGCGTGAGCGGATCCCACGGCCCTTCCGCGGTGTTCCTCATGTCGGGGGCCATCGGGATTATCGCCCCCGCGCGGACGGCGACCGGAATCCGGTTCTGGGGCGCGGCCACGACCCATTCGCGCCCGCCGGCGTATTCGTAGCCGTAGTCCCAGTCTATCCATGTCCCCGGGGGAAAATAGACCTTGCGGTTCGACTGGCCCTCGAAGAGGACCGGGGCCACAAGCAGCTCGCGCCCGAAGAGGTACTCGTCCCCGGGCGTGGCCACCGAGGCAGCGTCATCGGGAAACTCGAGCGCCAGCGGCCGCGCGATGGGCAGGCCCTTCTGGCTGGCGACCCAGGCGTACGAGTAGATGTATGGGAGCAGGCGGTAGCGCTGCTGCAGGTAGTGCCTCGTCCCCTGTTCCGTCGCAGGCCCGAAGGCGTACGGCTCGGGCGCCCCGCCGGCCTTGTGGGCCCGCGTGATGGGGCTGAATGCGGAGAACTGCATCCAGCGCTCGTAAAGGCGCGCGTGCGCGCCGAGCTGGTCGTCCTTGTAGTAGCCGGTGAGGAAGCCGCCCGTGTCGCAGGTCCAGTACACGAGGCCGGAAAGGCCCGAGTTGAGCATCTCCGGGGGATGGGCGCGGTACGTCGCGTAGTCGCTGTAGATGTCGCCGGTCCATACCGCGGCGTGGTGCCGCTGGAACCCGGCCGGTCCGGCGCGCGACAGGATGAAGGGACGCTGCTGCGGGTGCACGGCGAGCTGGACCCCCTCGAAGCTGATGGCGCACAGAAGGGAATACTCGTTGTGGATGTCCGCGGGCCCGCCCGCGTAATAATGGGTCTGGGGCGGTTCGCCCTCGGGCTCGTCGAGGTCGAGCCACCAGCCGGCGACACCCTGCTCGTTGAGCCTGCGGGTCTGCGGCCACAGCCATTCGTTGATCCTCGGGTGCGTGAAATCGAGGAGCTTGCCTCCGTAGTAGCCGCACTCGACGGGATTGCCATGGCCGTCCGTCGCGAAGACGCCCATAGCCCAGCCGGGCGCGAACGTCGGCGAGGCCTGCTGGACCATCGGGCCGGATTGCGACACGACGATCCTGACGCCCTTCTTGCCGTAGGCGGCGATCTTCTCGCCGGGGCTCAGGCCATGCCCCGTCTCGATCCAGCGCTTGGCCCAGACATAGTCGGTTATCACCTCGGGCCAGTCGGCGTCTATCACCATGACATCGACGGGAAACCCCCGGGCCGCAAGCTGGCCGTACGCCTCATCGAGCGCGTCCCAGTCGTAATAGGTGCACTTGCTCTGCCAGTAGCCGAGCGCCCAGAGAGGGGGCAGCGAAGGGCGGCCGGTGAGGCCCGTGTAGCGCTCGATCACATCGGCCAGTCGGGGCCCGTCTATGACGTAGAAGTCGATCTCGCCGCCGTCGGAGTCGACCCGGAGCAGGTCCGGCTCCGTCTTGCCAAGGTCAAACTGGAGCCGGTGGACGTTGTCGAAGAATACGCCGTATGCGTGGCCATCGCGGCCGGTGCTCAGGAGAAAGGGGACGGGGTACTGAGCGGTGACGTTGCCGGAACTGATCTGCTGGCCGGCCCAGAGGTCGCGAACGACCCCGCGGCGGTCGAGGCGCCCGTTGTTGTGGTTGTCCTGGCCAAGCCCGAGGAGGCGCTCCGAGGGCGCCAGGCGGTCGGTGAGCGTCCATGGTCCACCCGCGGCGGGAGCCTCTATGCGCGCGTCGGCAAGCAGGGCCGGCCCTGCGCCGCCGGCGCTCACGCCAAACGCCAGCGTGCCGCGGTTGATCGTCACGGTGAGGGCGCCCGTGCCCACCGAGACTTCGTCTGCCCCTTCGTCTTGCGTCAGGGGCGAGCTCGTGTCCGGGGCCGCCTCCATCGCAAGCGAGCGAGGCCGCGCAAACTCACCGGAGGGCTTCAGCCAGAGCCGAACAACATGGGGGTCGAGAGCCTCGACCCGGAGCCGCGCGCCCGTCGGGCCTGCTACCGTGACCTGGCCCGTCGCCGCCGGCGGCTCCGCGGCGCTCGCGGGCCCAGAGCACGCAAGAACAAGGGCCAGGACGAGGCCCACATGAAAATCCGCGCCGGGGTGTGCCATGCGCCAATAGAACTCATTGTTGTGCCCGGTTGGCAATACCGTGCTCCCATGCCTGAGGAGCAGGCATTAAGGGGATTTTATGAAAATTCTCACTTGTTTCTGACAGGCACCAGTCTTCTTCCCTCCACATACCGTTCTTGCAGCCTCATGGATACCAAGACATGCCTGAGGATGGAGCATCACGAGAGGAGCGGCATCTGGATCGACCAGGTGCCGAATCGCCATGGAGGCGTCATCTTCGGCGAGTCGTGGCGCGTGACAGTTCCCCGCGCCTACACCGGGAAGCCGAGGGTTAGGAGGCAATTCAGGAGTCTGGCGAATGCCGAGCGCTTCGCCGAGGACGCCGTGGAGGGGTGGAAACAACGGGGTAGCGACTTCTTCACGTTGTAAACAAAAGGAGAGGCAGTATCAAAAATCAAAAGTGTTCACAACGAGGGCCTCGTCATTCATATTGGGCAATTGCAGTTTGATATAGTCTGTATAAAACATGAAAATATGCATTTAGGGCCGCGATCCGCGCCTTATTAGCAGGCTGGCATTCGCCAAAAAAACAGGATTTGCAACAGTGATTCCCTTTCGCGCAGGAGGGCCTTGTGAAAGTGGCCCGCAAATAGTTTATGACACAGAAATTGTGCTGGCACTTCTGCTCAAAACGATGGGGACGACCCTGATCACCGGAATGCCGGTGATGGATTAATGACGGACTGCCATCGTTCGACTTGGGGTTCCTTCCTCGAATACGATCTTCTTGTTCGTGTTCAGATCTTGCGTTACCTTCAACGGTATGGACGGCTCGCTGGGAACTATGCCACCCTGGTAGCAGTCGGCCAATTGAACCGTGATGGACTACTCCCTCCATCTCTTCGTCGCTTTCATGACAGCCGCTGCGTCGGCCGCGGCGCAGGGCGTGACGCCCACCGCCACGCCCGTGGCGCAGGCCGCCGATGCCTCAAGCATCATCTTCGCTCCCAGGCCCCCGGCACCTGAGCCGACTCCGAACCTAGGGACAGCCGACCGACCAATTTCGCCAGCCATCGCCGCGGCCATTGCGTCCACTATGCCTGTTTACAGCCCTGAACTTTATTTGCCGAAGTCGGGCTCCTCGGCGGCAGATCTGCGAGAAATCGACAAGCCCAAGAACCAGATCCCACGCCTTCCGGTGGTGATGATGCGAAAGTACGTCGTGCGGGAGTCCCGCCTCCCCGAGTTTAGAACCCGCGACCTGTACACGAAGGCCGGGCTGATCGAGCTGTCGTTCAAGGAACATCCCGGCCTTCGCATCGGAAACTTCTTCAACCTGAACGCAAAGGTCGCCTACGATATGATGATCGGCGAGCAGCTGTTTGCCGCCAGGCAGGACCTCGTGGATACCGTCTTCGCCATGGCGGCTGGAGGCGATCCTCAGGAAGTCGATGTCATGCAACAGGCGATCCTCGACAGTGCATTCATTCGGGAGAGCCCTGTTGGAAAGTGAGGCGGCGGCACGTAATAGACGGCTGAGGGATGTCGGGGCGGGCTGTGCTGGCGCTGGTGGGGCTCCTGCCGGGCGGTGCCTGACCGTAATCAAGACTACGGCGATGTGCCCGCCTAGACCCGACAAAGCCTAGCGCCTCATTTCGCTGGAGCTTCGACTTCGCCGAGAGACTTCGGCTCGCCCACCTTCACCTGACCTTCCGGTACCCGCGTC
>Ga0181530_10000018_pt1 | contig 195895 bp, 173 predicted proteins | sample PEATcosm2014_Bin_42_FD_119769 | JGI IMG/M metagenome (GOLD analysis project Ga0181530, IMG submission 119769) | Peatland microbial communities from MTU Mesocosm Facility, Houghton, MI, USA - PEATcosm2014_Bin10_60_metaG | ecosystem: Environmental > Terrestrial > Soil > Wetlands > Peat | place... | reverse complement strand
GCCTTCGTCGTAGGCAGATAGAAACTTACGACGCAAATCATCCCCATAGGGTCGCCCCATATCTTCTGCGCCGCGGAGTGTCGCCAATTACCAGTCTATACTATTTCCTAAAATGCTCTAGAAGGACAGCGGGCCGGCAAGACTGCGAATGAGCGGTTATCTTAGCGGCGATCACGAAAGAAATCGCGGAGAAGTTCGGCGGATTCATCGGCCAGGATTCCCTGCTCCATCTGAATTTGATGGTTGAGCTGGGGGTGGTTGAGGACGGAGAGCACCGAGCCGCAGGCTCCGGCCTTGGGATCGGGGGCGGCGAAGACAAGGCGGTCGATGCGGGCGTGGATCATGGCTCCGGCGCACATGGCGCAGGGCTCGAGCGTGACGTAAAGCGTGCAGCCGGAGAGGCGGTAGTTGGCGAGGGCCGCGGCGGCGGCCCGCAAAGCGACGATTTCGGCGTGGGCAGTGGGATCCACGTTGCGCAGGACACGATTCTGGCCGCGGGCGATGATCGCGCCTTGGTGCACGATGACGGCGCCGATGGGAACTTCGCCGGCGTCTGCCGCCAGTCGAGCTTCGGCCAGCGCGGCCTGCATGGCTTGGCGATCGTCGATCATGGTTTCGATGGTACGGCCGCGGGTTGCTGCTGGGTCATGCAGTGGAGAGCGCCGAGGCCCCAGATCAGGTCTACGCTGTGAACGCCAATGACCTCGCGACCGGGAAAGAGTTCGGCGAGCGTGTTGAGCGCGACGCGGTCGTTAGGATCGTGGAAAGTGGGCACGAGCACGAGGCCGTTGGCGACGTAGAAGTTGGCGTAGCTGGCCGGCAGGCGCTGGCCGCGAAAGAGGATAGGGCGCGGCATGGGCAGTTCGACGACGGTGAACTGCTTGCCCTGGGGAGTGCGCGCGGCGGTCAGGCGCTTCAGGTTCTCCCTGAGCGGGGTGCGATTGGGGTCGTCTGCGTTGGTCTCGACGGCTGCCACGATGGTGGCGGGCGCGACGAAGCGGGCAATGTCGTCGATATGGCCGTGTGTATCGTCACCGACGATGCCACGATTGAGCCAGATGGTTTGGTCGATGGCGAGATAGTCGTGAAAGACGAGCTCAAGTTGCTCGCGGCTGACGCCCGGGTTGCGCTGCTGCACCTCACTCAGCTGACATTCTTCGGTGGTGAGCAGAGATCCAGCGCCGTTCACGTCGATGGAGCCGCCTTCGAGGACGATCGGGTGGTGCTTCGCACCGTTCTGGTTTTGGACCGCAGGTTGCCATGCAGAGAGGCCGAGCAGTTTGGTGACGCGGCCGGGGAGCTTGTCGTCGAGACGCCAGTCGTCGTACTTGGCCCAGGCATTGAAGCGCCAGTCGGTGAGGGCGACGCGGCCTTCCCCGTTGCGGACGAAAATCGGACCGGAGTCGCGCGTCCAACCGCGGTCGGTGGGCCAGGCGTGAAAGGCGACTTGATCGAGGTTTGCGCCGGCGCGGTGGAGCATGGAGGTGACGCGCTGCTTGGCGGCTGCGCTTTCGACAATCAGATGCACGCGCTCATGGGCGGCGAGCAGGCGGACGATTTCCGCGTAGAGCCAGGGGATGGATTGGAATTTGCCCGGCCAGTCCTCGGGATTGTGCGGCCAGGCAAGCCATGTGGCCTCGTGCGGCTCCCACTCGGCGGGCATGCGGTAGCCGAGGGCGCGGGGGATTCTTGACTCCGTCAAAGCAGGAGGGGGTTTGATAGGGGCCCCGGTCTTTGTTTGCGGTCGAGCGGGCATGGCTACTTGTGCTCTTTGTGCGCGGCGCGTGGGTGGGATGAATCGAGAAAGCGCTGGGTGATGGGCGCGTAGGCGTCGATGCGGCGGTCGCGCAGAAAGGGCCAGTTGCGGCGCGTCTCTTCAATCAGAGAGCGATCGATTTCGCCGAGGACGATCTCTTCGGCATCGTGGCCGGCCTTGGCAACGATGCGGCCGAAGGGGTCGGCGAGAAAGCTGCCGCCCCAGAATTCGAGGCCCGGCCCGGAGGCGCGATTGCCCAGAATGTCGCCGTGAGCCAATTTGACCTCGCCGTGCTCGAGGCCGACGCGGTTGACGGCGGCTACATAGACGCCGTTCGCGATGGCGTGGGAGCGCTGGATAGTGCGCCATGCGTCGAACTGCGCTGCGCCGAACTCGTCTTTCTCCGCCGGGTGCCAACCGATGGCGGTGGGATAAAAGAGCACCTCGGCGCCCTGCAGAGCGGTGAGCCGCGCGCCCTCGGGATACCACTGGTCCCAGCAGACGAGAGTACCCACGCGGCCGGCGGATGTGTCGACGGCCTGAAAGCCGAGATCGCCGGGTGCGAAGTAGTATTTTTCGAAATAAAGCGGGTCGTCGGGGATATGCATCTTGCGATAGACGCCCGCGATTTCGCCATCGGCGTTCAGGGTGACGGCTGTGTTGTGGTAGAGGCCCGGAGCGCGCCGCTCGAAGAGAGAGGCCACGACGGCGACGTGGGACTCGCGGGCAACCTCGGCCAGCCTGGCGGTTGAGGGGCCGGGAATGGGCTCGGCGAGATCGAAGAGGCGCAGGTCTTCGCGCTGGCAAAAATACTGCGAGCGGAAGAGCTCGGGCAGGCAGACGATTTGCGCGCCGAGCTTCGCGGCCTCGCGAATGTGGCGAAGGGCGGCCGAGAAGTTCGCCTCGGGATCAGCGCCCATGCGCATCTGCACGAGAGCAACCGTGAATCTGTGCGCCGTGGTCATTGCTGGTCTTGCGAGCCTCCGTTGAAGATGAATCTGGCCGATGCAACAAGGCCAACCCCGGCATGCGGAATTGGCCTCTCGAGAGGAGCCGGGGTGTGACCGCTACTCTTCCAAAATCAGGACTGCGGCAGCGATAGTGGTAGTCCACTTACCACGCTTGTCGCCGACGGCCGACTGGGTGATGTTGCTGGTGCGGACGATTTTGTTGGAGATGCGGTAGATTTCTTTTTTCTCGTCCTAGCTCTTGTCGGGATCGAATTCGACATCCAGGGTGGTGGCGAGCATTTCGGCGGCCAGTTCCTCGGCGTACTCGCCGGCTTGATCGTCGGTCTCGCCAAAACTGTGGTGCTCGCTGAGGTAGCCGTAGGTGTTGCGATCAGCCGGGATGGCCACGCCGATGCTGCAGGCGACAAGGCGATGCGGCTCGCGCGTGGAATTCTCCGCGATGACTGCGAATACGACCTCACCGTCGTCCAGGTACTTGAGGCCTTCCTTGCGCGGAATCATTTTGCATTGCGGCGGAAAGATGGAGGAGACGCGCACCAGATTCTGCGAGGCGATGCCCGCATCGCGAAGTGCCAGCTCAAAGGAGGTGAGCCGCTCCTTATGTTTGCCGACGCCCTTGGTGAAGAAAAGCTTCTTTGGGACCATGCGTTTTCCCAATTTCTATGTGCCCTCCGTGGGTAAAAGAAGTGTGGCCGTTTTTTGACGTTCCCGCATGAGTCTATCGCATCCTGAAGGGTGCGAGCAGAGTTTCGCTTATTTTCATTTGAGGTTCATCGCGAAGGGTTTGGCGGGGGCTCCGGATCGTCATCGGCTGAGTTGACGACGGGGTTCAGGATGGGCGCGGAAAAGGCTTCGTAGAGGGTCGTGGAGGAAGCAACTTTCTCACGCGCAGTGCGTTTAATAGGCATGATGCAACGGATGGTTTGGCTGGGAATCCCTGTTTTGAGCGTGGCAATGAGCTGCTCAGTCGCGTCGGCGCAAGCTCCTGAACCTTCGGCGGCTCCCGATCCCGGCAACGTGCCGAGCGCTGCGACTGGGCCGGCCAGCCCTGACTTCGGCTCAGCGATCCTGGAGTGGACGCCACCGGCCCTCGCGGAGCTGAGCGGGCAGGCCGTAGCCAAAGAGAGCTTCACGCTGGATCGGACCATGCTGGCAGCGGCAGCCGGTCTGATGCCGGACTCGGACGCCGACCTGAGGCAGACGGTGGCCAAGCTCGACGGCGTGAGCGTGCATGTGCTGCGGTTCGCGGCTGACGGCCAGGCCGACCCGGCGCAGGTTGAAGCAATTCGCGAGGCTTACCACCTGCGCGGCTGGAAGCACGTCCTGAGCTCGACGAATCTGGGCGGCGCGGACCACAGCGATATCACGGACGTGTGGCTGGTGCTGGACGGCGCCAACGTGCGCGGCGGAGTGGTGCTTGTTGAGAGCCCAAAGAGCCTGACGCTGGCATCAGTGGCCGGGAATCTGAGCCCGGTGGATCTGCTCCGTCTCCGCGGACACTTCGGCATTCCGCGGTTCGATAGCGACGGATTGAGGGACGACAGGAGCCGGTAGCTTAAGCCGGCGCGAATCAGTTCACCCCGATTTCGACCACGGCCCCGTCTCGATGACCGCGCGAGATCGGCGGATTGAAAATGCTATAGTCGTGGCTGGCACTCCTCCCGGAGTGATCGATTGATGCAGACGCGCAAGTGGACGATACCTTTCCTTCTCCTGGCTGCCGCCGGAGGCGCGGCGCCGGCTCGCGCCAAGGTGGTCGAGGACACAAGCGGTTCTCTCAGGACCCTGACCAGCATTGCAGATGAGCTCGACTCTGCTGACCGGCATCCGGTGCACATTCTCTACGTACACGGGATCGACCAGGTGGGGGCAGGCGATTCGGGGAAGCTGCGCGATTCGATTTGCACCGAGCTCAAGCTGTGCGACGCCGCCGACTGGAAGAGTGCGGGCGTCGAGTTTGCCGACAAAGGCGAATTCTCGAGCGACGTTGAGCCTCCCACGCTCGCGTACCTGGGCAGCCCGATGTGGAACAACCCCGAGGAGTGGCACGCAGCAGCGCCGTTTGTTGTGCACTGGGTTGTTCACCTCAAGGGGCATCCCGCGGTGCTGGTGCTGGATGAGATCAACTGGTGGCCGCTGGCGCTGGCGCTGAAATGCCGCCGCGTCGTGGCCGCTGAGGCGCATCTTTCCGGTCCCGACCAGCATCTGCTGCAGGTTTGCTCCGAACAATCCGTTCAGGATCCGGGCGGATTGGGGAGGTTCTATCCGTGGATTCCGGCCGACCAAGCTGCGAAACTGGCGAAGATACGGCCGCGCGGCGTTCTGGTGAACCGAGAGCTCAAGGCGGGGCTCGTCGACTGGGGGCTTTCGGACGTGCTGATGGCGGTGGGACCGCTGGGCGGCATTCTGCGCGACGGATTGCGGCAATTGATGGCCAAATCGGCGGCGTTCGATCTCCACGCAGCAGAGGCCGATTGGAGCGGGAACGGGGGTGTGGGAAAGTACGACTGGAAATCTCAACTGAGCCGGGACAACACCTTGGACCAGGAATTCATCGGGGTGACGCACAGCCTGGGCAGCTATCTACTCTTCAATACGCTCAACCCGGAGTTTGCCAATGTGGATGGAGAGGAGCTATCCGCGTCGGATGCCGCCAGGAAAACGGCTGAAGAGAACGCGATGCGCTACATTTTTGAGCGAACATCGCTGGTTTATTTCTTCGCCAACCAGCTTGAGATGCTGGAGATCACGAATCTTGAGAGCGCGCTGGATAGTTCAACAATTGGAATGAAGTCGCGAGGGCTTGCGCCGGCTCCGTCCATTCCCACATCGCCGGCGGCCAACTTCAGAACGCTCGTCAACCGGTGGAAGGATTATCAAACGAGCTTTCAGGGGGTTCTGCACCCAAGCGACGAGGCGAGCAGGGAGAAGGTTCAGGTGGTGGCCTGGAGCGACCCGAGCGACGTGATCACCTACCGCGTGCCGAAGATCGGCGACGTGGAAGTTGTGAATCTCTACGTGAAGAATGCCACGCGCTGGTTCGGGCTTTTCGAATCGCCGACCAAAGCGCATGGCGATTAGCGAAAAATATCGATGTGCTGCGTGTGATGTTTGGCGAAACAAAGTTTCAAGGGTCAGCTCATTGAAGCGGCTCATGGCGAGAACTCCTGCCACCTGCCATTGCCACCGCTAAATTCCAAATGGTAGCCTCAACCTTGGACCAATCAACTTTGGACTTGTCTTGGAAGGGACTTCCCCAAAAATCATGCAAAGCACATACAACGGGCTGGAATTGCCCAAGACGGGGCAGCCGATCGAATACTCGGACGGGCGATTTAATGTTCCCGACCACCCCATCATTCCTTTCATCGAGGGCGATGGCACGGGACGCGACATTTGGAAGGCGTCGCAACGGGTCTTTGATGCGGCCGTAGAGAAAGCGTACGGCGGCAAGCGCGCCATTCGTTGGTTTGAGATCTTCGCCGGCGAGAAGGCCTTTCGCCAGTTCAATAACTGGCTGCCCGACGACTCTGTGGCGGCCGCGCGCGATTTGCGCGTTTCCATCAAAGGACCGTTGACGACGCCTGTCGGCGGGGGCATTCGCTCGCTCAACGTTGCGTTGCGCCAGATTCTCGATCTATATGCGTGCGTTCGGCCGGTGAAGTACTACCAGGGCGTGCCCAGCCCGGTCAAACATCCGGAGAAGCTCGACATCGTGATCTTCCGGGAGAACACCGAGGATGTGTATGCGGGCATCGAGTTCAAGCAGGGGTCGGAAGATGCAGCGCGGCTGATTTCGTTTCTCAATGACGACCTGCTGAAGGGCGGCAAGAAGAAAGTGCGGACCGACTCGGGGGTGGGCATCAAGCCGATTTCCATCTTCGGAACCAAGAGACTGGTGCGGTATGCGATCCGCCACGCTCTGGAATCGGGACGCAAAACGGTTACCATCGTCCACAAGGGAAACATCCAGAAGTTCACCGAGGGCGCATTCCGCGAGTGGGGCTATGAGGTTGCGACGCAGGAGTTCCGCGAGCAGACAGTGACGGAGCGCGAGAGCTGGATTCTGGGCAACGTAGAAACGAAGCCGGGCATCTCGATTGAAGAGAATGCCGCGCTGATCGAGCCAGGGATGGAGTTTGGCTCTCCGAGCTTTAAGGTTTCGGTTTGCGACGAGGTGAGGACGGTGCTGGACACGATCGGCAAGTCGCACGGAAACGGCGCGTGGAAGAAGAAAGTGCTGGTGAACGACCGCATCGCCGATTCGATCTTCCAGCAGATCATTATCCGACCGGAGGATTACAGCATTCTGGCCACATCGAATCTGAATGGGGACTACATCTCCGACGCGGCGGCGGCGCAGGTTGGGGGCCTCGGCATCGCGCCGGGCGCGAACATCGGCGACGGTTACGCGGTGTTCGAGGCCACGCACGGCACGGCGCCCAAGTACGCCGACAAGGACGTGATCAACCCCGGCTCGGTGATTCTTTCGGGCGTGATGCTGCTCGAGTTCATCGGCTGGAAGGAAGCGGCCAGGATGATCGAGAACGCCATGGAGAAGACAATTCAGCAGAAGTTTGTAACGTACGACTTTGAACGCCAACTTGCCGGCGCGACGAAGGTGGGCACGAGCGAGTTTGCATCGCGGATTATTGGAAATATGTGAACAGTTCACAGTTCTTAGCTCACTGCTTTGAGTTCCTGGTTGGCCGTTCGCGCATCTCGGCTGCCCGCCAGTTGCATATGAACGGAATCTACGAACTATGAACTGCGAACTATGAACTCCCAGGAGACGAAATGCGGAAGAAGGTAAGCATTGTGGGCGCGGGGAACGTGGGTGCAACGGCCGCGCACTGGATTGCGGCGAAGGAATTGGCCGATGTGGCACTGATTGACGTGGTGGAGGGCGTGCCGCAGGGAAAGGCGCTGGACCTGCTGGAGGCCATGCCGATCGAGAAGCGCGACGTGGCCATCGTGGGCGCCAATGACTACGCGGCTACCGCGAACTCCGACATTGTGGTGATCACGGCGGGCATTCCGCGCAAGCCGGGCATGAGCCGCGACGATCTGCTGCACACCAACTTCAAGATCATGTCGGACGTGGTGCAGAAGGTGGTGGCGCAGTCGCCTGAGTGCATTCTCATCATCGTCTCGAATCCGCTTGACGCGATGGCCCAGGCAGCCTATCGCCAGGCAGGATTCAATCGCGAGCGAGTGATCGGCATGGCCGGCGTGCTGGACTCGGCGCGCTTCCGCAGCTTCATCGCGGCGGAGCTGAACGTGAGCGTGGAGAACGTGACGGCCTTCGTGCTGGGCGGGCACGGCGACACCATGGTGCCGCTGGCTCGGTATTCGACGGTGGCAGGCATCCCCATCACGGAGCTGATCGCGCCGGATCGCCTGGAGCAGATTGTGCAGCGCACGCGCGACGGCGGCGCGGAGATCGTGAAGTACCTGAAAACGGGCAGCGCCTACTACGCGCCTTCGGCGGCCGTAACCGAGATGGTGGAGGCGATTCTGAAGGACAAGAAGAAAATTCTGCCCTGCGCGGTGTACCTCGAGGGCGAATACGGCATCGACGGCTATTACATTGGCGTCCCTTGCAAGCTGGGTGCGGCGGGACTGGAAAAGATCATCGAGATCAAGCTGACGCCGGAAGAAGACGCAGCGCTCAAAAAGAGCGCCGACGCGGTGAAGGAGCTTTGCGCGGTGATTGGCGTGTAGGTTTGGGCAGCGCGGAATCCGCAGCAATTGAAAGCCCCCGATTCATGTCGCATTCGCGGTAGAATCGGGGGCTTTTGTATTTCGGGCGTGACGGGCAGCGATCAATCCATCGCCATTCTCAGTTGGTGGCGCACATCGGCGCCGCGAACCCAGAAGATCACGTCGGTGGCAATGTTCGAGGAGTGGTCGGCGATCCGTTCGAGGTTCTTGGCGACAAGGATGCCGTTCATCGCCTGCTGCGTGAACTGCGGCTTCTCTTCAATCATCTTAAGCAGATCACTGTGGGCGCGGCGGTTCATGCGGTCGATCTCGTCGTCCATTTCGCGCACGGAATCGGCAAGTCGTGCGTCGCCGTCGAGCAGCGCCTGCAGGGCGTTGCGAATCATTTGCGCGGCAAACTCGCCCATGGCGGCAAAATCCACCGGCAACTCCACGTCTTCCGCGGTGAGAATCTCCTTGGTGCGCCGCGAGATGCTCATCGACTGGTCGCCAATCCGCTCCAGGTCGCCGTTAATCTTGATGACGGCGAGGATGAAGCGCAGATCGATGGCCATGGGCTGCTCCTTGGCCAGAAGCTCATAGGCCATCTCGTCGAGCTCGCGCTGCGCAGTGTCGATGGCCCGCTCGTTCTGCTTGACGAATTTGCACAGGCCTTTATCGCGCCGCAAGTACGCTTCAACGGAGGACTCGACCGCCAACTGGGCAAGCGCAGCCATGGCCAGAAGCTTGTCCTTGAGTTCGGCGAGTTGCTGATGAAAGTGAATACGCGGCACTAGGTTCGATCTCCCATCCGACTATTTTGCACCAGGCGACGTTACAGGAGAACAAATTTCCGCGTGTGCACCAAAACTATTACACACATTGGTAATGTTCCCGAAGTGGGGCCTATGGCTCGAGTGTTTGACGACCAGCGGGCGAAAAGGCCTCGTGGCGGCGCGAATGAGGCGGCGGCGGCGTTTCACGCTGCGTCGGGTGCGAGTGGCGACGGCTCGATGGTGCCCAGCAGGAAGAGATACCCCGCGATGCCGATGGCCAGGTAGGCGGCGGCCACGGCAAACGCCGCCGCGTAAGAGTGCCGCGCCGAGACCAGATAGCCGGTGAGGATGGAAGCCGCAATCCCGGAGACCTGGCCGGAGAAATTGATGATCCCGCCGACTTTGCCCACGTCGGGGCGGCGGGCGATGAAGGAGGGCAGCGACCAGGCCACGGGCGCCGCTGCGGCAAGACCACTGAGCGAGAGGGTGATCCAGATGAGGGCCTGTGAAGCGCTGTGCGCGTGAGCCGCGCCGAGAATGCCCAGCCCAAACGCCGTGCCGCCGATGAGGACGGTGCGGCGAACAGCACTCTGGCCGAAGCCGCGCTGGACCAGGAAGTCGACAAGAAATCCGCCGAACGCGAGGTCCGTCGCGGTGGCAAGGAACCACGGCACGCTGGTGTATAGGAACGAGTGGAGGAGATCGATATGCAGAGCCGAGGACAAATATGCCGGCAGCCAATAGAGCAGCAGGAAGAAGACATAGTTGTACGCGCCGAAGCCGAGGGCGAGGCCAAGGACCTTGCGCTGGGACAGCAGTTGGCCGAGCGACGATGAGCGCTCTTCGACGCGGCCGGGGGCGGCGGGGGTGGCGGCTTGATCTTCGATATGCAGGCGCTCGATTTCGGTCAGCTCGGGATCGTCGTCAGGATCGCGATAGACACGCCAGAAAAGAAGGAAGTAGGCGAGACTGATGGCGCCGGTGAAGGCGAAGCTCCAGCGCCATCCGGCGTGGATGAGAACGATGCCGATGACGGGAACACCGATGGCCGAGGCGAACTTGGCAGCAGAGTCGTTGAGCGAGGTGGCGAAGCTGCGCTCTCGCTCGGGGAACCAGAGTCCGATGGCCTTGGCGTTTGCGGGGAAGGTCGGCGCTTCGCCTACGCCGAGCAGGAACCGCGCGCCAAAAAATGCGCTCAGATTGGGAGCGGAGGATGCGGCAAAGGAAGCGGCGCTCCAGATAAACGTGCCGATGCGCCCTACGCGGCGGACACCAAGCTTGTCAAGCACCACGCCGATGGGCAACTGGCAGAGGGCATAAGTCCAGTTGTAGGAGCTGGAAAGATAGCCGAAGACGACATCGGAGATTCCGAAGGCGGCGATCAGAGAATCGTGCGAGACGGAGAGATTGACGCGGTCAAAGAAGTTGACCAGGACGCCGATGCCGAGCAGCCAGGCGATACGCCAGCGGCGGCGCGGAATGTGAGCGTGGCGCGGCGAATTTGGGACTGAAGAGGAACCCTGGGCGTTCAATCGTCTCCTTGTTGCGATCGGTTGGGTCGCGATCTGTTGGGGGATCAGACGACCGGGGCGAGTCTTCCCTGGACCACGTCATTCTCGAGCGTACCGATAGGGTCGATGGTAATACGAATTCTGTCGGCTGGCGCGAGGGTGAAGTCATCGGGCGGAACGATTCCGGTTCCGGTCATCAAGAAAGCACCAAAGGGGAATGTGTTCTCACGAAAAAGGTAGGCGGCCAGATCGGCGGGAGCGCGCCTCAGCTCCGCGAGCGTGGTGGCGCCGGAGAACACTGCCTGGCCGCCACGGACGATTTCGATCCGAATAGGCGTTGTGGACGGAAGCGGATCGCTGCTGACCAGAATGCAGGGGCCCAAAGCGCAACTGCGATCGTACATTTTGGCCTGAGGGAGATAGAGCGGATTCTCGCCTTCGATGTCGCGAGAGCTCATATCGTTGCCTGCTGTGTAGCCGATGATTTGCCCGCGAGGATTGATGAGCAGCGTGAGCTCCGGCTCAGGAACCGACCATTTGGCGTCACTGCGAATGCGAACGTTGGCGCCGGGACCGGCCACGCGACTGGCCGTCGCTTTGAAGAACAGTTCGGGACGCTCCGCCGTGTAGACGCGGTCGTAAAAGTCGCCGCCGCCCGCGTCTTTTGCCTCGGCCATTCGCGCGCTGCGGCTACGGAAGTAGGTGACGCCAGCGGCCCAGACTTCCTGGCTGCCAATGGGAGCCTCGAGACGCGCTGATGCAAAATCGGAGGCGGGCCTTCCGGCGTCAACGACAGAGCGCAGGTAGGCGCCGAGATTTTCGTGCGCGACAAGCGCATCCCAGTTGGCCTCAGGAACGCGAAAGTGTTTGCCGCCTTCTTCCACGAAATTTCCGTTGCTGGTCCGGTAGAGCTTCACGCCTTCTTCTCCAATTGAGAGACAATTCGATCGACATCGTAGACGCAGCCGCCCCAGACGCCGCCACTTGCAGTGACGAGCGCGGCCCACAGGCGCGTGTCCGCGGGCAGTTCGGGATGCGGAGCTAGATCGGGGCGGGGACCGCGCGCGGCGAGGCGCTTCGTGCCTTCTTCGGCGCTGAACCGTTCGTCGCCTTCTCCAACCAGGTGCACAGATCCGATTTGCCGGGCGCGATCGATCACAATCTCGATCTGGTCGCCTTCCCGCACCTTGCCAATTGGGCCGCCGGCGAGCGCCTCGGGGGAAATGTGGCCGATGCAGGCTCCCGTGGAGACGCCACTGAAGCGCGCATCGGTCAACACGGCTACGTGCTTGCAGTGCGGCAGTTGCTTCAGCGCGGCGGTGATCTGGTAGATCTCCTGCATGCCGGCGCCTGCCGGCCCCCCGCAGATGAGGACGATCACATGGCCCTCGAAGATCTCACCGGATTTGATCGCTTGGATCGCAGCGGCTTCGGTGACAAAGACTCGAGCCGGCCCTACATGCCGGTAAACATTGTCTTCGCCGACCAACGACGGGTCAATCGAAGTGCTCTTGACGACCGATCCGTCGGGGGCGAGATTGCCGATCGGAAAACAGACCGCCGCCGTGAGCCCACGCGACCTAGCGCGATCGGGCGACATGATCACATCCCCGGGATCGATTCTGTCCCTCTCCTTGAGGAGACGCCGCAGCGCAGCGCGGCGTGGGCTATCACGCCACCAGTCGAGGCACGCGCCGAGCGTTTCGCCGCTGACTGTCTTCACCTTCTCGTCAAGAAACCCGTGCTTGCGCAGATCCAGCATGACTTCAGGAACGCCACCGGCAAGAAATACCTGCACCGTGGCAAAATTGCGCGGCCCGTTGGGCAGTGCGTCAACAAGGCGCGGCACAAGGCGGTTGACCTCGACCCAATCGGAGACTGTGGGTTGCGTCAAGCCCGCTGCATGTGCAATGGCCGGGAGATGAATGAGAAGGTTCGTCGATCCGCCGAACGCGGCCTTCACGATCATGGCGTTGTAAAGGGACGCAGGCGTAAGGATGTCGCCTATGCCGAGGCCAAGTTGATGCATCCGCAATATGGCGCGGGCTGAGCGGCGCGCGGCGTCGAGCCAGATGGGTTGGCCCGAAGGCGCAAGAGCCGAATGCGGGAGCGAGAGCCCTAGAGCTTCGCCCACAACCTGTGACGTCGCCGCAGTCCCCAGAAACTGGCACCCTCCGCCCGGCGACGCGCAGGCGCGGCAGCCGACTTCTGCGGCATACTCGAGCGTGATACGGTTCTGCGCAAATCGCGCTCCGATCGTCTGTACCTTGGCCGCATCCTCACCGGATTCCGGCAACAGTGTCACGCCCCCCGGCACCAGTACCGCCGGCATCTTTCCTGACGATGCCAGGGCCATCATCATCGCGGGCAGACCCTTATCGCAGGTCGCCACGCCAATCACACCCTTGCGCGTGGGCAGCGATCGCATCAGGCGCCGCAGGACGATCGCCGCATCGTTCCGATAGGGCAGCGAGTCCATCATGCCCGTGGTGCCTTGCGTGCGGCCGTCGCAGGGATCGGTACATGCTCCCGCGAACGGCGTGGCGCGGAGAGATTTCAGCTCGCGAGCGGCCTCGGCCACCAGCAGGCCGACTTCCCAGTGGCCGGTGTGGAAGCCGAGCGCGATGGCCTCGCCATTCTCCGCGCGCAGGCCTCCGTGGGTGCTGAGGATCAGAAACTCTGGATCGAGAAGGCGATTCGGCTCCCAACCCATTCCGGCGTTTTGCGATAGGCCGAATAAATTGCCGGAGGGCTCGGTGAGCAGCATCTCGGGCGTGAGCGGCAGCGAGCCCTTTGGGCCAGGCGCGTGTGTGGCCACATCAAGGAGATTGGCGTCCTGCGACTCCAGCACCGAGCTCAGTGGAGTGTCTACGATGGGGAAGCCCTTTCCGTAGACCAGTATAGAGGGGGCGGCCCGGCTTTCGGATGGGCCCCTGGCGAGCGGGATGCGATTAAGCGGATGTGTCCGGCGACACTTCGCACTCGTCTCGGAGTGAGGCTCCCTACCCCGCCGTCAGGCCTCCGTCTATGGGGATCGCAGCCCCGTTTATGAACGAAGCCTCGTCGCTCGCCAGGTAGACCAAGGCATTCGCGACGTCTGTTGTGCTGGCCAGTCTTCCGAGAGGCACTTCGCCGAGTCTCTCTGCCCGGCGCTCGGGGTCCTTGAGCATGGCCTGCACCAAGGCGGTCTCCACCGTGCTGGGGTGGACGGAATTGCAGCGGATATTGTCCTTGGCGTACCTTACGGCCACCGATTTCGTGAGCATTGTCAGCGCGCCCTTGGTCGCCGTATAGGTCTCGTTCGTGTACCTGTGGCCGACCAGGCCGCATATCGAGGACATGTTGAGGATGGCCCCCCCGCCCGCTGCCCTCATGATCGGCAGGGAGTGCTTGATTCCGAGGAACGGCCCTTTGACGTTCACCGCGAACATGGCGTCGAAGGACTCCACGTCCATTTCCTCTATGTTTTTCCTGATGTTGATGCCCGCATTATTCACGAGGACGTCGAGGCGACCGGTCTGCTCGAGCACGGTGGAAAGTGCAGCCTTCCAGCTGTCCTCCGAAGTGATGTCGAGTTGTAGGAAGACCGCTCCCATAGACGCGGCCGTCTTTGCCCCCTCCACGCAGTTCGTATCCGCGACGAACACTGAGGCGCCTTCCTCCCGAAACCTTCGGGCGATCTCCGCGCCGATCCCCCCTGCGGCGCCAGTGATCAGAGCGGTCTTGCCCGCGAGACGCATCGCGCTCACTTCGCGCCTCCTTTGCGGACCTTGACATCGGCGAGCTTTTCATAAAACTGGATGATGCCTCCATGGTCTTCGGCCTGCTTCCCGTCGACCTTGAGGGCCTGCATGATCTCCATGATCTGGCTCGTGAGGGGGATCGGAACGCCGATCTCGTGCGCCGTGTCGAGCGCATTCTGCAGATCCTTGATGTGCAACTCGATCCTGAATCCGGGCTTGTAGTTTCCCACGAGGACCATCGGAGCCTTCGCGTTGAGGACAGTGCTTCCCGCGAGGCCTTCCTTGACGGCATTGAAGACGCGCTCGGGATCCACTCCGGCCTTCGTCGCGAGAACGAAAGCTTCCGACATCGCGGCAATGTTCAGCGCGACGATGATCTGGTTGGCGAGCTTGGTCACGTTGCCGGCGCCGATATCTCCGCATAGCACAGCGCTGGCTCCCATCTTCAGCAACACGACCTTCACCTTCTCGAAGACCGCTTCTTTGCCGCCGACCATGATGGCGAGCGTCCCGTCGATGGCCTTGGGCTCTCCGCCGGAGACAGGTGCGTCAAGCATCTCAATTCCCTTCTTCGCTAGCTCGGCAGCCACCTCGCGGCTCGCAAGGGGCGCAATGGAGCTCATGTCGACGAGCACGCTTCCCGGCTTTATCCCTTCGATTACGCCATCCTTCCCTAATATCGCCTTTTTCACGTGGGGCGAATTGGGCAGCATCGTGATGATGAGATCGTTCCGCGCGGCCACGTCCTTCGGAGATGAGCCCGCCGTCGCGCCAGCTTCAACCAGCTCCTTCACCGGCGCATCGAGAATGTCATATGCGACGAGCGTGTGGCCTGCCCTCAGAAGGTTCTTAGCCATGGGCTTGCCCATGATGCCCAGTCCTATGAAGCCGATTTTCATTTCCTTCTTCCTTTCAAAAGCGTTCTTACAGTATCGGCGACGGCGTCCGATGTGAGCTTGAAATGCGTGAGCAGTTCGTCGTAGCCCTCCGCCGAGATGACGAACGTGTCAGGTATGCCCACAAACTCCACGGGCGCGTGACTCACCCCGCGCAGCGCCTCGACCACGGCCGAACCGATTCCGCCGATGATCGAATGCTCTTCGGCCGTGACGATGGCATCCACTCCGCGCGCATAGCGGATCACCGCCTCCCGGTCCAGCGGCTTGATGGTGCTGATGTTGATCACCCTCGTCGAGATCCCTTCCGTCTCCAGAGCCTTCGCGGCCTCCAGCGCCCTCGAGACCATGATCCCGGAGCCGAAGATCGCCGCGTCATTCCCGTCCCGAAGCCTCGTCACCTTGCCGATCGAGTACGGCTCGCCCTCCGGAACTACAAAAGGAAGATCGTTCCTGTTGATCCTGAAGTACACCGGTCCCGGCCAATCCAGCATGCAGTCCATCATCTGTTCCACTTCGATGGAGTCAGCCGGGCAAAGCACCGTCATGTTGGGCAGCGACCGCATCAGGGCAGCATCCTCGACGCCCTGGTGCGTTTTTCCATCGCCAAAGTCTGAAAGGCCCGCGCTCGAGCCGCAGATCCGCACAGGCAGGTTCGGAATGCAGATGGAATTGCGCAGCTGATCGTAGGTTCTTCCCGAGGCGAACACCGCGAAGGAATGAATGAACGGAATCATCCCAGAAAGCGCGAATCCAGCCGCCGTGGAAGCCATGTTCTGTTCCGCAATTCCCATTTGGAAATACCTGCCGGGAAACTCCGCCTGAAACATGACGGACTGCGTGGACTTGCCGAGGTCTGCCTCAAGGGCCACCACTCGCTTGTCCTTCTTTCCCAACCGGACAAGGCTGGCCCCATATGCACTTCTCAGGTTCGGCGAAGTCATTGCATCACCCTCCGTGATTCTTCGATTTCGGCCAGCGCCTGGTCGTACTGCTCCCTGGTCATCGCGCCGTTGTGAAAAGCCGCTGTATTCTCGGCGAATGAGACCCCCTTCCCTTTGATCGTGTCGGCGACGATCACCGTAGGCCCGCCCTTGATCGCGGTCGCCTGGTCAAGAACATCCAGGATCGCGCCCATATCGTGTCCGTCCACGTTCAACACGTTCCACCCGAACGCCCGCCACTTGTCTTCCAGGTTCGGGATGTCGAAGATCTCCTTTGTCGGGCCGGTGGCCTGGATCCGGTTTCTGTCCACGATGGCCGTCAGCGAGTCCAGCTTGTAGCGCGCGGCGGCCATGGCCGCCTCCCAAAGTTGGCCTTCGGCGAGCTCGCCGTCGCCGATCACCACATACACGTGCGCCGGGCTTTTCTTGAGGCGCAGCGTCAGCGCCATGCCCGTGGCAATCGAAAGCCCCTGCCCCAGCGAACCTGTCACTGCTTCCATTCCCGGAGTCATCATGTCCGGGTGCCCCTGCAATTTGCCGCCCAAGGTCTTCAGCTTCCCCATCTCTTCCCGCGGAATCACGCCCAGTTCCACCAGTGCTGCGTATTGCACCAGAACAGAGTGCCCCTTGCTCACCAAAAAGCGATCCCGGTTTGGATCGTGGAGAGCATTGGGATCGAAGTGCATCTTCCCGAAGTACAAAGCCGCCACAATCTCGGCCAGCGAGCACGAACCACCCAGGTGTCCTGCCTTGCCGACACCAATCATCTTCACGATGTCAGCTCTCAGGTCCCATGCGACCTTTTTGATTCTCTGAATCTCCTCAGACCCTGCCATCCATCTTCCTCCGGCCAAGATTCCGCTCTCAGCCGTTCCTTTTGTTCGACTTCCGGACCTTGCGATCGATGCCATCGATCCTGTGTTCGCTCGACTCTGATTGACGGACAAGTGTAGTTCTGCGAATCGACCCCTTGGCGTGATCAAGGTCACACGCGAATCGATTTTTCTATTGGGCTGCGAGAAACCTGTGCGCAACAAAGCATTGCTTTTTGAGCGAGACGCGCAGAATGGAATCGCACGCCCGCCGAGTCGGGATGCTATAAAGTGATGTGCCCGACGACGATTCGGACAAAGCGGCGCAAATCCAGGCGGGCCTGCGCCGACGCTGGCTGTACCTGATGCCGGTGGTCTTCGTGACCTACAGCCTCGCCTACCTGGGGCGGTCGAACTTCGGATTCGGCGCAGCAGCTGGCCTCGCAAAATCGCTCAACATCACCGAGTCGCGCGCGGCTTTTCTCGGCTCGGTTTTCTTTCTCGGCTACTTTCTCTTTCAGGTGCCAGCGGCGGCCTACGCGGTGCGCAGAAGCGCGACCCGGCTGGTCTTTTTCGCGCTGATCAGCTGGGGGATTTTTTCGGGACTGACCGGGATCATTCACAACTACTGGCTGCTGGTTTTTGACCGGCTGCTGCTGGGGGTTGCGGAGAGCCTGATCTTTCCGTCGATGATCATTCTGCTGACCAACTGGTTCACGCGCTCGGAGCGATCGCGAGCCAACGCGATCCTGATTCTGGGAAATCCGGTTACGGTCACGTGGATGGCCGCCGCAACGGGATACCTGATTCGGGCAGTCGGTTGGCAAATGACTTTCATCCTCGAAGGCATTCCTTCGGTGCTGTGGGCCTTCGTCTGGATTCTCGTGGCGCGCGACAAGCCGCGGCAGACTCACTGGCTTCCGGAGGAATGCAGCACACATCTGGCCGAGGCGCTGGCGCGAGAGCAGGCTTCCCTGCCCCAGACCGCGGATTTCCGCGAGGCGCTGCGCGTACCGGGCGTACTCGCCTTGTGCCTCCAGTACTTCTGCTGGAGTTTCGGAGTGTACGGGCTCGTGCTCTGGATTCCCGCGATGATTCGCTCAGGCTCGTCCCGCGGCATCGAGCAAATTGGGCTTCTGAGCGCGGCGCCATTCCTTCTTGCCGTAGTGCTGATGCTCGTGGTCGCGACTTTCTCCGATCGCGTGCAGAATCGCAAGCTGTTCGTGTGGCCGTGCCTCATGCTTTCGGGCGTAGCGCTCTTCTGCAGCTTCGCAACCGCAGGACATAGTTTCTGGCTTGCGTATTTCTGTCTGATCGTTGCCGGCGGAGCGATGTACGCACCCTACGGCCCGTTCTTTGCGATTATGCCGGAGATGCTGCCGGCCAATGTGGCCGGCGAAGTGGTGGCTCTCGTCAATAGTTGTGGGGCGCTGGGCGGTTTCGCAGGCACGTGGCTGGTGGGAGCCATGCAAGCGCTCACCGGAAGCGCGCGAGCCGGATACTTCTCGATGGCCGTGGCGCTGATGCTGTCCGGAGCGATCACGCTAACCCTGCGGACGCAAGGGGCGCGGCTCAAAGTGCATCACGCGTGAGTTGGCCGTCGATGAGCCGCATGATTCCAAGCGGATTCCCGTTCTTCAGCTCGTCGGGCAGCGATGCCTGCGGAAAATCCTGGTAGCAGACAGGTCGCACGAAGCGATAGATCGAATAGGTGCCGACAGAAGTGGCGCGGCTGTCGCTGGTGGCCGGGTACGGGCCGCCATGGACCATTGCGTGGCAGACTTCGACGCCGGTGGGAAAGCCGTTGACGATGAGCCTTCCAGCCTTGCGCTCGAGAATGGCGATGAGGTCGGCGAAGGCGGCCAAATCGGCCTCTGAACCGTGCAGCGTTGCGGTGAGCTGGCCTTCGATGGCGCCGGCCAGTTCCATGAGCTGCTCACGGCTGTTGTAGCGGATTACGAGAGCGCTGGGGCCGAAAACTTCGGTCGCGAGTTCTGGATTGTCAAGCAGTTCTTTGGCGTCGATTTGCATCAGGACTGGCGCGGCGTAGGTGCTAGACGCCCCACTGGAAGCGGCTTGCGCCACCGTGTTCACTTGGCTGTGCGTCTGGCGTCCTCCAATTCCAGAGCGATAGCTCTTTGAGATCCCTTCCGTGAGCATGGGCGATGGAGAGGCTTTTTCAACCAGCGCCTTGACCTCGGCGACGAGCGCATCGGCATCGGCATTGCGCGGCAGATAGACGAGTCCGGGCTTGGTGCAGAACTGGCCGACGCCAAGAGTAAACGAGCCAAAGAGACCGGCGGCAATTTGAGCGGCGCGCGTGTGCAGGGCTTCGGGCAGCACAAAGAGGGGATTCACGCTGCTCATCTCCATAAAGCACGGGATGGGCTCGGGACGCGCGGCCGCGCGCTGCATGAGCGCTTTGCCGGCCGAGAGCGAGCCGGTGAATCCAACAGCTTTCATTTTGGGGTGGTCGACGAGCGCCGCGCCAATCTCAGAGCCCGAGCCAAAGAGGAGCGCGAAGACACCGGACGGAAGGCCGCACTCGCGGACGCTGCGGGCGATGACCTGGCCGACCATCTCGCCGGTGCCCGGATGGGCGTGGTGCGCTTTTACGATGACGGGATTGCCGGCAGCGAAGGCCGCAGCGGTATCGCCTCCGGCGACTGAGAACGCAAGAGGAAAATTGCTGGCGCCGAAGACAGCGACGGGGCCGAGTGGCTTCATCATGGAGCGAATGTCGGAGCGCGGCAAGGGCTTGCGCTCGGGCTGTGCGGGGTCGATGCGGGCGTTCACCCATGAGCCCTCTTCGACAACCTGCGCAAACAAGCGAAGCTGGTTGATGGTGCGCGCGGACTCGCCTTTGAGACGCGCTTCAGGCAGGGCTGTTTCGCGGTTGGCGCGGTTCACCAGCTCCGGCACGATGGCTTCGATGCCGTCGGCGATGTGGCGCAGGAAGCGGCCCCGCTCGCGTCCGGAAAGCTTGCGATAGGCGACAAATGCTTCCTCGGCCAGATCGGCGGCGTGATTCAGGTCGGCGAGCGAAGCGCAATGGTAGACGGGCTCGAGGCATGCGCCCGTGGCAGGATCGACGCCGTGAAAAGTGGCACCGTCTGTTTCGCGGCTTTTGCCATCGACGATCGAGTAGCCACGCAGATTTAGCTCTGTTTTCTGGTCCGACATGATTCACCTTCTTTTTTAGCTTCTAGCTCCTAGCTTCTAGCCTCAAGCTCGATCGTGCCGAGGTGATGCGCCTCTTGCTGCCAGGGAAACATCGAAGGCTCTATTTTCATTCTTCGCCGATGTCTTCGTTCCAAATCTCAGGATTCCTGGCGATGAAGGTCACCATCAACTCGCGGCACTCGCGATTATCGAGATCGACAACTTCGACGCCGTTCTCACGTAGCCAGTCGAGACCACCGGCAAATGTGCGGCTGTCACCGACCACGAGCGTGCCGATGCGGAACTGGCGAACCAGCCCGCTGCAGTACCAGCAAGGGGCGAGCGTGGTGACCATCACCAGGTTGAGGTAGCTGCGCTGGCGGCCGGCGCGGCGAAAAGCGTCGGTCTCGCCGTGAATGCTTGGATCGTCCTGCTGGACGCGGCGGTTGCGACCGCGGCTCAACAATTCGCCCTCGCGAGTGAATAATGCCGCGCCGACAGGAACGCCACCCTCGGCGAGGCCTATTCGCGCCTCTTCGATGGCCACCGCAAGCATCTTTTCGTGCAAGGTCACAAGTCCAATCTAAACCAGCGAGTCAGCAGGTCAGCGAGTCGGCAGGTCAACCAGCCAGGCACGATTTGGCAGGACGCGTTGTTTTGAGACCAAGCGGCCTTTCTACAGGCCGACGCGTCAACTGACGGTGAGCACTAACTTGCCGAAATGGCTGGCTTCTTCCATACGCTCCAGAGCCTCGCGCGCCTGGCGCCAATCGAACTCCTCACCAACAGGGCGCAACTCGGCCAGCGCGATGGCTCGATTCATCTCAACAAAATCCCTTCGGGAGCCCACGTAGATGCCGTGAATGCGCGCGATCTTGTGGAGGATGAGCGGAATCGGGAACGGGTCAGCGGATTGAGTGAGCACGCCCACCTGGGCCACCGTTCCGCCGGGCCGAATGGCCCTGAGCGAGCGCGGCAACGTGCCCGCGCCGCCTACCTCTACCACAAGGTCCACACCTTCGCCGCCGGTCTGGTCGAGCGCCCAGCGGTCCCAATCCGGGTTGTCGCGATAGTTGAGCCCGGCATCCAGACCCATGGCGCTAGCCCGCTCGAGCTTTTCGTAGCTGGAGCTGATGCCAAGCACGCGCGCACCCTTCAACCGCGCAAACTGCAAGGCAAAGATCGACACGCCGCCCGTGCCCTGGATGAGGACCGTCGAGCCCGGCTTGAGCTCACCGGTGGCCAGCGCATTCCATGCAGTGACGGCAGCGCAGGGCAGAGTGGCGGCTTCCTGAAAACTGAGATGATCGGGGATCGCAACCAGTCCGGGCTCTTTGAGCACGATGAAGTCGGTCAACATGCCGTCCACGTCGCCGCCCAAAGCACCACGGGCCCTGTTGGCGGTCAGCGGCCCGTCAAGCCAGTTCTGCATGAAGATGCCGGCCACGCGGTCGCCGGGCTTCCACAGTGTGACACCGGCGCCCACGGCCACGACTTCGCCGGCGCCGTCGGAGCAGGGGATGCGAGGGAGCTTTAATTTGGGGTTGTAGACGCCCTTCATGACCATCAGATCGCGATAGTTGAGAGAAACTGCCCGCACCCCCACCAGAACCTCGCCGGGGCCAGGCGCGGGTGTAGGCAGCTCGACAAACTCCAAAGAATCAACGCCAAACGAGGAAACTTGCCAGGCGCGCATGGTAGGCCTCTCTCTCTTTCGGGTTCCACCCACGTCATTCTGCGGGACGCAATGACGCGAAGCGCCCATAGAATGAAGATATGGCCCGTGGATGGGAAAGTAAATCGGTGGAGGAGCAGATGGCAAACGCCTTGGAGAGCCCCGGAACGAAACCCGGCAACGGCCTGACGAACGATGAGAACCGGCGGGCGGCCGAGTTGCTCCGCGCCGCGCGCGAACGGCAACGCCAGGTGCTGAGTTTGCAACGCGAGAATATTCTCTCGCAAAGGACGTCGAATCCCGGACGCCGCACCGCGCTTGAGGCGGCATTGGCTCATATCGAGGCGCAGCTCCAGTCGCTCGGATAGGCGGCCCGTCATCTCGGATCATTGGCGATGGAAAAGCTGCTTTCGCTACTGATCGCGGTGGATGAGGAGCGTGTTGGCCTGATTCACCGAAGTGAGCGAGACGCGAGCGATATTGACGTGCGCGGGCCGCGTGACCGCCCACAGAATCACGTCGGCAACATCATAACCGGTGAGCGGCGTGATGCCTTTGTAGACTTTGGCGGCGCGGCCAGCGTCGCCGTGGAAGCGGACCAAGCTGAAATCGGTTTCGACCAGGCCGGGATCGACGCTGGTGACGCGGATGGGCGTGCCCAGCAAGTCCTCGCGCAATCCGTCATTGATGGCGCGTGCGGCGGCTTTGGTGCCGCAATAGACTGCGCCGTTGGGATAGACAATCTCCCCAGCCATGGAGCCAAGATTGACCACGTGGCCATGGCCGCGCACCACCATTCCGGGAACCACGGCACGCGCCACATAGAGCATCCCCTTGATGTTGGTGTCGATCATTTCTTCCCAGTCTTCGACCTTGCCGGTGTAGAGCTTTTCCATGCCGCGGCTGAGGCCGGCATTGTTCACCAGGATTTCGATCTCCGCCCACTCCGGCGGGAGATCGTCGATGGCACGCTGCACGGCGTGGCGGCTGCGCACGTCGAGGTCCATGGAGTGCACGGCTTCGGCGCCCCGAGCGAGGGCCTTCGACGCAACTTCAGCCAGCTTGCCGGCACGACGGGCGGCCAATAGTAATCGCGCGCCCTCCGCCGCAAAAGCCATTGCGGTCGCCGCGCCAATGCCGGCGCTGGCCCCGGTGATGAAGACAATCTTTCCTTTCAGCTTCATTTGCTCCACATCCTACGAGCGCGGTTCGTTGCCCCGCTGTGACATACGGTACAAGCCCACGGCCCAATCCTCCTGGCTGAGGCCTGCAGCCTTGGCGCGGGCGAAGACTTCGGCGAGTGAATCGGCGAGACTGAGGCGGGTGCCGACGGCTGCCGCGGCTTCGCGCAGCAGGCGCAAGTCTTTCTCGCCTAGCTCGATGGTCGCGCCCGGATGCTGCGGCGGATGCAACATCACTTTGGCGTAGGCCGCGTAAAACGGCGACTGGAAGAGCGCGCTGTTGACGGTCTCGAGAAAGATTGCAGGATCGATTCCCTGCCCTTCCGCGTAGACGAAGGCTTCGCTGAGGGAGTGGATCATGGCGCTGATGAGGAAATTGCCTCCAAGTTTGACAGCGTGCGCCTGCCGCGGTTCCGAGCCAACGACTGAAATCCCGCGCGAGAACGATTCCAGCAGCGGACGCGCTTTGGCGACGGCGTGGTTCACGCCGGCAATGGCGATCCACAAGCGGCCTTCCTCGGCAATGTTGGGGCGGCCGAAGACCGGTGCGGCGACGAATTCGTGACCGCGCCGAGCGTGTTCTGCGGTCAACCGCTCGCTCAATGCGACGCTGATGGTACTGCAGGAGATGTGGAGCGCGCCCGGCGAAAGCGCGTCCATGAGGCCGTTGGCGCCAAAGATCACCTCTACATTGGCGGCATCGTCAAAGAGCATGGTGATGACGGCGTCTGCGCCCAATTCAGCCTCAGCTGGAGTGGCTGCGGCGATTGCGCCTTCGCGGATCAGCGGTTCAGCGCGCCCTTCGGTGCGGTTCCACACGCGTAACTCATGGCCGGCCGCCAAAAGGTGGCGAGCCATCGGTGCGCCCATCTTGCCCAAACCAAGGAATCCGATTTTCATGACAGTTGCCTTCTCCAGCAAATGCGTAATGATCAATCTTCAATTTCCAAATGATTGAGATGCGTCTCTTGCGCGACGGTCTTGCGGGTCGCGGCTAATTCGGTGTGCCCGTTGTCTCCGTCGCGGCGAAGGTGCACTCCTGGCATTGGCAGACGCGGCGCAGATATTCCCAAGAGTAGATTCCGCCGGAGTGGCCGTCGAGCCAGTTGAACTGGATGGCATAGCGGCCTACGGCATGCGCGCTGGCCGGCTTGGGCGGAGGCGCGTACATGGGCAGAACGGCAGCGGGCTTCGGTTTGGGCTGGCCCGGCTTGCGGCCTTCCTGCGCGCGCTCGTCGACACAGGTAGCGCAGGGGCAGGCGTCGCGCAGCCAAGCAAAGCTCCACGCGCTCTTGTGGCCGTCGGCCCAGTCGATCTCGAGGCCTTTGCCCTCGGTCATGAGCACGCGCACCTTTTCCGGCGTGATGGCGATGCGCGATAGCGGCCGGTTGGCCTGGTTGTCCCGTGCCTGTTCGTCTTTTGAGGCGATGCGGATGCCCTCGTGGCTCATAGATACAGTTTACAGGGGTCAGGTTTCAGGGATCAGGACAAGTAGTCAGCGGCGATTAGTGACGGGCCGAGCCGGGGCGTTCATAGCGCAGCGCGAGGGTGAGGATGGCGACGACGAGCACAAGGCTCAGGCTGTTGGCGGCGATCACCGAAGGGGAGCGAATGCCGATGCCATAGAGGAGCCACAGGCCGATTCCCAGGCCGAAGACCGCGAACATGGCAAGCGAAAGATCATGAGCGCTCTTCGAGCGCCAGATCCTATGAAGCTGCGGAACAAGCGAGAGAGTTGTGCAGAAACCCGCCAGCGAGCCAATGAGTTCCGTCATCCAGCGTTCGGGCATCCCAGGTGTGAGTCCTTCCGGCGCGAAAGTCGGCACTGCGCCATCCTTAAAATACGCGCGACGCGCGGCCCAGTATGTGCTGAGGCTCACTTCCGGTGCCAAGCAGGGCCGGGAGTGCGGCAATTGCTGACGGTTTCCGCAGCGGCCGGTTTACTGATGCCAGAAGAACCACGCGGCCATCCCGAGGCCGATGACCACGACGAGCCCGCGAAGCACAGGCTGCGGTACGCGTTTGGCCAGCCTGGCCGAAGCGTAGCCGCCGACGGCGGCAGCGAACATGGCCGCCAGGCAATAGCGCCAAACGACCTGGCCATCGACGATGAAGATGACGAAGGCGATGCCGTTAGCCAGCAGGTTGGCCACTACCTTGAGCGCATTGATGGCGTGGATGTCTTCATAGCCGAAAAGCGCCAGAAGGGTCATGAAGAGAAAACCTGCGCCGGCGCCGAAGTAGCCAACATAAAAACTGACCACGATTGCGGCAAGAAACAGCGGCATGCGGCGTGGCGCGCGCGCCTGTCCGGCAGCGGCGCGTTCGTGGCGGGCGAGCTTCAGATGTTCGAGCCAGCGCGAGACGGGCCCGCTGACGGCGAAGATCGATGCGGCGCCAAGGAGCAGCCAGGGGACCAGATGGAGGAACGTCGTCTGCGGGGTGTTGAGTAGGACTACGGCGCCGGCGGTGCCGCCCAGCAGGCCGGCGAACCCCATGAGCATCGCAGAGCGCAGGTCCTTTCGCACATCGTCGCGGTAGGCGGCGACGGAGGTCAACTGGCCCGGCCAGATGGCGACGGTATTCGTGGCGTTGGCCTGGACGGGCAGGATCTTCATGCTCAGCAGAGCCGGAAACGACAGGAACGAGCCACCGCCTGCCACCGCATTCAGCACGCCGGCAAGAAAAGTGGCGACGACAAGCCAGACCCAACGCCAGTTGATCGTCGCCGCCAATCCCAGAAAGTGCATGAAGCGGATTGTATTCGAGCAGGCCGGACGCGCAGTCTGCTGCGCAATCGAAATCCTCACCTCCGCATCCGCTCATCGAGCCAAAGAAATCTCTTCCGCGCCGGATTGCGCCATCGTATCCTCTCCTCATGCCCGCTCTTCCCTTTCGCCAGACTCTGGCAGCGGGTTTGCTCGTTGTCGCGCCCTTGATTCTCTCCGTTGCGCTGCCCGGTGCGCTCTCTGCGCAAACCATCCTCACCGTCTCGCCGCAGCAGTGCGTGTGGCGCGCGGGGCAAAGCGCCCCCTGGTCCGCCCCCGGTCTCGATGAATCGGCGTGGAAGCCCGACTTTGACTGGAAGCTGAACCCGCGCGAGCCCTACGTTTGGGTGCGCTGCCAGTTGGATGCCGAAACGCTGCGCGGGCTGGAGCATCCGGCGCTCCAGGTGCGGCTGGCCGCAGCCTACGAGGTGAGCCTGAATGACGCTGTGATTGGCCGCAACGGAAGCATAGAGAGCGGAGGGTTCACCCTCGCTGTCCTTCCCGATGGCCGGCAGCGCGTTCTGCTGGGCGATGTCAGCGGAAAAGGCGCGGCCGCCGCCATGGCCGCCACGCTGTTGCTCGGCGCAGCCACCGCGCGCGACTCGGATTCCCCCGCCGGTTTGCTTTCACACCTCAACCGCGTGCTTCGCGAAAACAACCTCAGCGGCTTTGCCACCTGCCTCTGCGCTGATGTGGCTCCGGATGGGGCCGTGACCGTCGCCAACGCAGGCCACTTGCCTCCATATCGCGAGGGCCGTGAGATCGTGCTCGATTCCGGTTTGCCTCTCGGCGTCGCGTCCGATGTAGAGTATGCCGAAATCACGCTTCGGCTCGACCCCGGCGCGACTCTAACTCTCATTTCCGATGGCGTCGTCGAAGCGCGCAACAAATCCGGGGAACTCTTCGGCTTCGACCGCACACTCCAAATCAGCTCTCAATCGGCCGAATCCATCGCCCATGCTGCACTGAATTTCGGCCAAGAAGACGACATCACAGTGCTGACGCTGAAGCTGGTTTCGGCCGCCTCCGAGGGCATTCGAATCGGAGAAACAGCGCCCTTTCCGGCCCCGTCCTGAACAAGCCAGCCCTCATGGTTTCCAGTATTTGATTGATAAATAACAACTTAGTTGATTTTTCATGATATTAGCGCTATGCACTCATATTTTATGAATCATTTGTGCTATAGTTTCATCAGATTGATTGAGCGGCGGGGGTTCTGCCCGGCTGCAATCGAATTCTCGAATCCATCAGGAGGAAGAAAATCATGGCAATCACACGTTGGGATCCGTTCCGTGAAGTTGTGTCGCTGCAGAATCGCATGAACTCGCTGTTCCGCGATCTGAACGAAGGGGAAGGGCCGATGACGACGGCCAGCTTTGTGCCGGCGGTCGACGTTTATGAAGACGAAAAGAAGGTCGTCCTGAAGCTGGAAGTGCCGGGCATCGAGGAGAAGGACCTGGACGTGAGCGTGGAAAACAACACGCTGACGGTCAAGGGCGAGCGGAAGTTCGAGAAAGAGGAGAAGGAAGAGAACTTCCATCGCATCGAGCGGCGTTATGGCAGCTTCTATCGCGCGTTCACGCTGCCGACAACCGTGGACACGGAAAGCATAGCGGCCAGCTACAACGCCGGCGTGCTGAAGCTGGAGCTGAAGAAGAAGCCCGAGGCCCAGCCCAAGCAGATCAAGGTGAACGTGAGCCGAGCGCTGGCGGCGTAAAAGCCAGGGCTCAGGGATCAGGTTTCAGGGATCAGTCGCCCCTCCAGTCGCGCCACGTACTATGCTTGCCAGAGAGCGAGTTTAGTGTCGCGGCGCTGGTCAAGGGACATCGGCTGATCCCGTTTTTCTGGGCCCTGACAACTGAAGGCTGACCCCCCGCACCGCAAAATCATTCACTGAGGCATCAAACCATGGCCATTCGATGGGAAAAATTGACGGTCAAGACGCAGCAGGCGATCCAGGAGGCGCAGTCGCGCGCCGCCGAGCTCAGCAACCCTGAACTGCAGCCAGTGCACCTGTTGCTGGCGCTCATTGAGGACCACGAGGGCGTGGTCCCGGCCGTGCTGGAGAAGATCGGTGTGCCCACGGAGCATTTGGAAAGCGACCTGCGCGGAATTGAGCAGAAACTGCCTCGGGTGGCCGGTGTGGCGGCACAGCCCAGCATGAGCCAGGGGATGAACAAGGTGCTTGAGCAGGCTTTTCGCGAGGCCGCAAACTTCAAGGACGAGTATGTTTCAACGGAGCACCTACTGCTTGGCGTGGCGCATTTGAAAGGCGACGCCGCGCGAGATGCGCTGGTGGCCGCCGGGGCCACGCACGAGGCGATTCTGCAGGCGCTGACCGCAGTACGCGGCTCGCAGCGCGTGACCGATCAGAATCCGGAGGAGAAATTCCAGGCGCTGGAAAAGTACGCCAAGGACCTGACGGAGCTCGCGCGCCGCGGAAAGCTCGACCCGGTGATCGGCCGCGACGAGGAGATTCGGCGCGTCATCCAGGTGCTCAGCCGTCGCACGAAAAACAATCCCGTTCTGATTGGCGAGCCCGGCGTGGGCAAAACAGCCATTGTGGAGGGGCTCGCACGGCGCATCGTTTCGGGCGACGTGCCGGAGAGCCTGCGCGACAAGCGCGTCATCGCGCTCGATCTGGGCTCAATGCTCGCGGGCGCCAAGTATCGCGGCGAATTCGAAGACCGGCTCAAGGCTGTGCTGAAGGAAATTGAGGAATCGAACGGCCAGATCGTGCTGTTCATCGACGAGCTGCACACGCTGGTGGGCGCGGGCGCGGCCGAGGGGGCCATCGACGCAAGCAACATGCTGAAGCCGGCGCTGGCGCGCGGCGAGCTGCGGGCGATCGGCGCAACCACGCTGAACGAATACCGCAAGTATATCGAGAAGGACAAGGCGCTCGAACGCCGGTTCCAGATCGTGTATGTGGGCGAGCCAAACGTCGAGGACACGATTGCGATTCTGCGCGGGCTGAAGGAGCGCTACGAGTCGCACCACAACGTACGCATCAAGGATGCGGCGATTGTGGCCGCGGCTACGCTCTCGCACCGCTACATCAGCGACCGCTTTTTGCCTGACAAGGCAATCGATCTTGTGGACGAGGCTGCCGCGTCGCTGGCGATCCAGATCGGCTCTGTGCCGACCGAGATTGACCAGCTTGAGCGCCAGGCCACGTCGCTCGAGATTGAGCGCGCCGCGCTGAAGCGCGAGACCGACGCTGCAAGCAAAGAGCGTCTGAAAGCGGTGGAGCGCGAAGTGGCGCAACTGCGCGAGCAGATCACTGCATTGCGGGCGCGCTGGACGAAGGAACGCGAGGCCATCAACCGCATTGGCGATTTGAAGAAGAAGATCGAGGCGCTTCGCTTCGAGGCCGAGGAGCAGACCCGCAAGGGCCAGCTTGATCGCGCCGCGCAAATTCAATACGGTGAGTTGCCGAAGCTGGAAGCGGAACTGAAGAAGCTCGACGCTGCGCAGGACGGCAAAACCGGCGCCCCGCGCATGTTAAAAGAAGAAGTCGACGAAGAAGATATTGCCAAGATCGTCAGCAAGTGGACGGGCATTCCAGTCTCGCGCATGCTGGAGGGCGAGGTGAGGAAGCTTGTCCAGATGGAAGACCGGCTGCGTGAGCGCGTGGTGGGCCAGGACGATGCGCTGAGCGTCGTGGCCAACGCAATTCGCCGTTCGCGCGCGGGCCTGAGCGATCCCAAACGGCCCATCGGTTCGTTCATTTTCCTTGGACCGACGGGAGTAGGGAAGACGGAGACGGCGCGCGCTCTGGCGGAGTTCCTGTTTGACGACGAACAGGCGCTGGTGCGGATCGACATGAGCGAGTACATGGAGAAGCACGCCGTGGCTCGCCTGATCGGCGCGCCGCCGGGATACGTGGGCTACGACGAAGGCGGCCAGTTGACCGAGGCGATCCATCGGCGGCCCTACGCGGTAATTCTGTTTGACGAAATCGAAAAGGCGCACCCGGATGTCTTCAATATTCTGCTGCAGGTGATGGACGACGGCCGGTTGACCGACGCCAAAGGCCGGACAGTTGACTTCAAGAACACGGTGCTGATCATGACGTCAAACCTGGGCGCGGCGATGCTCGCCAGTGAAAAGCTGAAGACCGAGCACGACTTCGACATGGCTCGCGAGAGCGTGATGCGCGTGCTGCGGGAGCACTTCCGGCCGGAGTTTTTGAATCGCGTGGACGACATTGTGATCTTCCGCTCGCTGGGCAACGCGCAATTGAGCAAGATTCTGGATCTGCGCCTGAACGAAGTGCGCAAACTGCTCGAAGATCGGGCTATCTCGATCGAGCTGACCGAGCCGGCGCGGCAGTTGATTCTCGCTGCAGGTTCGGATGCGGCGTATGGAGCGCGGCCGCTCAAGCGTGCGCTGCAGCGCATGATTCAGGATCCGCTGGCCAGCAAGATCCTCGATGGCGAAGTGCTCCACGGCGCGCACGTACGCATCGACGTGGACCGCAAGTCGAACCAATTGGTGTTCGAGCCGATGGGGCGGGAGGCGATGGCGTAGGGCTGGATTGACCTCCAAAAGCGAAACCTGGGCCAGCCGGCGGCAGGCGAGACTATTTTCAAACCCTGTTAATCACCTTCGGGGTATGTAGCGACATCCCAACTGTGTGCGCTGCTGGTAGCAGTTCGGTGATTACGCGAGGGTGCGGTTGCAGCGTTGGTTGCTTCGGCCGCACTTGGATGTCGGGACCAGGCGGCTTGCTTCCTGGTTTCCGTCGTGCACTCTTCTGATAGGCCTTCCGCTTCTTTTTTAGCCTCAACTGTACCTTAGTCAATTTCACTTTTGCCAAGCGTATTCCTCCATCCTAATGGACCTTCATTCAGAGCAGGAATCGATCGTACTTTAGGTGTGTGGTCGGGCGAACTACGAACGCGCTGCCTACTGCCTCAACTCTACCAGCGTTGCTCCCTGGCCGCCTTCGTTTTGCGGAGCTTCTTCGATTCCCGCGACGTGGGGATGAGATTTGAGGAATTCACGGACGCCGCGGCGCAAAATTCCGGCGCCGTGGCCGTGAATGACGCGCACGCGCAGCAGACCGGCGAGAAACGCGCGATCGAGGTATTTTTCGAGTTCGCCGGTCGCCTCATCGACCGTGCGGCCAATGAGATTGATCTCCGCGTGCAGTTCGTCGGAGTTCGCGCTGGTCACTGTAACGTGCACGCCCTTCTGTTTCCTAGCCGCGGCAAGAGGATCCGCTTTCCCTTGCCCGGACTCATTTCCAAGACCTGAAGCCTCGGAGAGCTCGTCCCGCTTGACGCGCATTTTGATCGGTCCGAGCGCAACCTCGAAGAGGTCTTTGTCGACTTCGCGCTGCACCACAGCGATCTTGTTCATCGATTTGATGCGCACCTGGTCGCCGGGAGCGATGTGGCGCAGCAGATGCGGCTGCGCATTGGCGTCGCCCTGGTCGGCCCCGGTGCGGTGCGCAACAACAGCCTGGTTGAAGCTCTCCTGAAACTCGCGCCGCAGTCGGGTGATGCGCCGCTCGGATTCTTTCGAGAGCTTTTGTTGGGCGGCGCGATCTTCGACAGCACGCACGTTTTCCCGCATCTGGAACTCGAAATCCTTGAGCAGCGAGGCCAGCTTTGCTTCAAGCTCGCGGACACGGTTACGCACCTCAACATCGCCCTCGCGTTCCAGTCTTTTCCTTTCCTGATTGAGCGTGTATTGCTGCTCGCGCGCTGCTTTGCGCTCGACTTCGAGTTGCGCCAGTTCGTTGTGCAGTTTATCGAGGAAGCGCGCGATGTCGGCCTGCTGCGAGCCCAGGCGTTCCCGCGCAGCCGCGATGATTTCGGCGTTCAGGCCCAAGCGCTCCGCAGTCTGAATTCCGGCTGATGCGCCGGGCACGCCGAGATGAAACCGATAGTTGGGAACCAGCGTCAGTTCGTCCACGCCAGCTGCGGCATTGCGCACACCTGGCGTGTTGGCCGCGTAGACCTTGAGTGAGGTGTGATGCGTCGAGATCAATGTCCAGGCGCCGGCCATGAGAAAATGGTGCGCGACGGCCACGGCCAGTGCCGCGCCTTCTTCAGGATCTGTGGAGGAACCAAGCTCATCGAGGAGCACGAGCGAGCGCGCATCGGCGAGGCGAGAGAGAAGGTCGAGATTGGTGATGTGAGCGGAGAAGGTGGAGAGCGCCGCCTCGATCGATTGCGCGTCGCCAATGTCGGCCAGGAACGCGGTGAACACCGGAAAGCTGACGCGCGCGGCGGGCACTGGAACTCCGGCCTGTGCCATCATCGCGAGGAGTGCCGTGGTCTTTAACGCCACCGTTTTGCCGCCGGTATTGGGCCCGCTGATGATGAGCTGACGCTCCTCCGCCGTCAGTTCCAAGATCAGAGGAACGGTCTTTCCGCCGGTTGCTCGCAGGCGCTTTTCGAGCAGCGGGTGGCGCGCGCCCTCGAGGACCAGCCGCTCAGGATTGAAGGTGGGCACGACGCAATCGAACTCGCGCCCAAAGCGTGCCCGCGCCAGCAGGCTATCGACCAGAGCCAGTACCTTTGCGCCCTCGACCAAGCTCAGCGCGTAGCCTGCGACCTGACGCGTGAGTGCGACGAAGATGCGGTGAATCTCCGCTTGCTCTTCTTCGATGAGCCGCACAAGCTCGTTGTTCTGCTCAATGGTTTCGAGCGGCTCGACATAGACCGTCTGGCCCGAGGAGCTCGCGCCGTGAATTACTCCAGTGACACGCCGCTTGAGCTCTGCGCGTACGGGAATTACAAAGCGCTCACCGCGAATGGTGATGACGTCGTCCTGTATCGCGTTTTCCGCGGAGAGCTTGCGCAGCGCCGCCCGGAGGCTTTCCTCAATAAGCTTCTGCTGGCGCTCCTGCTCGCGGCGGATGCGATTCAGCTCGGGCGAGGCGTCGTCGGCGAGCGAGCCGTCGGGCTGAATTTTGCGTTCGATGGATTCGGCGAGCGGCCGCAAATTCGTGGTGAGGGCCGCTGAAAGTTCGGAAAGTCCGGGCAATTTGCCGACAAGCCGCATCGGCGGCTCGCGCAGAAGAGCTTGCCATGCAGCGGCGTCGTTGGCAAGCCGCGCGATGCCCTGCAGTTCGGCTGCATCGAGCGCCGCGCCGGCAATCTGGGCCTTGGCCGCTAGTTGCGTGGGATCGAAGAGCCCGCCGAGCGGAACGGAGACTTGCTCTTCGAGAATCAACCGTACTTCGGCGGCCAATTGGTGTTGGCGGCCGATCCACTCTTCATCGCTTGAGGGATGTAATGCGAGGATCGATTCGCGACCGACCGGGGATGCGGCGAAGCCCGCGACCAGTGCGAGAAGCGGCTGCCACTCAAGCGCAGCCAGATCGGCGTGCTCGACCGGCGACGGAATGGGATCGAGGAGCGGCATTGTCAGGAACCATGGTAGCGTTTCGGAGCATGATTGCGGTGCAGCCCATTACCGATCAGTGCCGATCAGTTCGTGTTTGTATTGCGTGTCGTAGAAGGAGTCGACGTCGATCCGGAAGAACTCGCCGCTGCATTGCTCTTTTTGCCGGGGGATTTGGATTTGGCTTTGGTCTCCGACTTCGACTCGCCCGAAGTCGCTTCGGCCGACGAACTACCCTTCGACGCGTAGTCCGTCACGTACCATCCCGAGCCCTTGAACTTTAGTCCCGGCGCGGTTAGCAGACGTTCCAGAGCACCGCCGCACTTGGGACAAACCCTCTCCGGCTTGGCGTTGAAGCGTTGGATTTTCTCAAATCGATGGCCGCACTGAGTGCAGCGATACGGATAAAGCGGCAAAGTTTTTGTCCCCTCGGCGAGGAATCGTTCACGTCTACACTATTCTAGCGGGAGGGCGGCGACTGCAAGGAAAGTCGCCGCCCCTGGGCGGATGCCGGAGGTAACGGGTCGACCCGCTCTCAATGCACCAGGATGGGGACAGAGGCGCTTACGTTTTCCCAAGCGAGCGTCAGCGTGCCTTTGCCGCCGCCATTGTCGGTGATCGTATACGTCAAATCCTCGACGAGCGACGGGGGAGCGGACGTCGTCATCTTCGTCTTGCCGAGATCCTGCGTGCTGTCGTAGGCAAGCCCCCACTCGCCGTTTTTCTTGTTCACGATCAAGACCCAATTCGCGGGGTCGGAGATGTCGACGAACAGCGTGTAGGTTCCGGCGGGAACGCTGAGATCGCCGATGGTCAGGTCGGCGTCGGTTTTCAGGGTGGTGGCGGCGTTCGCGCCCGCGCGCCAAACCGGGTAATGCGGATCGTGACTGATGAGGCCGTCTGAGGTGAAGATGTGGCCCTGGCGGCCTTTCACTCGGGGTGAGTTGTAGCTAATCGTGATGGTTTTGCGAGCGATGGTGGCTGTTGCCGTGGCAGGCGGGCTGGCGGGCGGCTTTTGTTGAGCGAAGAGAACGGTTGCGGCGAACAACAAGCCGGTACAGATCAGAGCGCGCTTCATTGTGATGTTTTCCTCCAGGGAGAGCCTTGTTGTTTATGTGTAGGCCCCGACGCGATGATTGTCGCACCGCACGGGTATGTTGCGAAAGCGGCCTGTGTGAAAACCCTGTTATGATGCGCCAAAGGAAGATGCATGGCGGGCGGTGAAAGCAACAAATTGACGGGGGCGCGCTTCCGCGCGGCGCTCGAGGCAGAGAAGCCGTTGCAGGTGGTGGGCGCCATCAATGCGTACGCAGCGAAGCTTGCCGAGGCCACGGGGTTTCGCGCGATTTACCTCTCGGGCGGCGGTGTGGCGGCCAATTCGCTCGGCGTTCCGGACCTGGGGATCAGCACGATGGAAGATGTGCTGACGGACGTTCGGCGTATCACCGACGCTTGCCCGCTGCCATTGCTGGTCGACATCGATACCGGTTGGGGCGGAGCGTTCAACATCGCGCGGACGATTCGCCAGATGATCAAGGCGGGCGCTGCGGCCGTGCACATCGAGGACCAGGTGAGCGCCAAGCGCTGCGGCCATCGGCCAGGCAAGGAGCTTGTGCCGGCCGAAGAGATGGTCGATCGGATCAAAGCCGCGGTGGATGCGCGAACCGATGCGGAGTTGGTGATCATGGCGCGGACAGATGCGTTGGCAGGCGAGGGGTTGGCACGGGCGATTGAGCGAGCGCAGGCCTACGTGGCAGCCGGGGCCGACATGATCTTTGCCGAGGCGGTGACGGAAGCCTCGATGTACACCACATTTCGGAAGGCTGTGGGCGTGCCGATTCTCGCCAACATCACCGAGTTCGGCAAAACTCCGCTCTTTACACGCGAGGAGCTGGCAGCGGCGGGGGTTGACATGATTCTTTATTGCTGCGCGGCGTATCGGGCGATGAATGCCGCGGCGCTGAAGGTTTACGAGGCGATTCGCACCGAGGGAACGCAGAAAAATGTACTGCCGCTGATGCAGACTCGCGACGAGCTCTACCGCTATCTTGGCTATCACGCATACGAGCAGAAGCTGGATGAGCTTTTTGTTAAGGGCAGGAAGACAGAGTAGACATTCCCTATTTTGATTCGTTAGGTTAGTGCTCTTCGGGGGTCGAACCATGAGCGTTCAAGAGTCGAGCCACGGGCTAGGCGCCTTCAGGCCAAAGAAGTCGGTGGCGCTGTCCGGCACTGTTGCGGGCGAGACGGCTGTTTGCACGGTGGGCCAGAGCGGCAATGACCTGCACTATCGCGGATACGACATTGCCGACTTGGCCGAGCGCTGTGAATTTGCCGAAGTGGCTCACTTGCTGATCCACGGAAAGCTGCCTAATGCTGCGGAGCTGGCGGCATACAAGACACGCCTGCTCGGCTTGCGCAGCTTGCCGGCTGAAGTGAAGGAGGCGCTCGAATTGGTGCCCGCGCACTCACATCCAATGGACGTGCTGCGCACCGGCGTTTCCGTGCTGGGTTGTGTGCGGCCTGAAGCCGAGGACCATAGCACCGCCGGGGCGCGCGAGCTTGGCGATGCGCTGCTGGCTTCGCTGCCGTCGATGCTTCTCTACTGGCACCACTTTGCACGCAGCGGCAAGAGGATCGCAGTGGACGCCGACAGCGAGCCGCTGGCAGCGCATTTTCTGCATCTGTTGCACGGAAGGCCGGCGAGCGCGAAGTGGATCCACGCCATGCAGGTTTCGCTGATCCTTTATGCGGAGCATGAGTTTAACGCGTCTACATTCACCGCGCGCGTGATCGCCGGAACCGGCTCCGATCTTTACTCGTGCATTGTTGGCGCCATCGGCGCGCTGAAGGGGCCCAAACACGGCGGCGCCAACGAGGTCGCGCTGGAGATTCAGCAGCGCTACAGGACAGCGGATGAGGCCGAGGCCGACATTCGCCGCCGCATCGATCAGCGCGAGGTCATTATTGGATTCGGTCATCCTGTGTATACGGTCAGCGACCCGCGCAGTCACTTCATCAAGGAGCAGGCGCGCAAATTGGCGGTAGACGCCGATGGCCAGCGCCTTTTCTCTGTCGCCGAGCGGATTGAGAGCACGATGCACGACGCCAAGCGGATGTTTCCCAATCTCGATTGGTATTCGGCAGTCGCCTACCATTTGATGGGCATCCCGGTCGACCTGTTTACGCCGTTGTTTGTGATGGCGCGGACGGCCGGCTGGTGCGCGCACGTGATCGAGCAGCGGCAGGATGGAAAGATCATCAGGCCGTCGGCCATCTATACTGGGCCGGAGAATCTGAAGTTTGTGCCGATTGAGGCACGGGAATAGGAACGAAGGAGCCCGCGTGTCGTCGCACATCAGCAATGAACGCCCAGCGCCCGACAAAGTCCTCACCGACATCGCCGACTATGCGTTGAATTTCAAGATCGAGAGCGATCTGGCGTATACGACCGCGCGTTTTTGTTTGATGGACACGCTGGGTTGCGGGCTCGAAGCGCTTGAATATCCGGCATGCACAAAACTGCTGGGACCGATCGTGCCAGGAACGGTTGTGCCGAACGGGGCACGCGTTCCAGGCACCGGATTTCAGCTCGATCCCGTGCAGGCTGCGTTCAACATTGGTGCGATGATTCGCTGGCTCGACTTCAACGACACGTGGCTGGCAGCGGAGTGGGGCCACCCGAGCGACAACCTAGGCGGCATTTTAGCAACGGCTGATTGCCTGTCGCGCGAGGCCATTGCTGAGGGCCGGCCGCTGCTCACCATGCGCGATGTGCTGGCGGCGATGATCAAGGCGCACGAGATTCAGGGATGCATTGCGCTCGAAAACTCGTTCAACAAAGTCGGGCTCGATCATGTAGTGCTGGTCAAAGTGGCATCAACGGCTGTGGTGAGCCAACTGCTTGGGCTCGGCCGCGAGCAGACAATTAACGCGCTGTCGCTGGCCTGGATCGATGGCCAGAGCCTGCGCACCTATCGGCACGCGCCGAACACCGGTTCGCGCAAAAGCTGGGCCGCGGGCGATGCGACGAGCCGCGCGGTGCGATTGGCGCTGATGGCGCGCGCCGGCGAGATGGGTTATCCGTCGGCGCTCACCGCGAAGACATGGGGATTTTACGACGTTTCGTTTCGCGGCCAGGAGTTCAAGTTCCAGAGGCCGTATGGAACTTACGTGATGGAGAACGTGCTTTTCAAAATCAGCTTCCCTGCCGAGTTCCACGCGCAGACCGCGGTGGAAGCGGCGATGAAGCTGCGCGCGCGGCTCGATGTGATGGGCAAAACGGCTGAGGACATTTGCAAGATCACGATCCGCACGCATGAGGCCTGCCTGCGGATCATCGATAAGAAGGGACCGCTCTCGAATCCAGCCGATCGCGACCATTGCGTGCAGTACATGGTTGCGGTTCCGCTGCTCTTCGGCAGGTTGACGGCTGCAGACTACGAGGACTCCGTAGCTTCCGATCCGCGGATCGACGGGCTTCGCGCGAAGATCGAGTGCGTTGAAGAGCCGCGGTTCACGGCCGATTATCACGATCCGGAAAAGCGGTCGATTGCGAGCACACTTCGCATGGAGCTGAATGACGGAACGGTTTTGGAAGAGACCGTCGAGTATCCGATCGGCCATCGAAGACGCCGCGAGGAAGGAATGCCGTTGCTGATGGAGAAGTTCAAGACGAATCTGCGGCGACGCTTTGACGATGCGCAGCAGAAACGGATTCTTGACGTCTCGCTCGACGGTGAACGGCTGGAAAAAATGGCCGTGAATGAGTACGTCGATCTTTACGTGCCGCAAGATTGATGGAAAAAACGCGCTTGTTTGTTTCTTCCGAAATGCGCGAAAAAGAACCCGCGGAAAAATCAAAACAATCAAAAACGAAACTGTGGACTGTGAAACTGTGAAACTGTGGCTGCAAGTTGTTGATTCGGCGGGCTCCACAGTTTCACAGTTTCACAGTTTCACAAAACGGCATGGGGGGGTGGGGTCTGCGAAAGGGTGGGGGGGTGGGTGCCGGAGGCATGGGGGTGGGGTGAAGGCAGGGACTCCGAGACGTAGGGAGCAAGGGAGCGAGGGAGCGGGTGAAGAAGTGAATGAGTGAAGAAGTGAGCGAGTGAAGAAGTGAGCGAGTGAAAGAGTGAACGAGTGAAGAAGTGAATAAGTGAAGAGGTAAGCGGGGACCAAGGGAACGAGAGGAGCAAAGATCGAAAGGATAGTGGCCAGCGAAAAGTGGGCAGTGAACAGAGATGGCATCGAGTCGCGCGGGGCGGGAGGGGTCATGAAGAACCGCTCGGAATTTGGCAGAGATTTGCATAGCGCACCTCAGGGTGGTCAATGATTCGATTGTGCGCCAATTGAGCGTAATTATCTGCAAATGGAAGTGGTGAGAATGCAAGGGTTTAGGGGTCACACCTCTTGACAAGAAACGTTCGGTGGGCCGGGAAGGAGGATCAGGGAAGGCGGCGGAGACCGGGGACCCGCCCAGCCGACAATCATCACGGCACAAATCCGATTTCTGCACTATAGTGTTCCCAAAGCAACACCCAGCCAACAGGGGTGCTCCCATGCGGGTTCGTGTTCGTCCGCCTTTTTTTGCCATTTTCCTTATTGTTACAAGCTGCCCCGGCACGCTACCTGCGCAGCGCACCGCAAACGCCAACGCCGTTTACCAGCAATTGCGCGGGCTGCTGCCGGGAGGCGAGGTCATTACCGTCAAGAACCTCGAACTGAAGCGCGATGCGGCTACCTTCACCTTTCACAACGGCAGCTTTGCTTTCTACGGTCAGGTGAACGGCAAGGTGACGGGAGCGGTCTTCAGAGGCGAAGGCCACCTGCACATTACTCCGCCGACCGCCGAGGAGCGGCACAACCTCTCCATCCTGAACCAAACCGAGGAATTTGACGAAGATTTCGACCAGGTGGTGCTGCGCTTTACTGACTCGACCGCCGACGAGCTGCACAAGGCCGCGACGGGCGCAGGCCAGCCGGATAACGACTACATCAAGGCTGCTCAGGAGATGCAAAGCTTCATGCGGCGTCACTCCGAAGGGTCTGTGGCGGAAGACTCGATTATGTCCTACTACGAGAAGTTCTACGGAAACCTCGATCTGCGCCTGCTTCAGGACGTTTTGAGCCCGGCTCCGGGCGGGTACTTCATGGCCGCGATTCACGGTCACGTGAATCCTCACCTCTTTTTCATCTTTGACCCGCAAGGCGTCGATGAGGTTGCTCCTGAAGAGGTAGCGCTCGTCAACTGGAGCAGCATGCAAGACACGGCGACCTATCTTCTCGCGTTCCATCGCGCACCTGAGTACGCCGACGGGACCGCCAGCGGCAACGAACACAACGCGGCCTACACAATTCTGGGCGAGGACCTCGATGTCGGCATTGAGAAGAGCGGTTTCCTCACCAACACGGCAACCGTGAAGGTGCGCGCGGAACAGGACGGCGTAGCGGTCATCCCGCTGGATCTGTATCCGACATTGCGCGTGAGCCAGGTTGAATCCGGCAAGGGTGAACCGCTCGACTGGGTCCAGGAAAAGAAGGAGGATGATCCGGAACTTGGAGTTATACTGCCGGCCCCGCTCAAAAAAGGCGAAACTACTGCGTTCAAGGTGGCATATGGCGGAAAAGAAGTTGTGCTGAGCGAAGGGAACGGGAATTACTACCCCATCGCGCGCGAAGATTGGTATCCCAACTCCGGTCAGGGCTTCGGCGACTACGCCAACTACCACATGCTCTTTCACGTGCCGAAGGATTTGCAGCTCATTGCCACGGGGACCAAGATGAACGAGAGCACCGAGGGCAAAGTCACTACCACTGAGTGGAAGACCGAGACGCCGCTTCCAGTGGTTGGATTCAGTCTGGGCGATTTTGAGACCAAGGAGGCAAAGATCGGCAATCCCCTTTCGGGTCAGCTCACTGTCGACGCCCTTGCCAATAACGAACGGCCAGATGTCGTCGTTTCCCTCGTTCAGGAAATAGAAGCCTATCACCTTAGCATCGGATCGCTCGCCACGACACCGATGCTGGCCAATGAGCTGAGCCAGGGCGAAGTTGCCGCGCAGATTTACACCGACTACTTCGGTGCGCTTCCTTTTTCACACATAGATCTCACTCAACAGTGGGCCTGCAATTACGGCCAGAGCTGGCCCATGTTGGTGTACCTGCCCATCTGCGGATTCTTCGACCAGACGGAGCAGTATCTCCTTGGCCTACGACCTGAGGATATGTATTGGAAGATGGTAACGCCGCACGAAGTAGCGCACCAGTGGTGGGGTCATACGGTGGGATTCCGCGGCTACCGCGACCAGTGGATGAGCGAGGGCTTCGCGGATGAGTCAGCATCGATCTTCCTGCAGATCACGCGACCCAAGCCCGATGATTTTCTCCACTTCTGGCAAGTGGAACGAAGAATGCTCACCGAGAAGAATGCCTTCGGCTTCCGGCCTATCGACGTGGGCCCTGTGACCATGGGCATTCGTCTGGTTTCGCCCAATGTTGGCTGGGACGTCTACCGGAATCTCGTCTACCCCAAAGGCGCGTTTATTCTTCACATGATCCGCATGATGATGTGGACGCCGAAAGACGGGGATGCGCGGTTCAAGGCCACGATGCACGATTTTGTGAACACCTACCGGCTGCAGGCGGCTACCACCGAGGACTTCAAGGCGATCGTGGAAAAACACATGAGCCCCGGCATGGACCTGGAAGGCAACCATCGCATGGACTGGTTTTTCCGCGAGTACGTGTACGGGACCGATCTGCCTGCCTACCACTTTGAAGGGCAGGCGACGCCGAATGGCGACGGATGGAACGTGCACTTTAGGCTGACGCAGTCAGCGGTGGGCGCAAACTTTGTGAACACTGTGCCGATCTACCTGGAATTGGCTGACGGAAAAGTGGTGCGCTTAGGTTCAGTCGTCATTCACGGCTCGAAGACCATTGAGCAGACTGTGCCACTGCCCAAGTTGCCTGCAGCGATCAAGAAAGTGTCGATCAACTACTACTACGACGTCCTCTGTACGGAGAAGTAGGGCGGTTGATCCGGCATTGTTTGCGCAAAGAAACAGAACGCGGACCCTCGGGTCCGCGTTCGTTGTTGATTAGGATTCGATCAATCCTTACGCTTTGGCGAGCACTGGTTTGCCGAGCCGCTCGGCCATGATTTCGTGGGCGTGGGCGAAGAATTCGTCCTTCGTGATTTTGCCTGCGTCCAGGTCGGCGAGGATGGCCTTCTGCGCCTGGTACTCACGGTTGACGACGCCGGCTTTCGATTGCAGCATGCGCCATGCCTTGCGGCGCTCTACGCAGAACATGACCAGTTGGCGACTGACCGCGTAATAGATGGTTTTGCCGTCCTGGTCGAAAGTGATGTACACGCCGAAGTCGGGAATGAAGCTGCGGTGCTCGGGCAAGAGGTAGTAGCGGTAGACGACGTCCTGCTGCGTGATGCGGACCAGCATGTTGTCGAGGGGCACCATCTTGGCGGCTTGCTCGGGCTTGATTTTCTTCAGATGATTCCGGAAGCGCGCCTCGGTGACGCACCAGTGGGCGACCGTGTAGCGGTAGGGCTCGTTGGTGACCTTGGACTTGGTTTCGTACCAGTCGAGATCGATGGAGGGATTGCCCTTGATGTCGAGCGCCTCCGGATAGGTTTCGCCGAGGCGCGGGTTGAAGACGAACTCCGGCGCGCCGCGCGAGTCGCGCACGCGCTGCGCCTGGAAGAGCGCCATGTCGTCGGCCACGCCGTGCTCCGGCTGGCAGGTGGTGAAGCATTGCAGGAACATGGTGCCGCGATACTCGAGGCCGTCGAGGATGGCGCGGTAGAGCTTGGGCGCGTTGGCCATGGAGACCTGCGCGACGAACGGCGAGCCGTGGCCGGCGAGGAAGGTCTCGGCGACGGTCTTCTTCTCAGTGTTCTTGCCCTGCGTGGCGGAGCCGAAGGTGTTCATATCGCCGCCGCCGAGCATGGGCGTCGAATCGGAGTTCTGGCCGCCGGTATTTGAGTAAACCTGCGTGTCGAGCATGAGCACCTTGACGTTGGGCCGGTTCTGCAGCATCACCTTGGAAGTGTTCTGGTAGCCGATGTCGCCGATGCCGCCGTCGCCGCCGACGACCCAGACCTTGGGTAGCTCGACGATTTCCTGATCGGTCATGAGCGCATCAGTAAAGTGCGTGAAGTGGTAATACTCTTCGGCGCTGAGCCAATTTGAATCGCGCGTGAGGAGAATGTCTGCGAGGCGCTCGGGAAGAACGGAGCGGCGCGCGTGATCGACGATGAAGCTTTCGCCCATAAGCCAGCCCACGGTGACGCCGTCCTGGAAGAGCGAGTTCATCCAGGGATAGGGATGCGGATTGTTGGGCGCGGTGGAACCGTAGACGGTGTTGCAGCCGGTGTGCGCAGCCATGGCCATGACGCTCATGCCGTTGGCGAGACGCCCGTCAATGGGCTGCAGGTTCTTGTGGTTGAAGGCCTCGGTCAAGAGCACCGCGGCGATGGCCTCGACAAGCTGCGCGTCGGTGATGACGCCGTGCTCGGCTTCGTAGGCCGCGATGCGCGCCTTGGTGTCGGATTCTTCTTCGCCGCCAAGACCCATGACGAGATGCGCGATGGCCTGGCGCAGGCGCGCGTAATCCTCAGGGCAGCTCTCCTTAATTTCCGCGAGGCGGGCCGCGCCGTTCTTTTCGAGGTCGGAGGCTTTGGAAATAAAGCGATCGCTCTTGGCGTGGTAGACCGGGCGCATGTACGCCTCAGTGACGGCGGCAATGGAGCGCAGCACGCTCTTTTCGCCGCAGCCGGCGCAAGCGCCGTCACCGGCAACGAGCGCGTCGTAGTTGGTCCGCACCATGAGCATGTTGCGCAACGTGGCGGTCTTTGAGTCGGCAGGATTTGCGCCGTTATAGAGGCCCAGATATTTCTGCGATGTGTCGGGCAGGAGGTCGAGGAATGCCGTGCCGGTTTCGTGCTCGGCGTTGACCCCTTCGGTTTCCTGCACCATCTTGAGCGCCATGTGATCGCCGCAGGCGGTGACGCAAGCCGCGCAGCCTTTGCACAGGTCGCTGACGAAGATGGAGAAGATGCCGCCTGAGCCGGGCGCCTTGCGCTCAGGAGACGAGAAGATGGCGTTGGTTTTCTGGTAGGCCATCGGAACCTTGTCGACGATCGAGAAGAATTGCGCTTTGGCTTCGGGCGAGAAGCCGTCGACGGACTCGGTGACCTCGCGAATGATGGTGGGAAGCGGCGTGCCGATCTTCATGTCGGTCAACATGCGCTGGCGCGTGAGCTTTTCGATTTCGGGCAGCTTGTCGATCATTTTTCTGCGCTCTGCGGGATCGACAACGTAGCGCGTGACCGCGGTGCCGAGAATCGTGCTCAGGTCCTGCGAGCAGTTGGGGAGGGCTGTATCCGGGCAGACCGAGATGCACTCCATGCACTGCGTGCAATTTTCCGCGATGTAGAGCGGCGTCTCGCGGCGCGCGACGTATTTGGAGGCTGTGTCGCCAGTGGCAGCGGCAATGACGCCCATGGCAGAGAGCGGCGTGGCCGGCTGGTTGTAGCCGTAGTGCGAACGGAACTCCGCGTCGAAAACATTAATCGAAGAGATTGGCGTGCGGGGCCCCTGTCCAGCGGGAGGCGGTGTGCTGCGGCGCATTCCGGGCACGGCGCCTGCGGCCACTTCAACAAAGGCCGGCGCCTGGGCCAGAATCGGGAGCAGAGCCTGGCCGCGCAGGCTGGAGTGGTCGGCCGCTGTGATTGCGCCGATCGCGATCTCCTTGACGCGCTCGAAGCCCTGGATCATGACTTCCATGTTGGACTGAACGACCGCATCGCCCAGCTTGCCGAACTTCTTGACATATTGGTTGTGCACGACCTCGCGGAACTGCTCCTGGGTGATGCCGAACTCCTGCAGCATGGGGCTGACCGCGAAAAATGCACCGAGGAACGCGTTGCCCTGCATGCGCAGTTGCAGATCGGCGCGATCGGTGGCTTTGCGCGCGATTTCGAAACCGGGCAGCGTGAAAACGCGAATCTTTTTCTGGATGATCTGCTGACGAGCCCAGATGGGCAGGTTCTCCCACGCGTGCTCGCCGTCCACGTCCGACTCCCAAACCAGGCTACCGCCCTCCTGCATGCCGTCGAGGGGATTGGTGTGCGTGAAGGCCTTGGGATCGCAACAGAGAACAACGGTTACGTGGCGCAGATCGCAGTTGACGCGAATGCGCTCCTTGGCCGCGACCATGAAGTAGCTGGTGGGCGCGCCCTTTTTCTCGGAGCCGTACTTGGGATTGGCGCTGACGTGGATGACTTCCTTGGGATTGCCAAGGTCATCCTTCAGGCCATCGCGCTCAAAGAGCAGATCGTTCAGGTCGCCGAGGATGGCGCCGAGGTTTTTGCCGGTGGTGATGGCGCCCCAGCCGCCGATGGAATGGAAGCGCACGGCGACAGCGCCGTCGGGCAGCAGTGAAGGCGTTTCATCGGCGACGACCGAGTAGGGGTGGTCGATGCCGAGAACGATGAAGTTGACGTCGTCGGCTGCTGTCTTGCCGTCCTTGCGCGCGCGGCCGGCGGTGGCGAACTCGAAGGCTCCAATGATGTGCTCGGGGCGGAAGTCGCGCGAGCCCAGGCCGTAGCTGCCGCCGATGAAGCGCGGGACTTCAGCGAGGGTGATTGAGGGAAGGCCTTCCGTTCCCTGCAATGCTTTTGAAAACGCGGTGCGAATGTCGCGGCCCAGCGGGTTGTCTCCGGAAAGAGCTTCGTCGGTGCGCTCGAGGATGATGACGTTTTTCTTGCCCTTGAGCGCGGCGACCAGAGCAGCCTCGGGGAAGGGGCGAATGACGTTGACGTGGACGGAGCCCACGCTGGAGCCGCGCGTCTGGCGCAGATAGTCGACCGCGGCCTCGATGTTTTCCGCGGCTGAGCCGAGCGAGACGAAAACCGTGTCGGCATCGGATGTCTTGTACTGCGTGACCAGCCCGTAATAGCGCCCGGTCAGCTCGCCGAAGTCCTTGTATGCGGCCTCAAGGAAGTCAAGAATCGGCTCGGCAAAGTTATTGCGCCGCGCGACGACGCCCTGCATATAGTGTTCCTGGTTCTGCACGGGACCGAGGAGGATGGGATTGGTGAGATCCATCATTTTGGGAACGCGGCGGCGGGTGGGTCCGAAGAGAACGCGCTGCGCCTCGGTGGGACAGTCGATGATGTCGTCGGGAGCGCCGAGATACTCGCGGATCAGCTCGGACTCGTGTTTATAAAAAGTGCGCTCGAGGTGGGTGGTGAGGAAGCCGTCCATGATGTTCATGCCGGGCGTGAGCGAAAGCTCGGTGACGCGACGGAGAATGAGGGCCTGGTCGGCGGCCTGCTGGGCGTCCTTGCCGAAGAGCATGATCCAGCCGGTGTCGAGGGCTCCATAAATGTCGTCGTGGCCGCAGTGGACGTTGAGGGCGTGCTTGGTGAGGGCGCGCGCGCCGACCTCGAGGACCATGGTCGAACCCTTACCGGGGGCGTGGTAGTACTGCTCGACGCCGTATACGACTCCCTGGCCGGAGGTAAAGTTGACGACGCGCTTGCCGCAGACGGAGTGGGCGATGGCTCCGCCCTGGGCCGCGTGCTCGCCTTCCGCTTCGATGGCGATGGTGTTGTGGCCGAAGACGTTCAAGTGGCCTTCGGCGTAAGCCTGCTGGAAGAGCTCGCCGCCTTGAGTGGAAGGCGTGATGGGGTAGAACACGCCGGCGTCGGCGATGCGGGTCTCAGTGTGGTAGCTGACGAGCTGGTTGCCGTTGGCGGTAACGCGGATGCCTGGGTAGCGAGCCTTCATAGATCCCTCACATTGAAGCCTGGTTCGACGTCTTCAGATTGCATAGCTTGCGCCTGAGCGCAGGTGGCGCGAGCCAAAAGCATCCACGCCTGTTTGATGATCGCCGCATCTGAAGCGGTGCGCGTGTGACTGGCAGTGCGTCAGACAGCCTGGTCAAAGACCCTTATCAATTGTCGAGCAAGTCGAGCGGGCGGAGCGGCAAAAGGAGGCCTAAGGGGAAGGTTACTCCTTTATAGAACGGCCCATGATCAGTATGCGCCCAGTATAGAGACGGTGTACCGCCATATGAGATTGAAGGCGATGGCTAGGCGGACAGGGAGCTGCGGGCGAATTCGTTAGCGAAAGCGGTTGCGCTACCATAATGACAAGATTCGAGCGGTTCTCCAGTTATTATCAGAATCTTGATTTCGTGCAAGGTGGCTTTTCCTTGAGGAAAAAGCCACTTAGCAGTCAGGGCTTCGCCTTGCGGCAACTGGAGAACCGCTGAGAGGTTCTCATGTTTGTTGTGGTCTGGCAGTTTGAGATTGCTGAGGATAAGGTGGCCGGCTTTGAGGCTGCCTACGGGGCCGAGGGAGCCTGGGCGCAACTTTTCAGAACTTCACCCGAGTATCGGGGAACCGAGCTGATGCGCGACGCCTATGTTTCCGGGAACTATCTGACCATCGACCGGTGGACCAGCGAAGAGGCGTTTCGCGCCTTCCGCAAGGAGCACGATAGCGAGTACGAAGTATTGGACCGCAAGTGCGACGCGCTCACCAGCCGCGAGACGCGAGTGGGCGCCTACACGGTTTGAATTTCAAGGCGTCTATGAATCAAGAACGAGGACGTTCCGGCTGAACTCTGCTCCCGCCATATATTTGATTCCGCGGTCGAAGGTGACCAGCACACCGTTCTCCTTGATTGCCAGGCCGAGGAGATAGGCATCGGTCACCTGTTGATGACCGGTGATGCGGGACTCGAATGGTGCGGTCAGAGCAGCCCAACCCTCTGTCAGCGGCCAATAACGGTAGCCGGGGCGATTGGCGAGTTCCGCCAGAATGGAAGTCGCTTGTACGTGCGAGCGTGGACCCGGGAAAAAAGATGGATTGGTTGTGATCCGAACAAATCCGATTTCGGTGAGCGGACATACGCCCCAATTGTCCTTGCCCGATGATCTAAACCATTCCTGCGCCTTCTGGAAAGAGCCATGTCCAGGTTCAAGAAGGGCAATGAGAACATTCACGTCAAGCAAAGTTCTTCGGATCAAACTCTTCCTCCTCGAGTTTCTTCACCATTTCGGCCGTGATCGTTCTTCCGGTGGGAGGAAACATCGGCAAGCCGTTCGGACCGATACGAATGTCGGGTTTGGGCGCGGGCGCCGTCTCGGCTTTGCGGACAAGTTCGTTCATTGCTGCACTGAGGGTGATTCCTTTCGCGTTGGCATAGTACGAAGCGAATTCATGCACGTCATCATCGAGTGTGATTGTGGTCCTCATGCGTCTATTGTGCATCAATTTTTGATTTGATGCAATTCTGCTATTTTGATGCGGTTCTATTGTATTGATGCATATCTCTTATTTTGATGCGTAATTGTGAAATTGATGCGCATTTCTTGAGTTGATTGTGCGCTCCAGCACATCTGTGAGCGGCGATGCGCATTTTCCCTCTTTCTTCGCCATTTTCTCCTTCTCTTCAGTGTCCCATCCTGCTACAATCCCATCGAAATCCAATTAAGCCCCTCGCCGTTTCCTGCCAGGAAAGCATGAGACTTGGCGGGCGAGCACTTTTTGAGGAGCCCTCCCAATGGCCATCGTCGACGACCGCGCCAAAGCGGTAGAACTTGCCCTAGCACAGATTGAGAAACAGTTCGGGAAGGGGTCGATTGTTCGGCTCGGATCCCGAGAGGCGCTGCTGCCGATTGCCGTGATTTCGACGGGATCGATCAGCTTTGACGCAGCGCTGGGAGTGGGAGGCATCCCGCGCGGCCGGGTCACGGAGGTGTTCGGGCCGGAGTCCTCGGGCAAAACCACCATCACGCTGCAGGTGATCGCCGAGGCACAGCGCGCCGGCGGGCTGGCAGCTTTTGTGGACGCCGAGCACGCGCTCGATCCCGGCTACGCGAAGAAGCTGGGCGTGGACGTGGACAATCTGCTGGTCTCGCAGCCCGACAGCGGGGAGCAGGCGCTGGAGATTACGGAAGCGCTGGTGCGTTCGGGCGCGATCGATGTGCTCGTCATCGACTCGGTGGCGGCGCTGGTTCCAAAGGCAGAGCTTGACGGCGAGATGGGCGACTCGCACATGGGCCTGCAGGCGCGGCTGATGTCGCAGGCGCTGCGCAAGCTGACCGGCACGGTTTCGAAGTCGCGCACCGCTCTCATTTTCATCAACCAGATTCGCGAAAAGATCGGCGTGATGTTCGGCAACCCGGAGACCACGACCGGCGGGCGCGCGCTGAAGTTCTATTCGTCGGTGCGCATCGATATCCGGCGCATCGCCGCGGTGAAGGAAGGCGACACGGTGGTGGGATCGCGGACAAAGGTGAAGATCGTGAAGAACAAAGTGGCCGCGCCGTTCCGCGAAGCCGAGTTCGACATTCTCTACGGCGAGGGCATCAGCAAGGAGGGCGATGTGCTGGACCTGGCCGTGACCCACAACGTCGTGGAGAAGAGCGGCGCGTGGTACAGCTTTGGCGGCGAGCGCATCGGGCAGGGGCGTGAGAACACCCGGGGCTTCCTGAAGGAGAACAAGGACATCTACGCGAAGATCGACGCCGAACTGCGCAAGCGGCTGAGCATTGGCGCAGCAAAAGCGGATGTGCCCGAGGCTCCGGCCGGCGGCGCGGCGGAGGCCAAGGAAGTGGTGCGCGGGCGGAAGGGCTGAAAGAGCGGCGGAGTAAGCCTGATAGCAGGCTCAGGGGTAAGCCCCGGAAATCGTTGGCGGCTTTGCGGCAGTTGGGGATCAATCCCCGACCTACCAGCCGAGCCCTGATACAAAGCCCTCGGGGCGGGGTTCGTGCGATCCCACCCGTGCCAGTGGTCAGTGATCAGTTATCAGTGGTCAGTTTTTCGCGGTCGACATTGGGTCGTGCGAGCCCACCCTAGGCGCAAGAACAAAAGCGCGCCGAGGGTGGGGCACCCATGCAATTTGCTTATCCAGCAAGAATGCAACCGCAGATCTCTCGACTCGGTCGCTGCGGCGACCTCGCTCAAGATGACAGTGGGAGGACCTGAGTTCAAGCGAACCCGTGTCTTTGGTGGGTTTGCGTGGTCTCCCGAGTTTCAAGGCCGAGACCTGGGGCACCCCGATTCTGGTGGTTTGCTTCCCTGAGGGACGGGCAACGCGCTACGTTTGTGATCATGGAAGGCCCGTAATGAATCAGGAATCATCAGCGGCGGCGGCATTGGGGCGCAAGACGAATTCGCGTCAAGGGGCGGCGAAGCAGATTGAGATGATCGGTGTACCGCTGGACCTGGGACAGCAGCGCCGCGGCGTGGATATGGGGCCGTCGGCGTTGCGTGTGGCGGGGCTGGAGGCCAAGCTGGAAGCGCTCGGCCATGCCGTTACCGATCGCGGCAACGTGCAGGTGGCGGTTGCGGAGACGATGCGGCGGGGCGACGCTCATGCGCGGTTTTTAAAAGAAATCGCCCAGTGCGACCAGGAAATTGCCGAACGCGTCGAGCAGGCACTGGCGCGCGGCGCGACGCCGATCGTGCTGGGCGGGGACCACTCAGTGGCCGCAGGCACGGTCGCAGGCGTGGCCCATCATTTTCGCGCGCTGGGACAGGCAGTGGGCCTGATCTGGATCGATGCCCACTCCGACATCAACACGCCGGAGACATCGACTTCAGGCAATGTGCATGGCATGCCGCTTGCGGCCTTGCTGGGAATGGGCCCGGCCGAATTGAGCAGTTTGCTCGGCTGGTCGCCGAAGGTGCTTCCACAGCACACGGTTCTGGTGGGCATCCGCGATGTGGACGAGGCCGAGCGGGAGAACGTCCGGCGCGCCGGGATTACGGCGTACACCATGCGGGACATCGACGAGCTGGGATTGCGCGCGGTGATGGAGAAAGCGATCAAGACAGCGGCGAACGGGACGGCCGGCTATCACGTGTCGATGGACATGGATTGGGTCGACCCTGAAGAGGCGCCGGGCGTGGGGACGCCTGTACCTGGCGGGGCAACCTATCGCGAAGCCCATCTGGCGATGGAGATTCTCGCCGATCACGGAGGGATGCTGAGCCTCGAAGTTGTCGAGGTGAATCCGATTCTGGATGAACATAACCGGACGGCGGAGCTGGCCGTGCAGCTGATTTGCTCTGCGTTCGGCAAGAAGATCTTCTAAGGAACCCCAAGCCAGGGGCCAGTGATCAGTGAACAGTGGTCAGTTTTTTGCGGTCGACATTGGGTCGTGCGATCCCAGCCTAGCCGGAAAAACAGAGACCCGGCGAGGGTGGGGCACCCGGGCAATTCACTCATCCAACAAGAAAGCAACCGCAGATTCTTCGACTCCGTTCGGCGCGCAATCGGCAACGATTACGCGCCGAACTGCGCTCAGAATAACAGCGGGGAAGATGGGGACCGAGCTAGGGGGTTGCGGGGGATTCGGCGAGCTCGGAGAGCAATTCGGCGTCGAGGGTGGGGTTGGGCTGGCCGTCGGAGGTGGCGATGAGTTCGCGGGGCACGAAGAGGAGGGTGGGCAGGATGAGAGCGAAGACTGCGGTCATGGCAATGACGCAATAAAGGAAGCCGTGCGTGGGGCTGAGGCCGTAGATTTTTGTGCCGAGGACGTCGCTGGCGCGAGTGGCGAGATTGTTGACAGCGTCGGCGGCCATCATGAGGGTTCCCTGGAGGCCCGGTGGGCAGGAGCGGATGGCCAGATCGTAGAAGGCGCACTGGCCGAGGCCGCTCATCAAGCCCATGACGCCCGCGAGCAGGAGAGCCTGACGGCCGGAATGGATGAAGGCCAGCGGGATCATGGATGGAATGCCAACCATTGCGCCCCACCAGAGAAGCTTGCGCAGAGGGAAACGCGTGCAGAGGAAGCCGTAAAGCACAACGACGGGAATGTACGAGGCGTAGAAGATGCAGTTGAAGTCGGCGTAGACCGAGTCGGGCGCGTGAAGCTGGTTGGAGAGATAGAACTGCATGGGCGTGCTGAAGCCGGGCATGAAGTTCCAGATAAGGATGATGAGCACGGCGGGATAGACGGCGCGATGCTTCGCGAGGCGCTTGATGTCGCCGAGAAAAGTTGTGCCGCGCGCGTGCGGATTCGAGTAGGCGTGGCTGAAGACGGCGCGAGGCTTGAGAAATCCGTAGAGGCAGAGCGGGAGGGTGACCGCAGCGGCGAGGATGAAGGTCCGGCGGGGCGAAAGGTGTTCGGTGATGAAGCCGGAGGCGAAATAGGCCGCGATGAAAGAAATGTAGCGGAAGACCATCCAGAGGGCGCTGAGGCGGCCGGACATGAGCTCTTCCTGGCCGATGAGGCTGATGAGGCCGGAGTAGGCGGCCATGAGGAAGCGGAAGGAGATCATGGCGAGAAAAACGCCGATGAGAAGGCCCGAATACGAGAGGTGGGTGAGAGCGAGCCAGACGAAGACGAGAATGGCGAGCGGGCCGAAGAGACGGAAGTAGCCGCGATCGCGCCAGCCGAATGGATCCCAAAGGTCGCGGGTCATGCCAAAGGCGAATCCGACGTACATGGGGATTCCGGTGAGGAGGCGGAAGAGAGAGACCTGCGGCGCCGTCGCATGCAGGTGGTTCTTGAGCATGAAGGCGGTGGGAATGTCGAGGAGGATGTCAGGCGTAACGGCGAAGATGATCAGCGTGAGCGAGCTGAAGTAGAGAAAGAGCTGCTGGTTTTTTGAAAGCTTGACCATGGAAGGGAAAACAGGGGTGGCGGTAGTTTAGCACGGATTTCAGAGATCAGAGAACAGAGATCAGAGAACAGAGATCAGAGATCAGAGAACAGAGATCAGAGGACAGAGCAGTTTATTCTTGCTGAAACCGAGGAGCCGGGCTTCAGGGCGGGAGGGAGCAAGAAGGCGAGGGAGCAAGAAGCGTGGGAACCGTTATACCGCTGGGAGACGCATCGCGACGGACGCGACGGTTTGCGTGGATGACGGCGCTGATCATCGCGGCGAATGCGTACGTGTTTCTGCTCGAGCTGGAGGGCGGCGAGGCGTTTGTGAGGCGGTGGGCGGTGATTCCCGTGCGGATTGAGCACGGCCACTACTGGATCACGATTGTTACCGCGATGTTCATGCACGCGGGCTGGCTGCACATTGTGGGGAACATGGTTTTCCTGTGGGCATTTGGTCCGGCGATTGAGGACGCGATGGGGCGGTTTCGGTACCTGGCGTTCTATCTGATGGGCGGCGTGGTGGCGATGGCGGCGCAGGTGGCGGGAAGCCCGGGGGCGACGGTTCCCTGCCTGGGCGCGAGCGGGGCGATTGCGGCGGTGATGGGCGCGTTCATTGTGACATATCCGCGAGACCGGATTCGAACGGTGGTGTGGATCTTAATCTTCATCCGGGTGACGTATATTCCGGCGGTGCTGCTGATCGGCTTCTGGTTTCTGATTCAACTGCTGAATGTGGTGGGGTCGGTGGCGACGGTCGAGACGGGCGGAGTGGCGTACCTGGCGCATGTGGGCGGATTTATTTTTGGAGTGGTGACGGCGCGGGTGTGGGTGAGAAAGACAGGGAGTAGGGAGTAGCTTGCGGAGCGTGGATGCGGGGGTTGGGGTAGACTCTCTTTCGGGAAGGTGAAGTATGCGGTCGCACGTCGCTGCAGTGCTGCTTATCGTTTGCTCGGTTGCTTTGGTCTCCGCGCAGAAGACTCGATTCGGACAAGGGCCTCCGAAAGCCAAGGACGGGGTCGATTATCCGATCAAAATTCATATCTCCGGAATTCATCTCAGGCAAGACTGCACTAAAGGTGCAACGGGGTACACGACCTGCGCTGACGTGATCTACGCCGATGCGCAGCTCGCCGGGCAAAAGATCGGGTTAATGGGGTTCCAAATCTGGCTTCCGGGACACCCGATTCTCCTGGTTACCGCGGATTACCAAGCTCGACTCCTGAAAGCGCCACATCCAGGAGGCCCGAACCCAATCGGCATGGAGTATGAGTTGCTGATGCCGGATCGCACGATCTGGCGCTCGACGGTGACCGGTTTTTCGGAGTAGCCCAGCCATCACGGGGCGATTGCCCTATGGCGCGCTGTCTGCCTTTATGATCGTCGGTATGCGGTTCGACATTGTGACCATCTTTCCGGGGTTCTTTGAGGGCGTGTTTGCGCACGGGATTGTGCGCCGGGCGCTGAAGGAGGGATTGGTGACGGTGGAGGCGCACGATCTGCGGGAGTATGCGCATGACCGGCACCGGACGGTGGACGACCGTCCGTTCGGCGGGGGCGAGGGGATGGTGCTGAAGCCGGAGCCGCTGGCGGAGGCGCTGGAGGCGCTGGGTGTCAAAAGCAGAGATCAGAGATCAGAGATCAGAGATCAGAAAGACGGGGATCAGAAGACGCGGGTGATTTTGCTGTCGGCGCAGGGGCGGCTTTTTAATCAGCAGGTGGCGCGGGAGCTGGCCGGCATGGAGCGCGTGGTGCTGGTGTGCGGGCGGTATGAGGGCGTGGATGAGCGCGTGAATGAGCTCTACTGCGACATGGAGCTTTCCATCGGCGATTATGTACTGAGCGGAGGAGAGCTGGCGGCGGCGGTGGTGGTGGATGCGACGATGCGGCTGATTCCAGGCGTGCTGGGGAACGAGGCTTCAGGCGAGTTTGAGAGCTTTGGCGCGGCGGATGCGGAGATCGATGTGGATGTGGAGGGGGTTCCGCGATCGCAGCACGGAGCGGGAGGGTTGCTGGACTATCCACAGTACACGCGGCCGGCGGAGTTTGGCGGGCTGCGCGCGCCGGAGGTGCTGATGAACGGCGATCATGCGGAGATCAGGCGCTGGCGGCGGGAACAGCAACTGCGCAAGACGCTGAAGAACCGGCCGGAGCTGCTGGAGCGGGCGGCGCTGAGCGCGGAGGACGTGCGGATGATCGAGGAGATGCGGCGCGAGGAGATGCGCGGCTGAGAGAAACGTGGCAGGGAGATGCGCCGTGGGGGAGGGGAGCACTCCTGATGCCGAAACTCCTGATGTGAGGGCCGAATTCGGCCTGATTCATCTTCCAGCGCCCGCGATGTTTTTGCGGAAGTTCGTCCGCCATGAGGGGCTTGCAAACGCTGGACAAGGATTCCAGCAGGAGAGTTAGACCATGAGAGTTGCGATTCGGGCCGCTTCTCTCGCGGCCTGCAAAGTTGGATTGTTATGCGGAGCGCTGCTCCTTGCCGGATGCGGCATTGTCACCAATCCCGTGCCCAGCATATCGAGCCTCTCTCCCGCTTCGCTGACGGTAGGAAGTGCGGCGCAGACGCTCACTATCAATGGCGCTAACTTCCTCGCCACTTCGGCGGTAACTTACAACGGCATTGCCCATGCCGTGACTTACATCAGCGCCAGCCATCTGACTATCACTCTAACTGCGTCCGATCTATATGCACTCGGCAGCTATCCGGTAGTAGTTGCCAATCCCGTACCCGGCGGCGGAGCTTCCTCTCAAGTTAGTTTACAGATTTACGGAGAAGCTCAGAATTCGACTGTCGTAGGCAGCGTAGTGCCTAGCTCTTCTTACGAACTTGACGCTTTCGACATTCAAGGGAATTACGCTTACATTCTAGGAGACAACGGCAATGAGGGTTCAGGATCCTCGGCTGCGCAATTCTATGTGGTGGATATCACGCATCCGGCAAGCATGGCCGTCGTCAGCGCGACGTCAATAACTGGATTTATCAACTACGGGCAGTCCGGGATAAGAGTGCAGGGGCAATACGTCTACCTCGTATCTTCTACAGGAACGGCGAGTACAAATCTATTGCAAATCTACGATGTATCGAATCCTTACGCTCCTGCGTTTACCGGCAGCGTTCAAATTCCACTGTATGGATTTGGTCTTTGGGTATCTGGGGAGTACGCCTATGTTATATCGTATGTAGGCGTGTCTTCCATAAGCACATTAGATGTCGTTGACGTTTCCAATCCTGAATCGCCGACGATTGTGGGATCGACCAATACGGGAACTGCCGGTCTGAATGTAGCCGACATCAAGGTAGTTGGAAAATACGCTTATGTGGCAGGGCAGAGCAACGGGCAATCCAAGATACTTGTATTTGACGTCTCCAATCCCGCATCGCCGTATTTGCTTAGCGGTTTACCGGTGGCGCACAGTCCGCAAGGCTTGGATGTCGAAGGAAGTTACTTGTATGAGACGTTTTACGATCAGTACTCGTTGAACATTTACGATATATCCAATCCGTCATCGCTTTCTCAGGTAGGCACGGCTTCATTGATCGGAACATGCAAGCCGCAAGACGTTACCGTGGAAGGAGCCACAGCGTATGTGGCATGTTATACAAATTCATCGGTAGGGGTAGTGGATGTGTCCAATCCAACTTCTCCAAGTGTGGATGGATACATATCTCTTCCGGCAACTTCTTATCCGCAATTCTTGGAGTCAAAGGGTCGATATGTGTATTCGATCTCAAACACCCTAGGTGGAATGTTATCAGTTATAGACACTGGTGGTGCGTAGCCAAAATTCCATCCGGGCGCATTGAGGTAAGAGTTTTGAACACGGAGGAATTATGAGGGTGATTTCGACTGTGGGAAGGGGCGGCTGGTGACCTTGATTCATCACGACAACACTGTCAGAAAGGCGGCGAAAGATCGGCGCTAATACCGATGGGATGCTGAGCTGAAGGTGCAGCTTTCCTGAGGTCGAGCCGGTTGGACTCGACCGATTGGGCTTTCAGACACAGCATCCCGACGGGTGGTGGCGGATTTATTTGGTGATGTTGACGACCAGGTTCATGTCGACGGGCGTGGGTTCGTTGTCGACGGTGCCAGGCTTGAAGTGGAACTCGCGAACTGCTTCGATGACGCGCGCGTCCCAGAACTTACTGTAGGACTTGGTGACCTGGATGTTTTCAGGCTGGCCCTTTGCGTTGACAGTGAGGGAGAGGCCGACTTGAACGTCGCTGGGAATAGCGTCGATCGAGTAGCCGACGGGGACGGTGAGGTAGGCGGAGTTGACAAGGGCCGGCTCAGTGACGCCGGTGCTTACGCGAATGGGGGTTGGGGCAGTGGCGTCGTCAACGGGCGTGCTGGCAAAAGCCGCTGCGGGGAGAGTCAGCGAGGAGAGCATCATGCTGGTCGCAAGTATACGGCGCATATAAAACCTCCATGGCGACGATAGTCACCGTCATTATTTTCTACCGATAAACTGACGATTGTCAATAAAAATCGACAAACATTAAATTTGCAGGCACTTAAGTTGATTAGAACGGTCTGAGTGTTACAGATAATTCTCAGAATGGAGAAGTTTTCCACAGGGCTGAAGAGGCGAGAATTGAGCGATCGTGCCCCGGAGGAACTCTGTTTGGGCGAAGTTTGCAACCGCCGCCGCGTCGCAACCGAGAGAAACAAGAACTCCCCTCAGCGGCTAAAGCCAGCTCGATATCGCTGCATTTACGGCACGAGTAAACTCAGGCCCCTTCAAACCAGCGGGTTTTTCCGCAGGCTGAGGCGACCGGCGCTACACGACAATGAACCAGCGGTAAACGTGAGGCGATTTCGCAGCGATGCGGCGGGGCAAAAACTAAAAGGGCTTTACGGGTTCGGGCTGGACGGAGTTGATTTGGCCGATGGCGACAGCGGCGACGTAGAAGTTTTCGCCACGTGTGGGCGAGCCGGCGAGGCGGCGGAGCATGGCGAGCTGGCCGACGTGAGTGAGCGCGTCGGCGACGGGGCCCTGCATGAGCCGCTCAATGGGCGCCTGGATGGGCGAGGATGAGGCAAGATAAGCGTCGAAGGCGGAGAGAGCGGCGAAGAAGCGCTGCTGCTCCTGAGGCCAGGCGAGGGGTTGGGTGTTGTGCCAGGCAGGGTTGCCCTGAGCCATGGAGAGCGCCCAGTAAAACAGGTCGCCCATGTGGGCGAGGATCTGCACGGGCCGGCGGCCTGCGCTGTCGAAGTTGGCGAAGGAGTCGGGGGCGTTTTCTAAGGCGCGAACGGTGCGATAAGCCAGTGTGGCAAGGGTGTGGCGAAGAAAATCTCGTTTTTCATCCATGGGGGAAATATAGCGCATGGAACGGGGGCTGAAACACCCGCAAAAATGAGGGGCCGGCGCGTGAGGCAGATCGCGGTGATCTTTGATAAACTAAACATTCTGACTTCAATCGCAGGAAACTAAAATGTCAATCCATCCCGTAATGCAGCGCCTGGCTGACAAGCTGAAGCGCACCGATTTGCCGGCGTTTGTGCCCGGCGACCAGATTCGCGTTCAAGTGAAGATCAAGGAAGGCGACAAAGAACGGCTGCAGGCCTTTGAGGGCCTGGTGATCGCCGTGAACCGCGGACCGCAGGCGACGTTTACCGTGCGCAAGATGAGCTTTGGGCAGGGGGTGGAGCGCATCTTCCCGTTCAACTCGAAGGTGGTGGACAAAGTGGAGCTGGTGCGCAGCTACAAGGTGCGGCGGGCGAAGCTGTTTTATCTGCGCGGGCTGCGCGGCAAGGCTGCGCGCCTGAAGGAAGTGGACCGCACGACGGGCAAAGTGCGGGCGTAGGAACAGGGGTCAGGGATCAGGGGTCAGGGATCCGTTGACCTTGAGCCGTGGGGAGTGAAAGACAATTTGCAACGCAAGAAAGAGCCCCGGCTTCGGCCGGGGTTTTTGCTGCGCGGAAATCACCGTGGACGGTTAACCGTGGGCCGTGGACCGTCGGCGATGGGCCGATTTGGGTTGCGTCGATGCTCCGCGTGAGCCTTCACGGTGCTATTCGCTCGTTGTGGGATCGAAAACGGAGCGAACGCGTGCAATGGAGTTTGCCGGAAACCCTCCCTGCCGGGCATGCTCACGAATCGTATCCTCATCAGGGGCGATGTAGATGCAGTAAATCTTGTCGTCGGTGACATAGCTCTGGACCCACTGGATACGAGGCCCCATGGATTGCACCACTCCGCAGGATTTCTGGGCAATGGCGTGCAGTTGATCCGGGGTTAGCTTTCCGGCGCCGGGAATCTCCCGCTCAATGACGAACTTTGGCATTCCTGGTGACCTCCTGTGTTGATAGGTAGGCTATCATCTTGCCGCGCGTCTTTGTCCATATACTGTTGGCATGGCGATTGCAGCGACACCGGCGGCACCTTATTATGCGGTAATCTTCACTTCCCTGCGGACGAAGGAGGACAAGGGGGGAGAGAACGGCTACGGGAAGATGGCCGAGGCGATGGAAAAGCTGGCCGCGACGCAGCCGGGGTTTCTCGGTATCGAATCGGCGCGAGACGGACTGGGAATCACGGTGTCGTATTGGGAGAGTCTGGAATCGATTGCGGCGTGGAAGCAGAACTCACGGCACCTGGTGGCGCAGCAACGCGGCCGCGACACTTGGTATGAGGAGTTCAAGGTGCGGGTGTGCCGCGTGGAGCGCGATTACGGGTTCGAGCGGGAATGAGCGGTTGACGTCCGGCTTTTCCACGTGATGATTTCGCGATAATTCTTATACTGTGTGCATGACCAAGGCTCCGGTGTGCGGATGGGCGCTAGAGAACGCGGCGCGGCGCGGCGGAGCGCGGCGCATTGCCGGCCTCGACGAGGTGGGACGCGGGCCGATGTTCGGGCCGGTGGTTGCGGCTGCAGTGATTTTTCCTCAACGCTGCCGATTGCCGGGATTGACGGATTCAAAACTGCTCACGGAAAAACAGAGGAATGAATTTGACGCGATGATTCGCGCCGAGACCGAGGCGTGGGCGATTGCGGCGGTGGATGTGGAGACGATCGACCGCATCAACATAAGGCGGGCGTCGCTGCAGGCAATGCGGATGGCGGTGGAACAGTTGGCGGTTGCGCCGGATTCTCTACTGCCCGACTATCTGCTGATTGATGGGTGCGACACGATCGACTGGCCGTGCGCGCAGCAGGCGGTGGTGGGCGGCGACACGAGGAGCCTTTCGATTGCGGCGGCGAGCGTGCTGGCGAAGGTGCATCGCGACCGGCTGCTGGTGGAACTGGACGCGGTGTATCCGGGGTATGGGCTGGCGCGGCACAAGGGCTACTGCTGCCCGGAACATATGGAGGCGTTGCGGCGGCTGGGACCGACGCCGCTGCACCGGAAGAGCTATCAGCCGGTGGCGCAGCGGATGCTGTTCGAATAGGACAGGGAGCGAGGGAGCAAGGGAGCAAGTCAGCGAGTTAGCGAAGCAGCGAGGGAGCGAGGGAGCAAGGGAGCAAGTCAGCGAGTTAGCGAAGCAGCGAGGGAGCGAGGGAGCGAGGGAGCGAAAAAACGGCAGAGTTGGCGGAGTTAGCGGAGGTAGCGGCACCCCACCCTAGCCGGAAAAACAAAGACCCGGTGCCTGGCCCAGATGGCACCCGGCGCCCAGGCGGGCACCCGCGGGTTGCGTCGCGGATTGTACAAATTGGTCGATAAGCATCGAGGTATCCCAGGCCTCAAATGCGAGAACTCCACCCCACGGACTAAGACCTGTCCGCGGGAACCCCGGTCCTGGGGCACCCATTTTTGTGCCGCAACAAGTGACCGGAGACCGAGGAGCGTCTAGACCTCGGCGGCGGCGCGGGCTCTGCGTCGCTGGAGCCAGGCGAGGATGGGGCGGGCGGCGAAGAGCACGGCGAGAATCACGGTGATGGTGATGGGGGTCAGCACGCCGGGCTTGACCTGCCACCAGTAGTGAATCACCCCACAAATTGCGGCGAAGTAAATGAGCTTGTGCAGGCGGTTCCAGTTCTTGCCGCCGAGTTTGCGGATGGCCCATGTGGTGGAGGTGAGCGCGAGGGGCAAAAGCAGAAGATAAGCGGCCGCGCCCATGGTGATGAAGCGGCGGCGAGTGACGTCAGCCAGCATGGCATGCAGATCGAAGCCGGAGTAGAGCGCCACGTAAGTGAGCATATGCAGCGTGGCGTAGAAGAAGGCGAAGAGGCCGAGCAGGCGGCGGAATTTGATGAGACCGTTGAACCGCGCGGCGAGAGGCGGGACAAGACTCGCACCTAAACGGCGGAGGGGCGTGATGGCGAGGGTAAGAATGAGGAGGCGCAGCGTGGTGAGGCCGGTGGAGAAGGCGATCCTGGCCGTGGGGTCGGGACCGAGGTTGTTGGTGACGGCGCCCCACACGAGGAGAGCGACGGGCGCGAGGCAGGCGAGCCAAAGGAGGACCTTGAGGAAGATGAGAGTCGAGCGAGCCATAGTCGTTAATTCAGTGGAGCTAGCGGGGTTAGCGGAGTTAGCGGGTTGGCGAGTTAGCGAGTTAGCAAGTTAGCGGGTTGGCCTGCCGCTGCCAGCAGTTCGATTGCGAATTCTGAAGTTCAGCGAATCTCGTTTTCATTGAGTCAATTGCTCCGGTGAGAAAACTCGCGTGTTGTCGCGAAGGTTGATTGCATCAATTTGGCATCCCAACCGCAGGTCTTTCGACTTTGTCCGCCGCGGCGGACTCCGCTCAAGATCACACATTCATTCTTGCATCGAATTTGCGGGACACGACGCGAATTTCGCAAACACGCGCACAGTGCGGCTAGCTTAGCTTCAGTAATTTTTGCGCAGGTTCATGCCGGCGTACATGGAAGCGACCTGGTCGGTGTAGCCGTTGAACATGAGCGTGGTGCGGCGCTGCTCATAGAAGGGCAGGCCGATGCGGCGCTCGGTCTTCTGGCTCCAGCGGGGGTGGTCGACGTCGGGGTTCACGTTGGAGTAGAAGCCGTATTCGTTAGGGGCCTGGTCGTTCCAGGTGGTGGGCGGCTGCTTGTCGACGAAGCGCACCGTGACTATGGATTTGGCGGACTTGAAGCCGTATTTCCACGGGAGGACGACGCGAACGGGCGCGCCATCCTGGTTGGGGAGGGTTTCGCCGTAGAGGCCAAAGGTAAGCAGGGTGAGGGGGTTCATGGCTTCGTCCATGCGCAGGCCCTCGGAGTAAGGCCAGTAGATGGTGGCGTCCTCTTCGGCCCACTTCTCGACATGGCGATCGTAATAAGAGAGGAACTGGACGTATTTGGCGCTGGGCAGCGGGTTGCACTGTTTGATGAATTCAGAGAGCGAGTAGCCGACCCAGGGAATGACCATGCTCCAGGCCTCGACGCAGCGATGGCGGTAGACGCGGTCTTCGAGCGGGTGCAACTTGAGCAGGTCGTCGATGCCGAATGTGAGAGGCTTGGCGACTTTGCCCTCGACTTTGACGGTCCAGGGGCGCGTGGGGAGGCCGCCGGCGTTTTTGCCGGGATCACCCTTGTCGACTCCGAATTCATAGAAATTGTTGTAGTGGGTGATGTCGTCGAAGCTGGTGAGCTGCTCGCCGGTCGTGGTGAGGGGAGAATAGACGGTCTGAAGCCTGGTTCCGGCGTGGACGGTGGCGCGGGGGAAGACGAGCTGGCCGAGGCGATCGGCGGCGAGGCCCGCGACGCCTGCCGCGGCCGCGCCTTTGAGGAAGCGGCGGCGGCTGAGGTAACGGAGGTATGCGTCGCGTGAGGTGATCTCGGAGGAGGGGATGTCGGGCGGTTTGGCAATGAGCATGGGGTGATCTCGCTTGGGGAAAACTTGATGCACTTATTAGACACCGCGGAGGGGGGAAGAGTCACAGGAAAGCAGGGAGCGAAGGAGCCAGGGAGCAGGGGTCAGGGGGCAGGGATCAGGGATCAGGGTTTCCGTGCTGAAGTGGGGTTAGGTGGTGGGTGCGGGCTGGTGCGGCTACGTGGGGCGCAATTGTGGCCTGGCTTTCGAGTTGGATTCCGCCTCAACCCCGGGGAAAAACAACCGCAGATCCTTCGACTTCGCTCAGGATGACACCGCATCTGTTGGATTAGCACCAGAATTAGGGAGTTGAGGAACGCCCGAAAACGGCCACTGGCGGAGGTGGTGGGCGCGGAGAAGATAGATTGCGGTTCCGCTGATGGCGATGGCGATTGCGCCATAGAGTTCGAAGAGGCCGCTGCCTCCTTTTGCCTGGGCGCGGCGCGGGTCGAAGAGCATGAAGGCGAAGCCGGCCATGGCGACGAGGGGCGGGAGCGGGTAGAGGGGAATGCGGAAGGGGCGTGGGAGATCGGGGCGGCGGATGCGGAGCAGGATGACGCCGACTTGTTGCAGAGAAAACTGCAGCAGGATGCGCGTGATGACGAGCATGGTGATGACCTCGGCGAGCGAGAAGAAACAGAAGAGAGCGCCGACGAGGCCGAGGGCGACGAGCGAGCGGTGAGGAATGCCGTGCTTAGGATGGACGGCGGCAAGGAAGCGGAAGTAGTTGCCGTCGCGGGCGGCGGCGTAGGGGACGCGCGAGTAGCCGAGGAGCAGAGAAAAGACGCTGGCGAAGGCGGTCCAGACGATGAGTGCGGCGATCAAGTAGCCGGCCCATCGGCCGAAGGCGGAGCTGGCGATGTCGGCGACGAGTTGCACGCGGAGGGCGGCGGATTCGGCGGCGTGGGTTGCGGCCGCATGCAGCGAGGGCAGGGCGGCGAGGTTCATGAGGACATAGAACGCGGCGACGAAGAGGATGGAGAGCAGGATGGCGCGGGGGATGGTGCGCTCGGGACGACGGACTTCGCCACCGAGGAAGCAGATGTTGTAGTAGCCCCAATAACAGTAGGTGGCGAGGAGAGTGGCCTGGGCGAGGCCGCCAACGGCAAGTGCGGTGGAGAGCGCGGGAGCCTGAGGCATGTGCCAGCCGCCGGTGGCGGCAGCGTGGGCGAATCCGGAGATGATGACGCCGGTGAGGGCGGCGATGACTCCAGCGAAGAGAACCCAGGCGAGACGAGTAATGGAACTGAGGTTGCGATAGAGGAGCGCGGTGACAAGAAGGCACGCGGTAGCGGCGGCGAAGTTCGAATAGTGAAGCGCGGGGAGCGCGGCGATGGGGGCCGTGTCGAGGTTGGGCCAGAAGACGGCGAGAAAACCGGAGAGGCCGATGCAGCCGGAGGCGATGGAAAGCGGCGCGGTGAAGCCAACCTGCCAGACATAGAGAAAACTGAGCCAGTTGCCGGGGCCCTTGGGGCCGTAGATTTCCTGGAGGAAGGCATAGCTGCCGCCGGCGCGCGGAAAGGCTGCGCCGAGCTCAGCCCAGACGAGGCCGTCGGCGATGGCGATGACAGCGCCGAGCACCCAGGCCCAGATGGAAAGGCGATAGCCCGCGGCGGCGATGACGAGCGGGAGGGTGATGAAGGGGCCGACGCCGATCATCTCAAGCATGTTGAAGAGGACGGCGGAGCGGAGGCCGATGCGGCGCTCAAGAGTTGCGGAGGTCGATGCGGGCGAGATCATCGGACGGCTGCACTCAGCTTATTACGGCGAGGCGAGAGGGGCTTAGACAGGAGACGCACGATGACCGCATGGTTGAACGAAAGGCAACCGCAGATCCCCGTTCGACTCCGATCGCTTCACGATCTTCGCTCAGGGCAGGCTTTCGGCTCCCGGTCGTCTCTCTTCGCTCGCCGACCGTTTGCTCAGGATGACAACCACCCCTTTTGTTTGTCATCTGTTTCCGCAAATCGCGTGGCGGGCATTGACGAGTCAGAGGGCGTTCAGGGAGACTGGGTGCTGCCGCAAACGTGTGCAATTGGGAGTTTTTGAGGATGTTGGAGAAGGACAGGGGCAATCCGGCGCGAATTGCGGAGGCTGGCGCGGGCCGGCGAGCGCCGCGGCAGCCTTCAATCAAAGACATTGCGCGACTGGCACGCGTGTCGCATCCGACGGTGTCGCGCGCGCTGCAAAACAGCCCACTGGTGAACGCGGCGACGGCAGCCAGGATCCGCAAGATTGCAGAAGCCGCGGGGTACAGGCCCAGCGCGGTGGCGCGCGGCCTGGTGACGCGGCGGACGCGGACGGTGGGGCTGGTGGTGACGACGGTGGCCGATCCGTTTGCCGGCGAGGTGGCGTGCGGGATCGAGCAGGCGGCCAACGATCACGGGTATGCCGTGTTTCTGGCCAACTCAAACGCCAATGCGGAGAATGAGCGCAAGGTGGTGCAGGCGCTTGCTGAACGGCGCGTGGATGGGATCATCGTGACGTCGTCGCGCGTGGGGTCGGATTATCTGCCGATGCTGGCGAAGCTGAACGTACCGATGGTGCTGGTGAACGACCAGTATCCGGGGGAGTTTGTGCACTCGGTGATGATCGCGAATGAGGATGGAAGCCGGGCGGCAACGGAGCATCTGATCGAGCTGGGCCACCGGCGGATTGCGTATGTGGGCGACCGCAGCGGCTATCAGACGGAGACGGAACGGCTGGAGGGGTACAAACAGGCGCTGGCGGCGGCGGGAATCGAATTTGCCCACGAGCTTGCGGTGCACGGGGATGGACGGCCCGAGGGAGCTGTCGAAGCGATGGAGGCGCTGCTGAGGCTGGCCGATCCGCCGACGGCTGTTTGCTGCTACAACGACATGACGGCGCTGGGAGCGATGCGGGCGATTCGCGCGCGGGGGCTGCGGGTGCCGGAAGATGTGTCTGTGACGGGATTCGACGATCTGTTTTTTGCGGAGTATCTTGAGCCACAGTTGACCACCGTGCGGCAGCCGATGCGGCGCATGGGACAGATGGCGATGGAGAATCTGTTGAAACTGATGTCGGGGGAGGATTCGGTGGCGCAAGTGAAGGTGGAGGCGGAGTTGATTGTGAGAGGTTCGACGGCGAAGGCGAATGCACAGGGTGCAGGGCGACGCCTTGGGTGAAACGGGAGCCAGATACGGAGGGCCGGCGCCGCTGACGCCGCTGAGCGTCTTCTGCAAGGACACGCCGATCATTCCGGCGATACGGAAGCCGGAACTGGTGGAGCAGGCGATTGCATCGCGCAGCAAGCTGATCTATTTGCTCACGGGCGATCCGGACAACGTGGAGTCGATGATCAGAAAGATTGTTGCCGCGGAGAAGATTCCGCTGGTGAATCTCGATTTGCTGAACGGATTCTCGCGCGATAAGTATGCGGTGAACTACCTGAAGCGGGTGGGCGCGCTGGGCATTATTTCTACGCATCTCGATCCGCTGCGGCATGCGCTGGCGATTGGGCTGTACGGGATTCAGCGGACGTTTCTGCTGGACTCGGGCGCGATGGACACGATTTCGAACCAGCTAAGAAACACGCCGGTGCATGCGCTGGAGATTTTGCCGGCGCTGGTGGCGCCGAAGATGCTGGCGCGGGTGCGGGCGATTTCGCCCGATCTGCCGGTGGTGGGCGGGGGGCTCATCGAGACGATGAAGGAAGTGGAAGAGCTGCTGGCACAGGGGCTGAGCGCGGTGTCGACGAGCAACCCGGTGATGTGGCTGAAGTAGAGCGGAGCTATTCCGTGTCGGGGTTTGGAAGAATGATGTCGCGAACGATGGAGTTCATCTCGACGACGGCGGAGATGAACTGGCGGAGGGTGCGGCGCGTGGACCCGAAGGTGTCGAACTCCGCGGGCGTGAGGCCGTTTTCAGAATAGGCGCGCGCGAAGTCGGGGAATTTGGCCAAGAGCGTGCCGACGATCCGCGGGTCGACTGGATTATCGATGCGCGGAATGACTTCGATGTCGCTCTCGTTGTAGCGGCGCTGCCAGGCACAGGGCGGAGAGATGACGACGTCGCCGCCGATGAACTCGCTCCAGTGCATGTGATTGCGGAAGGCCGCGCTAAGAAGACGCAGGCGGTAGCCGCGGGCGCGATAGATTTTGTAGGCCTTTTTGAAGACGGCGACGCCGGCCCACTCGAGGTAGCCGGGATCGACGGAGAGATTGCGCTTGTCGTGGAGGACCTTGAGCCAGTCATCGAGGCGGCCGACCATGAGGGTGCAGATGGGGCCCATGGTTGAGATATCGAGGCCTTCGGCTTCGCGGCGCTTGAGTCCACGCTCGACGGCCTCAGCGACGGCGATGGCCTGGGGGAGGGTGAAACTGACGGTGGCGTTGATGCTGATGCCGCGATAGGTGGCTTCCTCAATGGCGGGAATGCCGGCGCGCGTGGCGGCGATTTTGACGATCATGTTGGGCGCGAGCCGGCTGAAGCGGACGGCCTGCTCGAGCATGGCTTCGGTATTGCGGTAGTTGCGCGGATCGGTTTGGATTGAGAGGCGGCCGTTACGGCCTTTTTCGCGATCGAAGATGGGCAGGAGCAGGCGCGCGGCGTTGGTGGAGATTTCTTCGACGATGCGCCAAGAGAGCTGATCTTCATTGAGGTTGGGGTCACTCGCGGCCATTTCGAGGATGCGCGGCTTCCAGACGGCGAGCTCCTGTTTGAGCACGGTGACGGCGATGGAGGGGTTGCAGGTAGCGCCGACTGCGCCGTGCGAGATGGAGTACGTGAGCTCTTCGATAGAGGCCGAGTCGTTCCAGAGACAGGTGGGGGTGGTCTGGGTCATTTTGTGGAGCGGGCTCTTGTATAGGGTCATATGGGCGACGGATGGGCTGCATCCTCCGGGAGATGCAAACGTGTGCAGAGAAACCCTACCACCGGAGAAAGTTTACGGTCAAGGAGGGCGAGACGGGAAACTTTTTCACGGTTGACAGGAAGGGTAGGGATGTAGATGATGCTAGGGGTGCACACGTGTGCACCAGGTGCGTTGTTTTGTCGGTGATTCGAATGATCCGGTGAAGCCATAAGCCGGAAATCTGGCGTTGCTTTGTCGTTGACTTGATCTTTTTCCCAGGAGAGATGATGAGTGATTTGCTGGTCCGGCCGGAGAAATTCCGCAACCGGATTGAAGATTTTGGATACGAGTTTTTATCCTTTGAGACGCGCAAGCTGGAGGTGGGACAGAAATACAAGAGCGAGACGGCTGCGAGAGAACTGGCGATGGTGGTGCTGGGCGGAGTTTGCTCGGTGACCAGCTCGCGCGGCGAGTGGCAAGGGATCGGCCAGCGCGAAACGGTTTTCGATGGGTTGCCGTACACGCTTTATTTGCCGATCGGGACCAGCTTTACGGTGAGTGCCGATACGGCGTGCGATTTGGCTTTTTGCTACTGCAAGGCTGAAGAGGAGTACCCGGCGCGGCTGGTGACGCCCGCCCATGTGTCGATCGAGATTCGCGGGGGCGGAAACGCCACGCGGCAGATCAACTCCATGCTGCCGCCAACGTTTCTGGCGCAGAGGCTGATGGTGGTGGAGGTCTTCACGCCGGCGGGCAACTGGTCGAGCTATCCGCCGCACAAGCACGACGTGCACAACCCGCCGGATGAGGTGGATCTCGAGGAGATTTACTACTACCGGATCGAACGCCCGGAGGGATTCGCGATGCAGAAGGTGTACACCGCGGATCGGCGCATTGATGAGACGATGACGGTGCGCGACGGCGAGCTGGTGCTGGTTCCGGAGGGATACCATCCGGTGGTGGCTGCGCACGGATACAGCGTGTATTATCTGAACGCGCTGGCGGGTTCGGCGCGGTCCATGGCGTGCTCGGACGATCCGGATTACGCGTGGGTGAAGGGCGGCTGGAAGGAAAAGGACCCGCGGCTGCCGATGGTGAAGAGATAGGGACGTAGGGACTACGGGACCTAGGGACTACGGGACTACGGGACTTAGGGACGTAGAGACTAGGGCAGCGACGGCGGCGGAATCGAAGTGCAGCGGGGAGCGGGCATGAAGACGCGGCGCATGACGATGGCTCAGGCGCTTATCGAGTTCCTGAAGCAACAGCATGTGGAACGGGACGGCCGCGAACATGCGTTCTTCGCCGGAGTCGTGGGGATCTTCGGACACGGGAACGTGGCGGGAATCGGCCAGGCGTTGCAGGAGAATTCCGACTTTCCTTACATTCTGATGCGCAATGAGCAGGCGGGCGTGCATGTGGCCGCGGGGTTTGCCAAGGCGAGCAACCGGCTGCGCACGTTTGCGTGCACATCGTCCATTGGGCCGGGCGCGACGAATATGATCACGGGCGCGGCGCTGGCGACGATCAACCGGTTGCCGGTGCTGCTGCTGCCGGGGGACATTTTTGCGCGGCGCAACGTTGCGCCGGTGCTGCAGCAACTGGAGTCGCCGACGACGCAGGACATTGGCGTGAACGACTGCTTCAAGCCGGTGTCGCGCTACTGGGACCGCATCTACCGGCCGGAACAACTCATCACTTCCCTTCCCGAGGCGATGCGTGTGCTGACTTCGCCGTCGGATTGCGGCGCGGTGACGCTGGCGCTGCCGCAGGATGTGCAGACCGAAGCCTACGACTATCCAGAAGAGCTGTTTCGCAAGCGGGTGTGGCTGATCCGGCGCGGCGAGCCGGACAGAATTTCACTGGAGCGCGCGGCGAAGGCGATTCGCGCGGCGGAGCGGCCGATAATCGTGTGTGGCGGCGGCGTACTGATGAGCGAAGCGTCGCGGGCGCTGAGCGATTTTGTGGCGAAGAGCGGCATTCCCGTGGCAGAGACGCAGGCGGGCAAGGGCGCGCTCGCATGGAACCATGCGCAGGTGGTGGGAGCGATCGGAGCGACCGGGTCGCTGGCGGCGAACCGACTGGCAAGAGCAGCCGATGTGGTGATCGGGATTGGCACGAGGTATTCCGATTTCACGACGGCGTCGATGACGGCGTTCCAGAATTCCAACGTAAAGTTTGTGAACATCAACACCGCGGAGTTTGACGCATTCAAGGTCGGTGCGATTCCGGTGGTGGCCGACGCGCGCGTGGCGTTGGAACAATTGGGCGCGGGACTCTGCACGGGATCGGGCGGGCACAAGGTGAGCGCGGCGTACGCGGCTGAGATTGCGGATCTGAAGGCGATTTGGGACGCGGAGGTCGATCGGCTCTTCCATTTGAACGGGCAAGGTTCGGGCGGGCAGGGCAAGCCGGCGCAGAGCGAAGTGATTGGCGCGATGTGGGAGGCGGCGGGCGAGCGCGACGTGCTGCTGTCGGCGGCGGGCAGCCATCCCGGCGATCTGCACAAGCTGTGGCGCACGCGCACGCCGAACGGATACCACATGGAATACGGCTACTCCTGCATGGGGTACGAGATTCCCGGGGCGATGGGCGCGAAGATGGCGGACCCGAGCCGCGAGGTGTTTGTATTCCTCGGGGACGGAACGTATTTGATGGCACCCTCGGAGATTGCGACCAGCGTGCAGGAGGGCGTGAAGATCATCATTGTGCTGGTGGACAATGGCGGGTTCGCGAGCATCGGCAGTTTGAGCCGGTCGCTGGGGCAGGGCGGGTTTGGAACGCGCTATCGCGTGCGCGACGCAAAGTCAGGCCAGTTGGATGGCGAGACGTTGAAGGTGGACTTTGCGGCCAATGCGCGCAGTCTCGGCGCTCATGCCGTCAAGGCTGGAACGCTGGACGAATTGAAGCAAGCGCTGAAGGAAGCAAAAGGGATGGATCGCACGACGGTGATCGTGGTGGAGACGGATGTGACGGTGGGCGTGCCGGGATACGATTCATGGTGGGACGTTGCGGTGGCAGAAGTTTCAGAGATGGAGAGCGTGCGCGAGGCGCGGGCACGCTACGAAGAGGCGCGCAAGCGCGAACGGCATTTCGTTTGAGGAGAGGTCGAGATGGAGCGGTTGCAGAATTTCATCGGAGGCGAGTGGCGCGGGTCGAGCGCGAGCGAAACGCTGAACGTGATCAACCCGGCGTCGGCCACGGTGCTGGCGGAGGTTCCGCTATCGCCGGCGGCGGATGTGAATGCGGCGGCGGAAGTGGCGCAGCGGGCGTTCATCGAGTGGCGGCGCACGCCGGTGGTGGATCGCGTTCAGCCGCTGTTCCGGCTAAAGACGCTGCTGGAGCAGCACCGCGATGAGCTGGCGCTTTCGATCACCAACGAGTGCGGCAAGACGCTGACGGAGAGCAAGGCGGAGATTCTGCGCGCCGTGGAGAACGTGGAGACGGCGTGTGGCATGCCGATGATGATGCAGGGGACCAATTGTGAAGATGTCGCCGCGGGCATCGACGAGCACATGATCCGGCAGCCGCTGGGTGTGGTGGCGGCGATTGTGCCATTTAATTTTCCGGGGATGATTGCGTTCTGGTTCTTTCCTTATGCGGTAGCAGCGGGAAATTGCTTTTTGCTTAAGCCGTCGGAGCGCGTGCCCATCACTTCGCAAAAGCTGTTTGCCCTGATTCAGGCGGCGGGTTTTCCGGCGGGCGTGATGCAGCTTGTGAACGGGGGGCGCGAGACGGTCAACGCGATTCTCGATCATCCGGGAATTCGCGCGGTGAGCTTTGTGGGATCGACGGCAACGGCGAAGTACATTTACAGCCGCGCGGCGGCCAACGGAAAACGCGCGCAGTGCCAGGGCGGGGCGAAGAATCCGGTGGTGGTGATGCCGGACGCGGATATGGAGATGACGACGCGGATTCTGGCTGATTCCGCATTTGGTTGCGCGGGGCAACGCTGCCTGGCTGCGTCGGTGGCGATTACGGTGAGCGGCGCGCGGCCGAGCTTCACGGAGCAGATTGCGGCGGCGGCGAAGAACCGTAAAACAGGCTACGGCGCGGCGCCAGGCGTGGAGATGGGGCCGGTGATCTCCGCGGAGAGCAAAACGCGGATCGAGGGACTGATTGCCAAGGGCGAGCAGGCGGGAGCGCGCGTGATCGTGGATGGGCGGGGAAAGAAGGTTCCGGAGTACGAGGACGGATATTTTGTGCTGCCCACGGTGCTCGATGACGTTCCGCCGGATTCGGAGACGGCGCGAACGGAGATTTTCGGGCCGGTGCTGAGCCTGATCCACGCGCAGACGATCGAAGAGGCGATTGCGCTGGTGAACGGCCGCAGCTACGGAAATATGGCGTGCATCTTCACGACCGACGGCGCCAATGCGCGGCGCTTCCGCTACGAAGTGAACGCGGGGAATGTGGGCATCAACGTGGGCGTGGCCGCGCCGATGTCGACGTTTCCGTTCAGCGGATGGGGCGAGAGCTTTTTCGGCGACCTGCACGCACAGGCGCATCATGCAGTGGAGTTCTTTACGCAGACGAAGGTTGTGGTGGAACGCTGGCCGAAGGAGTGGAGCCGGAAGTTCTAAAAAGCAGGGAACAAGGGACCAAGGGACCAAGGGAACAAGACGACGAGGGACTTAAGAACTAGGCAAGGAGCACGTATGAAGGAACTGTTGGTGGGGAATGCGCCCTGTTCGTGGGGCACGCTGGAGCATCAGGATCAAAGCCAATCGATTCCGTTTAACCAGATGCTGGACGAGCTGGTGGAGACGGGATACACGGGAACGGAACTGGGCGATTGGGGCTATATGCCAACCGACCCGGTGCGCCTGAGCGAGGAGCTGGCCAAGCGAAACAACGTGGTGATGCTGGGCGCGTATGTGCCGGTGGCGATGAAAAACCAGGCAACGCATGCGGCGGGCGTGACGGCGGCGGTGAGGACGGCAAAGCTGCTGGCGGCCGTGGCGACAACGCAGTCGCCCTACCTGGTGCTGGCCGACGATGCGGGCACCGATCCAGCGCGCACGAAGCTGGCCGGGCGCGTGACGGCGAAGGACGGATTGACGAAGGACGAGTGGAGGACGTTTGCGAGCGGCGCGGACAGGATTGCGCACGCAGTGTTCGATGAGACCGGGTTGCGGACGGTGTTTCATCACCACTGCGCCGGCTATGTGGAGACGCCGGACGAGATTGCGACGCTGCTTGATATGACCAACCCGGACCGGCTGGGACTGGTGTTCGATACCGGCCACTACGTGCACGGAACAGGCAGAGAAGATGGCGACCTGGTGCCCGCGCTGAACCGATTCAAGGAGCGGATCTGGTACATCCATTTGAAGGACCTGGAGCCGCATGTTGCGCGCCGCAGCCGCGAGGAGGAGTGGGATTACTTCACGGCGATGCGGAATGGACTGTACCCCGAGCTGGGCAAGGGGTGCATCGACTTCCCTGCCCTGTTGCGCTGGCTGGCCGCGCGCGACTACAAAGGATATGCCCTGGTGGAACAGGATATTCTGCCCGGAATGGGAACTCCCAAGGAGAGCGCGGCGCGAAGCCGGAAGTATCTAAGGTCAATTGAGGCGAATTTCACGGAGAAGCAGCTTCTAGCCTCTAGCTTCTAGCTGCCAGCTTCTTTGAGCAGCGGGAACGTCGGACGCCCCGACACCGCGTGAGCCTTGTGTCTGAAAGCTGGCAGCTGATAGTGTGGGAAATCCGAATTTCGCTCGAAAACAACCGCAGATCCTTCGACTCCGGTCGCTCGCCACGGCGAGTGACCTCCGCTCAGGATGACAGCGGTTTTTAAGTTGCGAACATTTGAGATGGAACACGAACCGCATTTTTGAGGATGTTATGAGCGGAAAGAAACTGCATTTCGGAATCATTGGGGCAGGACGGATCGGGAAGGTTCACGCGGAGACGCTGGCGTTTCGGTTGCCGGAGGCGGAGATCGTTTGTATCGCCGACGTGAATCGCGAAGCTGCGGAGCAGTTGGCGGCGCGGTGCGGGATTTCCAAGGTCGTTGCGACGGCTGAAGAGGTCATCGGCGATCCCAAAGTTGAGGCAGTGCTGATCTGCACGCCCACAGGGACGCACGCGGATCTGATTGTGCAGGCGGCGAGGGCGGGCAAGCAGATTTTCTGCGAGAAGCCGATCGCGTTCAGCCTGGACAAGATCGACATGGCGCTGGCGGCGGTGGAGAAAGCCGGGGTGAAACTGCAGATCGGGTTCAACCGGCGGTTCGATTCGAATTTCAGGCGTGTGCGGCAGGCGGTTGCCAGTGGCGAGATCGGCCAACCTGCTCTGTTGCATCTGATCAGCCGCGATCCGGCGCCGCCGTCGATCTCCTATATCCGAACCTCGGGCGGAATTTTTCTCGACATGATGATTCACGACTTCGATATGGCGCGATTCCTGATCGGCGACGAGGTGGAGGAAATGTATACCGCGGCGGGCGTGCTGGCCGATCCGGAAATCGGCGAGGCCGGCGACCTGGACACGGCGGTTGTGGTGTTGCGCTTCAAAAACGGCACGATCGGCACGATCGATAACAGCCGCAAAGCGGTGTTCGGCTACGACCAGCGCGTGGAGATTCTGGGGAGCAAGGGCAAGATCGCGAGCGAAAATCGATTCGCCAACGAGGTTGTGGTCAGCACTGGCGAATCGGTGTATTCCGATCTGCCGCTGAAGTTCTTTATGGACCGCTACCCGGAGAGCTTTGCGCTGGAGCTCGAAATGTTTGTTCAGGCCGTAATTGAAGGAAAGCCAACTCCCGTCACGGGCGCCGATGGCCGCGTGCCGGTGGTCATGGCGCTGGCGGCGAAGAAATCCTTTGACGAACACCGGCCAGTGAAGCTTGCCGAGGTGTCGGCGTGAAGCGCGGGCATCTGACCTCCATTCTGACCGACGTGCACCTTTGGGTGCCTGTTGTCGTGCTCATTCTGGGAACCACGCTGTTGATGATGCTGAGGTGAACGGATGAGCGACACGACGACCACCGCGGCAGCGAGGTCCACGATTTCCTTGCACAAACTGGGCGTGTTCTGCGGGCTTTCGGCGGCGGTGTGGCTGGGAAGCGCGGAAGCGCCGACGAAGCTGGTGAACGAAGGTTTCTCTCCATTTCTGATTTCGATGGGGATGGTGATGGGCGCGTTTGTGGCGCGCTGGACGATTCCCACGATGCTGAAGGGCACGGGATTCGTGTTCGACGATCTGCGCGAAAAGCCGCACCTGATGGTGTGGGCGCTGGTGGGCGGAATGCTGTGGGCCGTTGCGAATACGCTGACGATTTTTGCGGTGCGCAACGTGGGTTTGGCGATTGCGTTTCCGCTGTGGAATACGAATAGCCTGGTGGGGCTTTTCTGGGGCTGCCTGCTGTTCAAGGAGCTACGCGGCTCGCGGGCCCAGGACTGGGCCAAGGTGATCGGCGGCGCGGCGGCGATTGTGAGTGGCGCGGCGGTGCTGGCCGTGGCGACGGCGCAGCAGAATGCAGGCACACCGGGCAAGGCGGCGATCGGCATTATCGCCGCGCTGGGCGCGGGCGTGCTGCTGGGCACGATGTACATTCCCTACCGCAAGGCGTACATCAGCGGCATGAATCCGCTGTCGTTTGTGACGATTTTTACTTTCGGCGAACTGGGAACGGTGTTTTTGCTGGGATGGATTTTTTACGGCGGCACGGGGCCGCTGCTTGCGGAACTCAATCGTGCGCGGCCTATGTTGTTCTGGCCGTTCGTGGGCGGATTCTGCTGGGTGATCGGCGATCTGTTCCAGCAGTACGCGGCGAAGTACATCGGCATCGGGCGCGGCATTCCGCTCTCAAATACCAATCAGCTTTGGGGATTGGCGTGGGGCGCGCTGGTGTTCGGCGAGTTCGTCGGACTGACGACTGGCGGAAAGCTGCTGATCCTGACCGGATCGATCATCATGATCGCCGGAGCGGTCTCGATCAGCATGGCCGCGCCGCCGCCCGGGGAGATGGAGAACTGGAACGCGGCGATGCATCGCGAGTGCGACCGCTATGGATTAGATAAGGAGAACGTAGCCGCTGTGGTGGGTGGCAACGATCCGCTGGCCGATAACAAGCACCCGCGCCGCTGGTGGGAGGTTCTGATCGTGTGCGTGGCAAGCGGGATCTTCCTTTGGCTCGCCGTGGGCACACGCGCGCAACACATCTATGTGAACCTGCCGTGGATGATTGTACTGATTGTGGGCACGATTATTCCGCTGGGCCTGTGCGGAACGCTGCTGTGGAGGAGGACGCGGTTCTCGTAGGCGTGGCGAGTTAGCGTGCGCTGGCGCGCACGTTGGCGAGTTGGCAAGTCAGCGGATTCCCAGATACACCAGCAATTCAATTGAGCTGAGTTCGCCGGCCATCTTCGCCGACGGCGAAGCCGCAAGGCCACAACTCTCCGTATCTGATTGAAACAGTGTGCATTAAGTACATTCCCGCGCGCTCTCGCCAGGCGACATCCCGTCGATCAAATAGAGTCCGCCGCGCACAACGGAGCGCGCGTTTTCGGCGCAAGAAACTCCGCAAATTCGCGACTCTTCCGATGGCCATGAAGAGTGAACCTTGTCACATCTGGTGATGCCTGCGGGGGCATAGAATGACGGCGGTGCGAGGAGGGTGCTCCGCACTCTTGAGCTTCGGAGAAGCGGAGTCTCCACACAGATGCCCCAGGTGCGGACATGGCAACAGAAATGGAGATCGAGAAGAAGGCGACGATCGGCGACAAGGTCGCGGAGCTGGCGGCGAGGCGCGCAGAACTTGAACTGGGCGGTGGCAAGGAACGGATCGACCGGCAGCACGCTTCGGGCAAGCTTTCGGCGCGCGAGCGCGTGGAGCGGCTGGTGGACCGCGGCAGCTTTGAAGAGATCGGGCTGTTTAGCCAGCATCGCGCGACGTACTTCGGCATGGCCGAGAAGGAACTGCCGGCCGACGGCGTGGTGACAGGATGCGCAACCATTGACGGGCGACTGGTGCATCTGGCGAGCCAGGATTTCACGGTGGCGGGCGGAGCCGCGGGCGAGACGCACTGCAACAAAGTGGCCGAGATGATGGCCATGAGCCTGAAGACGGGCAGCCCGTTTGTCTTTATCAACGATTCGGGCGGGGCGCGTGTGCAGGAGGGGATCGACAGCCTAGCGGGATACGCGCGGGTGTTCTATCACAACGTGATGCTGTCGGGGACTGTGCCGCAGATCTCGCTGATTTGCGGGCCCTGCGCGGGCGGCGCGGCATACAGCCCGGCGCTGACGGATTTTGTGATCCAGACCGAGCAGGCGAGGATGTTCATCACCGGGCCGCAGGTGATCAAGCAGGTGACGGGCGAAGAGGTGAGCGCCGAGGAGCTGGGCGGAGCGCAATCGCAGATGCACTACTCCGGGGTGGTGCACCTGATCGCGCGCGACGACGAGGAGGCGATCGAGCTTTGCCGGCGGCTGCTGAGCTTTCTGCCGGCAAACAATGTCGAGGACCCGCCGCGGCTGCCCTTCAGCGGGCGGATGCGCGCCGACGCGGAGATGAGCGGGACTGTTCCTGTCGATCCGAAGGTGGCCTACGACGTTCGCGACGTGATTGTGCGCGTGGTGGACAACCAGGATTTCTTCGAGATTCAACCGGAATTTGCCGCGAACATGGTGATTGGGTTCGGGCGCTTGCAGGGGCGGCCGGTGGGAATTGTAGCCAATCAGCCGTGCGTGCAGGCCGGCGCGCTGGACATCGATGCGTCGGACAAGTCTGCGCGGTTCGTACGATTCTGCAACGCATTCAACATTCCGCTGCTGACGTTTGTGGACGTGCCGGGATTTTTGCCGGGCGTGGAGCAGGAGCGAGGGGGAATCATCCGGCATGGGGCAAAGCTGCTGTTCGCCTACTCGGCGGCAACAGTTCCGAAGATCACCGTGGTTCTGCGCAAGGCGTATGGCGGCGCATACATTGCCATGTGCTCGAAGGGGCTGGGGGCGGACCGTGTGGTGGCCTGGCCTACAGCGGAGATTGCGGTGATGGGGGCCGAGGGCGCGGCGGAGATCGTCTTCCGCAGGGAGATTGATGCGGCTGAGGACAAGGCGGCCCGGCGCAAGGAACTGGTGGACGAGTACCGGGAGACGTTTTCGAATCCATATGTGGCGGCGGGCCGGCGGCTGGTGGACGACATTATTGACCCCGCGGAAACGCGTCGATACGTGGCGCGGGCGTTGGAATCGCTGCACGGAAAGCGCGAGCTGCGGCCGCAGAAAAAACATGGATTGATTCCGCTGTAAGACACCACCCCGGCGACCCCGGCTCTTCGAGCCACCCATCGCCGGAGCGCAGTAAGGAGGCGGAGCTTGAAGCTTCATTGGACGGAATGGTTGGTCGTGACGGCGCTAGCAGGTGCGGCTTGCTTGGCAGTTTATGCCGCAATGACGCGCGTGATGCGGCGCGCCGTGGCCGAGAAGCAACGGGAGACCGAACGGCAGTTAAGCGCGATGGCCACGACCGTGAAGGCACTGCAGGCACGCGTGGTGGAGCTTGGCGGACGGAACGCGATGCCCGCACCGCAGGGTGAGAGCGCAGCAACCTCCATTACAGCGGAAAGCGAAGGCGGACAGAAACAAGAAACGCCCGAGCCGGAGATTGTCGCGGTGCTGACCGCGGCGGCGAGCACGTTCCTGGGCAAGAAAGCGCACATTCGCTCGGCGCAACCGGCGCCGACGGAGCAGAGCAGCGCGGGCGCCTGGGCGCAGCAGGGACGCGCGTTTGTGCAGACCTCGCATAACCCGCGTTCGAGAGGCTGAGCGCGGCAGCACTTTTTGAAGGAAAGGAAGCGGCACGTTGAAGCTTCAGATCACGATCGACGGAAAGGCGTACGAGGTTGACGTAGAGGTTCTGGAAGACGAGGAGAGCGCACCGGCGGCGAGTTACTCTTCGCACCACGTGACGCACGCGGCAAATGCGGCCGGCTCACATGGAGCCGGCCCGCATGCACAGGACCACTCGGCCGCGTGGGACAGCGAGGGTAAGATTTGCCACAGCCCGGTGATGGGTTTGGTGATCAAGGTGAATGTGAGGCCGGGACAGGCAGTGGAAGCCGGCGAGCTGGTTCTGGTTCTGGAAGCGATGAAGATGGAGACGAACGTGACCGCGCCGCGCGCCGCAACTGTAAAGAGCGTTCACGTCGCAGCGGGTGATCCAGTGAAACTGAACCAGGTGTTGCTCGAGTTGGAATGAGAGAGCGCGAGGCGGGTTCGCCGGCAACAGAGCAAGGGGTCGTGATGGGCGATATGCAGGAGGATCTGAAGCGGGTTCCCGGGATCAGATTCGTGGATCACGTGGCGATCGCGGTGAAGCAGGGCGAGCTTGAGACCCAAGTGAGAGCGTACGAGAGGCTCGGCTTCAGGGAGATTCACCGCGAGGAAGTGCGGGGCGGGGATCAGGTGCGCGAGGCGCTTCTGCAGATTGGCGAGGGACCGAATCTGATTCAGCTTCTTGAGCCGCTATCTCCGGACTCACCGGTGCAGAAGCTCATCGATAGAAACGGCGGACGTGGGGGGCTGGCACACGTTGCCTTTCGCGTGGAGAGCGCAGAGCGCGCCTTCGACGCGATGCAGGCTGACGGTTTTCAACTGATTGACAAGGCTCCGCGCAAGGGCTCGCGGGGCACGACGGTGTTCTTTGTGCATCCCAAGTCGCGGGCTGAGGGAGCATTTGGGTTTCTCATCGAGATGGTGGAAGACCCCGAGGGCAGGTGAGAGAAGGCGGCGATGGATCATTTGCTTGAGGAGTTTCCCCCGGTCAGCACAGCGGAATGGGAGTCGGCGATTGCGCGGGACCTGAAGGGCGTCGACTACGAGAAACGGCTGATCTGGCGCAGCGAAGAGGGACTCGCGGTGAAGCCGTATTATCGCGCCGAGGATTTGAAGGGTCTGGCGTCGATGGATTCGGCGCCGGGAGCGTTTCCTTACCGGCGCGGGACGCGCACGACAGGCGATTGGCAGATTCGCGAGGAGATTGACGCGGCGGATGTGGAAAGCGCCAATCGCACGGCATGCGCCGCCGTTGGCGCCGGCGCCGAGGGAATTGCATTCAGCGGGCTTTTGGTTGAGCGCGCGGATGAATTGGCTGTGCTGCTCACGAATCTCGATGAAACTCCCGTTCATTTCGAGCTCGCTGACAAGCGATTGTTACGGCTGCTGATCGAGTGGCTCGGCGAGAGGAGCAGAGCAGCGCGAATCTCAACCGGATGCGAAGCGACGGCGAGCGTCGAGTTTGCGGCGGAAGTGATCGGCGACGCGCCAAAAGGGTTTGTGCCGTTCACGATTCATGGCGAGGCATTCGATGAAGCCGGAGCGACGGGAGTGGAAGAAGTTGGATTCACTCTGGCGGCAGGGGTTGATTTTCTAGCTGCAATGCGTGAGCGCGGCGTGGAAGCGGAGCGCGCGGCAGCGGCGCTTGAGTTCAACTTTGCCATGGGCTCGAAAACCTTTTTCCAGATTGCCAAGCTGCGCGCATTCCGCATGGTGTGGGCGCGAGCGATCGAGAGCTTTGGCGGAACACGTTCAGCGGCTCGGGCACGCATTGCGGCGCACACTTCGCGTTGGAACAAGACGGTCTACGGTCCGCATGTGAATATTCTGCGCGCCACCACCGAAGCGATCGCCGCGGTGCTGGGCGGCGCGGACTCAGTGACGGTTGCGCCCTTTGACGCGTGCTACAAACAGCCCGATGAGGCGAGCCAAAGGCTGGCGCGCAATACGCAGCTCCTGCTGAAGCATGAGGCGTGGCTGGGTCGCGTGGCCGATGCGGGAGGCGGGTCGTATTTCATCGAGGCGCTGACAGACTTTCTGGCGCGCGAGGGCTGGAAGCGCATGCAAGAGATCGAGGCACACGGCGGCTACCGGAAGGCGCAAGCAGAAGGGCTGATCGCGCAGATGTTGGGACCCTCGATGGCTGGGAGGGAAAAGGCGGTTGCGTTGCGCAAGCGGGTGCTGGTGGGAACGAATCAATTCGCGAATCCGGCCGAACGGGCGCTGGACCGGATCGAGGTTTCTCGAGTGAGCGAGACGAAGCGCGGAGCGCAACCGTATGAGGAACTGCGCATGCGTACCGAGCGGCACGCGGCCTTGACGGGCTCGACGCCGCGGGTATTGCTGGCTGAAATCGGCGACGTGAAGATGCGCACGACGCGTTCGAATTTCGCGGCGAACTTTTTTGCCTGCGCCGGATTCGAAACCGTGACGCGGCGGTTCAGAAAGGCAGGGGAGATCGCCGCGGCGGAAGGCGACCTGATCGTGCTGTGCAGCGCCAATGCGGAATACGCCGCGATTACCGCGGAGCTGATGGCGAAACTGAAGGAGCTGGGCCGAACGACGCCGGTGATTGTGGCGGGAACTCCCGAGGACGCCGAAAAGCTTGCGGCGGCGGGGGTGGCGGCTTTTGTGCACGTGCGCAGCAATCCGGTGGAAGTGTTGACGAAGTGGCAGGAACAGATGGGGATCAAAAGCTGACGATGCGACCTGACTTTACAAAGATCGATTGGCAGCCGGCGGCAGGAACACTCGCGCCGCACGAGGCTGAGGCGTGGCTTTCGCCAGAGCACATCGAGCTGAAAAGCTTTTACACACGGGCGGACCTGGCGGGACTCGAGCACCTGGAATACGCGGCCGGCATTCCGCCTTACTTGCGCGGGCCATACGCGACGATGTATGCAATGCGCCCGTGGACGATCCGGCAGTATGCAGGGTTTTCAACCGCGGAGGAGTCGAACGCGTTCTATCGCCGCAACCTGGCGGCGGGGCAGCGCGGGCTTTCGGTGGCCTTCGATTTGGCGACGCACCGCGGCTACGACTCCGATCATGAGCGCGTAGCGGGCGATGTGGGCAAGGCGGGCGTGGCCGTCGACTCTATTCTTGACATGAAGATATTGTTCCACCGCATTCCGCTGGACCAGATGTCGGTTTCAATGACTATGAACGGCGCGGTTTTGCCGATTATGGCGTTCTATATTGTTGCAGCGGAAGAACAGGGCGTGACGCCGGAGGCGCTGAGCGGAACCATTCAGAACGACATTCTGAAGGAGTTCATGGTCCGCAACACGTACATCTATCCGCCGGCGGGATCGATGCGCATCATCGGCGATATTTTCCGCTACTGCGCGGCGAAGATGCCGAAGTTCAACTGCATCAGCGTTAGCGGATACCACATGCAGGAAGCGGGGGCGACGGCCGACCTGGAGCTGGCCTACACACTGGCCGATGGACTCGAATATCTGCGCGCGGGCGTTGGCGCAGGGCTGGATGTGGATGAGTTTGCGCCGCGGATTTCGTTTTTCTGGGGCGTGGGCATGAACCATTTTATGGAGATTGCCAAGATGAGGGCGGCGCGCATGATTTGGGCGAAGCTGGTAAAGAGCTTCGGCGCAAAGAATCCGAAATCGCTGGCGCTGCGCGCGCACTCGCAGACATCGGGATGGAGCCTGACGGCGCAGGATCCGTATAACAACGTGGTGCGGACGTGCGTCGAGGCGCTGGCCGCGGCATTCGGGGGCACGCAATCGCTGCACACGAACGGGCTCGACGAGGCGTTGGCGTTGCCCACGGATTTCTCGGCGCGGATCGCGCGCAACACACAGCTCTATCTACAACTGGAGACGGGGATCACGCATGTGGTGGATCCGTGGGCGGGATCGTATTACGTGGAGCGGCTGACGCACGAACTCATGCACAAGGCCTGGGGCCTTATCGAGGAGATTGAGCGGCTGGGTGGAATGGCAAAGGCGATTGAGACGGGGGTGCCAAAGATGCGCATCGAAGAGGCGGCCGCGCGCAGGCAGGCGGGCATCGATGCGGGGCGCGACGTGATTGTCGGCGTGAACGCCTACCCTGCGCCCGAGGAGCCGGAGATTCCCGTGCTCGATATCGACAACGACGCGGTGCGCACCGCGCAGATAAAGCGCCTTGAGCAGTTGAAGCGCAAGCGCAATGCGAGCGCAGTGCGCGAGGCGCTGGAGAAGCTTGAGCGCTCGGCGAAAACCGGTGACGGAAATCTACTGGAGTGCGCGGTGGAAGCAACGCGCAAACGAGCAACGCTGGGCGAGATTTCGATGGCTCTGGAAAACGTGTGGGGACGCTACGAGGCAACGACGCGCACCATCGCAGGCGTGTACCTAGCGGAAAGCGCCAATGGAGAGGAATTCAAGAAAGCGCGGCGAATGGTGGAAGAGTTCGAGCGCGAAGAAGGAAGGCGGCCACGCATTCTGGTGGCGAAGATGGGCCAGGATGGGCACGATCGCGGAGCGAAAGTGATTGCGACGGCTTTTGCGGACATCGGATTCGACGTGGACGTCGGACCGCTTTTCCAAACGCCGCGCGAGGTGGCGCGATTTGCCATGGACAGCGACGTGCACGTGGTGGGCGTGTCAAGCCTGGCCGCGGGCCACAAGACGCTGGTGCCGCAACTGATCGATGAGCTGCGCGCGCTGAGCCGGGACGACATTCTGGTGGTTGTGGGCGGCGTGATTCCGCCGCAGGACTACCGGTTCCTGTATGACGCGGGTGTGGCGGGAATCTACGGGCCGGGTACGGTGATTCCGATGGCGGCACAAAAGATTGTGGAGATGCTGTGCGCCGCCGTGATCGGTTAGGTGAATGCGATGAGAAGCGCGCTGCGCGAATTGCCGGGATGCGGAACGCCGGAGGCGCCGAAGCCGGGAAGAAGGCCTCGCTCGCTGTCGCGCGAAGAGTACCGCGAGGGAATTCTACTCGGCGACCGCACTGTGCTGGCGCGCGCCGTGACGCTGATCGAGAGTACTCGCGAGGCGGATCGCGAGGTGGCCGAGCAGATTGTGGAAGATTGCCTGCCGCATTGCAAAGATTCGATTCGCGTGGGGATTACGGGCGTGCCCGGCGCCGGCAAGAGCAGCTTGATTGAGACACTGGGCGGATTTCTGATCGCGGAAAAAAAAGAGAAAGTCGCGGTACTGGCGATCGACCCCAGCAGCCAGATTTCAGGCGGAAACATTCTAGGCGACAAGACGCGGATGCCCACGCTGGCCGCGAGCGAGATGGCGTTTATCCGGCCGTCGCCCTCACGCGGCATGGCCGGCGGCGTGGCGCAGCGAACGCGCGAGGCGATGCTGCTGTGCGAGGCGGCGGGATACCGGAACATCCTGGTGGAGACGATCGGCGTAGGGCAGTCAGAGACGGCAGTGCATGAGATGGTGGACTTCTTTCTGCTGATCACGCTGGCCGGCGCGGGCGATGAGTTGCAGGGAATCAAGCGCGGGGTGATGGAGCTGGCCGACCTGGTGGCGGTTAACAAGGCCGATGGAGCGAACGTGGCTGCGGCGGAGCGCGCACGCGCTGAGGCGCAGAACGCTCTGCACTTCTTTCCGGCATCGGGGTCGGAATGGACGCCGCGCGCGATGACCTGCTCTGCACTAACAGGCGCGGGGATTCGCGAATTGTGGGAGTGCGTGCATGAGTATGCGGCGATGACGCGGGGCAACGGCTGGTTTGCCGCAAGCCGGCGTGAGCAACAGCGGCGATGGATGCACGAGATGATCGATCAGTCCCTGCGGCAGCGATTCTTGGCGCATCCGGCGGTGCGCGGCCGGATGGAGGCACTGGAATGCGATGTGGTGGAGGGTCGAACGACGTCGTTTCGCGCGGCGCGGACGCTGCTTGCAGCTTATTGCGATCCCGAGCGCCCCTGAAGACAAGCGATCACTTCATCCAGCGCGGACTGCCACGGGGGAAGCTGTAAACCGAAGCGGGCGTGGAGTTTGGCGTTGGACAGGACGGAGTTGCGAGGGCGCGCGGCGGGGGTGGGATAGTCTTTCGTGCCAATCGGAACCAGCTCCGGCGCTTTCACGCCGAGACGCGCGGACGCGCGGGCGAAGATGGCCTGCGCAAAACCGAACCAGGAGACGGAGCCGGCGCAAGTCATGTGGTAAAGGCCGCTCCAGTGTTGTGGCGAGCCAAAGCGGCCAGCCAACACACCCGTGACGATCGCATGCGTCGCGCGGGCCAGTTCGATCGAGGTTGTTGGTGCGCCGACCTGATCGTCAACAATGGAGAGCCGGTCGCGCTCGCGTGCCAAGCGGAGCATCGTGAGCAAGAAATTGCTGCCGTGCGGCCCGTAGACCCAACTGGTGCGAAAGATGAGGTAGCAGGCGCGGGAGTTCTGGACGGCCTGCTCGCCGGCCAGCTTACTGGCGCCGTAGACACTGAGCGGCGCGGGAGGATCGTTTTCCGTCCACGGCTCTTGCTTGCGGCCGTCGAAGACGTAATCCGTGGAGTAATGGACGAGGAGGGCGTTGCGTTCGGCTGCTTCCTCCGCAAGGACGCGAGGGGCGAGGGCGTTGATGGCGTGAGCGAGGGGCATCTCCGACTCAGCGCGATCGACGGCGGTGTAGGCGGCAGCGTTGAGAATCACGTCGGGCGCGGAGCGGCGGACAAGGTCGCGCGTCTGATCGGGATCGGCGAGATCGACGGATTCGCGATCGACAGCGACGATGGGACCGACGGAGGCAAAGACATGTTCGAGCTCGCGGCCGAGCTGACCAGCGTTGCCAACGATGAGAACGCGGGGCTTGCCCGATGGACTTGCGAAGGGAGTTTGGGTTGGCGTATCCGTCACGCGAGAGAGCTCCAAAAAGCGAGGGAGTGCACTTCCCGCATTCTAGAGCACTTCTCCTTCACATGTAGCCCTTTTAGCTTCTGTGTAAGGTGGCGCTTCCTTGAGGGAACCGCCACCTCGACTTGCAGGTTTCGGGATACAGCAGAAGGAGAAGTGCTGTAATTGGCCTAGCTGGAAAGGAATCGTCCGGAGCGCGAATCGATTGGCGCGGTTGGGCCGCCCTGGTTCGCGCTGCAACGCGATTCCCGTACAATTTAAGGCAGGAGTTCTTCCGCGATGCGACAGGTTTATTGCGATGCCAATGCCACCACGCCCCTGCTGCCTGAGGTGGTGGAGGCAATGCGCCCGTACTGGATGGAGGAGTTTGGGAACGCTTCGTCGATTCATTTGCAGGGCCAGAAGGCGCGCACGGCCGTGGACCATGCGCGGGAGACGCTGGCGCGATTTTTCCATTGCCGCGAGGCGGAGGTGGTGTTCAACTCCGGCGGCACGGAGGGAGACAACACGGCGATTTTCGGGCTGCTGCGTCCGGGCGATCACTTCATCACGACGTCGATTGAGCACTCGGCTGTGTTGCGTGCTGCCGATCGAGTGGCGGAGCGCGGCGTGGAAGTGACGTTTGTGGCGCCAAGGAGGGATGGACTGATCGATCCCGAAGAGATTCGGCGCGCAATGCGGCCTGCGACGCGGCTGGGCGATTCCCGCAGGACCCTGGTCAGTGTGATGCTGGCAAATAATGAGACGGGCGTGCTGCAGCCGGTGGAGGAGATCGGCAGAATCGCCACGGAGGCCAAGGCCTTCTTCCACATCGACGCGGTACAGGGCGCGGGAAAGGTTGCGTTCGACGTGCGGCGCTTCAGCTGCCATCTGTGCTCGATCAGCGCGCACAAGATACACGGGCCGAAGGGCGTGGGAGCAATGTACGTGCGGCGCGGAACGCCATTGGAGCCGCTGATTGTGGGCGGCAGCCACGAACGTCGCCAGCGCGCCGGGACGCAGAATGTGCCAGGCATTGTGGGACTCGGTAAGGCCGTAGAACTGGCGATGGAGAGCCTTGAGGATAGGACGATGGAGCGCGTTGCCCGGCTGCGCGACCGGCTGGAGGCGGGGATTCTCGCAATTCCCGGCACCCAAGTGAATGGCGCGGGCGCGACGCGCGTAGGGAACACGACGAACATTCACTTCGAGCAGGCGGAGGGAGAGGCGCTGGTGATCGCGCTGGATTTGAAGGGCGTTGCCGTGAGCGGAGGGTCGGCGTGCCATTCTGGTTCGACAGAACCGAGCCACGTGCTGATGGCGATGGGAATGGACAAGAACGCGGCGCGGGCGAGCTTGCGGTTCAGTTTGCTGAAGACGGCGACGCATGAAGATGTGGACCACGTGTTGCGCGTGGTTCCGGAGGCCGTGGAGCACTTGCGGGCGCTCGCGCCGGAGGTTGCGGGAAGAGTTGGATAGAACAAGTAGGCTGAGGTGGGCGGGAAAGGCAATGACGGGAATAAGGCGATTCGCAGTTTTTTTTGTGGTGATGTCGTGGGCGGCGATTCCGCCGGCTGTGGCTCAAATATCATCGAGCAACTTCGAAATCGACGATACAAAGCCGTTCGTATACCTAAAATTCGATCACCTCGGGAGCCGGAAACCCGTCAATGATTCGGAGAGTTCGAAAGGATTGTGGCTACGGCTGGTGAATAATTGTAGGCTTCCGATCTCAATAAGCGTGCTTGACCCAGGGACGGGTGACCCGGGTGTGATTGTGAACTACGAAGTTGTCCCGGTGCCGGGCTGGAACGTCCCAGATTCGGAGCAAAGAAAGAAAATGCCATTTGGATTGGAGGCTGATATTGGAACGCTGGTAACAATCTCTCCAGGGGGGAGCTTGCTGTTTAGCGTCCCAGCGGAAAGCGTCACAGCACAGTGGTACATCCAGGTCCGGTTCGATTTTGTATTTCCGGCCCCCAAGTCAAGAAATTACCAACCTTCAGGCAATTACGAGCCTTATAGTGTGGCTGATTTCACCTGGTATAACATTCCAGAGAAATACAGGCCGAACGACGCAGCTTCTCAGAGTCGTTGAAACGCGGGTGGCAGACGTCGAACCTAAGCCGGAGTCCATTCGTCAGAAGCCGACAGGTCTCGCCTATGACTGAGCGCACAACCATTGCGGTAGCCATGTCCGGAGGGGTGGACTCCTCGACGGCGGCGGCGATTCTCGCTCGTGAGGACGACGGCTCCGCTGTTTCGCGGAACACAGTGGTTGGGCTGACGCTGCAACTTTGGGATCAGACGCGACTGGCGGGAAAGCACGGCATTCCCGATACGCCGAAGGCGGGGCGCTGCTGCTCGCTGGAGGATGTGTACGATGCGCGGCGCGTGGCCGAGCACTTGGGGATTCCGTATTACGTGGTGAACCAGGAGGAGCGGTTCGAGCGCGACGTGGTGCGGCCGTTTGTCGATGAGTATCTGGCCGGACGCACGCCGATTCCCTGCTCTCTCTGCAACAACCACATCAAGTTCGATCAACTGCTCAAGACGGCGCGCAGCATTGGCGCGGAGCGAATCGCGACGGGACACTACGCGGTGAATGAGTTCGACGACAAGCGCGGGCGATGGATTTTGAAGCGGCCCGCGGATCTGGCCAAGGACCAGACATATTTTTTGTTCGGACTGACGCAGGAGCAGCTTGCGCGCACGCTGTTTCCGCTTGGGCACATGACCAAGCCGGAAGTGCGCGAGGCGGCGCGGCGACACGGATTGGCGCTGGCCGAAAAGCCGGATTCGCAGGAGATCTGCTTCGTCCCGGGCGGCGACTACAAGCAGTTCATCGCGGCGTATCTCGAGGAGCAGGGCGAGGAAACGTCAGAGACGGCGGGCGCGCTGGTGGCTGCGAACGGCGAGGTGATTGGCCGGCACGCGGGCATCCACAACTTTACCGTGGGGCAGCGCAAGGGGTTGGGCGTGGCAAGTGCAGCGCCGCTGTACGTGCTCAACATCGATCCGGCGAGTCATCGCGTGACGGTGGGCGCAGACGCCGAGCTGGCGACGCGCACACTACGCGCGCGGCAACTGAACTGGATCAGCATTGCCGGGCTGACGGAGCCGATACGCGTGCGCGCGAAGATCCGGCACCGGCACGAGCCTGCGTGGGCCACGCTGGAGCCGGCAGGAATCGACGAGGCGGTTGCGACATTTGATGAGCCGCAGCGCGCGGTGACGCCAGGACAGGCAGCGGTCTTCTACGACGGCGACGAAGTGGTGGGCGGCGGCTGGATCGTCTGACGCCGGCTCGGACCGCATGACTTCAGCGGATCAAGCAGCACGCAAACATCACTTAGCGGGGCGCGACTCTGCTACTTCGGCCTCTGCATGTTAAAGCGGTCGCGGGTGCGGACGTAGGTTGGACCGCCCATGCGACCGATTGCATTCAACTTATCGGGATCGATTTTGTAGCCGTCGAGCAACGACTCAAGCACATGGAATCGCAAGACCTGGCCGAGCACGAGGATGCCGCCTCCGGGCCTGTCGCTGACGGGCACGATCTGGTACAGGCGGCATTCCATCTGCGCCTTGCTCTCGGCTACGCGCGGCGGCTCGACGAGATCGCTGGCGATCGGCGTAAGGCCAGATAGCTCAAACTCGTCCACTTCGGGCGCAACCTCAGCCGAGCACATATTCATCTGCGCGGCGAACTCCTCAGAGACGATGTTGACGACGAACTCACCGGTGGCCTTGACGTTTTCGAGCGTGTCCTTATACGGACGCGGGCCGGAACGAACGGCTGTCGAGAAGCAGACGACGGGCGGATTGGAGCCGCAGGCGGTGAAGTAACTGAAGGGAGCCAGATTCCTGACGCCGGCCGCATCGACGGTGGAGACGAAAGCGATGGGCCGCGGCACAATCATGCCGATCATGAGCTTGTAAATGTCATTGGCCGCGATTCCGGCAGGATCCAGAGCGCGCATTCGTCAAACCTATATCGATCGGCCTCGCGTTTCTTGAGGAACGCGGGCGAGCCCTAGACAAACATGTCGTGATCGCGCGACTGCGCGTTGGAATGCGAACCGGGCTCGGGCACTCCGCTGCGCAAGGATTCGACAACCGCTTTCACGGAGGCCAATATCGCCGAGAATTGGCGGATGGGCTTATTGACGGCATCGGTCATGAAGTGGCCAGTGCGGTCGAGAGTGTCAAGAACGTGAGACAGCATCGCGTCAAGGCGGGTGGCCTGGTTGCGTGCGCGCGCAATGATTTCGTTAGCCGCGCATTGCACATCGGCGGTCTGCACGCGCAGGGAATGAGTGAGGGCGGCCAGATCGTCGGCGGTTTGTTCTATCTTCGGGGTCAGGCGCGTGACCAGGGCGCGTGTATTGTCAATGAGCGGCGTTACCGAGGATTGGAACGCCTCGAACTTCTCGTCGGCGGCACGTGCCGCCTTGCGCATGACAATAAAAGCGGCGAACAGGACGATCGCCTGGACCAGCATGGCCAATGCGACTAGTGCGAAAAGGGCGAGCTGAATGGTTTGATTATCTAGCTTTGACATGATGACGATCTCGCGCAGGAACTCTGCGGGCTTGCAGCATTCGGCTGAGGCACGCTCCCTTCGTGAAGGGAACGGCCTTTTTGCCGGAGCCAGCGCGGGCGGCCGGTTCGATCACACTCGCGTTCAGCGCCGGAAGGGGTGATAAGAATTGAGGCCGGCAGGGGCAGGGTGAAAACGGCCGGATCTCAATACTCGTGCGTTTCGGGCTCGCCGCTTGCGGACTTGTACGCCGTGCGGCCAGCGTCCACGGCCGCACTGACACGAGTCGTCTGATCGGCTACCAGATTCTTGCCGCGCTCGACAAACTCCTCCCACTGTGCCCGTCCGCGATCGACGTAGTCGCCAACCTGTTCCTTGCCGCGATCGACAAATGCATTGACCTGCTCCTTACCGCGATCGACGATGGCGCCGACGTTCTCCGCAGCCTCGCGCGTGCGAGCGCGGAGGTACTCGGCGCTCTCGCGGGCTCCGGTGGCGATGTCCTCGCGCGTTTCCTTGCCGCTTTTCGGCGCATAAAGAATGCCGACAAGAGCTCCGACACCTAATCCGGCCAAAAACCAAGCCAAACCGTAAGACTTGCTATCCTCTGCCATGGCGAAACCTCCTCTTTCCACTTTGTTCGATGAATGCCTGAGACTACCAAACCTGTCCAGTTTACCGCAAACCGGCCCGGGACCGCAGATTGGGGTAGCGGGTCAGTTTGAGAAACCGTTCGCCGCCCGGACTGAAGCCCACAAACGTTCCGTTGAATTCATGTACGACTGAAGTTCGTACCGTTGACTTGAAACCGGACCCCAAACTAACCCACCACCGGATTGGATGCGCCGCGCCGGGATGGGATCATTCGCCGCAGGCGCAGGTGTGGGCCAGGAGTTGAGCGAAATGGAGGGCCTGGCGATTAGACAACTGCGCGATCTGCTCGCGGCAACTGAAACCGTCGGCAAGGATGATGGTGGTTGGGCCGGCGGATTGAACGGCGGGGAGCAGGCCCTGGTTGGCGATGGCCTTGGAGATCTCGAATTTGCCGGCTTCGAAGCCGAAGGGGCCTGCCATTCCACAGCAGCCGGCCTGGATGGACTCGACTGTGGCGCCGGCTTTGCGGAGCATGGCGACCTCGCTGGCCGGGCCGCCGAAGACAGCTTTGTGGTGGCAGTGGCCGTGAACCAGGATGTGTGCGCCTTGAAGGCGGCCGGCGGCAAATTCCGGCGCGCGATCGGCGAGCCAGTCAGCGAGCAGCCAGACTTGCCGGCTCAGGAGCCGGGCGCGCGGGTCGTCGGGGAAGAGCTCCGGCAGTTCATCTTTGAAGACGCTGGCACAGCTTGGCTCGAGGAAGATGAAGGGCAGACCAGCCTCAATTTGCGGGGCCATGCGGTCGAGGACGCGAGAGAGATAGGAGCGGGCCGCGCCGAGAAGACCGAAGTCGTAAAGCGGACGCCCGCAGCAGATGTGGCCTTGCAGAGCTTCGACCTGAAATCCGGCCTGAGTGAGGATGGTTTCGGCGGCGGAAAGCGACTGTGGGTGGTAGTAGTTGTTCCATGTGTCAGGCCACAGCACCAGGACTGGCCGTCCAGGCAATCGCGCTTCGCGCGAAGAGGTCCCGTTCGAAGAGCCAGCACCCCGCATCCTTTGATAGCTTTTCGCCGCGAGGCGCGGCAACTGGCGTTCGCGGGCTACACCGGCGATGCGCTTGACGAGCGGGCTCAAGAGCGGGCCGGTCAAGATCGCATTGGTGAGGGACGGGGCGAGCGAGCCGTAGCGGGCGAGGCGGTCGGCAAAGCCGAAGATGTAGTGGTGGAGCGGGTGCAGGCGGCCTTTGTAGCGCTGCGCGAGAAACTCCGACTTGTAAGCAGCCATGTCCACCTGCACCGGGCACTCGGATTTGCAGGCCTTGCAACTCAAGCAGAGGTCGAGGGCCTCGTCGACGGCGCGGCTTTGGAAGCCTTCTTGGCGCAGAGAGCCGGCGAGCATCTCCCACAAAAGATGAGCGCGGCCGCGAGTGGAGTGCTGCTCCTCTCCGGTGGCGCGGTAGCTGGGACACATAACGCCGCCTTCCGTGTTGCGGCACGCGCCCACGCCCACGCACCGCTCCGTGGCGCGTTCCAATGAGCCATCGTCTTTGGCGAATGCGAAGTTGGGCTCCCAGGTCTCGGAATCGAGACCTCCACCCCACGGACCAAGACCTGTCCGTGGGGACCCCGGACCTGGGGCACCCGGCTGGTCGGATGGGGCAGTCGGTGCGTGGCGCAGGTTTTCCGTGGGGTCATAGACACGCGCGGCATCTGAAAGCTTGCCCGGATTCATGCGGTTGTCCGGATCCCAGAGCGCTTTGAATTCGCGGAAGGCCTCGATGAGCTTGGGACCGAACATCTTGGGCAGCAGTGCGGCGCGCGCCTGGCCGTCACCGTGCTCGCCGGAGAGCGAACCGCCGAAGGAGAGCACGATTTCAGCGGCGCGCTCGATGAATTCGCGGAAGGTGCGAATGCCCTCAGTGCTGCGAAAGTCGAAGTTGATGCGGGTATGCACGCAGCCCTGCCCGTAGTGGCCGTAGAGCGGGCTGCGGAAGCCGTATTCGGCCATAAGCCGGGTGATGGCGCGCAGATAGTCGCCGAGGCGCGCGGGCGGGACGGCGGCGTCCTCCCAACCTTCCCAGCGATCGGGCTCGCCGGGCACGAAGACCATGGCGCCGAGCGCGGATTCACGGACGTGCCACACCGATCTGGCTTCATCAGGCGTGCAGATGTGAGCGACGGGCGGCGACGGCCACGACTGCGATGCGCGCGCCAGAGAATCGGCTTTGGCGCGGGCCTCCTCGGCGGACCACGCGCCCATTTCGACGAGCAGAAAGCCGACACCGGGGGGAAGCTGGTCGAGCTCGCGCAGCGCCAGGCCCTTGCGGCGCATGAAATCGATCAGTAGAAAATCGAACCCTTCAAGGCCGATTGGTTTGTGCTCGAGGGCGAGCGGAACCGCGTCGGCGGCAAGGAAGGGATCGTTGAAGCCGAGCACGGTGAGCACGCGAAAGGGCGGGCTGGCGGTGAGATTCAGAGTGGCGGAAACAACGTTGGCGCAGGTGCCCTCGGAGCCGACCAGCGCGCGCGCCACGTGGAAGTTGTTTTCGGGCAGCAGCTCGTCGAGGTTGTAGCCGGAGACGCGGCGCGGGATGCGGGGAAACTTTTCGCGGACGAGGGACGCGTAGCGGTCACGGATGCGCGCGAGGCCCGAGTAGATTTGGCCGACGCGGCCGCCGGCATGGATGAGAGCTTCGAGGCGATCCGGCGGAGTGGCGCCGACGGTCATGCGCGTGCCGTCGTAGAGGACAATGTCGAGCGATTCCACGTTGTCAACGACTTTGCCGCCGAGCAGGCCATGAACGCCGCAACTGTTGTTGCCGATCATGCCGCCGAGGGTGCAGCGGGAATGCGTTGCCGGATCGGGGGCGTAGGTGAGGTGGTGGAGTTCTGCCGCGTCGCGAAGGCGGTCGAGAACAATGCCTGGCTCAACACGGGCAAGCCGCTTCGCGGGGTCTAGCTCCTGGAGCGAATTCATGAAACGAGAAAAGTCAAAGACTACGGCCACGTTGACGCACTGACCGGCGAGGCTGGTACCCGCGCCGCGCGGAAGAACGGCAGCGCCCGTGGCGCGGCAGGCGGCCAGAGCGGCCTCAACGTCGGCCGCATCGCGCGGAAAAATGACGCCGATGGGAAGTTGTCTATAATTTGAAGCGTCGGTCGCGTAAAGCGCCCGCGAACCAAGATCGAAGCGCACTTCGCCGCGAAGCGATTTCTTCAGCAAGGCCTCAAGCTCACGGTGAGCCGAGAATTGCTCATGGCCCAGCGGTGAGGGATTGGAGAGGATGGCAAACGAGGAAGAGCTCACGCTGGAATGGTAGCGCGTTGGGGGCGTGGGTGCCGCCGTTTACTGCGCGGGATGCTCCTCGCGCCACCAAACCCCGACGATCAACATTCCGATGGTATTGAACGTGTACGCGTCAAGAATGCGAGACACGGGACGATCCCACACCTGGAGCCGCCTCCTGGTGGGCATGGACTGACGCAGAAGCAACAGGTTCGCCAACGAGAGGATCATGCCGGCGGAATCAGTGTAGACCAGCCACTCCAGATGCAGGGCTGGTGGCATGACGTTCAGCACCATCCTGCGGTTGCATCTCCGGAAATGTCCGATTGCCTCATCAAGCGGATGCAACGAGCTCAGCAGGCGCCGCGTCTGCGATGAAGATGATCACAACGTCCATGTCAGGGAGGGCTAACGATTGCGAGCCGCCATCAAGAAGTACCTGCCTGCGCTCACTTGTGCGACGACACTGCTCGTCTGCTATTTCGTGATCCGGCCGTATGCCGAGATCGGCATCGGTGATGATTTTTCGTATATCAAGACAGCGCAGGTGCTCGCCCAAACCGGCCACATTGCCTATAACGGCTTCGCGACCGCGATGTTGGGCTGGCAGCTTTATTCCGGAGCGTTGTTCATCAAGCTCTTTGGATTCTCCTTCACGATCGTCCGCCTCAGTACGCTAATCGAGGCTATGGCGACCGCATTCCTGCTCGAGCGCACTCTCGAGCGGGCGGGTCTGAACGCCTGGAATGCCGCGCTGGCCACGATAGTCTTTGTCCTCTCGCCGCTGTTTATCCCATTTGCTTATACATTCATGACGGATGTTTCGGGTGTGTTGTGCATCCTGCTCTGTTTTTATATGTGCCTGCGCGCGGTAGAGGCGGAGAGCGAACGCTCCGCCATGGTCTGGATCAGCCTGGCTGCGCTGGTGAATGCGGTGGGAGGAACGGCACGGCAGATTGCCTGGCTAGGCGTGCTGGTCATGGTTCCTTCCACGCTCTGGCTGCTAAGAAAGAGCCGGCGAGTGCTTGTGGCGGGGAGCTTATCGTGCGTTGCCGGAGCAATCTTTGTCGCGGCGGCAATGCAGTGGTTTGGCCGGCAGCCGTACAGCCTTCCGGAGCCGCTTTTCCCAATCGTCATTGGCTGGAGGTCCGCGAAACTGCTCGCCGGAGTGGGCTTGTTAGGCACGGGACTACTGGCGCTGCTGGCGCTGCCGGTGCTGCTGGCATTCGCAGGATTGCTCCGTTCATGGAATCGCCGAATGGCCGCCGTAATTGCGATTGGATTGTCGTGTTTCGCCGGCCTGGGAATGATTCTGATCTGCGCCGGAAGGTTGCGCGTGGGGCTCGCGAGATTCATCGGCTACTACATGGCCGATTCCGTATACGGATGGTTGTTCGCGGCCGCGGCGGATCAAACTGAATTCTCCTTCGCAAAGAACACCCTTGTTTTCCTGCTCGCTGGCGCGGTTTTGGTTGGCATCCTCAGCCTTGTGACCTGTTTCGTCCCAAATACGCATCGGCATTCGGCTTCCTGGCAAACGAAAAACATGCTGTCATGGCAGAAACTCGGTGTCATGCTTGGACCGTTCAGCGCGGCTTACATCGTAGTTCTGGGTTTGAATGAAATGCGCAACCAGATTTTTGTTGATCGCTATCTCCTGCCGCTCTTGCTCATTCTTCTTCTTGTCCTGGCCCGAGCCTACCAGGAAAGGGTGAAAGCAAGTCTTCCATGGGCGTGCGCTTTCCTGACGATCATCTTCTGCGGATTCGGCGTTGTGGCTACGCACGACACATTTGCTGCTTATCGCGGCTGGGTGACTGCAATTGATGAGGTCCGTTCAATGGGTGTGCCTGCGACCGCAATCATGGGGTCAGCGGAATTTATGGGATGGACGCAAATCGAGGCCTCGGGATACGTGAACGATTCTCGGATTCAGGTTCCCGCAGGCGCCTACAAAGCGCCGCGACCACGGCCACTTCCGGAAGGCTGTGACCCACCGTCTGCCAGCTTTCTGGATTGGACGCCAGCAATCAAACCGGTTTACGGTGTCTTTGCCGATGCGGAAACATGCGGCGGCCAAGCTGCGATCACGCCGGTCATGTTTCACACGTGGATTGCGCCGCACACGCATTGGGTTTATGGCGTGCGATTGCCGGCCGCTCTCGCGCGCTGAGACGGACGACAGCGTCTTGCGAGTGAATCACAGCGAAGTCAGCGCGACGGCCACTCTTCGACTACGACGCCGAGGTCGTTGAGCTGACGGATGACGGCTTCGACGTTGCGGCGGACCCTGGGGCGATCTTTGGGCGCGGCGGAGGGAGATTCGGCGACAGCGATTACCCGGCCATAGGGCCATGCGCCTGCAGGAATAGCGGCCACAGCAGAGCTCAGGTCGGAGAGGCGCAATTCGAGCTCCTGGCGGCGCGCGGCCTCAGGGCGAAACATCGTTCCCTGCCCTACCGGGCTGGGGTTCGCGTCGGGCATGATGATGCGCAGGTCGATTGTGTCGGCGCCAACCGAGAGAAACGGATTGACCCATTGCGCCGGGTCATGGACATCGATGTAGAGGCTCTTGGTGGGCAGCGCAATCTGGTCGAGCTCAGCGCGCTCCTGATCGCGCTCGGTAGCCGCTGCCTGCGCCTTATGCTCGGCTTTTTCAGCGTCCTTTTCGACGCCCACCACAACCTGTTCTTCCTTGTGGCAGGCAGCGATTGCCAGGGCTGGAAGCAGGACCAGCGCCAGCATTCTTTTGTGGCAGGTGCGCGGAATCACGAGATCAAGGATAGCAGGGCGGCCGCGGCGGGTTGCATCCGGGGACAGAGTTGGAGTGTTGGCCGCGGACTGGTTTCGCGTCACTGCTTGGCGGCAATCACGCTTCGCGCGATGGAGTCGAGGACACCGTTAAGGAAGTTGATCGACTCCGTGGCGCAGTAGCGGCGGCCGATTTCAAGCGCCTCATTGATGACCACGGGAAACGGCGTGGATTTGACGCCGACGAGTTCGGCCACGGCCATGCGCAGCAAATTGCGATCGACGGCGGGCATCCGTTCCAGCCGCCAGTGTGCCGAGTGCTCAGCGATCAGCCCGTCGATCTTCGACTGCTGTTCATGGGCAATCCGAAAAAGTTCCTCGGCAAAATCGCGCACTTCGGGTTCGACGGGATCGCCGGCCTTCCAGAACGTGGCCTGGACTTCGCCGGGAGTCTGGCGGCCGATGTCGGCCTGAAACAGCATCTGCATGGCGAGCTCGCGGGACTTGCGGCGATGGCGCGAGGTCAAGCGGGGCCGCCTTGCTCGAGCTTCCTGCGCAAGCTGACCATTTCGATGGCTGCGGTGGCGGCCTCAAATCCCTTGTTGCCGCCCTTGATGCCGGCGCGGTCGAGCGCCTGTTCCAAGGTCTCGCAAGTGAGCACGCCAAAGGTGTGTGGCACGCCGGTCTCCTGCTGGGACTGACCGATGCCGCGCGCGACCTCGTTGTAGATGGCTTCATAATGGGAGGTTTCACCGCGCAACAGGCAACCCAGAGTGACGACGGCATCGACGCGACCGGCGGCGGCGCATGTGCGAGCCGCACCTGGAATTTCCCATGCGCCGGGGACGCGCACAACCTGAATATCGGAGCGGTCTGCGCCGCTGCGCAGGAGTGCGTCCAGAGCGCCGTCGAGCAGACGGTCGGTCACGACTGCATTCCAGCGCGCGACCACGATGGCGAACTTCATTCCCGCGGCCGATAGATCGCCCTCCAGGGCGACAGGCTTTCCCTGCACGGGATCGGTCCACGCCCAGAAGCTGAAGCGGAAGCCCGGCTCGGGCTCGACAGTGAAGAGGCGCGAACGCCAATCCGTCTCAGCGATGGGTGATAGCCGCGAGACCGCCGCATCACCAGACTGGCCTGGAACTAGATGGGCGCGGAGCCATGCTTCCGCGACCTGATGGACGGAGTCGAGCGAGGTGACTTCGACGAGGATATCGGCGGTGGATGGGAACTTTCCGTCGACGAACTCCAGATTGCCGAGCGGAGCGAGAAACGAAGCGCCGCGGGATCCCTCTTCCTGCCAACCCTTGCCCGGCGCGAAGCCCAGCGCGGCAAAGAAGCCTGCAAGCCGGTCATAGGCCGCGGCACTACCTGCAGGCCGCAGAAAAGAGATTCCCTTGATCATGAGTCGATTGTAGAAGACAGGGACCGAGGGACCAAGGGATCAAGGGACCAAGGGAGCAAGGGACCAAGGGAGCAAGGGAGTGGAAGAACAAGGTCATGAGAAAACAGCGGAGTTAGCGGAGTTAGAGAGACCCCACGCAAGCAGAGCATTGGTGATGTACCCGTCAGGCTGGTAAGTTCGCGAGCCTGCGCTTGGTTGTTCGCCGCGGCTATGTGATGCTGCGCGGCTTGACCGTTATCGCCGTCGCCGGAACCACGGTGGTTGGGCCCGGAGCCGTCGGGTAGAGACAGCCGGCATCGTTGCCGCCGGCGGAGACTGGTGTGCACGCCGGCAAACCGGGGCTCAACTGCTGCGTATCGGTGGGAGGCGAAGCGAGACTGAGGCTGGCGGGAATGCTGATGAAGTGAATTTCGTTGTCGCCCGCGGTGGAGACGAAGAAGATCGAATGGTCGGGCGAGAATGCGCCGGCCAGCGGAGCGGTGGGCTGCGGGGTGGGCGGCGGATTGACGGACGAGGCGTCAGCAAAGGCAACGTATCCGACCTGGCCCGCGCCGCTCGGCTGGGGCAGATAGAAAGGAAGTTGCGCTGCCGTGGTGGAGGTGGCGGGCGTCGAGTAGGTGACGAACGCGATGGGCGCGGCAGTGGTCACAGAGGCGGTAGTGGGCGCGGTGCCGGTAACGACCTGATTGATCGCGGTCGCATTCGTCACGCCGGTCAGGTTGACGGTGCCGTTGATCGTGTAATTGGTAGAGAGCGGCGATAGTGTCTGTGGTGTCGCAGTGAGATCTTCCGGGCACTCGGCGGCCGGATAGGCCAGCGTCGGCGGGATGCTGACGCCGATGTCGTTGAGCTGAATGCTCGGTGCTGTGAGCGTCGCGCCGAGGATATGATCGCCGTCTGACGTAGCGCCGAGTACGTCTGTCGTGACAGGGACCGAATCGCTTTGGGGATAGAACTGAATGGTGGCGTTGTTGCCAACCATTCCGGAAGGGCACCACGTGTGCGCAACGGTTGGATTGCCGGCGAGATAAGCGCCCAAACCGGGAACGGTGATGGCCAGATTCTGCGAGCCGCCGGAGCCGCTCAGGTCGTAGGTGCTCCAGCCGGCGTTGAGGTCGTGCACATAGAGGGTATTCGTGTGATTGCCGCCGAGGGCCGCGCTATCGACGATATAGAGAGTGTTCGAATCCTGCGTCCATGCGGCAGCGGCCCCGAGACCGCCGAAGGTGGAGGCGACAGTGCCAGAGGTGTTGTACAGGTAGAAGAGACCACGCACCTGATCATTGATGAGCAATTGGTTGGCATTCGGAGAAACTGCGAGCACCACACCGGGAACCGACGTGTCCTGCCGGGTGATGGAGTTGTTGAGGGTGGAGTAAACCATCAGTTCGTGGAGCGAGCCGAAGTAGAGAGAGTTTCCCACCTGGTCCATGACCATGGAGTTGGGCACGTAGGGCAGGCGAGCAGTGGAGCCGGGCGAGCCGGTAAGCAGCTCGACTGAATAAAAGTATTGCGACTGGTTTGGCGCCGCTAACCATACAAAGTCGCTGGTAGTGCCGGGAACAATCACGTCGACAGGGTTGGAAGCAATGGACAATCCGGTCCCATTCAAACCAAGCTCGTTGATTGGAGCTGGATTGCATCCCGGTGGCTTGCAGAGTGCAGTTAACGTAGCGACGCCAGGGAAAGATGGAGCGATAGAGCTGGACCCTAAGATATCGATCGGGTTAGTGGACTCGTAGTTCAGCGTAAGGCCGGTGATGGTCTGGCCCCGGGTATCGGTCACCGTGGTGGTGAGGTTTTGCGCAACGCCTTGCGTGACGATGCCCCTGGTGCTTCCGTTAGCCAAAGCAATACTGATCGATTTGGGCGGACAGGTGGAAAAGTATCCGGCCGAGGAAGCGGTTTGCGCGATGGTCGCGGTGATGACGGTTGTGCCCGGCTGCTGCGCGGTGATGACATTGGTGGCGGAATTAATGGTGGCCACAGCGGAATTGCCGGTGGCAAAGCTGAGCGTTCCGATGGAGGAGGAGCACTCGGGAAGCGTGCTGGAACCCGGAGCGCAGAGGAGGGTCTGCGCTCCATTGGAGCTGTAAAATGCCTGCGCGTCAAGCAGCGCCTGTTGGTTCTGCGAGTAGCAATCCTGGGACGCAGAGCCAGAGAGCGGAGTAGTGACCAGGTTAATGCTAGAGATGGGGGCGTGGATGTAGACCGTGACTGGATTGGAAGTGACCGCATCGGCCGTCGCCGTGATATAGGCGATGGCGTAGGGCAGGCCTTTCGTCGAAGGCAGGGGATTGGGGTAGTTGCAGTAGGTGTAGTCGGCGATGCCGCCGCCGCTGTTTCGGTTCCAGGTGCCGGCGCAAATACTGCCACTGGGCGAGATGTCGACCAACTGATTGTTGGAGGTGCCGTAACTGAGCGATCCGGATGCGATCGATGCCTGGTCGCCTTTGCAGGTGGTGGCTTGCGGCTGCAGAATCTGGGTGGTCTGTCCGTAGGCCAATGAAATGCCAGCGATCTGCGGCTGCAGCGTGAGGTTGGCCACCTGGGTGAGGGTTAGCCCGTACCCGAGGCCGTTGCAATATTTGCCCGCTGGATTGCGCACGCAGCCGGAGACCGATATTCCGGCCGGTAAGGCCAGGCCAAGCAAACAAACAAGCGTTAAGAACCGCCGCATGAATCCTCCCCGTCCCGCCTTAAAACCGCGGAACGGATTTCAAAAAAAGACACGAAAAGAAGAATGAGTGATCACCGCACCTGCCGAAGCTCACGGCCGGACGGTCGATAGGCCAGCGCCGGGTGAGTCGCACCGCGGCAGCAGATTCCCGGCGTCACACTGCCGCGTGCGGCCGGAAGGACGAAACACATGCTTAAGACTCCAAGAAAAAAGTGTATCAGGATGGGCCTGCCTCTACGGCGGTTCTCCAATTAATGTGGAGTTTTGAGGGGCTTGCAAGGTGGCATTTACTTCCACCCCCCAGACGAGGACCTGTCTGTGGGGACCCCGGTTGAGGAAAATGCCACTTAAGATTCCAGGCTCCGCTCTACACCAATTGGAGAACCGCTATAGCATTGGCCGGAATTGCCACAAGACTCTGCCAAATAGACTGCCGCGGAACCGGTTGGGCAGCGGAAATACAGGGAGTAGCCAATAGGGGGTAGGGAGTAGAAAGAGTGCGGCTCGTGGGCTATGGGTTGGGCGGCATGTAGCGGGCGAACCAATCGACAGCGCGCCGAAGGGCGTCGCGGCGGTCGGCTGGATCGGAGAAGCCGTGGCCTTCGTTGGGGTAGACGACTAACTGCGCAGGAATATGCAGATCGCGGAGTGCATGCCAGAACTCGAAGGACTGCGGCGCGGGACATTCGCCGTCGCGGTCGCCCACGACGGTGAGGGTTGGAGTGGAGACGCTTTTGATGAACGTGATGGCCGAACTCTTCGCATAAATCGCAGGGTCGTCATAAACGGAGGCGCCGAAGTAGGGAATCATCCACTGATCGATGGAGTTTTCGCCGTAGTAGGAAAGCCAATCGGAAATGCCCGCTCCGGCGACCGCGGCGCGGAAGCGATGGGTCTGGGTGACGGCGAACATGGTCATGAAGCCGCCATAGCTCCAGCCGGCGATGCCGACGCGATTGGGATCGACGGGGTACTTGGCGAGGATCGTATCGACGCCGGCGAGTATGTCGCGCAGGTCGCCGTATCCGAAGTCCTTGCGATTGGCCTGGGTGAAGGCCTCGCCCTGGCCGTAGCTGCCACGGGGATTGGGCATGAGGACGAAGTAGCCGAGCGCAGAAAAAGCGGTGGCGCTGAAGCCACCGGCACCCCCGTCCCAGCGCGAAGTGACCAACGAGGCAGGCCCGCCGTGGACTTCGACGAGAAGCGGATATTTCTTCGCCGGATCGTAGTGCGCGGGCAACAAGAGCCAGCCCTGAATCTGGAAGCCATCGTTGTTCCATGAGAGCGAAACGGAATCACCCCAGGAAGGGTTGAGGCCGTCGTTGAAGTGGGAGAGCTGGAAGAGGCGCGCGGAGTCGGCAGAATGGACGGACGAATCCTGTTTGGCGCGGGCGGCGAAGATTTCGGGCGGGGAATTGAACGTGCTGGCCTGAAAGACGAAGAGGGAGCGATCGGCGGAGGCGGAGAGGCTGGGATCAAATTGGCTGGAACCCACATCGTCCGGAATGCTGAAGATGGTTTGGCCAAAGGTTGCTGTAGCGGCGTCGTGATCGGGAATCTGCAGCCGAATCAGCCGGGAGTCGCCTCCGGAAAGTTCGCTGACATAGAGGGACTGATTGTCGTCCCAGACAAAGGATTGGGCCGAGGTGGGACGGTTGGAAGTGAGGTCGATTGGCTGGGCGCCGGTGGAGGGTACGACCCAGACGTCGCCACCGGTGACGCCCTGGTCGCTCATGAGGCCGCCGATGAAGGCGATTGTTTTGCCGTCGGGCGACCAGCGAGGAACGGCGATCTGGAGGCCGTGGAGCGGGCCGGAGATGTCAGCGGGAGACAGGATCGGAATTGAGTTCCCTTCCCATCCAATACGTCCGCCGCTTGAGGCGTCGGACGTATTGGATGGGGCACCCACTGTTGAGGTTGATAGGGCATCCCTGGAGATGTGCTGTGTGTAGAGTTTGGCGACCCACCAGTTGTTTTCTCCGGGAGGATCGGCGGCGATGAAGGCGAGGGATTGGGAATCGGGCGACCAGTCGAACTCGAAGACATGAAGGTTGGGCGGTGTGAGCAAGGCCGGAGCAGCGGGTTGGGAAGTTCCGGCGGCGACTGCGGCCACGCGCTGAATTTCGATGTGATCTTCTCCGATGACGCCGGAGGGCGGAGTTTCGGCGGCGAGCGCTCCGGAGGGACGTGTGGCGCCTTCAACGTAAAGAAACGCGATGTTCTTTCCGTCCGGAGAGAAAGCCGGCGCGTCGACGTAACCATGGAGCTCGGTGAGGCGAAGGGCGGGGTTGCCGTCGAGATGAGAGAGAAAGAGATCGGGTTGCTCGCCGGGATCCTCGCAGTCGGAAAGGAAGGCGATTGAGGTGGAGTCGGGCGACCAGATTAGATTGGAGGCGTTGCAGGACTGGCCGGGCGCTGCGGCGGTGACGGACTGGCTCTGGGCGAGATTGTCGAATGGAGCGACGCGAAGGTGGCCGGCTTCAAGCCATGCAATGCGCTTGCCATCGGGCGAAACAGCGGCCTGAGCGATGGTGCGGGCGCGGTTTTGGCTGGAGAGGATCTGTTCGAGCTGGGCTGGGGGCGGGGCGACGGTGGTCTGCGCGGGGGCGGGGGTTTGCGCGCAGGCAACGGCGATGGAGGCCGTGCAGAGAGCCAGAGAAAGAACTCCACACCGGAATCTGCGATGGGAGAAAAGCATATGGGAAATGCTAACAGCAGGGAACAGGGAGCATGGAACAGAAAGGCGGGGAGACAGCGAGCGAGGTTGGTTCGTGGTGGCCCATCCGGTGCGGGCTAGCGGTCCAGTCCACGGTCAGGGGCGGTTGACTGCGCGCGAGCCGTAGGGGTAGAGAAGATTGGCGACGATGGGCGTGACCACCGGCGACGCGGCGCCGACGAACTGAGTGACAGTGTTGAGCGTGTCATTCGAAACCCAGACATTTCCGGGGCCTGTCTCCGCTTCACCAACCGCAGACCAGTCTGCCGGAGAACCAACAAAATGAAAACCATTTCTCAACCAACCGCAACCTGTCAAAATACAAACTGTCTCACTCGAGGGGTTCACCCCAAAATTTGTCAAATGCCAAAAAGGCCGAAAACCTGTTAAGTGATTGAAAACACGCAGAAGATTCAGGGTGGCGAAGTTTGCAGGTAATTTATGCGGTTTGGAGTAAGCTGAAAGCATTCGTACAGAAATGATTCTGACTGACGGAGAAGCCGAGAGGTTTTTCCGATCTTCTTCGGGCCATCACCGCGGAGCGCGCGGGCACGAGGAAAGAAGAAGAGAGCGGAGGGGCGACTCGATGGGCGAGTTGCCCCTTTTCCTTTTCCGCGGCACAGGAAGGACCGTGGATGGGTGGCCGGAATGGTGGAGCAATGGGAAAAAGCAAGGTGGGCAAGGAAAAGCACGAACAGAAGAGCAAGGTGGTGACGATGCCGCGGACAGACGGCGGCGAAGACGCGGAGGCGGGCGGCAACGGCGAAGAGAAGGATGCGGCGGAAAAGCCGGGCAGAGGGAAGGCGACGGAGACAATTGAGAAAGAACATCACAAGGGGGCGAGTAAAGCGCTGCGCCACGCGGTGAAGAAGGCAGTGAAAGAGAGCAAGGGGCAGATAGCCGATTCACTAGTAACTCGCACCGTAGGCGGGGACATGCACTGCGCGGCATTTGTGATGGAGTTGATGGAGAAGAAGAAAAAAGACGGCGAAGACGACGATGATTGGGACGGGCCGGGTCTGGCTGACATTCTGGTGCCGGGCCAGTTGTGGAGAGAGAAGACCGCGACAAAGCAAACGGAGAATGAAGAAGGGGAGAAGACGGAGGCAGCGTAAGAACAGCTTCTAGCTTCTAGCTTCTAGCTTTTGGCTTTTAGCTTTTAGCTTTTAGCTTTTAGCTCGGGGCTACTGGCGAACGGTTGATGGTAGCTAAGCTTTTTGATTTGCTGCATATTGAGTGGCTAGAGCGGTTCCGCAGTTGTTGTAGCCGTTTCCGGCTTCGGTGCAGGGTGGATTTTGCTTCCGCCCCACAGACGAAGACCAGTCTTTGGGAGGCTAGTCAGGGGACGATCCACGCGGCGGCAATGGATTGAGGAGACAGTAACTGCGGAACCGCTGTGGGGCAGACCGATCCGCTGCGGTCGGCCCCAGCGAATTGAGTTTGCGAATTGCAGTGAGAAGAGGGATGCGATGGGAATGAAGCTCATGAAGGACGAATGGTTGCGGATAGTGCGCGGGATTGCGGTGTGCGCAGTGGCGATGTTGCTGGCGGCGATGGCGATGGCGCAGGCAGTGAGCACGACGACGGTGCAGGGGACGGTGTATTTGGCGAACGGGCAGCCGGGCGCAGGGACACTGGCGGTCAGTTGGCCGTCGTTCACGACCGCGGCGGGCCAGGCGGTAGCTGCGGACACGACGACGGTGACCATTGGGCCGGACGGATTTGTGAGCGTGAACCTCGCGCCGAATGTGGGCGCGACGCCCGCGGGAGAGTACTACACGGCCGTGTATTACATGAGTGATGGGACGACGAGCACGCAGTACTGGGTGGTTCCGGCGGCGGCGCAGGCCAGCCTGGCGCAGGTGCAGGCGAAGGTGATGCCCGCGGCACAGGCGGTGCAGGCGGTGAGCAAGGCGTATGTGGACCAGGCGATTGCGCAGGCGAGCCAGAGCAGCGGGCTGACAGCGACAGGCGGAACGCTGACCGGACCACTGTATTTGAGCAGCGATCCGACGCAACCACTGCAGGCGGCGGACAAGCATTACGTGGATACGCAGATGGCCACAGCGGTGCCGTTGGCGGGGGGAAACATGACGGGCGCGCTGACAACGCCCGCGGTGAACGGCGTGCAGGCTCCGGCGGCGGCGAGTGCGCAGACAACGCTGCAAGCCGCGATGAATGCGGCGGAGACGAATGGGGCGATGGAGATTCCGCCGACGTACGCGGGGAAGGACACGTTCACGAACACGAGCGGCGTGAAAGTGACAGACCTGCGCACGGGGGGCGCGCAACAGGCGGAGCGCAGCGTGAAGGAGTTCGGCGCGGTGTGCGACGGAGTGAACGACGATACGAACGCGCTGCAGGCGGCGCTGAGCTACGCGAACGCGCACGGCGTGGCACTGACGATTCCGCAAGGGACGTGCAAAACGCGTGCGCTGAGCTGGCGTGGGGAATCGATTGGAGGATTGGGCAAGCAGGTGTCGGCGCTGATGGGATTTCCGGGGCAGGATGTGCTGGTGAGCGGCATGGACGCGACGAACATCCTGACCTACACCCGGGTGCACGATCTGACGATTTATGTGGACCAGAGCGCGGATGTGTCGTGTTCGCCGGCAGAGGGGCGCGCGGCGGCGGGAAGCTGCCAGCAGAACCGGCCGATGGAAGCGAACTCAATTTTTTCGCCGGGCGGAAACGGACTGACAGGAACAGCGGGAACGGGCGCGGCGTGGAACATCGGTAACTGCGCGATCGCGATGCAGGCGACGACGGGCGCAGGGGGGAACGGGCTGCGCGTGGCGGAGATCGAGAACGTGGAGATTGCGGCGACGGGCGTGGATCCGATGGCAGCACAGTACCCGGGCGCGCACTCGACGCACACGTGCGGCATTTATCTGGCGCAGTGGCCGCAGTGGAGCGAGTTCCGGAACATCGACATTCGCGGAATGAACACGGGCGTGGCGATTCCGGCGCTGCCAATGACTGCGCCGGCAGGATTGAATGCGGATTCGAACCGCTGGCAAAACGTGACGATCCAGGCAACGCACGGGTTTACGGCGGCCGCGGGATCGAACAATGTGCTGGATAACGTGGTGGCGCTGGCGGGAAATTCTTCGGCGACTGGCGAGCCGCCGACAGGCCTGGTGCTGGATCTCGATGGAAGCGGGCAAAATCCGCAACAAGGATGGACGGTACGGAACGCGATTGTGATTCCAGCGTGGAACGCGCTGCAGCCGGCGTTGGCGGTGACGACGGCGGGCGGCGCAGTGACGGCGGTGACGGTGGGCAGCGAACACGGCCTAGGATGGGATCCGTACGGAACGAGCGTGCCGGTCGGGTTCAGCGGGTTGTGCTCGGCGCAGGCAACCGCGGCCGTGAATGCAAACGGATCGATTGCAAGCGTGAGCGTGACACAAGGCGGAGTGGGCTGCTCGGCGACTACTACGGCGAGCCTGAATGCGGCGGGGACATGGGATACGGCGGCGCCGGTGAACCTGATCGGCGGACAGAATATGACGTTCTTTGCCGGAAATTTGCTGAAGGGCAGCGGCGGATACACGGTGTGGAACGCAGGAAGCTCGGCGAGTTACGGAACGCAATTGGACGGCGGAGGAGGGACGCTGCCCAGCGGCGGGGCTTACGCCGCTCTGGTCGGGAGCAGTCGAGTTGGGGCGGCTTTCCAGGTGGACCAATTTCCGGGCGCGGACATTGGAGCGAAGATCCAGGCTTGCGTGAACGCTGTGAATGCGAGCTACGGCGGAACATGCGACGCGCGGAACTTCACGGCCAATCTGACGATGGGATCGAATCTAACGATCTCGGCGGGGAATGTGGCGATCCTGCTGCCGTGCGCAACGATTACGACGGCGAACCAGATTATTGTGACGGCGGGGACGCGGAACGTGTCGTTGCGCGGGTGCGCTCTGCGCGGCGGGACGCAGGCAAGCGGGAGCACGGGTGGAACGGCGCTCGCCTACACGGGATCGAGCGCGATGGTGCAGGTGGGCGACGCGACGTATGCGACGGATACGCCGGGCTTCCACATGGACGACGTAGTGATCAACACAACGGGAGCTACAAGCGCGACGGCACAGGGATTGGTCGCGTACCGGACGCAGGAGATGGACTTAGAAAGCTTGTATTTCCTTGGTAACTCGAACCAGACTGGCATGACTTTGGACGGGACCGGGAATTATACGGGCGGCACGTACCTAGATAACGAGTTCAGCGGATTTAATACGGCAGTGAACGCGATAGGACACCAGACTGCCAATCCCGCGACGACGGATTGGGCAAATGCAAGCACATTTGTGCGGCTTCACATCGATTGCCCGACGAGCGGCGGGAATCCGATCAGCGGCACTTACGGGATCAACTTACAACAGGGCGACGGAAACACGTTTACCGGAGGAGATGTAGAGGGATGCTCGACAGCGCTGCACTTAGGACCGAACGCGCAGAACAACACGATTGTAGGGCTGCGGAACGAGAACTCGACGAACCAGGTGGTGGCGGATGCGGGGAGCGCTTACAACAACTGGATGACGGGCGGCACGATGTTCACCGGAAAGCTGACCGACAACGGAACGCGCAACAGCTTCCTCGATACGTTTCACAGGAGTTTCAACGCATTGAATGGTGACTGGTACATGAGCCAGCAGGACGCGACTCTGACCAATCACTTCCGGTTGGGAATTGGGGCGGGGAACGAGCGCGGGCTGCTGAACGAGATCCAGACCGACTATGGCTACCGCTGGCTCTATGGATTCAGCGACGCGACGGGCGGCCAGCAGCTCTATCAGATGCAAGACCTGCTGAACAATGTGTACCGGCTGCAGATCCAGCAGTGGAATTCCGGACAGAGCAGCACCAACAATCAAACGGCGCTAAACGCCGCGGGTACGGGCAATGTGTGCTTCAATTGCTCGACGAATTCCGGCACGGGCGGAGTGACGTTTGCCAGCGGCGGCACTTCACCGGCAGCAGTGGCCACGGTCGACAAGGCCGGAGATGCACAGTTTGTGGGAAATCTTCTGGTCGGCGGGACGACGCAATCGGCGGGAACGCTGTCGCTACGCAACAGTGCCGATGCCGAAGTGGATTACTACCTGTGGCCAGGACTTTCAACGAGCCAGAAAGGATCGTTTACTTACAAGGACTGGAACGGGGCCAGCCAGTGGTACCTGGTGAAGGACGCGAGCAATAACTGGGCGCTTAACTCGGCAACCGGAGGGTTAGACAGCTTCAAGGCCTATCAAAACACAAACAGCGGCGATACGTACATAGACGCGAGTAACTCGACGGGACACATCCGATTGAATTATGAAGGCGGCTCCGGAGCGGAGACGGATATCTATTCAGGATCGAGTTCGAGCCTCGACGCCGCATTTGTAGCGCCGAATGCGATCAAGTTTCCCGGACTGGCAGCTTCGTCGGGGGACTTTTGCCTGCAGATCGATAACTCGGGATATATCACGAATACCGGATCACCCTGCGGGAATGGATCAGGATCCGGCGGCGTGAACGGGACCATCAATTCAGCAAGCTCGGGACAGATTGCGTACTACACGACGAATGGCACGGCGATCGGCGGTATGAATGCAGTTCCACTTGCGTCGGGAGGGACGGGAGCAACGAGCGCAAGCGGCGCGCTGGCGAACCTGGGCGCTCTTTCCGCTGCAGCCACAACCCCACAGACTTTTGCAAGCCGACTGACCGGGCCCTCCATAAATGCCAGCGTCAATACGGAAGTCAATGTAATGGCACCGCCCTACAACGCCGTGGGCGACTGCTTGACTGATGACCACAATGCAATTACGGCTGCTATGACTGCCGCCAACGCGACGAGTCCGCCAGCGGTGGTCTATTTCCCGTTGCCGCCGGGAGGCTGTTACCTAACGAGCACCTTGACGTGGCTTGGTGTGTCCCTGCAAGGCCAGACGCCCGTAGGGATCGCTGGACCAAATACAGCAGGAGTTGAGATTCGGGGGAAGCCGGGGGAGGACGTTGTCGAGGCACCTGATCCCACTTCTGTTACTACTCATGCACCCCACATCTCGTGGTCTATCCGCGACATCGTTTTAAAGGTGGACAACTCGGTTGATGTATCGAATACCGCGCCTTTTCAACATCGCTGGCCGGGTCGCTGGGTACAGGATGCTGCGATGACTGCCAGCAGCGCTGTCATCACTTCTACTCACGCATTGTTTAGCTGTGGCGACACGGGGCAAGCAATTCAGGTCAACGGGGCCGGAGTTAGCGGCGCAAATCTTGTGACGACGATTCTTTCCGTCTTTCCATGCGTGGGAGATTCTCGTTTGGTTCAAACGGTAACTCTCGCTACGGCGGCCTCGACCAATGTCTCGAACGCGGCGGCTTACATCTCCGTTGCCGGCCTGCCCGTGACGCAACACATCGGGAACGCGGCTCTCGCGTTCGACTGCAAAGACGCGAACAGCGCCGACTACACAATGGCTGGTGGCTCCCCAGACAACTTTTTCGATGAGATGACCAATGTCAACTTCATAGCCCTAACCTCTCCCCAAAACTCTTCTGCGGGGCTGTATGTTCAAGGATGCTATGCGCCCTATGAATTACAGACAAAAAACGTCTCCGCCATGTGGGAAACATTTCCTGTAGTCTTCGGTGTTTCCGACTTAAATAGCTATTCTTATAGCGCGCAAGGTTTGCAGGACTACTTGGATTGGGTGGACGGGTGGATTGAGGGAGGCTATCCGTGGATCAGTTATAACAGCGGCGACGGCAGACTTGATAACGTCCAGATGTACGCCAACAGTGGCTACGGGCCACAAATCCTGAACTCCGGTAACACTCTCGGTGACTACACTGGTGGCTGGTACATCAACATTCCAGAGTTTGAATACGATATTACGATTCCAGATCACGGTATGCGTCTAACGGGCGCGGGGATGTACGTTTTGGGAGGCTCTCTAGGAGGTTGGTTCACCAACACTTCAGTTGGCCCAATATGGGATGCTTACGACTCGATATGCGTCAAGTGCTATGTCTACGGGCTGTTTCAGGTAAACGGATTAAGGAACAGGATTGAAGTACGCTCCAACCTTGATGTGGGCGCTCTTGTAGTAGCCAACAACGGCACCGGGAACCAAATTATAGGAACCGGCTACGAAGGGAATCCACTTAACGGGCAACCGGCGAGCCGCTTTGGAACGCTAACCAAATCGATTCTTGACCAGCCGGCAGGCATTCAGACGACAGACTTTCTCCGCAGCGGGAACGTCACCACCCCCTACCCGAATGACAACGATCTGATCTTTGGTCCACAAGACATTAGTAGGGCCGGGGCGAATGGATACCTTGTTGCCGACTCTACGGCGCTCTTTGGCAACTACATGACTGCGCCCAACGGATGGCCCGGAGATGAATTCTTCAGTCTCTACACGCAGAATAAGTACGGACAAATATTTGTTGGTCAGCAGGTTCCAGCGACAAAGGCTATCGCTTATGCCGCTGTGAAGTGCCCCACGGCGAGTACATTCACGCTGACGGTTGGTGCCAACGGGGTAAACATTGCATCGGGAAACCAGACTTGCAGCACAACGGGTTATAACGTGGCAGCGGTGCCGGTCGATTTCACTTCCTACACCGGAGACTACGTGACCCTCGCTGTCACAAGCGGAGCTGCCTATAACGAGATAGGGTGGGTTGCGATTCGGCCATTCCAAGCCGATTACAACGGATACCAACCGGCGGCTATCGGCAACTGCACCGATGGCCAATTTGAGACGGGAGATACGACCGGCGGTCCATCGTGCGCGCAGGTGGCGTACTCACAGATCTCGGGCACGCCTTCGGGGCTAGCTCCGAGCGGCGCGGCTGGCGGCAATCTTGGGGGAAGCTATCCGAACCCAACCGTTAGCGGGATCAACGGCGGAGCGGTGCCGGCTTCGGCAAGCGTGCTGGGGACGAACAATAGCGGGCAGCCGGTGAGCGCGACGGCGGTGCAGATTGTAAGCGCGATTGGCTCGACGCCGGTTGCCAACGCAACGAGCGCGACGAACTTTACGGGCAGCCTGGCCGGCGACGTGGCGGGAACGCAGGGCGCGACGACGGTGAGCAAGATCAATGGCGGGGCGGTTCCGGCGAGCGCCGCGGTGATGGGAACGAACAGCAGCGGGCAGCCGGTGAGCGCGGCGACGACGGGAAGCGGCAGCGTGGTGCTGGCGACGAGCCCGACGCTGTCTGCGCCCACGGTGAGCGGAACGCTGAGCGTGAGTGGAGTGACGAACCTGCAGGGCAACGCGACGTTGCAAAACGGAGCGAACTCGAATCAGACACTGGCGATTCAGCCGGGAACGAGCGCGGACCAGATCGGAGCCGTGCAGTTCAACAACTATTCGGGCACCGCGGAGTGGCAACTGCGCAAAGACGCGACCAACTACCTGCGGGTGACCGATGCAGTGAATTCTCTGGACCGGATAATTCTTCCGGCGAATGCGAATACAACGATTAACGCCGGAGCCGGCGCGAACGCGGTGGTGATCAATAACACGAACGGATCGGGGACGGGCGGGTTCATTGTGTATGAGGGCGGGTCGAATTCTTCGACTGCCGCACTTCAGGTGACGGGCAGCGGCAACACGACGGCGACCGGCTTTCTGCAAGGGAAGTTCATCATGGGGACGGGGACGATGGGCGTGGCAGCGGGCGCGGCAGCTGGATCGAGCCCGACCATTGCGTGCGCGACCAGCCACCTGTGCGACGGAGTGAGCGGGACGGTGACACTGACGACGGGGACGAGTCCGACGACGGGAACACTGGCGACGCTGAACTTCCCGAACACGCACTCGAACCAGGCCAACTGCATTGTGAGCACGCTGAGCGCGACGGGAATGATCACCAGCAACACGTGGACGGAGAGCACGACGGCAATCACGATTACAGCGAACGCGGCGCTGACGGCATCGACGGCCTACACGATCAAGTACTGGTGCGGCGGGTACTAGGAAGACAGGGAACAAGGGACCAAGGGACCAAGGGAACGATGGACGTAGGGACTCGGGACGTAGGGACTCGGGACGTAGGACTTAGGGACTGTGAGACTGAGGGGCTTAGGGGCTAGGGGCCGAAGTGCGAGAGGGACGATGGCGCCCTGAGCGCGACAACGCGGCGGCGAGGGTGCGGCGCACGTAACAAAGATAACCCACATTGATGGATCGAGATGGGAGGTGCGGCTCGGGGGCGGAGTTGCGCCTTCGCTTGGCGCGCGACCTGGGCAGTCGCGCGCCAAGCCTGCGAGTGTGCGCACGAATGCCGGACGAGCAGGAGGGACAGGTGGCGGAAGTGGATGTGGAAGGCGCGGCCGGGATTCCTTCGATGAAGGAGATCTTGAGGAACCTGGACAGAGAGCAGTTGGAGATACTCGGAAAGAATCTGGACGGGCCGTCGGTTCCTAATGGCGGAATCACTGTGGCGATGGCTCTGGCGGAAGCGTTGCTGGTGGTGAGGACGCGCGACGGAAAGCCGACAAATCTGAAGGCCAATGCCGTGCAGCAGGCGTTTGAGCAGAAACGCGGGCAGCGGAATATTGTGCTGAAGGCGCGGCAGATGGGGCTGACGACGTGGGTGGCTGCGCGGTTCTTTCTGAAGACAATCACGCAGCCGGGAACGCTGACGCTGGAAGTGGCGCACACGCAGGAAGCGGCGGAGGACATTTTCCGCATCGTGCACCGGTTTGTGGATTGGCTGCCGGACAGGGTGCGCAGGGGGGCGCTGAGGACGGCACGGTCGAATGTGCGGCAGATCGTGTTTCCGCGGATCGATGCGCAGTATCGCGTAGTGAGCGCGGCTGACCGGAACGCGGGGCGGGGATTGACGGTGCAGAACCTGCACTGCTCGGAGATTGCGCGCTGGCCCGGGGATGCAGCGGAGATTCTGGCGGGACTGCGCGCGGCGCTGGCGCCGGGAGCAGAGATGGTGCTGGAGTCGACGCCAATGGGAGTGGGAGGGTGCTTCCACGAAGAGTGGCTGAAGGCCAATGAGACGGGGATGGTGCGGCACTTTTTTCCGTGGTGGATGGAGCCGCGTTACCGGGCAAGGGCCGTGGCCGAGGCGAGCCTGACCGAGGAAGAGCGGGCGCTGATGGCGGAGCGAGGGCTCGATCTGAAACAGATCGGGTACCGGCGACAGATTCGCGCGGATTTTCGCGGGCTGGCGCGACAGGAGTTTGCCGAAGACGAGGACAGCTGCTTTTTGGCGAGTGGCGAGAGCGTGTTTGAGCTGGCGGCGGTGGAGGCGCGGATGAAGACGGTTCCCGAGCCGGTGAAGCGGAGATGGAATGGGGAGCTGGAGATCTGGCTGCCGCCGGTTAAGGGCAGGGAGTATGTGGTGGCGGTGGATCCGGCGGGAGGCGGGAGCGAAGGCGACTACTCCGCGGCCGAGGTGCTGGAGATCGAGACGGGCTTGCAGTGCGCAGAGTTTGCCGGGCACCTGGGCGGGCTGGAACTGGCGCGGTTTGTGACCGAGCTGGCGACGGAATACAACGGCGCGTGGCTAGTGGTGGAGCGGAATAACCACGGGAGCGGCGTGCTGGCGCTGGCGGAGACAGCGTGCAAGTATGGGCGAATCTATATGCAGGGCGGACAGGCGGGTTGGCTGACGACGAGCGTGAGCCGACCGGCAATGCTGGGGCGGCTGAATGCTGCACTGGTTGAGGAGCCGGAGCGGTTCCAGAGCCGAAGGCTGCTGGGGGAGTGCCGGAGCTTTGTGCGGCAGGCAAATGGGAGCAGCTGTGCGCAGGCGGGAACGTATGACGACCGGGTGATGGCCATGGCGATGGGGCTGGCGGCGAGGGCGGAGCTGGCGGGGCGGGCAGGGGGTAAGGGTGCGAGATAGCGAGAAAGACAGGGAATAGGGAGTAGCCAATAGGGAATAGTGAAACGGAGAACGAGGGAGCAGGGTAGCCAGTTGGCGGGTTTGCGTGCGCTGGCGCACACGTTGGCGAGTTGGCGGGTTCGCGCATTGCGGAACTTCCCGCGTTTTTCCGACAAATCCGGCAAGTCGGAACCAAAACAGCAAAGGATGCAACAACATGGATTTGGGCTTTGACAGGAGAGGCGATTTGGCGGTACATTAGGCGAACAAAAGGCGAAAAACTAGAGACGCCTCGAATCGTATGCCTACTGCCGCCGCACTTCGTTTGGAGATCGAGCACGCGCTCGAACGCAAGTTTCCCGCGGCGCTGACGCCTGCGCCGCGCACGATGCACGAGGTTGCGACGACGGGAATTGCGACGGTCGACGAGCTGCTGCATGGCGGGCTGCCGGTGGGGGTGATCAGTGAGCTGACAGGAGCCGCGTCGTCGGGGCGGACGAGCCTGGCGCTCCAGTTTGTGGCGCAGAGGACGGCGGAGGGACGGGCGTGCGCGTGGGTCGACGTATCGGACGCGTTCGATCCTGAGTCGGCCGCGGCGAATGGGGTGCGGCTGAAGCAACTGCTGTGGATGCTGTGTGGGGCAAGCCACCCCATCGGGCACAAATCGCCCGCTGGGGGCCCCGGTAGGGAGCGAGGGAGCGAGGGAGCTAGATCCCACCCTTCGCGCGATCAGACGGCGCGAAAGTGTGGGGCAACCACACGGTGGGTGGTGAGTCCAAACTGGGCGCGATTGGACCAGGGGTTGCGCGCGACGGACCTGCTGCTGCAGGCCGGGGGATTTGCGGCGATTGTGCTCGACCTGGGCGATACGGCACCGGAGCAAGCGAGCCGCATTCCGCTGGCGACGTGGTTCCGATACAGGCAGGCGGCGGAGCGGACGCAGTGCAGCCTGGTTGTTGTAGGCGCGCGCGGTTATGCAAAGTCGGCTGCAGCGGTGGTGCTGGAGTGCTCGGCGCGGAACGCGGAGCCAGCGGGCGGAACGGTGCTGCGGGGCTTCGAGTTTGCGGTGCGGCGCGAGAGAGAGCGGCAGGCACCGATTGAGATCACGACGCGGAAGCCGCCGATGGCGACCTGGCAGGCAAACGCGGCGTGGGACACCGACGCGGGGAGGCTTGCATGAATGGCAAGCTTTTTGCATGCGCATGGGCGGCGGAGTTTCCCACGCAGGCACTGCTGCGGCTGCGGACCGATTGGCAGACGGAGCCGGTGGTGGTGCTGGATGGGCGCGCGCCCGAGGAGTGGGTCTGCTCACTGAATCGGCTGGCCAAGCGGAGGGGCGCGGCGGCGGGGATGACGCGGCTCGAAGCCGAGAGCATGCAAGGGCTACGGCTGCTCAAGCGCTCGGCGGAGTGCGAGGCGGCGGCGCGGGCGGTGATGCTCGAGTGCGCGGCGAAGTTTTCTCCGCGGATCGAAGAGGTGAGCGGCGGCGCGGGCTTGAATGAGGCGAGCACGCTTGGGGCAGGTGGCGGAACGGCGTGCGCGTTTGTGCTGGACATTGCAGGCACGGAGCGGCTGTTTGGGCCGCCGGCACAGTTGGCGGAACGGCTGAGGGAGGAGTTGGCCGCGGCTGGGTTTCGCGCGGCTATTGCGGTGAGCGCGAACTACCATGCAGCGCGGATGAAGGCTGCGAGCATGCGCGGGATCGCCGTGATTGCCGAAGGCGCGGAGGCGGAGGCACTTGCGAAGCTGCCAATTGCGGCATTGGGACTGGACGAAGAGTGCGCGGCGACCTTTGCGCTGTGGGGCATTGGCACGCTGGGTGAGTTGGCTGCGCTGCCGGAGTCGGAGCTGGTGGCGCGGATGGGGCCGCAGGCGCGACGTTGGCGGGCGCTGGCGCACGGCGAGGCGGAGCACACGTTCGAACCGATCGAGGCGGAGTTTGCGCTCAAGGAATTTTGCGAGTTCGAGACACCGGTGGAGCAGATCGATTCCCTGCTCTTTGTGGGCGCACGGATGATCGATTGCCTGGTGACGCGAGCTGCGGGACGAGCGCTGGCGCTGCGCTCGCTGACGGCCGAGATGGGACTGGAGGGCGGAGGGACGCATGGTTGCGCGATCCGGCCGGCGGTGCCGACGATCGACCGGAAATTTCTGCTCAAGCTGCTGCAACTGGAGATTGGAACGCATCCGCCGCAGGCGGCGGTGGTGCGGCTCACGCTCCGGGCGGAGGCGGGAGCGCAGAGCAAGGTGCAACTGGGATTGTTTGCGCCGCAGACGCCCGAGCCCTCGCGGCTGGATGTGACGCTGGCGCGGTTGCGGGCGATGGTGGGCGAGGAGCGCGTGGGGTCGCCGGTGCTTGAGGATACGCATCGCGCGGGCGGATTCCGGATGGAGGGGTTTGCTATCCCAGATCCCAAAGTCGGGACCTCCACCCCACGGACGAAGACCAGTCCGTGGGGACCCCGGACCTGGGGCACCCATAATCGTGGCGAAGCGGAGATGGAGGCGACGCCACGGATGGCGCTGCGGCGGGTGAGGCCGGCGCGGTCGGTGCGGGTGACGGTGTGCGCGGCGAAGCCGGCGGTTTTTCGCGACCAGGAAAATTCTTACGAGATTGCGGCGGCGTATGGGCCGTGGAGGACGAGCGGTTGCTGGTGGGCGATGGAGGCGTGGGACGCGGAGGAGTGGGATGTGCTGGCGGTGCGCTCAGAAAAGCTTCCCTCAGGGGCTAAAGCCCCAACCTATTTGGCTGATCATACGGCACGGCTAAAGCCGTGCCCTGATACAAAACTCGCCGATGATCAGGCTCGTCAGCAAGTTTTAAAGCAGAGCCATTTCAATATGTGCGATTCAGCAACTTTTTCCAGCTGTGGCGGTGGCGCGACGATCGCGTGCCTGCTGACGCGCGATCGGGCGCGGAATGCGTGGCGGCTGGAGGCGTTTTACGACTGACCAAAGCATCGATATTCCGAATACGCACTCGGTGCCGAACACGTTCGCCCGGGACACCAGTTTGCCATCCGAACGATGCGTACAGGCCTGCGGCTGCGGGGGAGCCGTGCGCAGGTACGACGGCGCGTGCCGCGGCGTTGGCGCGAGACGGCGAATACATCGAGCTGCACGCGACGAGCGCATTCAGCTTTCTTGCCGGAGCGACGCTGCCAGAGCAGTTGATCCAGCGCGCAGTGGAGCTGGAGATGCCGGCGATGGCGCTGGCCGACCGGAACGGCGTGTACGGCGCGGCGCGCTTTCATACGGCGGCGCAACCGTGCCGCGTGAAGGCGCACATTGGCGCGGAGATTGCCGTGTCATCGCTGGGCAGCCGCGCGACGCCGCCGGAATGGCTGCCGCACCAGTTTCCCGAGGAGCCGGCACGGGTGGTGCTGTTGTGCGCGTCGCAGGTGGGCTACCAGAACCTGTGCCAACTGATTACGCGTTTCAAGATGAGGGAGGCGACGAAGGCCGAGGGCGCGGCAACGGTTGAGGACCTGGAGGAATTTTCGGCCGGACTGATTTGCCTGATGGGCGGTGAGGAAGGTCCGCTGGCGGCGGCGCTCGCGCGCGGCGGAGAATGCGAGGCGCGGAAGACGGCCGAGCGGCTGACGGCGATTTACGGACGCGGCAATTTGTATCTCGAATTGCAGCGGCACCAGGAGCGCGAAGAGGAGTGCCGCAACCAGGCTCTTCTCAGAATTGCAGAGAGCCTGGGCCTGCCGGTGATTGCGACCAACGGCGTGCGCTATGCGGAAGAGAAGGACCGCGAGATGCTCGACGTGTTCACGGCGATTCGCCATCACGCGACGCTCGACCAGGCGGGGCGGCTGCTCGCACGCAACGATGCGCGGCACTTGCGCACGGCGCGCGAGATGGCGGCGCTGTTCCGCGACATTCCCGAGGCGATTGCCAACACGCGCATTGTGAGCGACAGGCTGGAATTCACGCTCGCAAATCTGGGCTACGAATTTCCGCATTACCCGATGCCAGAGGGCGAGACGATGGACAGCTTTCTGGCCAAGCGCGTGGAAGAGGGCGTGCGCAAGCGGTACGGATCTCCGGCGAAGCGGCATTTGCTCGCGAAGGCGCGGGCGCAGGTGCGGCACGAGCTGGCGCTGATCGCGAAGCTGGGGTTTGCCGGGTACTTTCTGATCGTGTGGGACATTATTCGCTACTGCCAGTGGCGCGGATTTCTGGTGCAGGGACGCGGGTCGGCGGCGAATTCTGCGGTGTGTTATGCGCTGGAGATTACGGCGGTGGATCCGGTGGGGATGGAGCTTTTGTTCGAGCGATTCCTGAGCGAGAATCGCGGCGAGTGGCCGGACATCGATCTCGACCTGGCATCGGGCGACGAGCGCGAGCAGGTGATCCAGTATGTGTACGAGCGTTACGGCGGGCTGGGCGCGGCGATGACGGCGAATGTGATCACGTATCACGGGCGGTCATCGGCGCGCGAGGTGGGCAAGGCGCTGGGATTCGAGGAGGAGCAGTCGGCGCGGCTGTCAGGGTTGATGGGCCACTGGGAGTGGCGCGGCCCGAACGACACGATGGAGAAGCATTTTGCGCAGGCGGGCTTCGACGTGCGGCATCCGCGGATTGCGCGCTATCTGGATCTATGCCTGCGCATGAAGAATCTGCCGCGGCATCTGGGGCAGCACTCGGGCGGCATGGTGATTTGCGCGGGGCTTTTAAATCGCGTGGTGCCGATTGAGCGCGCGTCGATGCCGGGCCGGACGGTGGTGCAGTGGGACAAGGAGGATTGCGCGGACCTGGGGCTGATCAAGGTGGACCTGCTGGGGCTGGGGATGATGGCGGCGCTGAAGGAGTCGATTGAATTGATCCCGCGGCACTACGGCAAGCAGGTGGACCTGGCGCTGCTGCCAGAGGATCCGCTGGTGTACGAGACGCTGTGCAAAGCGGACACGGTGGGCATGTTCCAGGTGGAGAGCCGCGCGCAGATGGCGTCGATTCCGCACAACGCGCCGGTGCGTTTTTACGACCTAGTGGTGCAGGTGGCGATCATCCGGCCGGGGCCGATTGTGGGCAAGATGATGCATCCATATATGCGGCGCAGGCAGGGCAAGGAGGAAGTGACGTATCCGCACCCGCTGCTGGAGCCAGTGCTGAAGCGGACGCTGGGCGTGCCGCTGTTTCAGGAGCAACTGCTGCGCATGGCGATGACAGTGGCGAGCTTCACGGGCGCTGAGGCCGAAGAGTTGCGGCGCGCGGTGGGCATGCGACGCTCGATGCAGCGGATGAAGGACCTGGAAGGACGGCTGCGCGCGGGGATGACGCGCAATGGCGTGGATGCGGCGGCGCAGGACAACATTGTGCAGGGGATCTCGTCGTTTGCCATGTATGGATTTCCCGAGAGCCACGCGGCGAGCTTCGCGCTGATCGCGTATGCGTCGGCGTATTTGAAGGTGCATTACCTGGCGGCGTTCACATGCGGATTGCTGAACAACCAGCCGATGGGGTTCTATTCGCCGGCGGTGCTGGTGAAGGATGCGCAGCGGCACGGGCTGCGGGTGAGGCCGATCGACGTGCAGCGGTCGGAGTGGCTGTGCAGTTTGGAGAAGGAAGAGAATGGGTCGGTCTCGCTGCGGCTGGGGATGAATTACGCGAAGGGATTACGGCAGAGCTCGGCAGAGGCGCTGATGGCAGCGCGCGGCGCGGGAGGATTCGCGAGCGTGGACGATCTGACGCGGCGTGTGCCGGAGCTGAACCGCAAAGAGCTGGTGGCGCTGGCGCAGATTGGCGCGCTGAATGCGCTGGGTGAGGTGGAGCATCGGCGCGATGCACTGTGGCAGGTAGAGTGGGCGGGAAGACCGGTAGGGCCGCTGCTGCGCGGAGCGGAGGCGGAGAGTGGGCGTGAGCGAAATGCGGCGCGAGACGAAAAGGAGTTGGGCGGGGCGTCAGCGCGGGGTGAGAAAAATTCCGGCGGTAGGGCCGCAATGCCGTTGAGGCAGATGACGACGGAGGAGCGGCTGGCGGCGGATTATGCGGGGACGGGACTGACGACAGGACCGCATCCCATGGCGTATCACCGCGCGGCGCTGCGTGCGGAGGGGATTTTTTCGGCGAGGGATCTGGAGGCGTTGAGGAGCGGCAGGCGCGTTGCGATTGCCGGATGCGTGATTGCGCGGCAGCGGCCGGGCACGGCCAAGGGATTTGTGTTTTTGTCGCTCGAGGACGAGACGGGAATCGCCAACGTGATTCTGACGCCGGATGTGTTTGAGCGCGACCGGCTGGTGGTGACGCGGAACCGATTCCTGCGCATCGAGGGGCCGGTGCAGAACCAGGAGGGCGTGATTCATGTGAAGGCACAGCGAATAGTGCCGCTGGAGGTTACGCGAGTGGAGGTGGGGTCGAGGGATTTTCACTAATGCAGCTTCTAGCCACTAGCTTCTAGCTTTTAGCTCCCCTTGCAACGACCTGCAGCTTCACCTCATCCGCTTAGCCCGCGCAGCACGAACAGGCTAGGAGCTAGAAGCTAGTGGCTAGAAGCTGCCATTGCAGTTCCCTGCCCCGGAATTGCGCAAGCGGGCAAATCCCCCTACAATATTGAAAGAGAAGAATTATAGGAAAGGTCTGTTTTTAGATGCCCAAGGAAAAGATTCATCCCAATTACGCCGCGGTGCGGGTGATGTGCGCCTGCGGAAACAGCTTTGAGACGCGGTCGACCCACAAGGGCGACATTCACGTGGAAATTTGCTCGGTTTGCCACCCGTTCTTTACAGGCAAACAACGGTTGGTCGACACGGCGGGACGCGTGGAGCGGTTCCGGCGGAAGTACGCGAAGAGCGACAAGGCAATCGCGGCGGACGCGGCGAAGTAAGCCGAGGCAAGGAGTTGGACCAGTGAGCCTCCGCTGCGGCGGAGGCTCACGTTTGTTTGGAGGAAGTCGCCGCTCGCTGCCGATGACGAGGAGCTCAACGAAATGCCACGCCGCGGATTCACGGTGAAGAAGAACTGGGACAACCCGGTAGAACACGCGATGCCTGCGGAGGCGCGGGTTCCGGCGGAGGTACGGCTGGGCGCGGTGGTTGTGCGGCCGGCGACAGTTCTGGCGCCAATGGCAGGCGTGACGGACACGGTGTTCCGGCGATTCATCCGGCATGCGAGTTTGTTTTCGGCCTCTGGAGCAGCTGAATCCCACCCTAGCCACAAAGACAAAGACGCCGCGACGGTGGAACACCCGCAATCCCAGGTCTCAAATTCGAGACCAGGGGCACCCACACCCGCACCTAATTCTGTCGACGAGTCGCAAATCGATGCTGCGATCAGCAATGTGGAGTCGGGGTGCGGGCTCATCATGACCGAGTTCACGTCTGCGGATGGGCTGGCGCGGATGCGGGAGACGAAGCGGCGGCGGTATCTGACGTTCTACGACGATGAGCATCCGATCGGAGCGCAACTGTTCGGTTCGAATCCCGAGACACTGGCGGAAGCGGCACGCATTGTGCAAGAGACAGGCTTCGACACGGTGGATTTGAATCTGGGCTGCCCGGCGAAGCGCGTGGTGGGGTCGAACGGAGGGTCGGGTTTGTTGCGCGATCTGCCGAAGATCGGCGAGATTTTCCGGGCGATCCGCAAGGCAGTGACGATTCCCTTCACGGTGAAGTTCCGCATGGGCTGGAACGACGAGCAGATTGTGTGCGTGGAGCTGGCGCGGATGGCCGAGGCCGAGGGGCTGAACGGCCTGGCGCTGCATGCGCGGACGCGCGAACAGGGCTACAGCGGGCAGGCGCAATGGCATTGGATTGCCGAAGTGAAGCGGGCGGTGGGGATTCCGGTAATGGGCAACGGCGATATCCGTACGCCGGAGGACGCGGCTGCGATGGTGGCTCAAACCGGCTGTGACGCGGTGATGATCGGGCGGGCGGCGCCGGCGAATCCGTGGATCTTCAGGCAGATTGCGCAGTACACGGCGATGGGCAGCTACGAGCGGCCGATGAATCAGGATCGATATAGAATGATTCGCGCCTACTTCGAGATGCTGCTGGCAGAGGCCGAAGCGACCAAAGATCTGCCGCGCGACGCGAGGATGGGCGATCCGGTGGGAAAGATGAAGCAATTTGCCACGTGGTTTACGCACGGTGTGCCGGGCGGCGCCAAGCTGCGCGCAGCAATTTACCAGGCGCGAACGGGGCCGGACGTGCTGGGCGAGGTGGAGCGCTTCTTTGCGGCGCGGACTGCGGCGGGCGAATCGGCGGGGCCGGAAGATTCAGAAGAGGCAGAGTTCCCGGATGCAGCGTTGGTGTGCGACTGACGCGACTGCGCTGAACAATCCCTCGTTGAAGGAGCAACCGCAGATCCTTCGACTCCGTCTCGCTAACGCGAATCGTCGCTCAGGATGACAACTCATTGATTATTGCGTTTTGTGCGATCAAAGGCGCGCATTTTCCACATTCGGGCACGGGGTGTGCACCGGGTGCGCGAGAAGCTGAGTGCGCTAGGCTGGAAAAACGATATGACGGAATGCGCGATTTGCGATGGGGTGGGCCTGGTTCGGGTGATGGATGCGGCCGGGCACTGGGTGAGCCGCCCATGCGAGTGCCAGGCGGCGGAGCGGGAACAGCGAAGGATCCAGGCGGCGCAGATTCCGGCGCGGTACAAGGATTGCACGCTGGACGCCTTCGATCCCTCCTATCCCGGCGCTGACCCCTCGCTGGGCAGGGCGCTTCAGAAGGCGCGGAAATTCGCGGAGACCTATCCTGTTGACACGGCGGGACGCGGGCTGCTCTTTGTCGGCTCAGCGGGTTTGGGTAAGACTCACCTGGCGGCCGGCATTCTGCGGCGCCTGATCCAGGAACGTGGAGTGAAGGGGCTGTTCTGCGACTATCGGGAACTGCTGAAGAGCATCCAGAACAGCTATAACTCCGAGGTGCGGACGACGGAGCTTGAGCTGCTGAAGCCGGTATTTGCCGCCGAGGTGCTGGTGCTGGACGACCTGGGCGCGCAAAAGCCCAACGAGTGGGTGTGGGACACGGTGGCGCTGATCCTGAACACGCGCTACAACGACCGCCAGACCACCATCATTACAACGAATTATCCGGACTTGCCGGCAGGAGCAGGCGCAAAGTTTGACAGGACCGGGGCCAAAGCCGCCGTCCTTGAAGACACGCTGGGCGACCGAATCGGCGACCGGATGAGATCGCGGCTGGCCGAGATGTGCGTCCGCGTGGAGATGCAGGGCGATGACTTCCGGCAATCGGTAAAGAGGGCGCGGTTCGGGTGACGAAGGCAGCTTCTAGCTTCTAGCTTCTAGCTCCTAGCCTCTTGCGTCGGCGCCCTTCCGCGGGGAAAACTACCAGAACGCGACAAGGCTCAAGAGAATCACGAGCATGGCGGCGATGGTGAGGCCCTGGTAGGCCCTTTCGGCGAGCAGGCTGGGCTGCGCAGAGTCGCTTATGCGGGTGGGTGGCGAGGTGAATGCGTGGCTTGGGGAGGGATGCATTGGCTGGCCTGCCTTTGAAATGCAATTCGATAAGGATTACGGCGCGATCACGTTGCTGGTTCCCTTGTCTTGAGGTTGAGTCTTCAAGAGACCCGCCAACACCGGCTTGCCGGCATTGAGATCTCTTTTGTCAGCTTAGACGCGAGAGACATGCGCTGGATTCAAAGAAGAATGTAGATTGAATGAAAAACTCTCCGTGCGCGCCGGAATGGCGGCACGGAAGTGCGAGGTGCGGCCACGGTCGATAGTGGAAGGGCCGCGAGGCAGGAGTGGAAGGGCCGCGAGGCAGGCAAAAACGGGTGTACAATCGCGCTCGTGAGCACAGGTCCACAACTCATTCGTCCTGCCGAGGCGCAGGAGCGCAATTGGCTGCCGGTAGCGATCGCTGTGGCGATTGTGCTGGCGGTGGCGGTGGGACTGGTGCTGATCTTTGAGCACGGGAAGAGCGCGCCCGCAGCGACGCCGATCTCCGCGGCCCTGGACCCGTACGCGGGGAATCTGCCGATCAGCAACCTCGAGATGAGCGAGTCAGCGAACCTTGCCGGCGGGAAAGTGACCTATGTCGATGGGTCGGTCAGCAATACAGGAAGCCGGACGGTGACTGCGATCACCGTGCAGGTGCTCTTTCGCGATCCGGCTCACGAAGTGGCGCAAAACGAAACCGAGCCGCTGAAGATCATTCGCACGCGGCAACCCTATGTGGATGTGGAGCCGGTGTCGGCCTCACCCCTGAAGCCGGGCGACAGCGCAGACTTCCGATTGGTGTTCGACACAGTTGCGCAGGACTGGGATGGCGCTTTCCCAGAGATCCGGATCATTCACGTCGACTCGAAGTAGGGCACGTGGACTCGAAGTAGAGCGAGGATTTCGGGGGCAGAGTAGAAACTACGCAAACGTGCAAAATTTACCCGCAAACAGGGGTATACAGGGCGCGAAACGCACCGACTCCGCACCGAACCCGCCCCATCGAATGACTTTATTTTCAACTAGATAGGTGTTTTCCCAATCCCTCTCCACTTTTGGCACCGGTATTGCTCTTACTAAGGGCAAGCGGATAGCAGGCTCAACCTGCGAGCGCGACTTTATAGCCGCGAACCAAGAGGGATTGAACCGATGATGAAATCTGCGAATGAAGTGAAATTGTTTCCCCGCCATCTGGCAGTGATTGTGTTGGCATCAGCGATCGCGATTCCCGTTTGGGCCCAGGATCAGGTGTCAACTGGCACATCGTCCGGGGTTTCGACACAGAGCACGGCCTCTTCTTCAAACACGCAAGCTCAGCCCTCCCCCATGCCGATGACCGAACAGCCGTTGAGCGCCTCGAAGGAAGGTTTCTGGGGCCGCATCTATCCCTTTGCCCGCAAGAAGTGGGTGAAGAGACAGACAGATCCGATTAACGACCGGCTCAGCGAACTGGATGATCTGAACGCCAAGAACGCGCAGTACATCAAGGACGTGGATGCGCGGGCGCAGGCGGGAATCCGGAAGGCGCAGTCCGCGGCCGATGCGGCGAACCAGTTGGCGATGGCTGCCAACACGCAGGCGGAGAACGCCAACAGCGCCGCCCAATCAGCGTCGACTCACGTGAACCAGATCAACAGCACAGTGAACGGCCTCGATCAGTACAGCCAAGCGACGGACATTGTGATCAAGTTCCATGGGTCGAACCCGACGCTGACTTCGGATTCGAAGGAGGATTTGGATCGGCTAGCCTCAAGCCTTACCGGGCGCGAAGGCTACATCCTGGAAATGGACGCGCACTCGCCTCTGGCGGGTAGCGCAGGCATACAGAGTTCCGAGCGCCTGTCAGAAGCAGTCAAGCGCTATCTTGTGACGGAACATCAGATTCCCGTCTACCGCATGCACTCCGTGGCCCTCGGCAATGAAGCAGAGGTGGCCTCAACCGGAACCGGCGATCAAGACCAAAAGCCGGAACGGATTCGGGTCAGCAGCGTGCATCTGCGGTTGATGGAAAACAGTTTGGCGGCCCGGGCAGGAGCGTCACCCCAAAGCGCTCCCGTCGCAGCTGGCGCAGAGCAGCCGTAACATAGCGGCCAACTCCTCCCCCGAGGCTCTGCTCCTGCGCCAACGGCCACCCCGCCGTTAGGCCGCCAACCAAGCTCTCGCAACGCGAGAGAACCAAGGCAACTTGGCCCCCGTGGAAACGGGGGCCGTTTTTTTTGATACAGGGAACAAGGGGACCAAGGAACAAGGTGCCGAGGGAACGAGTCTCAGGTGTCCGGCGGCGGACTCGCTTACCGGAATGCTAACCATTTGCGTCAGTATTACATATGTTATAATGATAAGAATGGGGGATCGGTGCCGATGATTAAGCTCAAGGTGACAACGGTGGGAAGTTCCGCGGGAATCGTGCTGCCCAAGGAAGCCCTGGCGATTTTGAAGGTCGCGAAAGGCGACTCAGTGTTTTTAACTGAGTCGCCGGACGGCGTTCGGATCACTCCGTATGACCCAGCGTTTGAGGAACAGATGTCGCTGGCGCGAAGCTTCATGCGAGAGCGGCGCGATGTATTGAGGGAGCTCGCGAAGTGAGCGACGAGGAATGGCGCTGGGTAGGAAAGGAAGTGGTTCTTGCAATTCACGATGAGCAGCTCGCGGAGCATGGCGGCATGAAAGGGCTGCGAGATGAATCTTTGCTGCTTTCGGCCCTCGCCCGCCCACAGAATCTCGCGGCATACGGGAGTCCGGATGTCGCCGATCTTGCGGCTTCCTACGCTGTTGGCATTGCCCGCAACCACGCATTCATCGACGGAAACAAGCGCACGGCCTTAGTTGTGGCGGCCGGCGTGTTCCTGCCATTGAACGGCTACAAGCTCACTGCCAGCGATGGGGAGACCGTGAGGGTGATGCTGTCGGTTGCAGACGGCTCGATGGCGGAGCAAGAGCTGGCATCGTGGATTCGCACTCATAGCACCCCATTACCGCCTGTATGACAATCTTCTTCGTGATGGCAGCGCAAGTTCAGCACGCTACAATGCTTCCATCGCACGCATGGAGGCATGATGACTAATTGGACGCGCAGGATTGTTGTCGCTCTGGTGGGATTGGCGTTTGCAGCGGGATTTGCGGGACGGGTTTGGGCGCAGGGCGCGCCGCCGCAGTCGAGCGCCGGTCAGCCGTACACGATTGAGTACTACTACAAGTGCCAATGGGGCCATCAGCAGGAGTTCCTCGACCTGTTCCTGAAGAACCATTGGCCGCTGCTCAAGAAGATTCAGTCGACGGGGCGGATTCTGTCGCTGAAGATTGAGTCGCCGGCCTACCACACGACCGAGGACGGCCGTTGGGACTACCGCGTGACGATCGTCTACAAAGACTCGACGGTCGCGACGAGCTCGAACCCGGATGAAGCGGCGTTTATCAGGGAGCTTTGGCCGGACCAGGAGACGTACAAGAAGGAAGAGCAGCGGCGATTCGAGATTCTGCTCGGGCACTGGGATTTGCCGGTGACGGATATAACGCCGAAGTAGCAGAGATCAGAGAACAGAGCTCAGAGATCAGTGTCCGCGGGTCAGAGATCGTCGCGGGCCCGCCATTGGCGGACGAGGTCGGCAGCGGCTTCGGGCCAATCGGGAAACTCAAACTGGAATCCGGATTGAAGGAGGCGGCCGGGCACGACGCGGCGGCTTTTGAGGACCAGTTCGGGCTCGGTGCGCAGGAAGAACATCCCGATGGCCAGGAGCGGCGCGGGCGCAGGCAGGCCATTGGGCATCTCCCAAGCCTCGCGCAGCGCGGCCACAAACTCACGGTTGGGCAGCGGATTGGGCGCGGCGAGATTGATTGGGCCGTCGATTTCTTCATGCGCAATGAGGAATTCGAGGGCGCGGGCGAAGTCGGACTCGTGAATCCAGGAAACATATTGGCGGCCGTTGCCTTGGGTTCCGCCCAGGCCGGCGCGGACGAGATTTGAGAGTACGGCGAAGACACTTCCCGGCTCAGGGCCAAAGACGAGCGAGGTGCGCAGCGCGATCCTGCGCGTGCGCGGCGTTTCAGCGGAGAAGAAGGCGGCCTCCCAGTCCTTGACGAGCTGGATGGTCCAATTCCACTTGGCAGGAGCGCGGCGGCGGCGCGAGATCCACTCATTGTCGCCCAGCTCGCCAGTGGCTTCGTCCATGGCCCGGTCAAGTGAGTGCCGGTAGATAGTGGCCGATGAGGCGTTCATCCAGAGGCGCGGCGGATTGGCCAGCATGGCGAAGGCCCGGTGCAGCAGGAGCGTTGGCCCGATGCGCGAATCGTAAAGCTCGCGGCGGTTGCGGGCAGTGTAGCGGCAGTTGATGCTGCGGCCGGAGAGATGGATGCAGACGTCAGCGCCTTCAAGCGTCTCAACCCACGGGCCGAGCTCGATTCCGTCCCAATACACTGTCTGCCAGGGCGCGGTGTACGGCCCACGGGTGAGCACCGTGACGTGATGGCCGCGCTCCTGGAAGAAACGCGCCAACATGCGGCCTACCTGGCCGCTGCCGCCGGGTAGGATGATGCGCAAGGGGCGAGGGCTCAAGAGGCCTAGATTATCCATGCGAAAAGCTTAACGCCCCGACAGGCTTTTGATGGCGCTATTGCCTTGGCGGAAGCGGGTAGGCCTGAGCGAACCGGCGCTGGCGATGGACGCGGATCTCGTGGACGATGACAAACACCACGAGGAAGATGATCAGCAGCGGGCCAAAGAGAATCCAGGGCGAGAACACGAGGTGGTCCTGGCCGATGGAAACGCTGGCCGGAGTGTGGACCGTACCGAACATGGCGACCATGTCCTGATTCACTCTGACGTTTTCGCCCAGCCGGATTGAGCCGAAGAACGAGACGAGGTCGCCACCGATGGCGGAGTTATCGGCTGCGGTCACATTGCCGAAAAAGTTGACGACATCCTGGTGTGCCTGGCCGTCGAGGCGGACGTTGCCGAAGAAGACGACGATGTCGCCTCTCACGTCGCCGTGGGCGTCGACGTTGCAGAAAAAACAGACGGCGTCGTTGACGGGTGCGTCGGGGGTGACTTCAATGTTGTTGAAGAACTGAACCGCGTCATTTTCAGCGCACGCGGGCACAGCGGCGACTGCCAGGGCGGCGCCGAAGAGGCAAAGGGCGAGAAATCTCTTCTGCATGGGCGTCTGATCCTCGCTACAGGCCAATATACGCCACGGAGAGCGAGAAAGTTCCCGCGGAATTCGCATCGGATAACTAGTTTATTTTGAAATATTTACGATGGACTCAGGGCTCGTGTCCACTCCGCGGCGGACGAGACGAGGATATCGGGAGGGATATCCATCAGGTTCTGCGGGCCGAATCCGAAGGCGCAGCCGACGGACCAGGCTCCGGCGTTGCGGGCTGTCTCGACGTCTACTTTGCTGTCGCCGATCATCACAGTCTCGTCGGGTGCGGCGCCGGTCTCTTTCATGAGCGAGCGGAGGCCTTGCGGATCGGGTTTCTTGAGGGGGAAGCTGTCGCCGCCATAGATATGGAGGAAGTAATCGGCGAGGCCCAATCCTTCGCAGATGCCGCGCGCTGGACGCACCGGCTTGTTGGTGAGGACGGCCATGGTTCTGTGCGGGTTGCCGGGCGCGTCATGCAGCTCATGCAATGCCTTGAGCGCGTCGAGAACGCCTTCGTAGGCGTAGGTGAAGTCGAGCTTGTGCTCGCGGTAGTACTGCAGAAAGAACGCGTAGGCTTTGGCGAAGAGATCCTCGTTGACCTGGTCGGAAGCGATGTTACCGGCGAGAGCCAGCGAGCGGCGCACGAGCATGGGCGCGCCGTTGCCGACAAAGCCGGCGATTGCGGGATCGGGCAGAGGGCCCAGGTTGAATTCCCTGAGAGTCGCATTCACGCTGTTGCACAGGTCCTGCGCCGAGTCAATCAGCGTGCCGTCGAGATCGAAGACGAGCAGCTTGAGCCGCTCGACGGGAATGGGGCGAAAGACGCGAATCATCTTCCTTTCAGTTTAAAGGGCGGGCGAGCCGCATTGTTTACACTGAGCAAGCAAAGGAATGGAGAGGAGTTCCGCATGATGAACAAATGTGCGACCGTTCTTGCGGCGCCGCTCATTCTTGCGACGGGGCTCGCGATGGGGCTGGCGATTGGACTGAGTTCCCTTTCCGCGCAGCAGCAGCCGCGTCCGGCTTTCAGCACCGACACGGCAGCGGAGCGCATCCCCAACCTCGGCACGCTCAAGACCGAGCTGAAGCAATATCACGATTGCACATGCAGGTGCGGCTGTTACGCGCACGACCTGGACATGCAGGCCGATCGGGCGATCGAATTCCTGCACCGGCTTGCCACACATCGCGGCCCGCACCAGAAACCGGCGCTGATTCTGGACATCGACGACACCGCGCTGTCGACCTACCCGGAGATGTTGGGTGCGGACTTCGCGTACAACAAGCCCGAATTCGATCAGTGGCTTGATACCGCGCAGGCACCGGCCATTCCAGGCACGTTGCGGCTCTACAAGGAAGCGCAGCGGTTGGGGATAAGCGTCATCTTTATTACGGGCCGTTACGAAACACAGCGCGCCGCAACAGAGCGCAATTTGCGCGCACAGGGTTTCGACAACTGGAAGCTGCTGGTGATGCGCCCGACGGAACCCGGCTCACAGACCATTGGCGCCTTCAAGGCTCAAGCGCGCGGGGAGATTGCCGCGGCGGGTTACACACTTGCCCTCAATGTGGGCGACCAGTGGAGCGACCTGAAGGGCAAGCCGGAAGCGGAGTTTTCGGTGAAATATCCTGACCCGTTCTATTTCATTCCTTAAGGTCTGCTAACAGACCTTAGCATTCCGCTAGTGAATGCGGATGTTGCCGGAACCGGTTCCGATGTGCACGGCCGGCCCTCCGCCGGCAATCGCGCCCTTCAAGTGGTGGTGGTCGGTTGTCCCTTGCGTCACGATCGCACGATCGCAGTGGATGTTGCCTGAGCCAGCCCCGGCATCCAGCGTTAGCGCGGCATTGCCTGTCCAGAGTTCTACACTTCCCGAACCCGTGTTGATGCGCCACGACGCAGCCGGCGTGCCGTCCACCTTGATATTGCCCGATCCGGTTCCGGCACGCAGTCCGCCGTGCAGGTTCTTTAGTTCGATCGATCCTGAGCCTGTTTCGGCCTTTACGTCGCCAGAGCCCGTCTGTGCGGCATCGATGTTGCCCGATCCGGTTTGCACCGTGAATCCGCCTTGCAAGCCCGTAGCGTGAATCGATCCCGAGCCTGTACTCAACCTGGCGTTTGCGCCCACGCCCTCGTCGGTCACGTTGCCTGAGCCTGACGCTGCATCCAGATAGGCATCGGGCGGAGCCTGAATTTCATAGTCGATGCTGATGTTGCCGAGATTGCGGTGATCCCCTCCGAGGCGGACGATGTTGCCGGTCTGCTGGATGGGAGGATGGGCCGCGATCTCCTGAACCATTTCATCGCTTCCGCCCCAGCCCGACTTTACGCGTGCGAAGACATGGACGCGCCCCTCGGGGCCGCTGGTTAGATGGATGGAACCCGAACCGGTGTGGACCGACAGATCGACTTTTCCGGTGACGGTCAGGTCGCGCTCAAATGTCGCTTCGGCGGCTCGCGCCGGAACCGTTGCCGTGAACACAACTGCAACAAATATGGTGACTGCTGCACAAAAAAGCCTCATCGCGCTCCTCATTTTGCCACCCGAATGATTCTACGCACCCGACAGCCCACCGGTTCCATAGAAATGTCAAGCGTGAGGCCACTCCTGACCCCACGCGCACCGTCCAATGCTATCCTCACTGCGAGATGCACGAGCTTCTGCTCATCAAGCCAGTTGCCGTGGCCATGCTGATCCTGGCCAACGCCTACTTTGTCGCGGTCGAATTCGCGCTGATCTCGATCCGCGAAACGCGCGTGGAGCAGTTGCTGGCTGCGCGGGTGCCGGGAGCGCGGGCGGTGCGGAGCCTGCAGCGCAATCTTGACGACCTGCTCCCCGCGGTGCAGCTCGGCGTGACCCTTTGCTCGCTGGCGCTTGGCTGGCTGGGCGAGCCGCTGGCGGCACAGATGCTGGCAGGGTGGATGGGTGCACTGCCCCACGCGAATATCTACGGTCACGTAGTGGCCGTGGCACTCGGATTTGCCATCATCACTTACTTTCACGTTGTGGCCGGCGAACTGGTGCCCAAAGCGCTGGCGCTGCGCCGGGCCGAGGCGCTGGCTGTGGCAGTGGCGCCGCCCATGCTGGTGTTCATGGCCGTCACTCGACCCGCGGTGCGCCTGCTCAGCCGCTCTGCTGCAGCCGTTCTGCACGCGTTCGATATTCCAGCCGGCGAACGTGCCGCTTCCATTCACTCCGCCGAGGAGCTGAAGCTCATCGCGACGGCAGCCAGGCGGCTGGGGCTGCTGCCAGAGTTTCAGGAGATGCTGGTGCACCGCGCTCTGGAACTCGGCGATGTGCCAGTGCGCGAGATCATGACGCCCCGCCAGAAGATTTTCTCCTTGCCGTCTAACATGCTTCTTGAAGATGCATGCATGCGCGTTTTCGGCCGCAATCACTCGCGCATTCCTGTTTACGACGAGGCTCGCGGTCCCGAGTGCATCGTCGGAGCGGTGTATGCGCGGGACCTGGCCCGGCTGTTTTATCTTCGCACGTCGAAGGCCGCGGCTGGCGCGCCAGAGGGCGAGGTTCGGCTCGGGCAGATCATGCACGAGGTGCTGGTGGTGCCAGAGTCGAAGTCGGCACTGGATCTGCTGCGCGACTTCAAGCAGAATCGGCGGCACCTGGCGATCGCGGTAGACGAGTATGGATCGACCGTGGGCCTGGTGACCGCTGAGGATGCGATCGAACAGCTTGCGGGCGAGCTCGAGGACGAATTCGACACACCCTCGCAACCGCTGCTGAGCAGCGCCGGGGGCGCGGTGGTGATGGATGGCAGCGTCAATCTGCGCGACCTGGAAACACAGATGCATTGGAGCTTGCCGCGCGACGGAGGCGTGGAAACGCTGGCGGGGTTCGTGCTGGCGCGTCTGGGGCACATTCCAGAGGCGGGCGAATCCATCGTGTTTGAAGACCGGCGATTGACTGTGGTGGAGATGGATGCGAGGCGCATCGCGAAAATTCGCGTGGAGCCGGTCGAACGAATCTCTCCTGCATCGGAATAGCTGCGGGCAGGCTGAATGCAGGAAATCTGACCTAGGAAGCAGCGAACGCAGGCTGCTGCGCATGGGCCCCGGCAATCGCGGCAGGGGCAAACGACGCCCGTCACGACTGAAGCGGCGCGAAGCTGCTGAGGCGCGTACATCATCCATTAACCTCGCGCAGATGCAAGAACCGGTCTGCATGGATGAGAATAGAAATGGATGAATTCCGCAGACGGCACGAAGAAACGGTTGGCACCCAAAGAGACTGATGCTCACCCATGGACAGTCGAGGAGTTTGAGCGGCTGGTATTCGAGTGCAAGCCCAGAGTCGCGGTTTTCGACTGCGACGGAACCCTTTGGAGCGGCGACGCCGGCTACGGGTTCATGGCATGGTCGCTGGAGCAGGGGCTGGTGTCGCGGTCGACGAACGACTGGATCGATACGCGCTATCGCGCATATCGCGCGGGAGCAGTGAGCGAAGTGGAGATGTGCGGCGAAATGGTGCAGATGTACGCCGGACTGCGTGACAGCGAATTGCAGGCGGCCGCCGCACGATACGTGGAAGAGTTTGTGCGGAAGCGCGTCTTTGCCGAGATGACGGCGCTGGTGGAGAAGATGCGGCAGGCCGGGGTTGAGATTTGGGCTGTGAGCTCGACGAACCGTTGGGTGATCGCTGAAGGTCTGCGCGATTTCGGCATCACAGAGGAGCACATTCTGGCGGCTGAGGTGCGCGTCAAGGACGGCATCATTACCAGCGAGATCGTCGATGTGCCGACGGACGAGGCGAAGGCGGCTGCGCTCAAGCGAGTGGGACTGCCCGCGCCTGATGCCGTGTTTGCCAACTCAATTCACGACCTGGCGATGCTGGAGATGGCGCGATGCCCGTTTCCTGTGAATCCGTCTCCGGCGCTCAAGGAAGCGTGCGCGAAGAGAGGCTGGTGCTACTTCAGGCCCCATGCCGCCGAGGGCGTTGAAGCAGCGGTGGGTGGGGAGTAGATTTGGGATTGCCGGGTCCCCGAATTCCAGCAATTGTTACGGCTGCTGAAACTGGCTTCTGGCGCGTTGATTCTTCAGTTCGCACGCTCTTTTCTGTCATTTAAACTGGAATGCGTGACGGAGGGCCCGCCCAAGCCGAAGAAACATACTCCTGGTCCCGCACTTCGTTTTGTGGCGGCGGCGCTGATCGTTCGTGACCGCGAAGTGCTGATCGGCCAGCGTCGTGCCGACCAGCCCATGGGATCGCTGTGGGAGTTTCCCGGCGGGAAGATTGAGCCGGGAGAGAGTCCGCAGGAGGCGCTGACGCGAGAATTGGTCGAAGAACTGGGCATTCGCGCAGAGGTTGGCCCCGCAGTGACGCGCATTCGCCACAACTATCGCGGTGGCGGCGCTGTGGATCTGCAGTTCTTCGCGGTGCGCAACTTTGCAGGCGACATCGATAACCAAATCTACCAGCAGGTGCGGTGGGTGAAGCTTGAGGAACTGCCCAGCTACAAATTTCTGGCCGCGGATCGCGGGTTGATCCGGGACTTGGCTGCGGGCAAGCTGCTGTAAGGCAAGTGCTGGCTTCTAGCTTCTGGCTCCTAGCTTTTACACTTCAGCTCTCAGCTCTGGACCTTACTGCCCTCAGTGCCCGGGCATCATGCCCCAGAGCATGGCAAACGTCATCCCGATCACGATGATGCTGGTGGCCCAGGCGATCCAGTTCCAGAGGCGCGAGTTCTTGTATTCGCCCATGAGGTCGGCACGGTTGATAAGCAGCAGCATGAGAATGATGACCACGGGAAGCAGGACGCCATTCAGAACCTGCGAAAGAATCGCAACGTTGATCAATTGCGCGTCTGGCAGAACAAGTACTGTGATGGCTCCGCCGGCGATGAGCAACGCGTAAAGCCAGTAAAAGAACGGCGCCTCCTTGAAGCTTTTGTCCACGCCCGATTCGACGCCGAGGCCCTCGCAGACCGTATAGGCCGTGGAGAGCGGCAATATGGAGGCCGCGAAGATCGATGCATTGAAGAGCCCGAAGGCGAAGAGGAGGAAGGCATAATCGCCAGCCAGGGGGCGCATGGCTTCGGCAGCGTCGGCTGCGACCTGAATGGCGCCCATGCCGTGCACGAAGAGCGTGGCCGCACAGGCCACCACGATGAACCAGGCGATAAAATCGGTGAACAAGCAGCCCACAATCACGTCGAGGCGCGAGGCGGCGTAGTCTTTTACGCGAATACCCTTCTCGACAATGGACGATTGGAGGTAGAACTGCATCCAAGGGGAGATGGTCGTGCCGATGACGCCAATGGTCATGTAGATGTAGGCTTTGTCGTGCCAGACCGATGCGGCGGGCAGCTTGATCGTGGCCAACACCGCCTCGTGCCAGTTAGGCTCCGAGAGCACGCCGGCAAAAACATAGGTGATATAGACGAGGGAGGCCACAATAAAGATCTTTTCGGTGCTCTTGTAGTCGCCGCGCAGCACCAGCACCCACACCAGAAACGCGCAGAGGGGCACGGAGATGAGTTTGGAGACGTGGAACAGGTGCATGGAGCCGGCGATGCCGATGAACTCAGTGACCACGTTGGTGTAGTTGACCACGACGAGCAGCACCATGAGGACGACGGTGATGCGCAGGCCGAATTCCTCGCGGATGAGGTCGCTGAGGCCCTTGCCGGTGACCACGCCCATGCGGGAACACATCTCCTGCACCACGATGAGTGCGATGGTGATGGGAATCATGGTCCAGAGGAGGGTGTAGCCGAACTGCGCGCCTGCTTGAGAATAGGTGAGGATGCCGCCGGAGTCGGTATCGACATTGGCGGTAATGAATCCGGGGCCAAGAACGGCCAGAAAAAGCAGGATCCGGATTCGCCAGCGCTTCCACATGGTAATGCGAGTTCCTAGGGTGGATTCATTGTGGTTGAAGATTGCGATTAAAAACTTCCTCACTGACCATAACAGGCCGGAGCCGAATGCGTGAAGCCGGCAAACGAAATCGATGTGCAAGGCGCGATATTGTGCAAGCGCAGACGCTTTGGCGCGGTTGGGCACAGCGTGGTTCGATTAGAATTCCCTTTCACGGCTAGCGCCTTCAGGAGGAACCTCGTATGTACCCATTCAACGCCAAGGTGAATCTCCGTTCCCGGCGGAGATTGCTGGGCTCTCTGGCCACGGCCGCCGGCGTTTCAACGGCTGCGCTGCTGGGGATGAATGCGGCTGGCGCTTCCGCCGCTCCAGGCGAACCGGAGGTTTCGGAAGAGATCTTCGCGCTGGCTCGTCTGCGTAATTACAAGAATCTTCGTTCCTCGAGCTGGGACCGCACTGGCGGCAACGCCGATTGGGTCGCCATCGAGCCGGGCCAGGCGACCACGGTTCTCGATGCAAAAGGCGCTGGGGTGGTCACACACATCTGGTTCACCATCAACTCACCCGATCCCGTGCACTTGAAGAATCTGGTGCTTCGCGCTTGGTGGGATGGCGAACCGACACCCTCCGTCGAGGTTCCCGTTGGCGACTTCTTCGGCCTCGGACTGGGCGAGTATTTCATTTATCAGTCGGCTCTGCTTGCAGTTGCGCCCATGAAGGCTCTGAACGCTTACTTCCAGATGCCTTTCGCGACTGCGGCACGCCTCACGCTGGCAAATGAAGGAACGGTGCGCACGAAGAACCTTTATTTCGCGGTTGACTATGTGGCGCTGGCGAGTCTTCCCCAAGGCTTGGGCCGCTTTCACGCGCAGTATCGCCAGGCCGCGCCGTGCAAAGCAGTTAGGAGCGACGGCAAAAACCTGAGCGGGCGGGACAATTATGTGTTTTTGGAGGCCACGGGGAAAGGACATTTTGTGGGCGTGACGCAGGCCGTGGTGCAGAACGAAAACGGCTGGTTTGGCGAGGGCGATGACATGATTTTTGTCGACGGTGACGCGATGCCCACGATCAACGGCACCGGAACGGAAGATTATTACAACGGCGCCTGGGACTTTGGCGGCGAGCCCTTCGCGAACCTTCACCAGGGCGCCCCCTATATTGCGAACCCCGAGCGCATTGGCGGCCGCTACTGCCTCTATCGCTGGCACATTGAAAGCCCCATCGCGTTTGAGGGGTCCATCCGAGTAACGATCGAACACGGCACGGCGAATGATCGCTCTGACGACTTCTATTCGACGGCGTACTGGTATCAGACCGAGCCGCACGCGCCATTCCCCGCGCTGCCCACGCCAGCGGAGCGGGTTCCAGGGGTGTTCGCGGTGGGCGTAGAGGAGGGCCAGCCGCAGACGTAGCCCGTTTCGCTATGCGCTAGCCGCCAGCACGGGCTCTGTTTGCTGCTCCGCCGCCACGCCGTTGCCGAGCAAGTTCTCGACCACGTCTGCCGCGCTGTAACTGCTGCGCCCCGGCGCAAGGAACTGCACAATCGTATTCAGGTCGTCGCCCACCGTGACCAAAGCCGGTTCAACGAAACCATTCTTGCGCGTCTGCGCGTACCCGATATTTGCCAGCAGAGTATTGCACAGGCACTTGCGTCCCACGGTGTCCTCAATCTTGCCGCCCTTGGCCATGTAGTTTTCTACCGGCTCCGCCGAGCAGCGGTAGCCAATCTGGTCTTCGCCCGCCGCGTACGGCTCGCGCAGATAACCGAGATCGCAGACCCGGTTCCGCCGATCATAGACCTTGCGCTCCGAAGAGGTGCCCTCGAGCTGAGCAACCTTGAACGGAAATCCCGTCGGCGAGGCCAGCGGATCGGTAAACACTTCGCCGGCGCCTGCAATCGCCTGCTCGATCAGCCGCGCTTTCAGGTCTGCCCTCATGCCCGATTCCCGGCTGAACGCAAACGCGGTTCCCACCTGCACTCCAGTCGCACCCTGGTCCAGCGCCTCGCGCAGTTTCATGGGGCTGCCATACCCACCTGCGAGCCAGAAAGGAACTCCCAGAGCCCGCAACTCCTCGATGTTCACCCGGTCGCGCTCGCCATAGAGCGGCTCTCCGGCGGCGTTGAGTTGCAGCTTACCCCGTGGCGGCGCATTGTGCCCGCCTGCTGTCGGGCTCTCGATCACCAGTCCATCAACGCGGCCGCTTGCGCGGCGCAGCATGGTGGCCGCCAAGGTGTTGGAAGAGACGATCGCCAAGAATCTTGGCCGGTCGAGCACCGGCAACGGCCCTTCCGCGTAGTCGGCCGGATCGAGCCGCATTGGCGCGTCCAAATTCGCAGACTGCCCGTGCGCCGCGCCGGTAACGGCCAGGCGGTACTCAGCGGCCTGGTGCGCGGCAAAAGCATCAAGAACACCAGGGATGTGCAGGGGAATTCCCGCACCCATCAGCACATAGCCTACGCCCGCCAACATGGCGCCGTAGATTGAAGGCAAATGGGGGATCTGCACTTTCTCAAGATAGTTGATGCCCACAGGATTGTTGTGGCCTTCCTTCGCCAGAAAAACCTCAACGAAGTTGCTCACGATACAGAGTTCGATGAGCTTGCGCGAATCGTGTTTCTGATGCATGGGAAGCGCTTTGTAAGGCGCACCTGCAGCCGTGCCGCCATGCACGAAATACTCCTGCCAGATGCGTTTCGCCATCTCCTGAAACGGAAACGCGTCCAGTCCACGGCGCATGTGTCCGCCCTGGTCGCCGTCCGCGAGGCGGCGTACAAAGACCGCGTCCAGCGCCGTGCCCGACACAACGCCCAACTGGCCGAGTTTTGAGACGGCCTGAGCGAGGCGCCAATTCGACACACCTACGCCCATTCCGCCCTGAATGATTTTAGGAAATGGGATCATCTATGAATTGTTTCACAGATTTAGTTGCGACCGGAGTTTTTCCCGAAAATTGGCAACAAAAGCATCGTAGGCAATTCAAGGAGATGGAAGAAGAAGGGTCTCGAACGACAGCTGTTTCGACTAGAATCTAAAGCTTTTCGCGCAGAAAGCTGATCACGCGTTCGGCCTGCACCACGCCAACCATGCGGCCCTGCGAGTCAACGACGGGAAGCGCGTGGAGGTTGTATTTGTCGAACATCTCAGCCAGCTCGTTCTGCTTAAGGTCAGGCGGGCAAGAGATGACGCGGGGCTCGGCCAGGACGCTCAGGCGCGATTCAGGTTGAGCCATGACCAAGCGCGCCAGCGGGATGGCCCCGCGAAGCATGCGCTTCTCGTCGAGCAGAAAGACTTCGGTCACGCTTTCCGGATCGCCGTCGAAGCTGCGCAGCGCCTGCACGGCCTGCGCAACGGTGGCATCCACGCCCAGATAGACGAACTCCGTGGTCATGCAGCCGGCGGCGGAGTCCTCGTCGAACTCGAGCAACTCCTCGACCTCCTGCCGCTCCTCCGGCTCCATCTCCTCGAGGATTGCATCGGACTGCTCCTCTGGCAGCTCGGAGAGCAGATCGGCTGCGGCGCCGGGGTCCATCTCTTCCACGATGTCGGCGATGCGCTCTTCGTCGAGCTTTTCGAGCAGCGCCTTTTGCAACTTGGGCTCGACCTCTTCCAGAGTCTCGGCAGCCACCTCCTGGTTGAGTGAGGTGAAGACGGCCTCGCGCTCGGCGGGCGCCAGATCTTCCAGAATGTCGGCCAGCTCAGAGGGATGGATGCCGGCCAGGCGCTCGTGCTCGATGCGCAGTTTGACGCGCCGCGCGGGATCGGGCTCAATGACATCGACAAACTGCCAGGGAATGGCGCGCGCGCTGAACCTGCGCGAGATGGATTCGAGCCGCGCGCGCGGCAAGACGCCTTTGAAAACCCTGCGAAATGCTCCCCTCAGTCCGACTTCGACTTCAGCCACGCGCAGATGGTGAACCGCTCCCTGATCGGTCCATTCCAGATCGACATCGTTGACGCGAACCACTTTTCTGCCGTTGATGTCGATGATCTGGCGGTCGACGAGGTCCCGCTGCAAAAAGAGATAGCTGCCTTCGTCCTTGAGGGGAGCGAGCGCATCAGCCGAGCGCAATTCGAGCGTGCCGGCAGGGGTCTCCATCACTTCCTGCGAAGGCACAATGGAAAGGCCGGAGCGAGTCTTGAGAGCAATCCCTGCCACCCTGCCGCCGTCCGGTCCCGTGGACACCACAATATCCTTGAGCTTGCCCCTCAACTGTCCGTGCGCGTCAGTCACCGGCGTGCCAAGAAGCGCCGTCAGGCTGACGCGGATTGGGGTGCGCTGGTTCATTTGCGGCTCCGTGGAGTAAGTGTCGACCTATCGACCGCAGTTTACTCCCCGAGACGAGGCGCATGCCGGCGTGAATCCGCGCCATGGCCAACGAAAGTAATCCATGTCCGCTTGACACAATCGCATCCAGACTTGAAACTGCCAGCTAGGTTGATGGGGCTCGGGGCGGCGTTTGCTGCGCCCCCAAGTGGAGGCAAAAGGCAGCCAGGTGTCTGGACCGAGTAGAGAACGGCAGAGTTTCCGGCTGAGCTCCACCATGGAAAGCGTCAGCGAGGTGGAAGAGGCCGCGGATCATTTGGCCACCGCGGCAGGCTTGGACGAGGATCAGCGCTTCCACATCGGCATGGCTGTTCGCGAAGCCGCCATCAATGCCGTGCTGCACGGCAACGAGTACGATCCCGCACGGCAGATCGAAGTTTCGCTGGAAAACACAGGTAAGGACCTGGTGATTGTGATTGCCGACCAGGGTCACGGGTTTAATCCTGACAGTGTGCCCGATCCGCTGGCGGCCGAGAACCTTCTCCGCGGCACCGGCCGCGGCATCTTTCTCATCCGGTCTCTCATGGATGAGGTACACTTTCGACAATTGCATCCAGGAACCGAGTTGACGCTGATCAAGCATCTGGCGCCAACGGCCAAAAACACTTAGCATGGTGGCGAGAGCGGGAAGCAATGAATCATCGTTTTTCCCGCGAAGGGGCCGGGCGAGGAGTTTTCCGCAAGCCGGCGGCGGCAAAGATGCTATAACCGAAGTACCAACAAGGAGGGATTTTCCGTGGCACTTGCGATAGCTTCCAGGGAAGTGGATGGCGTCACTGTTTTGGAACTCAGCGGGCGGATCACATTAGGCGAGGGCAGCGTGCAGCTGCGCGACGCCATTCGCGACCTGATCGGCAAAGGGCAGCGAAACATCCTGCTGGATGTGGGCGAAGTGAGCTACATTGACAGCTCGGGCCTGGGTGAACTGGTGAGCGCCTACACCACAGCCAGGAATCAGGGCGCGAAGCTGAAACTGCTCAAACTGACCAAGAAGGTCCACGACCTGCTGCAGTTGACCAAGTTGTATACCGTCTTCGACATCTACGATGACGAGGCCAGCGCCATCGCATCCTTCAAATAGCCCCATTCGGGCGAAGCTCTGAGACAAAAAGGCCATCCCGCTCATCCGGAATGGCCTTTTGCGTGTTCCTCGGCTCGGACGCCCGAGCGGCAGCGCGAATCTAAAAGCTCACGTTGGGCACGGTTTGCGCCGACGGGCTTGCAGTGAAGTAGGCATTGTTCTGGTGGAAGCCGGCAATTCCCGCCCAGATGTTGTTGGGGAATTGCAAAATAAATGTGTTGTAGTCCTGGATTGCGTCGTTGTAGCGCTTGCGCGCCACACTGATCCGGTTCTCGGTGCCCGAAAGCTCATCCTGCAAGCGCATGAATTGATCGCTGGAACGCAGTTGCGGGTAGTTCTCGGTCAGGACGAGAACCTTGGCAAGAGAACCATCGAGCTGATTGTTCGCGGCGATCTTGGCTTCCGGGGTCTGGGCATTCATCAGTCCTTCCCGGGCCTGCGCGATGTCGGCGAACACGCTGCTTTCCTCCTTGGTGAAGCCCTTCACGGTCGACACCAGGTTGGGAATGAGGTCAGCGCGCCGCTCCAGTTGAACATCCACCTCAGACCATGTGGATTTTACTGCCTGATCCTTGGTCACCATCTGATTTCTGGCACTGACATAGCTGCCAAAGACCATGAGGACCACGAGAAGCAGGACGCCCAAAACGGCCAGCGTAATTCCAAGTCCACGGCTCATACAGTTTGATTCTCCTTCGCAAAACAGCTATCGGCTTTCAACTTGTGCCCTGTCGCCTCCTACAGTTCAGAATAAGCTGAAGGCCGAGAGCTGAAAGCCAAGAGTTGAAGTACTACCAACTTCCTCCGGCGCCGCCGCCCCCAAATCCGCCGCCGCCACCACCAAATCCACCGAAACCTCCGCCACCCCCACCGCCGCTGAAACCACCACCGCCGAATCCGCCGCCACCCATCCCGGAGCCTCCACGCCAACCGCCGCGGCCCCAGCCGCCAAAAAACAGACCGGCGCCGAAGAGCATCCTGAGGAGCGAGAATCCGCCGAAAAAGACCAGCACGATGATAAGAAGGATTAGCTTGCCAGCTGACGAACCCTGGTCCACGGGTTGGCTCGGAGCCACAGGCTCATCTTGATTGAGCGTGATTTTGGCGTCGTCGGCGATCACCTTGGCGACTTCGCCCACCGCGAGCGTCACTGCGCCGTCATAATCGCTGGCCTTCAGGTCAGGCACCATCTCGCGGCCGATGTCGCCGGTTTTGCCATCCGGCAGGATCCCTTCCAACCCGTAGCCGACCTCGATGCGGTATTTGTGGTCGGCGACGGCCAGCAGCACCATGGCGTAGCGATTCAGGCCTTTGTTGCCCATTTTCCAGTGGTCTTCAAGCTGGTTTGCATAGTCGGCCGCGTCGTCGCCGTTGAGGTCGTGCACGGTGACGACTGCGATCTGCGCGTTGGCTTGTGAGTGATCAAGTTGTGCACAGATCGAGTCCAGTCGCGCGATCGCTTCAGGCGACAGCACGTGCGCAAAATCGCTCACATAGTCGGTGGGTTGGGGAAGGCTTGCGACGGGCTCGGCGCGCGAGGGAATGGGGAGAAATGTAAAAAGAACCGCCAGCAACGGCGGAAGTACGGCGAAACGCGCGCGGCGAAGGCCTCTCATTCCTATTCCATTGTACGTGGGCGGGGTGCGGCGAGTTCCCGAGGCTCCCGTCGCTGCACGCGCGTATATGTCGAAACACCCTAGGCTCTACACTGGGATAGAAATGAGCCAGAATCCGCTGCCCACGCCCCCAATCGCCCGCAAACGCCACACGGAAACGAAATTGCACGGAGTTGTCCTCGCCGACGATTATGCCTGGCTGCGCGATAAAGAAAACCCGGATGTGGCCGCGTACCTGGAGGCCGAGAACGCCTATGCTGACGCGGTGATGGCGCCCCTCGCCCCACTGCGCGAAACGCTCTACGAGGAGATGCTGAGCCACATCAAGCAGACCGACGTCTCAGTTCCCTACCGCGATGGCGCCTGGTGGTACTACTCGCGCACTGAGGAGGGGCTACAGTACGGCATCCATTGCCGCAAGCGGGGAGGGCCGGCGGGAGCGAATGCCGATGCGGCGGAGGAGGTGCTGCTGGATGGAAATCAGCTGGCGCAGGGGCAAGCGTTTTTTGCGATCGGCGACACCGATATCACGGATGATGGCCGCTGGCTGGCTTATACGACCGACACCAAGGGCTTTCGCCAATACACGCTGCACATCAAGGACCTCGAGACCGGCGAGACTTTGGCGGGCGAGGTGGAGCGTGTGGGGTCCGTAGTCTGGGCGGCGGACAATCGCACGCTTTTTTACACCGTTGAGGACGAACAGCAGAAGCGGCAATACCAATTGTGGCGGCACGGTCTGGGCACACCGCATGCGGAAGATGTGCTGGTCTACCAGGATGACGACGAGCGCTTCAACCTGGCTGCCGGGCGGACGCGCGATGGCAAGTACATCGTGGTGGAGTCGGCAAGCCACACGACGAGCGAGGCGCGGGTGCTGCGAGCGGACGAACCGGCCGGCAGCTTTTCGCTCATCTGCGCGCGCGTGGATGAGCACGAGTACTCGGTCGACCACCGCAACGGGCTATGGTTTATCCGGACGAATGATCGCGGGCGGAACTTCCGGCTGGTGACGGCGCCCGAGGCCACGCCGGGCCGCGAGCACTGGACCGAGCTCATTCCGCACCGCGGCGCGGTGATGCTCGAAGACGTCGATCTCTTCGCGGGGTTCTTCATTACCTGCGAGCGCGAAGACGGGCTGCCGCGGCTGAGGCTATGGAACTTCGCGGGCGAGGGCGCGGAGGCTGCGCCTGCCGGCGAGATCGCCTTTCCCGAGCCGGCCTACAGCGCACACCCGCACATCAATCGCATCTTTGAGACGATGACTTTCCGCTACGCATACCAATCGCTGGTCACGCCAAGCTCGGTGTATGAGTACGACGTATCGACAGGCGCGTCAACGCTGCTCAAGCAACTCGAGATTCCGGGCGGATTCGACCGCACGCTCTACGCAAGCGAGAGGATTCACGCAAAGGCGCCGGATGGGGTCGAAGTTCCGGTCTCGGTTGTGTACCGCAAGGACAAGTTCGCTGGGAACAGCTCGGGCACGAAAAGTTCAGCAGTTTCCCGGGTCCCAGAATCGGGACCCGGGGCACCCAAGAATCCGCTGTACGTGTACGGCTACGGGTCGTATGGCTACTCGTTGCCGCTCGGCTTCAGCTCCAACCGGTTGAGCTTGCTCGATCGCGGCGTGGTGATGGCCTATGCGCATATTCGCGGCGGCGGCGACCTGGGCGAGCCATGGCACGACGCGGGAAAGATGCTGGTGAAACGCAACACTTTCAGCGACTTCATTGCCTGCGTGGAGCACCTGACCGCGCAGGGCTATGGCGATCCGAGGCGCGTAGCGGCTGAGGGCGGATCGGCGGGAGGGTTGCTGATGGGCGCGGTCGCGAACATGCGGCCCGATCTTTTCCGCGCCATTGTTTCGCACGTTCCGTTTGTCGACGTGATGAACACCATGCTCGACGCTTCCCTGCCCCTGACGGTTCCCGAGTACGAAGAGTGGGGCGACCCGAATCAGGAAGAGTATTTCCGATACATGCTGAGTTATTCGCCGTATGACAATTTGCGCGCGGTGAACTATCCCGCGATGCTCGTCAAGACCTCGCTGCACGACAGCCAGGTGATGTATTGGGAGCCGGCGAAGTATGTGGCCAAACTGCGTACGCTGAAGACGGACTCGAATCCGCTGCTGCTGGTGACGAATATGCAGGCCGGGCACGGTGGGGCCAGCGGGCGATACGACTATTTGAAGGAGATTGCGCTGGACTACGCGTTTGTGCTGAGGGAGCTGGGAGTTGTCTAACGATTTGGAAACTCCTGCGTCATTGTGACAGGGAGAGAGCTATGCAAGATGCAAGATGGTCCCTTTTCGCAATGATTCTGGTAGTTTCCGCAACCTGCTTTGGACAGCAAACTGCACCCGCCAATCCGGCGCAACCGCAGTCAACAGCTCCGGTTCGCGATCCAAATTCGACTTCTGCCGATCTCGCTGTGCCGCTATGCCCGGCGAAATTCGACGACAGCCTTGCGACGGACGGAATCGCAGCTCATTTTCGGGATGAAGGTGTTACGCCTCCGGTGGTGAGGCATTCCGTCGAGGCCAAGTTTTCAGATGAGGCGAGGCAGCAAAAACGCAAGGGACAAGAGCTGGACTTTGTCGTCGTGATGGGCCTCGTCGTCAGCAACAACGGCGGGCCTCAGAATATTTGCATAGCGCGATCGGCTGGTTACGGTCTCGATGCCAAGGCGGCGGAAGCGGTCCAGCAATACAAGTTCGCGCCGGCGAGCAAGGATGGCGAGCCGGTCGCCGCACGTCTAAACATCGAGGTAGACTTCAGGCTCTACTAGGCGGGTCCTTCACGGTAATCCGGGTACTACGAGGGCGGCTAGGGGGAAGGATGAAACAGCCGGTCAGGCTCCTTGCAACTCCGCCAGCGTCTTTTCAAGGCTTGCGGCATCTTCGACATTCAGCGATTTCAGCTCGGAATCGATTTGCTTGAGCAGGCCGTAGAGCACTTTGCCGGGGCCGACTTCGATGAAGAGATTTGCGCCAGCAGCTTTCAGCGATTGCATGCAATCGACCCAGCGGACTGTGCCGGTGACCTGGCGAATGAGCGCGTCGCGCGAGGCATCAGCCGTGGTGACGAGGCTGCCTGTGACGTTGGCAGCTACAGGAATTCGCGGATCGTGCATTGAGATTCCAGAGAGCACACGCGCGACTGCCTCCTGCGCTGGCTGCATAAGCGCACAGTGAAATGGAGCGCTGACGGGAAGCATGACGGTACGGCGCGCGCCTTTGGCTTTGCAGAGTGCAGCGGCCCTTTCGACCGCCGTGGCGGCGCCGGAGATGACGGTCTGGCTCGGCGAGTTGAGATTGGCTGCCTGGACCGTCAATCCTGTCTCGCGCGCGGCCTCTTCGCAGGCCTCGGCCACCTGCGCGGCATCGAGCGCAAGAATGGCGGCCATGGCTCCCCGCCCTGCCGGGACCGCCTGCTGCATGGCGTGCCCGCGAGCCTTTACGGCGCGCACCGCGTCGGCAAAGGAGAGCGTGCCAGCGATGACGTGAGCCGACCACTCGCCCAGCGAATGCCCAGCTGCCAGCACCGGCGCAACGCTATGCTCGGCGAGGACGCGCGCCGCTGCCACGCTGACCGTCATGATGGCGGGCTGCGTGTTCTCGGTCAGGCGCAGATCCTCTTCAGGCCCCTCGAAACAGAGGCGCGAAAGCGGGAAGCCGAGCGCCGCATCGGCTTCTGCGAAGGTTTCGGCTGCCAAGGGATATCGTTCGGCGAGCTCGCGGCCCATGCCAACGGCCTGCGAACCCTGCCCTGGAAAGAGAAAGGCGATCTTGTTGGTCATTTCAGTGCGATTTTATCGCGCCGCGCGCGGGCGCTATCCCAGCCTGCAAATTCCGAGGTGCTGCCTGAGCTCAGTTCCAGCGTTTCTTGTCGTCCGCGTCCTCATCGATCCGGTGGCCCTGGCCGTCGAACTTCACGGTGCGGCCCTGCGAGCGCATGTAAACCTCGAATTTGCGGGCCGCGCGGCGACGCTTCCAGCGGTAGTAGCGGTTGCGCAAACCAAACCACTTTTCGCTGAGCATGAAGGAGATTCCGCGCCGCGGCGCCATGCGCACAAAGGCGAAACCGGCAAGGGCTCCGCCAAGTTGTGCGAAGGCATACATTCGTTCCTGGCCAAAGAGCATGGCGACGGCAACGAGCGCATAAATCGCCACCATGTAGCGCGCCTTGATGCCGATGACGAAGAACAGGAGAAACTGCGTGTCGCCGTAAAGGAGCCCAATGGCCACCAGCAATCCGAAGATTCCGCCAAAGCAGCCGAAGAGCGGGTTGACGTTGAGGAGCAGCGAGGGGGCAAGCGTACTTGAAACCACATAAAGCACGAGCGCCGCCGCGGCCGTGCCCAGCACGGAAACCGCATAGAGGCTCATGACCCAGTTGGCATCGTGAAAGGCCTCGAGAAATCCGGCGAGAAACCACAGCGAGAGCAGCTCGAAAAGCGTTCCAAGAATCATTCCCGGAGGATGGATGAGGCTGTAGGTGAGGGGCTGCCAGAGGGCGCCGTGCATGAACGATTTGGGATCGAAGACGAGCGAGCCGGCAATCCTTCCAGCGGAGGAAGACGCCAGGGTCGCCAGCAACAGCACAAAGTATGCGGCCAGGTTGATGAGGATCAGGCGGCGCGTTGCGCCCTTGAAGTCGGGGAAGGCAAACGGACTGGAGCCAAATCTCGGCATCGTAGTCAACAGGGTAAACGCTCAAGCGCGCCGGTGTCATGGCGCCCGAGCGTAAGGCGCACAGGAGCGCCTGCGGAGTACAAATGACCGTGCGAAGCAGGCTGCACCAGGAATGGAGCACGGCCGGAAATCCGCCTGACGAGTGCATCGTCTAACGGATATGAAGCATCTTTCCCGGAGAGGAAACCGCTGGCTTCAAGCACCCCGTTTGGCTCTTGACCTGAGGCCGGGTTCTCCCTAAAACTAGCGATGGTTGCCGAACGACGACGGTCTTATCCCGCATTGCGATTCGGCTTGGAAAGTGAGGAGGCTGCCATGCCCAGCTGCCCTGAATGCGAAACCACCCTGAACATTGAAGTCGACGAAGTGGAAGAGGGCGACGTGATAGCCTGCGAAGAGTGTGGAACAGAGTACGAAGTGGTCGGCGTCGAGCCGCTGGAGTTGGCGCGCATCGAAGAGGGCATCGAAGAGGAAGAAGATCTCCTGACAGAGGACGAGGAGGAATAGGAATGAACCGAGCCCGCTTGCTGGCGGCGACTATATTGAGTCTTCTTGCATTCGGAGCTTTTCCTGCCGGGCCGCGGAATACGTTCATTTCTTCTGAAGCGTGGGCGCAAAATATCGGCATGCGCACCGTGTCGGGTACGGTGTTGAACGCGAGTTCCGAGCCCGTTTCAGGGGCCACCGTCTTCCTGAAAGACGAGAAGAGCAAAACCATTCGCAGCTTTGATTCCACAGCCGACGGCCACTTCCACTTCGCGCAGGTCGACATGAGCATTGACTTCGACTTGTGGGCCGAGAAGGACGGCAAAAAGAGCGCGATAAAGACCGTAAGCTCGTGGGACGCGCGCAAAGACTTCATTTCGGATCTGAAGTTGAAATAGGCCGTCGCGGCCTGCGTTTCGCGCGGCATTTGCGGATTGGCACAGTGGCATTGGGGTCCAGCCCGCGGCTTGAATTTCAGCCGTCCAGCTTCTTCGTCACCAGATCATTGAGCAATGCCGGGTTAGCCTGGCCCTTCGACGCGCGCATCACCTGACCCACAAAGAATCCAGCCATCGTCTTCTTGCCGCCGCGATATTGCTCCACTTGTTTGGGATTGGCGGCAATCACCTCATCAATCAACTTTTCAAGCGCAGCGGCGTCGGTAATCTGCTGCGGCTTTTCGCGCTCATAGACAGGGCCGAAATCTTCGCTCTTTTCAAAGCACACATCGAGAATCTGTTTCATTTGCTTCGAGCTGATCTTGCCCTCATCGAGCAGATCGGCGGCCTGCACAATGCCGGCCATGGTTACCGGAGATTGATCCAGCTCAAGGCCCAATGCCTTCAGGCGTCCGCCTACCTCGCTCAGGAGCACGTTGGCCACGCGCCGCGGATTACGCGCTGTCTTTGCCGCGGATTCGAAGCGGTCGGCAAACTCGCGCGAGGCAGTGAGAGTGTGCGCATCCTGCACGCTCAGTTCGTACTCGGCGATCATGCGCTTGCGGCGCGCCTCCGGCAGCTCCGGGAGCTCCGCTCTTCTTCGTTCAAGGAATTCGTGCGAAACGATCAGAGGCGGCAGATCCGGCTCGGGAAAGTAGCGGTAGTCGTGCGCCTGCTCCTTGGAGCGCATGGAGTAGGTGCGGCCTTCGTTGGCATTCCATAGCCGGGTTTCCTGCATCACGCGCCCGCCCGACTCGATCAGTTCGACCTGGCGCTCGATCTCGTACTCCAGCGCCGCGCGAATGAACTTGAAGCTGTTGACGTTCTTTACCTCGGCTTTTGTGCCGAATTTTTCCTGGCTCCTGGGACGGACGCTGACATTGGCGTCACAACGAAGCGAGCCCTCCTCCATGTTGCAATCAGAGACGCCAGTGTAGAGCAGGATCTCCTTAAGCCGGGTGAGATATTCGAAAGCCTCATCGGGCGTGCGAATGTCGGGCTCGCTGACGATTTCAATGAGCGGCGTGCCGCAGCGATTCAGGTCGAGATAAGTGCGCGTAGCGGAGTCGGAGAACCCCTCGTGCAGGCTTTTGCCCGCATCCTCTTCCATGTGCAGGCGGGTGATGCCGATCTTTTTGATTGCGCCGTCTGCTGACGGGATCTCGATCCAGCCGTGCTCGGCCAGCGGCTTGTCATACTGCGAAATCTGGTAGCCCTTGGGCAGGTCGGGATAGAAATAGTTTTTGCGCGCGAAGATGGAGCGCTCGCGCACCTGGCAATTGAGCGCCAGCGCAGCCAGCGTGGCGAATTCGACGGCCTTCGCATTCAAGACCGGCAGCGCGCCCGGAAGGCCAAGGCAAACGGGGCAGATGTTCGTATTCGGCTCAGATCCGAAGTGGTTGGCGCAGCCGCAGAACGCCTTGGTAGCCGTGAGCAATTGCACATGCACTTCCAACCCAATGACGGGCTCGTATTTTGTCAGAGCAGCGGAAGAGACGGCTGTCGCGGGCATGATTGGATTTTAGCGCGAGGCTGCGAACTGGCCGTCCCTTGGAGAGCGAGTGGCCTGCATGAGGTGCGATTGCCTACAATCGTTCCCGGACTGATGGTAGGCAGCGGTTCGCACCGGACGTCTTACGATTGGAGCGCTCTCGTGGATCGATGGAACCTTTGCAAAGCTATTCTCTTCGCAGCGGCCCTGGCCGTATTCCTTGCCGTTGCCCCGCTGAAAGCCCAGGCGCCGGCAACCCCGCCACAGGCCCAGGCGCCTGCAGCCCAACCGGCACCGGCGGCGGCCCCGGCGCCAGCGGCGCAAACCTCGCCCTCTGGGCATCCGAACAATGCGTACTGGACGGATCACGACAGGCAACTTCTGGTGGACTTTGGCGGGCTTGAGCGATTCAAGGAGGCTAACGCAATCCTGACTGCGCCGAAGCCGGGCGAGAACCGAGTGGTCTTCATGGGCGACTCGATCACGCAGGGATGGAAGCTGGATGAGTCGTTTCCCGGCAAGCCGTATATCAACCGGGGCATCGGCGGGCAGACTTCCCCGCAGATGGTGGTGCGGTTCCGGCAGGACGTAATCGATTTGAAGCCTAAGGTTGTCGTGATTCTCGCGGGGATCAACGACATTGCGGGGAACACGGGGCCGATGACGCTGGAACAGACGGAGGGAAACATCGCTTCCATGGCCGAGCTGGCCACTGCGAACGGGATTCGAGTGGTGTTGTGCTCGGTACTGCCGGCTTTCGACTTCACGTGGGCGCCGGGACTCACGCCCGCGCCGAAGGTCATGGAATTGAATGCTTGGATCAGGCAATACGCGGCCGAAAAACACCATGTGTACGTGGATTATTACTCGGCGATGAAGGATGAGCGCGACGGGCTGCCAGCGACGCTGAGCGCGGATGGGGTGCACCCGCTGCCGGCCGGATATGCAATCATGACGCCGCTCGCAGGAGCAGGGATTGAAAAGGCGCTACGGTGAAGCCTGGTTGAATTGGCGGTGATTTTCAGCACGCGCGGCTTGCCACAGGGCGGGGTTTAGACGGAGAACGAAGATCCGCAGCCGCAGGAGCGCGCGGAGTTGGGATTGATGAAGTTGAATCCCTGCCGGATCAGCGTCTCCTCGTAGTCGAGGGTCATGCCCTGCAGATAGACGAAGCTCTTGGGATCGATGAAGACGCGGACATCGTCAAAGGTAAAGATGTTGTCGCGCTCGCGTGGATGCGCATCGAAACCCACGGAATAAGACAGCCCGGAGCAGCCTCCGCCCTTGACGCCCAGGCGCAGCCCGCCTTCTTTGGGCGAGATGCCCTCCTTGGCGAGGATCGCGCGGATGCGCGCCACCGCGCTGGCGGTCACATTCAGGTCCACTGCAGGGGCCTTGGGAATGGCCGGCTGCACTGCCACAGCGTCCGGTGACGAAGTCGATCCGATGGTGACGATATTTGCCATAATTTGGTTTCGTTGAACAAACGTAGCTTGCTCGTTATTTGATTCGGCTGGAATGGATGCCGATTCTACTTCGCTCTGACCCTTACAGCGTCAATGAAACCAGCCCTTGCCCATCGGGGGCTTTTCCAGCCGCATGTTCTTGTTCCGCCAGGTCCTGGATGCTGATGCTCTTGAGAACTCCGGCGATGGTCTCATTCACGCGCGCCAGGGGTTCTTTGATTGTGCAACTCGGGGTTAAATCGCAAGACTTTGCGCCCTTGAAGCAGGAGGTGATGAACAATGGCCCGTCGATGGCGTGGATCACCTCGAAGGCGGAGATTTGTCGCGCGTCGCGGGACAGCGCGTACCCACCGTTCATGCCGGCATGAGATCGCAAGAGCCCAACCTTGGTGAGCCGCTGCAGAATCTTGGCCAGAAGCTGGGCAGGGATTCCGTAGGCGTCGGCGACGTCTTTGGCGCTGAGGGCAGGCGTCTCCGGGTGCTCGGCGAGGTACTTGAGCGCCATGAGCCCGTAATCCGCTTTTTTGGTGAGCTTTAGCATGAAATATGCGACTTCTTCGGTCCGTATTCAGTATACGTCCGCTTGAATTCGCCTTCAAGTCGGTGCTTGCCAGCTCAAAATATGGTTAGTTCCGGGAGCCAGACCCGCGGATTCATCAAAAAATCGGTTTGCAATCGGGCAAAAGACGGCTACAATCTGGCGGAAAGAGCACCTATAGCCATTCCCGAGCAACCATACCCGAAAGCCAGCACTCCCCAATGAGAGCAGCTACAAGGGAGCGGCGGCGCTCCCCGTAACTGGGGCGGAATTCAGCTTTGGAGTGGTCGAGGAAGCAACAAGCTAGAAGAACGATGGCAACCGCCTGCAGACACCCAAAGGTCCGGATCGTTTCCCGGCACGACGACACAGAGTATGTCGAGTGCCTGGAGTGCGGCGAGATCTTCGATTCCGAAGAGTTTCGCGATATGGAGATTGAAGACACCGCTGGAACCGAAGATCTGCAAGACGATTCCTAAGTGTTGCGACCGCTCCCCTCGTAGGCAGCGGGATTCCTCGCGCGCCCGCGGTCCCGGAGCAATCGATTTATTTGGCGGCGGCGCCGTTGGCTGCCGGGGCGCCCGTACGGCGCGATACCAGCCACGCATATTGCAGCCCCGACGCCACCGTGAGCCCGATGGTGGCGGCGAGCGCCAGTCTGCGGGTGACCGCGACCCAATACCACGGCGGTGTGACCTGGTGCAGCAGAACGGTCGCGACGGCGCTTATCTGGGCAAGGGTGTTGGCCTTGCCGAAGATGCTGGGATGGAACTCGCGCCGCCCCACGGCCGCATAAAGGATGGCCGCAACCAGCAGGATCCCCACATCTCTTCCGAGGACCAGCACGGTCACAGTCCCTGGCATCAATCCCTTGTAGAAGAGCACCAGAAACAGCGTGCTCAGCAGCAGTTTGTCGGCCACTGGGTCAAGATATTGCCCGAGCATCGAACGCTGCTTGAGCACTCGCGCCAGCAGGCCATCCAGAGCGTCGGTCAGTCCCGCTGCCACAAAGAGAATGAAGCTCAGCAGGAAGTGCCCCTCGAGAATTGCGGCCACCAGGAACGGCGCCAAACAGATGCGCATCAGCGTGAGCAGGTTGGGCGCGCTGCGCAGTGGGTTCAATCGGAGTTGCAGATCTTCGTCCATGGCAAGCGGTCGAGCAATAGGCGCCCAGCCAACACGCAGCAGGGAACCCTTCACACGTCAACGATGGTAAAGCATCGAAGCTACGCGACGCAGCACGAACGCGGCCCGTCCGGAGCTGGGGCGTGAGCAGCCGAACCAGCTTCCTATGCCTCGACTGGAAGCTCAGCCGAGAGGATGTTCATGGGAGTAAGCCCGCGCTCGCGCATAGCGCGGAGGCTCAGCGCATCGTGGCGCTTGGCCAACCGCCGGCCGTTGTGGTCAACCACCAGTCGGCAATGGTACCAGGCAGGCGGGTTTAAACCGAGAGCGCGGTAGAGCAAGATTTGGCGCGCAGTTGACTTGAGCAGGTCTGCGCCGCGCACGACCTCCGTGATGCCCATGGCCGCATCGTCGGCCACGCAGGCGAGCTGATAACTGGGAACATTGTCACGCCGCCAGACCACGAAGTCGCCAAAGTCGACGCCGGCCACAAAGCGTTGCGGACCGAGGTTAAGGTCGACAAACTCAATCACCTCGCCGTCGGGAACTCGGAAGCGCCAGTTCGTGCCGCCCGGATCCTCGAACTCGCTCGCGGTGGGACCAGGAAGCTGCGGCGTGCCGCCCATGAAGAGGCGGCAGGTACCGGGATAAAGCGGCTCATCGTCCGCGCTGTCGAATTTTCCACCTCCACGCGCAGTCTGCACGCGCTCATGCGGCGCGTCGAGTGCGCTGGCCAGGTCTTTGCGCGAGCAGCGGCACGGAAACAGGCGGCCGGTGCGCAGCAATTTGCGCCACGCGTCGAGGTAGAAGGCGCCGCGCTTGCTCTGCACATACGGAGCGAATGGACCTCCCTTGTCCGGGCCCTCCTGCCAGCGAATTCCCAGCCAGCGTAGATCGTCGAGGGCGGCCTCAGCGAAAATGGGGCGGCAGCGGTCGGGGTCCAGGTCCTCCATGCGCATGACGAGCGTGCCGCTGGCCTCCCGCGCGCGCTGAAACGCCGTCCAGAAGGTGCGCGCGTGACCTACGTGCAAGTAGCCGGTGGGCGAGGGCGCAAGGCGTCCGCGATAGCCCAGCGCTGGCACGCGATCTGCTGATGTTGCGTTTGGAGGAGAGCTGGCCATTCTTCAGACAAGTGTAGCCAGCGGGCTCGGCGGATCATATACCGGCTTTGGTACCTGAAGCCGGGAACAAGGGACCGAGGGGCCAAGGGAACGGTTGACGGCAAACTTGGCGCTATGTCTGCGGCCGCCAGCGCAGAATCGGCTTCCGCGCGGCTCGCACTTCGTCCAGCCGCGAGACGCGCGTGGAGTGTGGCGCGGTTTTCACTAGCTCAGGATTGTCCTCGACTTCGCGCGCGATGGAGCGCATGGCCGCGATGAACAGGTCCAGTTCCTCGCGCGACTCGCTCTCGGTCGGCTCGATCATTAGCGCGCCGTGCACGATGAGCGGGAAGCTGACCGTGTAGGGATGGAAGCCGTAGTCGATGAGCCGCTTGGCGATGTCGCCGGTCTTGACGCCGCGCGCCGCCTGCCGCTTGTCGCTGAAGACCACCTCGTGCATCGAGGCCGTCTTGTAGGGCAGCTCGTAGACGTCTTCAAGCTTCCTGCGGATGTAGTTGGCGTTCAGCACCGCGTCTTCCGTGGTCTGGCGCAGGCCGTCAGGGCCGTTGGCCAGAATGTAGGCCAACGCGCGAATAAACATACCGGTGTTGCCGTAGAAAGCGCGAACGCGGCCGATGGAGTGCGGGCGGTCATAGTCCCAGCGCAGGAGTCCGCCAAACGGGTGAAGCGGCATGGGCCCGGTGTCGCCGATCGGTCCGCCGATCGGGTCGCCGTCCGGCTTGAGAATTGGAGCACGAAAGAGCGGTGGGCAGCCGTCGGCCGTCGGCTCGGCATTAGTGTCCTCCCAATCTCCCGCATCGGGGCAACCCTTTGGGCCGTCCTGGTTTCGGACGAGAACTGGAATCGGGAGGAAGGGCTCAAGAAACGCTTTGCAGGCTACCGGGCCGGAGCCGGGGCCACCACCGCCGTGCGGCGTGGAAAAGGTCTTGTGCAGGTTCAGGTGCATCACGTCCACGCCGGAGTCACCCGGCCGCACCTTGCCCACCAGCGCGTTCATGTTGGCGCCATCCATGTAGAGCAGCGCACCCTTGGCATGCAGAATGTCGGCGATTTTGTGAATCTGACTCTCAAAGACGCCGAGCGTTGAGGGGTTGGTAAGCATGAGCGCCGCAGTTTCTTCGTCCACTTGCCGTGTGAGGGCATCGAGATCGATGCCGCCTTCGGCGTTGGACTTGAGATTCTCGACCGCGTAGCCGACAATGGCCGCCGTGGCCGGATTCGTGCCGTGCGCGGAATCGGGGATGAGAACCTTTTTGCGTGGATTGCCTTGCGACTCGTGCCACGCGCGCGTGAGCAGGATGCCGGTAAACTCGCCGTGTGCGCCGGCGGCCGGCTGAAGAGTGATCGCGTCCATGCCGGTAATTTCGAGCAGGCAGTGCCGGAGAAGATCGAAGATTTCGAGGATTCCCTGTGCCAACGATTCTGGCCGGTAGGGGTGCGCCTCGGCCAGTCCCTCGATGCGCGCCACATACTCGTTCACGCGCGGGTTGTACTTCATGGTGCAAGACCCGAGCGGGTACATGCCAAGGTCGATGGCATAGTTCCAGGTGGAGAGGCGCGTGAAGTGGCGGATGATCTCGATCTCGCTGAGCTCCGGGAGCAGCCCCGGCGTCTCGCGGCGCGCTGCGCCGAGCAGCTTTGCGGAGTCGACTGCCGGCACGTCGAGCGGCGGCAGTTTGTAGGCGCGCTTGCCCGGTGATGACTTCTCGAAGAGCAGCGCCTCGTTCTGCGTCGGGTGCGTGCGGACTTTACCGAGGGTGTGAGGGCCGGGGCTGGCTTCTGCTGAGTTCATTCTCGTCTTCTCTCGTCTACCGCCTGGTGAGCGATGTCGCGTTCGGCCGCTTTGTTGTCGATAATGACGTCGTCGAATGATCTTTGAGTTCAGGCCTCTTGCGAATCTCCGTCCAGTATTCTTCGCGCACATCTTCGTCAATTTCGACCGGCCAATCGCTCTTGTAGAGCCGGTCAGTTCCATCTCGCCTGGGCCCCGAAATCCAATACTGCTCGCCGGTTTCCACGCAATAGTAGTTCGCCTTAAATCCGCTTCCCTTCAAACTCTGAAATGACTTATCGCCATAGTGAAGCGTCGCGCCCGTGCGGCTAAAAGTCACTCTGCCAATCCGCGCAGGACCGTGAAGCCCACCACTCACGCTTTCGTTATAACCGTACCGATTCACGAATCCGCCGCCCTTGCTCTCGATATACATAACTCGCGGCGGAAACGTCTGCTTGGTCATCGGTCCCTTCTATGCCACCACCGGCTGCGCCGCCAGCACCTTAGCCGCAGCATCGATCTGCTCGCGCGTGACGACCTCAGTCGCGCACCAGAGAGTGCAGTGATGCAACTCGGGATACCAGCGGCTCAACTCGATGCCGCCGACGATCTTGTTTTCCATGAGCCGGCGACTCCATGCCTCAGGCGCTTCATCCGTTTGCAAGACGAATTCGTGGAAGCGCGGTGCGCCTCTGAATCGCAGCTTAGCGCCCGGCTGGCTGCCAAGCGTCTTTGCCGCGTAATCGGCTTTCGCGAGGTTGTGCTCGGCGAGCTCGCGCATGCCTTCCTTGCCGTAGACGGCGAGAAAGATTGTCGCCATCAGCGCGACGAGGGCCTGGTTGGTGCAAATGTTCGAGGTCGCCTTCTCGCGGCGAATGTGCTGCTCGCGCGTGGCGAGCGTGAGAACGAAGCCTCGATTCCCTGCCCCATCGACGGTCTGGCCGGCAAGCCGCCCCGGCATTTGCCGCACAAATTGCTCCTTGGCCGCGATGACGCCGCAGAACGGGCCGCCGTAGCTGAGCGCCACTCCAAAAGACTGCGCTTCCATTGCGACGATATCGGCCTCAAGGGGCGGGCGGACGATGCCGAGCGAGATGGATTCAGATATCGACACGATCAAGAGCGCGCCTCGTGCGTGCGCGATGGCTGCGATGGCCGGAATGTCTTCGATCACACCGAAGAAGTTGGGGCTTTGGACAAGAACGGCCGCCGTTTCTTCGTTGACGGCCGCGTCCAGCGCCTTCAAGTCCAGGCGGCCGGTCTCCGGATCGTAGCCAACCAGAGCCGTCGGGAGCGCCTGATGCTTTGCGTAGGTGGCGAGCACTTCGCGATATTCGGGGTGAACGGTGGCGGCGACCGCGGCCTTGTGCCGGCCCGTGATGCGGAGAGCCATCATCACCGCCTCCGAGGCTCCGGTGGACCCGTCGTACATGCTGGCGTTGGCCACGTCCATGCCGGTCAGCTCGGCAATCATGGTCTGGAACTCGAAGATGGCCTGCAGCGTGCCCTGCGTGATTTCGGCCTGGTAGGGCGTATAGCTGGTCAGGAATTCGCCGCGTTGGACGAGCGCATCGATAATGACCGGCCGGTAATGGCGATAGGCGCCGGCGCCGAGAAAGCTGGCGTAGTCGGTCGCGTTTTTCTGCCCCGCGGCCTTGAAGTAGGCCACAATCTCGCTCTCCGCCTGCTGCCGCGGCACGGTGAGGTCGCGTTCGAGGCGGTATTCGGCTGGAATGCTCGAGAAGAGATCGTTGATGGAGGCCGCGCCGATCTCGGCAAGCATCTGCCGGCGTTCTTCGTCGGATTTGGGGAGGTAGCGCATAACAGTGAACAGTGATCAGTGGTCAGTGGTCACTGGCCGCCCTCCTCCGCGATAAACGCCTCATACGCGGCAGCGTCGAGCAGCGTGGTCAGTTCGGATGGGTTGGAAAGCTCGACTTTGATGATCCATGTGCCGTGCGCGTCCTGGTTGATTTTGTCGGGCGCGGTCTTCAGCTCCTCATTCACCGCGGTCACTTTGCCGCTGACCGGCGAGAACAGGTCGCTGACGGCCTTGACGCTTTCCACCGAGCCGAAAGTGGCACTGGCCGTAACCGCATCGCCCACCTTGGGTGCATCGACGTACACAATGTCGCCGAGTGAGTTCTGTGCGTAATCTGTGATTCCGATTGACCCAATGGTGCCATCCACCGAAATCCATTCGTGCTCGCGGGTATAACGATAATCCGTGGGATAAGGCATGGCGAGTCTGCTCCTTCTTATAAGACAGCGAAATTCCAGTTTAAGGCGAGAGGGCCAATGGCAGTGAGGAAAAGGGGGAAAGACAGGGTTCAGAGATCAGGTTTCAGGGGCCAGAAGTTTATCGCAAACCCACAAATCGGTGGCTGCTGTCACGAATCTCTTGCTCCCTGTTGCCTTCGAAAGCTGAGCCCTGACACCTGAAACTTGACACCTAGTACTACGCCATCACTACCACCGGCTGAAAAAGCGTACCTGCCACCCTGCGGGCGATTCCGGCCAGCTCACGCGGTCCGGCGAAGACCTTGACCAGCGGCGCGGCCGAGAACTCCGGCAGATTGGCCTGCGCCCCGTTGCGCAGTCGGCCCAATGCATAGCCGTCGCCGGTCACGGCGGGCATCTCCGGCAGCAAAGCGCGCGGATGGACGCACAAACCCTCCAGCGCTTCGGTATTTCCTGCCAGCGATTCCAGTTGCTCGAGTGTGTGCGCGTCAGCCAGCCCAAACACACCCGCCCGTGTGCGCCGCAAGCGGCTCAGATGCGCCCCGCAACCCAAGTCGTGCCCCAACTCGTGCGCCACGGCGCGCACATACCCGCCGGAGCTGATGTCGATGGTGAAGCTGGCCTCGGGGCCTTCCAAGGCCTCAATCACAAAGGCATCGATCCGAACCCGGGCAGGCTTCAACTGCACCGGTTTGCCCTCGCGCGCCAGCTTGTATGCGGGTTGTCCGTCGACCTTTTTGGCCGAAAACTGCGGCGGCATCTGTTCCATCTCGCCATGAAACCGTGTGGCGGCCGCTTGTACCTTCAAGAGCGTCAACTTCGCGGCCACTTCCGGCCATCGGTCCGGTGTTGCAGGCTCTCCCTCGGCGTCATAGGTGTCCGTCGTGAATCCGAAGCGAATGCTTCCCGTATAGCTTTTCCCGGCGGCTGAAAAGTACTGCGCGAGGCGCGTGAACTTGCCCATCAGCAGCGGCAGAACCCCGGTTGCCATAGGGTCCAGCGTGCCGAGGTGGCCAATTGATTGCTCCCCGGTGATCGTTCGCAGCCGGTTCACCACATCGTGGCTGGTCATCCCACCCGGCTTATCGATGACAAGAAGCCCGTTCACATCATCACTTTAGCTGCCGGAGGTTCGCTTGCCAACTCAAGCCGGAACGCCCCAATCTAGAAAGAGATGGCAGAAGAACTGGAACGCGCGCGCAAGGCGGTGCGGGAGCTCAGCAAGACGCTCAAGAGCTTACCCATGGATCCCCCACCTGAGGAGATTCACAAGCTGCGCACGACAACGCGAAGGGTTGAGGCGATCGTCTCGGTGCTGGGGCATGTGGAGGGAAAGGAATCGCGGCGCGTCCTCAAATCGATTGAACCGATACGCAAGGCAGCAGGCGGCGTCCGTGAAATGGACGTGATGATCGTCAACGCGCGCAAGCTGGAGCGCTACGTGGCCGGCGATTCCCTCACCCGCATGCTCGAGCACCTGCAAATTGCGCGGCAGCAGAACGCCGAAGTGCTGCGGCGCGTGCTCGGCCGCCGGCGTGACCTGGCGCGGGAAAACCTGAAACAGTATTCCAGGCTTATTCGAACCGCACTGGCTCCCGAGAAAGAAGCTGTATCCCTCAATGGATTGCCCGCGCACTTGCAAGAGGGGGTCCACTCCGCGGCCATTAAAGTGGTCCGCGAGCTTGGCGAATGGCCACCGCTCGACGCTGATAACGTCCACGCCTTCCGGCTGAAGGTGAAGGAGCTGCGTTATATCCTGCAGCTTTCAGCCGACGCCGATTCCGGCCTGGTAGAAACGCTGGGAAACGTGCAGCGCCTCATCGGCGACTGGCACGACTGGCAGCAGTTGGAACAGATTGCGCGGAAACTTCTGAACATGAAACGGGACGGCACGCTGTTGACGCGCATTGGCGAGACGAGCAGGCGAAGACTCAGCCGGGCGCTCACCGCCGCGAATGCGCTGCGGGGAAAGTATCTGACGATGCCATTCGCCCAGGGGGTTTGAGGCGCGGGACACATTGAAGAGAGTCGGCCCGCTGCAGGCGCGTCAGACGATCCCGTTGCCAGGTTGGCGCACCAGCGAGAGGAACTCCGCGCGCGTCTCCTTCTGCCGGAAGCAGCCCACCATGGCGCTTGTGACCGTGGACGAGTGTTGCTTTTCGATGCCGCGCATCATCATGCACAGGTGCCGCGCCTCAATGACCACGCCCACACCCTGCGGCGCGATGGCTTCCTGAATCGAGTCGGCGATTTGGCGCGTCAGGCGCTCCTGCACCTGCAGGCGACGCGCAAAGACCTCCACGAGACGGGGAATCTTGCTCAGGCCGATGACCTTGCCTTTGGGAATGTAGGCCACGTGTACCTTGCCGAAGAAGGGCAGCATGTGGTGCTCGCAGAGCGAGAACATTTCGATGTCCTTGACGATGACCATCTCGTCATACTCCACCTCGAACATGGCTCCGCGCAGAATCCGCGCCGGGTCCTGGTCGTACCCCTTGGTGAGGAAGGCCAGCGACTTTTCTACGCGCTCCGGCGTCGCACGAAGGCCATCGCGGTCAGGATCCTCGCCCAGGCGGCCGAGGATTTCGCGATACATTTCCTGCGTGCTGAAGCTGCTCAGCCCTTCGCTTGCCTCAATTGCCCTGCGAACAGGTCTACTCACTGCAATTGGATGCGCCATTGTTTCTTATCCTCTCGCCGAACACTCAAAGAAATTGTTTTCCGTCTCTTCCACGCGGACATGCTCCAACTCGCCAGCCGGCAACGCACCGCGCAATAAACCGAAGATCGTCTTACAAAAATTCTCCGTCGTGGGAACGCGATCAGCAAACAGCGGATCGAGATTCAAGTTCGCGTGGTCGAACCGATCCAGCACGCGCGTTCGGACCGTTTCATCGAGCGCCACCAGATCCACCACCATCCCCGTCTCCGTATCCACAGCGCCGCCCACCAGAACTTCGACGAAATAATTGTGCCCGTGGCCGTGTTCGTTGTTGCACTTTCCATACGCCAAGCGGTTTTGCTCAAGAGTGAGCGCCGGCGTGTGCAGCCGGTGGCTTGCGCTGAGCATGTAGCGGCGGCCGAAGTACGCTTTCACGCTTCACCTCTGTCCTTCACCCCACGAACGGAGACCTGTTCGTGGGGACCCCGATACTCGGCGAAAATCTCCGGCGTCTCGTAGACGCGTATGCGGCTCAGGCGCGCTCCTCCCGCCGCGGTCACAACTGGTTCCAGCCGCTTCCACGTCGCGATCGCGATATTTTCCGTCGTCGGAATAGCATGCTTGAACTCCGGTGCATCGAGATTCAGGTGCTTGTGGTCGTAGGCAGCCAGGACTTCCCGCTCCATCACGCCCTTGAGCCACTTGAGATCGACGACGAAGCCAGTCACGGGGTCTGGCTCGCCCGCCACCGTCACTTCCAGCGTGTAATTGTGCCCGTGTCCGTTTCTGTTTGCACAGCGCCGGAACACACGCTCATTCTTCTCCGCGGACCAGGACTCATTCCAGTAGTAGTGCGATGCGGAAAACGTTGCCCGCCGCGTTAATAAGATCATTCCTGCCCTCACTTAAGAGATTCCAGAGTTCAGCAAAGGTTTCACAGAACCAAGCTGAATTTGCGCAGGATCGAAAAATCCGCTCTCGGTTCACGATCCGCTCAAAAATCCTCTGCCGCCCTGTCTCCTACGGGGTGTAACTCCGCCCCTTCCAGCTTACGCGCTTGAGGATGCGGTGCTGGAACCAGCTTCGATAGAGCAGAGCCACAAAGAGCGGCAGACCCAGGGGCGCCAGCGCACAATCCAGGAAGGGAAAGTTCGACTTCGCAACACGCGCATAGAATCGGAAGAGCGTGCGCAGCCAGAGTAATGCCAGGAGCCAGCCCGCGCCAAGCCATTCGAGCCCATGCGCTCCCAATCGCGCATTCCACAGTTCGTAAGTCAGGATCGGCAGCCCAAAGAGAAGCGCAATATCCAGGGCCCTGAAAATGGCGAGCAGGAGCGCGTTGTTGAAGAGCAGGTTCAGGTTCTTAGTCCAGCCCTCGATCATCGCCCCCGTGCTGCGGTACATGCGCGCGGAGACGGCGTCGTCGGCATAGCGGAAGCGTAGCCCCACTTTGCGCCGCTTGGCCAGGAACGCCAGTTCTACGTCTTCCAGCACTTTGCCGGCAACGCTCGGATGTCCCCCCAGCCGCCGATAGGCCTCCCGCTCCACCAGCAAGAACTGGCCATTGGCCGCGGCGATGCGCTGCACGGGGTCGGAAACCTTGGCTGGCGGATAGGCCAGCGCCAATTCACAAAAAACCAGAGGCATGAGCGAGCGCTGCGCCAGCCCGCGCACAACTTGCCGCGGTGAATAGCTCAGCATGCCCACCTTGTGCCGCTCGGCCTCGTGCAATGCTCGGCGCAAGTTGCCGAGCTCGTGCACCGTGTCGGCATCGGTAAACAACAGCCAGCGGCCCCGCGCGCGCCGCGCCGCTGTCCAAACTGCGTTGGCCTTCCCCGTCCAGCCGGTCTCCAATTTGCCCGCCTCGAGCAGCGTGACCCCGGAGAATCCGCGCGCGATCTCGACCGTCCGGTCGGTCGAGTGATCGTCAACGATGATCAGCTCCCAGTCACGGCCCAGCTCGAAGATGTCTTCCGATTGGCTGACCAGCGACTGCAGGCACTCACCCAGGCAGTCTTGCTCGTTGCGTGCCGGAACAATCACCGTCAGCTCGATGAGCGTGTCCGGCTCCGGCTGGTCGAAGACGGTTCCCGGCGTGGTCTTGTCTGCCCAGTCGCGCCAATCGGAAGTTGGACCCGAGTCATCTGCGGGATCGGTCAGGCCCAACACCGGCGTCCAGCTGCCACTCCCACTCCGCTTCGGCTCATCCTTGCTCATCGTGCGGTACCGTTTTCTTCCCGCCCTCTCGCTCCGTATTATAAGGACGTGCGGTTTCCTCGTAGCCTCATCCTGGCGCTCTTGTTTGCCTTAGCCCTTCTGCCCGCGTGCAACCGCGGTTCTCATCCCGCGCAAACCGGCAAGGCCGCACCCGATTTCACCGTCTCCGACGGCACATCCACCGTTCATCTTGCCAGCTACCGCGGCCAGGTTGTCCTGCTCAACTTTTGGGCTTCCTGGTGCATGCCATGTGTCGAGGAGATGCCTTCGCTCCTCGCGCTTCATCATGAGCAGCCCAATCTTGTCATTCTCGCGGTCAGTATCGACGACGATCGCGCCGCCTACTCGAGCTTCATCGTTCGCCATCACGTCGACCTCATCACTGCCTTCGACCCCACGGAGTCGGCTGCGAAGCTGTATCACACGGATATGTGGCCGGAAACTTACGTCATCGACCGTCAGGGAATCATCCGCCGCAAATTCGTTGGACCTCAGGAGTGGACCAGTCCCGAGATCATTTCCTATCTCAAGAGCCTTTGAGCGCGAAAGCTTTTCGCATCCGCTCCTTGCTATTCTGTATTCATGACCACGGTGGACATCGTCTATCGCTACGCGACGCCGCCCACGGAGCATGTCGCGATCGCTCTGGCGCACGCGCGAGACGTTTACGGCATACGGAAACTGAGCTTCGATCGTGCGGCCCGTATGCTCCGCATTGAATACGACGCCACTCGCCTCAACGCCACCGCGGTCACCAAGCTCGTCCGCGAGGCAGGGCTCGACATTGTTGAGGAGGAGCCGCTTCTCCCCGCGCCCGCTCCGGCAGCAGCGCTCCCACCAACGGCGTAGCCCCGTTGCGCCACCGGTCGAACTTTGCGCCGCCGCTCTAGCCTTGCGCAGCCGCGCTGGCCTTGATACTCTGACAAAGGTTCGTCCCCTGGGCTTCGTCCTGAAGCCCGCGCGTGTGCGCCCGTAGCTCAGCTGGATAGAGCGACTGACTACGAATCAGTAGGTCGGGAGTTCGAATCTCTCCGGGCGCACCATTAAATCCAATAAAGTCAATTGATTATGAGCCGAGCGAAAATCAACGCGCTCGGCTTCGTTGTCTGTGTCAACACCATGTCAACAAAGTTCGAGACTGCGAGATTGGACCGGCGCCCTTGTCCGGTCCCGATTCGGCGGACAATTATTGCGGCGGAATGATCCCCGCGTCTGATGCGGGTTTTCGTGCTCTGAAATGTCCGCTGTATTCCCATCACTCTTCCCCGAACATCGCAATTTGTTAGCGCCAGTGTCATTGTGTGCGCATGGAAACGGCGACCATGGCACCGAATCACCCCGAAGCTGCGGCGAGCTTACTTGCTGGCGAGTTTGTTGCGCCGGATGATCTCGCGCGGGAGCTAAACATCAGCCCGAGAACTCTTCACAGGTGGCACACCTTGCGAATGGGACCGCCAAGAGTTTCTATCGGCAGAACCATTCTTTACAGGCGCACCGCGATCCGCACGTGGCTGGAGAGCCGTGAGGACGGCCAGCGGAGAAAGGCGCGTAAGTGACCGGATCGCCCGATCTCTTGCGCGCGGCGCTCGACTATGTAGAGCGGGGCTGGTTTGTAGTTCCGCTCCATTCTCCGGCGAAAGGTGGCTGCTCCTGCGGGCGCTCCGATTGTGCGAGCCCTGGAAAGCATCCCCGAACGGCGCACGGCCTGAAAGATGCAAGCCGAGAGCCCGCCAAAGTGCGCGAATGGTGGCAACGCTGGCCGGATGCGAACATTGGCGTTCTGACCGGGCCGGAAAGTGGAATCATCGTTCTCGATGTGGACGGCGAACCGGGGCTGCAAACCTTGATTGAATTCGAGGGCAAGGGCTTGCGATTGCCCGATACCTACAGCGTGACTACCGGACGCGGAGCGCATGTCTACTTTCAACATCCGGCCGGCCTGGACGTTCGCAATAGCGCGGGCAAGATTGGAGCGGGGCTCGACATTCGCGGGGCCGGCGGATACGTGGTTGCCGCGCCGTCGATTCACTCTAGCGGAGCCCGCTATCAAAGCGACCAGCCAGCCGAAGGACTCGCCCCTGTTCCGCAATGGCTGCTAACGCTCATTCAAGAGGCGAACGGCGCAGAGAGCAGGCAAAGCGTAGCGGTGGCGGACACTGTGGCGGGCGAGCCTATCGGCAAAGGGAAGAGAACGAATCGCCTGGTATCGCTTGCCGGGTCCATGCACAAACGGGGCATGACTCCGGCCGCAATCGAGGCCGCGTTGCTCGCAGAAAATGCGGCGAAGTGTTTCCCGCCATTGCCAGATGCGAAAGTGCGGGCGATTGCTTATGACATACCAACGCGCTATCCGAACACAGAAAACGGAAGGAAAGAAAGCCCGATTCTAAAGCCCGATCTGATCCGGCTTGCGGATGTGGCGGCGCGCCGTGTGGATTGGCTGTGGGGGCCGTTCATACCGGCCCGAATGCTTTCCATGATTAGCGGTGATCCGGGGGCGGGAAAATCGTTTATCGCTTTAGCCGTGTGCGCCGATCTCTCGCGGGGAAAGCTACGTGACGGGCGGATTGTGGAGCCGGGGAATTCCCTCTATCTCAGTATCGAAAACCCGATTGCTGAGACAATCCGCCCGCGCTTCGATCTTCTCGGCGGTGATGCGTCGCGTTTCTTTGTGCTCAAGGGAACACTCTTTGCCGAAGATGGCGAAGAGCAACGGGGAGCTGTCACGCTCGCAGATATTCCCATTCTCGAAGCGGCCATCGCTGAGACCGGCGCGCGGCTGATTGTCATAGACCCGATTCAATCCTATCTCGGCTCGACTGTGGACCTTCATCGAAGCAACGAAACCCGCCCGGTATTGGATGGTCTATCGAAACTCGCTGAGTCGCACGGCTGTGCCGTGCTCTTGCTCCGGCATCTTTCAAAGCAGTCTGGGGGAAAGGCGATTCATCGGGGCTTGGGGTCCATCGACTTGAGCGGCGCGGTTCGCTCTGAATTGCTGGCGGGTTCGCTTCCCGACAACCCCGAAGCGCGCGCCTTGGTTCATATCAAAAGCAACGTGGGCCGCATCGGAGGCGCGCTCGGGTATTCAATCGACGGCGAAGGCCGCTTTACCTGGACAGGGGAAAGTCAGATTACCGCATCCGATTTATTGGCCGCCCCAGATGCCCCAGAGGATCGAAGCGCACGCGATGACGCTATTCAATGGCTATCCGATCTTTTGAAAGATGGCGGCCGCGAACAGAAAGAAGTGCGCAAGCTGGCGGACGGCGCCGGCATTACCTACGGCACCTTGCGGCGCGCCAAAGATGCACTTAGGGTCCGGTCCTACAAAGCCACAATGTCCGGGCCGTGGCTGTGGGCTCTCCCCGAAGGTGCGCACGGTTCTCCCGAAGATGCGCACACAAATAACGTGAGCACCTTCGCAGAATTGCGCACCTTCGAAGATGCTCAACCCGCGCCGAAGGTGCTCAACAAGAATACTGTAAGTCTTTTAGATTACGAAGGTGCTCAAACGGCAGTGTGTGAGCACCTTGTGAGCACCTTCGAGGCTTCAGGCGCGAAAGAAAGCTCTCAACAAATCTTGGCCACGATCCCGATAGATGACATTTTCTGTTCGCGTCGGAGGGTCCAATGAGCGCCATTGACCCGGGAATAATTGCGGTTGGCACGAAAGTCTATCTGAAGGCTTGCCGCGCCGGAGAGCCGGGAACCGTGGTCCGCGTCGAACGAGGAAAGCTGGTCGTTTACTGGCGTGATCTTGACTACTGGAGCAGGCATCGCCTTGAAAGCTTGGAGCTGGCCAAGGAAGAAACCGCAGAGGCACGGCCCACTGATACAGCATCAGACAACCGCTATCTAGAATCTCAACACAACACACATATTCTCAATACTTTACCGCAATTACCCTTTGAAGATTCTGATCTATGTCAACATGGTGTCAACACTACGAAGGTGAACCGCGCGCAAGGGATTTCTTCCTTGTCAAGGAATTTATTTTCGGGGGAATTGAGATGAGCAGTGACCTCACCGCAGAGCAGCGGGCCGCATGGAGCGCTTACATCTTGGCTGGGGTTCGGGAAGAGCGGCTGCGGAAGATTGCGGCCGAATTATGGTTAGCCGCAAGCGACGCTGAGGATTACGACAAAGCGCAGCGGATCGCGGCGGAAACAGATTCCTGGTTCGAGCCGGAGGCAGAGCAATGAAAATTCGGGATCGTGTTTGCCGCAAAGACGCGCCGGGGATTGTGGGGACGGTGATCGCCATGCAGAACGGCAAGGCGAAGGTTTACTGGAGCAGCCACACGTCGCAATGGATCGATAGCGCGGCGCTCATGCAAGCCCCACGGGTGACAGAAAAGGGCAAACCGTGACAGCGATAACGCCAGGCCAGGAGCGGAAGATCGAACGCATGATTGTGGCGCTCTTGACTTCGCGCACGCTGAAAGAGGCCGCCGGTTCTCTTGGCGTGAGTACCCGCACGATCATGCGCCATCAAAAGCACGAAGCATTTCAGGCTCAATACAAAGAAGTGAAGCGCGCGCTATTAGCTCAAGCCACAGCGCGGCTGCGCGCAGAATCGGGCGCGGCGGTCGAAGCACTCGCCAAAGTCGTAGAGACCGGCGATTCATGGACCGAGCCTGTTTTCTATCAAGGTAAGGTGTGCGGCAAGGTGAAGAAATTCTCGCCCACGGCGCGGGTGAGCGCAGCAACCAAGATTCTCGAATTAGCTTTACGCTCGCATGAAATCGAAGACCTAACCGAACGCTTAGAGCGACTCGAAAGGAGTTTGCAGAAATGAGATTAGGCGATCTGGAAAAGAGAATTTTGACGCTGGAAACGCGCGTTCATGTAGTGGACGAATGCGACCTAGTAAACGGGGCCATGATGAGGGAGCACTATCTAAGTCACGGGCAGCAATGCCCACCGCATGTTTTGGATCCCGAGCTTGACCGGCTGAAAGCGCAGGAATCATTGCCGGCGGGGACTTCCAACTTAATCGCGGTCGCGTGGGAGATACTGCACAATCCCGGCCCGCAGTACACGGAGGTTACATGCGAATAAGTGACCTAGGAAAGCGTCTGACGGCGCTTGAGGCAAGGTTAGGCGTTGCGCTGGACGTTTATTTACTGAGAAGCGGAGAGCGCGCGACTCTTCCCAAGAATCAACGGCTGCAAGCGTTCGCTGATGTGTTGCATGGAAGGCCCACAGAGAGAGCGCGATTGATGATCGAGGCGCAGAGCACGAGCGGCGGGGATAGATTGCACGAATTGTGCCAGGCGCTAAACCACGAAACCAACTAAGGAGAAAATGCACATGGACGATCTGGAAACCATCACAACGGAAACCGCACAGGACGCGCCTATTGATCTAGCAGAGGCACGGGCGCGGCTGGCCGATCTGCAAGCACAGGCACAGGCGCAAGAGCGCGTGATTGTCGAAGAGGAATTGCGCCAGGCCGAGGCCGCGCACGGCGCTCTATTGGAGCAATGCGAAACGGCGCAAGCTGCCTTCGACGAAATCGCCCGCAAAGTCGAGGCTCAGACCAGTGTTGTGTATCAGAGCAGTACCCGGCGCGCTGGCGTCGCTCAAAAGCTGGACATGCATCAGCATAACCGTCCGCAGGGCAATGCTCGCTATGGTGACAAGTCTATTGCGCAATGGAATGCCGCTCTTGAAACATTTCTCGAGGAGCAGCGCGAGGCGGAGAGGGGATATGGCGAAGTTTTTGCCGTGCTCCTAAATCTGCAAGGCCAGAGGCGCGCGGCGGTCGAGAAACTCGATAGTCAGTCGCGGCCAGAAATTCTCGCACGTAACCGGGTTGCGGAGTTGCGCAGGAAACTCGATGCAATGACGCCACGGCCCACAAAGACGGAATGGGAAGAATTCCAGCAGCCGGTTTTGAACGGCGCAACGTTGGTATATACGAGTGATTCTAGCTTGCGCGCGGATCCGCTTAGTCGCCGTGCGGCTTCGCGGCCAGAGGCGCGATGAAGTTGGGCGGCGGGCGGGTACATTCTCCTGTCCCCGATTCGCTCGCCCGAAAGGGGGACGGCGCATACCGTCCCCCGGTTTTTCTCATCGGGAGTGAGGATTAGTGAAAAGGGACATTGCCACTCTCGCATTCATGCAAGATCAGCGCGCCCGCTCTGACGCAGCCGATTCGATGCCTGTAAAGCGCGGCTGTATCTGTCCGAACGGCGGGCGGCCTGATGAAAGTGGGACTTCCTACTATTGCCCATCCTGCCAAGTTGCCGGGCACGGATTGCGCGCGCTGTACGTCATTCACAACATTAGTTTCGGCGGTTTCGATGAGGTGATCGAAGAACCTCCCCGTTCGAAGTCCAACCATCGGCCCAGATTGCCGGTCAATACCGAATCACTTCGCGCTGATGCGCGTCTGAATGAAGCAACGCGGCTATGCAGGGAAAGGCTTGCGGCAAGCGGTCGTATCTGAATGTTATAGAGGTACGAATCGGGATACTCAACCATCAACCGAGAGGAGCTAACACAATGGCAACCATGAAAGAAACAGGACAGCAGGCGGCGGCGGGCTATGCAAAGAGCAATGCGCCTATTCCACAGAGCAAGCCCATACCTGGCGGAACGGGGCAGATTCCAACCGTGGACACCGCGAAGATTGCGCCCACAACCGGGCCAGCGGGTGACGGCGCACCCGACAAGTTGCAATGGGAAGTCGATTTGGCTCCGCCTCTTCTCAGCGGCGACCAGCCGAAGCAGTGAGCAGATGCCGGAGTGCGACCGCATCCGCTCTCCGGCTATTTCGTGCCCGCGCCCAGGCGATTCCGCCATGCAATACCCTTACCCGATTCGCGGCGGCGCGTCTGAGGGTAAATGTGGGGGCTGCGCAAGTTCAAGATAAAGCCGAAAATTGAAATTGGCTTTCAAGCCAGCGAGCGCCCCCTCAAACGCACGAATCGCCTTTGCGTGGTCACTGTTCACATCCGTAACCCATTGCCCCCCGCATTTCGGACAAGTTAACAGGAAACTCGCCGCATCTTCTTTGAGCGGCAAGGAAAGCGATGCGCCGCATTGCTCCGATGTTTCTTTGAGCGTGATTTTACTTTTGCTTTTGAGCTTGCAATCACAGCGGAGCGACAGAATATCGCTCACTTCGATGTAGCGTTTCTCTTGTGCGGGCATTTCTTACGATCCTCCGATCTTTGATGTGTTTTGGTGATTTTGTTGACACGGATTTTCGAGGGTGTTGACACAGTGTTGACACGGGCTCGATAGCTAAATTGTGGGAGAATCACAAAACCCGCATAAATAGCGGGCGCTGCGCGACAAAAAAGGCGAAGTGACCCGCTGATTACCTATCAGTAGCCCTATTCGATTGAGTCCCCGCATAATCGTCCGCACAGCGATTGAGCCATCGTTGGACGGCGCGACGAACCTTGTTTTTTTGACGGTCACCGCCCGAGATAGCAGCGCGCCACGTGTGAATGTGGACGCGCTGCCCCGAGCGGTTGTAATCGCTCAATACTGCTTTCTGTGATGGCTCAAGACAATCAAGCGGGTCTAACTTCGGAGATAGGTTATCGAGCGCGAGCGCGATAGACAGCCATTCCTGTTTCGACAGAATCCGGCGGCCTTTCGGACCGCGCTTTGCGCTTTGCTTCGCCCGATGCACTAGCGGCGCCACGATTGCCTTTGGTCCTTCTAGTTGTTTAGGTGTGCCTTCTCTGAAACACAGGACTCCATCTCTGCGACTCCAATAGAGATTCGGATAACTCGCAGCTATGCGGTCGAAATACTCCGATGCTGGCCCGAAAATGGCTCTGCCACGAATGAGCACTTTCTTCTCTAATTGCGGCGGAATAGATTCGACTTGCCAGCCCAGCGCTTCACACACTTTGCGAATCCCGTCAGCATCGCTGAAAGGGCCAGGGATCGCCCTTAGGCTCACGAAATCGGGCGCTATCGAAACCTCTGGCCCGCGATGCCACCGCGTTGCGCCACGAGCCGCAATCATGCTGTTTTTCTCGATTCAAAAGCGATGATCTTTGCAAGCTGATTCGTTGCGGCGCGCTGTGCCTCATCCTGCACATGGGCATATCTCATGGTCGTGGACGCTTGCACGTGACCCAAGAGCTTACCGACCACTTGAAGCCCTACGCCATTTGAAATCAGATGCGAAGCGTAGCTGTGCCGTAGATCGTGGAGGCGAACAGTGGGCTTGTATCGCGTGAGTAATTTTCCCCGCTTGCCCTTCACGCTGTAGGTTTCTACGAGGCCCGCCGCTTTGCACGCTTGCAGCCAGGGCCGCTTGAGAGAAACGCGCTTCTCGCCGCCGGTTCGTTTGCCGTCCTTACCTTTGGCCTGTGTGCCTCGAAACAGCGGGCCAACCGCATTGCGTGGCCTCATGCTCTGCAGCAATTCAATTGCCGGCGCGCTCAGTGGAACGTGCTCAGTCTTTTTCTGCTTTGTGTGGTGGGTCGGCTTTGTCCACACTCCACGGGTCAAATCGAATTCCTGCCATTCGGCCCGGAGTGCCTCGCCCGCGCGCGAACCTGTGAGCAGGAGAAGCCGCAAGCAATTGGCCGCGCTCTGATCCTTGTACTTGTCCAAGGCTTCGCGGAATCGCTGTATTTGCTCGACTGACAGCCATTTCTCGCGTTTCTCTTCCGAAAATTTCTTGACTCCACGGGCGGGATTCTCTGCGATCCGCTTCGCTTCAAGCGCATAGTTGAACATTTTGGAGAGTAGCGCCAAGATGCGGTTAGCTTGGTAGGGTGTGGCCTTAAAAGATGCGTGCAACCGTTCAATATCGCGCTTCCCGATGGCGTTCAGTCGAAGGCTTCCGAGTTTGGAGATTATTTTCTTAAGCATTCGCTCATAGTCTCTGCGCGTGTGTGGACGCAACCGCTGAAAGCTTTCGCTCTCTTTGTAATCGGTCACCAGGTCATTCATGGTGGGGTCACTGCGCATTTTATTGCGATCTTCCATTGGATCGCCGCCCTTGCGAATCTTGGCCCTAAGTTCGCTTGCTTCAATGCGAGCGGCCGTCACAGTCAATTCGGGATGTCCGCCGATGGTGTAACGGCGGTGCCGTCTTCCGTGCACCGTCCGATAATCGAGAATGAAACTAATCACTCCCGCCGCTGTGATCCGCACGCCGAAGCCCGGAATTTCGGAGTCAAATTCGATGCGGCTGTTCTCTTCCGGGGCCTTCATTCGCTTGATAGTTTGCTCGACAATCCGCTTTCCCATGCGCCCTCCGTGTCAACACCGTGTCAACAAAATGCGGTCACAAGTGGCCGTGTGTGTCTCTGATTGTCAGTTGACCGGCACTATATGTCAAGAGGAATCATAGTGATACGCGGGAAGTCTTTTCTTTCGTGTCAACGCCAAAAACTAGGGAATCTGACTACGAATCAGTAGGTCGGGAGTTCGAATCTCTCCGGGCGCACCACTTAAATAACACAAAATAAACAAGTTAAAGGCAAATTGGCGATCAGGGACCCCTTGGCCTTCTTTGCCTGGTGCCTGTTTTGGTGCATGTTTTTCAGGCGGAGGGGGCGACCATTCGCTCCGATGCGGCTGCGGTCGTCTGCGGCGCGAGGTGCATATATCTTGCGGTCATCGCAATTGATTTATGGCAGGCGAGCTCTTGAATCGCTTTCATTGACACCCCTTCGAGCGCGAGCCAACTACAAAATGTGTGGCGATTGCAGTGCCAGGTGTAGTTGTCGATCTTCGCTTTCTTGAGGCACGGCTCGAACCAGAACCGGCAGTAATCGCCGGCATTCGGGAACACAGGATCAGTTGGTTCGTGTGGAACCATTTTTTGTTGTTGCTTCATGGCGGCTAAGGCGATGGAGTTGAGCGGTATGTTGCGCGCCTTGGTTTGCACACGACCCGTTGGATCCTTTGCACTCCAGAGGTGAATCACATGGCGCTTCAAGTCAACCTGAGACCACACAAGCGAAAACTGGACTTCCCATCGCATCCCCGTAAATACACTGACCACGAACGCGGGGTGTTGTTGAGGAAAGTCTCGAAGGATGACACCTGAGAGGCTCTCGTATTCTTGCCGGCTGAGGTACCGATTACGCGCGTTGTCCTCCGTACGAAGTCTTACGAGCCGCGCGGGATTTGTGCTGACCTTGCCGTTTTCCATTCCGAGGTGGAAGCAGAGTGAGAAGAATGCACGGAATCGATTCGCTGTCGCTGGGGTTTTACAGTGCTCGGTGAGGAAATTGTCGATCTCTTCTGGAATGATTTCAGCGGCGGGACGGGAACCAAACGGCTCGCGCAACGTCCGTTCTTTCCAAACGTAGTCGGGCCAGGTTTTCAAGTGGGCTTTCGCGTAGTCGACTGCCGCGGTTGCCAGTTCCCCGAAGCTCGTCGCCTTCCGAGGCCGGAGCTCTGGCAGCTTCTTGTTTCGCAGCGCGTCGACCTTGCGCTTCTGATAAAGCATGATTGCGTCCGACTTGCGCCCGACTTTCTCGCGGTGCTGTTTGCCGCCGATATAGTAGTTGACCCACCAACAGCCAGAGCCCGGAGGCCGTTCAAACACTCCCTTGACCTGTTTCGGAATCCGGTCTTTCGGCATCTGTCGCCCTCCCCAGTGTTCCCTTTAACTGACCATAGCTCAAATAAAACCCCGTGACGCGCGCTGTGCATGACGATATTCTGTAATGTGATTTGGATCACAAATTGAAGAAAAGATTGTGTTTACGATCTGCTTGGTGTAACATATGAACGGGTGTCTTGCGGTTCACCGCATTGGCAGCGGTTGAAGAGATGGTCAAGGCGCCCAGGGCGAGCCGGTCCCGCCCAAGCTAGCGACGGCATTAGCGGTGGTAGTCGGCCACCAAACTTGTGGCTCCCTTATGAGTCACACCGGCAATATCAAACGAAAGGCCGACGATAACCGTGCGTAATTCCGAAGTCCTGCACCGCCAGGTACAGGAAACAAACGCTCAAATTCAGGTGGTTCCCCGATTCCCGGGTAACCGCAACACCTCTAACATTCAACCTATGGAATCCTCGCAATCCTGCGGAGAGCGGCTGCTTTATGGCCGCAAAGAAGCCGCTTGGAAGCTCTCCGTCAGTGTTCGGACGGTTGACACCAACTTAGCACTCGGTGAGTTTGAAACTCGCCGAATCGGAAAGAGAGTCCTCATCACTGCAGCTAGCTTAAAGCGGTTTGCGGCAAGCAACCACTTTGGACCGGTCTCCAGCGCCCGAAAGAAAGAGGAGAACACCGAGAAGGAGCGGAAAGCCGCATGAACCAGACGCGAACCGATCGACTTGCCAAATTGGCAAGTCTTCGTCTCGAACTTGAGTCCGCCGAGAAAGCCGGCGGACTCGAAACCTGGGATCTGGCTCTCAAACAGTCAAGAGAGAACCTGGTCGCGATCATCGAGAAGTGCAACAACTGCCGCTTTGATCTCGGCCGGGTTCTCTCACGATACAGGGCTCACTTCAAAGCCGATCATCACTGGTTGGCGGCAGCGAAGGTGATCGCTTCAGCACTGCGTGTCAGCGAACGAACTGACCACCGGATTCTCGAGGAGTATGAGCCCGCCTCGAAACTGCCGGAGACAGTTGTGGAGGCAATGAAGGAACAGAACATCGACCCGGCAGCAGGCAAGAATGCCGGGTTGGTGACCGAACTCCTGCAAACGCCCGAACCAGGATCCCGGCAGGAGGCGGGAACGATCGTCGCGGAAAAGCAACAGGAACAAGTTGCGAAGAAGAAGCAGAAAAAAGCAGGACTCAGGAGCACGACGATCGTCAGTCGCAAATCCGTCGTCGCAAGGATCGTCGCGCAGCTCCGCAATCGATTAAAGGCGATTTCACCCGAGGAGCGCGACTCAGAAGTTCGAGCCATTCTCGAGCAAGTTGCACGAGAACTCGGCGCGGAATTCAAGGGACCGCGGCGCCTCGTACGTCCCGATCATGCGAGCCAACTCCAGATTAAGGATGCAGCATAAGATCGTTGCGATCAACGAATCGAAGGCATGCTTCACTGTGCTGTCCGGCTTTGGAGCGTGCCTCGCGATTCAGGATGCGCTGGCGATCTTAATGAAGGCGCACAGCCCGTGGACTTCTTGTCCTGCGATTGGGAGATTTCAGCGCCCTGCAACCTAATCCGCAGCGCTCGATGCCCTGCCTTCGGTCTTTGCACTGCCGACCGGTTTCCTTTCCTGCTTGTCGCTCTGGACGTCCGCGACCCCTGTGCTTTTGGCGTTGCTGACCGCATACAGAACCAGCTCGACACGCGAGGAAACGCCCAGCTTATCGAAAGCATGAAACAAGTAGTTCCTGACTGTATGCTCGCTTAGCTTCAGTTCCTTGGCGATCTCTCGGTTCTGCAGGCCCTCGGCCACGAGACGCACAACGTCCTCTTCCCGGTTGGTCAGCAACCTCATTCCGTCCGCGTTCACTACCCGCATGGGCGCAAGTTGGGATAATGCCTCGACAACCTCCGCAAGTTCGCTGCTGTTTGCCCAGATCTGCCCCGCGTGGACCTGCTCGACGCACCGGGTTAGCAACTTGAGCGTCGACTGCGAAAGGCATAAGACGCCTCTTGCGCCGGCCCGAAAAGCATCTGCGATCACATAGCGTTCAGGGCTGTAGAATAGAATGACCGACTGCACCTTCGGAGAATGCTCACAGACCTCCCGCAACACTCCTAAGCCGCTCAGCGGACCGTCCGCCAAGGTCGCGCTGATCAGTGCGACATCTACATCTGTCGACCGCACCGAATCGAGAACCTCCTGTGCGGTTGTAGCGCTGGCGACCACGTGAAAGCCTTGATGCCGGTTCAGCACCTGCATCATCACGTCGCGTGTCAGTAGGTTCGGGTTTGCGAAAAGAATGGAAATGGTACTTCGTTGATCAGTCATCGCCCCCACGTCCTTTCAATAGCCTTCGGTGCTACAAGCCCGGCAAATGCAGCCGACATTCCTGCAGCTGGCACTAGGGGAGGACAGTGCGAGCATTAGATTCGGGGTTCAAAGGCGCGCGCGCAAGCGCCAACCTGCAACGTAGCACTTACGCACAGTCACGGTCCAAGACCCACTCGGAAGACGCATCCATTTTAGCCCCAAAAGCTACAATGTCGACAAAGATAACTGCCGTTCGTTGTGATTTTTGATGAAAGCGTGACCGCCCTCGCGGTTTGGTTGGTCTGTTTTGGGGTGCGGGTTTGCTTCGACCATCTACTACCGATTGCTATCGATTAGCTGTGACGTCTCCGCGTGAGTAACCATCTTTAATAGTTACTGTCCACGAGTCACTAGAGACAAATGACTCTAGTCCGACCTGAACGAAAGTCTCTAATTCCTGCCAGGGACAAATGACCCTCCAAACACGCGGAAGCATGGACGCAAAGTGGGACAAATGTCTCTAGCCTTCCGCAACGAATCAGGGACTCGTAGCTTTGGGTACTTCATTCTCTTGTGAGCGTTTCCCCAAGCGCGTAGATTGGGATTCCTTAATCCAGTCTTCATTGTTCACCGGTTGCGGACGGATTGAAAGCGACGATCACATGCATTGTGTTCTAGAACTGCGAAGAGCCAGACGGTACCGGTTGAGCGCTCCAGCGCTTTTCTTGTGGGCGCCCCACGAGGGGGAACCGCAAGGCGGCCAGGGCGTTACTCGTGACATCAACGCTTCCGGTGTCTACGTCCTAACGGATCAATTGCCGCCAGTGGGAGCACTCATCCAAGTGGAGGTCCTACTCCCCAAAATGGAGGATTCCAGCGTCGGGATGTCCCTGGCTGGTGAAGGCGTAGTGCTTCGCGTCGAGCCGAGCGGCTCCCAAGGTGCGGGCACCAGCGAAAGAGGTTTCGCCGCTTCGGTGCATTTTTACCCCGAATCGATGGCATCGGCTCTTTCGCACCTGGATAGTTTCGGGCCAGTTGTATAAGCCCAGGTTTATGAACACGGGCGCAATGTTCGACGCGCCTCTTCGTTAAACAGTTTTTCCTTCGAAGAGGCTGTGGAAAAAGGAACTTTCCGAGTAAGGTTGGCGAAGCTTTGTCCGAAATTGTCGAGCGCGCGACGAATATAGAGAACAATAGGGCGTTCTGCGCTGGTGTGGACACCTTGCCCCGGTGGTATGCGCTGTATACAACCCCCCGCCATGAAAAGCATGTGTCAGAAATACTGGCGCACCGCCAAATCGAGACTTTCCTGCCGCTCTATCCGACGACCCGGCAATGGAAGAAGAGCCGCCCGGTCGTTCTGGAACTACCTCTGTTTCCCACCTACGTTTTTGTCCGCATCGCAAGGGACGCACGGAGCGCCGTCCTTGGCACGCCAGGCGTGCTGTCGATTGTTGGCTCGGCGCGAGAAGCTTGGCCCCTACCCGATTTCGAAATCGAAGCGTTACGTTTCGGCCTCCTCGAACGCAAGATTGAGCCGCACCCATACCTGACAGTGGGCGAAAGAGTGCGCATCAAAGCTGGAGTGATGACCGGCGTCGAAGGGGTCCTGGTCCGCAAGAAAAACGACTTCCGCGTGGTGCTTTCGCTGGACGCGATCATGCGCAGCGTAGCAGTCGAAGTCGATGCCGACGATATTGAGCCGGTCAGCAGGCCAGCGGCAAGAATGACCTGCTAAGGAACGAGAGGCAGCTTGTCGCGCAAGCCATCTGTCTCGCGTAGTTCGCAGGCGTAACCGGTCTAAGCGGTAAGAGAGCACTCAATTCGGCCTTCCTTACATCCGCCATCGAAACTTCTTTATGAATCAGGCAATCGTGCCGGACACTGGAGCGCTTGGCATAAACGGCGCACGGGCTGGGAGAACCGAGGATTCGTTCAGAGCTGCTTGACCGCTCTTGAAAGCAAATGAGGTTTGAAATGAAATATCCGCTCATCGTACTAGTTGGGCTTGTCGCGGCGGTCGCAATCACCGCGGCGGCCCAGGGCACTGTGACTCCCGCCACGACGAGGGCTAGTTCGTCTTCGAATGTGGTCGCCTCGACATATACGACCCCGGGGCTTCACGAGCGGTATCCGCGCTATCAGCTCCGAAGAGGCGATACTTTCGATCTTGATTTTGAGCTGTCACCCGAATTCAATCAGACCGTAGCTGTGCAACCAGATGGCTACGTCACTTTGAAGGGCGCTGGATCGATCTATATCGAAGGCGAGACAGTGCCGGAACTGACGGAAACCGTAAAGACCGCTTACGCGAAGATTCTGCACGACCCAGTCATTACGGTCGCCCTAAAGGATTTCGAGAAGCCTTATTTCATCGCTTCCGGCCAAGTGGCCAAGCCGGGCAAGTACGACCTCCGCAGCGACCTTACGGTCACAGAGGCGGTTGCAATCGCGGGCGGCTTTAACGACAAGGCCAAGCATTCACAGGTGGTTTTGTTTCGGCCATTGCCGGCTGGTGGTTACGAGGCGAAGCTCCTTAACGTGAAGAAGTTGCTTGCCACCCGCAATCTATCCGAAGACGTTCAACTGCAACCCGGAGACATGCTGTATGTTCCGCAGAACGCATTGTCGAAGATCCGTCCCTTCTTACCGACCTCAAGCATGGGTGCGTACTATAACCCTGCGGTCTACTGAGCCCTTAATTCAATTCTTGATTCGTAATGTTGACTCTTAAAACTGTCGCGTTCCCCAATGTTTTGACGGCGCGAACGCGCTAAGAACATTGCAGAGGCTAATCCCAATCAGTGAGATGCAAAACCTGCTCGCGCAGCGTTTCTTCAAACCCTTTTTCAAGGTAGACTTCCAGGATTCTCGCGTTACGTCGGAGGAATGCCTGATCATGGAGCGTGAACTCACGAAGGGGCTCAAGTTCCTTAGGTGGGCACTCCTCCTTATGCGTCACAAGGGCTCCTGGTCGCCCGCCGCGACTGCGGGCGAATTCTGGCGGTTCCTTTTCAACATCGGCAGGCATCGTGAGATACTCAGACTCCTCAAGCTCCCGCCATTCGATGAAATCGCTCAAAACAACCCCGGATTCGCCTTCAAATATGTCGTCCCAATCTACCTTACGCGAGGCTTCACAGCAGCCGAACGCGTGTCGTGCTTTTTGTATCACTATAGGCGCATGCATGCCACGCTTCCCGAAAACGTTCTGCGTCAGATTCTGCAAGGAGATGTTACACTCCATGAAATCTCTAATGGCGTCAATCGCTTTGCCTTGACGATGGGTTTGCCCGGACAAAGGGGCCATTTGGAGGGTGAACTGTCTCTTGATCTGCGAGCAAATGGCAAGAGGGTCTTTAATCTGTCCTTCACCATCGTCCCTGGATGGGTTGTGAAATCGGATGTTGCTGAGATTCTGTTGATTACGCGGCTTCAGGGCACGCTAGGATCCCGTCCCGAGATTAGACTCGTACGAAAAGTCTTCCATGAATTCTTCCCTGGAAAACTACTTCTTGCCGCCCTGCAAGGCATCGCTGCCGCCTTTGGGATCGGTGAATTAGATGCAGTATGCGCCACAAATCAACCGTACTATGTCAAGAAATACGCTTCCAACTTCCAAAGCGCCTATGACGATTTCTTCGCCGAATTGGGGATGGTCAAAACTGCCGCCGGCTTCTATTCCAGTTCTATTCCCATTGAGGGCAGACCTCTCGCATCATTTAAGGGACGCAACAGATCGCGGGCAAGGAAAAGACGGGCAATGAGACAACAGATTCAGTCGGCCTGTGCCGCCTTCCTCTTGGAAGCAGCTGATCGAGCCGCCCACTCTTCTTTCGGTGCAGTGAATTCGACCCCATTCCGGGGAGCCGTCGAACCAATTCCCAGCCCCATTTCTTCTCCCACACCGGACCTCAAGATTCCTTAACTTAGCGATTTACTACTATTCGGAGGCTGAAACGAACTCGCCGGGCGGCAGAAATCCCTCCGGAACGTTCCGTAACGTGAGGCGCGACATGAAACCTGAAGAACTGGCAATCATGAGAAATGACGAACTGGCAATTCAACGGTACGTTCGGCAACCGCTGCCGACCTTACGCGACATCATGGCTGTGCTGTTTCGTCAGCGCTGGCCAATGCTGATCGCATTTTCCCTGGTCGTTGTCGCGGTGGCCGTGTCCGGCCTGTGGATTCCAAAGTATGAAGCCCAGATGAAGATCCTGGCTCTGCGGCAGCGCACGGATGCAATGGTGACCCCGTCCGCCAACGCGCCCGTCCAGTTCAGCAGCGACCAAGTGAGCGAGGAAGATCTCAACTCCGAAGTTGAATTGCTCAACAGTGACGACCTGTTGCGCAAGGTCGTTCTGACCACAGGGCTAGATGAGCAATCTGGTTCGTCTACAGACAGTGGCAGTGCGGCACAAGTCGCGAAGGCTGTGCGCAAATTAGGCAAAGATTTAACGATCGAACCCCTGCGCAAGACCAATGTGATTTCAGTGCGCTATCAAGCCCGCGATCCGGAGATGGCGGCTAAGGTACTCAAAGCACTGGCTGCAGCATACATGGAAAAACACCTGGAAGTGCATCGTCCATCCGGCGAGTTTAAGTTCTTCGACCAACAGACGGCACAATACCAGCAGGGATTGGATCAAGCGCAAGAAAAGCTGACGGAATTTACCAAGGGAACCGGCGTTGTCTCCGCAGAGCTCGAGCGCGACTCTGCTTTGCGGCAAGGCGACGATTTCGACTCCACTGCACGTCAGGCTCAGACGGCGGTGCTTGAGACCGAACAACGTGTCCGTACTCTCCAAGCTCAACTGCAGTCCATCAAGCCAAGAATGACGACGGTTGTGCGCAACTCCGACAACCCACAGCTACTCGAGCAATTGAAATCGACCCTGCTAAATCTCGAGCTTAAGAGAACCGAACTTCTCACCAAGTACGAGCCAACTTATCCGCTGGTGCAGGAGGTCGACCAGCAGATCGCAGATGCAAAGGCTGCCATCGGTGCGGAAGAGAACAAGCCGATTCGCGATGAAACGACTGACCAGAACCCCGATTATCAGTGGGTTCAGGCTGAGCTTACGAAAGCTCAGGCCGATCTCAGCGGTTTGAAGGCGCGCGCGGCTGCCGCAGCTACCGTCGCCGCGAAGTACCATAAAGAAGCTCAACAGCTCGGTCAAAACGAAATTGAACAAGACAACCTCCTTCAGGCTGCCAAGACACAAGAAGCAAATTATCTCCTGTATACGCAAAAGCGCGAAGAAGCGCGCATCAGCGACGCCCTTGACCAGCGCGGCATCTTGAATGTCTCGCTGGCTGAGCAACCTGTCGTTCCCGCGCTTCCCAAACGGTCCCCGTTGAGCATTGCCCTTCTTACATTGCTGCTGGCCGGAACCTTCAGTCTTTCCACGGCGTTCGTACTCGATTTTATGGATCCAACGTTCCGCACGCCGGATGAGTTGGCCGGCTACCTGGGCACTCCGGTGCTCGCTGCACTGCCGAAGTACGGAGAGTAGCGCCATGTTGTTGCAATACTTCGGATTTCGGGAAGATCCATTCGGGACCACCCCCGACTCACGATACCTGTATCCCAGTCAAACGCATCGGGAGGCACTGGCATCGCTGGAGTTTGGCTTCTTGAGCAACCGTGGCTTTACTGCCATGATTGCACCCCCAGGAATGGGGAAGACAACGCTGTTGTTTCGTTTCCTTAACGACATTCGGGAGTCCGCCCGGACCGTATTTCTCTTCGATGTTGATGCCGAGTGCGAACCGCGGGAATTCGTCGGCTACATCTTGCGCGACATCGGCATTATTCCCGGACAGAGCAGCTCCGAGATGCATGAGCAATTGACCGGGGCTCTGGTCAAAGAGAATCGGGCGGGGCGGAAATTCGTGGTCGTGATCGATGAGGCGCAGAACTTGTCGGATGCCGTTCTGGAAAGAGTTCGCCTCCTCACCAACTTCGAAACGTCGACGGGCAAGCTGATGCAAATAGTCCTCTCAGGACAGCCACAGCTATCCGATAAGCTGATGAAGGCTTCTCTGGTACAACTTCGCCAACGCATCTCGACCATCTGCCGTCTTCAACCGCTTTCGACGGAAGAGACAGTTGGCTACATCGACTACCGGTTGAAACAAGCGGGTTATGGCGGTGAGCCGCTTTTTACAAAAGATGCGCTCGAGCTGATCGCGGAGGCCAGCCAAGGCATTCCTCGGACAATCAATAACCTGTGCTTTAACGCGCTGTCACTGTGCTGCGCGCTGAAGAGCAAACAGGTGAACGAGAGTATGGTGTCCGAAGCAATTGGCGATTTGCAACTGATTCCACAATCTGGAGAGTCTGTCGCAGGCGCCGGCGACGTTGCGGCTGAAGAGCCTAGTGAACCTAAACGACGCAAGCGGCCTAAACGACTGTTGAGGTTCTGGATTCCAGCAGCAGCGGCGCTGCTAGTCGTGTGCGTTCTGGGCATACTCGGGCTCACCAAGATCTGGCCGCCTCAGTTTCGCGAGACTGGGGACAACCGCTCCTTGAATCTGAGGGTTCCTCCAGCGTCAGTCCCTGCGCCAACCGCGACAGACACCGGAGAAACCAGGGCCACTGAAACCGCTCCAAACAGTGCACCATTTGCAATCACGGTCGAACCTGATCAAACACTTCAAGATATCTCCGTGCAATACCTGAGAGGCTGGGATCTTCAGCGCCTGCATCAAATTCGGGCGCTCAATCCGAGGCTGACCGATCCGAACCATATTGAGGTAGGACAAAAGATCTGGCTTCCGGGGCCGCCACCAGTCTCCGTTGCGACGAACGCGACCCCCCAGCCAGTGCGAGGAACTTCCAATGAGCCGTAACTTCGAATTGATGACACAACTTGAGCTTGAGGCCGTGGTAACGGACAGACCCGAGCCGGATGCGACCGATCGTGCTGCAGCGAGGGAGGTTGTCCCCATCCTTTCCAGCCATGCCGGCGATGCCAGCGGGGAGGAGATGTTGCGCCTCATCCAGCGCATATTCTTGTCGGCTAACGGAAGTGCCCCACGGCAGGTAGTTCTCTGCGGCGTAGACGACGAGAATGGCAGCAGTTCTGTCTGCGCCATGGCGGGACGGACTCTGGCCGCCAACAGTTCGCGGCCAGTTTGTCTGATAGACGCCAACGTGCGTTCGCCACGTCTGTCGGGCATCTTTGGAGTCGATGGGACGACCCCTTTCTCCGGCCTATCCGACTCTGTGAGCGACCAGTGCATGAAGATCGGCGGCAATCTTTGGTTGGCCGGACCAAACATTCTCGCTGATAATAGCCGAGTACTTCTACCCCCGGATGAGCTCAAAAAGCGCCTCGCACAACTGCGCGAGAAGTTTGAGTACATGCTGATCGATGCCCCCGGCACAAGCGTTTGTGGAGATGCTCAGTTACTGGGTCTGGTTGCCGATGCTGCGATTCTCGTCATCGAGGCTAATAGCACGCGCAGGTTGACTGCGCGCAAGGCGAAGGAATCTCTGGACGCGGCGGGCGTTCGCCTGCTGGGGACCGTGCTCCACAACCGCTCCTTCCCGATTCCCGAGAAGTTGTACCGCAGACTGTAGTCGAGTTCGGCATTCGCGCGGTCGTTTTCAAAGCTCCGCTACGCTTTGTTCCCTTAAAACAAATGAGCGCTTTGTCTCTCTTTGCATCCAGGTTCACGCCCTGTGTCTTTTTAGTCTTCCCTCAAGAAAAGGATCGGCGGCACCGACCGCGCCGCATTTCCATTAGGTCAATGCGAAAAACACTGGAAAACCTGACGAGCGTTGTGGGCGGTGAATTTGTCCTCCGTACGGCGACCTTTGTGGCGGCAGTTCTGATTGCTCGCCTATATGGAGCGGCCACCCTGGGGACGTATACAACTGCCCTCGCCTTCGCTACGCTCCTTGCCACAGTTGGAGATAATGGCCTGAACTTTTCCAGCATAGCGGAAGTCAGCCGTCGGCCGCACGAAACTGACTCGATCATAAGTTCGCTATATGTGGTTAAGACCCTGCTCCTCGCCATTGCAGCCGCAATCGCGCTTTTCGTGGCGTGGGCGTGGCACATCAAACCAACCGCATTCGTGGTTGGCGCCCTGGTCATGGGGAAAATCTTCCTCAACTCCTATGGCCAGGCGAACTTTAGCATGCTGAAGGCCCTTGACAGGATGCGGCCCATCGGGATGCTTCAGTTTTTCCACTCCTGTGCCCTCCTCGGCGGCATGGCAATGGTGTACCGGTTCCGTTGGGGCATTGGGATCCTTCTCGCGGTCTTCCTGGGCGGCCAGATTGCAGAAATTCTCGCCTCCAGCGCGGTTCTCTGGCGTCTTCGCGTGCGGCTCACCCACACTTCGTTCTTAGATTGCTTTCATCTCATCAAGCTTTCAACGCCGGTTGGGGCCTCCTCGCTCCTTGCGAACTTTATCCTGCGGCTCGATGTGCTGGTGGTCTCGCTTTTCTATTCCCCGCTTCTGGTGGGACATTTTGCCGCGGCCAACAACGGCGTCGTGGCAATGTACGCGGTCGCGGGCCTGTTTGGAAGCGTGCTGCTTCCCGAGATGGCGAAAATCGGTCCCAACCTGGCCGAATTCATGCGCAAGTGGCTGCGCATCGTGTGCGCAGTGTGCGTGCCTATGGTGATCGTAGTCGTGCTTTGTGCCACGCGACTGGTTGTCCTGGTGTATGGGCGGTCTTTTGCTGAAGCCGGTCCACTCGTCGCTGTCATGGCCATAGCAGTCCCGTTGATCGTACTCAATGCCATGTACTATAGCCGCGCCGTAGCCTTGCAAATGCGTGGAACTTACCTGTCCATCTTCTTTGGTACCGCGCTGCTCGCGGTAGCGCTTGACATTACATTCGCGCGATATCTGGGCTTGATGGGTGTAGCCGCCGCCATCGTCATCCGAGAGGCAACAATGCTTACGGCGTTCTTGGTTTCGGCTCGAGGTAACTTCGCGGTCCCGGCAGCGGGCGCTGCATCTTCCCTATCGCTCCAAGTCTTCGACTCATCGCCGAGGAGACCATGATGGCTGCGAGAACCAAGTCGCCGATCTACCTGTGGAGTGCCGCACGCCAGGGCGCCACTCCTCACCCTTGACTGCTTTCCGTTTCGTGGAAGACTCAATGCCGCATATCCGACGCTCACCTCTCTTGGAATACCTCATCTCGCCATACGGATTGGCGATGTTGTCGTCTCTGGTATTCGTGACGGCCTGGGTGTTTCCGCCGAAGATGTACGCGCAACTTATGGATGAGCCTGACCTTATATTTCTGAATGTCGAGGCAGCATTCTTCTATGCGATGTGTGTCGGAGCATTTCTACTAGGGGTCTATTTAGTTGATGTCTACATTCCCTCGGAACGGCTTGTCGATAAGCAACTAGAGCCGGGCATTTCCCCGACCGCATTCATACTAGCCCCAGTATTCGTGGCTCTCTTCTTAAACAGTCTCTCGCTGATCTCTGTTCTTAGACAGGGCGTTCTGCTCCCGTTGCTCCTTTCAGGGAAGGGCGCAGAGGCCAAGGATCTATGGGGCGAAGAGGGATCTCTCGTGTTGTCTGCAACATGTTTAGCCGGTGTTGTGTGGTGGGCTATCTGGCGCTCGCACCAACTGCAGGTCAAAGGCGTCTCGTGTAGGGTGACCCGGGCGATACTGTATGTAGCGATTCTCCTCGTCGTGCTTTCCGCCTCCTTGATTCTCAATCGAATTGTACAGTTTTCGGTCGTGATAGGCGCGGCGATTATCACGCTCGTGCGAAGGATTCTGACGGGCGCCGTCGCGCAGAAAGCGATCCTGAAGGCGGGTCTAATTCTATGTGCGCTTCTAATAGGATTCTTCGCCCTCTTCTCTGCACTGCGGGGAAATGATACCCCTGAGGCGATCGCCACCGATCTGGCACAGTATACGCTATCATCCTATAATCGTTTGCCGGCCCTATTATCAGGGACTCTGCGGTATCCATACGCAGGGAAGGGCGTGTATTTGTGCCGCTTTCTGGCATCCAACAACCTATTTAATCGCATCATTCCTGTTCGTGAGATGCTGGGGTGGCCTAGCTACCGGGATGTGTTTGACTCGGAGTTTTGGGCAGTGTGGCGGGCCAACCTTAACGGGAACATGATTTGGCCTAGCACATTTGGCTACATCTATTCGGACCTCGGCTGGCTCTCGCCTGGCTTTTTGTTCTTCTATGGACTTTTGTATGGCTGGGTATGGAGATCTGTGCGGTGTGGTCGAACGTTCGGAATCGTTTTGTATCCATGGTTTGCGTTTTGCATTCTATTCTGGCTCGGAGCAAATTATTTGCTAGATACAATGTGTGCCGTGTTAGTTATCGATGCAGTCGCATTGTCAGCATATGACTTCGCGCTCCTCAGAAAAACAACTAGTCCGAGGATACTTCATCAGTTCACCTGGGGAGCAGGAAGAGGAGAATATGTTCGATGATGAATTTGATTCCTCGAGCGCGGCCTACGTTGTGGTAGATCGCACGAGCGTGACGTCGATTCGAACGACTCAAATCAGAGATGCCGGTTCTATCGCCACCAATTCGCAGGAGGTGCCCGCGCAAGCAGCGGTTGAGCGACTTTGCGGGGGGAAGCGGCTCAAAGGGTTGGTCGCGGAGGGGAGCACGGAGCTGCCGCTTGTCACCGTGATCACGGCGGTCTACAACGGGCAGCCGTATGTGGCGGGATGCCTGGAAAGCGTATTACGGCAGGACTACCCGAACATCGAGCACATTGTGATGGATGGTGGGTCGAGCGACGGTACGGTCAATGTCCTTCGGCAATACGACGAGCGGATCGCACTGTGGAAGAGCGAGCCGGATCGGGGATTGTACGACGCGTGGAACAAAGCTCTGCTCGAGGCGCGCGGCGAGTGGATATGTTTTCTCGGAGCGGACGACGAATTTTTCCCCGGTGCAGTGAGCGCCTATATGGCTCTGGCGGCGAAGAATCCCGAGGCGGAGTATCTCAATTCGTTGGTGAGGCTGGTACACTCCTCCGGCTACGAGCGCACCTTCGGTCGGCCCTGGAAGTGGAAGGAATTCTCGAGATGGATGCGTTGGTCGCAGGCGGGGAGCATGCATAGACGCCGGTTGTTCGATCGCCTGGGAGCCTACGACCCCACGTTCGGCGCCGTGGCTGATTATGAGTTTCTGCTAAGGGCGGGGCACGGACTCAAAGCCGCGTATATGCCCATGGAGACGGTAATGATGCGATGGGGTGGCGTATCTGACGGACTCAGAGCTTGCTCGGATGCAACCCGCGCAAAAATAATCACTGGGGGAAGGAATCCGCTGCTGGCGATGATGGAGCTTCTGATTGCGAAGGCCCGGTACTACCTTCGCCCCCTTCGCAGGCGGTACTACCTTCGTCCCCTCCGCAGATTCGTTGAAAGGCTTGTGGCGATCTGAGAGCCTGCTCCCCACACGAGGGCAGGTTTTGCAGTCCGAATTTGTTAAGGCGACTAATCCCGTGAAGGGGCAATTTGAACGCTGCAAATGACAGCCAGTCTATGAAGGTTTTGTTCATCGAGCAGTTCAGTGATATGGGCGGAGGACAGCGAAATCTACTGGATCTGTTGCCGGCAGTATTCGCTCGCGGATGGAATGCAGTAGTGGCTGCACCGGGGACGGGGCCTTTGTTCGATGCGGCGCGCAAGGCGGGAGCGGAGACGGCAAAGATTGCGCTGGGACGGTATGCAGATGGCCAGAAGACAGCCGGCGACATGATTCGGTTCGTTTTCGATACGGCGCGTCTGCGGCACTGGATCGCGCGGCAGGACAGTGACTTGATCAGTGTGGGCGGTGCGCGAATGCTGCTCGGGGCGGCACTGGGCGCGCGACGGCGGCCAGTCATATTTCAGGCGCAGCACTTTTTTGAAGAAGCTCGGGTATTGCATGTGGCCGGGTGGGCGATCCGGCATTCAAAAGCGACCGTGGTGGCGAATTCTAAGCACGTCGCAAAACAGTATGAGCGATATGCCGAAGTGCACGTTGTATATAACGGCGTGAAGGAGATTCCGTTTACGCCCCGCGAGTTCGGGCGGCGATGGCGGATCGGTGTGATTGGGCGGATCGCGCCGATGAAGGGGCAGACGGACTTTCTGCGCGCAGCCGCAGCGATTGCGCCCAGGTTGCCTGGCGCCAGGTTCGTAATCTGCGGAGCGCCAATGTTTTGTCCCGCAAGCTATGTGCAAAAGGTGAACCGACTGGCGGCAGGGTTGCCGGTTGACTTTTTGGGTTGGCGCGAGGATGTGGGTGCGGTTTTTAAGGAGTTGGACCTGCTAATAGTACCCTCGACGAAAGCCGAGGCAACGACTCGCGTGATCCTCGAAGCGTTTTCAGCTGGCGTGCCAGTGGTTGCCTATGCAATTGCTGGAATTCCCGAGATAGTGCGCGACGGAGAAAACGGATTTCTCGTGCCGGAGTGCAAAGCGGGTGCGCTGGGTCGGAAGGTAATGGAGATTATCAAGACCGATTTAACGGCAGTCGTCAAGACGGCGCGAATGGATTGGGAGAAGAATTACTCAGTTCTGCGGTATCAGGAGGAGATGGCAAGGATTATGGGCGGATGCGTGCAGGCTGCGACCTATGCGACCGCAATGTGAGTTCGATCGCTGAGCGAACTCGATGTCACCCTCGCACACCAAGAGCGAACTATCGATTGCGAGGCGGTCTTTACGTAGCGAATGCTGACAACAGGTAATAACTGTGAATAACTTCGAGGTCAGGCGGGAATTGGCGAAGTTACGCGTCGCCATTGTTCATTACTGGTTCGTAAACCGCGGCGGCGGCGAGCGCGTCGTAGAGTGCTTAGCAGAAGTATTCCCGCAAGCAGATCTGTATGCGGTCATTGCCGATCGGTCTGTGATGGCTCCGATCCTGCGTGGCCGAAAACTGCACACTTCCTTTCTGCAGAATCTACCTTGGGCCAAACGGTTCAATCGCCACCTTTTGTTTCTTCATCCTCTAGCGCTGGAGCAGTTTGACCTGAGTGATTACGATCTCGTAATCAGTTCTGAATCTGCACCCACGAAAGGCGTGCTCACATCCTCAAAGACATGCCACATCTGCTACTGTCATTCCCCGATGCGTTATATCTGGGACATGTACCCGGAGTACCGGCGAGCCATGGCGCCGTTGGTTCGGTCAGTCTTTACTCTGGCGGCACATTACATGCGAATGTGGGATTACGCAAGCGCTGGACGCGTGGACTACTTCGTCGCGAATTCCTCTTTCACAGCCTCGCGACTCTGGAAGACCTACAGACGGGAAAGCACGATCATCCACCCTCCCGTCTGCATCCCGGATGTGGAGGCGCTAGACGGCGCAGGAGAGTACTATCTCGCGCTAGGGCGACTTGTAGATTACAAACGGGTGGATCTAGCTGTCGAGGCGTGCACAAAGATGGGCAGGCCTCTACGAGTGGTAGGCGATGGCCCGCAGTATCGAGGCCTAAAGCGAATTGCCGGCCCTACGGTGCAGTTTCTCGGGAGGCTGAGCGACCAAGAAGTGCATGAGCAGCTCAGTCACTGCCGCGCTCTGCTCTTTCCGGCAGAAGAAGATTTTGGCATTGTGCCCGTGGAAGCGCAAAGCTTCGGGCGGCCGGTCATTGCCTATGCTGCCGGGGGCGCACTAGAAACAGTCCGCGGAATTATGCAGCACGGATCACGGGTAGGCAACCCAACAGGGGTCTTCTTTCTTGAACAAACATCGTCTAGCCTCGCGAACGCAATTTCGTTCTTTGAATCGCAGGAGCAACAGTTCGCCCCCTCTAAGATCCGAAGCCACTCGCTTCAATTTGATGCAGCGCACTTCAATTCCAGAATGGCCGAGTTCGCTTTGTTTGCCATCAATGAGTTCAGAGAGACGCCGCACCTCGGCAGCAAGCACCCACTGGCCCTCGACGAGGAGACAGTTGGCTCTGGTGTCACTTCTGCCCAATAGCTACTCGATTTGATTGAATGCGTACGATTAACCGATAGCTTGTCCAGGTTCTCAAATATCGCCTTCCCATCGTTCTGTGCGCGGCGGTCGCAAAAATGTTCACGTCGTGATGGCACACCCTGCTTTTAATGTGGCGCTCTTGGCGAAGTCAGCGATGGAAGTAATCGAACCGATTTTTCAGCGACACGTCTGGCCGCAGAATGCTACCGAGACCGACGAATTTAGAGGCACCGTTTAGAGGAGTGTGAATGCAGACCGATTTACGATCAGATTCCGACGTTATTGAATGGCCCATGCAATTTCAAACTCTCAGCCGCAGCGGACTGCAGCGGGCCACGAAGCGCTCAATCGACCTCCTAGTGGCGTGCGTCTTCTTGGTACTCTTGTCGCCAATCATTATCGTCACGGCCATAGCGATTAAGCTGCAGGACGGCGGCCCCATTCTCCATCGCCGACGTGTGGTTGGAATAGGGGGAGAGGAGTTTGATGCGTTTAAATTCCGCTCCATGATTGTGGATGCTGACGAGTATCTTACTCGCCGCCCGGAAATTCGGAAGGCATTCGAACATAAGTTTAAGTTGGAGCGTGACCCGCGGGTCACTGCTTTAGGAAAATGGCTGCGACTGCTGAGCATCGACGAGCTGCCACAGCTTTTCAACGTGATTCGCGGCGAGATGAGCGTGGTGGGCCCGCGCATGATCACAGCCGAAGAATTGGAAAAATATGGCAGATTTGCCGGTTTGGTATTGAGCGTTCAACCAGGCGTGACGGGGTATTGGCAGGTTCAGGGGCGACAAAGGACCACCTACGAAGAACGGGTGAAGATGGACGCACACTACATCAGAAACTGGTCACTGGCTTTGGATTTGAAGATACTGCTCAAGACAATACCCGTTGTTCTATTCTGCCGTGGGGCTAGCTAGTGGCCGAGTAGGGGAATAGACACTGCCAAGCGCGAAGAATTGACTGAAAGCGCCTAAGTGCCCCTTACGATGACCTCGATGGCACGGAAACGATTGTCCAGCATGCAGCCTTTCCGACTAATAGATGAGATAGGATCGCATCTCGAGTGACGTTCTTTAGGTAAGCTTCGCTAGCTAAGTTCAACTACTCATGTTCGTCGACATCGAGTCTCCTTTAACCTCCCGATTGTGGAGTTGTGCTGTTGTCCCTAATTTCTGACAAAGGTTGCCTTTAATGGTCATTTCCAGCGCTCCAATGCGGATTAGCTTTGCGGGTGGTGGTACAGATTTCCCGGAATTCTATACCAAATATCCCGGTCGAGTTATCTCTACCGCGATCGACAAGTTCATTTTCATCGTCATCAACCATGCGCCTTATACCAATCATGTCGCTGCTCGGTATTCCCTTTGCGAGGATGTGTCGCATCCTTCAGAGCTGAAAAACACACGGATTCGAGAAGCGTTGCTAGATCTTGGGATCGAGGCGAATATTGAAATTGGATCGTTTGCGCCGATCCCAGCGAGAACCGGGCTCGGGTCGTCTTCTAGCTTTTCGGTTGCCCTGATGAAAGGACTGTACGCTTATATTGGCGAACGACTCGATAAGAGAGAGGTCGCGGAGGCGGCTTGCCGACTTGAGATCGACCTGGTCAAAGAGCCAATTGGCAAGCAAGACCAATACGCGGCAGCGTTCGGCGGATTCAACGTGCTGCAATTCAATGCTGATGGATCCGTCGACGTCGAACCGGTGTTGCTCGACTATAAGAAACGGATGGACTTGGAGAATCACCTGATCTTGTTCTTCCTTGGCACAATGCGCGACGCATCTTCTGTACTGGCTGAACAAAAGGCCAATACCGAAAGGAATTTCGAAATATTGAAGCGCATGTCAGACTCAGTTCCTGTGTTCAAGGAAGCGCTTCTCCGCGCGGATTTCGAGAGCGCGGGAAAGATGTTGCTCGAAGGTTGGATGATGAAAAAGCAGCTCGCTTCCGCGATCTCAAACCCAGCGATCGACACACTTTACGAAATAGCGATGAGCCGTGGTGCCTGGGGAGGAAAGGTTCTCGGTGCCGGAGGGGCAGGATGTTTGATGATGCTGTCGCCGGTTAGTAGGCGAGCAGCGGTGGTGGACGCACTTATGGGGGGAGCCAAGGCTGAGGGGTTCGAAAACGCCTGCGAGATTCCAGTCGGATTTGTTCAAGTTGGCGCTGAAATTGTTATTAATTCCAACGGAAGGTGAATTGTAATGGAAAGGTACATCCAGGAGTTTTCGCAAAAGGCAATCTCTCTGCTGCGCAATCTTCCAAGGGTCGAGATCGCCAAGGCGATGAACATTCTCCAAGCGGCATATGAACGCGACGCCCGGATTTACGTCGCCGGGAACGGTGGCTCTCTTTCGCTCGCCACTCACTGGGTTGCAGACTTCAACAAGACCGTATTTAGCCACCATCTTGATACACCCCAACGCAGGTTCCAGGCTATTCGAGTGCCTACTACTGAAGAGGAACTGACGGCGTGGGCCAATGACGTTGGATTCGATATGGTTTTTGCTGGTCCGTTAAGGAACTATTTACAGGATTCCGATGTTCTCATTGCCATTTCGAGTTCTGGAAAATCTGAGAACATTATCCGTGCAGTGGAGCTGGCCCGCTCACAGACGGTCCCGGTCATCGGGATATCAGGGTTCGACGGCGGACGCCTCAACCTACTCTCGGATGCAAAAATACTCATTCCAACGACGCCGGGTGAATACGAGCTTGTGGAGAGCGTTCATGCCATCGTTCTTCACATTTTCACAAAGTACTTCAGAGAATATTTCGACCACGTTTTCTTTAGCAGAAAGAGTCCAGAAGCGGCCTATGTCGCACCGGTTTCAAGTACGGTCGATCGTATCTTTGCGGCGCTGTGAGCTAGCGACCTATAGAAGCAACTGCAACATGGATCAAGGGGAGTAAGAATGAGTCGAGTGTTGGTAACCGGCGGCGCGGGTTACGTGGGGTCCGTGTGCTCCGAAGAGTTGCTTCGTCAAGGTTACGAAGTGTCTATTGTGGATAATCTTTCGACCGGCCATCGCCACGCGATACCGGAAGGAGCGGACTTTTATCATTTAGACATTGGCGACGCGGCGAGTATGCGTGAAGTGCTTGCTTCCAAGGAATATGACGCTGTATTCCATTTTGCAGCGAAAGCACTTATTCCGGAGTCGGTGACGAACCCTGCAGCATTTTATCAAGTGAATGTTGTTGCGGCAACCACAATGATCAATGCCGTTCGGGAGGCGGGAATAAAGCGCTTCATTTTCTCATCAACAGCCGCAGTATATGGAAATCCTGTAGAGTTGCCCATTCCAGAGGAACATCCTAAAGCACCTGTCAATTCGTACGGCGAAACGAAACTTGCCTTTGAGCGATTGCTGAAGTGGTATTCAACGGCATACGGGATCAGTGTTTGTGCATTTCGCTACTTCAATGCGGCTGGCGCAACCCTTGCTCATGGCGAGGAACATGTGCCCGAGACGCACATTCTTCCGTTGCTATTTGAAGCAGCGCTGCGCGAACGCGAGTTCTTTACTATCTACGGTTGCGATTATCCGACGCCGGACGGAACATGTGTGCGTGATTATGTTCATGTGCTCGACATTGCTCAGGCGCACATCCTAGCTTTCCAGTCCATGAACTCACCTAGGTTTTCGGCTTATAACATCGGATTGGGTAAAAGCTACTCCGTGCGGGAAGTCCACGCGCGCGCCGAGCGGATCATAGGTATCACGATTCCCATTCGTGAAGGCGCCGCGCGTGCTGGGGATCCTGCGGTACTCTGTGCGAGCCCCAGTCGCCTGATTTCGGAACTGGGTTGGAATCCGCTGAACTCCGATCTGGACCACATCATTGAAACGGCCTGGGCTTGGAAGACCCATGGTTGTTTGATGGCCGGCGAGATCACTTAAGCGAGGTTGAAGTGAAAGGCTTTCTTCTGGCGGCTGGCAACGGCACGCGATTGCGCCCGCTGACAAACGCGATTCCAAAGTGCCTTGTGCCGATCCGCGGTGTTCCTCTGCTTGGTATCTGGCTGACATGGTGCGTCAAATATGGTGTCAATCAGGTACTCATCAATACTCATTCGTACAGCGAGCGAGTTAGGGAGTTTGTGGCCGCATACCGAGGGCCAGTAGAAGTTACGATGACGGACGAACCCGAATTGCTGGGGAGTGCCGGAACTTTGTACGCCAACCGTGCTTTTGTCGCCGGGGAGCAGGAGTTCGCTGTTCTATACGCGGATGTTCTTACCAATTGCCGCTTTGACAGCATGCTAGACTTCCACCGGCTAAGGGAGGCAAAGACAACGGTCGGAACATACCGGGTACCTAACCCGACTCATTGCGGAATCTTTGTAGTGGATGAGAAAGGAAGGGTAACGGAATTCACGGAGAAGCCCATGGTTCCGAAATCGGATATAGCCTTCTCCGGAGTATTGATCGGGGGACCCGCTCTCCTCGACAGTGTTCCCCTCAGAACTCCGGCAGACATCGGTTTCGATGTGCTTCCGAACCTAGTGGGGGAAATGTTCGCATTTCCAATCGCTGATTACGTGCTCGATATCGGGACAATCGAAAAATACGAACAAGCTCAGCGAGAATGGCATGGGATAACCCAAACTGACTGAGTGACTTGAAGCAGAGACTTAATTTAAACATGTTCTTGTTGGCAGCCAACAGTATCAAACGGCATGCCGGTCTCCGATTGTGCAGGTCTTGAAGGTGAACGCGGGGCAACTAGCCGAAATCGGCAGCTTCGGTTTGTGGCACTCTTACACCGCATCACACCAGAATTGCTAGCGGAGGTTGCTTTGCGGCAGCAGGACGAGGTAGCGTACCGGCGGCTGAACTGACCTGAAAACGAGGAGATCAACAAGCAGACGATTAACCGCTGAAAGAAGCATTAAGTTTGCTGGGAATTCTAACTGTTGCCCGTCCCAGGGCCGGTAAGTCAACACGACGAGCCTGTGGGGAGATACCGCTGAGCTGTTGCTTTATGAACACTTCCAAACTCACAAGGCGACGGTTCCTGCGGCTTGGCGGACTCGGAACGGCAGGTATAGTAGTCATCGCAGCAAGCGCAGGCTTGGCGCAGGCCCAAGAGGTTGTTGTTGAGCGACTGGAAATCGAACTCACACGTCTCCCAAACGAGTTGGACGGGCTTACCATTGCCCACTTGAGCGATTTTCACTACACGTCAGTGCACGATGCAGCGGTGATTCGGGCAGCGGTACGCGCCACTAACGAATTAGATCCAGACATCGTCGTCTTAACCGGAGATTATGTCACCGTTCCGATCTATGGATCCAGCCTCTCCAGTTCACGATGGGCCACGCCATGCGCCCAGATATTGAGCGAACTGAACGCCCCCATGGGCATATTCGCCGTCCTGGGTAATCATGATCAGTGCAACCCTCAGTTCATAGCCAAATCGCTGGAGAACCATGGCATCACGCTCTTGAGGAATTATGCCCTTCACGTAGAGCGCGCCGGGGCCCGCCTCTGGATAGCTGGGGTGGACGATGTACTCGAGGGTAAGCCCCGCCTCGATGAGTCGTTGCGGACGATTGCCCGCGGTGAGGCAACCGTTCTGCTGGCTCATGAACCAGACTTTGCAGATGCTGTGAAGGAATATCCGGTCGACTTGCAGCTTTCCGGTCATTCTCATGGCGGACAGATTCGACTGCCGTTGGTTGGCGCTCCCTGCCTGCCCGCGCTCGGGCGTAAATATCCATGCGGGTTGAGGCACTTGGGACCGCTGAGCGTATACACAAATCGTGGTTTGGGGACGGTTGTGCTACCTGTTAGGTACAACTGCCCGCCGGAAGTGACCCTGTTGACTTTGCGATCCGGCGTGGCCTCAACTCCAGCCGGCTCCCGGGAGTAGGTCGACGCCGGACTGGCGCTGGGAGACGCCCAGCGCCAGTCAGAAGTCATCTCACTGTCGAGATGCCGAAGCTTAATTCTCGTCTTTAGCATCAATTCATCCAGAAGTTAGCCCGCGTTGGACAAGGAAGACCGCTTGGGTCCTACTCGTTCGGCGCGGGCATTTTTGTATTGGGCAGTTCGGGCGAAGAACTGCAAAAGCTACATCATGTGGATCCGTCAAAGGATGCACTCGCCAGAGCAAGACTGGACCACAAGGTGACACGCTAGTTTTCGCGTTGCTTGGCCACAGAACGACCGCGCAGCCAGTCCAGTTCCACCCAATCGCAGAGCATGTGGCCGGCAAGAATGTGCGTCTCTTGGATGCGCGGCGCCACACGAGTTCCAGAGAGTCGGCTTGCGCAGTTTCATCCGATCAGCGCTACTGCGCCCAAATCACCATTGCTATCATAAATAGTGTGCTCGACTCCACCAACCTTCCCAGCACAAAGAGCTTGTGCACCGTTTTCCTCGACCGCGACGGCGTGGTGAACAGGAAGTTGCCTGAAGGCAAGTACGTCGGCTCATGGAATGACTTTCATCTGTTGCCCGGCGTGCCCGGAGCCATCGCCCGACTGAACGGCGCAGGATTGCGTGTGATTGTGGTCTCGAACCAGCGCGGCATTGCCCTAGGGCTCTACACGACCGCCGAGGTCGAGGCCATCCACTCCGCGCTGCAAGACCTTTTGGCAAGCCAAGGTGCACACATTGACCGGTTCTATTTCTGCCCCCACGACAAGCGGAAATGCAATTGCCGCAAACCCCTGCCGGGCATGTTCGAGCAAGCTGTAGCTGACTTTCCCAGTATCTCCGTTGCCACGAGCGTAATGATCGGCGACTCGTTCTCCGACATCGAGTTCGGCCGCCGATTGGGAATGCAAACCATTTTCATTGAAAGCGACCCCGAGCGCCAGAAGCCCGGCCTCAAACAGGCCAGCGCCCTGGCCGACAAGCGATTCCCTTCTCTGGCCGCGGCCGTCGACGCTCTTCTCTGACCCCAATCCTGACGCCATCGCCCGCAGCACGGCGTAAGTCTTCATAATCCCCTCTTGCTGCGGCCTCACCTGCAGATTGCAACCCAAGGCGCAGCCGAATCAAATCCGCCTCCGTGAAAGGCTGGAAGCAGCCTTGGTCATCGATCGCAAGAGGCGGTCCTGCAGGGTGGGAAGCAACCAGTACGTTGCTGCGTTTGGCGGCTTCAACTACATGGAATTTGGCCGGGACGGATCGGTGCTCGTGAACTCGCAACGCGTGAAGGATTGGGTCGCCTCCGAGCCAGAGGCCTCGATGCTGTTGCATTTCACTGCAACTTCGCACACTTCGGCCGGAATCATCGAATAGCAGTCGCGCAATGTTCGCGACAAGAACGAGACGGCCCGAGGCGATGCGCTCCATATGGAAGAGATCTGAGTTTGACTTGTGACCTCTGACACGGCAGGAGCCGAGCTCTGTCGTTGAAGGTTGTATGTGATTGGAGCCGGCATCATTCCATGGAAAAGCAGCCTCGTACTCTCGGCCGTGCGTATCTGGTAGGCAAGCTTCGGGAGAGAGGATTGTCGCGCCGCCAAG